>Ga0209062_1000436_pt1 | contig 128462 bp, 115 predicted proteins | sample Coa_R2_2_FD_187158 | JGI IMG/M metagenome (GOLD analysis project Ga0209062, IMG submission 187158) | Surface soil microbial communities from Centralia Pennsylvania, which are recovering from an underground coalmine fire - Coalmine... | ecosystem: Environmental > Terrestrial > Soil >... | reverse complement strand
AGTTCCCAAACATCTCCGGCAGATCGCGCCAGGGAGCGCCAACTCGGGCGATCCAAAGCACTCCCTCCAAAAAGAGCCGATTGTCGGCCGCTGATCGCCCAGGATCTCCGACCTTGCCGGGCAAGTGTGGCGCAATCCGCGCCCATTGGTCATCGCTCAGAACCAGACGATTCAAGGCTTCCTCCATTTTGGAAGCCATGAATCAAAGCTACCTTGCCTCGCGCTTGCCTCAATGCGCGAATGTCAACAGACCCTAGATAAGCGAGCTTGTCATTCCCGCGAAAAGCGGGAAGGATCCAGGCTGACCGAGCTTTCAAGCGCGGCGGTTCTCTGGATTCCCGCTTGCGCGGGAATGACACCGAGCCAAACGCGCGCCGTCCTGCATGCCATCGCCGTGCTCGGCGTCAAGCCCAAGCCGCTTCGCGGTCGCCTCGCCACGGCAAGCTCAGAGTACATACCCCGCCCGTCGAGCAATGGCGAGGCGAGGCTTGACCCCTGCGCGCGGCGATGGCTTTCTTGCTATCAAGACGTTTTGCTGACCGAACCGGCCGACGGCCGGTTTCGTCAGCAAAACGTCTTGATCGCCAACAATGCCGCGCCGGCCGATCGCAGTCACCCGCAGGGGCGGAGCGGAGCGAAGCACCCGCCATGGCGCCACATTGGCGGATATCGCTTCGCGCGTACCTTCGAGGCGCCATGGCGGGTTGACGGCGATCGGGCGGCGTGGCGCCGCGGTGTCGAAAGCAAGTCATCAGCTCCGCCGCCGAGCGCAGGCTTTCCCCGGACAGCCCTGCGCTTGCGCGGGAATGACAGGCGCCCAGGATGATAAGGCGTCACTCCGCCGCCATAGCCGGCCGTTCGAACGGCAGGCCGATCTCCCGCCAAGTCTCGACCATCGCCGCGACCAGCTCTTTGATCAACTCGTCGCTGTGGTGCGGCGTCGGCGTGATCCGCAGGCGCTCCGTGCCGCGCGCGACGGTCGGATAATTGATCGGCTGGATATAGACGCCGTGGCGCTCGAGCAGGCGGTCGCTGGCGGCTTTGCAGAGTTCTGCGTCGCCGATCATCACCGGCACGATATGCGACGGATTGGCGAGGACCGGAATGCCGGCCTCGCGCAGTCCGGCCTTGGTCTTCGCGACCTGGAGCTGATGGCGGGCGCGTAGCGCGTCGGCCGTCTTGACGATCCGCACCGCTTCGGCGGCGGCCGCCGCGACCGGCGGCGGCAGGGCGGTGGTGAAGATGAAGGCCGGCGCGTGCGAGCGGACCGCGTCGACGATCGCTTTGCTCGCCGCAATATAGCCGCCGAGCGAGCCGAAACCCTTGGCCAGCGTGCCCTCGACAATGTCGATCTCGTCCATCACGCCGTCGCGCTCGGCGATTCCGGCGCCCCGCGCTCCATAGAGCCCGACCGCATGGACCTCGTCGATATAGGTCAACGCGTCGTACTTCTTGGCGAGATCGACGATCGCCCGAATCGGCGCGATATCGCCGTCCATCGAGTAGAGGCTCTCGAACACGATCAGGGCCGGCCGGCCGGGCCGTCGCGCTTTCAGAAGCGCCTCCAAATGAGCGAGGTCGTTGTGGCGGAAAATCTGCTTCTCGCATTGCGAGCGCCTGACGCCTTCGATCATCGAATTGTGGTTGAGCGCGTCGGACAGGATCAGGCAATCCGGCAGAAGCGATGCGATCGTCGAGATCGCGGCGAGATTGGAGATCCAGCCCGAGGTGAAAACCAAAGCCGCCTCTTTTCGATGGAGGTCGGCGAGCTCGGCCTCGAGATCGACCAATGGCCCGTTGTTTCCGGAAATGTTGCGCGTGCCGCCGGCCCCGGCGCCGTAGCGGCCGGCCGCCTCCTGCATCGCGGCGATCACCCGAGGGTGGCGGCCCATGCCGAGATAATCGTTGGGGCACCAGACGACGATTTCGCGTTTTTCCGTCTCGTTGCGCCGCCACAGAGCGCGCGGAAAGCGCTCGGCGCTGCGCTCCAGCGGGGCGAAGACGCGGTAGCGGCGCTCGTCGCGCAGCCGATCGGTCGCTTCAACGAAATAACGCGAATAATCCATTCCAGGCTCCGCGGCGCCAATCCGCCGCTTCAGTCGGTAGCGCGGCCATTTTCTTCCGGCATGATCCTGATCAAATCACGCCGGCTTTTCCGTCTGACGGAGACCGCGCCCAGTCGCGGCGATTAGCTTATAAGCGCTCCAAACTGCGAAAGCGACCGCCGAGATGTCGCAAGCGACCGGCGCAGAGCCCCTTCCGGCCTCTTTCGCTGCCCGTCCATTCCGCTATATTGCACCGCACAATTCGATGCCAAGGTCATGGAGCTTTTATGACCGCCCGCCCGCGCCGCAGCGTCCTTTATACGCCAGGATCCAATCCGAGAGCGCTGACGAAAGCGCGGGCGCTCGCCGCCGACGCCCTGATCCTCGATCTCGAAGATTCGGTGGCCCCCGAGCAAAAGGCGCTCGCCCGCGAGCAGGTCGCGGCCGCGATCGGCGAGGGCGGCTTCGGCCGGCGCGAGGTGGTGGTGCGCATCAACGCCCTGCAATCGCCCTGGGGCCGCGAGGATTTGCTTGCGGCGGCTTCGGCCGGGCCGAACGCGATTCTGCTGCCCAAAGTGGACGGACCAGGCGCCGTCATGCAGGCGGCGCGCGAATTGCGCGAGGCGGGCGCGCCGGAGAGCCTGCGCGTCTGGGCGATGATGGAGACGCCGCTCGCCATCCTCAACGCCGGCTCGATCGCGGCGGCGGGCGCCGATCCTGCGGCGCGGCTCGATGTCCTGGTCATGGGCCTCAACGACCTCGCCAAGGAGACGCGGGCGCGGCTGACGCCGGGCCGAAGCGCGATGACGGCTTGGCTCGCAACCTGCGTCGCCGCGGCGAGGGCTCATCACGTCGACATTATCGACGGCGTCTATAACGACATCGCCGACCTCGAAGGCTTCAAGGCCGAATGCGAGCAGGGCCGCGATATGGGGCTTGACGGCAAGACGCTGATCCATCCGAGCCAGATCGAGATTTGCAACGAAGTCTTCGCCCCGACCAAGGCCGAGATCGACGCGGCCGCCGCGATCATCGCCGCCTTCGACGAGCCCGAAAATCACGGCAAAGGCGTCATCCAGATCGACGGCCGCATGGTCGAGCGCCTGCACGCCGACATGGCGCGCCGCACGCTCGCCATCGCCGAGGGGGTCGCGGCGCTGGCGCAGAGCGCGTGAAAAGCGCGACAGTTGGAATCGATCGCGGCAAAGATTAGACCGGTCCGAGCAAGTTCAGCGCCGCTTTGGAGCCTTTCCGATGACCTACGTCTATCGTCCGATCCTTCCGATCGGCGCCGACGAAACGCCCTATCGCAAGTTGACGGGCGACGGCGTGCGCGTCGAGAAGGCGCTCGGCCGCGAGGTCGTGATCGTCGATCGCGAGGCGATCCGCCTGCTCGCCGAGCAGGCGATGATCGACATCAACCACTTGCTGCGCCCCGGCCATCTCGCTCAGCTCGCCAAGATTCTCGACGATCCGGAAGCGACGCCGAACGACAAGTTCGTCGCCTACGACCTCTTGAAGAACGCCAATATTGCCGCCGGCGGCGTGCTGCCCATGTGTCAGGACACAGGCACGGCGATCGTTGTCGCCAAAAAGGGGCGGCTGATCTGGACCGAGGGCGACGACGAGGCGGCGATCGCCGAAGGCATAGGCGGCGCGTACCAAAAAAAGAACCTGCGCTATTCGCAACTTGCGCCGCTCTCGATGTTCGAAGAGAAGAACACCGGCGACAATCTGCCGGCCCAGATCGAAATCCTCGCCGAGGGCGAGGACGCATACAAGTTCCTGTTCATCGCCAAGGGCGGCGGCTCGGCCAATAAGAGCTTCCTGTTTCAGGGCGTGCCGTCGATGCTGACGCATGACCGCATGCTCGCCTTCCTCAAGGAGAAGATCCTCACGCTCGGCACGGCTGCTTGTCCGCCCTACCATCTCGCCATTGTCATCGGCGGAACCAGCGCCGAGCAGACGATGAAGACGGTGAAGCTCGCCTCGACGCGCTATCTCGACAGCCTGCCAACCTCGGGCGGTCCGGACGCGCATGGCTTTCGCGATCTCGCCCTGGAGGACGAGATTTTCAAACTGACGCAGTCGCTCGGCGTCGGCGCGCAATTCGGCGGCAAGTACTTCTGTCACGACGTTCGGGTGATCCGGCTGCCGCGCCACGGCGCGTCGCTGCCGATCGGCCTCGGCGTCTCGTGCTCGGCCGACCGCCAGGCGCTCGGCAAGATCACGCGCGACGGCGTGTTCCTCGAAGAGCTCGAGCATGACCCCGCGCGCTATCTGCCGCCTATCGACGAAGCGGCCCTGGGCGGCGAAGTCGTGCGGGTCGATCTCAACGCTCCGATGAAGGAGATATTGGCGACGCTGACCAGGCATCCGATCCGAACGCGGTTGTCGTTGAACGGGCCGATGATTGTCGCGCGAGATCTCGCCCACGCCAAAATCCGCGATCGGCTCGAGCGCGGCGAGCCGATGCCGGATTATTTCAAGCGCCACCCGATCTATTACGCCGGCCCGGCCAAGACGCCGGCAGGCTACGCCTCGGGCTCGTTCGGCCCGACCACGGCCGGCCGCATGGATTCCTATGTCGACCAGTTCCAGGCAGCCGGCGGCTCGATGGTGATGCTGGCCAAGGGCAATCGCTCTCGCCAGGTGCGCGACGCCTGCGCCAAGCATGGCGGCTTCTATCTCGGCTCGATCGGCGGCCCGGCGGCGCTACTGGCGCAGGAAAGCATTCGCAAAGTCGAGGTCGTGGAATATCCCGAATTGGGCATGGAGGCGGTCTGGCGGATCGAGGTCAAGGACTTCCCGGCCTTCATCGTCATCGACGATAAGGGCAATGATTTCTTCAAGGAGCTGAATCTCGGCTGATTCTGGCCGGCGTATTATCCAAATCGCCTCTCGCCCCTTTCATCCCGGTCGCCTCCCGCGCTAAGCTTCAGAACGACAAGGAGCGGCGCATGGCGATCGAGCGCGGTTCTCCCCTCGACCTGGCCAAGCGCGCGGCGGACCGCCGCGCCAAAAGCCGGTCTGACGCGAATGCGCGCGACCACGGCTGGCGGCGCGAGACATATTGCCTGCCGCGGAGCCAAGCGCGCGAAAAAGCGCAGGAATGGTTTAAGCGCTACCCGAAATCCGCCTATATGACCGAGATCGAATTCTGGCGCGAACTCGCCGACGGCCGCATCGAGTTCACCATCCGGCGCCTGCCAAGCGCCGATTGAAGCTGGCGCGGCTCATTGAAGCGAGGCTCCGATCGCGCCTTCGCCGCTGGTTTGATTCGACCCCCCGCCTGCCTCCTCTTCGCCAGGGCATGAAAACCATCTGAGCGGCCGCGCCTATGTTGTTCCGCCGACGCCGCGCGGGACTTCGGCGCGGTCGACAATTGTTTCGCAACGTTTTGCCGTCGCGAGTTTTCTATCCGCAGCCCTTTTCGATCGTTCTACACGGCCTTTGCCGCACTGCGGCAATGAATAAAGCTGGAATAAACGATTTGTTCACCGCACTGAATTTTGCCTATAAAGCTCACTTTTTTGTGAGCTTCAGTAAAGCGCTCCACCTTATTTGAAGAATTAACGCCCGGTGAACAGCTTAATTATAGATCAAATTACTTACAGATAATCGCCAGATTTTAGCCATATTGGCCAACTCGATTGTGACGCGGGCGCAACAGACTTTTCGACATAATCAGCGTTATAGATCGGGCCATCTCGGGGGCGGGCTGTCGAGTTCCTCCCGCTGGGTCCGGAAACGAGGAGTTTTCAATGAAAAAGATACTGATTGGGGCGCTCCTGGCCGGCGTCGCCTCGTCGGCTTTCGCGGCGGACTTGCCGACCCGCAAGGGGCCGCCGGTTTACACGCCGCCGCCGCCGCCGATCTTCAGCTGGACCGGCTTTTATCTGGGCGTGAACGGCAGTTATGACTGGGGGACGATGCGCCACGGCAATGGCGTCTTCGGCAATCCGTCGGGCGGCATGGGCGGCATAACCGCCGGTTATAACTACCAGATCGGTCAGTTCGTGATCGGCCTCGAAGGCGATTACGATTGGGGCGACGTCTCCAAGAACCGGGCGCTCGACGCGGCCGGCTCGTTCTCGAAACTGCACATGCTGGAATTCGCGACGGCTCGCGCACGCGCCGGCATGGCCTTCGATCGGGCGCTGATCTATGTCACCGGCGGCTATGCCGGCGGCGAGGTCAACGGCACGATCTTCGATGCGCCCGCGGGGGTGGTGGCCGTCAACAACTCCTGGTTGAGCGGCTACGCCGTCGGCGGCGGCATCGAATACGCGTTCACCCCGAATATTTCGGGCAAGGCGGAATATCTGTTCTCGTCGCTCGCCGGCAACGCAATCGCCACGCCGGGCTACGCCGCAAGGACTGGACTGGATGTCTCCATGATCCGCGCGGGCCTCAACTACAAGTTCTGATCGTCGGATCAGGCGACCTTCCGAAAGCCCGGCGGGGAGACCCGCCGGGCTTTTGCATGGGGCGAGTCAGGTCGGATCGACGCGGGTCGCTGCGAAGGCGGGCGTGGCGGCGGCGAAGCGGTCGAGCCACGCGACAAGGCGGGGATGGTCGTCCCGCCACCGGCCGGCGAAGCGGAGATCGAGATAGCCCAGGGCGCAGGCGACGGCGATCGCGCCGACATCCCGCGCTCCGTCGGGCGGCGGCGACGCCTCCAGCGCGGCGACTGCGCGCGCCGCCTTGCCGGCCTGATGATCCAGCCATTTGGCCGAATGTTGATCCGGCTCGCGGAATCGCGTCTCGTAAATCCGCAAGATCGAAGCGTCCATCAAGCCGTCCGCCAACGCTTGCCGGGTCAGGGCGGCGAAACGCGGCCCTGGCGTCGCCGGAATGATTCGGCCGCCGCCGGCGAGATGATCCAGGTATTCCAAGATCACCCGGCTGTCATAAAGCGAGGTCCCATCCTCGAGAATCAAGGTCGGTATTTTGCCCAGCGGGTTTTGCCGGCGCAGCGGCTCCTCCGGGTCGTTGGTGTCGGCGTTGACGATTTCGATGCGGTCGGCAAGACCGAGAATCGCCGCGCCGATCCTCACTTTGCGTCCGAAAGGCGAGGGCGGCGACGTGCGCAGGATCAGCATGGACTCCTCCCCAATCGCGAGTTCGGCTCGGCGACACATAGGGGTTTCGCCGATCGCGGCGAGCCGATCAAGCGGCGCGGCGGCCATGCTCTGGTTGCCGAAGCGGGCAGGGCGCCCATATATAGCTCTGCAAATTCCGAGGGGCTGGGCGTCAATCGCTCAAAGCCTCACCTTCCGCGAGGCGTCATGTCCGCTCATAGCGCCGCGTCGCATGGACGCGTGATCATCATCGGCTCCGGTCCGGCCGGCTACACGGCGGCGATCTACGCCGCCCGGGCCATGCTGTCGCCGATTCTGATCGCCGGCTTCGAACCAGGCGGCCAATTGATGATCACCACCGACGTCGAGAACTATCCCGGCTTCGCCGATCCGATCCAGGGCCCTTGGCTGATGGAGCAGATGCGCCTGCAGGCCGAGCATGTCGGCGCGCGGATCGAATCGGATTACGTACAAAAGGTCGATCTCGGCCAGCGGCCCTTCCGCATCGTTTGCGACAGCGGCCGCGTCTTCACCGCCGATTCGCTGATTCTAGCGACCGGCGCCAAGGCCAAGTGGCTCGATTTGCCGAGCGAGCAGACATTCAAGGGCTATGGCGTCTCAGCCTGTGCGACCTGCGACGGATTTTTCTTCCGCGGCAAGAAGGTCGCCGTCATCGGCGGTGGCAATTCCGCGGTCGAGGAAGCGCTGTATCTCAGCAACATCGCCGCGCAGGTTACGATCGTGCATCGGCGCGATTCGTTCCGCGCCGAGAAGATTTTACAAGAGCGGTTGCTGCAGCGGCCGAATGTCGGCGTGATTTGGAATCACACTGTCGAGGAAATTCTTGGTACGAATGATCCGCTTTCTGTGAACGGGGTCAAGCTGATCGATGCGCAGACCGGCGCGCGACAGGAATTGGCCGTCGACGGCGTCTTCGTCGCCATCGGCCACGCCCCGGCGAGCGAATTGGTGCGCGGGCAATTGGCTTTGAAGCCGAACGGCTACGTCCAAACCGCGCCGGGTTCGACGGCGACCAGCGTCGAAGGCGTTTTCGCCGCGGGCGATGTCGCCGACGACGTCTATCGGCAGGCGGTGACCGCGGCCGGGCTCGGCTGCATGGCGGCGCTCGAGGCCGAACGCTGGCTCGCGCGCCTGCCGCAAATGCGGCAAGCCGCGGAATGAGAGGCGAAGCGGTCCGCCCCTATCGGCTCGTTCGCGCGCCGGCGAGGCGACAGGGCCGGGGGACGTACCAAACATGGCCGAGATGCGGCATACGCAGTCCGGTCGGGGGGAAATGATGGATTGGGACAAGCTGCGCATTTTCCAAGCCGCGGCTGACGCGGGCTCGTTCACCCATGCCGGCGAACTCATGGGCCTGAGCCAATCGGCTGTGAGCCGACAGGTCAGCGCGCTCGAACAGGATCTCGGCACGCCGCTGTTTCACCGGCACGCGCGCGGCCTGATCTTGACCGAGCAGGGCGAATTGCTGCTCAACGCCGTCCAGGACGTGGTCCTGAAGCTGGAGGCCGCGCGCAGCCGGCTGATCGACAGCCGCGACAAGCCGCAAGGCGAATTGCGCGTCACCGCCACGCTCGGCTTCGGCGCGATCTGGCTGTCGCCGCGACTCGGCGAGTTCCTCGAACTCTATCCCGAGGTCAAGCTGCAGGTCCTGCTCGACGATGACGAGCTCGATCTCGGCATGCGCGAGGCCGACATCGCGCTGCGCTTGCGCGAGCCGTCGCAGCCCGACCTCATCCGCCGCCGCCTGTTCACCGTCCATTTCCACGCCTATGCCTCGGCCGAATATCTCAAGCGCAACGGCCAGCCGCGGAACGTCGCCGATCTCGACTCGCATCGCATCCTCGCCTTCGGCCCGGTCGGCGCGAATCACATTCTGACCAATCTCAATTCGCTGCTGACGCTGGGCCGCGATCCGCGCAATCCGCGCGCCGCGGCGCTGACGATCAATAATGTCAGCGCGGTGACGCGGGCGGTCGAGCACGGCGTCGGCATCGCGGTGCTGCCGGATTATTGCGTCACGGCGGAGTCAGGTCTGGTCCGCTTGCTGCCGCAGGCGGACATGCCGGAAATGGAGTGCTTTTTGGTCTATCCGGAAGAGATGAAGAACGTCGCCCGCGTGCAGGCGTTCCGCGATTTCCTCGTCGCCAAGGCGCAGAGGTGGAAGTACTGAGCTTTCGCGCAGCGAGGAGAAGGGAGCTCCAACCCTTACATCTTCTCGACTTGTCCGAACTCCAGGTCCACCGGCGTCGCGCGGCCGAAGATCGAGACGGCGACTTTGACGCGCGAGCGGGCTTCGTCGATTTCCTCGACAATGCCGCTGAATGAGGCGAACGGCCCGTCCGCCACGCGCACCTGCTCGCCGATATCGAACCGGATCGAGGATTTCGGTCGCTCGACTCCCTCCGCGACCTGGCCCTTGATTCGCTCAGCCTCGATATCCGGGATCGGCATCGGCTTCTTGTCGGCGCCGAGGAAGCCGGTGACCTTGGGCGTGTTCTTGATCAGATGGTAGACGTCGTCGGTCAAATCGCATTTGACGAGGACATAGCCCGGAAAGAACTTGCGCTCGGAATTGACCTTGCGGCCGCGCCTGACCTCGACGACCTGCTCGGTCGGCACCAGGATCTCTTCGAATTTATCGGCGAGGCCGCGCTGTCCGGCCTGCTCCTTCAAAGATTCGGCGACCTTCTTTTCGAAATTCGAATAAGCGTGGACGATGTACCAGCGCATGCTCATGAGGGAATCCAGTCGAGAAATTTCAATATCTTTTCGCCGCGCTCGGCTGCAGCGTTGAAGCGTCAGCCATGCCGGCCGATGCCGAGCACGAAGCCGACCGCGAAATGAAGGACTTCGTCGACGGCAAGGAAGAACAAGCTCGCCAGAAATACCATCAGCAGGACCAATCCGGTGGTGATCAGCGTCTCGCGCCGGGTCGGCCAGACGACTTTCGCGCCTTCCGCGCGCACCTGCTGAATGAATTCGAAAGGATTGGCCATGATGAGGGTTTCCTGAGCCTGGCCTTGGGCGACGCCTGGCGCCGGCCAGAAAGATTTGCGGCGCGGGACCTCTCGGCCGCGCGCCACACGCGTGTCATATAGGAAAGAGCCGGATCAAGCCAAGCGAAATTTGAAAAAGCGTCCGCTCGCGGCCAAAGTAGCCGCTGTCTGGGCGCCCAGCGAAGCGCCAATATCCATTCGTTCGACGGGTTTTGCCGCGAAAAACCCGCCCGGCTGGGGCCGAGCGGGTCTTTGGGGTAACGAACCTCTTAGTCGAGGACCTCGATCACGCGGCGGGTCCGCGGTTCGACCAGGACTGGCTCGTTATTCCAGATCGTGTAGCGATATCGCGTGACGCCGACTTCCGGCGGGGCCGGATAGTAGACGACATTAGGCGGCAGCACTTCGCCGACGATCACGCGGCCAGGATAGACCGGCGCCGGCGCGGCTTCGACATAATCGTAGTAGCCGGGCGCATAATAGTAGCCCGGCGCGCCGACAATCGCTCCGGCCGCGACCGGCGCCGACGGAGGCGCGGCGACCACCCAGTCCTGGGCATAAGCCGCGGCGGGACTGGCGGCGATGAAGGCTGCGAGAAAGGCTGCTTTGGACATCGTTCTCTCCTTCCTTCCATCCATCCTTGTCGCGAGCCGAAACGCCTGCGAAATCCGATGGTTCCGCCTTTTGGCTTGACGGTTTCGCGGCCGTCCCTTGTCCGGACGCCGGCGATTTTCAGGCGAGAGAGGAGGAAAACGTCGCGGCGCTACTCGGCTCGGCGAGCAGGCTCAGCCGCCGCATGGCCCGCGCGATGCGGGCGAGGCTTAAAAGGGGTCGAACCGATGCGTGGCGGCGACAATCGCGATGGCGGCGAGAGATCCGGCAAGAGCAAGAAGGAGGGTCATGTCCGTCGATTGTTCAAGGATTGGCGATGACGTTGCCGAAATGGGATTTTTGATGAAATGCTGCAATGCGGCAAACTGTCGCCTGTCTGTTGCAATGCAACAAAAACGGCGCGACCGGGCCCGGTCGAGCCTATTGGCGCCGGTGGTCAGGAGTTCGGATTGTCTTCGGCGGCCAGGAGCCGGAATGTGAACATCATATTGTCCTCACGCGCCGCTCGGCAGAGCCGGGCCGGCTTCGGCGCGCCATGCGTCGGCGGCGCGCGGCGAGGCGATCGCCCGCTCTTCGAACAGGCCGCCCCACCCGCGAACCCGGTCGGGCGGGACACCGACCAGCAGAAGGCTCTTCCATAGGGTGGTGGCGATCGAGTCGTACACCGGGACGCCAAGTTCGGCTTCGAGGTCCACGGCAATGCGGGCGCCGCGCATATTCGTGCAGACGATGGCGACCGCTTGGCAGCCTTCATGCGCGACCGCGCGGGCCATCTCGGCAATATCGCTTTCCGGCACCTCCGCAAACGAGAAATTGTCTTGAAGGCCGCTATGCCTCTCGGCGAGGCAGGTTATGCCGGCGCGCTTGAAGTTGGCGATTATCCGCGCCTGCACCGTGTCGAGGTAGGGCGTGACCAGGCCGATGCGCGAAACGGCTTTGCGTCGGAAGATTTCCAGGAACGCGAGCACCGACGTGCAGGCGTTGACGCCGGTCGCCGTTTTGATGCGATCGCAGAGCTTCTCGTCGCGCTCGAAGCCCAACCAGCTCGCCGACGTGCCGTTCCAGGCGATGACGTCGACCTTGGCGTGTGTGAGCAGTTCCGCGGCGCGCAGAAACTCCTCCTCGTCGAACTGCTGATCGGAGGCTTCCGAAATGGCGACCTCCGTCACCTTGAACCGACCGAAATGGGCGCTGACGTCCGGCAAACCGGACAGCATCGCCGACGTGACCGGCTCAAGCACCGTGTTGGAGGACGGCGTGAGCATTCCCAGCCGAATTCTTCCACTCATGCGAACCTCCGACGGCGAATTTCAGCTCCCCATTTGGCGCGACTCGCTCACACCGGCAGCTTGCGGCTGTAATCGATGAGGGTCGAGCAGACTAGGAGCGCAAGACCTGCGAGGGCGAAGAACATGAGCGCGAGGAAATAGGACCCTGTCCGCTGGACGATAAAGCCGACAATGACGGGAACCGTGACTCCAGCGATATTTCCGGAGAAATTCATGCAGCCGCCGAGAAAGCCCGATCGTGCGCGGGACGCGAGAATGCCGGGAATCGCCCAGTACATGCCGCACCAACGGAGGAAGAACAGGGTCGAGCTCAGGAGCATCACGACCGCGAGCGAATCGTGCACATAGGCGACGGACAGGACCGAGGCGGTCGAAATGAGCGCGGCCACGCCGAACAGAGTCCTGAAGACTAGGTTGGGCGTGCCGCCCCGCGCGCGCCACCGGTCGCCGATCTGTCCGCCGACGAGCTCGCCCACGAAGCCCGAAAAGAACATGGCGAACAGCGATCCACCGAGTTGCTTGATGTCAAGGCCATGGACAGCCGCGAGGTAGTTCGGCATCCAGGTCAACAGGCCGTAGAAGACGGCATTGAAGAACATCCAGCCCAGGCACATGCACCACACCGAACGATAGCGGAAATAGGCGCCGAGACCCCCGCCGGACGAGGCGGGCGCAAGCGAATCCTCATGCGCGTGGGCCTTGGCGATGAATTCCGCCTCGGCCTTGTTGACCGAAGGATGGTCGGCCGGATTGTCGCGGATGTACCACCACGCGAACAGTCCGCACAGCATCGTGCCGACGCCCGCCACGAGAAAGGAGACGCGCCAGGAGTCGAATTCGGCGATGAGACCTGCGATGATCGCGGAGCCCAGCGCCGCGCCGAGCGGCGCCCCGCCGTCGAGCAAGGTCGCCCCTCGCGCACGCTCGTTCGACGCCATCCAGATTGCGTTGAGCTTGCCGCCAGCCGGATAAATCGGCGCCTCCGACGCGCCGAGGCCTAGGCGCGTGAGCACGAGGACCCAAGCGCTGAACGAGACCGCGGCGATGGCCTGAAAGAAGCCCCACCCCAGAGTGGCCGCGGCGATGACCGCGCGCGGCTTGAAACGATCCGCGAGCATCCCGCCCGGCACTTGCATGAGCGCGTAAGTGATAAAGAAAGCGCTGAGGATAAACCCCTGCGTCTCCAGGCCGATGTCGAATTCCTTCGAGATGACCGGCATCGCGACCGAAATCGACGCCCGATCGACGTAGTTGATGGCGATCAGCATAAGCATCAAAAGGAAGATGCGCCAGCGCACGTTGGTGGGCGCAACAGCGTCGACCGCTTCGAACGGCGGCGCGGAGCTCTCTGTACTCATCGGCGTTTTCCGCAAGATTTCGGCGCTGCCCCCGCCAATTCGGAGGTCGAAGGCGGCGCCATTCGAAAGGCGAGCGCTCGGCGGAGATGAAAGAAGCGATCCCGCTCTGGCCGGGGCGCGAAACTCCGTCTCGCCGACAGCGAAGAGTCCGTGAAAGTATCATGGACTCTTCGCCCTACTAGGATGGGTTATTGTCCGGCGACCACGCGCTTTTCTGACATCATCATACGCGCCAGATAGCGTGCGCCAACTGGGGTTATGTTTCCGTTCCAGTCGGTATAGTAGCCTTCCTCTGTCATCTCGCTGACGACAAACGGCACCCAAACGCCCCACGTATTCTTATTGGCGCCGTCGAACGCGGGGTTCTCGCCTTTGGTGTCGCCATCCGCCCAACCATAAGTGAACCAGAACGTGCGGCGCGCCGGATCATACACCTCCGCAGCCACGTCTCCGCCGGTCAACCCGTGGTTGGCGATGGAGAACCCGGTGTCGCCCAAGGGCGCCTTATCGCGGTTCTCATTGTCCGCGATAAATTTCTTCATCATTTCGACATCGATCTTGCCTGCGCCGCTATTCAACAAATCCAGGGCTCTCGGCTGCCGTGACCCGGTCGATACGAAATACTCGTGATCGTGCTCGTCCGCCGTGTCGCCGATATCCAAAGGCTTCATCTTGGCGGAATCCCAGCGATTTGCCCGCGCTGCAATTCCTTTGTCTTCCTTGGACCATTTGTTGATCACGTTGACGGTCTGATAGCCGACTTCAACCGCCGCCATGTTTCCCTGCGCATCCGCGAAGATATAGTTCCCCTGGTCGCCGATGCCTTTTGGATTCTCCTGGACGAATTTGATGGCCTCGTCGACCGTTGCGACGGTGGACCCCATCTTCAGGAACCAATCCACCGGAGGCGTCTTGTTCTGCGCTTCGGGCTCATTGGGCACGACCCAAGCTCGTGTCCAGGAAAATCCCTTCTCGTTCATTCCGCGGTCGGAGCCGACGTCGAAGTAATGACCGGGCGGATCTTGAATGAGCAACGGCGTATGGACAAATTTGTAACCCTGCTTCGGAATGGTCAAATACACCGTGTCACGAGGCCCTTGGATGTAAGGATTGTCGCTCGTCGAAGCGATGTACGCATTGCCATCTTTGGTTGCTTGGCCAGTCGCGCCCATCAAGGTGCAGGCCTGCGCAACGCCGACAAAGGCCGAGCTTGTCAAAAGCGTTGACATCAGGGCCCACGCCATCGTTTTATTGATTCTCATCGTATTCCTCCCTTGTTCAGGCCGCCCGAATAACGGGCGACAGACATACCTTCGGCCCGCCGGAATGGTTGGCCGTCGGTTCGTTTCGCCGGTCGGCGAAATCCTGTGACGCCGAGGTCCTCACGGCGCCCGCCGCTCGGGGCGAGATCGCCGGTAGAACCGCCGTTACGCTCGCTAATCCATCAGTTCTGCGCCTCCCGACGCGAGGCTTCCTGCTCGAGGACAGCGATGACGCTGCGCGCCGTCGCACGCATGTGCTCGCGCAAGAGGCGCGACAGCGCCGCCCCGTCCCGACGCCGCAGCGCGGCGATAATTTTTTCATGCTCGTCGGCCGACTCGTCCCAGCGCATTTGCGAGAAATTCGCGGCGTAACGAACCCGGGCGATTTTGCGCGAAAACTGCAGGTGAGTCGCGATAAGGCTCTTGTTGCCGGTAGCGGCAGCCAGTTCGGCGTGAACGGCCTGGTTGAGCTCGAAATATTTGGCGCGACGGGCAGCGTGATGATGCTCGATCATTTCGCGATGGCGCGCTTCAATCTGCCTGAGCTCCGCGTCGCTGATGCGCGAGGCGACCAACTCTCCGATCATCGCGTCGAGGGCTTCGAGGACCTCGAAATGCTCGATGACTTCCTCGATTCGAATTGAGGTGACGACGGCGCCGCGACTCGGTTGCAACTCGACCAGCTGCTCGGCGGCGAGGACTTTTAACGCCTCCCGCATGGGCGTACGCGAGACATTCAATTTTCGGCAGAGTTCGAGCTCCTGAACGCGCTCGCCTGGCTTGAGGCATCCCTCCAGGACCAGTTCGCGGAGGATTTCGACGATGTGCTCATGGAGCGATCTGCGCTGCAGCGCGCGAGACGCGAGATCCACCACCTTGGTATTTGCTTGTTCTGGCAAGGGAAGCCTCGCCTCCAAACGTTGCAATCGGTAATTCATAATTATGTCATTGTTGGGCCAAGCAGGCCGTATGCCTCTCCAGATATTCAGGCTTGCCGCTCTCCGGGTCCCCGAACGGATTGGGGGTGATCGCAGCGCAGAAAGCGGCCACGGCCGGGCGCAGCGCTGAACGCGCCGTCAGCCCAGACGACCTCGCCTCGCGACAGCGTCGTCACCGGCCAGCCGCGCACGCGCGCGCCTTCATAAGGCGTGTAGTCGACGTTGTGATGGAGGAGATCGTTGGCGATCGTGATTTCGCGGTTCGGGTCCCATATCGCGAGATCTGCGTCGGCCCCGATCGCGATCGAGCCTTTGCGAGGGTAGAGGCCATACATTTTCGCCGCGTTGGTCGCGGCGAGCGCCACGAATTGGCAGAGATCGATGCGACCGTCATTCACGCCTGCCGAGAATAGAAGCGGCAGGCGCGTCTCGAGGCCGGGGATGCCATTGGGAATGCAGGCGAAGCTCGCAGCCGCTTTGGGGACCTTCTTGCCTTTCGGATCGTCGTAGCGGAACGGCGCATGATCGGACGAAAAAACTTGAAACAGACCGTCGCGCAGCCCATCCCAAACCGCAGCCTGACTGGCTCGGTCACGCGGCGGCGGGCTGCAGACGCATTTCGCGCCGTGAAATCCTGGCGCCGCCAGGTCGTCGGCCGTCAGGAACAGATATTGCGGGCAGGTTTCGGCATAGACGCGCAGGCCTCGGCTCCTGGCCCAGCGAATCTGCTCGATCGCCTCCCGCCCTGAAACATGTACGATCAGGATCGGCGTATCGACGAGTTCGGCGAGCGCGATCGCCCGATGGGTGGCCTCGCGCTCGGCGACCTGCGGCCGGGCCGTTGCATGGAACCGCGGCGCGATATCGCCCGAACGCTCGAGTTTCTCGGTCAGCCATCCGATGCAGTCGGCGTTTTCAGCATGGATCATGACCAGCGCGCGCTCGCGTCGCGCGAGTGCGAGCACGTCGAGAATCTGCCGGTCATTCAATTTGAGCGCGTCATAGGTCATATAGATTTTGAACGACGTGTAGCCGTCGCGGATCAGCGCGGGCAGCTCCTGCCCCAGGACCTGCGGGGTAGGATCGCTGACAATGAGGTGGAACGCGTAATCAAGAACGGCCTTGCCTTCCGCGCGGCGGTGATAGTCGGCCACCGCCTCGCGCAGGCTTTGACCCTTCATCTGGGCGGCGAATGGCATCAATGTCGTCGTGCCGCCGCAGGCCGCCGAGCGGGTGCCGCTTTCGAAATCGTCCGCCATGACCGACTCGTCCCCGGTCGGCTGGTCCAGATGACAATGCGCATCGACGCCGCCGGGGAGAACAAGGAGATCGCGGGCGTCGATTTCATGGCGCCCCGAGGAAAGGCCGTCCGCCAGCGCGACGACGCGGCCGTCGCGCACGCCGATATCGGTACGAAAGACGTCGACGGCGGTCGCCGCCGTTCCTCCTCGGATGACGAGGTCGAATTCAGGCATCGGTTTCCTCCCAAATCGTCCGGTTGCGCTGAGTGCGATGCGCCGTCGTTCGAGCTCAAACCAATTTTGGCGAGCTCGAGAAGGAATATGCATCAGCGGACTATCGTGCGGCGAATATCCTTTGTACTGGCAAGCGCGGTCATGGCGCCCATATTTCTATTCTCGGGCGCCTTTCACTGTCACGTAATGGCTCGTTGCCAGCTCTCAGTGGATTGCTAGCTAGGTTGAACAGGTTTTTCTCTCGCCTATTTCGCATCACTTTCGTCGCATTCGATACGCGCGGCTAAAGCATGAGGCAGGCCGCGCGTTTGCTTTGCGTCGGGACGACGGAAGCTTCCGGCATTTGGCTTTCTCAAATTGAGACCGATGAGAACCTCGGCTTGTTTGACGGCGGCCACGATTGGATCAACAACCGGGACAGGAATTCGTTCGCGGACTTTCTCGGTGAGCCCAGCAAGCGGCGCACCCGCAAGGATGATCACATCAGCCCCTAATGAATCGACCGCCCGATTCGCCTCGGCTACGAGCCGATCCTCTTTTTCTATTTGTACGTCGGAGACGGAGTCGAATGGCTTGTCGACCATGCAAAGACCCGCGCATCGTCCGTTCATGCCGTGCATGTCGACGCAGTCCTGATACCAGGGACCGAGTGCGCGCGCGAACGTGACGATTGCGAAGCGACGTCCCAACATGCAGGCGGTGAGCATCGAAGCCTCCGCCATCCCGATGATAGGAATATCGAAGAGTTCACGGGCGCCGAGGAGCCCCGGGTCGCCGAACGCGGCGATAATCGCCGCGTCAAAATCGCCATGACGTTCGGCAAGCATCTCCAACGCGATAGCGCCTCCGATCTGCGCCTCCGCCCGCGTCGAAATATACGGAACGCCGCGCGATGCGGTGGCGGAGGCGATCGTCACGCCTGGAGACGCTGCTTTAACGGCCGCCCCCATCAGGCGCTTGGTTATGCTCTCGCTAAAATTTGGATTGAGGAGGAGAATCCGCATAACCTTGAACCTTCCGACCCAAGGCAGGAGCGCCATCGCTCCCGCCGCGCTGTCCGTTCACCATCAAATGACGCGATCCCGCGAAGAAGCGCACCTGGTCTATTGAGGCGTGTCGGTCGGATCGGTCCCGAAGCCAGGCACACCCTTGCTGTCCTCGGCCAGCTGCAATTCGTTCAGCAGCGCCTGCTTCTGCGCCTCGGTTGGCTCGGAAGGCTTATTGTCAAGAGCCGGGATGATATATTCGCTCATCATGTATCGCATGATCTGCAGACACTGAGCGTCGCGCAGGCCGCCATTTGGCGACAGAATGCTCGTCATCGTCACGACAGCGTTGTACTTCGGAAGAACGACTATGTTCTGGCCTTTGAACCCCATTGTGTCGAACTCCGGCTGAGAGCCGCCTTCGACGCCGCCTTCGACGATATTGTTGACCCACCAGTAATAGCCGAAGAACGGAGTGCTTTGACCGGTCGTCATCGACTTCACCCAGGCCGCTGGAGCGACTTGCTTGCCTTCCCAACGACCATCTTGCAGCGCGAGCATGCCGAGCCGGGCCATGTCCACGGCGCGCAGCCTCAGACCCCATCCGCCAGAAACGAGGCCTTTCTCGTCGGCGCGCTGCCACGCGGCATGCTTCATTCCGAGCGGCTTGAAAAGCTTTTCGTCGGCGTAATCTTCAAGCTTCTTTCCCGCGGCGGCGGTCAGCATCGCCGTCGCCAGAATGGGATTGACGTCCATGTATTGAAAGACTTTGCCCGGCTCGAGTTCAGGCGTTGTCGTCGCGGCGAGCTTCAGGCGATCGGGAGCTTCGTAATAGATTGGGTCGTTTGGCGGCTTGAAATCGTAGCGCAGCCCCGTGGTCATATTCAGCACATTGCGCAGCTTTACGTTTCCCTTGTCCGCTAAAGCGTCCTTCAGGTCGGGGCGCGACTTCTGGAGAACCTCCTTAACCGAGCTGTCCAGGCTGATCTTGCCTTCGTCGATAAGATCGCCGGCGAGGATCGCCGTGGCGGCCTTGGTGATCGAGTAGAGCTCGTAATTATTGTCGCGGGTCAAGCCGGAGCTATAGCGCTCGAATGCGATTTTACCGTCCTTGACCACGACGAGGCTGCGGATGTCGAACTTGGAGTCTCGGATCCATTTCGAGAGATCAACGAGTTTTCCCGAATCTACGCCGACCTGCTCGGGCCAGACTTGAGGCAGCTCGGTAGGATCATTGTTTGCGGGGAAGGCGACCTTGACCTCGGCCGCGAGGGCTGACGGCGAAGCGGCCCCCAAAACTAGGACTAGCGCCGACGTCACGGCCGGCCAAAGGCGCTGCGCCTTCATCTCTTCCTCCCTGGTCTTTCAATCTCTGGGCCCGCCTGCGCGAGCTTGAGGACCTTTGTCCGGTCCTGGTCCGATGTCAAGTGAATTCTGAATTCTGCATACAATTTTTTCCTGTTCTCATATTTGCCGGAAGTTGCTAAAACAACGGCCTTGCAAGGGGGAAAACGCCGCAAATGCCAGCCAAGAACTCGCGGAATCCTTCGTTTCGAGTGGGCAAGAAACTGCCCGCCGCCGTCGCGCTGCATGAGCAGGCGCGCTCCCGGCTCCGTTCGCTCATCGTGCGCGGGCACCTGCCCCCTGGCGCGTCAATCGTCGAAACGGACCTCAGCCGGTCGCTGGGGATTTCGCGAACTCCGCTGCGCGAAGCCCTCAAGCTGCTGGCGGTCGAGGGCTTGGTCGAGTTGCGCTCCAATCGGAGCTCGCAAATCGCCGCGTTGCGCGGCTCTGAGATCGAGCAAGTGTTCGAGGTTATGGCGGGACTCGAGGGACTGGCCGCAGGACTTGCGGCCGAGCGCGCAAGCGCGAGCGATCTCAAGCGTCTCCGCCAGTTGCAGGAAAGAATGGAGCTGCACCACGACCGCGGCGACCGCGACGACTACTTCGCGGCTAACCAAGAGGTGCATCGACTTGTTGTCGAATGCGCAAAAAATCCTATTCTCGCGTCGACGCATGACGGGCTCTTCGCGAGGGCGGAACGGGCGCGATTCCTAGCTTTGGCGTCGCGCCCGCGATGGGATGAGTCCGTGGTCGAACATCGAGACCTGCTCGCCGCGCTTGAAGCGCGCGATTCCGCCGCCGCATCCCGCATCCTTTCTCTTCACGTCGCTCGGACGGGCCGTGTCGTAAAAGAGGAGATCGAACGGGCTGAGCTTAACGAGGTTGGCGCGTAACTGATGTATTTCCGCTAATAGACCTCAACGACCTCAAGATCGCGCGTTGGCGCCGCGAACGCCAAATTATAAGCGCAGCGATGCGTGTGTTCGCGTCGGACCGGCGGCGCTTCGCTTTACCGAACGCGAGAAAACAGATCGGCCCCGTTGAGGAGCAAACGGGGCCGACTGGCGATCGCCAAGGAGACTGGCCGGCTTCGCTAAAGAGGAGAGCGAAGCCGGCTGATCGGTTCGCGCCAAACAGGGGGCGAGAAGCGTGCACCGACATAAGCTGAAACTGGCCGGCAAAGCCTGTCGTTCCAACGGATTTGGTACGGTTGGAGACAAAATGGCGTCTGATCCGCTCGAAGTCGCGCTAATGAGCGCCTCGCATTTACCCCAAATCGTTGAGCGCGCGACCTCAAAGGCGAAGTCATGGCGAAGGCGCGCGGCCGCGCTCCAGTTCAATGGGAAGCCGCCGCCATCAGCGCGCGGTTCATCAACGCACATCGATATACGTGACGACTTGTCGAGGCGAGATCACGCTCCGCGCGACGCGATGTCCCCAGTTGCCGCTCAACATGTGGACGCCATCAGAGCCGCGACCCTCATAGAAGCCGACATGCCGCCTCATGACGATGATGTCGCCGGGCTTCGGGGCCGCAGTACGGGGCCCGTAATGCATCGCGCTCCCGACGCTCAAGCCAGGCAATGGGCGGCGGCCAGTATGACGCAGAATGAACGATACGAAGGCTCCGCACCATTGGACGCGAAGACCAGTGGGGTTGCCCGATCCGAGCCAGCGGCCAGCTTCCGTGATGACGGACGACTGCGCGTGGGCGGGCGTGATCAAAAGAAGCAACGGAAGAACGTATTTCGACATGGGCGGGACGTAAGGGGAGCCATCGTCCGAGTCCACGGGTTATTCGGGCTACTCCGTTAGAGCGCCTCCGGCAGGATCGTCCTCCAGGCGGCAGTCACGAGACGGTCGCTCTCGCCTGGCGCTTAGCAGGTCGCGCGCAACTGATGCGCAGCTCCCAATCGGAAGCTGACGATCAATTTAAATGGTACGATCGTAGTTCCGCTCTTTCCGCAAGGCGCTCGTACTGTTCCGCGACGTGCAGCATCGTTTGCACGGCTTGTTCATCGGACATCAGTTCCGCTTTTATGCGGGCCTCCTCAGCACGATCTCTCCAATGCTTGGGATCCTTAAGGCGTTTTGGCGATGGCTGCGCGATGTCCACGTCCTGCCACTCAATCGTGAGCGGCCCGACACAACGCCAGTCTTTCATTGACCTCCCCACTTGCCCTTGTACCCATGGCTGGCGCTGGCCGCGAGTCATAATTGTCATACGATACCACAGGCGCCGCCGCGCTTGCGGGCGCATCCCAAAAATAACATTCGTGTCAACTTGCCTGGGAGTCAATCCAAACCAGTTTATTCAGGCCGCGCTAAATACGCGAAAGGGGGTTGATAGTATGTCTGGCTGTGCGCGCTTGGATTGAACGAAAAGCGCGTCGGTGGCCTCCGCTATCCGGCTGCCGCTGGTCGCGCTACCAAAGGAGGCGTCGCGCGGCTGCTGTCGAACACGTGAGAATCTCCATCGCCGCGTAATCGGGCCCAGCTCCTCAACGCTCTGTCGGCCGGGCAGGTTGGTCACCGGTCGATCGGGCGCCGCTGGCCGCCGCCGCGAATAGCTGCCGGTGATGACCTTGCCGCGGCGACGGCCCATCGCCCGCATCAGCCGCTTAAACGCGTTTGCGATCGATCCTCGAGCCGCCGCGCAGCATCCCCGCGATCCCAAGAACGGCCGCGCCGTGAACAACTCGTCGATGCGCCGCGTCAGCGCCAGATCGTTGTCGTCGGCCGGCTTCGGCGTGCCGGCGGATCGACAACGCCTTGTTCTTGCCGTCGAGCATCGCTCTCCGGTCTGGGACGCTCAGCTTTCCGGACCTCTGGGCTGAAAAATCCGCTTAACCGTCAACGGGCCGATCTTGGCGCGCGGCTTCTCGATTTCCCGGTCGCGCTCGGCCTCGCCATCCGATTGATTTTGCTCTGGAAATTCGAGGAGTGGCAGGAGAGGAGGGACTCGAACCCCCAACCCCCGGTTTTGGAGACCGGTGCTCTGCCAATTGAGCTACACTCCTAGCGGCGGCGTTTATCGCGCAACCAGCTTTCGTACGCAAGCGCCGCTGAGCGGCTACAGCGCCGCTGAGCGGCGCGCTGATCAGATCGGCTCGACCCAGACCGCCGTGCCATAGGCGAGCACCTCGGTAATGCCGTCCATGATTTCGTTGGCGTCGTAGCGCATGCCGACGACCGCATTGGCGCCGCCTTGCGCCGCGTGCTCGCACATATGATCGAAGGCCTCCTGCCGGGCGGTCTCGGCAAGATCGACATAGACCGACAGTTTGCCGCCGAAAACAGATTGCAGGCCGCCGACGAAATTGCCGACGACGCTGCGCGAGCGCACCGTGATGCCGCGCACCAGCCCCAAATGCCGGACGATTTTGTATCCGGCGACATCATTGGTCGTGGAGACGATCATCGGCTGCCCCTCGGCCTAACCACAGTTGATCAATGGTATCCCAGGAACTCGGCGGGCGCGAAGCGGAATCGCGCCTCTGGGCAAGCGGCGGCAGGCCGGCTCATCCGGGCTTGTAAACGCGGGTCGCCTCGGGATCGTCGGTCGAGAACGGGACGAATCGCAATTCCTCCCACAGGTCGTCCGGGATCGGGAAGCGCGCCCATTCCAAGGTCTGTCGGACCCGCTCGGGCTTGCTCACGCCGCAAACGGTCGCCGCGACGCGCCGATCGCGCATCGAGAATTGCAGCGCCGCCGCCCCGGGCGGCACGTTGTGGCGGGCGCAGACCTGCTCGATGCGGCGGATCGGATCGAGCGCGGCGTCGGACGCCTCCTGATAGACATAGCGCGGATAGGACGCCGAGCCCTTGGCCAAGACGCCGCCGGCATAGGGCGCGGCGTTGAGCACCGCGATCCCTCTCGCGGCGGCGAAATTCATCATTTCCTCGGCGTTGCGGTTGGCGAGCGTGAACCGATTATGGGTGATCAGCGCGTCGAAGTCCCAATCGCGCAGCAGCGGAATCATGATGTCGACGCGGCCGGCGGCGAGGCCGACCGCCTTGGCCAGGCCCTCCTCCTTGATCCGGAACAGTTCGCCCAACGCGCCGTCGCGGCTCGCCGTCTCGTCGAGCGAGCGGGAATGCTCCGGGTCGTGCAGATGCAGGAGGTCGATCCGCTCGAGGCCGAGCGCCTTCAGGCTCTGCTCCAGCGAGCGGCGCGCCTGGGCGGCGTCGAAAATGTTGGTCGAGGGATCGCGGTCGAGCTTGGTCGAAAGGACGAAGCCCGGCGGCAGGCCGCCGCGCTCGCGGATGACCGCGCCGATCCGCTCCTCGCTGCGGCCCATTCCGTAGATGCGGGACGTGTCGATGAAATTCACCGGACTGTCGAAAATCGCCCGGATCGTGGCTTCGGCCTGCGCCGCCTCGACATGATAGCCGTAAGTGTCCGGCATGTCGCCTAAGCCGGACGTGCCGAAGCAAAGCGGCGTGACCATGAGGTCCGTTCGGCCCAATCGGACCTTGTCCATGATTTCCTCCCTTGTCGCCGCGATTGTTCTATTCGCCGCGGCGAAGATCAAGTCTGGTCCTGGCCGCCCGTCTCACATCTGTCTGAACCCGGACAGCCTGCCCGAACTCAGCGGCGGTCGTGCGGCGCGCCGAAATCGATCTGCGGCCCTTTCGGGACGATGCCGGTCGGATTGACCATGCGCAAACTGCCGTAATAGTGGCGCTTGCATTGGGCGAGATCGCAGGTCTCGGTCACGCCTGGCGTCTGGTACAGCGCGCGCGCATAGGACCACAGCGCCGGATATTCGTAGACGTGGCGCAAGTTGCATTTGAACAGCGCATAATAGACCGCGTCGAACCGGAACAGCGTCGGAAAAAGGCGCCAATCCGCTTCGGTGATCGTATCGCCCAAGAGATAGCGCCGCGTCGCGAGCCGCTCCTCCAGCCAGTCGAGCGTCTCGAACAATTCCGTCACGGCCGTTTCGTAGATCGCTTGATCCCTGGCGAAGCCGCAGCGATAGACGCCGTTATTGACCGTCTCGTAGATGCGCGCGTTGACCGCGTCGATCTCGGCGCGGAGCGCGGCCGGGTAGTAGTCGGTTCGATCGTCGGTAAAGGCGTCGAAGGCGCTGTTGAACATCCGGACGATTTCGGACGATTCATTGTTGACGATGGTCGCGGTCTTCCTGTCCCAGAGGACCGGCACGCTGACGCGCCCCGTATAATGCGGGTCGGCCATGGCGTAGATTTGATGAAGGAATGTCGCGCCGGTGATCGGGTCGGGCGCCGCGAATCGCCAACCGCCTTCGAGCATCAATGGATCGACGAAACTGATCGAAACCGCGCCTTCGAGCTTTTTCAGCGCGCGGAAGATCATCGTGCGATGGCACCAGGGGCACGGATTGGCGACATAGAGATGATAGCGCCCCGCTTCGGCGGGAAAGGGCGAGCTTCCGTCCGCGGTCACCAGGGCGCGGAAGGCGGCCGCCGCCCGGACGAAAGCGCCGCCCCGGCGATAGGCCTCTTCGTTATCGGTCCATTGACCCTCGATGAGCATTCCCATGAGTCGCTCCCTGCGGCGGCGAGCCGCTCGAGGCCCCCATAATGTGTGGAAAGCGAATGAGATCGATTGATCAGGATGGAGCGGGTGAAGGGAATCGAACCCTCGTATTCAGCTTGGAAGGCTGCTGCTCTACCATTGAGCTACACCCGCAATTTCAAAGGGTTATCTGATTTTCAGAGCCCCCGTCGTGTTCTTGTCGCCACCGAGGCCGGCACAATAAGAGAGCGGGGGATCGCCATCAAGCCCGCTTGCCCCGCACGCGCCGGCCAGCGGTCCGAAAATCAGCACGCCGGCCCGCCGCCTCGCCCGCGGGGTTTGAGCCGCCGGCTTTGGGCTTGCCCCGGATTGTCGCCAACGCTCGAGCGCGGCGCGAAAGGGGCGACCGACTCGCAACTGGCCGGGCGTTGGTTCCGAGGCGATCTGTCGCGGAACACGGCCAAAGCAAATGGGTTAGGTTCGGGAACGGGAGAGAAGATGCCCGATATTCAAGGCGAAACCGCGGGCGAGGCGCTGCTCCGTTGGGGAGCTCTCGCAGCGCTGGTCGTGATTGGATGCCTCCTGGCGATTGGGATCGGCTCCGCCATCCTGGGCGTATGAGCCGAGTCTGGGGCGCGGTAAACGGCGTGTCTGAATAGCGCAGACGCTGCGGGCGGCGGCGTTCGTCGCTTCATCCACACCTGGTCGTCGGGATTGGCGCGAATCGGGAGGCCGATCGCGAGCGGGCGCCAGCGCCAAAACGCCGCGCCGGGCCGGGCGGGGAGCGCGCCCAAACCGGCGCGCCTCTGTGGCTCCTCCGCCACGGACCTTCAGCTTTAAAGCAAGTTCAATGGAAATTAACGGCGCGGCCTGCTAATGCCAGCCGCGTGAGAGGGCGAGCGTAAGAAGATGAAAGTTTGGGCGCCGGCGCTTCTGCTCGTTCTTTTGGCTTCGGGCTGCTCGTCAGTGCCGAGCGAGGGTCCGTCGGCTTCCGACATCATTTCCGAGCGTTCGGCCGCGGCCCAGCGTTTCGAGCTCGTCGATCTCGACGGGACGGTCGATCAGGTCTTGATCAGCCGGCGGCCGGATAAATCCATCGCCAGTTTCGGCGATTACCGGCCTTCCTCCGAGCAGCGCATCGGCGTCGGCGACCAGGTCACGGTGACGATCTGGGAGGCCGCCGCCGGCGGCCTGTTCTCGGCCCCGCTGCTGACGGACAAGTTCACGACCGGCTCGAAGAGCGCAACGATCCCGCCGCAGATCGTCGACCGCGACGGCATGATCACCGTGCCCTATGCCGGCCACGTCCATGTCGTCGGCCATACGCCGCGCGAAGTGCAGGCGGCGATCGAGCAGGCGTTGGAAGGCAAGGCGATCCAGCCCCAGGTCCTGGTCGACGTGACGCGTTCGCCGACCAACACCGCGACCGTGCTCGGCGAGGTCGTGAAAGGAGATCGGGTTCCGCTCACGGTCAAGGGCGACCGCGTCCTCGACGTGATCGCCGAAGCCGGCGGGGTCAAGGCGCCGGTCAGCGAGACCTTCGTCGAGCTCAGCCGCGGCGCGCGCACGGCGCGGGTGGCGCTAAGCCGGATCGTCGCCGATCACCGCGAGAACATTTATGTGCAGCCGGGCGACACGATCACCGTGGTGCGCGATCCGCAGACGTTCATCGCCTATGGCGCGACGGGACGGAACGCGGAAATCCCGTTCGACGCGGAGGGGATCAATCTCAACCAGGCGATCGCGAAAGCCGCGGGCCTGCTCGATTTCCGCGCCGATCCGGAAGGCGTATTCCTGTTCCGCTTCGAGCCGGAAAGCGTCGCCCGAGCGCTCCGGCCAAATTCGCCGCTGATCCAGCCGGGCCGGCTGACGCCGTTCGTCTACCGGATCAACATGCGCGATCCGAATTCGCTGTTCGTGGCGCAGCGCTTCCCGATCTTCAACAAGGACGTGATCTACGTCTCCAACGCGCCGCTGACCGACCTCCAGAAGGTGATGGACATTTTCAACCTGGCGGTGTCGCCGGCCGCCTCGGCCGCGTCCATTTATACCTACGTGAAATAGGGCCGCCGGCGCGTTTCGCTGAGCCGCTGTAGCGTGGCCGCGCCGCGGATAGGCCCTGCGGCTTTCCGTCCCAAGCCCTTTGCGCCGAGCCCGCGCCACGCTAAGCCTGCGCCTTCAATAGCCGACGGCAACTGGCGGGAGGAGAGATGCAGAACCTTTGGAGCGACGCCGACGCGGAGGCGATCGTCGCCTCCTATGCGAAACAGGGCGTTCCGCGCGATCTCGCCTTGCGCGTCTATACGACGCGGCTGCTCGGCGGAGAGCCGCGTCTCGTCCTGCATGGCGGCGGCAACACGTCGTGCAAGATCAAGGTCAAGGACCTTGTCGGCGAGGAATGGGACGCGCTCTGCGTCAAGGGCAGCGGCTGGGACATGGCGGTCATCGAGCCGGCCGGCCTGCCGGCGGTGAAGCTCAAGCCGCTGTTGAAGGCGCGCGCGCTGGAGCGTCTCTCGGACAAAGACATGGTCGCCCTGCAGCGCGCCAATCTGATCGATCCCGCTTCGCCCAATCCGTCGGTCGAGACGCTGCTGCACGCGTTCCTGCCGCACAAATTCGTCGACCACACCCATTCGACGGCGATCCTGTCGATCGTCGACCAGGAGGACAGCGAAACGCTGTGCCGCAAGATTTACGGCGGCAGGCTCGGCTTCGTGCCCTATGTGATGCCGGGCTTTGCGCTCGCCAAGGCGGCGGCCGAGATTTTCGGCAGAGACCCGAGCGTCGAAGGGTTGATCCTCGACAAGCATGGCGTTTTCACTTTCGGCGACGACGCGCGACAATCGTACGACCGCATGATCCGCTACGTCTCGATGGCGGAAGATTATGTGGCGAAGAATGGCAAGGCCCCCGCCAAGGTCGAGGCGAAGCCCGGCGCCCTCGCTCGGCCGATCGACGTGGCGCCGATCCTGCGCGGCGCGGTCGCCTTCGATCGCGGCGAGGGCCGCTACGACCGCTTCGTCGTCGACTTCCGCGGTACTGAGAAGATACGCGATTTTCTGTCCTATCGGGATTTGAAACGCATCGCCGAAACCGGCGTCTCGACGCCGGACCTCGTCATCCGCATCAAGAACAAGCCGCTCCTGCTCGACGCGCCGGCCGCCGGCGATCTCGCGTCCTACGCCAGGAGCGTACGCGAGTGCGTCGCCGCCTTTGTCGAGGATTACAAGGCCTATTTCGCCCAGCATGACGGCCGCGACGGCGTCAAACGGACGATGCTCGATCCGATGCCGCGGCTCGCTCTCGCGCCCGGCCTGGGCTTTTTCGGCTTCGGCCGGACGCTGAAAGACGCCAAGATCGCCTGCGACGTCGCCGAGGTCTGGATCGAGGCGGCGATGGGCGCGGAGGCGATCGGCCGTTTCCGGCCGGTGAGCGTCGCCGACCTTTTCGACATCGAATATTGGTCGCTCGAGCAGGCCAAGCTGGCCGGCGCCAAGCCGAAGCCCTTGACCGGGCAAATCATGCTCGTCACCGGCGGCGCGGGCGCGATCGGCGCGGCGACCGCCAAGCTCTTCGCCGCCAACGGCGCCCATGTCGTCGTCGCCGATCTCGACGGCGAAAGGGCCAAAGAGGTCGCCAAGGCGACCGGCGACGGCGCGATCGGCGTCGCCTGCGACGTAACGGACGCTTCGTCGGTGCGCGCGGCCTTCGACGCCGCCGTGGCGACTTATGGCGGGATCGACATCGTTGTCTCCAACGCCGGCGCGGCTTACGAAGGCGCGATCGGCGAGATCGACGAGGCGCTGTTGCGCAAGAGCTTCGAGATCAATTTCTTCGCCCATCAGCGCGTGGCGCAGAACGCGATCCGGCTGTTCAAGCTGCAGCAGACCGGCGGCGTCCTGTTGTTCAACGCGTCGAAACAAGCGGTCAATCCGGGCGCCAATTTCGGCGCCTATGGCCTGCCGAAAGCCGCAACCCTGTTCTTATCCCGCCAATACGCGCTGGAATATGGGAAGATTGGCGTCCGCTCGAACGCGGTCAACGCCGACCGCATCCGTTCCGGGATTTTGACGGACGCAATGGTCAAGAGCCGCTCGGCGGCGCGGGGCGTGTCGGAGAAAGAGTACATGTCCGGCAACTTGCTCGGTCTCGAAGTGAAGGCCGAGCACGTCGCCGAAGCCTTCCTTCATCAAGCTCTGGCCGAGCGTACGACCGCAGACGTGACGACAGTCGACGGCGGCAATATCGCCGCGGCGCTGAGGTGATGCTCCGTCATTGCGAGCGAAGCGAAGCAATCCATTCATAGGGCTGCGCTCTATGAATGGATTGCTTCGTCGCTCCGCTCCTCGCAATGACAGGGGCGTCAATACCCGTCCCGCACGCAGCGATAGCCGGAAGGCGTCGGCGCGGGCACGCTGTGGAATCCGCGCGGGCAATCGAGATTCGGGTTTCGGACGATGTCGCAGCGGCCGTCCGGCGCGCGGTAGTAATTATGGCCGCAGCCATCGAAGGCGAGCTGAACGCCGGCAAGCGGGGTCGGCGCCTGCGCCTGGACCGGCGCTGCGGCAAGGAGCGCGACAGCGGCGCTGGCGAGGAGGGCGACAAGTTGGCGGTTCAGAATGCGGGACGACATGTCTCATCCGATTTGAGGGGATGGATTGGACGACGCTCGGCGCCGGGTCAGTTTCTCTTACGGTCTACGGTTCTCTTACGGTCTATGGAGGCTCAACTTTTCGCATCGGCGGGATCGAACGACGCGGCCGCCGATCGCCGCTCGGCGAGATATTCCCGCAATCCCTTCTCGCCGCGCGGCGTGGTCCAGCGGTGGTTCCAGGCGAAAGCCGGCCGCAGCAGCGGCGCGAGCCAGCGCAGGATGGGGCGCAGCACGGTCACTTGCCAAATGATGTCGACGTGAACGCCGCCGTCGCGCGGGCTGAGCGTCGCGCTCCACAGACCGTCGAAATCGCCGACCGTCTTGACCACGACGCGCCGCGGCGGTTCGAGCGTCACCGGCTCGAGAACGAAGTTCAGCTCGTAAGGGAGAAAGCCGCGCGCCCTGACGCGGAGCTGGTCGCCGACTTTCGGCTCGCCTTCGCCGACGGCGCGATCGGCTTTGAGATAGACGCCCTTCCACCACAGCGGCAGCAATTCGCCATGCGAGAGGACGTGGTACACTTCGTCGACGCTGGCGTCGGGAATTTCCCAGCTTTCGTCAAATCGAAACACGTTGGACGACATTGCGCTCTCCCCTCAAGACCCGCCGTCGCGACCAGCGCGGCGGCGAAGCCTATTTCGTTTCCTTCATGCTCAACACGCTCGCGAAGCTGATCGCCGCCGCGGCGACGATGTAATAGCCGACGCCAGCCAGGCCGCCATGCGCCAGCAGCCATTGCGCGAAGGTCGGCGCCAGCGAGGCGCCGAGAATGCCGCCGAGATTGTAGGCGCTGGAGGCGCCGGTATAGCCGAGCGCGGTCGGGAAGAGTTCGGGCAGCAACGTCCCGAGCGGCGCGAAAGTCAGGCCCATCGCGCCGAGCGCGAGCGACAAAAACAAGAGGATCGAGCCGGCGTCTCCCGCGCCGAGCAGCGGCGGCAGCGCGAGGCCGGCGAGCGCCGCCAGCCCATGCGCGATCATCAAGACCGGCCGCCGGCCGAAGCGGTCGGCGAGCCTGGCCGCGAACGGCGTCGCGGCGGCCATGAACAAGACTGCGACGCAGAGAAGCCCTAAGAATTTGGAGCTGGCGATGTGGCGCTGATTGACGCCGTAGCTCAGCGCGAAGACCGTCGAGATGTAGAACAAGGCGTAGCAGACGACGATCGCCAGCGAGCCTTGGAGCAGCGCGACGGGATGGCGGCGGAGGACCTCGAGGAGCGGGATGTTGACGCGCTCGTTGCGCGCAACGATTCTTTGAAAGGCCGGCGTCTCCGAGATCGTGACGCGGACATAGAGCCCGATGGCGACGAGGATCGCGCTAGCGAGGAAAGGGACGCGCCAGGCCCAGGCGACGAAGCTCTGCTGGCCAAGGCCGAGCAGCAGCACCAGGAAGAGGCCGTTGGCGAGGAAGAAGCCGAGGGGCGGCCCGAGTTGCGGGAACATGCCGAACCAGGCGCGTCGGCCTTCGGGGGCGTTCTCGACCGCGAGCAAGGCCGCGCCGCCCCATTCGCCGCCAAGACCGATTCCCTGGCCGAAGCGCAGCAGGCAGAGGAGCCAAGGCGCGATGGCGCCGGCCTCAGCGTAGCCGGGCAGCAGGCCGATCAGCGTCGTCGATAGGCCCATGACAAGCATCGAGGCGACCAGCGTCGACTTGCGTCCGATGCGGTCGCCGAAATAGCCGAACAGGATCGAGCCGACCGGCCGGGCGAGAAAGGCGATGCCGAACGTGAGGAAGGATTTGAGCGCCTGCGCTTCAGGGGCGGCGTCCGGAAAGAAAGTCTGGCCGATCACCAGAGCGGCGGCCGTGCCGTAAATGTAGAAATCATAGAATTCGATCGTCGTGCCGACCAGGCTCGCCAGAACGATCCGCGCGATGCTCGATTCTCCCTGCGTCGCGCTGTCGCGCGCCGCCGCGCTCATGGCCAAAGGCGTTCTCCCCCTCGCTCGTCGCGCCGCCGCGCGGCGGCGCGGCATTATCGTCCAATTGCTGAAATATCCATAATCCTGTTTATTCCTGCCGCCGGCCCGGTGGGCGCCTCTTCGAGGAAGCGTCGCGAAGCCGGCTCTCCCGACAGCGCAAGCGACGCGTTTTCGCGCGCGGAGGACTTTTTGACCAAGAGCGAGGCGGCTTTCGACTATATCATTGTCGGCGCGGGATCGGCGGGCTGCGTGCTCGCCGACCGGCTGTCCGCGGACGGCAAAGCGCAGGTCCTGGTGCTGGAATATGGCGGCTCCGACCGCTCGCCGCTGATCCAGATGCCGGCCGCCCTGTCGATCCCGATGAACATGAAAAAGTACGATTGGCGTTTCGAGAGCGAGCCCGAGCCGCATCTGAACGATCGCCGTTTCCATGTGCCGCGCGGCAAGGTGCTGGGCGGGTCGTCGTCGATCAACGGCATGGTCTATGTGCGCGGCAATCCCTTCGATTTCGACCGCTGGGAGGAGGAGGGCGCGAAGGGCTGGGCCTATCGCCATGTCCTGCCGTACTTTCGCCGCGCCGAAAGCCGGCGGGAAGGCGCGGACGCCTATCGCGGCGGCGACGGGCCGCTGGTCACCTCCTACGGCCGGATCGAAAACCCGCTCTACAAGGTTTTTCTCGATGCGGCGCGGCAGGCCGGCTACGGCCTGACCAGCGACATCAACGGCGAACGCCAAGAGGGCTTCGGCCGCTTCGACATGACGGTGAAGGACGGCGTGCGCTGGTCCGCCGCCAACGCCTATTTGCGGCCGGCGATGAAGCGCCGCAACCTCTGCGTTGAAGCCAATGCGCTGGCGACGCGGATCGTTTTCGAGGGACGCCGGGCTATCGGCGTCCGCTATCTTCGCGGCGGGCGCGAGCACGTCGCGAGCGTGCGCCGCGAGGTGATCTTGAGCGGCGGGCCGATTAATTCGCCGGCTCTGTTGAAGCGCTCCGGCGTCGGCCCGGCCGAGGAGCTGCGCGCGCTCGGCCTGCCGGTCATCCATGATCTGCCCGGCGTCGGCGAGAATCTGCAGGACCATCTCGAATTCTATTTCCAGGTCGCCTCGAAACTGCCGATCACGCTCTATGGCCGGACGAGCCTCGCCTGGCGCGGCCTGGTCGGCGCGCATTGGCTGCTGCGCAAGAAGGGGCTCGGCGCGACCAATCATTTCGAGGCGGGCGGCTTTATCCGCTCGCGGGCCGGCGTGCGCTATCCCGACATTCAGTACCATTTCCTGCCGCTGGCGGTGAGCTATGACGGCAAAGGCCTGGCGACCGAGCACGGCTTTCAGGCGCATGTCGGGCCGCTGCGCTCGAAGAGCCGCGGCTGGGTGCGCTTGCGCTCGGCCGATCCTCGCGAGCCGCCGCGCATTCGGTTCAACTATATGAGCCATGACGACGATTGGCTCGAGATGCGGGCCTGCGTACGGCTGACGCGCGAGATTTTCGCGCAAGCCGCGTTCGATCCCTATCGCGGCCGCGAGATCAAGCCGGGCGCAGATGTCGTCAGCGACGAAGCGATCGACGCGTTCGTCAGGCGCGAGGTCGAGAGCGCGTACCATCCGTCCTGCACCTGCAAGATGGGGGCGACGGACGACCGGAGCGCGGTGGTTGACCCCGAAGCGCGGGTGATCGGCGTCGAAAATCTGCGGGTGGTCGATTCCTCGATCATGCCGTCGATCACGTCGGGCAATCTCAACGCGCCGACGATCATGATCGGCGAAAAGGCGGCGGACATGATTCTCGGCAAGGCGCCGCTGCCCGCGTCGAACGCGCCGTATTACGAAGCGCCGAACTGGCGGACCAAGCAGAGGTGAGGCGTTTTTCCGCCCCCGTGAAGCGAAGCGAAACGGGGGAGGGGGACCGCGCGTAGCGCGGTGGAGGGGGCGCGGCGCTTCAGGTACGATCCTGAACCTCGGCGGCCCCCTCCACCATGCTTCGCATGGTCCCCCTCCCCCGCTTTCGCGGGGGAGGAAAGGCGCTGCAAGGTACGATCCGCTGGCGCGCTCCAACCGGGCGGGCGGCGCCCGGTTTGCCTACGCTCCGACGCCGCGTTCAGGCCCTTGGAGGGAAATTTTCTCCTTCCTTTTCCTTCCTTGGATTTCCCTTTTCTTCCTTTTTTGCGCTGTTTTGCGCCGGTTTGGCGGGAAAATGCGGGTTGCTTTTTGAGCTAAGTCTTTGGATTTACAGCGAGTCGTCCTTCGGTACCGCAGAGAGGGAAGCGATTCTGGAAATTTGAGTCCCAGACCTCCAATTTGAACCGCACGAGCGCCGAACCAGCGCTAACGCCAACGGGCCGCCATTGTTTGGAACAGGGGCCCATGGGCGCCGGCCGGAAGGGTTGTCAAGGACGGGCTCGCGACATGTCGCGAGCCGCCGCCGAAGGCGGCGCTTCGCGTCCTTGACAACCCTTCCGGCCGGCGCGGTTCTGCCCCTGTTCCAAACAATGGCGGCTTGCGCCTCCCGGTCTCGACAGAGGCGGTGCGTCCGAAACCATATCATGTTTTCTGATTTTCAGGAAGTCTTTTCTTGATTACGCTGGCGTTCGTTTGGACAGACTTGCGCTGCGGCGCTAGGCGAAGCAGCGGCGCTCTGGCGCACGCTCGCTGAAGGCGATCGGCCGCCGCAACTTCTCAAGGATAGCGTCACACAGAATCGCGCGACCGCTTCGCGCCTGCCCCGCCTGTCCCCACCGCCAGGTACATCCCCACCGCCGTGAACACAACCAGCCCGCCGGCCAGCGTCGCGGCGCTCTCGCCGAAGGCGAGCCAGACCCAGAGCGGGGCGAGCGGCGCATCGAGCGCGCCGATCAGGCCGGTCTCGACGGCTGGCAGATAGCGCGCGCCAAGGGCGAAGAGGCCGAACGCCGAGGGCCGCGTTCAGGATAGAGCGCGAGGACCGCTGAGCGACGTGAGGCGTCGATCGGCAGGGCGGATGTCGGCAGGGCGGGATATTTCGGTTCGCCCGAATGGACTATAGTCCCCGCGGCGAGCGCTCCGGCTCGCCGTTTCAGAGGGGCGCCCCAATGACCAAGACGGCTTTTCTCGCGGCGACGTCGCTCGCCTCGCTTCTGCTGGCGCTTGCGCCCGCCCAGGCGGCCGGCCTCAACCGCGCCTGGGTGTCCGGCCATGGCGCGGACGCCGCCGGCTGCGGCGCGCCGGCCAATCCGTGCCGCACTTTCCAATACGTGCACGACAACATCATCGCGCCTGGTGGGGAGATCGACGTGCTCGATCCCGCCGGCTACGGCGCGGTGACGATCACGAAGGCGCTCAGCATCGTCAATGACGGGGTCGGCACGGCCGGCGTGCAGCAGTCGAGCTCCGGTCAAGACGCGATCACGATCAGCGCCAGCGCGAGCGATGCGATTCACCTGCGCGGCCTGAACATCGACGGCCTCGGAGTCGCCAGATACGGCGTCAGTCTCAACACCGCGGGCTCGCTCGAAATCGTCAACTGCGTCACGCGGCATTTCACCAGCGCCGGGATCTCGATCAGCCCCTTCTCCGGGAGCCTCTACTTCTCGATCATAGATACGATCGTCTCGGACAATGGCGAGGGAATTAGCGTCTCCTCCAGCCAACAAAATGTCGCCATCGTCGGCTCCATCAAAGGAGTCGCCGCCGACCACAACAATCCCGGCGACGCAGTCGATGTCGCGGCGTCCGGCTCTTCCGAGACCGCATCCGTCACGGTCGTCGATACCGAAGCGAGCGGCAATGGCGGCTACGGCTTCCTCGCCGAAGGAGGCGCCAGCGGCGCCGTACTCTTGGCGCTGCGCGGCGTGACCGCAAGCGGCAACCGGATCGGCGTCGCCTCCTTCTCGGACGGGGCGGACGTGCAGGCGACGCTTGCCCATTCGCTTCTCGTCAAGAATGGCTATGGCACGAGCGCCTCGGGCGGCGTGATCTCCAGCTACGGCGACAACGACATCAACTTCAACGGCACGGACGTGGTCGGCGCCCTGACTCCGCTTGGCCAGAAATGACGGCGCCCTGAGCCAGGCGAGTACCGAGCCGGTTGAGGCGCCATGGCTTCCGTTTCGAGGCGCCGGCGCGAGAGCGGCGCCTTGCCGACCCCTATACGTACGGGGACAACCTCAGGCGAGACGTCCAGAAATTGCTCGCGCCAATTGGCTCGGTCAGACGGCGTCCGGCTTCGCCGCAGGGGAGGGCGCGCCCGCCGCAAGCGCCAGGTACGACCCGACGGCGATGAAGACGATCGCCCCGCCGCCGAGCGTCGCGGGGCCGGGCGTCTCGCCGAAGGCGAGAAACACCCAGAGCGGCGCCAGCGGCGCGTCGAGCGCCCCGATCAGGGCCGTCTCGACCGCCGGCAGGTAGCGCGCGCCAAGGGAGAAGAGGCCGATGCCGAGCGCGGATTGGCAGAGGCCGAACAAGGCGAGGAGGGCGAGATCGCGCGGCGACACGGCGAGCGGATGGCCGAGCGGCCATGACGCGGCGGCGCTGAGCAAGGCGGAGAGCCCGGCGGCGGGCAAAGCGGGGATGCTGGGAAACCGCCGCGCGATGACCATCATGCCGGCCATGCCGAGCGTCTGGGCGCAGGCGAGCAGGTCGCCGAGCCAGCCGCCTTCCGCGCTCAGGCCGGCCGTCACGGCGACGCCGGCGAAGGCCGCGGCGCTGGCCAGGAGGGCGCGGGCGCTCGGCCGCTCGCCCAAAGCGAGCCAGGCGAGACCCGCCGCGACGAAGGGGACCGTCGCATAAATGATGGCGACATGGGCGACCGTGGTCAGCGTCAGCGAGGCGATGAACAAGATCATCGTGGCGGCCGAGACAAGCGCGAAAAGCCAGCCTGCGCCGCCGAGCGCGAAGCGGAAACCCAGCGGCCGCGCCAAGGCGGCGCTGACGATCGCGACGCCGATCCCGCCGAACAGGCCGCGCCAAGCGAGCAGGGTGAAGGCGTCGAGCGGGATCAGGCGGGTGAAATAGCCCGCCGTGCTCCAGGCGACGGCCGAGGCCGTCACCAGCGCCAGGCCGAGGCGATATTGCGCCATGCGCCCGGGCTTGGGCCCGGCAGCCGGAGGCGGGTCGGTCCGATCGTGCGCCGCGCATTGATCCGCCATGCCGCCGCCTCGCTCCGTCAACGCTCGAATCATACGCCTTCGCTGCTGACGCGGCTTGTCAGCAACGATGGTAAAGTCGCCGGGCGCTTGTTGACGGGCCGCTGGCCGCGTCAGCCGCGCTCGCCGAGCGCGGCCACATCGCGCCGTGTTCGGATGAGCGACCCCTGTCCGCCTCGGGATGGACTAATCCAGCGCGGCCAAAGCGGACGCTTTGCGCTCGGCGCTCGGGCTGCGGCCGAAATGCTCGGCGTAGCTCTTCGAGAAATGCGAGGCCGAATTGAAGCCGCTGGCCATGGCCACGGCGAGGATGGGCATCGCCGTTTGGCGCAGCAATTGGCAGGCATGCTCGAGACGGATCGTCAGATAATGCCTGGTCGGCGTGCGGCCGAGATGTTTCCAGAACAGGCGCTCGAGTTGGCGGTCCGACAGGGCGACGCTGGCGGCGAATTCGTTGACCGGCAACGGCCGTTCGATCGATTGCTCCATCAGCGAGACGACGCGCAGCAGCTTGGGCGGCGCGGCGCCCAGCCGGGTGCGCAGATCCGCCCGCTGGCGCTCGCCCGCATCGCGGACCCGGTGCAGGATGAGCTGCTCGGTGACGGCGGCGGAAAGGGCCGGGCCGTGATCGCGCGCGATCAGCGACAGCATCATGTCGGCGGCCGCGGCGCCGCCGGCGCAGGTGAAGCGGTCGCGGTCGACCTCGAACAATTCCTCCCTGAGGTCGAGATCGGGAAAATCGGCGCGCATCCCGGCAAGGTTTTCCCAATGCACGGTGGCGCGGTAGCCGCCGAGCAGGCCGGCTTTGGCCAGAACATAGGCGCCGGTGCAGACCGCGCCGGCCGCGGCGCCGAATTTGGTCAGCCGCCGCAAGGCGGCGATCAGCGCGCGGTGGTCGATGGCCTGGACGTCGACGCCGGCGCAGACGACGACGGAATCGACGTTGCGCGCCTCGGCGAAAGAATGATCGACGCCGACTTTGACCCCGTTCGAGGCTTCGACGCCGAGCCCGTCGACCGAATAGAGGCGCCATTCGTAGAGCTTTTCGCCCGATTCGCGGTTGGCGAGGCGCAGCGGTTCGATCGCCGCGGTGAAGGCGATCATCGAGAAATGGCGGACGAGCATGAAGGCGATGACGCGCGGCCCGCCCGAGCCGCGCGAATCCAAACGAGATTTGTCCGATTTGACGATCAATCGACGACGCCCGCCCGTGAATCGGCTCCGCGCCTATTGAAAACAGAATTTGTCGGAAAATCAAAAGCCGGCGTCGCTTCGGCTCAAGATGCCGAGGGGGGCGGCGGGGAAAGTCCAAACGCTTAAGCGAGCGCGGCGCTTCCGTTCTCAAATAGGCTTGACCTGTCATTCCCGCGGAAGCGGGAATCCAGAGCGCCGCCGCGCCTAGGACTGGCTCAGCCTGGAGTCCCGCTTTCGCGGGAATGACACTGAGGATGACCGCCGATCCATGCGTCGTTTTTCCTTCGCAGCGTTGCTGGCCGAGGCGGCCAACGCCCATCAGGGCTGGGGGCGGCAATGGCGCAATCCCGAGCCGAAGAGGAGCTACGATATCGTCGTCGTCGGCGCCGGCGGCCATGGCTTGGCGACCGCCTATTACCTCGCCAGCGTGCACGGGATCACGAATGTCGCGGTGCTTGAAAAGGGTTGGCTCGGCGGCGGCAATACCGGCCGCAACACGACGATCATTCGCTCGAACTATCTCTATGACGAGAGCGCGGGGATTTACGAGCACGCGGTCAAGCTGTGGGAAGGCCTGTCGCAGGAGCTGAATTACAACGTCATGTTCTCGCAGCGCGGCGTGATGATGCTCGCGCACAATCAGCACGACGTGCAAAGCCTCAAGCGGCACATCTACGCCAACCGTCTCAACGGCGTCGACAACGAATGGCTGACGCCGGAGCAGGCGAAGGACTTTTGTCCGCCGCTGAACATCAGCCCGGATCTCCGCTATCCGGTGATCGGCGCCGCCTTGCAGCGGCGCGGCGGCGTCGCCCGGCATGACGCGGTCGCCTGGGGCTACGCCCGCGCCGCCGACGCGCGCGGCGTCGACATCATCCAGAATTGCGAGGTGACCGGGCTGCGGCGCGGGCCGAACGGCGCGATCTCCGGCGTCGAGACGACGCGCGGCTTTATCGGCGCTCGCCGCGTCGGCGTCGTCGCGGCCGGCCATACCAGCGTGATCATGAGCATGGCCGACGTCCGCATGCCGATCGAATCGTACCCTCTACAGGCGCTCGTCTCGGAGCCCGTCAAGCCGGTCTTTCCTTGTGTGGTCATGTCGAACGCGGTGCACGCCTATATTTCGCAATCCGACAAGGGGGAATTGGTGATCGGCGCGGGCACGGACCAGTACACGTCGTACAGCCAGCAGGGCGGGCTGCACATCACGACGCATACGCTCGACGCGATTTTGGAGCTGTTCCCGCAATTTTCGCGCATGCGCATGCTGCGCAACTGGGGCGGCATCGTCGATGTGACGCCGGACCGCTCGCCGATCATCGGCAAGACGCCGATCGAAGGATTGTACGTCAATTGCGGCTGGGGCACCGGCGGCTTCAAGGCGACGCCCGGCTCCGGCCATGTCTTCGCCCATACGCTGGCGACGGGCGAACCGCACAAGATCAACGCGCCGTTCACGCTGGACCGGTTCTACACCGGGCGGCTGATCGACGAAGCCGCCGCGGCGGCTGTGGCGCATTGAGGCGCCGAACGTGAAAAAGGTCCCGGCGGCGGCGAGACCCCTCCCGTACCCTCCCCCCCTCCCGTACCCTCCCCCGCTTCGCGGGAGAGGGGGCCCCAGGCGCCGCGTTTTCGCGTTTCCCGCCCGGCCGCGCGCGGGCTTTGGTCCCGGCGCGAAGGACCCCCTCTCCCGCGCAGCGGGGGAGGGCCGGGGAGGGGGCCTGCCGAGTCGACGGCCCGTCGCGGCGGCTTGCCCATGCTGCTGATCGACTGCCCCTATTGCGGGCCGCGGCCCGAGGTCGAGTTCCGCTGCGGCGGCGAGGCGCATATCGCGCGGCCGGCTCAGCCGGCCGACATGGACGACAAGGCTTGGGCCGAATTTCTCTTCATCCGCTCAAATCCGAAGGGCGTGCACGCCGAGCGTTGGATTCATCAGCATGGCTGCCAGCGCTGGTTCAACGCGCTGCGCGATACTTACACCGACGCCTTCATTGAAACGTACGAAATGGGAACGAAGCCGTCGCGTCTTCCCGATGGAAGGACGACGCGATGAAGCAGGATTATCGGCTGGCGAAAGGCGGGCGCATCGACCGGGCGAGGCCGCTGAGCGTGACGTTCAACGGCCGGCGTCTCTTTGGCTTCGCCGGCGATACGCTGGCTTCGCTCTTGCTGGCCAATGGCCAGCATCTTGTCGGCCGCTCGTTCAAGTATCACCGACCGCGCGGCGTTCTCTCGCACGGCTCGGACGAGCCGAACGCGCTGCTCGCCGTCGATCGCGGGCCGGGCCGGATCGACCCGAACAATCGCGCCTCGATGGTCGAGGCGCGGGACGGCCTTGTCGCGCGCTCGCAGAACCATTGGCCGTCGCTCGATTTCGATGTCGGCGCGGTCAATGACGCGCTGGCGCCGCTCTTTCCGGCCGGCTTCTATTACAAGACCTTCATGTGGCCGCGCGCTTTCTGGGATCGCCTCTATGAACCTGCGATTCGTGCGGCGGCAGGCTTGGGCGAAGCCCCTTCGTCGCCTGATCCCGACCGCTACGCGCATCGTCACGCCCATTGCGACGTGCTGATCGTGGGCGGCGGCCCGGCCGGCCTCGCCGCGGCGCTCGCCGCTTCGGCGACGGACAAAAGCGTGATCCTCGCCGACGAAGGCGCGGAGCTCGGCGGCGCGTTGCTGCACGAGTCGAGCGCGACGATCGACGGCGCGCCGGCGGCGCAATGGCTTGCCGAGACGGTCAAGACGCTGATCGGCCGCGCCAATCTCACGCTCCTGCCGCGCACCACCGCGTTCGGCTATTACAATCACAATCATGTCGCGCTTATCGAGCGCCTGGCCGATCATCTCGCCGCCCCGCCGCCCGATTTGGCGCGTGAGCGGCTCTGGCAGGTCCGCGCGCGCGAAGTCGTGCTGGCGACCGGCGCGCATGAGCGGCCGCTGATCTTCGCCGACAACGATCGGCCGGGAATCATGCTGGCGGAAAGCGTGCGCGCGTTCATCAATCGCTACGCGGTCGCGCCGGGCCGGCGCATCGTCTTCGCGACCAGCGGCGCTTCGGCCTATTCCGCCGCGGCCGACGCCAAGGCGGCGGGCGTCGACGTGGCGCTCGTCGACATCCGGCGCGAGGAGGCTTGCCGCGCCGACGCCGCGGCGCTGCGCGCCATGGGCTGCGAAGTCCTGACCGGCCATACGATTATCGGCTCGACCGGACGAAAGCGAGTCAGCGGTTTGATTGTCGCGCCGATCGACGGCCAGGCGAAAGTCGGCGCGCGGCGGACGCTCGATTGCGATTGCGTCGGCCTGTCGGGCGGCTGGACGCCGGCGGTTCACCTCTTTTCGCAATCGCGCGGCGCGTTGCGCTTCGAGCCGGCGATCGACGGCTTCGTGCCCGATCGAGCGGCGCAAGCCGTTCGATCGGCCGGCGCGTCGGGAGGGACGTACCCTCTTTCCGCCTGCCTGACGGAAGGCTTCGCCGCCGGCGCCGCCGCGGCCGGCGCGCCGGCCGCGCGCTCATTCGCCGCTTCCGCGACGAGAGTCGGCTTTCAGCCCGCGCGGGCGCTGCCGACGAGTCGCGATGCGAAGCGCGTCAAAGCCTTTGTCGATTTCCAGAACGACGTGACCGCGAAGGACGTCAAGCTCGCGGTCAATGAAGGCTTCGAATCGATCGAGCACGTCAAGCGCTACACCACGACCGGCATGGCGACGGACCAGGGCAAGACGTCGAACATGAACGCGTTGGCTCTGGCCGCAGACGCGCTCGGCAAGCCCATCCCGCAAGTCGGCACGACGACGTTCCGGCCGCCTTACACGCCGGTAAGCTTCGCCGCGATCGTCGGCCCGTCGCGCGGCTCCTTGTTCGATCCCGTGCGCAAGACGCCGATTTACGATTGGGCGGCGGAGCGCGGCGCCAAGTTCGAGAACGTCTCGCTGTGGAGACGCGCCTGGTATTTCCCGAAACCGGGAGAGGACATGCATGCCGCGGTGGCGCGCGAATGCAAGGCGGCGCGCGGCGCGGTCGGCCTGTTCGACGGCTCGACTCTCGGCAAGATCGAAGTCGTCGGCCCGGACGCGGCCGAGTTCATGAATCGCATGTACATAAACTCGTGGACCAAGCTCGAGCCGGGCCGCTGCCGCTACGGGGTGATGCTGAAGGAGGACGGCTACATTCTCGACGACGGCGTCGTGGCGCGGCTCGCGCCGGATCGCTTCCATGTGACGACGACGACCGGCGGCGCTGCGCGCGTGCTCAACCACATGGAGGATTATCTCCAGACCGAGTGGCCGCATCTCGACGTGTTCCTGACCTCGACCACCGAGCAATGGGCGGTGATCGCCGTGCAAGGGCCGAAGGCGCGCGAGACGATCGCGCCGCTCGTCGCAGGCGTCGATCTTTCCAACGAGGCCTTTCCGCATATGTCGGTCAGAGCCTGCCGCATCCTCGGCGCGCCTTGCCGGCTGTTTCGCGTCTCGTTCACCGGCGAGGTCGGCTATGAGATCAACGTCCCGTCGGATTTCGGCCGCGCCGTCTGGGAGGCGGTCTATGAGCGCGGCCAGGCTTTCGGCATTACGCCCTACGGAACCGAGGCGATGCATGTGCTGCGCGCCGAGCGCGGCTTCATCATTGTCGGCCAGGAGACGGACGGGACGATGACGCCGGACGATGTCGGCCTGGCCGGGATGATCGCCAAGGCCAAGCCGGATTTCGTCGGCAAGCGATCGCTGGCGCGACCCGACCTTGTCGCGCCCGGGCGCAAGCAACTCGTCGGCTTGCTGACCGAAGATCCGAACCTCGTTCTCGACGAAGGCGCGCAGATTGTCGAAAATCCCGCCATGCCGATCCCGATGCGGATGATCGGCCATGTCACGTCGAGCTATTGGAGCGCCAATTGCGGCCGCTCGATCGCCCTGGCGATGATCGCGGATGGGCGCAACCTGATGGGCCGTACCTTGCATGCGACGGTTGCGGCGGGCTTCGCCAGCGTGAAAGTGAGCGCGCCGGTCTTCGTCGATCCGAAGGGAGAGCGCGTCCATGGCTGAACTCGCAGGCTCCGCAAGCGCGGCAAGACGCCAGCCGGCGCTCGCTGCGCCGCCAGTTTTGTGGGCAGGGGTCGCCATTCAGGTCTTACCGGACGAAGCGCGTTTTTCGCTGCGGCTGCCAAAGGCCGCCGCCGCGACGGCGGCCGAGGTCGCGGGATTTTCGCTGGCCGTCCCCGTCAACCGCTATGCGAAGAACGACCAGCGATGGTCGGCGCGGCTCGGCCCCAATGAATGGCTCCTCGGCGGCCCGGAAGGCGACGGCGGGGCGATCGCGGCGGAAATCGAGGCGGCGCTGGCCGGACAGATACATGGCGTGACCGACATTTCGCACCGCCAGGTCGCATTCGACGTGGCCGGGGCCGAGGCCGCGAACATTCTCAACGCCGGCTGCCCGCTCGATCTCTCTCTCGTTGGTTTTCCCGGCGGATCAGCAACGCGAAGCATTCTCGGCAAGGCCGAAATCGTGCTGATGCGGCCGGCTTCGGCGCCGGTCTTCCGCGTCGAATGCTGGCGCTCGTTCGCAGAGTATGTGCACGCCTTCTTGGCCGAGGCCGCGCGCGATTGCCCGGCCCGCGAATGAACGACCGACCTCAGCAGAGGAGCAGAACCATGTCCGTCGAATCGCCTGCGACCGGCGCTCCCGCTCACGAAGCCCGGCGCGGCCGGGAGGCGCGCCGGGCGGCGCGCGCGCAGCGCAGCGTCGCCCATGTTCCGTTTATCACGCGCAAGATTCCGCTGACCGAAATCCTGAACGAGGAAGGTCTGGCGCTGATCGAGCGCAACGCCGAGACCTTGCTGCAAGAGGTTGGCATCGAATTCCGCGAATTTCCGCGCGCCCTCGCCTTGTTCAAGGAGGCGGGCTGCGACATTCGGGGCGAACGCGTGCGATTCCCGCGCGGCCTCGCCCGCAAGCTCTGTGCGACGACGCCGCCGCGCTATGTCCAATGCGCCCGCAACCGCGGCCGGGACGTCGTCATCGGCGGCGCTCATATGGTGTTTGCGCCGAATTACGGCTCGCCCTTCGTCCATGATCTCGACAAGGGCCGCCGCTACGGGACGATCGAAGATTTCCGTAATTTCGTGAAGCTCTCGTATTCGTCGCCCTTCATCCATCATTCGGGCGGCACGGTGTGCGAGCCGGTGGACTTGCCGGTCAACAAGCGCCACTTCCACATGGTCTATTCGCACATCAAATATTCGGACAAGCCGTTCATGGGCTCGGTGACCAAGCCGGAACGGGCGGAAGATACCGTGAAGATGTGCGAGATACTGTTCGGCGCGGATTTCATCCAGTCGAACACGGTCTGCACGAGCTTGATCAACGCCAATTCGCCGCTGGTCTGGGATTCCTCGATGCTCGGCGCGGCGGAGGTCTACGCCCGCAACAATCAGGCCTGCATCATCACGCCGTTCATCCTGTCCGGCGCGATGAGCCCGGTGACAGTGGCGGGGACGCTCACGCAGGTTCTCGCCGAGGTGATGGCCGGGACGGCGTTCTGCCAGTTGACGCGGCCGGGCGCGCCGGTGATTTTCGGCACGTTCGTTTCCACCCTCTCGATGCAATCGGGCGCGCCGACTTTCGGCACGCCCGAAGCGGCCCTCGCGATCTTCGGCGCAGCGCAATTGGCGCGGCGCATGAACATGCCGTTCCGCACCGGAGGCTCGCTCTGCGCCTCGAAAATTCCCGACGCGCAGGCGGCGTACGAGAGCGCCCAGACGCTGGTTCCGACCGTGCTGGCCGGGACGAATTTCGTCCTCCACGCCGCCGGCTGGATGGAAGGCGGGCTCGCCGCGAGCTACGAGAAGTTCGTGATGGATTTCGACCAGCTCGGCGCCATGCACGTTCTCGCCAGGGGCGTCGATTTCTCCGAGAACGGCCAGGCCATGGAGGCGTTCCATCAGGTCGAACCGGGCGGCCACTTCCTCGGCTGCCCGCATACGCAAGCCAATTTCGAATCGGCCTTCTACCGCTCCAGTCTCGCCGACAACAATTCCGTGGAGCAATGGCAGGAGGAGGGTCGTAAGGACATGGCGACGCGCGCCAATGCGCTGTGGAAGAAGATGCTGGCCGAATACGAAGCGCCGGCGCTTGATCCTTCGATCGACGAAGCGCTGCGCGAATTCATCGACAAACGCTCCGCATCGATGCCGGATGCGAATTATTAGCGCCGGATGGCGAGAGGACGAAGGGCAGGCGCCGCCGTCATTGGCGAGGAGCGAAGCGACGAAGCAATCCGTTCATAGGGCTTCGCCCTGGGTTGCTCCCCGGCAATGACGGCCGTGAAGTCAGAATGCGGAGGGATTGATGCGAAGCCAAGCGCGGGCGGTGGTGATCGGCGGCGGCGTGGTCGGGGTGTCGACGCTCTACCATCTCGTCAAGAAGGGCTGGAGCGACAGCGTGCTGATCGAGCGCAAGGAGCTGACCTCCGGCTCGACCTGGCACGCGGCGGGGCTGCTGCCGCTGTTCAACCTCAGCTACTCGGTCGGGCAGATTCATAAATATTCGGTCGCGCTCTATAAGCGCCTCGCCGCCGAGACGGGCCTGAATGTCGGTTTCGCCCAGGTCTCCAACATTCGCCTCGCCCGCACGAAAGACCGGCTGGACGAGTACAGATACTATTCCGACGTCGCCGCGACGATCGGCGTCGAGGTGAAGTTCCTGACGCCCGAGCAGGTCAAGGAGGTCTGGCCGCTCTGCGAGACCGACGGGATCGTCGGCGCCATTCAGCATCCCGAAGACGGCTATATCCAGCCGGCCGATCTCACTCAGGCTCTGGCGCGCGGCGCGCGCGACGGCGGCGGCGAGATCAATCGCCACACGGTCGTCACCGCGATCGGGCGGACGCCGTCCGGCGAGTGGAAGGTCGTCACCGACAAGGGCGAGATCGTTTGCGAGCATGTCGTCGCGGCGACAGGCAATTTCGCGCGGCGAACCGGACGAATGGTCGGGATCAATGTTCCGGTCATTCCGGTGCAGCATCAATATATCGTGACAGAGAAGCATCCGGCGATCATGGCGCGCAAGGCCAAAGGCCTGCCGGAAATGGGCGTGCTGCGGGAATCCGACAGCTCCTGGTACATGCGGGAAGAGGCCGGCGGCCTGTTGCTCGGCCCTTACGAAGTCGGCGCGCCGGCTTGCTATGTCGACGGCCCGTCGCCGGACAGCGAGTACGAATTGTTCCAGGAGGATCTCGAGCGCATGACGCCGCATATCGAGACGGCGATCGCGCGCGTCCCGGCTTTCGGCGAAGTCGGCATCAAGAAGGTCTATAACGGGGCGATCGCCTATACGCCGGACGGCTCCCCGATCGTCGGCCCGGCGCCGGGCTTGAAGAACTTCTGGCTCAACGAGGGCCATTCTTTCGGCGTCACCGCGGCGGGGGGCGCCGGCTGGCAATTGGCCGAATGGATCGTCGAGGGCGAGCCGACGATCGACATGCTCGGTGTCGATCCGCGCCGCTTCGGGCCTTATGCGCAGCAAGGCTTTCTCGTCGAGAAGAACGAGGAAGCTTACGCCAAGGTCTTCACCATCCACTATCCCGACGAAGAGCGGGTGGCGACGCGGCCGCTGCGCCAAGCGCCTTGCTATCAACGCATGCGCGATCTCGGCGCGGTGTTCGGCTCGGTCTATGGCTGGGAGCGGCCGAACTGGTTCGCTCCGCCGGATTACGCGCTGGGCGAAAAAGATCTGAACAAGCCGGACGTGCTGTTGAATGAGAACCATCCCGCTCCGGGCGCGGACGGCAAGGTTCGCGAGAAATGGAGCTTCCGCCGCTCGAATTATTTCGACTTTGTCGGCGCGGAATGCCGCAACGTGCACGAGAATGTCGGCCTGCAGGACATGTCGCCTTTCGCGAAGTTCGAAGTGTCAGGCCCCGGGGCGGCGGCGTGGCTTGATTCGATCCTGACCAATCGCATCCCCAAGGCGATCAACCGCACGACGCTGACCTACCTCCTGACGGCGCGCGGCGGCGTGCGCGCCGAATTCACGCTGACCCGTCTCGGACCGCAGCGCTTCTATCTGGTCTCGGCGGGCGCGCTCGAATCGCATGATTACGATTGCCTGCAGAAGCTTCTGCCGAGCGAGGGCGGCGTGCGGCTCGACAAGGCGACGACGCAATATGGCGTGCTCGTCCTCGCTGGGCCGCGCTCGCGCGAGGTCCTCGCCAAAGTCGCCGATATCGACGTCTCGGATAAGGCTTTTCCTTGGCTGACGGCGCGGCCGCTGTCGATCGGCGCGGCGGGATTGCTGGCTCTGCGCGTCAATTTCGTCGGCGAGCTCGGCTATGAATTCCACCATCCGATCGAGATGCAGAACTATATTTTCGATCGGCTGATGGCGGCGGGCGCTCCGTTCGGCATCAAACCCTACGGCATTCGCGCCATGGATTCGCTGCGGCTGGAAAAATCCTACAAGCTGGTCGGGCGCGAGCTTTCGATCGAATATGCGGCGCTGGAATCGCGATTGGAGCGCTTCGTCGATCTCGACAAGGGCGAGTTCCTGGGCCGCAAGGCGCTGCTTGCCTGGCGCGAGAAGGGCTTCTCCAACCGCCTCGTCACGATGGAGGTGACGGGCGCGAAGGATGCGGACGCGCGCGGCTCCGAGCCAGTCTTCAAGAACGGCGCTTCGGTCGGACGTACGACGTCGGGCGGCTATGGCTGGCGCCTCGGCAAGTCGCTCGCCTTGGCCATGGTGCGGCCCGAATATGCCGAGATCGGAACCGAGCTCGAAGTTCAGGTGCTCGGCGAGAAGCGCCGGGCCGTTATTATACCGGACAGCCCGTTCGATCCGGAGAATGCGCGCTTGCGGGGATGAGGCGTGCTGACGAGACGCCTCGCTCGTCATGACCGCCATGGGACGTCGGGTTTGAGCGAAGACAAAGCCGCCCAAATCGATGAGGCGATCGACCGCGTCGGGCTCGTCCCGCGCGGCGCGCTCCGACTAGACGGGGCCGAGCGGCGCGGCGCGCTGGCGGGCCTGGCGACGATTGTCCTGATCGGCATGGCCGGGCGGCGGGGATGGAGCGCGTTCGCCGAATCCGCCGAACGCCGGGACGGCGCGCCGAACCCGCTCGACCGCTGGTCGCGCCGCGTTATCGAGGCGCTGGCCGCGGAGTGCGGCGGCCGCGCGCTCTACCCTTTCGACGGACCGCCGTACCTGCCGTTCCAGCAATGGGCGATGCGGGCGGAGTCGGTTCATGTCTCGCCGCTCGGCATGCTGATTCATCCTGAATATGGGCTTTGGCATTCCTATCGGGGCGCGCTGGCTTTCGAAGAGCCGTTTCCGATTCCGGCGGTCGAATCTCGCGCGAGCCCATGCGCGGCTTGCGCGACGCAGCCGTGTCTCTCGAATTGTCCTGTCGGCGCCTTTTCGAGCACAGGCTACGATGTAGCGGCATGCGCCGAGCATTTGCGCGGCGAAGGCCGCGAATGCATGGCGCGCGGCTGCCTCGCCCGCCGCGCCTGCCCGATCGGCGCCGAATTCGCTCCAAGCGAGGACCAGGCGCGGTTTCATATGAGAGCCTTCCTGGCCGCGCGCGAGGGAATGTGAGCGATCCTCCGCCGCTCCGCTTGACGGAGCGGGGAGGGCGCGCGCTTCAGAGGGTCCGCGCCAAGCGAAGCGCGTCGTAGATTGCGGCGTGGGTGTTGCGCGCCGAGACCGCGTCGCCGATCCGGAAGAGATCGAACTTGCCCTCCGGATTGCGTACGAGCTTCTGCGCTCCGCCGGCGAGCAGCGCGGCGTAATCGACCGCGCCGAGATTGCGTGAGGCCGGCTTGAGCGCGAAATAGAGATCGTCCAGAGGGATCGTGCCGTGATTGACGACGACTTGGTCGACGCGACGCTCTTGCCGCACATCGCCATAGTCGCTGCCGATGATCGCGATCAATTGATTGCCGTCGCGCTGCACGGATTCGAGCCGATAGGTGACGGTGAAGGTCGCGTCGAGCTTCTGCAGGGTGCGCATATAGGGAACGAGATTCATCCCCATCACTTCCGGCGCGAAGGCGCGGTCGGGCGTCATCACTTCGAGTTTGGCGCCGCTTGCGGCGATGAATTCGGCGGCCTGCAACGCGGCGTGATCGCCGGCGTCGTCGAAGAGGAGCACGTTCGTCCCAGGCTTCACGTCGCCGGAAATGACGTCCCACGCCGAGACGACGAGATCATTGCCGGCGCTCAGAATCTCCGTATGCGGAAAGCCGCCAGTGGCGACGATGACGATTTCGGGCGCCTCGGCGAGAACGTCCGCCGCCTCCGCCCAGACGTTGAAGCGGAAGGAGACGCCGCGCGCTTCACATTGCGCGATGCGCCAATCGATGATCCCCATCATCTCGCGGCGGCGCTGGCTGCGCGCGGTGAGGCGCACCTGGCCGCCGGGCTCGTTCGCCGTCTCGAAGACGATCGCGTCATGCCCGCGCTCGGCGGCGACGCGCGCCGCCTCCAAGCCGGCCGGTCCAGCGCCCACAATGACGATCTTGCGTTTGACCTCTGCTTTGGCGATCTCGTGCGGGACCGTCTCCTCGCGGCCGGTAGACGGATTATGGATGCAGAACGCGGCGCCGCCTTGATAGATGCGGTCGAGGCAATAATTCGCGCCGACGCAGGGGCGAATTTCGTGCTCGCGCCCGGTCATGATCTTCCGCACGATATGCGGCTCGGTCATATGGGCGCGGGTCATGCCGACCATGTCGAGCTTGCCCGCTTCGATGGCGTGACGGGCGGTGGCGACGTCGGCGATGCGGGCGGCGTGGAAAGTCGGAAACCCGGTCGCGGCGCGAATCTCGCCGGCGAAGTCGAGATGCGGCGCGCTCGCCATGCCTTGGATCGGAATGACGTCGGTCAGAGCCGCGTCGGTGTCGATATGGCCGCGAATGATGTTGAGGAAATCGACCATGCCGCTCGCTTTCAAGCGGCGCGAGATTTCAAGTCCGTCCTCTTTCGTGAGGCCGCCGGCGGCGACCTCGTCCGCCGAGTAACGCATCCCGACGATGAAATCGCGGCCGACGCGGGCGCGAATCGCGGCGAGGACCTCGAAGGCGAAGCGCAGCCGATTGTCGAGCGAGCCGCCATAGGGCGCTTCCAGCGTATTGGTCAGCGGCGACCAGAATTGATCCATGAGATGGCCGTACGCTTCGAGTTCGATCCCGTCGAGGCCGCCCGCCTTCATTCGCTCGGCCGCATCGGCGTAGTCGCGGACGATGCGGTCGATGTCCCAATCCTCCAATTTCTTCGGAAAGGCGCGGTGCGCCGGCTCGCGTTTGTGTGACGGCGACACGACCGGAAGCCAATCGCCGTAGTCCCAACGCGTGCGCCGGCCGAGATGGGTGAGCTGGATCATCACCGCCGTCCCATGCTCGTGGCAGGAATCGGCCAAGTCCTTGAGCCAAGGCACGACCTCGTCTCGGTAAGCAAGGATGTTGTTGAAGGCCGGCGGGCTGTCGCGCGATACGGCGGCCGAGCCGGCCGTCATCGTCAAGGCGACCCCGCCTTTGGCCCGCTCGGCATGATAGGCGCGATACCGCGCCTTCGGCATGCCGTCCTCGGCGTAGGACGGCTCATGCGCCGTGATCATGATCCTATTTTTCAGCGTCAGATGCTTGAGCTGATAGGGCTGGAGCAGAGGATCGTGGGAATCGTGGGACATGGATTGAACCTTTCGCCCTCCGAGTGATGAGAAGGGCTCGGCATGGGAGGCGCTCTGTTGGGCAATCGGGATACGTCGTATGGACCGGTCGCCCTTCTGTGGACCGCCGCGCCCTCAGCCCTGCCCATCTCCTTCCGGGAGCGGGGCGGCGACTCTGGGAAACCGCGCCATCGCTTCGAGATCGTCGAGCGGGATCGTGTTGCGCACGTACGATTTCGCCGCGTCCGTGAAAGGCTGGAAATCCCAGGAGCGGGTTTCGCCTTTGCTCAGCGCGGCGTTGACGAGGCGGCGGCGGCGCTGGCTTGCGCGCACTTCAACATCGAGAGCGGCAAGATCCCAGCGCCGCGAAACTTCCGCCCTGAACTCGGCGACGCGGCCGGCATGGTCGGGGCGCGTCGCCAAATTATCGCGCTCCCTGGGATCGGCGGAGAGGTCATAGAGCTGGTCCGGATCGGCCGGCGAGTGGATGAATTTCCACCTGTCGCGCCGGATCATGACGATCGGGGCGATCGCGCCTTCGGCGAGATATTCGCCGATCACCTCGTCATGGCCCGCGCCGCGTTCGAGATGCGGCCGCAGGCTGCGGCCGTCGATCGTCCCATCGAGCCCGGCGGCGTCGCCGCCGGCGAGCTCGACCAGCGTCGGCAGGATGTCGGCCAGCGAGACGCTGGCCGCGACGCGGCGGGGCGCGAAGAGAAACGGCGCCGAGACGATCAACGGCACGCGCGCGCCACCTTCGAAGAAGGTCATCTTGAACCACAGGCCGCGCTCGCCGAGCATCTCGCCATGATCGCTGACAAAGAGGACGATCGTGCTGTCTGCGAGCCGGGTTTCTCGCAAAGCTTGCGTCAGCCGGCCGAGATTTTCGTCGACGTAGGAAATCGCGCCGTAATAGGCGTGGCGCGCGTTGCGGATATGGGCCTCGCTGACCTCCTGCGCGTCCATGGCGCAAACATGACGCAGGCGGAGCGAATGCGGATCGAGCTCGCCCTTTGGCGCGGCCGGGCCGGGCATGTCGATCTCGTCGTGGCGGTAGAGAGTCCAGTAGCGCTCCGGGATGGCGAAAGGGTCATGCGGATGGGTGAGCGAGGCGACGAGCAGAAAGGGACGCTTGTCGTTGGATCGGGCGATATCGTAGAGGGCGCGCTCGGCGGCGAAGGTCACTTCGTCGTCGAAGTCGAGCTGATTGGTGCGCACGCAGAGGCCGGCGTCGATCACCGAACTCATATTATGGTACCAGTCCGGCCGCTCGTGCGGATTGTCCCAATCGGGCGTCCAGCCGTAATCGGCCGGGTAGATGTCGGTCGTCAGCCGCTGCTCGAAACCGTGCAATTGATCGGGACCGCAAAAATGCATCTTGCCGGAAAGGATGGTGCGGTAGCCGAGATTGCGCAGGTGATGCGCGTATGTCGGGACGTCGGCGCGAAACTCGGCGGCGTTGTCGTAGACGCCGGAGCGCGACGGCAATTGGCCGGTCATGAACACGGCGCGGGACGGCGAGCAGAGCGGGCTGTTGCAGTAAGCGCTGTCGAAGATGATTCCGGAAGCGGCCAGCGCCGCGATGTTGGGCGCTTTGACGACTCTGTGGCCGTGGATCGGCAGGAAGGCCGGCGCCAGTTGGTCGGCCATGACGATCAGGATGTTCGGTCTTTCAGCAGGCATGAGAGGATACAGGCTCCGGACGTCCAAGATAAATCATGTCATTCCCGCGTAAGCGGGAATCCAGCGAAAGCCCCTCCTTCGACCGCCGAGGTTCCTGGATTCCGCTTGCGCGGGAATGACACATTGCAGCTCCTACATCAGATCGCGCGCGATCGTCTCTCGCCATTCGCGCTTGGCGGCGAGCGCGCCGTTCTCATAGGCGCGGAGCTTGGCTTCGAGGACGAAATCGGCCGCGGTCGCGCGCATCGACGTCTCCGTCTCGATACGGATGCGCCAGCCCTCGCGTCCCATGTCGTAGCTTTGCGTCAATTGATAGCGCGCGGATAAAGGATCGTCTGCGCCGATCGTCAGCTCCCGCCTCAGGTCATGCGAGACGATTGTATCGATGTCGTCGAACCGGTGCGCCCCCTCGCCGAACAAGCCGCCTTTGCCGTCGGTCACATAAGTCGCCATGCCGGTCAGAAGATCGAGCTCGGTTCGGCGGGCCGAGCTTCCTTCGGCGACCCGGGTCCGCGGCGCAAGCGGGCCGCTTTGCGGCGCTTCGAAATGAATCGCTGCGTCGCCAGGATCGCGCGGCCGCACCGGCAGCGTGAGCTTGGCCGGAAGGCGCAGCGTCAAGGTCGCGGCTTCCGGCGCGGGCCAGATCAGCGGCCAGTAGGCGCTCGAAACGGCGAGCCGCACGCCATGGCCAGGCGCGAAGGCGTAGCCGCAATCGTTGAGCTTGAGCCGTACTCTGTCGAATGCGCCCGGCGTCAGCGCGCTCGGCTCGGAATGGCTCGAGCGATGGGTCAGATTAAGCACGCCGTAGGAGACGCGGCGCGACGAGCCGTCGGGCGCGACGTCGCAAAGGCGGACGCAGATCTGCGCGACCGGCTTGTCGGAGGCGATTTCCAGTTCGACCTCGGGCGCGCCGAGAATCTCTAGGCGCTCTTGCAAAGGCGCGCTGTCGAAGACATGGGAGAACGCGTCGTCATGGCGCTGATCGATCGGCGCTTGGCCGTTGACGCCGGTCCCCATCCATTCGCCGGCGGCGAGGCCGGTCCAGCAAGGCGACCGGATCGTCGTCGCGCCGGCGCCGAGCGGCGCCGGGCCGAGGCCTGTCTCGCCCAGATAAAAGCCGCGCCGCTCGATGCGCGGCGACGGCCATTGCTTTTCGCCGACGAAGCGGCCTGGGGCGGGATCGCGATCGCCGGGCGGAGACCATTCTTCGATATAGGCGCGGAGCATCGGCTCCCGCATGATTCCGCGATCCTCGTCTTTCAGCCAATGGTCCCACCAGCGCAGGGCCTCTTGCAGAAAGCCGATCGCGGGGCCCGGCGCGCCGTCTTGCGGGTAGACATGCGCCCATGGGCCGATCAGGCCGAGCCGCGGTACGTCCAGCCCTTCGAGCAAGCGCGGAATAGCGTTGGTATAGGCGTCGGCCCAGCCGCCCACGGCGAAGACGGGACACTGGATCGCGGAGAAATCCTCGCAAACCGAACCATGGCGCCAATGGGCGTCGCGGCGCTGATGGGCGAGCCATAAAGCAGGGAAGAACGGCAGCCTGCGCAAGCGCTCGAGCCATTGCTCGCGCCAGGCTTCGCCGACCAGGGCCGGATCCGGCGGCCGCGCCTGGTACGCCAGCATGATCGCGCCCCACCAGAGATTGTCGTTGAGCAGCGCGCCGCCCATGTAATGGATGTCGTCGGCGTAGCGATCGTCGGTCGAGCAGACGGTGATGATCGCCTTCAGCGCCGGCGGCCGCAAAGCGGCGGTCTGCAGCGCGTTGAAGCCGCCCCAGGATTTGCCCATCATGCCGACCCGGCCGCAGCACCAGCTTTGCTTGCTCAGCCAGTCGATCGCCTCGCAAGCGTCTTCAAGCTCTTGCGCCAGGTACTCGTCGGCCATGTGGCCGTCCGATTCGCCCGAGCCGCGCATGTCGACGCGGATCGCGGCGTAGCCGCGCTCGGCGAACCAGCCATGCATGGGCTCGTCGCGCGCCCGCGTGCCGTCGCGCTTGCGGTAGGGGATGTATTCGAGGATCGCGGGCGCGGGCCTCTGCTCGGCGTCGTGCGGCAGCCACAAGCGCGCCGCGAGGCGCGCGCCGTCGGCGAGCGGGATGAAGAGATGTTCGATGACTTTGACGGCAGGCATTGGCCGACAAATTCCTCAGGCTCTGAAACTTGTCGTTCCCGCATAAGCGCAAGGCTGTCCGCGGAAAATGAGGGCAAATTTGACGCCCGGAGCGCGCTCGTCGCGAAACAAGGCGATATCGAGTTTATTCGCGGGCTTCTGACGAGCGAGACTTAGGAACGAGCGTGCTCGAGAAAGCAAATCCCGAACACCGCGCCGCCATCGAGGCGGGCGCGCCTCAAGGCCACGCCGGCTTCGCCGGTCGCTCCGCTCCGCTTCGCGAGCCTTGACCCGCGCCCGCCATGGCGCCGCGCGGACAGACATCGTGTTGCGCGTACCTTCGAGGCGCCATGGCGGGTTGACGGCGATCGGGCGGCGTGGCGCCGCGGTGTTGAAAGCAAGCCAAACCGCCGGACCGAGGCGCAGTCCTTTCCCCGGACAGCCCTGCGCATAAACGGGAATCCAGTACGGCCAATCCCGCAAGCGCTGTGGTTCCTGGCTTCCCGCTTGCGAGGGAATGACAGTGGATCGCGCGACCCTCACGCAGCGACGCCGCCGCGGCTGGCGAGGACCTGGTCGAGCCAGGTCGTGTCCATTTCGGGCACGGAGGAGATCAGCTTCTCCGTATAAGGATGGTAGGGCGGCGCGAAGATTTGCGGCGTCGGACCTTGCGCAATGATTTCGCCTTTCAGCATCACCGCGGTGCGATGGGCGATGCGGCGCACCGTGCCGAGGTCATGGGTGATGAACATATAGGCGAGACCCAATTCGTCCTGCAGCCGGCGCAGCAGCTTGAGGACCTCCTCGGCGACGAGCGGATCGAGCGCCGATGTCGGCTCGTCGCAGATGATCAATTCGGGCTCGGCGGCAAGCGCTCTGGCGATGCAGACGCGCTGCTTCTGGCCGCCGGACAATTGGCCCGGGCGGCGGCTGGCGAAGTCCTCGGGCAGGCCGACCTGGCGCAAAAGTTCGGCGACGCGCTCCTTGATCGCGGCTTTCGGGCGACCAAAGAACGCCGCCACCGGGCGGCCGATGATTTCGGCGAGCGTTTGGCGCGGATTGAGCGCGACGTCGGGCATCTGATGGACCATCTGCAGGCGGCGCAGCGTCTCGCGCGGCCGGGGCGCGAGCGCCGGCGGCAAAATCTCGCCGCCGAGCTTGACGTCGCCGGTCCAGCGCGGCAGCAGGCCGACCACGACGCGAGCGAGCGAACTCTTGCCCGAGCCGGATTCGCCGACGACCGCGAGGGTCTCGCCGCGCGCGATCGTGACGTTGATGTTCTTGACGACCGGATGTCCAGCCAGATAGCCGGCGTCGACATTCGCCACGGTCAAGACCGGCTTGGCGTCCTGGGGTGGCTGGATCAGCGCGAGATGCTCGGCCTCGCGCCGCTCGTTGACCAGCGCCGTCGCATATTGCGTGCGCGGCCGCTCGAGCACTTGCCGGGCGTCGCCGACTTCGACCATCTTGCCGTGGCGCAGCACCATGATGCGATGCGCGATCTGGGCGACGACGGCGAGATCGTGGGTGATGTAGAGGCCGGCCGTGCCGAATTCGCGGATAAGGTCGCGGAGCAGAGCGAGCACTTCGATCTGCGTCGTCACGTCGAGCGCCGTGGTCGGCTCGTCGAGCACGATGATGTCCGGGCGGCAGCTCATCGCCATCGCCGCCATGGCGCGCTGCAACTGGCCGCCCGAAGCTTCGTGCGGATAGCGGTCGCCGAAATTGTCGGGATCGGGCAATTGCAGAATGCGGAACAGCCGTCGCGCATTGGCTTCGGCCTCGGGCCGCGACATCACGCCGTGCACGACCGGCGCTTCGCAGACTTGATCCATCAAGGTCATCGACGGGTTGAACGAGGCGGCGGCGCTCTGAGCGATATAGGCGATGCTCTTGCCGCGGAAATTGCGCCGCTGCACGGCGGTGCTGGCCCGCAAATTCGTGCCGTTGATCTCGATGACGCCGCCGGTGATCCGGCACCCGGCCCGGGCGTAGGCCATGGCGGCGAGGCCGATCGTCGATTTGCCGGCGCCGGATTCGCCGATCAGGCCGAGAATTTCGCCGCGCCTGAGCTCGGCGTCGATATTGTCGACCAGCACCGCGCCTTTGATCGTCTCGACTCTGAGCTGCTCGAGATGGAGCACGTATTCGGGAGCGCTCATCGACGCGTCCTCACATTTCCGCTTGCGCGCCCGAGGGCCTGGCGTCGATCGACAGGAGCCAATCGACGACAAGATTGACGCCGACCGTCAGGGTCGCGATGGCGAAAGCGGGATAAAGCGGCGCGAACAGGCCGAAATTGATCGCCGCGGCGTTCTCGCGGACCATGCCGCCCCAATCCGCATAGGGCGGCTGGACGCCGATGCCGAGAAAACTCAACGCCGCGACAAACAGGAAGTTGAAGCAGAAGCGCAGGCCGAATTCCGACATCAACGGCGCCGAGGCGTTGGGGAAAATCTCGCGCGTGATGATCCACCACAGGCCTTCGCCGCGCAGGCGCGCCGCCTCGACGAATTCGAGCACGACGATGTTCTTGCCGAGCGCACGGGCGAGACGGAAGACGCGGGTCGAATCGAGCACCGCGATCGTCAGGATCAGAACCGGGATCGACGAGCCGAACACGCCGAGGATGATGAGGCCGAGAATGAGTTGCGGGATCGACAGGATCACGTCGACGAGGCGCGATAGGAACGCGTCCATCCACGGCCCGCTCACCGCCGCGGTGAACCCGAGACTGATTCCGATGAAGAAGGAGAGCAGCGTCGTCGCCGCGGCGATGCCGATCGTGGTGCGCGCGCCGTAGATCAGGCGGGTCAGCATGTCGCGGCCGATCTGGTCGGCGCCGAGCAACATCTGCGGCGACGGCGGCGCCCAGGTGTCGCCAACCGACTGCGACTGGCCATAGGGCGCGAACCAGGGCCCGAGCACCGCGACGACGACGTAAAGGACGACGATCGCCAGGCCGATCACCGCGGTCAGCGGCGCTTTATGCCCGTAAATGACCATGGCTTGCGACCCGACGGTGGCGGAGACGGGGATTGAACACGATGGCGAGAATGTCGGCGAGCGTGTTCAGGACGACGAAGACGGCGGCGAAGACGAGGCCGCAAGCCTGGATCACCGGCACGTCGCGCTTGGCGACCGCGTCGACCATATATTGGCCGACGCCGGGATAGACGAAGACGTTCTCGACCACGACGACGCCGACGACGAGATAGGCGAGGTCGAGCGCCACGACCGAGACGATCGGCCCGGCCGCATTGGGCAGAGCGTGGCGGGAGACGACGCGGGTCCGCGATAGGCCTTTCAAGAAGGCCATCTCGATATAGGCGGTCGACATGATCGACAGGACCGCGTTGCGCGTCATGCGCAGCATATGGGCCAGGACGACCAGCGTCAGCGTCAGCGCCGGCAGGGTCGCGACATAGAACCGATCGCCGACGCTCATGTCCGAGGATACGGTCGCAAGCGACGGAAACCAGTCGAGCTGGCTGGTGAAGATGAAGATCAGAATGTAGCCGACGAAGAATTCGGGAACCGAAATCGCGATCAAGGTAAGGACGTTGGCGACGCGGTCCGATATTCGCCCCTCGCGAATCGCCGACATGATGCCGAGGCCGACTGCGATCGGCACCGAAATGGCCGCGGCGTAGCCGGCGAGGAACAACGTATTCATGAAGCGCGGCAGCAGCTCTTCGATGATGTCGCGCTGATTGGTGAGGGCGCGGCCGAAATCGCCGTGCAGCACGCCGAACAGCCAGGTGAAGTAGCGGATATAGGCCGGCTTATCGAGGCCGAGCTCGGCGCGGAACACTTTCAGCGCGTCCGGCGTCGCCTGCTGTCCGAGGACAGCTGCGGCGACGTCGCCCGGCAGGATCTGGGTGCAGATGAAGATCAGCACCGAGACCGCCAGGAGGGTGAGAACCCCGAGGGCCGCCCGCGTGGCGACGAGGCGTAACACGGGCGTCGATCAGGTTTTCATGGACGCTCTGAGCGAGATCACGCGAACCAGCCCTTTTCCGCCACGCGCTGATCGCACATGTCGTAATGGGGATGAGGCGCGGTGCCTTTGACCTTCTTGCCGTAGCCGTCGAGATAGTCGCCGACGGCGAAGCAGACCATGCCGCCGTCGTCGACGATCATCTTCTGCGCCTCGGCGTACATTTCCGCTCGCTTCTTCTCGTCCAGCTCGCCGCGCGCGGCGATGATGATCTTGTCGAAATCCGGCCGCCGCCAATGCGTGTCGTTCCAGTTGGCGGTCGACAGGAAGGTCTGCGAGAGCTGGTTGTCGATCGTCGGACGGCCGCCCCAGTAGACGGCGCAGAACGGCTGCTTGAGCCAGACATTGTCCCAGTAGCCGTCGCCGGAGACGCGCTTCACCTCGAGGTCGATGCCGGCCTTCTTCATCGCCTCTTGATAGAGCACGGCCGAATCGGTCGCGCCGGAAAACGCGCCTTCCGAGACCTGCAGCTCCAGCTTGGCGGCGCCGATCCCGGCCTTCTTGAAGTGGAACGCCGCCTTGTCCGGATCGTAGGGACGCTGCGGAATGTCCTTGGCGAAATACTTCATCGACGGCGGCACGGTCGTGTCGTTGCCGATCGTCGCGAAGCCCTTATAGACGGTGTCGACGATCTTCTGGCGGTCGATGCCGTATTTGAGGGCGAGGCGAACGTCGTTCGACGTGTAGGGATTGGTGTCGCAGAGCGCGACGAAGGCGAAGCGATTGCCGGTGCCCTTCGTCCTGACGACATTGACGGTCGGCGCCTTCATGACGAAGGCGACCGTCTTCGGATCGAGACGGTTGGCCGCGTCGATCTGGCCGGAGATCAGCGCCTGGGTGCGCGCCGCCGCGTCGGGAATGTAGCGCAGTTCGACGCTGTCGAAATTGCCGCGGCCCGGCTTCCAGTAATTGCCGTGATTCTTGGTGATCACCCTGACGCCGGGCTCGAACGTCTCGAGCGCGAAGGCGCCGGTGCCGTCGAGCGTCGAGAAATTCGAAAAGCCGTTCGGCACGATCAGGATGTGATAGTCGGCGAAGACGTAAGGCAGGCTCGCGTCGGGATTCTTCAGCGAAATTTCGATTTGATTGGGCGTCAGCTTCTTGATCTCGGAAATGCCGCTGAGCAGATCCTTGGCGCCCGACTTGGTCTCGCCGCGATGCAGATTGAGCGAGTAGATCACGTCGTCGGCGTCGAGCGTCTTGCCCGAGTGGAACGTGATTCCCTTGCGAAGGTTGAAAACCCAACCGGTCGCGCCGGGTTTCGGCTCGAAACTCTCCGCCAGTTCGCCGGCCGCGTCGCCTTTCTCGTCGACTTCGACGAGGCCGTTGCAGATCTGCCAGCCGTAGGAAATCGGAATCGAGTCGGCGTAAGTGCGCGGGTCGAGGCTGTCGGAGGCGCTGCCGCCTTCCATGCCGAGCCTGAGCGTGCCGCCTTTCTTCGGCGTCTCGGCCGCAGCGGCCGCAGCGGCCGAAGCGGCGGGGAGACCGAAGCCGAGGCCGAGAGCCGCGGCGCCCGCCATCAACTGGCGGCGGTCGACGATTAGTCCGGATGCGCTATGCGGCTTTTCCAGTGTGTCGGTCATGCTCATCTTCTCCCTCAACGCTGTGGCTTAAACCCGCGTCGTCCCTCAAAGACGCAACTGATGTTCCGGCATTATCAACGGCCGCCAAAGAAGCGCAATGGACTTGGCGAGCGAATTTTGGCGGATCGAGGCCCATTTCTTAGAAAGCCATTGCCGAAAAAAGAACCATTCGCGGCGCCCTCAAGCTGCGAATGTTGTGCGAGCTAAAAGCCGCAGGCGGCCTGAACCTCCTTTCATCATGCGCGACAATCGGCCGCCGACTTTGCCAGATTCGACACCAAACGGCGGCCAAACGACATTGCCTGAACTTTGCGCGGCGGCCACGCGGTTTTCCCTAACCGTGGCGCGCGCCGCCTTCTTCGCCGAGCCGCCGTTCGTGCTGCTTCAAGACTGAGCCGGCGCCGTAATCGGCGGCGCGCAGCGCCGACAAAATCGCGACAAGGCATTCGTCGCGCCTCTCTTCGAGATCGCGGATCGAGGCGCCTGCGGCTTGATCGTCCGATTGCCGCGCCACCATCTCGATCAGCTCTTCGGTGAGATCCGGGGCCGGCAATTTGGTCCAGGGCAGTTTCAGCGCCGGGCCGAATTGCGCCAGGAAATGCCGCATGCCGGCTTCGCCGCCCGCCATCCGGTAGATCAGGAATGTGCCCATGAACGACCAGCGCAAGCCCGCCCCGAAACGGATCGCGTCGTCGATTTCCTGCGTCGTCGCGATCCCGTCTTTGACCAGCCACAGCGCCTCGCGCCACAGCGCTTCGAGCAAACGGTCAGCGATGAAGCCGTCGATCTCTTTGCGCACGCGCAAGGGCCGCATGCCGACGGAAACGTAGAGGCGCGAGGCGGCTTCCGCCGTCGCTTCGCTGGTCTTTTCGCCGCCGCAGATTTCGACCAGCGGCAACAGGTAGACCGGATTGAACGGATGGCCGACGACGAACCGTTCCGGCCGGCTCATCGCCGCTTGCAGGCGCGTCGGCGGCAGACCCGAAGTCGAGGAGGCGACGATCGCCTCCGTCGGGGCGCAGCGGTCGATCTCGGCCAGAACGGCGCGCTTCAAGTCTTCGCGCTCCGGCAGGCTTTCCTGCACGAAATCGGCGTCCGCGACCGCTTCGGCCGCCGATTTTGCGATGGTCAGCGCGCCTTCGTGGAGGACGGCTTGCGGGAAGAGCTTGGCGTAGGCGCGCCGGGCCGCCGCGACGACGGCGTCGAGCTTGCGCGCGATCTCGGGGTCCGGATCGAACAGCGACACGTCGTGGCCATTCAAAAGAAAACGCGCGGCCCAGCCGGCGCCGATCACGCCGCCGCCGACCAGCCCGATGCGACGTTTCTCCATCATCTTGGCCCCTCAAATCCGCCGCAGCTTGAGTTTCTCGCGAACCTCGGCCGGACCGAGCAGCTTGACGCCCATCGCGGTCAAAATGGTCGCGGCGCGCTCGACCAATTGGCCGTTCGTGGCGAGGACGCCGCGATCGAGAAACAGATTGTCCTCCAGGCCGACCCGGACATTGCCGCCGGCGATCGCGGCCAAAGCCGCATAGGGCAATTGATGGCGGCCGATCGAGAAGGCGCTGAAGACCGCGCCGGGAGGAAGCTGGTTGACCAGCGCCATCAATGTCAACGGATCGTCCGGAGCGCCGTAGGGAATGCCCATGCACAATTGGATGAGGCAAGGATCGTCGATCAATCCCTCCTTGAGCAATTGCTTGACGAAAACGAGATGGCCCGTGTCGAAGACTTCGAGTTCCGGTCTGACGCCGAGCGCCTGGACCTTCTTCGCCATGGCGCGCAGCATGCTCGGCGTATTGGTCATCACGTAGTCGCCGAGCGCGAAATTCATCGTGCCGCAATCGAGCGTGCAAATCTCGGGCAACAATTGTTCGACATGGGCGAGGCGCTCGCTCGGGCCGACCATGTCGGTTCCGGCAGGATCGAGCGGCAGCGGCCTTTCGCCCGGGCTGAAGACGACGTCGCCGCCCATGCCGGCGGTCAGGTTGACGACGACGTCGATATCTGACGAGCGGATCCGTTCGACGACTTCGCGATAGAGCTCGAGCCGCCGCGCCGCCTTGCCGGTCTCGGGATCGCGCACATGGATATGGGCGATGGCTGCGCCGGCCTTGGCCGCTTCGATCGCCGCCTCCGCGATTTGCTTCGGCGTGACCGGCACGCCGGGATGCCGGCCGAGCGTATCGCCGGCCCCCGTCACCGCGCAAGTGATGAAGGCTTCTGAGTTCATGAGGCGGCCCCTTCGGCGGCGAACTCGGATCGCTGCGGCTCACGCCGCACGGCGTCGCCGAGGCGCATGCGGACCTCGTTCCTTAGAGGTCATGATGCGCCGGCAGGCCAAGCCGACTTTGCCTATTCCGACAATGACCGGCGTCGAAACGACATTGTTCGAATTTCACGCGGCGTTTTTCGCCGACGAGCCGCCCCCGTCGGAGCTAGTAGCCGTATTCGTAATGCCAATGATGCCGGTGGTGATAAGGATAGCGGTAATAGCCGTAGTAACCGTAGCCGGGCGGATAGGCGAAGCCGCCGCGAAAGGCGGGCTGCTGCCAGGGCGCGATGGGCTCCCCGCTCGTGTTGAAGCAAATCCCGTCCGCTCGGCAGATGGTGCGCGCCGAAGCCGGGCTGGCGGCGATGAGAGCGGCGGCCGAGACCGCGGCCGCGATCAGCGGCAGATTTCGCATGATGGCCATTCGAACCTCCTTCCAGTTCGAAGACGAATATACAACAATCGAGCGCGGTTCTCGGTTCCAATCGCGAAATCGCGGCAAAGCCGACCGAAGCCGGCATAGACGGAAAGCCGATGCGGGGCCGGGGCTGGCCTTTCGGACTGTGACGAAGCGCACATCGCTCGCTCTCCGGCGACTTTAGGCTGCCAATCGGCGGCGATTTGCGTTCGGCGGCCGGATTTCCAAGCCTCCACGTCGCCCGGTCGTCGTCTTTCGAAGGACATTCAAAATGGACCGTCGAACCATTCCGCCGACCAGCCGATCAGTCGACGCGCCGACGCAGGAAACAGTTCAAGGCCGCAGCGCGGATGCGCCGGCCAAGGGCGCGGTCGGGGCGGAGGCATTCGATCCGCCGGCGAGCGACATCCTGCGTCACGCCGCCGAGAAATTCGACGAGTTGTTCGGGCGATTCCGGGGGCCTTGAGTTCTGAACCCGCGCGATCTTCTCGACAAATAGAGGCGCGACAGCGATGGTCGAGTTTCGTAGCCTGGATCGCCATTCGCCCCGGGGCGACGATTGGGTGGTTATCGAAAAACGGGACGATCGGTACTTCCTGACGGGAAGGGCGAATGGACGGTCGGTCGAACCGCGCGCGTCGCCGAACGGTTTCGGCGATCCGCGGGACGCGATGCAGGCCGCGCTGTGGTGGGCGGAGTATTTGGAGGCGCCAATCATCTATTTGAAGATGCGCCGATCGGGAGCGGAGGCGAGCTTCAGTTCGCCGACATTGCTCGCAGCCTAGCCGCCCGCCGGCTGGTTGTGGCGATCCGCTGGTCTAGGGAGGCTGGCCGCCGTTGAGCAAAATGCTGCTCAGGGTCGGCGCTTTCGCCGTCCTGCCCGCGACGTACTTTGTTCGACGGAGCCGTTCTAAGCGAGTTTATTTTGGGGTAGGCGCCCCGTCGCCGACTCTCAGTCATGGATGGGACGAAATTGCGTCTTACGGCGCATTGTAAGGCGTGACGATTTGAATATGCGACGATGTCAAAGGAGGCTTCGGCAATACGCGATGCGCATGCATGATGTGCTGGCAGGCCGAGCGCATGTCGGCGCGCAAATCGTGATGCGGCGCGGCTGATATTCTCGGCTTCGCCAAAAGCGCGCAATTATTGGCGTCGAGGTCATGATCGATGAAGACGCGGCAGGCGCGTCTCCATGACGGCGGCCAGCGTGCTGGCTTGCGCAACTTCGCTGAAATGATAGCGCGCGCGAAACACCGCTGGCTGCAACCCCGGCATCTCGGCTTCGAGCGCAAGCCGCACGGCCTCCGAGAAGCGGTCCGGCGCCTGCATCATGACGTCGATAACGAACTTCCGGCCGGCCATGGCGGATTGTTGGCTCTGGCCCTCCCAGTTCGCGGATCGCCTGACGGACCCGCTGGATCGTGTGACGGCGCACACCTGGGCGCTTGTTGAGCACGCGATCGACCGTTGCCTCGCTGAGGCCGGCTTGCAGCGCGATTTCCTTGATCAAGAAAGGATGCGACATTAGCGTCTGATGGATTTTTGAGATTTGCGCAATGTTCCTGCGGCGCCCCGCTCTATACTGCCGCAGATATCGAAATTCCACCGGAGCGACGCCCATGAAGACCGACAATTCCCGAACGATCCGCGGCAATCGGGTCTGGCTCGAAGAGGCGGCCTGCGATCTCGAAGACTTTCGCCAGCTGGTCGAGCGGACAACGGATCCGGCGGACTATCCTTACGCCGCCGAGGTCGAGTCGAACGTTTTGATCTACGACTCGGCGACGGTGCGGAGAGCCGCGGCGTCGCCCGACACGCGCAAGGAGCTTTTCGCCGAATGGGTCGAGGCGATGACCGACGGGCCGGGCGTCCTCGTATTCCGCGGCGCTTTCGAAGACCACGCCTCGATCGACGCCTCGAACAGGCATTACTGGTCCATCATGGAGGAGCAGCGCAGGACGAATACCGGCGGCGGCGACCATTTCGCCAAGCCGGGAGCGAACGACCGCATCTGGAACGCGCTGGAGAAGCTCTGTTTGCGCGATCCCGAGACGTTCGCCGCCTATTATTCGAACGACATCATCGCGCTGATCAGCGAAGCCTGGCTCGGCCCGGCCTATCAAATCACTTCGCAACTCAATGTCGTCAACCCGGGCGGCGCGGCGCAATCGGCTCATCGCGACTATCATCTCGGCTTTCAGACGGCCAAGACGATCGAGCGCTATCCGGCGCATGTCCACCGACTTTCGCCCATGCTGACGCTGCAAGGCGCGGTCGCCCATTGCGACATGCCGATCGAGTCCGGGCCGACCTTGTATCTTCCCTATTCCCAGGCCTATCTGCCCGGCTACCTCGCGACCGGCCGGGCCGAGTTCAAAGATTATTTCGCCAAGCGCCACGTACAATTGCCGCTCGCCAAGGGCGACGCCGCTTTCTTCAATCCGGCGCTCTTCCACGCCGCCGGAACGAACCGCACCAAAGACATACGCCGCATCGCCAATCTCTTGCAGGTCTCGTCCGCCTATGGCCGTGCAATGGAGAGCGTGGATCGGTTGAAAATGAGTCTGGCGCTCTATCCGGCTCTCCGGCGAATGCTGGCCGAAACAAGAATTGGACAGGCGGAAGCCGCGAACGCTATCGCCGCATGCGCCGAGGGTTATTCCTTCCCCACCAATCTTGACCGCGATCCGCCGCTCGGCGGCCTTGCGCCGCAGACGCAACAAGCGTTGATGAAGCAGGCCCTCGCCGAAAATTGGGCGCCGGCCGCTTTCGCTCAGGCGGCGGAAGCGCAGGCTTGGAAGAAGCTGACCTAGGCGTTGGACTCCCGACAAGGAAGCCTGGCGACGCCTTCGTTCGATCGGACCCTAGCTCACCAACGGAGCGCCGCTGTGCGGACGGGGTGATCCCATAGATCCGTCGTTTCAGGATCGAGCAGGCTGACAGTGATGGAGCAGCCGGCCATTTCCAACGAGGTGACGAAGCTTCCGACCAACGAACGGGCGACACGAAGCCCGCGCCGCTCCAGCCGGCGGCGCGCGACGTCATACGTAAGATAGAGTTCGGAGACGGGGGTGCCGCCGAAGCCGTTGACGAGGAGCAGAAGGTCCGTCGGCGCGGGATTCGGCAGATCGTTCAGAATCGGCGTCAGTAGTTCTTCGACAATGGAGTCCGCCTGCGCCAGTTTCACGCGTTTTCGGCCGGGCTCGCCGTGAATGCCGACGCCAAGCTCCATTTCATCAGCTTCGAGGTCGAAGGTCGGTTTGCCGATCGCGGGGACAGTGCAACTCGTCAAGGCGACGCCCATCGTGCGCGTCGCGGCGTTCACGCGCTGGCCGATTGCGGCGCAGTCATTGAGGTCCGCGCCTCTTTCGGCCGCGGCGCCGACGACCTTCTCGATGATCAGCGTGCCGGCGACGCCGCGCCGACCGGCGCCGCGAGAAGAATTTTCGACAGCGACATCGTCATCGACAATCGTCGTCGCCGTGCGGCATTGAGCCAGTTCCGCCGCGATTTCGAAATTCATCCGGTCGCCGGCATAGTTCTTGACGATAAAGAGAACGCCGGCTTCGCCCGCCACGGCGTTTGTCGCCTCGATCACCTGGTCCGGCGTCGGCGAGGTAAAGATTTGGCCAGGACAGGCTGCGTCAAGCATGCCATAGCCGACAAAGCCGTTGTGGAGCGGCTCATGGCCGCTGCCGCCGCCCGAGACGAGGGCGACTTTTCCCGGCGTGAGCTCGCGTCGCCTGATGAATTTTCGTCCCGAGCCGAGGACGACGATATCGGAATGCGCCGCCGCAAATCCGTCGAGACTTTCGGCAAGCAGGCGTTCCGGCGAATTGATGAGTTTCTTCATCGCCTCTACTTATCCTCACGGATGAGAGCGCCGAGGCTGCGCGCAATTTCATGAAGGAAAGCGTCGAGCCGGCGGTTCCGCTTCGCGCTGCCGAGATCGGGCACATGGAGGATCACCGCCCGCTCAGGCCGTGCGCCGCCAAGCCCGTCGGCCCGATTCGGATGCGCCCGACCGTACGCTTTGAGAAAGGCCGCTTTCTCGGCGGGCGAGAAATGGCAGACTTCAAAAATCGTGTTGAGATGCTGCGCCGGTATCGGCGTGTGGTAGCTGGGATTGGAGATTTGGCTGACAAAGCTTCGGTTCTTGCCCATGGCGTGCGCCAGGCGGAGGCGCATGCCCGACGGGCGGCTTTCAAGAACGGCCTTGAACAGGCTCTTATAGGCGGCGACCGCTTCTTTTTCATCGGGCCTGTCGGCGGATGGTTCAGACATGATCCGACTTTCGACTCAACGCGGCGAGCGCGCGCTTGACTGCCGCGAGCGCGGGCGGGCTCATCGAAAACTCGCGCAGGCCGCAGCGCAAGAGCGTTTCAAGATAGCGCGGCTCGCCGGCAATATCGCCGCATAGGCTGACGCTGACGCCAAGCTTCCGGCCATGCTCGGCGACGCGCCGGATGAGTTCGAGAACGCCCGGATTGAGCGGATCGGCCAATGACGCAAGCGCGCCGTTGGTCCGGTCGCAGGCCGTCACATATTGCGTCAGATCATTCGAGCCGATCGAGAAGAAAGAGGCCGGAAAAGATTCGATCGTCAAAGCGGCCGCCGGCACTTCGACCATGATGCCGATTTCCGGTAGGCTGGCGCGAACGCCCGCGCTCTTCAATTCTTCGACCGCCTGAACGAAGAGCCGCCGCGCCGTCTTGAATTCCTCCGGCGTAGTGACCATCGGAAACATCACCCTGAGCTTGCCGAGGGCGGCGGCGCGCGCCAAAGCTCGAAGCTGCACGGCGAATATGTCCGGCCGCTTGAGGCTCAGCCGCAGCCCGCGAACGCCCAAAAACGGATTGGCCTCGCGCGCTTCTGTGAGGCCGCGAACCGGCTTGTCGCCGCCGGCGTCGACGGTACGGATCACGACAGGCCTTTCGCCGGCCCAGTTCAACACTTGTTCGTAAACCGAGCGCTGCTTTTCTTCATCGGGCAGGTCGGCGCGGCCGAAGAGAAATTCGGTCCGCATGAGTCCGACGCCGTCCGCATAGCGCGCATCGGGATGGTCCAGGTCGGCGGGGCCTTGGATATTCAGCATGAGCCGCACCGGCTCCCCTCTGAAGGAGATGGACGGGTTTTCAAGCGCGGCGAGATCGGCGGCTCGGCTGAGGACCTGGTTTTCCTGGCGCGTCGCCAAGGCCTGGATGCGAGCGACGGGCGGATCGACCTCGAGAATCCCTTCGTCGGCGTCGAGCAGAGCGGCGTCGGCGGGTTCGGGGACTTCTCCGAGTTGAACGACCATCGGCACGCCGCGCGCGCGAGCCAGCATGGCGACGTGGCTCGTCGCGCTGCCCTGCGACAGGGCGAGCCCACCGCCGGCTGACCAATCGATTTCCAGAAACCGCGAGGGCGGCAAGTCGTCGGCGCATATCACGGCGCCGGCTCGTCCCGTCTTTGGATTGGCTTCACCGCCGTAAAGCGCCGACAAAACCCGATCGCGCAGATCGGCTATGTCGGCGCTGCGCGCGCGAAGATATTCGTCCGCGGCTGCGCGATAGTCCGCGATTTGCTCAGCCATCGCCTGCGCCCAGGCCGCGTCCGCCGCGGCTCCTTGCGCGATTGCGGCGAATATCGGTCCGAGCAAGGCGTCGTCGGCGAGGAGCGCAATCTGAAACTCCAGGATTTCGGCGGCGTCTTTGCCGGCCGCCGCCGCCAGCTTTGACAATTGCCGATCCGCCGCCGCTAACGCCGCCCGTAAAGCGCCCGCTTCATCCGCGCCAGCCTCGCGCTGGCCGAGCGGCGCGCCATCCGCGCGCACCAGCGGTCCTCGCGCGAAGCCCGCCGAGGCGGTCCTGCCCCTGAAGATTCGACCCGCAAGCGGGACGGTCATGTCAACGGCCCGTATCGGGGAAATCGGCCGCGACCAGCGTGGTCAGGGCCTCGACGGCGGCCGAAGCATCTGCGCCTTGCGCCTCGAACTCGATGACGCTGCCTTGGGCGGCGCGCATGGCCATCACTTTTGCAACGCTCTTGGCGTCGATCCAATCGACGGCGCCGGCCACTCTCACCGCGATCCGCGCCTTGAACCGCTTCGCCAATTTGGTCAACTTCACGGCGGGACGCGCATGCATTCCCACCGCATGCACGAGCTCCACGGCGCCTCTCGCAATCTCGTTCTCTGGCTGGGGCGTCTCCGTTATGGCCTTGGCGACGCTGATTGTCGTGGTCTTGTCCATGCTAATTCGCTGAAAGTTCCTCGGCGACCGCCCGTACCCGCTCGAGCGAGCTGCCGCCCGCAGATTCCGTCGCCGCCATGACCGCGCCTTCGACGATCGGCGCGTTACAGACGACAACTCTGGCGCGCCGCTCGGCGGGCAGCATTTCAACCGCCATCTCGCTGTTCGTCTCCGCGCCGCCGAGATCGACCAGGATGGCGACGCCGGCTTCCGACCAGGCCTTGCGAATGGCTTCGCTGATCGCTTCGTAGCTCGTGCCAAGGCCGCCGGCGGGATTGCCTCCAGTCCATGCGAGCGGCACCTCCTCGCCCACCATCTGACGAACCATATCGGCGGCGCCTTCGGCGACCTTTGGCGAATGCGACACGATGACAATGCCGACCTTGGCCATCACTCTTCTCCGAACTGGGCGCAGATCGCGTCGATCATGAGCGCGCTCGAGCGGGCGCCGGGATCCATGTGGCCGATCGAACGCTCGCCAAGAAAGGAGGCGCGTCCCCGCGTCGCCAGAATGGGAATCGTCGCTTCCGCCGCTTTCCGCGCCGCCTGGCGAATTGCCACGACGTCGCCGCCCGTTGCGAAAATCCGTTGCACGGGGATCAGCACGTCGAGCATCGTCTTTTCGCCGAAATCGCTCTTGCCGCGGGCGCGCACCGCGTCGACCGCGTCGCCGAAAGCCGCCGCCGCCGACGCGCGGGAAGGCTCGACAGGCAAGCTTTTCGCGAGCGCCAGAAAGAAACTGCCATAAAGCGCGCCCGAAGCGCCGCCGACCGTCGATAGAAGCTTCGCGCCTATGGCTCGGCAAAGTTCGGGCGCCGGCATCGCGGAAAGGGCGTCGAGGTCGGCAAGAATCGCCTCAAATCCCCGCTTCATATTCTCGCCGTGATCGCCGTCGCCGATCGCCGCGTCAAGCGCGGTCAGTTCGTCTGCTGCGTCGATGACGCTCCTGGCCACGTCGGCAATCAGCTTTCTGGTCCTACCGGCGTCCAACCCCGTTCCGCCGCCTGGCGACGTCATTGCCTCCTCCAAGGCCAAGGCGCCGCTCCTCATCGCACCAGCCGGACGCCGTTTCGATCGAAGAATAAGGGGTTGACGAAGCCGACGCCAACCTGATCTCCGACCGCGAAGTCCGCGTCCGGATTTACGAGCGCGACCAACTCGTGCCGATCGAGTTCGATATGCAGATGGTTCTGATCGCCGAGATGTTCGATCCAGGTCACGCGTCCTCGAGCGCCCTCGCCGGAATTCCTCTGAACGCGAAGAGTCTCGGCGCGGGCGCCGATTGTCTCGGCGCCGGACGGGGCGGGAATATCCGGCAACAAATGTCGCGGCACGATGTTGATCGACGGCTGGCCAAGACGCGCCGCAACATAGAGGCTCGCCGGCCGTTCATATATTTCGCGCGGCGAGCCGATTTGGACGATGCGCCCCGCATCGATGACGCCGATCGTCGTCGCCATGGTCATGGCCTCGACCTGATCGTGCGTGACGTAGAGCAGGGTGGCGCCGAGCTCCGCCTGAATGCGCTTCAACTCGAGCCGCAGATCGGCTCGCAGTTTCGCATCGAGCGACGACAACGGCTCGTCCATCAGATAGATCGCGGGACGGCGGACAAGGGCGCGGCCGATCGCCACGCGTTGCATTTCGCCGCCGGACAATTTGGTGGCGCGATTGCCGAGCTTGCTGTCGATGCGCAGCAGCGCCGCGACCTCGCTCACGCGGGCCTTGATCTCGTTCTCAGGCAAGCGCCGCGCCGGCGCGCGCAGGGGGAAAGCCAGATTGTCGAAGACGGAAAGATGCGGATAGAGCGAATATTGCTGAAAGACGAAGGCGACGTCGCGCGCCGCCGGCGGCAAGCTTGTGACGTCCCGCCGGCCGATTACGATCCGCCCGCCGTCAGGCTTTTCGAGCCCCGCGACAAGGCGCAAGGCGGTCGTTTTGCCTGCGCCGGTCGGACCGAGCAGCGTCATGAAGGCGCCGTCGGCGATGTCGAGCGACAGATCGTCCACCGCGACCGTGTCGCCGAAACGCTTCGTCACCGCCGCCAGGCTTACGTCAGCCATGCGCCGCTCCTCCATTTCGCGCCAGGGCGAGCGCCCGTCCTGTGCTCTTCTCGAAAAGGGATAGCCTGTCGGTTCTGAGCTCGAGTCCGAGCCGCTCTCCGACACTTATTCGACGGTCGGCGGGCGCGCGGGCCCGCACAACGCCATGCGGCGTCGTCAACGTGACGATTTGGGCCGAGCCCAGATATTCGACGCCGAATACGACGCCCCGTAACGCGCCCTCGTCGACGAATTGCAAGTGCTCAGGCCGAATCCCCAAAACGAGGTCTCCCTCGCGGACGCCGCCCTCGAGAATCCGCGGCGCGTCGACATGGCCGTTTGCGAGCCGGATCTTGTCGGCCCCCTCGGCGATCCCCTCGCCCAGACTCAGAAAATTCATCGGCGGCGAACCGATGAAGTCGGCCACGAAAAGGCTCGACGGCCGGTCATAGACCTCTCGCGGCGAGCCCAGTTGCTCGACGATCCCGCGATTCATCACCGCGATCTTGTCGGCCATCGACATGGCCTCGAGCTGATCATGCGTGACATAGATCGACGTCGCGGCGAGCCGGTCATGAAGCGCGCGCAGCTCGCCCGTCATGACATGACGCATCTCGGCGTCCAGCGCGCCCAACGGTTCGTCCATGAGAAAGGCCTTCGGGCGGCGCACGATCGCGCGGCCGAGCGCCACGCGTTGTCGATCGCCGGAGGAGAGGCTCGAGGCCCGTTTGTCCAGCAAGTGGGAGATGCGGAGAATTCTGGCCACTTCGCCAACCCGCTCGCGGATTTCGCTCCGAGGCATGCCTTGGCTCTTCAGCGGAAAAGCGATGTTCTGCCTTACGCTCAAGTGAGGGTAGAGGGCGAAGAATTGAAACACGAAGGCGATGTCGCGCAGCGCAGCCCGTTTGAAAGTCACGTCCTGCTCGCCGAGAAATATCCGCCCCGACGTCGGCAACTCCAAGCCGGCTATCATTCTGAGCGTCGTCGTCTTGCCGCAACCGGAGGGCCCGAGAAGGCAGAAGAACTCTCCGTCTTCGATCGTGAAGGAGGAGCTCTTCACGGCGACAAAATCGCCGAACGATTTGTGAAGCGCTTCGACTGTGATCTTGGCCATCGCGACCTCACTTGGGGAATTTCGTCACGATCGTGAACAGCGCCACGCCGGTCAGAATGGTGATGAACGAATAGCTGTAGAGCGTCATCAGGAACGGCTGGCAGAGCATCACGACCCCGACCGCGATAAAGGCGGTCGCGAGATTCTCCCAGGGGCCGCGCCGAAACAAACGGCGCAAGGGCGGCAGAGACGGCGCCGATCGCTTCACCGGTTGTTTCATCGGCGCACCGCTCCAAATGTGATCCCGCGCAAAAGATGCTTGCGCAAAAGGATCGTGACAAAAACGATCGGGGTCAGGAACAGGGTCGTCGCGGCGGCGACGGCGGGCCAGTTCTGGCCGCCTTCGCCGATGATGAATGGAATGAAGGGCGGCATGGTCTGAGCGTTGGCGCTCGTCAGCAGGAGCGCGAAGGCGTATTCGTTCCACGAGAAGATGAGGCAGAAGATCGCAGTCGCGGCGATGCCGGTTGCGGCCTGAGGCAGCACGACCTTCCGGAAGGCCTGCAACCTCGTATAGCCGTCGACGAGCGCCGCCTCCTCGTATTCGCGCGGGATCTCGTCGATGAAGCCCTTGAGCAGCCAGACCGCCAGCGACACATTGACCGCCGAATAGAGCAGAATCAGGCCGATTTGAGTGTCGTAGAGATTGAGCCAGCGGTACATGAGATAGATCGGGACCGCGACCGCGATCGGCGGCATCATCCGCGTCGACAGGATGAAGAAAAGAAGATCATCGGCGAGGGGCACTCGGAAGCGCGAAAAGCCATAAGCGGCGAGCGTTCCCAGCAAGGTCGCGAGAATGGTCGAGCCGAAGCCGACAATCAGCGAATTGACGAAACGCCCGACCACCGGCGACGGCCCGGCGATCACCATTCCCCGCTCGCGCGCCAATTTTTCGTACCAGCTTTTGGCCGGGGGCAGCTTGGCGATGAAGTCGGGCGGCTGCCGCGTCTGAACCGTGAAGAGGTCGACGAAGCCTTCCAGCGTCGGCGTGAACAACAGCTTCGGCGGGTATGAGATTGCGTCCGACTGGGACTTGAAAGCGGTGGCGCAGATCCACAGCAAGGGCAGGATCGTGATCAGGGCGTAGAGGATCACGATCGCGCCGGCGACGGTCTTGGCGCGCGGCGAGGCTTCGACGATTGAATGGGCTGTGGTTGCGCTCATCGCTGCTTCACCCGATTGAGAGCCTTGACATAGATATTGGCGGCGCCGAAGACGGTGACGAACAGGATGACCGCAAGCGCGGAGGAATAGCCGGTTTCCCATTTCTCGAAGGCGGAGCGCTTGAGCGTGATCGAAACCAGCTCCGTCACCGAGCCGGGGCCGCCCGAGGTCAACAGATTCACCAGATCGAACATTTCGAAGGCTTGGATGGCCTGGAAGAGCACGGCCAGCATCAGGAACGGCAGCACCATCGGCAACGTGATCGCCCAGAACTGCCGCCAGGGCGACGCCCGGTCCACTTCCGCGGCTTCATAGATGTAATCGGGTATCGAGCGCAGTCCGGCCAGACAGATCAGCATCACGTAGGGCGTCCACATCCACGTGTTGACCAGGACGATCGTCCACGGCGCCAGGCGGACGTCGCCGATCATGGTGAACGAGCTCGGCGGCGCGCCGGTGAAGAAGCTGATGAGATAGTTGAACGGCCCGATCTGCGGCTGGAACAGAAGCGTCCAGAAATTTCCGACGACAGCCGGCGACAGCATCATGGGCAACAGAATGACCGTCGTCCAGAAGCTGTGACCGCGGAATTGTCGATTGATGAGCAGCGCCAGGCCCAATCCGATGACGACCTGGAGCGCGATGGTCGAGACGACGAAATGCGCCGTCGCCTGGAAATGCTGCCAGACGTCCTCGTCGGCGAGGATGTCGATATAGTTGTCGATGCCGTTGAAACGCATCGGCATCGGCATGTTCGACATGAAGCTCGTGAACGAGAGCCGGATCGCCCATACCAACGGGAAGATGTTGATCGCGAGCAACAGGAGGATCGTCGGCGCAATGAACAGCCACGCGATGCTTCGGTCGGACAGTCCGCGGACGCGGGCGGCGACATGCGGCGGCGTTTGCGCGGCGATGCGCTCGACCAGTGTCCCGGGTTCATCGGCTGCGGTCATTGCAATCTCTTGGCGTTGGCGGGTCGCCCCGGCGATGTCGTGCGCCGGGGCGATGGCTGGCGAAGAAGCGGCCTCGTCGCGTCGTCGCAGGGTCAGGCCGGATTCTTGCCCTCTTGCAGGAAGACCTTGACCCAATCCTTGACCAACTGGTCGAGGGCATGCTGCGCCGTTCCCTTGTCGGCGACGACGAAGTCGTGCAGCCGCTTCTGCATATCGAGCAGCAGCGGGACGTAAAGCGGCTCGGCCCAGAAGTCTTTGACGAAGCCCATGCTCGCGACGAAGGACGGCGCATAGGGCGCGCTCGCCTTATAGGCGTCCGACAGGAGGACCGCCTTCGAAGCCGACGCGCCGCCGAGCGCGGTCCATTTCTGCTGCACGTTCGGCTGGGCGAACCATTTCACGTAATCGAGCGCCTCGGGGATGTTGTGGGAATAGGCCACCACCGACAGACCCTGACCGCCGAGCTGGGTAAACTGCCCATACGGCCCCTTCGGATTGGCGAAGAATCCGATCTTGTCGCCGCCGACATTGGGGTCCTTGTAGAGACCGGGAAAGAAGGCGTACCAGTTCATCTGCATGGCCACCTCGCCGGACTTGAACGCGTCGAGGCCTTCCTGCATGTAGGCGTTGGAAAGCCCTGGCGGCTGGCAGCACTTGTAAAGCTCCTTGTAAACCTCAAGTCCCTTCACCGCTCCGGCCGAGTTGACGAAGCCCTCCATGTGATAAGGATTCTTGGGGTCGTCGTACTCGAATCCGTAATCGTACATTGCATTGGTCGCGCCCATCGTGATGCCTTCGGAGCCTCGCTCCGTAAAGATGTAGGCCCCGTAAACCTTCTTGCCGTCGATTTCTTTCCCGGTAAAGAACTTGGCGACCTGGAGCAGCTCGTCCCAAGTTTCCGGCGGCGCGATCTCGCGATTGTATTCCTTCTTGAATTCGGCGCGCAGGTCCGGGCGCGCGAACCAATCCTTGCGATAGGTCCAGCCGACCGCATCGGCCATTCCCGGCAGGGCCCAGTAATTCGGCGTGTTCTTCGGCCATTCCGAATAGCCGACCACCGTGGCTGGAATGAACGTATTCATCGAAATATTGTTTTTCTCGAAAAACTCGTTCAGCTTGACGTACCATTTGTTCTCGGCGGCGCCGCCGATCCACTGGCTGTCGCCAATGATCAGATCGCACTCGCTGCTGTGCGAGTTGAGCAAATTGATGAAGTGATCGGCGTAGCTCGTCCAGGGAACGAACTCGTATTTCATCTCGACGCCGGTCTGCTTGGTGAAATCCTTGTCGAGCTCGACCAGCGCGTTGGCCGGGTCCCACGCCGCCCAGCACATGGTGAGCGATTTTCCTTCCGCGTAGGCGCTGTTCAGCGGCGCGGCGGCCGCGACGCCGGCGCCGATCAGCGCCGCCGTCATCAACGATGTCTTCATGGTTGCTTTCATGTTTCCCTCCTCCTTCGAGTTCACCGGCTCACGGCAAGACGCCACTCGAAACGCGCCCAGCCCAGGCGACCTTGGTCGCATGCGGTTCTGAAAAAGCGTTTCCTCGTTGCGGTCGGATCCTCTCCGCGCCTGCGCGATGTTTAGTCACTCTCGCCCGTATAAACACGCGAGGCGAAATTCGCCTTTCCGCGCCCCATCGCAACTCTCCTCTCCCGATATCGTCGCCGTCGAACGGCGTCAGGTTTGCGAGCGCAGGCTCTCGGATTCGCCCGACGGAAGCGCCGCCAATCGCCCTCGTGTCTGCGTGCGGGCCGCGGCCGCCTCGAACATAGCGGCGATCGCCGTCGCTCCGGGATCGGCGACGCCCGTCAGCGCATTTGGATTGAGGTAGCTCGAACGGCCCGCATGCGCCCTGGCCATGGCGGCGGTGGCGCGCGCCCCGGCGCGAGCGGCTTGCGCGGCGGCGGCGAGATCGCCGCCCTCGTCGAGCGCCTGAATGGCTGGCGACAATGCGTCGAGCATGGTGCGATCGCCCGCTTTCGCGCCGCCATAGAACTGCATCCGCTCCATCCCCGCCCGCAACGCCAGGCGCCAGGATTCTCCTTGCGCCAAGGCGTGACCGGCCGACGCTGCGAAAATCGACAGAAGCGCGCCGCTCGTGCCGCCCATCGCCGCAGAAAGGCGATCGGAGAGCGCCGCCAGCAATTCGGAAGGTTCGCCGAGCGGCAGATCGTCGAGCGCGGAGAGGATGGCGCGCGCGGCAATTGCGAAAGTCGTGCCCGTGTCGCCGTCGCCGACGCGCGCATCGAGTTCGTTGAGCTCTTGCTCCTGACTCAGCAAGGCTTCGCAGATCGCGGTCAGGAGCGCTCGCCTCTCAGGATCGTCGCTAGCCGCCGGCGCAGCCCGACCGCCTTGGCGCTCGACCGGATAGATCGCGATCGGCCCCACCGGCCGGGCTCCGGGCCAAGCCGGGGCCTCGCAAGGCGCCGTCAACGCTGCGACGAGCGCGTCATCGATCGGCAGCGCGGAAAGGGATACGCCCTTCATGTCGAGCGACGTCATGAGCCGCGCCGGCCCGAGCACCCATTTGGCGCGCTGGCCGAGCGCGGTTTCCAGAACGGCCCGAGAAAAGACCGCCAGTTCGAGGTCCGGCGCGCCGCCGAGATTGTTGATGAGGAGCGCCAGCGCGCCGGCCTGGGGGATCGCTCGGCTCAACCTTTCGCTCATCAATTCGGCCAGGGCGCTCGCGGACGAAAGCTCGATGCGCTCGACGCCTCTTTCGCCGTGGATGCCAAGTCCCAATTCGGCTTGGCCGGGCTCGAGCCGCGCGTGGGGCGGCTGGCCAGGGATGGTGCAGGCGGTCGTCGCCACGCCGAGGCTCTTCACGGCGCCGGCGACTCGGCGCGCGACCGCGGCGACTTGGTCAAGGCTCGCGCCGGCTTCGGCGAACCCGCCCGCAATCTTGTGAACGAAGAGCGTCCCGGCTATGCCTCGCGGCGAGGCGAGATTCTCCAGCGCCACGTCGTCGGCGACGATCACGACCTCGACTTTGTACCCTTCGGCGCGCGCCCGCTCGGCGGCGAGGCCGAAATTCAGGCGGTCGCCGGCGTAATTCTTGACGATCAGCAGGCATCCGGATGGTCCGGTCACGTGGCGGATCGCGGTATAGACCGCCTCGACGCTCGGAGAAGCGAATATCTCGCCGCACACCGCCGCTGTGAGCGCGCCGCGGCCGACAAAGCCAGCATGCGCCGGCTCGTGACCCGAACCGCCTCCGGATATCAGAGCCACTTTCGTACGGCTCCAATCCGCTCGTACGATCACTTTGATAGTGGGAAAGCCGCCCAGCCGGGCCAATGCGCCAGGCGGCGACGTGGCGAGAAGCCCGTCGACCGCCTCCGTGACAATGGCTTCGCGATGATTGACGAAATGGGTCATCGCCCCGCCCCGATCGCTCGAGCCGTTTTATTTTCCGCCGGCGAAACGAGCGGCGTTTCCGAGCCGGGGATCGCGACGCCGCCTCGCGGCGGCATACCGTCCAATAAAAGGCGTCTCGGCATTTCCTCCCCCACCGCCAGCATGTTTACTTCTTTGTTTAGTTTAGTAACGCACAACCAGTAAACATTGCAAGCGGTTTTTTTTTCGATGCGGGCGATTTTCGCGAGGAAAGCTTGCTCCTCGCCAGATTGGCGGCCGGCCTTACCGGGGAGCCGCCAATGACCGCCGCAAGCCGCTCGCTCGCAACGGCGCTATGGAGAGCGCGCTTCGCGAGCGGCTTGCTCCGCCCGCGCTACCCCGCTAAGGGCGCAGTACCCGGAGGCTTGTCGCGGCCAGAAGGCGCGCCCATCGTCGTGAAGGGGCCGCTGCCTGATGATCGGCGCATCCACCAGTTCACACGCAGCCTGCATCGGCTCTCGCTGACCGGGAAGGAATTCGCGGCCGACGTCTCGGAAACGACCGCTTGAAAGCCGGCCTTCAATCAATCGGCTCGACACGCGTAAGACTGGTGTGTTATCGATAACATACGCCCGCTTCAGCGTTGCGAGGGTTCGTCTTGTTCAAACGCCTCGGCGCCTGTGTCCCGCCTCGCTGAGCAACGCGATTCTTCCTCGCTGCGAGCGCGCGGCGCGAAAGGCCTCGAGCAGCGCCAATGGAATGGCGAGATGAGCGATTTCGAGATTCTTGACCCACGTTTCAAAGCGCTCATCATTGGGCACGCCAAGCTTGAACGGCTTTGGGCGGGCTGCCGATGGGCCGAGGGGCCCGTTTACGCGCCCGCCGCCAAACACGTACTGTGGTCCGATATCCCGAACGATCGTGTGCTGCGCTATGACGAGAAGGGCGGGGCGGTCAGCGTTTTCGAAACGCCGTGCGGCTATCAGAATGGGCACGCCTTGGACGGCGATGGCCGCATCGTCGCCTGCGAACACGGCGCGCGGCGGGTGTCCCGTTTGGAGCACGATGGGCGGTGGATCGCTCTCGCCGACCGGTTCGAAGGCCGGCGGCTGAATTCGCCCAATGACGTCGTCGTCAAATCGGACGGCTCGATCTGGTTTTCTGACCCGACCTACGGCATCGACGGATTTTACGAAGGCGCTCTCGCCGAACCGGAAGTCGGCGGTTGCTATGTCTATCGCTTCGAACCGGCGACAGGCCGCCTGACCGCCGCCGCCAAGGACCGCGTGCGGCCGAACGGTCTCGCCTTCTCGCCCGACGAACGCGTTCTCTATATCGCCGATACCGGCGAGACTCATGTACAGGACCATCCGCGCGCCATTCATGCCTATAATGTGGGGCCCGATGGCTCGCTTCGCTACGACCGCGTCTTTGCGGTCAGCGACGCCGGCTTCTTCGATGGTTTTCGCGTCGATTGGCGCGGCAATCTCTGGACCTCGAGCGCCGATTCGGTTCGCGCCTACGCGCCCGACGGCGCATTGATCGGCCGCATTCCGATCCCGGAGATTGTCTCCAATCTGTGTTTCGGCGGCCGCCATCGCAATCGCCTGTACATCACCGCGCAGACGTCGCTCTATGCGATCTACCTCAATACGCATGCGGCGGGTTGGCGCTGGGATCAACGATAGCTTGCGGTTAGCCTCGTGCGGTCAACGAATTTTCTTATTTTCGCGAAGCTGTGTTAACGATCCCATCATGGGGCGGGTATGAAGCGCCGGCGAGCAAAAGATTTGGAAACGGCTCAAAAGCGCCCGCGTGCGCCAAAGGCCAAAGCCATGAAACGCGCTGAGGAGGGGCAGGCTGGCGCGTTGACGATGCAGAAAATTGCCGAACTCGCCGGCGTGTCTGCGATGACAGTTTCGCGGGCTCTCAAAAGCGACGCCTCGATCTCGCCCGAAACCCGCGCGCGCATCCTCGATATCGTCAGCCGCATCGGCTATGTGCCCGACGCGACCGCGCGCATGTTTGCAAGCCGACGCTCGGGCTTTGTCGCGGCCCTGGTGCCGTCGCTGAACAACTCGAACTTCGCCGATACGGTCCGCGGCATGGAGGAGGCCTTCGGCCCCGCCGGTCTCCAATTGCTGCTCGGCGACACCGAATATTCCCTGTCTCGCGAAGAGGACCTGATCAGCGCGCTGTTGCAGCGGCGCCCCGAAGCGATCGTCCTGACCGGCGGCGTGCATACGCCGGCGGCTCGGCAAATGTTGGCGAAAGCCGGCATTCCGATCGTCGAGACTTGGGACTTGCCGAAAGCGCCGCTCGATCACGTCGTCGGCTTTTCGAACGAGGCGGCGGGCGCGGCGATGGTGCATTATCTTTACGAGCGCGGCCGGCGAAATATCGGTTTCATCGGCGGCGCGACCAACCTCGATACGCGCGGCTCGGAGCGCCGCGCCGGCTATGCCCGCGCGGTTCGCGAGCTTGGCCTCTCGCGCAGTCGCGTCGTGACCTTCGGCAAGCCGCCCGTGACGATGAGCCAGGGCGGCGAAGCGCTCGACTTGATGTTGAAGCAGTGGCCGGAGGTCGACGCCATCCTCTGCGTCTCCGACCTTTCGGCCTTCGGCGTGCTGATGGAGTGCCAGCGGCGCGGCGTCGCTGTCCCGCAACGATTGGCGATCGCCGGCTTCGGCGATTTCGAGGTGGCGCGCTGCTGTCATCCGCGCCTCACGACCATCGCCGTCGATTGCCAAGGCATCGGCCGTCGCGCGGCCGAGATCGTTCTGAGCGCGCTCGAGGCGAAGAAGAGCGGCGAGGTTCTTCCGCCAGAGACAGTCGTCATGCCGTTCGAAGTCGTCGCGCGCGAGACGGTCTAGGCGAGCTCAGAACGCCAATTGCACTTTCATCGAGCGGGAGCGGTCGCCGGCCAATTCGAAGGCTTCGCTCGCGCGGGTGAAGGGCAGGGTGGCCGAAATGAGCGACTTGACGTCCACGAGCTGCTTGCTGATCAGAGCCGCCGCCATGGCGAATTCCTCGTGGAAACGGAAAGTCCCGCGTATTTCCAATTCCTTCGCCACGACGACATTCATCGGCAGCGCCATCTCGCCGCCGAGCCCGAGTTGCACGAGTACGCCGCCGGGGCGCATGACCTCGATTGCGCCGCGCAGCGCGGCCGCCGCCCCAGAAGCCTCGAAGAGCGCGTCGAAATAGCCCTTGTCCGGCGCATAGGCGGATAGCGCGTCCGGCTCGGACGCCGTGTTGACGACGCGATCGGCGCCGACCTTGCGCGCAAAACCGAGCGCGCCATCGGCGATGTCGGTGACGACGATTTCGGCGGCGCCGGCGCGACGGGCGGCGATCACCGCGAGAGAGCCGATGGGACCGGCGCCGGTGACGAGCACCCGCTTGCCGAGCAGCGGCCCGGCGCGCCGCGCCGCATGGAGGCATACGGCCAGCGGCTCGGCCATTGCCGCCTCTCCGAGCGAGACGTTGTCGCCGACGACATGCGCCTGCTCCTCATGACAGACGAGGACTTCGCGGAAGGCGCCTTGCACATGAGGAAAGCGCATGGCGCTGCCATAGAAGCGCATGTCCAAACATTGGTTCTGCCGCCCCTCGAGGCAATATCGGCAGTGGTTGCAAGGACGGCTCGGGCTGACCGCGACGCGCGCGCCGATCGCGACGCGCTCGACCAGGCGGCCGACGCCCTCGACGACGCCGGCGATCTCATGGCCGAGCACCATGGGTTCCCGCAAGCGCACTTGGCCGAAGCCGCCATGGTTGAAGTAATGCAAGTCCGAGCCGCAAATGCCGCCAAAGGCGATCCGCACGCGGACGTCCCTGTCGCCGAGCGCTTCCTCGTCCATCTCTTCGATGCGAATGTCGCGAGCGGCGTGTGCGACGACGGCGCGCATTTGGGGGCTCCTTCAGACGACGGGCGTCAGCAACGGGCGCCCTGCGAAATGAGCGGCGAGATTGTCGCGCACGAGCTTGCCCATCGCCTTGCGCGTTTCGACCGTGCCGCTCGATTGATGCGGCTGAACGACGACGCTCTCGAAGACGAGCAGACGCGGATCGATATTGGGCTCGTTCCAGAACACGTCGAGGCCCGCGCCCGCGATTACGCCTCGGCGGAGCGCTTCGATGAGCGCGTCTTCGTCGACGATCGATCCTCGCGCCACATTGATGAAGACGCCGGATGGGCCCAACGCTTCGAACACTTTCGCGTTCACCAGATTGCGCGTCGCCTCGCCGCCGGAAACAGTCGCGATCAGCACGTCGCTCGCTCGCGCCAGCGCGACGGCGTCCGGGTAGTAAGCGCCTTCGGCGTCCGCCGCCGGAGCAACGTCGCAATAGACGATCCTCACGCCGAATCCTTTGGCGCGGCGCGCCACGGCGCGGCCGATCCGGCCGAAGCCGAGGAGGCCGATGGTCTTTCCGCCAAGGCTCGTGGCCAAGGGCATGTTGGCCTTGGCCCAGGCGCCGGAGCGCACATAGGCGTCGCCCTGCGGCACTTTTCGCAATGTCGCGAGCGTCAGCGCCATCGCCATGTCGGCCACGTCTTCGGTCAACACGTCCGGCGTATTGGTGACGCGCACCCCGCGCGCCTTGGCGCGAGCCAGATCGATGGCGTCGACGCCGACGCCATAGCAGGCGATGATCTCGAGGCGCGGCAGTCGATCGATCAGCGCCGCCTGGGCGCCGAGTTCGCCGCGCGTGGCGACGGCGCGAATGTTCGGCGCGACTGTTTCGAGGAAAGCGTTGCGGTCGGCGGCCTCCCACAGGCGATGGATTTCATAGTCGTCGGCTAGAGGCCGCATGTCCCATTCAGGATAGGCGCCGATCATCAGAATTTCGGGCTTGGACATGACTTCGGGGCTCACTTGACTCGCGACGTGTTATCGATAACATCACTAGCGCCGGTCCGCAAGACAGACGTTACGCGGCGACGGGAGGAGCGAAAGTGGGCGCGCTGATCGACCGGCTATTTGGACTTTCCAGCCGGATCGCCTTGGTGACCGGCTCGTCGGCCGGCATCGGCGAAGCGCTGGCGCGAGGACTGGCCGAAGCCGGCGCGCAGGTCGTCATCAACGGACGGACGGCGGACAAGGTCGATGCGGTCGTCGCGGCCATAAAGGCCGGCGGCGGCCTCGCCCATGGCGCGACGTTCGACGTGACGAATCCCGACGCGGTTCGCAAGTCGGTCGCGCGCATCGAAGCCGAGATCGGGCCGATCGATATTCTTGTCAACAACGCCGGCATTCAGCGCCGCACGCCGCTGGAGGACTATCCGCTCGAGACCTGGCGGGAATTGATCACCGCCAATCTCGACAGCGTCTTTCTCGTCGGCCAAGCTGTCGCGCGCTTCATGATTCCGCGCAAGCGCGGCCGCATCATCAACATTTGCTCGGTGCAGAGCGAACTCGCCCGGCCGAGCATCGCGCCTTACACGGCCTCGAAGGGCGCGGTGAAAATGCTGACCAAAGGCATGGCCACGGATTGGGGCAAATACGGCCTCTGCGTGAACGCGATCGGCCCCGGCTATTTTCGTACCGAACTCAACAAAGCGCTGGTCGAAGACGAAAAATTCTCCGCCTGGCTCGCGGGCCGCACGCCGCTCGGACGATGGGGCGAGGTCGACGAGTTGGTCGGCGCCGCGATCTTCCTTGCCTCCGATGCGGCTAGTTTCGTCAACGGACATGTCCTCTATGTCGATGGCGGCGTCACATCGTCCCTCTGAGATGAACACGATCATCGTCATGGGCGTTTCCGGCGCCGACGAGATGGTGGTCGGGCGCCGGTTGGCCGAAGCGATTGCAATCTCATCCAATCAATGTCTGATCTCGATCTTCGCTTGCGTGAGAGGATGCGCCAATGACTGAATCGCCCGCTGTCGCCGTGATTGGCGTCGGCGTCATGGGAGCGGCGATCGCGACGCGTCTCGTCGAGACCGGTTGCCGTATCGCTGTATTCGATCTCGACGTGACGAAAGTCGCAGCGGTCGCGGCCAGAGGCGCGCGCGCGGCCGCTTCGCCGGCAGATGCGGCGCGCGATTCGGCCTTCGTCATCACGAGCCTCAATTCCGCGACCATCGTCGAGCGAGTGGTCTTTGGCGCGGACGGCGTCGCCGTCGCCGCTTCCCCGGAAAAACTCCTAATCGACATGTCTTCGATCGATCCGGAATCGACGCGCGCTCTAGCGCGCCGATTGCTCGAGACGACCGGCATGGCTTGGCTCGATTGTCCGCTCTCCGGCGGCGCGCCTGGCGCCTTGGCGGGCCGTCTCGCCGTGATGGCCGGCGGGGCGGAGCGCGACTTCGAAAGGGCTCGCGTCATCATGACGAAGCTCGCGAGCAATTACACGCTGATGGGCGACGTCGGCGCCGGGCAGACGACCAAGCTCGTCAATCAAGTGCTTTGCGCGATACAATTTCAGGCTGTCGCGGAGGCGGTTGCGCTTGCCGAGCGCGGCGGCGTGGCGGCCGATCGCATTCCCGCGGCGCTCGCGGGCGGGCGCGCCGACAGCCGCATTCTGCAGGAGTTCGGCGCGAAAATGGCGCGGCGCGACTATTCGCCGACCGGCCGGCTCGACAATATGGTCAAGGATCTCGACGGCGTGCAGGCGCTGGCCCGAGCGACGCGAACCCCGCTTCCCGTCACCGCCATCGTCGCAGAAATTCATCGCGCCTTCGTCGCGGGCGGGCAGGGCGGCGACGACAACGCCGCGTTGATGCGCCAATTCGACGGGCCGCGCCTCGGACCGACAAACTAAGGACGAGCGCTTCGAAATAAAACGCTTGCCAACGCGGCTTGTTATCGATAACATCAAGCGAAACGAGAAGATCGTCGCCGCGGCGAACGGGGAGGGACATGTCCGCCGAGACCAGCGCCAAGCCCGAGGTTCTGATCGGCTTTCGCGACGTCGCCAAGACTTTCGGCGGCGTCGTCGCGCTGCGCGGCGTTTCTTTCGATCTCGCGGCCGGCGAAATCCTCGCGCTGCTCGGCGAGAATGGGGCCGGCAAATCGACGCTGATCAAGATTCTCGCGGGAATATTCGAGCCGACCCGCGGCGAAATTCGGTATCGCGGCGGCGTCTACCGCCATCGTCCGCCAAAATTCGGCGAGCGCCAACCGGTCGCCTTCATCCATCAAGATCTCGGCCTCATCGAATGGATGACGATCGCCGAGAATATCGGCCTGGCGACAGGCTATCCGCGAAAATACGGCGTCGTCGACTGGCGCGCCGTCGAACGCGCGACCGAGCGCGCGCTCGCGCAAATCGATTGCCGCCTCGATCCGACGACGCGCGTACGCGATCTGACGCGCACCGAAAAGTCGCTTGTCGCGATCGCCCGCGCGCTCAGCGTCGAAGCCGACGTGCTCGTGCTCGACGAACCGTCCGCTTCTTTGCCCGCCGATGAAGTCCATAGGCTTTTCGACGCCTTGCGGCCGCTGAGGTCGCGCGGCGTCGGCATGATCTATGTCTCGCATCGCCTCGACGAAGTCTTCGAGATCGCCGACCGGATTGCGGTTCTGCGCGACGGCGCGCTGGTCGGCGAGCGAAAGGTCGCCGACACCAACGCCGAGGAGCTCGTCTCCCTGATCGTCGGCAAGGCGCTCGATCGCTACGAGGGCGCGCCCGTCGTCAAGAAGAGCGCCGCGCGGGTGGAAGCGCGCGACCTTTGCGTCGAGAGCGCTGGACCTGTGAGCTTCGACGTCGGCGAGGGCGAAATTGTCGGCTTGGTCGGTTTGCGCGGCGCAGGCCAGGAGCGCATCGGTCGCGCGCTGTTCGGCGCCTTGCCGCATTCGGGATCGTTGCGTCTCGACGGCGCGCCGGCGGAATTTCATTCGCCCGCCGACGCCATGCGGGCCGGCGTCGGCCTTATCGCCCGCGATCGCGTCGAGGAATCGGCGGCCGGCGGGCTCTCGATCCGAGAAAATACTTTTCTCAATCCCGCAGCCATCGGACGCGGCGCCTTCTCTCTTCTTTCGCCGCGCAAAGAAGCCGAGCAGGCGCGGGCGATCGGCGCCCGCGTCAGCCTCCGGCCGAACCTGCCCGACCTGCCGATCGAAGCGCTGTCAGGCGGCAACCAGCAGAAAGTCATCGTCGGGCGCTGGCTCGAGATCGCCAAGCGCTTGCTGATCGCCGAGGATCCGACCGCCGGCGTCGATGTCGGCGCCAAGGCCGAGATTTATCGACTGCTCGATGCGGCGCTGGCGAGCGGCCTCGCCATCGTCGTCGTCTCGACCGACTTCGAGGAGGTCGCGCGGCTCTGTCATCGCGCGCTCGTGTTCTCGCGCGGCCTCATCGTCGAGGAAATAGCCGGGCGCGCTCTGACGATCGAACGCCTGATTCATGCGGCCTCCGTCGCCGCGCCCGCGGCAGCCTAGGAGAGGACCATGGCGTCTTCCATCAAATCGACTGCGCTGGAGCCGACCCGCGTCGAATTGCAAGGGCTCGGCGGCGTCGCGCGGTTGAAGCGTCTCGCGCCGGTCTATGGATTGGTCATCCTCACCGTCCTGCTCGCCGCACTGTTCAGCGTGCTGTTGCCGGACACGTTCCCGACCATGCTGAACGTGCGGTCGATCATCGCCGACAAGGCGATCATCGCCATTCTCTCGCTCGGCGTGATGATCCCGATGGCGACCGGCAAGATCGATCTGACGATCGGCTACGGCATCGTGCTCTGGCACATTCTCGCCATCAGCTTGCAGAGCAAATTCGGCTTCCCCTGGCCCCTGGCGGTGCTGACCGTTCTGGCGCTGGGCGCAGGCGTCGGCCTCGTCAACGGCGTTCTCGTCGAAATCGCGCAGATCGACGCCTTCATCGCGACGCTTGGCACCGGCACGATCCTCTACGCGATCGCCATGTGGCACAGCCAGGGCCGCCAGATCATCGGCATCGCGCCCGACGCCTTCTATGCGATCAACGGCGCCAACCTCTTCGGCCTGCCGATCACCGGCTTCTATGTCCTGGCGTTGGCGCTCGCGCTGTGGATCGCGTTGGAATATCTGCCGATCGGCCGCTATTTCTACGCAATCGGCGCCAATCCGAAAGCGGCGGCGCTGAACGGCGTGCCGGTACGGCGCTACACGATCTTCGCTTTCGTCGCGTCCGGCGCGCTCGCCGCTTTCGCCGGCGTCATTCTCGCGGCGAAATTGCGGATCGGCCAAGCCAGCGTCGGCTTGGAGTATCTGCTGCCCGCGCTGGTCGGCGCCTTCCTCGGCTCGACGACGATCAAGCCTGGCCGCGTCAATGTCTGGGGCACGATCGTCGGCGTGACGATCCTGGCGATCGGCATTTCCGGCATTCAACAATTCGGCGCGATGTTCTTCGTCGAACCTTTGTTCAACGGTTCAACCTTGCTCATCGCCATCGGCATCGCCGGCTACGCGCAGAGGCGGCGTGCGGTCGGCGGCGCGCGGCCAAGCGCTGCGCCGGCGCAAGGCGCGAGCGCGCTGAGCAGTTCTTCCGCTTCTGCGTCCAAGGGAGGTCAAGTACGATGAAATTCTCACGCGTAATATTGCTGGCGAGCGCCTGCGCGCTTGCTTTGACGACTTCCGCGCGCGCGGACGACTACATCGATTCTGCCATCGCGGCAGCCAAGGCGGCGACCGCGCGCGTCGACAAGTGGGACGGCCCGACGAGCGGACCCAAAGCCGCGCCCGGCAAGAAGATCGTGTTCGTCGCCGGCGACCTGAAGAACGGCGGGATTCTCGGCGCCTCGGAGGGCGTCAAGGAGGCGGCGAAGGCGATCGGCTGGACCGTGACCGTCATCGACGGGCAGGGCTCGGTCTCCGGCCGTACCGCGGCGATGAGCCAGGCGCTGACGCTGAAGCCCGACGGCATCGTCGCCGGCGGCTTCGACACCAACGAGCAAGAGGTCGCCTTCGACGCGGCGGCGAAATCCGGCGCGATCGTCGTCGGTTGGCATTCCGGCACCAAGCCTGGGCCGGAGCCGGAAGCCGGAATCTTCGCCAACGTGACCACCTCGCCGAAGGACGTCTCGGACACGGCGGCCTATCAGGCGATCAACGAATCCGGCGGCAAGGCCGGCGTCATAATCTTTACCGACTCGCAATTCGAAATTGCGGTCTTCAAGGCGAAGGCGATGGAGGCGGCGATCAAGAAATGCGGCGGCTGCACGGTGCTCGAATATGTCGACAGCCCGATCGCGGAATCCTCTCAGCGCATGCCGCAACTGACCACGACCCTGCTGCAGAAATACGGAAGCAAGTGGACTCATTCGCTGGCGATCAACGACCTCTACTTCGACTTCATGGGACCGTCCCTGGCGGCCGCCGGCCAGAAGGGCGACGGCGCGCCGCGAGCGATCTCGGCCGGCGACGGTTCGGAATCAGCGTTCCAGCGGATTCGCGCTAAGCAGTACCAGGCCGGCACGGTGCCTGAGCCGCTCAACATGCAGGGCTGGCAGCTTGTCGACGAATTGAACCGTGCATTCAACAAGGCGGCATGGTCCGGCTATGTCTCAGGGATCCATCTCGTGACCGCCGACAACGTCGCCTATGACGGCGGTGACAAGAATATTTTCGACCCTGACAATCACTATCGCGACGAATACAAGAAAATTTGGGGCGTGAACTAGGCGGCGCCGCTCCTCCCCCGGCGCTCCTTCCGTCGCCGCGCGCGGTCCCAGCCTCGCTCAGTCTGACCGCAAAGACCTTGCGGTCAGACCAAGCCGCGCGCGGCGGCGGCGCAATTCGACATCTCTGCTCGATTGGCAAGGCGCCGTCTCGCGTTCGGGCGGTCAGTTTCGCCTCATTTGTCAAGAAGGCTCACCAATGTTCAAACGTCTGGCCTTCTTCGATGGCGCGATCACGGTAGGCCGCGAGAAGGAGTTTGACGCCTATATCGAAGAGCGTCTCGTGCCGCTCTGGACCCGTTTTCCGGGCGCGTTGCGCGTGGAGACCCTGCGCGAAGTCGCGGCCGAGGACGGCTCGCATCGCTATCCGCTCGTCCTGGAAGTCACCTATCGCAGCCGCAGCTCCATCGAGGAGGCTTTGGCCTCGAAAGTGCGATTCGAGAGTCGCGAAGCGACCAAGGGACTTTTGACCATGTTTGAAGGACGGGTCTTCCACGTCGTCTACCGGCTAGCGGACCACGCGCCCGCCACAGTGTGATCCTCTCGCGGCGCAGCCGAGCAGCAGAAACCATTCCCGGTCAGAAGTCTTACGTATGTTCTCGGTGCTCACCCCGCGATCATTGATCTAGGCGCGCAGGCCAAGCTTCGGATAGTACAAGGGCAGCCCTCCGGCGGGCGTATCGAGCTGTTCCACGCGTCCTCTCTCGACCTCGGTCACGAGCAGCGCCTTGCCCGAGAGCGCAAAGGCGCAGTTGGTCGGGTTCTCGCCTTCGAGCGGCAAGCGCTCCGCGACGGACCCGTCGCGATCGAGAACCGTGACGTTGCGCTGCCCGTAGACCGTGCAGTAGAGGCGCCCGTCGTCGCCCCAGCACATCCCATCCGGGCCACGGAAATCGTCTCCCTCGAAAGGTTGCAGGACATTGCCGAAGACCTCGCGCCGGGGGTTCGCAACGCCAAAGACATCGTAACGATAGACCTCGCCGGTAAACGAGGCGTTCGCGTAAAGAGCGTCGTCCGGACCAAAAGCGATTCCGTTCGCGAACAGAATGCCGCGATCGAGAATGCGCAGCACCTCGCCCCTCGCCGGATCAATCTCGTAGACGCGGCCGTCCCAGGGCAGCTTGCGATAGTCCCGCGCGAAATTCTGCCCGTCGAGGAATTCCTCGGCCGCCATTCCCGAATCGGTGAGATAGAGATGGCCGTCCCTGCCGAAGCAGAGGTCGTTCGGCAGACGGAAAGGCTGCTCGCCGTCATGCGTGATGCGCATCAGCTCGCGGCCCTCGACGTCGATGCACAGCACAGCGCGCAGGCCCGCTTCCGCGATCCAGAGATTGCCGTCGCCGTCCACGGCGAGGCCGTTCGGACGCCCGCCGGTGCGCTTGATTACGCGTCGCTCGCCGCCGGGAAAGAGCCGCGTCACCTGCAGCGTCGCCGGCGACATTTCCGTGACGTACATCGAGCCGTCGGGCAAACAGACTGGACCCTCGGGAGCGCCGAGCCCGGTCGCGAAGAAGCGCTGCGCCATCGTGTTCCCCCTATCGCAGCCATTCTCGTATGGTCTTGGCGACCGCGCCCGCCGAGAGTCCATAGCGGTCGTGCAAGGTCGGCAGCGCGCCGGCGTCGAGAAAGGCGTCGGGCAGCCCGATCTGGCGAAAGCGATTACGGGCGCCGTTGCGCATCAAGAGTCCCGCCACGGCCTCGCCGAGGCCGCCGATCACCGAATGATTCTCGGCGACGATGACGGGCCGGCCTTCGCGCTCCGCCTCCTCCAGGATCGCGGCTTCATCGAGCGGCTTGATCGTCGGGCTGTGCAGCACGGCGACAGAGACGCCCTCAGCCGCGAGCATGTCGGCCGCCTCCAAGGCGCGCATGGTCATCAACCCGCTCGCGATCACCAGGACGTCGGCGCCGGCGCGCAGGCGCTTGGCGCGGCCGATCTCGAAACGATAGTCGTACCGGTCGAGCACGACAGGCACATTGCCGCGCAGCAGGCGCAGATAGACCGGGCCGGGATGGCTCGCGATTGCCGGCGTCGCCTGCTCGATATCGAGCGCGTCGCAAGGATCGATGATCGTCAGATTCGGCATGCCGCGAAAGATCGCCAAATCCTCCGTCGCCTGATGGCTCGGGCCGTAGCCCGTGGTGAGACCGGGAAGCGCGCAGACGATCTTCACCGGCAGCATCTCTTCCGCGATCGCCATGCAGATGAAGTCATAGGCGCGCCGCGTCGCGAAGACGGCGTAGGTGGTGACGAAGGGCGTGAAGCCTTCGCGCGCCATGCCGGCCGCCGCTCCCATCAGCAACTGCTCCGCCATGCCCATCTGGTAGAATCGGTCGGGATGCGCCTTCGCGAAAATATGCAGATCGGTATATTTGGAGAGGTCCGCCGTGAGCCCGACGATGTCGGGCCGCCTCTCGGCAAGAGCGGCCAAAGCATGGCCGAAGGGCGCGCTGCGCGTCGGCTGATCCGGCCCGGCGATCGAAGCGATCATTGCCGAGGTGGTCAAACGCTTGCCGGATGCGTCCGCTGAGATCGCCGGACGCTTGTATTTGTCGCGCATCATGCCGGCCTCCCGGCGTCGAGCGCCGCCAGCGCGAGCGACCATTCGTCGGGCTCGACGCGCAAGAAATGGTTTCGCTCGCGCGCTTCAAGGAATGGAACGCCTTTCGCCATCTTCGTGTCGCAGAGGACGATGCGCGGGCCGGGCGCGTCGCCATGCCTGGCGGCGTCGAAGGCGGCTACGAGCGCGTCGATGTCGTTGCCGTCGACGCGCTGGACGAACCAGCCGAAGGCCTCGAACTTCGGCGCGAGCGGCTCGAAATCGAGAACGCCCCTGGAAGGCCCGTCGGCCTGCATATAGTTGACGTCGACGACACCGATCAGATTGTCGAGCTTGAACGAGCCGGCCGACATCGCCGCCTCCCAGACCGCGCCTTCGTCGAGCTCGCCGTCCGAGAACAGGCAATAAACGCGGCTCCTCGACGCCTTGCGCTTCAGCGCGAGCGCCATGCCGACGGCGATCGCCAGGCCCTGACCCAGCGAGCCGCCGGTGATCTCCATTCCCGGCGTATAGGCGGCCATGCCGGACATGGGCAGGCGGCTGTCGTCGCTGCCGTAAGTCTCCAGCTCCTCCTCGGGAAGCACGCCGGCCTCGATCAGCGCCGCGTAAAGCGCGATGGCGTAATGGCCGATCGACAGCAGGAACCGGTCGCGCCCTTCCCATTGCGGCTCATTCGGTCGATAGGTCAGCGCGTGAAAGTACGAGACGGCGAGAATATCGGCGACGCCGAGCGCCTGCGCGATATAACCCTGGCCCTGCACCGCGCCCATACGCAGCGCGTTGCGCCGGATCCGATAGGCGCGCTCGGCGAGGCTGAGGTTGGGGCGGAGCGGCGTCGTTTCGCTCATTGGCGCTCTCAATGGATCAGCATGCCGCCGTTGACGTCGATCACGGCGCCGGTCGTGTAGCCGGAGAGGTCGGAGGCGAGAAAAAGATAGATGCGCGCCACGTCTTCGGCGGCGCCGAGTCGGCCGAGCGGAATGCCTTTGAGGATGTCCGCCTTCATCGCCTCGGTGAGGTTGTCGCCGGTAATGTCGGTTTGGATCAGGCCCGGCGTCACGCAATTGACTCGGATATTGTCGGGCCCGAGTTCGCGCGCCATGGCTTTGGCGAGCCCCAGCACGCCGGCTTTCGCGGCCGAATAATGCGGCCCTCCGAATATGCCGCCGCCGCGCTGCGCCGAAACCGACGACATGCAGACGATGGACCCGCGCCTGCGCTCGCGCATATGCGGCACGACGGCCTGCGACAAGTTCAAAACGCCGCTGAGATTGACCTCGATGATGCGCCGCCAGCTCGGCGGGTCGATCTCCATCAGCTTGACCGGCTGCGTGACGCCGGCGTTGTTGACGAGCACGTCGATCGCGCCGAGCCGCTCGATGGCTTCGCGCGTTGCTCTACGGCAGGCGGCGGGGTCGGTGACGTCGCAGACCAATCCGGCATGGCCGGCGCCGAGGCTCTTCGCGGCGGCTTCGGTGGCGGCCGCATCGATGTCGAGGATGGCGACGCGGGCCCCATGCTCGGCGAAGAGCTTCGCCGTCGCCAGGCCGATGCCGCGTGGGCTCGCGGCCCCCGATATGACCGCGGTCTTGCCGCTCAGCAGCATGTCGTCCTCCCTGGCCGTGTCGGGCGGACCATCGGCCATGGGAAGGCGCCTATTCAAACGCGAACTTTACACCGACCGATGAACCTGCTTCACCTTTCGCCTCGTAATGGCTTCCTATGAGCGGGCGACGAGGTGCTGAAGGACGTCTCCTTGACGACGGTGAAGGCGTTCGAGAGCGCCGCGCGGCACAGCTCCTTTCGGGCGGCCGCCGCCGAGCTCAATTTGTCGCCGAGCGCCATCAGCCACGCGATCCTCAAGCTCGAGCAAACGCTGGGGACCTCGCTTTTCGAGCGCGAGGGTCGGCTGGTGCGCCTCAGCGCCGACGGCGAGACCTTGATGCGCCATGTCGGCCTCGCCTTCGATGAATTGCGGCGCGGGATGGAGGCAGTCTCCAACCGCGGCGTGCAATTGCTGCGGCTGCATTCGGCCCCGAGCTTCGCCGCGCAGTGGCTGACGCCTCGCCTCGCCGATTTCTTTTGCTCGCATCCGGGCGTCGAGGTGCGCCTCGCCGCCAGCACCGACTACGCCCGGTTCACCAATGACGAGTTCGATGCGGACATCGTCTACGGGCCCTCCCGCCTCGAAGGCGTCGTCTCCGTTCCTCTGGGATTGGAGACGGTCACGCCGCTCTGCTCGCCGAAATTCGCCGAGCGGATAAACGGGATCGACGATCTCACGGGCGACATGCTCATTCAGAGCGACCTCAAGCAAGTGCGCTGGTCGGACTGGTTCAAGGCCAACGAGAGAGAGCCCTGCATTCCCCACGCCGCCCGCTTCGACCGCAGCTTTCTCGCAATCGCCGCCGCTTGCGACGGGCTCGGCGTCGCTCTCGAATCGACGCGCCTCGCCGAACGGGAGATCAAAAGCGGGCGGCTGGTCGCGCCGCTGGCCGGACGCGCCAAGGACGTGCAGTACACAGGCCATTTCCTCGTTTTCCCGCGCGCCGGCCGCCAACGCCGCGCTGTGCGCGTCTTCACCGATTGGCTTCTGGCCGCGCTCGGATTGGCGCCGCAGGCCTGATCGCCCACAATCGGTGAATTTCGTTCATCGGAGCATGCATTTATAGCGTTTGTCACCGGCGCCCCGCGGCGGCATGCATCCTCGTCAAAGCCTTTCCCAAGGGGAAGCGCGAGGGAGGCGACCATGGCGGTCGAAGCGCAGCGCATCCGCAAGACGCGGCTCAAGGCGAGGGCGTCCGCATGAGCGGACCCGCCGCGGCAGATTTCGTCCTCGAAGCCCTCGATATCGAGAAGAGCTTTGGCGCGACCGCCGTTCTTCGCGGCGCTAATTTGCGCGTCGCGCGCGGCGAAATTCACGCTTTGCTTGGCGGCAACGGCGCCGGCAAATCGACGCTGATCCGCATCGTCTCGGGATCGCTGCGCCGCGACGCCGGCGCGATCAAGGTGGGCGGCCGACCTGATTATGACCCCAACGCAATCGCCGTCGTCTTCCAAGAGCTGGCGCTGCTTCCGAACCTGACCGTCGCCGAAAACATCCACCTGCCGCATCGCCGCGATCCGCTCGGCCGCATCGACCCGCGTCAGATGCGCGCGCTCGCCGCCGAAGCGCTGGCCGCGATCGACCCGGCTCTGGCGCCCTCGGTCGGCAAGCTCGTCAGCCGGCTCGATTTGCATCAGCGCCAGCTCGTCGAGATCGCCCGCGCCCTCAGCTCCGGCGCCAAGCTGATCCTGCTCGACGAGCCTACGGCCAATCTGACCCTCGCGGACGCCGAGCGCCTGTTCGCCGCGCTACGCCGGCTCACCGCGCGCGGCATCAGCATCCTGATCGTCTCCCACCGCATGAGCGAAATCCGCGCGGTCGCCGACGTCTGCACGATTCTGCGCGACGGCCTCGCGGTCGTGGAGCGGCGCGCCCTCACGGAGATTTCCGACGAGGAGATCGTTCAGGCCATGTCGGGCCAAGGCCGGGCGAGGGCCGACGCCGCTCCCGACGCGCCATCCGCGCCCATGCGCGGCGTCGCGCTGACCCTGGCCAACGGCGATCTCGCTCTGACCCTTCCGCCCGGCGCTGTTCTAGGCCTCGCCGGCGCGCCGGAAGGGCCCGCGGGTCTTATCAGCGCGCTGACGGGCGCTTCGGCTCGTTCAAGCTGGTCGATCATGCTGGACGGCCGGCCGCGGCGGTTCAACTCGCCCGCGGACGCTATCCGCAGCGGCGTCGGCTATGTTTCCGGGGATCGCGCCGAGAAGGGCGTGCTGACGACTCTGCCGATCCTCGACAATCTCGCCGCCGCCGGGCGCGTCGCGCGCAAGCTCTGGCTCGTCGCGCCGGCCGAGCTTCGCGACGCGGCCGAGGCGTTTCGGCGCCTGTCGATCAAAGCCTCTTCGCTCTACGCCTTGCCGCAGACCTTGTCCGGCGGCACGCAGCAGAAGCTGCTCATCGCGCGTTGGCTTCAGCTCGCGCCGAAAATCCTGGTGCTCGAAGAGCCGACGCGCGGCGTCGACGTCGCCACCAAGCGCGAGATCTATCAAATCATCCGCGCCGTCGCCGCGACTGGCTCGATCATCGTCTGGTGGTCGACGGAATTCTCCGAACTCGCGGGCGTTTGCGATCGCGTCATCGCCTTCGATCTGCAGGGCGCGGCGAGCGGGCTCCTGGAGCGGGACGAAATCACCGAGGTCGCGATAGCGCGCGCGACCGGCATGGCGGCGTGAGGCGAGACATGGCGGAAACAATGATTGCCGGCGCGCGGGAGAAGACGATGGGCGGATCCATGCAGACCTCCGCGGCCGAGGATTCCGTCGCCCTTGAAACGCAAGGCGCGGGCGCGTGGCGCCGCATCGCATCGTCCTACCGCTCCGAGATGGCCCTCGCCATCGCCATCCTCTTGGTCGAAGGCGTCGTGAGCTTCTGGTCGCCGCAAGCTCTGTCCTACGGCAACATCGCCAACGTGGCTCAGGCCGCGGCGCCCCTCGTCATCATGGCGCTCGGCGTACTCCTTGTGATCATCACCAGCGGCATCGACCTCTCGGTCGGCTCCACCTTCTCCCTCAGCGGCATGGTGGCGGGGCTGGCGATGTCGGCGGGCGCGTCCTGGCCGGCCGCCTGTCTCGTCGGCCTCGGCGTCGGCGTCGCGGTCGGCGCGGTCAACGGCCTCCTGGTGACGATGCTCGGCCTGGCGCCCTTCGTGGTGACGTTGATCACCTATGCGGTCGGCGCCAGCCTCGCCTTCGTCATCACTGACGGCCATTCCATCGCGCTGCTCGACCCCAGCTTCTATCTCCTGAACGGCGGCCATCTCATCCCCGGCCTCGGCAATTACGTCCTCTTCTGCCTCATCGGGACGATCGCCATCGAGCTCGGCTTGTGCCGGCTCGTCATCGGGCGCTGGGTCTACGCGATCGGCAGCAACGACAGGGCGTCGCGGCTGCTCGGCATTCCCGTCAATCGAATCCGCCTCGGCGTCTATGTCGTCGCGGGCCTGCTCGCGGCTTTTTCGAGCATGCTGAGCCTCTCCTATATCAGCAATTCCGAAGCGACCTCCGGCGCCAACATGATGCTTCAGGCGATCGCCGCCTGCGTCATCGGCGGCGCGAGCCTGTTCGGCGGCACAGGCTCGGCGGTCGGCGCCGCCCTCGGCGCCGTGATGATCACCGTCATCCAGAATGGCGTGAACCTCATCGGCGTCAACAGCTTTTGGGAGGGATCGGTGACGGGCCTCGTCATTCTCGTCGCCGTCCTCATCGACCGATTGGCCAAGATCCGCGCCTGACCAGGCGCAGCAACCGGGGCTGGGCCCCTTCTCCAGGAGGAAAGCAAATGAAAAGCGTTTGGAAACGCGGCGCCTCGGCGACCGCGATGGGATTGTGCGCGGCGATGTTGGCCGCGGGCGCCGCCAAAGCCGACGAGAAGAAGTTCACCGTCGCCATCATCATGCCATCGCTCGACATCTCTTATTGGCAATGGGTCGCTTATGGCGCGAAGACCAAGGCCGGCGAGCTCGGCATGAACACGATCGAGCTCGATTCGCACAATTCTCCGACCGAGCAGATGACGAACGTCAAGACCGCGATCACCAAAGGCGCGAATGCCATCGTCATCGGCCCCGTCAGTTCGACCAGCACGCCGCCGGTGCTGCGCTTCCTCAAAGAGCAGAACATCCCCATCGCTTTCACCGGCATCGGCCCGCAGCCGGGCGAGACGGACTACACATCCTCCGTCACGGCCAATAACGAGGAGTCCGGCAAGGCCGAAGGCAAATATGTCTGCGAGCTCGCCAAGGAACGCGGCGGCGACAAGGTCGGCATGCTCTCGCTGCCGCAGGACCGAGAGAACGCCCAGAAATATTTGCGCGGCGCCGAGGCTGCGTTCAAGGACGCGGGCTGCGATCTCGTGCAGATCATTCAGACCAAGGGCCTGACCGTGCGCGAAGCGGTCGACGAGGCCAACGACCTCTTGACCGCGCATCCCGACATCAAAGCCATCTACGGCATGTACGACGAGGCGGGGACGGGCGCAGCCAAGGTCCTGCAGACGCGCAATCTCGTCGGCAAGATCGGCGTCGTGACGGCCGACGGCAGCCCGACCACGGTCAAGCTGCTGCGCGACGGCGTGATCCAGGGCCTCTTCCTGCAAGAGGCCGGCGGCCAAGGCATCGAGGCGACGCAGCAGGTCTTCAACGCGCTGACCGGCAAGCCGACGACCAAAGAGATGCCCCTGACTGAACCTCTGGTCACGGCCAAAGATATTGATAGCCCGGAAGCGCAAGCAAAGCTCAAGCGGGTCTATCCCCCGTCTGCGGGTCAGTATTGACTCGCTTTCGCCAAACAGGGAGGGCGACGCGCATCCTTTCCGCCCTCCCGCATCTCGCAGCCACAACATCGTCCCGCGGCGATGGCGCGCCTGGCTCGCTCCCCTTCTCGGACGCCCAAGCGCGATCAGCCGCGCCACGCCCTGAAATAGGCGCGCCTTAACGGCGACCATCGCGCGGCCGATATGGACGTCGCTCGCCGGATCGCCTTTCGGCTAGACGAGCGCGGGCGGAGAGCGGCTGAGCCCAATCGCGTCGAAACGATCGAAGAAAAACCGGTAGCCCCCAAAGAGTACTGGATATTGGTACGTTGCGATCAGGACGTCAGTCCGGCCTCGTCGAGAGACGGTCGAGGAGGTTCGCGTAGAAGGGCGGGCCAATCCGGCGCTCGCCGCGAGATCCACGATCATCACTCGGCGTGTCACTTTCCTCCCAGCTGCGCCTAAGCTCCATCCTGCCCTAAGCGCAAGTTTCGCGAGCCAGTACGCTCAAATAGTTTCTTGCTCTACGGAGGAGAAACAAGCTGCGCAAGTGGGTCGCGACGCAGGCCCGCAATTGACTGGATCAGGAAAGTCATTTCAATTCGGCATGTCGATCGGCTGTGCATTGCAAGCCGATTGCGAGGGGCCGCTGCTGGTCCCTGCACCGCCCGAACGCCGCGTGAGAGTTCAATGTTGGAAGCGGATCTGACGCCGGCCGAGCAGATCGAGCGACTTGAGGCTCGGCTCGAGGAACTCCGGGAGGCGATCCAGCGCAGCCGCAAGCTCGTCGCGGCGGGACGCGCCTGCAGCCTCGGCGGCGCCGGGCTGCTGATCTGCCTGATGCTTGGTGTTGCGACCTTAACGCCGATTCGCATGATCTTTGGACTGACCGCTGCGATCGGCGGGCTAGTCCTGCTCGGGAGCAGCCTATCGAGCACTGCGCAATTGGAGCTTTCTCTGAAGCAGACGGAGGATAAGAGGAACGCGGCGATCGACGCCCTGGATCTCGTCAAAATCGGCGACGATGGCTGACTGGGCATCGTCAATGACGGCGTCGGCGCGACGTTAAATACCGTCACTGGGATACAAACGAGATCAACGCGTTCTATACGTACGGAGACAACCGCATAAATGGGAGCGCGACGGACGTTTCCAGCCCGCTGAACGCGACCTTAGCGCGCCGTCGCCGGGTCCGCACAGCCGTTGAGCGGACGATAGATGATCGTCTTAAGCGGCGAGCCGCATGTTCGCCGACGCGAAGAGTTCAGAGGCCCTGAGCGATCATCACTGGCGGAAGAGGATGGCCGAGGACCGGCATCGATCCGGCTCTCAGGCACGCTTATCCGCGCCTCTTCAATGGACGGCGCGGGCCATATGGACCACGAACATCGTCAACGGAACAAGGTCCATCATAATCGCCGCGGCCAGGAGTACGCGCATCAAAGGCCGGCGCGCGAGAAGGATCGTTGCTCCCTCGACCATCATGACGACCGGGCCGGCGATGATCCTGGGTATCGCGCCGAAGGCGATGACCGGACCGGCGAGCATCAGGAGGGGGCTTGATCCAGGTCCGGGCGGAACGCCGGCCAGCGCGATCATCGCCAGCCAACTCAGCGGCCCTATCGCCGCGACGAAAAGCAGAACGCCGAACAGGGCTCGCGGCGCCTTCGCCACGGCGAGTCTCAGCAGGAGCCACGTCGGCGCGAGGCTGATGAACCCCGTCGCCAGGATAAACAGGACGACATCGCCAAACGCCGCCATGCCCGGAGAGCCCTGCGCGATCTCTTCGGACATGCGCAGCTCGTTGACGGCGACCGCAGCGACGCCGCCAATGACGGCGAGGACGTAGCCCAGGCCGATCAATGACAGGGTCTTCGCGGCGCTCATTCCCACTGTCTCTGCAAGATCACGGGAACCCCTGAAAGCGGGCGCTGGCCGTCGATTAGGCCAATGGCCATCTTAGCACATGGCCAAACCGGCAAATCGGCTGAAGGCTCATGCGCAGGCCAGGCCTAGCTTTGGGCGGCCGCGGCCCTCGCTCTCGTTGGGGGTGCGGGGCCGCGACCTAAGCGCGCGGGCTGAGGGGTTCAGGATCGCGCGCGCCTGACGCCGGGTTCAAGCTGATTCGGCAGGCCACATTGTGGGCGGCAAGCTAGAGAGCCGGTCATGGCGGTGGATAACGGCCTGATCAGCACAGAAAGAGGCCCCGCCGCCGAAAGGGCGAGCGGGGCCCAAACGCGCGCGGCGGGAAATCCCGCCGTTACCGGGGAGGGGCATCGCCAGTTGCGCGGACCCTAGCAACAACGGGGCGGAGGGAATGTTCCGAATGCGAATGTTTGGCCACGGCCGGACACGATGAGGACTGGGGAGCTTGTCCCCGCGCGGACGACCGGTTCCGCGCTGACCGCCGGCCGCAGGTCAACGAAAAATCCCGGCGATCGGCTCCACTGAACTGTAGCTCATCGATGATCAGTTTGTTCGATGGTGGGCGCACAAGGGCTCGAACCTTGGACCCGCTGATTAAGAGTCAGCTGCTCTACCAACTGAGCTATGCGCCCATCGAAAGCCGACGGCGGCCCGAAAGCCGCCGCGAGGGGCGGGACTTAGCAAAGGCGCGGCGGCCTGTCCAGCCCGCGGCAAGCCAGAACGGACGGCGGCCGGTCGCCTTGCCTTACGTTGCCTCGCCTCGCGCCTTTGCCGCGCCCGCGCCGCCTACTGCGACGCCGCGCCGGCTTTCAGGACGGCGTCGTCGCTCGCCTGGCTGCGCGCGCTGGCGAGGTCCGGGCCTGGCAGGCTGGCGCTGCGGCTGCGATCCTGACGGGCCAGATCGCCGATCTCGTCGATGATCTGCGTCGCGCGCGGCGACAGGCCCTGTTGGCGCTTGACGTCAGCCGCGCTGTTCGGGCCGGCCTCCCCGGCGGCGGCGATCTCGGCCGCTTTGGGCGCGGGCGGCACGCCATAGGGCGGCTTAATGTCGAGCCCTTGATGGGCGTAGATCATGATGTCGTGCCAGGTCTGCGCCGGCAGAATGCCGCCGACGAGGTTCCCCATCGGCGCGTTGTCGTCGTTGCCGAACCAGACGCTGCAGACGAGATTGCCGGTAAAGCCGTTGAACCACACATTGGTCGAATTGTTCGTGGTGCCCGTCTTGCCGGAAATCGCGAGGCCAGGGATCTGCGCGGCTCGCCCGGTGCCGTCGGTCACGACGTGAGTCATGATCCGGTTCATCTCGCCGGCCTTGTCGGCCGGGATGACCTGGATCGGCGGCGCGCCGTTGGCGTCATGCGTATAGATGACCTTGCCGGCCGAGTTGCGGATTTCGATCGCCGCAAAAGGGGTGGCGCGTTTGCCGCCATTGGCGAGCACGGCGTTGGCGGCGACCATGTCGATCATCTTGACCTCGTCCGCTCCGATCGGCAGCGAGACCGTATCGGTCAACGGCGTCGTGACGCCCATGGCGCGCGCCGTCTCGACGACCTTCTTCCGGCCAAGCTCGGCGATCCGCCCCAGATGATACGGCTTGTTCTTCGGCCAATAGAACTCGCCGATTTTCACCGCCATACGGATCGCCGCGGTGTTGAACGATTGCGCCAGGGCTTGGTTGATCGACATGACGCCGCCGCTCTCGCCGCCGAAATTGTGCACGCAATAATCGCCGATGCAGATCGGCGAAGCGTCGATCGGCGAATCGCCGTGATATTTGCCGGTGAGAAGCGCGGTCAGATAGACGAAAATCTTGAACGACGAGCCTGGCTGGCGCTCCGCGTCGATGGCGCGGTTGAACTGGCTCTCGCCGTAATCGCGGCCGCCGACAACGGCGCGCAGCAGGCCATTGGTCTCGGCGACGATCGTCGCCGCCTGATGCGCGTTATAGGCCGGCGCGCGATTGCGTAGCATGTCCTCGATGACGCTCTCCGCCCGGTTCTGCACGGCGGGATCGAGCCCGGTGCGCACTGTCAAGACCCGGTCGTTGCCGAGCTTGCCGTTGTCGGCGAGCTTCTTGACTTCGTCATAGGCGAAGTCGAGGTACCAATCCGGGCTCGACTCCGAATTGTGGTCGACCGGCGTCGCGGGATTGAGTCTGGCCGCATAGACTTGGCCTTCGGTCATGAAGCCGGCGTCGACGAGATTGCTCAAGACGTCGTTGGCCCGCGCGCGCGCCGCCGGCAAGTTGACGGTCGGCGAATATTTGGTAGGCGCCTTGAACAAGCCGGCGAGCATCGCCGCTTCGGCGAGATTGATGTCCCGCGCGGATTTGCCGAAATAATATTGCGCCGCGGCTTCGACGCCGAAAGCGCCGCCGCCCATATAGGCCCGGTCGAGATAGAGTTTGAGGATTTCCTTCTTGGCGAGGTGATGCTCGAGCCAAAGCGCGAGCCAGGCCTCTTTGATTTTACGCTCGAGCGAGCGCTCGTTGGTCAAGAACAGGTTTTTGGCGAGCTGCTGGGTGAGCGAGGAGCCGCCTTGCCGCACGCCGGAGGCGGCTGCGTCAACGGTGAGCGCGCGGAAAGTGCCGACGATGTCGATGCCGAAATGGCTGAAGAAGCGCCTGTCCTCGGTCGCCAGCACCGCCTTGATGAAATGGTCAGGCAATTGTTCGAGGGGAATGGAATCGTCGTGCCTGATGCCGCGCCGGCCGACTTCGTTGCCGTAACGGTCGAGGAAGGTGACCGCCAAGTCCTCCCGTTTCAGCCAATCCGACGAGGCGGTCTCCTGGAAGGCGGGCAAAGCGAGAGCAAGCGCGGCCACCGCCGCGACGACGCCGATATTGAGGCTCTCGCAGGCCGCCTCGACGCAGAGCTTGACGAAGCCCGAGACGTAGAAGCGGTCCATGAAGGCGGAAAAGGCGGCATAGGCCTTCTTGGCGCGCTGGCCGCTGTCATAGAGCGACGAGTCGATGAAGGCGTCGAGGGCGAGGAACGCTCGTCTGACATTGACCGCCGAAAACAGCTCCGTCAGCTTCCGGGACACATTTTCCTCGTCGCGGCGTTGACGCCTTGTTTTCGATTATCACAGTTCGAGGCGCTTGACGCCTCGGCCGATCTCGACGCTTGCTCATAACGCTAAGCCCAGCGCCGGCGATCCAGGCCGAGCTTAGATTTGGGCGCCGGGTAAGGCGCCAGAATGGCGAAGATTGAACCCCATATGAGCCGCAAAGCCCCCGATCCGCCTTTCTGGCGCGCCAAGACGCTCGAGCAATTGTCCGACGAGGAGTGGGAGAGCCTCTGCGACGGCTGCGCCCGCTGCTGTCTGGTCAAGCTCGAAGACGAGGACAGCGGCGCGATCCATTTCACCGACATCGGCTGTAAGCTGCTCGACGCCAAGACCTGTCGCTGTCTCGATTACAAGCGCCGCCGCCGGCGGGTGAGAGATTGCGTCAAGTTGACGCCCGAGGGCGTGCGCGCGCTGGCCTGGTTGCCGAAAACCTGCGCTTACCGACGGGTGGCGGAAGGGCGCGACCTCGACTGGTGGCATCCGCTGGTCTCGGGCTCCAGGGAAACTGTCCACCAAGCCGGGATATCGGTGCGCGGCCGGGTGAGCGCCTTGGAGGACGACATTCCGACCGAACTCTGGCCGGAGCGCATCGTCAAATGGCCGAATCGCATCCCGAGGCGACGGAAATAGGCGGCCCGAGACGACGTCGCTTGCGAACAGCCGCCGCGCTCTTCGCCAACGAGTCCCGTCAGGCGCGACGCCTCGCGACGCTACCGATCGCCCCAACGGTCGAGAACGCTGCCGATCCAACCCGCTTGCGGCGCGACGAGCGGGCCCTGGGTGAGCGCGCCGCAACGCTGGCCGTGGCCGCCGCCGGCCGACCAGGCGACGATCGCCAGGACCTTGCCGCTTTCCGCCGAGACGATCGGTCCGCCGGAATCGCCGGTGCAGGCGCCGGCTCCGCTATGAGCCGGATCTTCGGCCCAAAGCAGAATCGGGGAGAGCGGGGCGCGGACCGCGAGCCGGGCGGCGCGCAACGCGCCGGCTGTCTTGCCGTCGCCCTCGCGAGCGACGCCGTAGCCGAAAATCGTCAAAGCCGCGCCGACCGTCGCGGCACCTTTGTCGTCGAGCGTCGCCGGCGAGAAGCGCTTGTCCAAAGGAGCGCGCGTCTCGATCAGGGCGAGATCGATCGACACGGCCCTCTTGGCCGGCGCGTCGGCGCGAAACAACGGATGGACGGCGCTCGCCGCGATCTCCTGCAGCACCGGCTCGCCGCCGGGGCCGCGGTAGTAAATGCGCATATTGTCGGTCGAAGTCACGCAATGGGCTGCGGTCAGCACGGCGCGCGGCGCGACGACCACGCCGGTGCAAAATCCAGCGCGATCGACGCCGCGATTGAGCACCATCACCAGATGCGAGGCGAAGGAATTGTCGTCTTGCGCCGGACCGACCAAAGCGAGGGCGGGCGATGCGGCGAGCAAAGCGGCCAAGACCTCGCCGGTCAAAATCGATCGCAGCCTGTGACGTGTCGCCCCCATTGCAGTAAGCCGGTAGCCTTTCCGCGGCCTTCCGCGCAAGCCTGACCAGCTATTGGGATCACGCGCTTGTCAGTTGCGGCGGCTATTGTTCAAGACCCGGAAAATGCGACAACAAGGCCATTTGGGGCGGCGAGCGCCGATGATTTGAAGGCGTCGGCGGGGCGAGGTTCGCCGCGCGATCATTCATTTGGCGTTCATGCGGCTCGGGCGAGGTTTCTTCATGGCGCGAAGCGTCCTCCTTTCGCTGGCTTGCGTTTTTTTCGCGGCCCCGCGCGCCTTCGGCGCGGAGGCGGCGGCCGTCGCCCCGGCGCGGCCGGTCTGCTTGAACGGCAGCGAAACCCGCGAGGAAATCTCCGCCCATCGTCTGCTGCAGCCCTTCGCCGTGCTCAAGAGCGCCGCCTCAATCGCCAAGGCCGAGGCGCTCTCCGCCAAGCTTTGCAAGCTCGGCGACGACTTTGTCTATGAAATCGCGCTGTTGCACCACGACGGGCGCCTCGTTCACCTGGTCATGAACGCCACGACCGGTAAGGTCATCAATGCGCGGAATTCCCGCGAAGCGCCGCGCGACCAGTCTCGCGAAGCGCCGCGCGATCAGTCTCGCGAAGCGCCGCGCGATCAACCGCGCGACCAGTCTCGCGAGGCGCCGCGCGACCAGTCTCGCGAAGCGCCGCGCGACCAGCCGCGCGAGGCGCCGCACGATCAGCCGCGCGAGTCGCCGCACGAAACCCCGCACGAAACGCCGCCGAAAACCTGAGGAGCCATGCGTCTGCTTGTCGTCGAAGACGATCGCGACTTGAACCGGCAAATTGCGACCGCGCTCGAAAAAGCGGGCTACGCCGTGGATCGCGCCTATGACGGCGAGGACGGATGGTTCTTGGGCGACACCGAGCCTTACGACGCGGTGGTGCTCGATATCGGCTTGCCGAAACGCGACGGCATATCCGTGCTCGAAGCCTGGCGGCGCGCAGGCCGCGCGATGCCGGTCCTGATCTTGACGGCGCGCGACCGGTGGAGCGAGAAGGTTCAGGGCTTTGACGCGGGCGCCGACGACTATGTCGCCAAGCCGTTTCACATGGAGGAAATCCTCGCCCGCCTGCGCGCACTTTTGCGCCGCGCCGCCGGCCACGCCACAAACGAGCTTGTCGCCGGCCCCGTGCGCCTCGATACGCGGACCGGCCGCGTCACCGTCAATGGCGCGCCGATCAAATTCACCTCGCACGAATACCGGCTGCTGGCCTATCTCATGCACCATGCCGGCCGCATCGTGCCGCGCAGCGAAATCGTCGAGCACCTCTATGACCAGGATTTCGATCGCGATTCGAACACGATCGAGGTCTTCGTCGGGCGGCTGCGCAAGAAGCTGGGCGTCGACGCGATCCAAACCGTGCGCGGCCTCGGCTACCTGGTGCCGGTCGAAGGCGACGGCGGCTCTTCCGACAAATCGTCGCGCTGATCTTTGGCGCGCGCAGTCCGAAACCGCCGCGTGGGCGCAATGAAAGCGCTTCGCGCGCAATCGATCGCCTTTCGCCTGTTCATCTCGGCGGCGTTCTGGAGCTTCACGATCCTCCTCATCGCGGGCGTCGTCCTCTCCGCCATCAACCGGCGCTCGACCGAAGCCTCGTTCGACGAAAGACTGGGCGTCTATCTCAAGGCGCTGGTGGTCAATGTCGCCGCCTCGCCAGGCGACGAATCTCGCGCCGGCCCGGCGCAGCTGATCGATCCGGAATTCGGCTTGGCGCGGTCCGGCTGGTATTGGCAGATCACCCGGCTCGACAGCGGCAAGGCCGATTCCGGCAAGGCGGAAATCAAGACCTCGCCCTCGCTCGCCGATTCATTGCTGCCGCGCCTCGAAACCAATGTCCCGCCGGCGGAGGAGGGCGCGCCGCATGCCGGCTATGTCACCGGCCCGGACGACCGGCGCCTGCGCCTGGTCGAGCGGGTGATCGACGCCGGCGACGAAGGCCGCTACCTCATCCAGGTCGCCGCCAACGCCGAAGAGATCGAATCGGATATCGAGAGCTTCGAATACGCGCTCGGCGCGACGTTTCTTTTGCTCGCCATCGCCTTGATCGGTTCGATGGCGCTCGCCGTGCGCTTCGGCCTCTCGCCGTTGCGCGCGCTGCAGGAAGGCGTTGCGGCGATCCGCCGCGGCGAGGCCGAGCAGGTCAAGGGCGACTTCCCGCAGGACATCGCCCCGCTCGCCGCCGAGGTCAATCTCCTGCTCGAGGCCAATCGTGAAGTCGTCGAGCGCGCCCGCACCCAGGTCGGCAATCTCGCCCACGCGCTGAAGACGCCGCTCAGCGTGCTGATCAACGAGGCCGAAGCTGGCAGCCCGACTCTGGCCGAGAAGACGAAAGAGCAAGCCGAGATCATGCGGCATCAGGTCGCCTTCTATCTCGACCGCGCCCGCGCCGCGGCGCGCGCCAATGCGCTCGGTTCGGCGACCGAGGTCAAGCCGGTGATCGAGAGCCTCGCCCGCACCTTCCAGAAAGTCTATCGCGACCGCGCCTTGGCCTTCTCCATCGACGCGCCGGACGGCCTGAAGTTTCGCGGCGAAGAGCAGGACTTGACCGACCTCATCGGCAATCTGCTGGATAACGCCAGCAAATGGGCGCGCGGCCGTATCGACATTCACGCTGCGCGCGAGCCGCGTTCGGATGGCGGCGGCAGGCCTTTCTTCATCACCCAGATCGACGACGACGGGCCAGGCCTCGACCCGGAAGCGCGGGCCGAAGCATTACGCCGCGGCAAGAGGCTCGACGAATCGCGGCCGGGCTCCGGCCTCGGCCTATCGATCATCGTCGATCTCGCCCACCTTTACGGCGGCGCCCTGCAACTCGACGACAGCCCGCTGGGCGGCTTGCGCGCGACGTTGCGGTTGCCCGCCTCTTGAGGCTAATCGGAAGGGGAATTTGCGGGAGGCCGGGCTTGATGGATTGGCGGAGACTTTTGGCGGGATGCGCCGCCGCGGCGACGCTGGCGGGTTGCTCGGCGACTGGGCAAAGCGCGCCGCCTCCGGTCGCCGCCTCGGCTGCGGCGCCGGATGGCCCGCCGCCGGCGCCCGAGATCGTCACTCCGGACATGCTTGGCGGCGTCCTCGCCGGATCAGTCGGAATGGGGCTCGAAAACAGCGATCGCGTCGCGGCGTATAAGGCGCAGGCGGCGGCGCTGAACAGCGGCCAGCGCTCGTCCTGGCGCGGCGAGAAGGGCGTCTATGGCTATATCGAGCCGGGCGCGCCGCAGGGCTCTTGCCGCCCGTTTTCGCAAACCGTCTACATCGCCGGGCGGCCCTATAGCGGCAATGGCTCGGCCTGTCGGCAGTCGGACGGGTCCTGGCGGATCGAGGGTTAAAAGCGTCATCTGGCGGAGAGCAGCGCATGCAGGGCAAGGTGGTGGTGATGACAGGCGCGACGTCCGGCATCGGCGAAGTCGCCGCCGAGCGGCTCGCCGAAGCGGGCGCGACGATTCTGTTCGTCGCTCGCGACCGGGCGCGCGCCGACGCCACTCTGCAGCGGCTTCGGGCGAAGAGCGACGCGCCGCACCGCTTCCACCTCGCCGATCTCTCTCGGCTCTCGGAGATGAAGCGGGTCGGCGCGGAGATCGCCGCCGCGACGCCGCGGATCGACGTCCTCGTCAACAATGCCGGCGCGATGTTCTCGTCGCGCCGCGTCACCGCGGACGGCCTGGAGATGACGTTTGCGCTCAATCATATGAGCTATTTCGTGCTGACCGCCGCGCTTATGGACAAGCTCAAAGCCTCCGCGCCGGCGCGGATCGTCAGCACCGCCTCGGCCGCTCATCAAGGCGCGCGGCTCGATTTCGACGACTTGCAGAGCGAGAAGGATTACAGCGGATTGCGGGCCTATGGCCGCTCGAAACTGTGCAACATCCTGTTCACGCGCGAATTGGCGCGCCGGCTGCAGGGCGCCGGCGTGACCGCCAATTGCCTGCATCCCGGCTTCGTCGCCACGCGGTTCGGCGCCGACGCGGGCGGCGCCCTGAAATGGATTTTTCCGGTCGCCCGGCTCTTCGCCAGAAAGCCGGAGAAGGGAGCGGAGACGATCGTCTACCTCGCCGCGTCGCCCGAAATCGCCGGCGAAAGCGGCGGCTATTTCTTCGACCGACGAAACGCGACGCCGTCCGCCGCCGCGCAGGACGACGCGGCCGCGCGCCGGCTTTGGGCGATCAGCGAAAGCTTGGCGGGCTTGGGATCCTAGCTTAGCTAGATCGTTATGAGTTGAGATTGAAGCAAAATGTCCTCTCCCCGAGCAACGGGGAGAGGACGGACAGCAAGCCCGTAGGGCGTAGATGTCCGGGTGAGGGGCCAATGCGGCAGCCGATTTGGCCCCTCACCCGATCGCGTTCACTTCGTTCCGCTCTCGTCCTCTCCCCGTTTCACAGGGAGAGGGCAACTTTCTGTCGGGGGCCGGGCGGGACGCTTCCACTAAATATCATTCCGCTTTAAACCTCTGCATTTTCTCGCGAATCGAACGCCGCCCGCGCCGCCCGGATGGCGTCGTGATTGGCATTTGCCCAACCCGCCAGCACCATGAACGGCGGGATCAGGGACGAGCCGAGGTCCGTCAGCCGGTATTCGACCGACGGCGGCACGGTGGCGAAGACGTGGCGGCTGATCAGGCCGTCGCGTTGCAGTTCGCGCAGGGTCTGGGTCAGCATGCGCTGCGAGATATCGGGCACGGCCCTCTTCAGCTCGCCGAAGCGGTGCGGTCGCACGCCCAGCGCCAGCAACAGAAGGCTCGACCACTTGCCGCTGACCCGGTCGATGACGTCGCGCACCGGGCAGTTGCCGGCGTCGAGCTGCGCGGTCGTCACGTCCGCCATGATGTCCGCCAGAGTCGCGCGGATCTGCGGTGTAATCGCCGAGGTCTGCTCGGGCATGTGCTCGACAACCTCAATAGTACCCTTCACGTAACCATCTCCCGAAAAACTGCCGTCTTTACAGGTGGAATATAACCGCTATCTGTCCATTAGTCTATTTTTGAGACTAAGGTTCAGGAGCGAATATCATGACCACCTTCCTCGTCACCGGCGCCAATGGCAAGCTTGGCCGCCACGTCACCCAACTGCTGCTCGAGGCGAATGCGGGGACGGTGATCGCAGCCTCGCGCGACACCGCCAAACTGGCCGACCTCGCCGCCAAGGGCGCCGAACTGCGCCGCGCCGACTTCGACGATCCGGCCTCGCTCGCCGAGGCCTTCAAGGGTGTCGACCGGTTGCTGATCATCGCGACCGACAGCCTGGGTTCCGGCCAGCGCTTGCGCCAGCATAAGGCCGCGGTCGCCGCCGCCAAGGCGGCCGCCGTCGGCCACATCGTCTACACCTCGATGGTCAAGCCCGAAACCTCGGCCGTCACCTTCGCCGGCGACCATCTCGGCACCGAGGAGGCGATCAAGGCCACCGGCGTGCCCTATACCCTCCTGCGCAATTCCTCGTACCAGGAGAACCTGTTCCTGTCCCTGCCTTCCGCCCTGAAGAGCGGCCAGTGGTATTCCTCGGCCGGCGACGGCCGCATCCCCTATATCGCTCACGCCGACTGCGCCCGCGCCGCCGCCGCCGCGCTGATCAAGGCCCCGCTCAACCAGACCCTCACCCTGACCGGCCCCGAATTGCTGACGACGCAGGAGATCGCCGCCCAGGCCTCCGAAGCGACCGGCAAGCCGCTGGCGGTCATCCCGGTCACCGATGAACAGTTGGCCGAGGGCATGGCGCATGCCGGACTGCCCGAGGCGATCATCCCGATGGTGGTCTCCTTGGACACCAATACCCGCCAGGGCGGCTTCGACATCCTGACCGACGACGTCGAGGCCCTGACCGGCCGGAAGCCGTCCCCGCTGAAGGCATTCCTTGATGCCAATGCGTCAGCTCTAATGGCATCCTAGCTTAGCTAGCCAGCCTGGCTATCGCCTCTCCCGAGGCGGGGCGATCCATGCTACACTAACTCTATGAATAGAGCCGAAGCCATTGAAACTCTGAAGCGTTCCGAAGCGGCCCTCCGCGCGCGCGGCGTCCGGCGCGCCGCCGTGTTTGGTTCGATCGCGCGCGGCGACAATCGCCCGGACAGCGACATCGACCTGATGGTCGAGATCGATCCTGATGCGCGCATCACTGTGTTCGATTATGTCGGTCTCAAGGAATACATTGCGAGCCTGTTCGACGGCCGGGTGGACGTGGTGAACCGCGAGAGCCTTAAGCCCTCTATCCGTCCGGCCGCAACGGCCGACGCATATTATGCGTTCTGATCCGGTGCGGGCTGCGCTTCGAGACATCCTCTATCACGTCGACCTTGCGAACGCCTTCGCTTGGGGATTTACCGCGGCCACGTTTAAGGATGATCTTCGCACCGTCTATGCCGTCACGCGCTGTCTTGAAATCATCTCGGAAGCATCGCGGCGTTTGCCGATGAGATGAAGGCGCGCCATCCCGACATTGCATGGCGGTAGATGGCGGGCGTGGGGAATGTCTATCGCCACGATTATGAAGACGTGGCTGCGCAGTTCGTATGGGACACGATTGAACGTGCGCTTCCGCCCCTCAAGGCGGCCCTCGACAGCGAGGTCCGATTGCAGGGATGAAGAGGGGAAAGTATCGCCGCAATCCTCGTAATCGCTTGCAAGGGACGGCGACGAGCGAAAAGCTGGCGGGCTTGGGATTCTCAGTTGGCGGCGCGAAGGTTATTTTAAACGGCTTGCCGGCGCCGGTTTCGAAGCCAAATAGGCCTTGGATAACTGGCCCCGGCGTTAAACGATTGATCCGAGTCAATGCGGCGGACGGGCAAAAGCAGCCATCGTTTCGCCGCCCCGCTTCATATATTGTCGGCCCGTGAAATCACCCTCTGATCTCGTTATCTCGCCTGGAGACGGGCCGCCCCGGTTTAGATGATCTGGCTCGTTTTCGCATTGATGACCGGCGCAGCCGTGCTCTGCGCTCTTTGGCCGCTCGCCCGCCGGCGCACATCGAGCGAGGGCGAGGCGCGAGCCGTCGCCTTTTACAAGGCGCAGATCGCCGAGATCGATCGCGATGTCGAGCGCGGCCAATTGCCCGAAGAGGAGGCGAGGAGCGCGCGCATCGAGGCGGCGCGCCGGCTGATCGCCGCCGGCGAGCGCGCCGAGGTTGCCGGCGCGCCGGCCGGCGCCCGCGTCCGGCGCATCGCAGCCTCGTTGGTCATTCTGATCGGCGTGCCGGTCGTCGCGCTCGATTTCTACGCCCGCTATGGCAGCCCGAACGAGCCGGACGAACCGATCGCCGCGCGCCTGAACGACCCCTCGCGCAGCAATGATCTTCAGGCCGCTGTCGCCAAGATCGAGTCGCATCTGATCGCGCACCCGAACGACGGGGTCGGCTACAAGGTGATCGCGCCGGCCTATTTGCGCCTGGGGCGCTTCGACGACGCGGTCCGAGCCTATAGCGAAGCTTTGCGCCTGCTCGGCGACAATCCCGACCTGCGCGCCGATTACGGCGAGGCCCAGGTCGCCGCGGCGGGCGGCGTCGTCACCGACGCGGCCCGCGCCTCGTTCCAGCAGGCGCTCGACAAAAATCCTTCTTCGCGCAAGGCGCGCTACTATCTCGCGCTCGCCGCCGAACAGGACGGCGACAGGCCGCGCGCCGTCGATATGTACCAAAAGTTGCTCGCCGGGGCGCCGCCCGACGCGCCCTGGGCGCCGGCGGTGAGAGAACGTCTGGCCGGGCTCGGAGAAAGCGCGCCGGCGGCTTCGGCGAAGGTCGATGCGCCGCCGAGCCAAGAAGCGGCGGCGATCGCGTCGCTGTCGCCCGAACAGCGACAGACGGCGATCCAGGGCATGGTCGATCGCCTCGCCGCCCGGCTCGCCGCCAAGGGCGACGATCCTGAGGGCTGGCGGCGCCTGATCCGGGCTTATGCGGTTCTGCAGGAGCAGGACAAGGCCAAGGAGGCGCTCGCCAAGGCGCGCGCGGCGCTCGACGGCGACGACGCCGCCAAGCGCGATCTCGACGCGCTCGCCAAAGAACTCGGGCTGGAGAGCTGAACGTGACGCGCAAGGGACGGCGGCTCACATTGATCGGCGTCGCGCTCTGCGTCGTCGCTTTTGCGGTCGGTCTCGGTCTTTATGCTCTGCGCGACAGCATCGTCTTTTTCTACGGGCCGAGCGAGATCGCCGAAAAGAACGTGCAGCCCGGCGCGCGTCTGCGCGTCGGCGGTCTCGTCAAGCCGGGCACGCTGGTCAGATCGGCGAACGAACGCATCTCTTTCGTGATCACCGATAATGCGCATGACGTCGCCGTGACCTATCAGGGACAGGTTCCCGATCTCTTCCGCGAAGGGCAGGGCGTCGTCGCCGAGGGCGTGCTCGAGGCGCCGGGGAAATTTCACGCCGATACGATTCTCGCCAAGCACGACGAGCGCTATATGCCGCGCGAAGTGGTCGACGCGTTGAAGAAGCAGGGCCGTTGGCAGGAGGGAGGCGGAACGTGATTGTCGAGATCGGCCATTACGCGCTGACCCTCGCGCTCGCCCTGGCTTTGGTCCAAGCGATCGTCCCGCTCTGGGGCGCGGCGCGCAGCGACGAGGGTTTGATCGGCGTCGCCCAATCGACCGCGATCGGCCAATTCGCGGCGGTTGCGCTCTCCTTCGCCGCGTTGGTCGAAGCCCATCTCGTCTCCGACTTCTCGGTGTTGAACGTCGCCGAGAACTCCCACACCGCCGTGCCGACGATTTACAAGATCACCGGCGTTTGGGGGAACCATGAAGGCTCGATGCTGCTTTGGGTTCTCATCCTCGCCGTGTTCGGCGCCCTGGTCGCGATTTTCGCCCGCGCGCTGCCGCCGGTTCTCCGCGGCAATGTGCTCGGCGTGCAAGGCCTGATCTCCAGCGCTTTCCTCGCCTTCATCCTGATCACGTCCAATCCTTTCGCCCGGCTCGATCCGGCGCCGTTCGAAGGCCGCGATCTCAACCCGGTCCTGCAGGATCCCGGCCTCGCCATTCACCCGCCGCTCTTGTACCTCGGCTATGTCGGCTTCTCGATCGTCTTCTCCTTCGCGGCGGCGGCTCTGATCGAAGGCCGCGTCGACGCGGCCTGGGCGCGCTTCGTCAGGCCGTTTGCGCTGATCGCTTGGAGCTTCCTGACGCTCGGCATCGCGATGGGCTCGTACTGGGCCTATTACACGCTGGGCTGGGGCGGCTTCTGGTTCTGGGATCCGGTCGAGAACGCTTCGCTCATGCCCTGGCTCGCCGGCACGGCTTTCGTCCATTCCGTGGCGGTGATGGAGAAGCGCGAGGCGCTCAAAGTCTGGACGGTCTTCCTCGCCATCGTCGCTTTCTCGTTTTCGCTGCTTGGCACGTTCCTGGTTCGCTCGGGCGTGCTGACCTCGGTCCACGCCTTCGCCAGCGATCCTGAGCGTGGCGTCTTCATCCTGCTCATCCTCGCCGCTTTCATTGGCGGCGCCTTGGCCCTGTTCGCCTGGCGCGCGCCATTGCTCAAGCAAGGCGGATTGTTCGCGCCGATCTCGCGCGAAGGCGCCCTGGTCTTGAACAATCTGTTCCTGACGACGAGTTGCGCGGCCGTGATGCTCGGCACGCTCTATCCGCTCGCGCTCGAGCAGCTCACCGGCGAGAAGATCACGGTCGGCGCGCCGTTCTTCAACATGACCTGCGGCGCCTTGCTGATCGCGCTCTGCGCGGTCATCCCCTTCGGCCAGTCGCTCGCCTGGAAGCGCGGCGATCTGCTCGGCGCGGCGCAGCGTCTGGCGATCGCCGGCGCGGCGGGCCTGTGCGTCGCCGTTGCGCTTTACGCCGCGATGAGCGGCGGTCCGGTTCTCGCGCCGATCGGCGCGGGCCTGGCGATTTATGTCATCCTCGGCGCCTCGAGCGAGATCGCCGCTCGGCTCTGGCGCGGCGGCGCTCCTTTCTCGGTCCTGCTGGCGCGGGCCGCCGGCTTGCCGCTTTCGACCTGGGGCGCGGCCGTCGCCCATCTCGGCGTCGGCGTGACCTTGCTCGGCCTCGCTATGACCGGCTTCGGCGCGGAGACGATCGCCTCGATGAAGATCGGCGAGCCGCGCGTCGTCGGCCCGTATGTCGTAGCGTTCGAATCGCTGCAGCCGCGGGTCGGACCGAATTATCGCGAACTCGTCGCGAAAGCCGCGATCCGCAAAGGCGGGGCTGTCGTCGCGACGGTCGAGCCGTCGAAGCGGTTCTTCCCCGCGCGCGAAATGTCGACCACCCAGGCCGGCATTGTCACCCTCGATCTCGGCCAAATCTATATTTCGATCGGCGATGAAAACAACGGCGCGATCGCGGCGCGGCTCTACTGGAAGCCGCTGGTCACGCTGATCTGGATCGGCGCTTGCGTCATGGCCTTGGGAGGCGCGCTGTCGCTCGCCGACCGGCGCCTGCGCATCGGCGCGCCGGCGCGAGCGAAAGCCGCGCTGGCGCCGCAACCAACGAGGGCGGGATAGGCATGCGCGCCGTCGCCCTTGCTTTGATCTTCTCCGCCCTGTTCGCAATTGCGGGCGCGCGCGCCGTCCAACCCGACGAAATGCTTGCCGATCCGACGCTCGAAGCGCGCGCCCGCGCGCTATCGGCCGAACTGCGCTGCATGGTTTGCCAGAACCAGTCGATCGACGATTCTGACGCGACGCTCGCGCACGACATCCGCGTCCTGATCCGCGATCGCCTGGTCAAGGGGGACAGCGAGGATCAGATCAAGGCTTTCCTTGTCTCGCGCTACGGCGATTTCGTCCTGCTCAAGCCGCCGCTGAAGCCGGAAACCCTGCTTCTCTGGGGAGGAGCGCCCTTCGTCCTCATCGCGGGAGCCGCTTTCCTGATCGCCGCCATGCGCCGGAAAGGCCGCGGCGGCGGCTTCGCGCCCACGCCGTTAACCCAGGCCGAGGAGCAGCGCCTCGCCGCGCTGTTGAACGAGAAGAAAAGATAGCCATCTTCAATATCTTACGCCGCGATACGCGGCGGCCGGACGCCTTACCAAAGCTTCATCTTCGAGCCATCGCGCCGTAAACGGCGTTGATTCATCCTCGCCGCACATCGTTGGACAAAGCTTCGAAGCGCCGCTTCATCAAGGAGACTTGCATGCGCTTACCTAATTCTTCCCGATTCGGCTCCCGCACATTGCGCGGCGCGCTTCTCGGCGCCGTCGCCCTGACCGCCATCGGCGGACTGTCATTCGAAAGCCTCGGCAGCTATCCGGCTCTGGCTCAGGCGACCGCCATCCAGCCGACGCAGCCTTCGGGGCCAGCCTCTTTCGCCGACATTGTCGACCATGTGAAAGGCGCCGTCGTCTCGGTGAAGGTCACGATGGACAACGCCAGCGACCAGTCAGGTCTCGACCTTTCGCCCGGCGGGCCGCTCGACCGCTTCTTCAAGCAGTTCGGCCAAGGCGTCGATCCGTTCGGCGACCAAGGCGATTCGCAAGGCCTGCCCGCGCCGCACCGTCACCCTCATCATCTCGAAATGGCGCAAGGCTCCGGCTTCTTCATTTCGCCGGACGGCTACATCGTCACCAACAACCACGTCGTTGACCACGCGACCAAGGTGACGGTGACGACGATCGACGGCAAGACCATTCCGGCCAAGGTGATCGGCACCGATCCGAAGACGGATCTTGCTTTGCTGAAAGTCACCGAGGGTGACAATTATCCTTACGTCAAGTTCTCCGACAAGCCGCCGCGGGTCGGCGACTGGGTCCTCGCGGTCGGCAATCCGTTCGGTCTTGGCGGCACGGTGACCGCCGGCATTGTCTCGGCGCGCGGCCGCGACATCGGCTCCGGCCCCTATGACGACTTCCTCCAGATTGACGCGCCGGTCAATCGCGGCAATTCGGGCGGTCCGAGCTTCAACAATCAGGGCGAAGTGGTCGGCGTCAATACCGCGATCTTCTCGCCCTCCGGCGGCAGCGTCGGCATCGGTTTCGCTATCGCCAGCGACGTGGTCCAGAACGTCGTCCAGCAGCTCAAGGCCCACGGCTTCGTCGAACGCGGCTGGCTGGGCGTTGAAATCCAGCCGGTCAGCCAGGATATCGCCGACAGTTTGGGCCTGAAGCAGACCGAGGGCGCCCTCGTCGCCAGCGCGCAGAAGAATTCGCCTGCCGCCGAGGCCGGGGTGAAGGCTGGCGACGTCATCACCAAGGTTAACGGCGATGCCGTGGCCGACCCGCGCGAACTCGCCCGCAAGATCGCGGCGATCGGCCCGAACAAGACGGTTGAGCTGACCGTGGTCCGCAACGGCGACACCAAGACGATCTCGGTGACGCTTGGTCAGATGACCAACAAAGAGGCGTCGAACGAGCCGTCTTCGAACAACAACTCGGCCCAGAGCGACGATGCGGCCAAGAACGAAATGGCCAAGCTCGGCCTCACGCTCGCGCCGGTCGGCGACGGCAAGGCCGGCGTCGTCGTCGAAGATGTCGATCCCGACAGCTCGGCGGCGCAGAAGGGCTTGCAGCAGGGCGACATCATTCTCGACGCCGGCGGCAAGCAGGTCAACCGGCCGAGCGACGTCTCGGCGGCCGTCGACGCCGCCAAGCACGAGGGCCGCAAGGCGGTGCTGTTGCGCGTGAAATCCGGCGACAATGTGCATTTTGTCGCCCTCTCGACCCAAGCGGCCTCGTGACCGCTTGAGTAGCCTCCGCCGCCGCGCTCGCCCCTGGCGCTGCGGCGGATGAAGCGGCGGCAGGCTGGGCTCGAAGCCTGGCCTGCCGTTTTTTTCTGGGAGCCGCTATATGTCCTCCATGCGGATTCTGATCATCGAGGACGATCGCGACGCCGCCGCCTATCTGGTCAAGGCCTTCCGCGAGGTCGGCCACGTCGCCGATCACGCCACGGACGGCCTGACCGGCTACGACCTCGCCAGAGAGGGCGGCTACGACGTCGCCGTCGTCGATCGCATGTTGCCCAAAATGGACGGCTTGTCGCTGATCGGCGCGCTGCGGGCGCAGAATGTCGATACGCCCATTCTGATCCTGTCCGCCCTCGGCCAGGTGGACGACCGCGTCAAGGGCCTGCGCGCCGGCGGCGACGACTATCTCGCCAAGCCCTACGCCTTCTCCGAATTGCTCGCCCGCGTCGACGCGCTGGCGCGGCGCCGGCCGAAAGGGGCAAGCGAGGAGACGGTCTATCGCATTGCCGATCTCGAGCTCGATCGCCTGTCGCACAAGGTCACCCGCGGCGGCGTCGAAATCCCGCTGCAGCCGCGCGAGTTTCGTTTGCTCGAATATCTGATGCAGCACGCCGGCAAGGTCGTCACCCGGACCATGCTGCTCGAGAGCGTTTGGGACTATCACTTCGATCCGCAGACCAATGTGATCGACGTGCATATCTCGCGATTGCGCGCCAAGATCGATAAAGACTTCGATCCGCCGCTGCTCCACACGGTCCGCGGCGCGGGATACATGATTCGTGACGGCGCTCGGTAAGATTTTCCGCACCACCGCCTTCAAGCTGGCGCTCGCCTTTCTCGCATTGAGCGCCGCCGGCGCCGGCTTGGTCTTGAGCATTGTCGGGATGGAAGTCTTCACGCTGGTCGACGAAGAATCGAAGCAGACGATCGCCGCCGAAGCCGACGGCCTCGCCGAGCAATATGCGCAGGGCGGCATCCGCAGGCTCGGCTATGTCATCGAGCAGCGCACCCGCGAGCCGGGCTCGTCCATCTATCTTCTCACGAACTATGCCGGCGAGACCTTGGCCGGCAATATCGAGCGCCTGCCGCCGGGCGTGCTCGACAAGCCCGGCTTTATCGAAACGCCTTACGAGACGGCGGACGATTCGACGCTCGACCGGCGGGCGCTGGCGCGCATCTTCGTTTTGCCTGGCGGCTTTCGTCTGCTGGTCGGCCACGATCTGCGCGACCGCGCGCGCATCGCCCATGTCATGGTGCGAGCGCTGGAAATTTCGCTGGTCTGCTTGGCGGCGCTGGGCGCGCTGGGCGCGCTGTTCGTCGCGCGTCGGGTGCTGCGCCGCATCGACGCGATGAGCAATGCGTCGCGCGCAATCATGGCCGGCGACCTCACCGAGCGCTTGCCGGTCTCGGGCTCGGGCGACGAACTCGATCGTCTCGCCGAAAATCTCAACGACATGCTGGCGCGGATCGGCGAATTGATGGTGGGCTTGCGCGAAGTCTCCGACAACATCGCTCACGACTTGCGCACGCCTTTGACGCGGCTGCGCAATCATGCCGAAGCGGCGCTGCGCCTGGAAGGCGACGCCAGGGCCTATCGCGCCGCGCTCGAGCGTACGATCGAAGAGTCGGACGGCTTGATCCGGGTTTTCAACGCGCTGCTGATGATCGCCCGGGCCGAATCGGGCGCCGATCGCTCGGCCTTGAGCGATTTCGACGTGGGCGAGGCGGCGCACGGCGTCGTCGAACTTTACGAACCGGCGGCTGAGGAGGCGGGGGCCAAGCTTAAAGCGGATATCGAGCCCGGCCTGATTGTCCGCGGCAATCGCGAACTGCTCGGCCAGAGCATCGCCAATCTGCTCGACAATGCGCTGAAATACGGCGCGCCGGCGCCGATCTTGGCCCTCGCGCCGCCGACCGCTCCGTCGGAAGAGGCGCGGCCCGCTGCGCCGACGACGGAGGTCGAACTCGTCGTCCGGCGCGCCGGCGAGATGGTCGAGATCGTGGTCGCCGATCATGGCCCAGGCATCGATCCGGCCGATCGCGCCCGCGTCTTCGAACGATTCGTCCGTCTCGAAGGGGCACGTTCGCGGCCCGGCTCGGGCCTTGGCCTGTCGCTCGCCGCAGCGGTGGCGCATCTGCATGGCGGCGCAGTCCGTCTCGAAGACAATCAGCCGGGCTTGCGCGTCGTCATCAGCCTGCCGGCCCGGCCGGCCGCGCTCGGCGAGCCGCTTGAAAAAGCGCCGGCCGCGAACGCCGCGGCGCTTTCGTGACGGCGGCGGCGCTCGCCGAGAGGCTCGTCGCCGCGCCGCGTCTGGCCGAGCCGGCGATGGCGAGACGGCGGCTCGCGGGATTGCTGGCTGAAGAGGCGGCCGCGCCGCTCGCCGGTCTCGTCGAGCGCAAGAAAGCGCGCGACCTGCTGCTCGGCCTCGCCGATCATTCGCCCTATCTATGGGCGCTCGTCAGCGAAAATCCGGCGCGGCTCGCCCGCCTTCTCGCCGCGTCGCCCGAGGCGTCCCTCGATGCGCTGATCGCGGCCATCGCCGCGCGCCGCGACCAAAGCGAGGCCGAACTGATGCGCGCCCTGCGCCAGGCGAAGCGGGAAGCGGCTCTGTTGATCGCGCTCGCCGATCTCGGCGGCGTCTGGGGCGTGGTCGAAGTGACGGAAAGCCTGACTCGATTCGCCGACGCCGCGGTCTCGGCCGCCTTGCGCTTCGCGCTCAGCGATTATGCGCGGGCCGGGCGCTTGACCCTGGATCTGCAAGCGCCCGATTTCGAACGCGAAAGCGGCCTCGTCGTGCTGGCGATGGGGAAACATGGCGGTCGCGAGCTCAATTATTCGAGCGACGTCGATCTCGTCGTCTTCTTCGACGAGTCCGCCAATTGCGCGCCGGCCGGCGTCGAGCCTGGTCCGCTTTTCGCGCGCTTGACCAAGGCGCTGGCGCGGCTGCTTCAAGAACGTACCGGCGACGGCTATGTGCTGCGCGTCGATTTGCGCTTGCGGCCCGACCCGGGCGCGACCGCGGTCGCCATGGCTATCTCCTCCGCCTACTCCTATTACGAGACGCTCGGCCAGAATTGGGAGCGCGCCGCGATGATCAAGGCGCGTCCGGTCGCCGGCGATATCGCGCTCGGCGAAAAGTTCTTGCGCGATCTGTCGCCGTTCATCTGGCGCAAATATTTCGACTACGCCTCGATCGCCGACGTCCACGCCATGAAGCGCCAGATTCACGCTTTTCATGGCCATGCGGAAGTGACGGCGGCCGGCCACGACGTCAAACTCGGCCGCGGCGGCATCCGCGAGATCGAGTTCTTCGTCCAGACGCAGCAGCTCATCTTCGGCGGCCGCCGGCCGCGCATGCGCGGCGCACGGACGCTCGACATGCTGGCGGAGCTGAAAGCCGACGGCTGGGTCGGCGCCGACGCCGCGCGCGACCTCTCCTCAGCCTACGAATTCCTGCGCCGGATCGAGCATCGGCTGCAGATGATCGCCGACGAGCAGACGCAGCGCTTGCCGGACGATCCGACTGCGCTGGCGCGCTTCGCCAAGTTTTGCGGCTATGAGAGGGTCGAGCGCTTCACTGAAGAATTGATCGGCCATTTGCGCCGCGTCGAGACGCATTACGCCCGCCTTTTCGAACACGCGCCAGGTCTCGACGCGAATGTCGGCAGCCTCGTCTTCACCGGCGTGGTCGATGATCCCGAGACTTTGCGGACGCTGCGAAGCATGGGCTTTCGCGAGCCGGAGCGCGCAGCCGAGACGATTCGCGGCTGGCATTTCGGGCGCCGCGCCGCGATCCAAAGCCAACGCGCGCGCGAAGCGTTGACCGAGGTCACTCCGGCGCTGCTCGAAGCCTTCGCCGCATCCGGTGATCCGGACGCCGCCATAGCGACGCTGGACGCCGCGCTCGCCCGCATGCCGGCGGCGGTGGAGCTTTTTTCGATTCTGCGCTCGAACGCCGACGTACGCCAGCTCTTCGCCGACATTCTCGGCAGCGCCCCGCGTCTCGCCAATGTGGTCGCGACCCGGCCGCATGTGCTCGACGGCGTCATCGATCCGGCGCGCGGCGCCGATTTCGACAAGCTCGCCGTCGCGGAGCGGATCGAGGCTTTTCTCGCCGGCGCGCCGACTTTCGAGAGCGTCCTCGATCGCGTTCGCGATTTCGCCGCGGAGGATATGTTCTTGATCGGCGTTCGCCTGTTTTCCGGCGCGCTCGATCCCGATCGCGCCGGCCGCGCCTATAGCGCGCTCGCCGAGGCGATCGTCGCCGCGCTGCTCGACCGGGTCGCCGAAGCCCTCGCGGCGGATCACGGGCGGGTGCCTGGCGGCCGCGTCGCGATCGTCGCGATGGGCAAGCTCGGCTCCCGCGAGATGACCGCGGCGTCCGATCTCGACCTGATTCTCGTTTATGATTTTCCGCCAGGCGCGGAATCGGACGGCGGCCGACCCCTGCCGGCCGTACTCTACTACACGCGGCTGCTGCAGCGTCTGATCGCCGCGCTCACCGCGCCGACCAAAGCCGGCCGACTCTATGACGTCGATCTGCGCTTGCGTCCCTCCGGCCGCAAGGGACCGCTGGCGACGCAATTTCGCGGCTTCGCCGCCTATCAACGCGACGAGGCCGAGACCTGGGAGCATATGGCGCTCGCCCGAGCCAGGCCGATCGCCGGCGACGCCGAACTCGCCAGGGCGATCGAGAAGGCGATCGGCGGCGTGTTGCGCAAAGCGCGCGATCGCGACGCTTTGGTCGCGGACGTCCGCGCCATGCGCGCTTTGATCGCGGCCGAAAAGGGCGACGCGGATCCCTGGGACCTGAAACTCGCGGCCGGCGGCCTGCTCGACATCGAGTTCATCGCGCAATTCCTGATCCTGGCCGACTCGCGGGCGCATCCGAAGATCAGGGACGTCTCGACGCGCGCGATCATCGCCAAGGCGGGCGCGGCCGGTCTGATCGCGTCCGAGCAGGCGCGCGCTTTGGTTGACGCGCACAAGCTGTTCACCGATGCGACGCAGTTGATGCGGCTTTCGGTCGACGGTCCGTTCGATCCGGCTAAGGCCGCGGAGGGCGTGACGCGCCGCATCGCCGCTGCGGCCGGTCTGCCTGACATAGCGGCGCTGGCGGCGGCGATCAACGACGCGCGCAGCGAAGTGCGAGAGGCGTACGAGGAGATTTTGGCCTCTTCCATACGGCGGAGCGGCGAAACGCCGCGCGCCGCCAAGCGGGGAGCGGCGGAGTGAGGCTGCAAGCGGCAGAGTACATAAAAGGGGGCATAGCGCGATGGCGGACAACACGATCCTCGTCGAACACCGCCGGGTTGGGCGCCAGGCGCATTATCGCGTCCTCACGTTGAACCGGCCGGACCGGCTCAACGCCTTTATCGCGCCGATGCACCACGCCCTGCGTCAGGCGCTGATCGAAGCCGAGCGCGATCCTTCGTGTCGCGCCGTTCTCCTCACCGGCGCAGGCCGCGGTTTTTGCGCCGGCCAGGACCTTTCCGAGCGCGTCGTCAACGACGACGGGCCGCCGCCCGATCTCGGCGCGACGCTCGATGCGCTGTACAATCCCCTGATCCGCCGGCTGCGCGCCATGCCGCTGCCGGTTGTCTGCGCCGTGAACGGCCCGGCCGCCGGCGCCGGCGCCAATATCGCGCTCGCCTGCGACCTCGTCCTCGCCGCCCGCTCGGCCAGCTTCTTGCAGGCTTTCGCGCGGATCGGGCTTGCGCCCGACGCCGGCGGCACGTTCTTCTTGACCCGGACGGTCGGACCGGCGCGGGCGCGCGGCCTCGCCATGCTCGCCGAGCCGCTCAGCGCCGAAAAAGCCGAGGCCTGGGGTCTGATCTGGAAAGCCGTCGACGACGACGCGCTGATGGAGGAAGCGCACGCGACCTGCGCCAAGCTCGCCTCCGGCTCGGCGGCGGCGCTCGCCGCGATCAAGCAAGGATTCGAGGCGGCGTCGACCAACAGCTTGAGCGAACAGCTCGATGTCGAGCGCGACGCGCAGCGTCGACTGGGCCGCGCCGGCGACTATCGGGAGGGCGTGCGCGCCTTTCTCGAGAAACGCCCGGCGCGTTTTCAAGGCCGCTTCTGAGTCCCGGCGATGGTCCCGGCTCTTCAAGGCTCCATCACGCGGATCGGCTTGCCGTCGAGCCAAGCGCGAATGTTCTCGACCGTCTGGCCATAGAAGGTCCGGTACGATCCTTCGGTGACATAACCGACATGTCCCGTCGCGACGACATTGTCGAGCCTGCGGAACGGGTGGTCCTCGGGCAAAGGCTCGACATCGAACGTATCCAGCGCCGCGCCGCCGATGCGGCGATTCCTCAGCGCGTCGATCAGCGCCTCTTCCACGACGATCGGTCCGCGCGACGTGTTGACCAGGATCGCGTCCGGCTTCATCAGCGACAGCGCGCGGGCGTCGACGAGGCCGCGCGTTCGCTCCGACAAGCGCAGATGAATGCTGACGAAGTCGCCGCGCTTGAACAGATCGTCCTTGCTCACGCGCTGGGCGCCGGCGGCCGCGGCGCGCGCATCGTCGAGATTCTGGCTCCAGGCGATCGCCTCCATGCCGAATGCCTTGCCGTAGCGCGCCATTGTCGCGCCGATCCCGCCGAGGCCGAGCAGGGCCAGGGTCGCGCCGGCGAGGTCGCGGCCGATCGTCGTCTGCCAGCGGCCGGCGCGCACCGCCTCGAACTCCGCCGGCAAGCGTCGCGCCGCGGCGAGGAGCAGCGCCCAGGCGAGTTCCGGCGCGGCGGTCGACGAGCCGCCGGTGTTGCAGACGAGGACGCCCGCCTCCCGCGCGGCGCGAATATCGATGGCGGCGTTGCGATGACCGGTGCTGACGATCAGTTTGAGTTCGGGCAGCCGCGCGATCAGCGAACGATCGATCGCCGTGCGTTCGCGCATGACGCAAATGACGTCGCAAGACGCCAGCCTGTCGACGAGGCGCTCGCGGTCGGCGATGCGGTCGTGATGAAATTCGAGATCGACATCGCCCAAAACCGACCAGTCGGCGAAGCGGCGCGCGACCTTCTGATAATCGTCGAGAACGGCGATTTTGACGCGACGGTTCATGGCGGCCTCGCTCCGCGAGCTTACAAGGATTCTTACGGCCGCGTCGGAAAGATTGGAAGGGCGGCTTGAGCTCGAGTCGTCACGTCGCAGGGCTGTCCGGGGAAAATGAGCGGTAAATTTGACGCCCGGAGCGCGGCCCTCGCAAACGAGGCGATATCGAGTTTATTCGCAGGCTTCTGATTGGCGAGACTCAGAAACGAGCGCGCAAATCTCAAACACCGCGCCGCCATCGAGGCGGGCGCGCCTCAAGGCCGAGCCGGCTTCGCCGGTCGCTCCGCTGCGCTTCGCGAACCTTGACCCGCGCCCGCCTCGATGGCCTTTTTGCAACCAAGACGTTTTGCTGACCGAAACGGCCATACGGCCGGTTTCGGCAGCAAAACGTCTTGGTCGCCAATAGCCACGCCGAGCGATCGCCGTCACCCGGAAGGGGCGGAGCGCAAGCGAAACACCCGCCATGGCGCCGCGCGGGCGGACATCGTGTTGCACGTACCTTCGAGGCGCCATGGCGGGTTGACGGCGATCGGGCGGCGTGGCGCCGCGGTGTCGAAAGCAAGCCAAACCGCCGGACCGAGGCGCAGGCCTTTCCCCGACAGCCTGCGACAAATCGGGAATGACGGGACGCCGCCGTCGCCACTCAGCTCGCCTTCAAGGCCGCTCCGGGCGACGAGAAATCGAGTTCCGCCGCCGGGCGCGGCTTGCTCAGCATGAAGCCCTGCGCCAGCGTGCATCCGGCGGCGCGAAGCAACTCGAATTGCTCGCGCGTCTCCACCCCTTCCGCCGTGGTGCGGATGCCCAGCGCCCGGCTGAGATTGGCGACCGCGGCGACGATCGCAGCGCAATCCTGCCGGGTCGACATGTCGCTGATAAACGAGCGGTCGATCTTGATCGTGTCGAACGGGAACATGCGCAGATAGCTCAGCGAGGAAAAGCCCGTGCCGAAATCGTCGAGCACGATGGCGACGCCGAGCTGTTTGAGGCTGCGCAACAAAGAAAGGTTATGGTCGTTCTGGGTGACCAGGACGGATTCCGTGATCTCGAGCTCCAGCCTTTCGGCCGCGAGACCGGAATCGGCGAGCGCGCCGCGCACCGCATCGACGAGATTGCCGCGCTTGAACTGGGCGGCCGAAAGGTTGACGGCGAGCTTCAAATCCGCCGGCCATTTGGCCGCCTCCATGCAGGCCGCGCGCAGCACCCACTCGCCGATCGGGACAATCAGGCCGAGCTCCTCGGCGAGCGAAATGAATTGATCGGGCCGCACCATGCCGCGTTCCGGGTGGCGCCAGCGCACCAGCGCCTCCGCCCCGCAGATCCTGCCGGTCTCGAAACTGTACACCGTTTGATAGAAGACCTCGAACTCGCCTTTCGCCAGCGCCTTGCGCAGATCCGCTTCGAGCGCGTGGCGCGAACGCGCCTCGACGTCCATGGCCAGTTCGAAGAAGCGGTAATCATTGCGCCCATCGGCTTTGGCGCGATAAAGCGCCAGGTCGGCGTTCTTCATCAATTGATCGGCCTCGGCGCCGTCATAGGGCGCGAGGGCGACGCCAATGCTGGCGCCGATATTGAGTTGGCGCCCGTCGATCTCGTAGGGCGCGCTGATGTCGAGCAAGATGCGTTTGGCGAGCGCGACCACATCGTCCATCCCCTCGGCGTCGAGCGGCTGAAGCACCGCGAATTCGTCGCCGCCGATGCGGGCGACCGTGTCGGACGGGCGCGTCGCGTTGCGCAGACGCTCCCCCGCGGCCCGCAGCAGGAGGTCGCCGACCGGATGGCCGAGCGAATCGTTGACGTCTTTGAAATGGTCGAGATCGATGATGAGGACCGCGAAGGTTTTTGACGAGCCGCGCGAACGCGCCAGCTCGTATTCGATCCTTTCGACGAATTGGGCGCGATTGAAAAGATCGGTGAGGGCGTCATGCTGCGCCATATAGACGATCTTTTCCTCGGCGCGCCGTCGCTCGGAAATATCTTCGTGGGTGACCAGCCAGCCGCCGCCGGCGATCGGCTGGTCGACGATGTTGATCGTCCGTCCGTCGACAGTCGAACCGATCCGGCTCCTGACTTCGCCCTTTGCGACCGTGTCGAGAATGAGGGCGACATATTGATCGACGTCGCCGTTGAACAGGCCGACCTCGCGCCGATGCTCGATGAGGCGGCGCAACGTGCAGCCCGGCTTCACCACGTCGGGGGAAAGCGCGTACATCCGCAGGTAGGCTTTGTTGCAGAGGACGATCTCGCCCGCCGCGTTGAACATGCACAGGCCCTGGGCGAGGTTGTTGACGGCGTCTTCGAAACTCTTCAACCGCGCTTTCAGCGCCTCTTCCCCCGTCGGCGCCGTATCGCCCTCGGCGCGCGTCAGGCCCGCCGCTCGCCGCGCCAAAAAAGCGCCGAGCGGCGAGCCGCCGTTGACGAGCCTGTTGACGACGGAGAGAATGCTCAGCCCCCTAACGCGCGGCGCTGTCGAGATCGGCGAGCGTGAACCTGCCCTGACGATCAGGCGGGATTGTCCGCGGTCGGGATTAAGCTGTGGTTAACCGGCGGCAGGGCTTGCAAATCGGCGGCTCGCCGATCGCCTCATGGACCGTTCGGGGCCTTGTCGAGGGCGCTGAGAACGCGTTGGCGCGACAATTCGAGCAGGCCGCGCATCGCTTCGGCCGCCTCGTCGCCGCGGCGCGCCAGAATGGCGGAAAGGACCGCCTCGTAGGGCGTCAGATCGATCGGCTGGCGGCCCGGGCTCTTCTGCGTCAGCGCGAACGAGACGCGCAGGGCCGTCTTCACTGCGCCGCCAATCGTCACGAATAGTCCGTTATGGGTCGCGGCGATGATCGCGAGATGAAATTCCGTCTCTGCGCTCGCCGCCAAAGCGGGCGTGTGCAGCATCGAGATCATGTCGGCGTAGCAGCGCTGGATATGTTCGAGGTCTTCATCCGTCCCGTCGCGCGCCGCCAGGCAGCAGGCGCGCGGCTCGAAACATTGGCGCATCTCGTAAAGGTCCTCGACGATACGCCGATCGAACTGGGCGTTAAGCCGCCAGGACAGAACGTCGGGATCGAGCAAGTTCCAGCTCGAAAAAGGCAGGACGCGCGTGCCGACTTTCGGCGCGACCTCGATCAGGCGCTTGGCGGCGAGGTTTTTCACCGCCTCGCGGATCGTCGAGCGGGATACGCCATAGGCCTGGCACAGCTCGCTTTCGATCGGCAGGGAATCGCCCGGCCTGAATTCTCCCGAGACGATGCGCGTGCCCAGAATGCGCGCGACTTGCGCGCTCATCGTGCTGACGGAAGTGTTCCGCTCGAACATTTCATCCCCAGACCAAGTGTCGCGACGCGGGCGCGCTTTATGACGATCGGCCGGTCCGTTCTCCGCGGCGCGGACAATTCTTCTTCTATGAACCCCGCGCGCTTATGGCTAGGCCAAGCGCCCTCGTCGCGCGTTTCAAGGCATTGACAAAGGTTCGGTTGTGGCTCACCCTAAAGAGCATATGGTAAGATGAATGCGCTCGCCAGAGGATTCGGACGGGCGACGCATGGCGGAAACGCCAACTGGGAGGATGAAAAGGCGCGGCTGGAGCGCGCGCCCGCGCCGTTCGACGCGGCAAAACTCAACGCCAGAAGGAGGAGACGTCATGAAGTTTATCAAAGCGCTCGCGATTGCGGCCGGCTTATGCGCTTTAAGCGTCGCGGCTGAAGCCAAGACCCAGGTCGTCTGGTGGGACTTCCTCAGCGGCGGCGACGGCGTTCGGATGAAGGCGATGATCCAGAAGTTCAACGCCGAGAATCCCGATATTGAAATTCAACCGACGACGCTGGAATGGGGCGTACCCTTCTACACCAAGGTGCAAACGTCGGCGGCGGTCGGGCAGGGCCCCGACGTGATGACCTACCATCTTTCGCGCCTGCCGCTCGGCGTCTCGACCGGCGTGCTGCGGCCTTACAGCATGGATGAATTGAAGGCGGTCGGCCTCTCGGAGAGCGATTATTTCCCCACCGATTGGGACGCCGCCCATGTCGACGGCAAGCTCTATGGCGTGCCGCTCGATATTCACTCGATCATTCTCTATTACAACAAGGACGCCCTGAAAGCGGCCGGGCTCCTCGGCGACGACGGCTTGCCCAAGGGACTCGACGGGCTCGACAATTTCAACGCCGCGTTGAAGAAGCTGACCGGCGGCAAGACGCAATACGGGCTGTCCTTCGCCACGGCCGAGCACGGCACGATTTGGCGCATTTTCTACACCATGCTGAGCCAGCAGAGCGGCGACTTTCTCAAGGACAACAAGATTCTCGACGGCGACAATTTGCAAAAAGCCGAGAAGGCGACCAGCGCGATGGCCGATTGGGTCGCCAAGGGCTACGCGCCGAAGCTCACCGAATATCCCGCTTCGATCGCGCTCTTCACCTCGGGCAAGGCGGCTTTCCATATCAACGGCGTCTGGGAAGTGCCGACCATGGTCGATCTCGCCAAGAACAACAAGCTCGGCTTCGATTGGGGCGCGATCCAGATACCGACCCTGTTCGACCATCCAGCGACCTGGGCCGATTCGCATTCCTTCGCCATTCCTGACCGAAAGGGGAATCCGGTTTCGAAGGAGAAGGTCGACGCTGTCATGAAGGTGATCGCCTGGATGAACAAGAACAGCATCATGTGGGCCTCGGCGGGCCATATCCCGGCCTATAAGCCGGTCACCGAGACGGCCGAGTACCAGAAGATGCAGCCGAACGCGACCTATTCCTCGCTCGCCAAGACGGCGGTGTTCGACCCCAAGTCGAAGATCGCCGGCGTCGCTTCGCCAGTCTATGAGGCGACGGCCAATTACATCCAGCCTGCCGTAAACGGGCAGCTCGCGCCCGCCGACGCGGTCCAACAGATGCGCGACGAGTTGCAGGGCGATCTCAAATAAGTTGCAGAGGAAATAGGATGAACACGGCCGACGTCGCCTCGCCGCGCCGTCGGCCGCTTCGTCGCGAAGCGGCCGACAATAGAACGACGATCGCCCGCCGCAGCGGCGCGCTTCCCGTCCTCGTCTTCGTCGCGCCGTTCGTGATCGCCTATTGCGTGCTGTTCCTTTATCCGACGCTCAACATGATCGAGTTGAGCTTCACCGACGCGCCGCTGATCGGCGCGGGCAAATGGATCGGCTGGCGCAACTACCAACGATTGCTCGGCGACCGGCTGTTCATCGAGTCGGTCATTCATACGCTCTATTTCGTCGTGCTGACGGTCGTACCGAATACCGCCCTCGGCCTGATTTTCGCGATGATGGTCGTCCGGCTGAAGGGCTGGCTGCAGAGCATCGTCCTCGCCTGCTTCTTTCTGCCCTATATCCTGCCGAGCAGCGTCGTCACCCTCCTTTGGGGATGGATGCTGGATTTCCAGTTCGGCATTGCGCAACACCTAATCAGTTGGATCGTCG
>Ga0209062_1000435_pt1 | contig 128783 bp, 112 predicted proteins | sample Coa_R2_2_FD_187158 | JGI IMG/M metagenome (GOLD analysis project Ga0209062, IMG submission 187158) | Surface soil microbial communities from Centralia Pennsylvania, which are recovering from an underground coalmine fire - Coalmine... | ecosystem: Environmental > Terrestrial > Soil >... | reverse complement strand
GATCACGACAACGTGGTGCGGTTCGGCGCCGGCATCACGCCCGACATGCTCACGTGGTCGCTGAGCGGCAACGATCTCGACGTCAGCATCGCGGGCACCTCCGATATCCTGACGCTGCAGAACGACCTCGCCGGGCTTCCGACGGCGATCCAGCAGTTCACCTTCGCGGACGGCACGACCTGGACGCGCGCCCAGGTCGAGCAGATGATCATCAACCAGGAGATCGCCGGCGGCGACGCCACCATCGTCGGCTTCGTCGACGGCACCAATACGTTCACGGCCGGTGCTTCCGACGAGACCTTCGAGGGCAGGGGCGGGACCAACACCTACGTCTATTCGTCGGCCGGCGGCAACGACGTGGTCGACGACGGCGGCAGTCATTCCGTTCTCGTTTTCAGCGACATCGCCGCGGCGGGCGTGACGCTCGGCCGCAACGGCGCCGGCAACGATCTCACTCTCACCATCGACGCGACGGGCAAGACCGTCACGGTGCGCAACCAGTTCAACTATCTGGGCGTCGGCACGCTGCAGACCGTCACCTTCGCGGACGGCACGGTGTGGGCCGCCGCGCAGATCAGGCAGATGCTGCTCGACCAGGAGAGCGCCGCCGCCGGCGGCGCGGTCTACGGCTATGCCAACAGCAACGACACGCTGATCGCCGGCCCGGGGGACAAGTACCTCAACGGCGACGGCGGCGCCGACACCTACAAGTATTCGTCGGCCGGCGGCAACGACATCGTCGATGACGGCGGCAACCAGTCGAGCCTCGTCTTCACCGATATCGACGCGGGCGCCGTCAGCCTGAGCCGCGCCGGCGCGAGCCTCGACCTCGTGATCACGGACACCACGACGGCCAAGACCGTCACCGTGAAGGGGCAGTTCAGCGGCATCGGCGACGGTACCCTGCAGGCCATCACGTTCGCGGACGGCACCGTGTGGAGCCCCGCCCAGGTCAAGCAGATGCTGCTCTATCAGGAGAGCGCGCAGACCGGCGGCTCGCTCTACGGCTATGCCAACAGTAACGACACACTGGTCGCCGGCCTCGGCGACAAGTACCTCAACGGCGAGGGCGGCGCCGACACCTACGTGTACGCGTCGGCGGACGGCAACGACATCATCGATGATGGCGGCAACCAGTCGAAGCTCGTCCTCACCGACATCAACTCGACCGACGTCAGCCTCGCGACCTCGTCGCAGAATGCCAACGACCTCATCATCACGAACAATGTCACGGGCAAGACCGTCCTGGTGCTCGGGCAGTTCAGCAACATCGCGGCCGGCACGCTGCAGAGCTTCGCCTTCGCCGATGGCGTGACGTGGACCGCGGCAGAGGTCGCCGTGCTCGCCAATGCCGACACGGTCTATGCCGGCACCGGCGACAAGACCCTGAGCGGGCGCAACCGGCCGCTCGACTACGTCTATTCGACAGCCGGCGGCAACGATGTGATCGACGACGGCGGCAACCAGTCGAAGCTGACGTTCCTCGACATCGCGTCGTCCGGCGTGAGCCTGAGCCGCAGCGGGCGAAGCCGCGACCTGACGATGACCATCCTGGCGACCGGCAAGACGCTGACCATCGCGGGCCAGTTCAGCGGCATCGGCGCCGGCACGCTGCAGTCCATCACGTTCGCGGACGGCGTGGCGTGGACGCCGGGCCAGGTCAAGCAGATGCTGCTGGACCAGGAGAGCGCGCAGACCGGCGGCTCGGTCTACGGCTACGCCAACACCGCCGACACGCTGGTCGCGGGCCTCGGCGACAAGTACCTCAACGCGCTCGGCGACGTCGGCGGCATCGGCACCTATGTCTATTCCGCGGCCGGCGGCAACGACACCATCGACGACGGCGGCAACCAGTCGAGCCTCGTGTTCAGCGACATCAATGCGACCGACGTGAATCTGAGCCGCAACGGCGCGAGCCGCGACCTCGTCATCACCGACGATGTGACCGGCAAGACCGTCACGGTGCTCGGCCAGTTCAGCGGCATCGCGGCCGGCACCTTGCAAAGCTTCACGTTCGCGGACGGCGCGATGTGGACGGCAGCGCAAGTCAAGCAGATGCTTTTGAATCAAGAGAGCGCGCAGAACGGCGGATCGATCTTCGGTTATGCCAACACCACCGACACCTTGGTCGCGGGCCTCGGCGACAAGTACCTCAATGCGCTCGGCGACGTCGGCGGCGTCGGCACGTACGTGTACTCGTCCGCCGGCGGCAACGACACGATCGACGACGGCGGCAACCAGTCGAAGCTCGTCTTCACCGATATCGACCCGGCCGGCGTCGCGCTCGCCTGGCCGACCGGCACCAACGACCTCGTGATCACGGTGCTCGCCACCGGCAAGACCGTGACGGTGCACAACCAGTTCAGCGGCATCGCGGCCGGCACGCTGCAGTCCTTCACGTTCGCCGACGCAACGGTATGGACCGCCGCGCAGGTGCAGGCGATGCTCGCGCCGAGCACCGCGAGCTACGCCTTCGACAAAGGCGAGGGGCACCTCACGATCCACCCCGGGATGGCGACCACGATCACGCTCGGCGCCGACATCGCGGCGAGCGACGTCGCGCTGCAGGCGGACAGTGCCGGCGATTTCACCATCCGGCTGCGCGACACCGGCGAGACCCTCACGGTCGACGCCGACCTCTCCGGCCAATATTGGGGCATCGCCAGCGTGATCGGCACGCTCGTCTACGGCGACGGCACCAGCATCGCCCTCAATCGCGGCTGGAGCACGCCGTTCACCTTCAACTGGCTCGGCGAGTCCGGCAACATGACGCTCAACGGCGCCGGCTTCGGCAACAACGTGTTCGAGCTCGGCCCGAACGACGTGGCGAACAGTGTGTTCGGCTGGGGCAACACCTTCGACTTCGCCACGGGCGACGGTCCGGTGACCATCAACCCGACCAGCGGCGGCAACACCGTCAATACGATCCAGATGGCGGCCGGCATCACGGCGAGCGACGTCATCTTCCAGGCCGACGCGGCCGGCGACCTGTTCATCAAGCTGCTCTCGACCGGCGACACCATCAAGGTCACCAATGATCTCTCGGGCCAGTATTGGGGTATTGCGAGCCAGGTCGGCACGCTCGCGTTCGCGGACGGCACCAGCATCAGCCTCAATCGGCCCTGGAGCACGCCGTTCACGTTGGATTGGCTCGGGCAGTCCGGCAACATGACGCTGACTGGCGCCGGCTTCGGCAACAACACGTACGAGCTCGGCCCGAACGACGTGGTGACCGGCGCGTACGGCTGGGGCAACACCTACGACTTCGCCAAAGGGGATGGCCCGGTCACCATCAATCCGGCGAGCGGCCAGAACGTCACGAACGTCATCCAGATGGCGGCCGGCATCTCGGCGAGCGACGTGGTCCTCGAGTCGGACGCCAGCCAGGACCTGATCGTCCGCCTGCGCGACACCGGCGATGTGATCACCGCCACCAACGACCTCTCGGTGCAGAACTGGGGCATCGCGAGCCAGGTGACCGCGATCGACTTCGCCGACGGCACGAGCATCAGCCTCGAGCGCGGCTGGAGCAACGATTTCACCTGGACGTGGCTCGGCGGCGGCGGCAACGCGACCCTCAACGGCGCGATCCTCGGCAACAACGTGTACGAGCTCGGCCCCAACGACGTCGCGACCGGCGCGACCGGCTGGGGCAACACCTACGAATATGCCGAGGGCGACGGGTCCGTCACCATCAACCCCGGCACCGGCGCCAACGTGACCAATGCGGTCCAGCTCGGCACCGGCATCTCGTCGGGGCTCCTCTGGTTCGCCCAGCAGGGCAACGATCTCCAGGTCGACGAGATCGGCACCAGCGATCAGCTCACGATCAAGAGCTGGAACGCCGGCGGCAACGGCCAGACACTGAGCTTCGGCACCGCCGACGGCGCGAAGCTCGACAACAGCCTCGCCCAGCTCATCAGCGCGATGGCGACCTATTCGTCGAGCAACCCGGGCTTCAACCCGGCGACAGCCACGCAGATGCCGAACGATCCGACCCTGCAGAGCGCGATCGCGTCATCCTGGCATCACTGATGCAGCGACACCGGACGCGCAGGAATGGTTCGCTCGCGTCGGCCCGCATCGGTTTCCGAACAATCGCCGATAAGGTGAGCACAGTGCGGGCGCTCCCTCTTCCCCTTAGGCGCCCTTAGGGGGAGAGGTTGGGGTGAGGGGGGCCCTCCACGCATCGTGACGTCGGCGTTTGCGGAAGCGCCCCCTCACCTCGACCTTTCTCCCCCCAAGGGGGCTCAGGGCCCCAGGCAGCGTGCCTCGCCTCATATGCGGGCTGATCCACGCCACGCTCGGCACGATCGAGCACGCGCGCGCCGCCTCGCGGCAGGCGGCAGGGTCATCGATCAGACCCATATCGGCAAGGCGATCGCGGCCGTCAGACCAGAATATTGAGCGTGAGGCCGCTCGTCGGCGCATTCGCCGACTGCTGCTGCAGCGGCGGCAGCGTCGGTTGGGTCGGCTGGCTGGGTGGGGAGGGCGGCGGCCGGTTCGTGGCGGTCGTCGGCGCGCTGTTGTTGGCGGCGTTGCCGGCAGCCCCGTTGTTGGCGTGTCCGCTGGCGTTGCCCGCGTTCGCGTCATTGGGCCGCTTGGTGCCGTTCGCCGTGTTGTCGGTGCTCGTGGTGCCGACGCCGTTCACCGCGCTGGTCGTGATCGTGCCGGCGACGTTGTGCGCACCCGTGGTGCCGTTGGTATCGTTCGTGCCTGTGGTGTTGCTTGTATTGTTCGTGGTCGTGCTGTTCGCGCTCGCGCCATTCGTCGTCGTGTTGTTGTTCGTGCCGTTGGGCCCGTTCGTGGTCTGCCCGGGCGGCCGCAGCGGGAAAACCGGAAGCGATGGCGAGATCGGCGATACGCTCATGATCGTGCTCCTTGCGGAAACCCGATAAGCGGGAGCGCCCCCTCAGTGCCACGCGCGCCGTTGCCGCCGGGCAAACGCCGGGCGTGCAATTTTAGGCATCGCCGGCCGCGTTTGCGGCATCGGGATACTGACGCATCGGCTTGCATTGCGACGGTCCGCTGCGCGCCATCAGCTCGTCGAGCGGGTACCAGCGGCGCCACAGCTCGAGCTCGTCGCCGGGTTGCCCAGGAACTGGAGCCGCATCGCGCCGTCGCGCACGTACAGGGTGGCCGAGATCCAAAAGGCCGGCCCCGGTCGGCAAGCGCGAGGTGGCCGTCGAACGACGCCGCCTGCTCCTGCGTTTGGCTCGCCGTCATCCGCAGCGCCGTCGCGGCGCACTTGCCATCGCGCACCTCGATGCCACACCAACCCTCGCCGCAATCGCCGTCGCGGTGGGCGGTCGCCGCGGTGCCGGTCGCGGCCGGGAGCGAAAGCGGCGGCGGCCCGCGCCGGCTTCGCGACCCAGGGCCTCGTATGGCTCGCGCTTCTGATTGGTGCCGTGGCGGCGATCCGCCAAGGCGCAAACAGCGCCCCGCCGCGCCGAAATGATCGCGATGGCGGCGTGGCGTCGGGGGCGATCTCGCTGCGCCTCACGATCGCCGCCGTGAACATGGCCGCGCTGCCGTTCGACCAGGCCTACCGCAGTCGCTGCCTGGGCGTGCTGGCTCGTGCCGCTCGCGATCGGCGTCAGGATGACGCGAGGGATTGTCGTCTGAAGGAAAATGTTCTCTCTTTGTTCTTGACCGTGATGTCCTTGGCTGATACGATTCCGAGGAGGAAGGCGAGGTGTTTTGCCCGTGCCCTTGCGCATGCCCAAGCATATCCGTTCGAAGGGTAGCGTCGCTGCCGATGTCGTGGAGCGCCGGTCGGCAGAACGGCAGAACGGCAGAACGGCAGAACGGCAGAACAAAGCCGTGGGAGGAAACGCCAACGATATCAGTGGCGAGCCAAAGAGGGCCAAAGGGCGCCATCCTGGCGGAAGGGCACAAGGCAAAACTGCAGAACGAACCCAACTGGGATAACAGACGGAATTTCAACTGGTTATGGGTCGCGGCGCGGCCGCGCGGATCGGACATCGGATCGAAGGTGACGGTCCGGACGATGGATAGCTGTAGCGCAGCTGCCTCCCCCAAAGGACCGATCAGCGCCTGCGACAAGCGCTGGGAGCGGTCCCGTTTTGGCCGAACGAACCGAGGTCAAAAACGCCAATGATTTCAGCGGGGCGCGAGCTGACACCCGGGAGATGAGCCGGCAGCCATCGGCAGAGACCGCCGAAATCCCGCTCAGCCCTCCGGCTTGGCGATCGGCCGGCCGAAATCCGGCGCGGCCGAATCCTGGCCGATGCTGACGATGCCGCGGCGGATCGCGCGGGTGCGGGCGAAATGCTCGAACAATGTGTCGCCGTCGCCGCGGCGGATCGCGCGGGTGAGCTTGGACAAGTCCTCCTGGAAGGTGCCGAGCATCTCCAGCACCGCGTCCTTGTTGGTGAGAAAGACGTCGCGCCACATGGTCGGGTCGGAGGCCGCAATGCGGGTGAAATCGCGGAAGCCGCCGGCGGAGAACTGCAGCACCTCGGACTCGGTCACCTCGGCGAGCTCGTTGGCGGTGCCGACGATCGTGTAGGCGATGAGATGCGGCAGGTGACTGGTGATCGCGAGCACGAGGTCATGATGCTCCGGCGTCATGGTCGCGACCTTGGCGCCGAGCGCGCGCCAGAACGCGGCGAGCCGCTCGACCGCGGCCGCATCGGCGCCCGGCGGCGGCGTCAGAATGCACCAGCGGTTGATGAAGAGCTCGGCGAAGCCGGAGTCGGGTCCCGAATGCTCGGTGCCGGCGACCGGATGGGCCGGCACGAAGTGGATGTTGGCGGGCAGGTGCGGGGCCATGTCGCGCACCACCGCGCCCTTGACCGAGCCGACGTCGGAGACGATCGCGCCCGCCTCGAGGTGCGGCCCGATCTCCTGGGCGACCGGCCCGCAGGCGCCGACCGGAATGCAGACGATGACGAGGTCTGCGTCGCGAACGGCTTCGGCGTTCGTCTCCACCACGCGATCCGCGAAGCCGAGCTCGACCACGCGCTGGCGCGTCCTCGCGGTGCGTGCGGTCGCGACGATCTCGCCGACGAGGCCGTGCTGGCGCGCCGCATGCGCGATCGACGAGCCGATCAGGCCGACGCCGATCAGCGCCAGCCGGTCGAACATCGCTGCGGTCACCGTGCGCTCCCGACGAGCTCGGCAAGCGTCTTCACGGCGAGCCGGTTCGCCTCCTCGCTGCCGACGCTCATGCGCAGCGCATGCGGCAGCTTGTAGCCGCCGACCTGGCGCAGGATCACGCCGCGCGAGGTGAGCAGCTCGTCGGCGTCCTGCGCGGTTTTCCCGGTCTCGGTCGGGAAATGGATGAGCACGAAATTGGCGACGCTCGGCGTCACCTTCAGGCCGAGCTTGCCGATTTCCGCGGTGAGCCAGGCGAGCCACTTCGTATTGTGCTCGCGCGAGCGCTCCTGATGCGCCACGTCCTCGATCGCCGCGATGCCGGCCGCGATCGCGGGCGCGCTGACGTTGAAGGGCCCACGGATGCGGTTGACCGCCTCGACCACGTGCGCAGGCCCGTACATCCAGCCGAGCCGCAACGCCGCGAGCCCGTGGATCTTCGAGAACGTGCGCGTCATCACCACGTTGTCGGAGGTCGCGACCAGCTCGATGCCGGACTCGTAGTCGTTGGCGCGCACGTATTCGGCATAGGCCGCATCGAGCACGAGCAGCACATGCGCCGGCAGGCCGCGGTGCAGGCGCTTGACCTCGTCGAACGGCACATAGGTGCCGGTCGGGTTGTTCGGGTTGGCGAGGAAGACGAGCTTGGTCCGCTCCGTCACGGCCGCCAGGATCGCATCCACGTCGGCGGTGTAGTTCTTCTCCGCCGCCACCACCGGCGTCGCGCCCGTGCCGCGCGTCGCGATCGGATAGACGAGAAAGCCGTGCGTGGTGTGGATCGCCTCGTCGCCGTCCTTGAGATAGGCGCGCGCCAGCAGATTGAGCAGGTCGTCGGAGCCGGCGCCGCACACGATGCGCGCCGGATCGAGCCCGAACGCACGGCCGATCGCCTCGCGCAGCTCGCTCGCGGCGCCGTCCGGATAGTCCTCGAGATGCTCGCCGACGTGCTTGTAAGCCGCGATCGCGCGCGGGCTCGGCCCGAGCGGCGTCTCGTTCGACGACAGCTTGAAGACTTTTGCGACGCCCGGCGCTTTGCTCTTGCCCGGCACATAGGCCTGGATGTCGAGCACGCCGGCACGCGGTGTGGGACGCGAGGCGGACATTGAAGGAGGCTCCGAAAGCCGCTCAACGCCCGGTCGGGACCGGCCGGGCGCCGTCGGCGCCGACCATATAGCGGGTCGCATGGCTGCCGACGAGGGCTTGACCGCGCACCGAGACGCCGGCGCCGCGCAACGCCGCCGTGATGTCGTCGATCGTTTTTCCTTGTGGCACCGAGACGAGCAGCGCGGCGCCGTCGAAGGCGCCTTCCGGAATGGCGATGAGGTCCGCGAGCGCCGAGGCGGCGCGCGCCGCACTGCCGCCCCAGCCCGACACGCGCAGGCTGAAGATCGTGACCTCGGGGATGATCGCGTCGGGATGCGGCCGCGCGATCGCGAACACCGGCAGCCCGGCCGGATGATCGGTCCGCTCGACGAAGGGCAGGCGGGCGATGATCTTCGGCGCATCGTCGCCCTCGAGCGCGCTCCACCAGGCGCTGCCGCCGGCGGTCGCCGACACGAGGCCGAGATCGCCTTTCGAGGCGCCGACATGCGCGACGACGCCGCCCGCGCCCATGTGGCCGACGAGCGGCACCGTGAAGCCGAAATGAAAGCGCTCGCTATCGCGCATCGCGGCCTCGCCGGCCGAGAGGTCGACATGCACCCGAAACGGCGCCTGCACGTAGGTGAACGTCGCGATGATCACCCGCCAGATGCTCTCGGCGGTGTCGAGCGGCAGGATGCCGCGGTGACGCTCGACCAGGCGCCGCATCATCGCGGCCTCGCGCGCCGGACGGAACGCGGAGCCGGACTCGGTCGTGCGCTTGACCATGATCAGGCGGTCGATGATGTCGCCGCGCGCCATCAGCAGACGATGCATCTCGGCGTCGATCCGGTCGATCTCGGCGCGCAGCTCGGCGAGCGGCGGCGGTTGCAGGGTATCGGACATGGTTAGCGACGTGGTTGGCGCTCTGAAGTCGCGGATATGGGCCCCGGTGGGCCGTTTTCGCGCGGCCATTGATAGGTGCGGGTGGGCCGGAAAGCAAAGAAAACATTGACACTTGCGGCGCTGAGCCTATCTAAGCCGCGCTCACCCACCGGGCGCCGAAAATCGAATATTGAGGTATTGTCGACGACGATGGTCGACCTGTGGGACCCGGGATACGCATGGCCGACACGCAAATCACCGAAGAGCGCGACCTGCGCGAGCGCGAAGCCGAGAAGCCGCATTCGCTCGTCGCGCGTTTTGCGGCCAACGAGCCGCTCAAGCTCGACGCCGGCGTCGAGCTCGCGCCGTTCCAGATCGCCTATCAGACCTATGGTACGCTCAACGCGGCGCGCTCGAACGCGGTGCTGGTGTGTCACGCGCTCACCGGCGACCAGCACGTCGCCAACAACCATCCGCTCACCGGCAAGCCGGGCTGGTGGGAGACGATGGTCGGCCCGGGCAAGCCGATCGACACCGAGCGCTACTTCGTCATCAGCCCGAACGTCGTCGGCGCCTGCATGGGCACGACCGGCCCGGCCTCGCTCGATCCCAAGACCGGGCAAGTCTACGGTCTCGATTTTCCGGTGATCACCATCCGCGACATGGTGCGCGCGCAGGCGATGCTGCTCGACCGGCTCGGCATCGAGACGCTGTTCTCGGTCGCCGGCGGCTCGATGGGCGGCATGCAGGTGCTGCAGTGGGCGGCGAGCTATCCCGAGCGCGTGTTCTCGGCGCTGCCGATCGCGACCGCGGCGCGCCATTCGGCGCAGAACATCGCTTTCCACGAGGTCGGCCGCCAGGCCGTGATGGCCGATCCGGAATGGAAGGGCGGGCGCTACTTCGCGGCCGGGACGCGCCCGCATCGCGGGCTCGCGGTCGCGCGCATGGGCGCGCACATCACGTACCTCTCCGACGCGGCGCTGCACCGCAAGTTCGGCCGCAAATTCCAGGATCGCGAGAACCCGACCTTCTCGTTCGACGCCGACTTCGAGGTGGAAAGCTATCTGCGCCATCAGGGCTCGACCTTCGTCGAGCGCTTCGACGCCAACAGCTATCTCTATCTCACTCGCGCGATGGACTATTTCGATCTCGCCGCCGACTACGGCGGCGTGCTGGCGAACGCGTTCCGCGACACCCCGACCCGCTTCTGCGTCGTCTCGTTCACGTCCGACTGGCTCTTTCCGACCTCGGAATCGCGCGCGACCGTGCATGCGCTCAACGCCGGCGGCGCGCGCGTCTCCTTCGCCGAGATCGTGACCGACAAGGGCCACGACGCCTTCCTGCTCGACGAGCCGGAGCTGTTCGCGATCGTGCGCGGCTTCCTCGATTCGGCGGCGCAAGCTCGGGGAGTTGCGCGGGGAAACGCGCGCGGCACTGCGCGCGGCCTCGACGCCGCCGCGAAGAGGTGACGCGCGTGCTCATGCGCCGCCAACGCGATCGCACCATGGCCGACTCGGCGCGCGCGCCGACCGGCGCGCGGCTCGATCATCTGCTCGTCGCCCATATGGTCGAGCCGCGTTCGCGCGTGCTCGACGTCGGCTGCGGCGACGGCGAGCTGCTCAAGTTGCTGGAGACGCGCGGCGTCGACGGGCGCGGCATCGAGCTCTCGCGCGAGGGCGTCAACGAATGCGTCGCCAAGGGCCTCGCGGTGATCCAGGGCAACGCCGACACCGACCTCGCCGACTATCCCGACGACGCCTTCGACTACGTGATCCTGTCGCAGACCCTGCAGGCGACCCAGCATCCGCGCATCGTCCTCGAGAACCTCCTGCGCATCGCCCGCCGCGCGGTGGTGTCGTTCCCGAACTTCGGGCACTGGCGCATTCGCCTGCAGATCCTGTTCGGCGGCAAGATGCCGACCACCGCCAACCTGCCGGAAACCTGGTACGACACGCCCAACATCCACTTCTGCACCATCAAGGACTTTCGCGAGCTGTGCGACGTCGTGGGGGCGAAGATGGAGAAGGCGGTCGCCCTCAATGCCTGGGGCCGGCCGCTGCGCTTCAATGCGCCGTGGTGGTTCTGGAACCTGCTCGGCGAGCAGGCGGTCTTCCTGCTGAGCCGCCGCGATTGAGCGCGGCCCTACTTGCGCGCGGGAGGCGCGTTGAGATCGCAACCCTTGTCACGGGCGGTGCGTTGCACGAGCTCGAGGTTGGCGTGGGTCTGCTTGAGCTGCACGTCGTAGACGCCGGCATTGATGAGGGGCCCCGCCGCATCCTGGTTGGCCTTTTCCATGCGGCTCATCAACGCCTTCTCGCTTGCGGCCAAGCTCGCCGATTGCTTGACGAGGTCGGGGCATTTGAGGAAGTCGTATTTGCCGGGCTCGACCCAGAAGTCGGTGCTGTAAACGCTCTGCAGTCCGCCGGCGCAGCCGCCGAGCGCCGCGCAAAGCAGAAGCGCCGGGACAAGCATTGTGTGCAGCGGGATGCCGCGCCACATCGAGCGCCGGATCAACCTCACCTGCGCGCCGGCGCAGCTCCGCATCGGCGCGCCGTGCGCATGGTGAAAGAACGACAAGTGCGAGAGACCCCTGACCATCCGATGGACGCGACAATAGCCGTCAATCCTTGCGAAATTGCGCCTTTTAGGCGGCGCGCGCCGCAGGAATATGTTCCTTGCGGCGTGCACCCGGCAGCCGGCGCGGCGGGTCACATTCGCGTGTTCGACGCGCCGTTGCGGCGCATGCGGACCGCCGCGAAACCGTCATTGCCCTTCCTTGGCCCGCGTGTGTAAGGTCGCCGCCCTTTCGGCGACGGATCCCCCATGGCTCGCGATCAAATCGACATGACGCCCATCGGCACGCGCGACGAGCTCGTCGCGTGGTTCGAGCAGGGCAGCAAGCCGAGATCGCAGTTCCGCATCGGCACCGAGCACGAGAAATTTCCCTTCACGGTCGCCGGGCGCCGACCGGTGCCGTACGAAGGCGACCGCGGCATCCGCGCGCTGCTCGAGGGCATGCAGCATCTGCTCGGCTGGGAGCCGATCAACGAGGGCAACAACATCATCGGGCTTGCCGACGTGACCGGCGGCGGCGCGATCTCGCTCGAGCCGGGCGGGCAGTTCGAGCTCTCCGGCGCGCCGGTCGAGACCGTGCACCAGACCAGCGCCGAGGTGATGGCGCATCTCGCCCAGCTGCGCGAGGTCGCGCACCCGCTCGGCATCGGCTTTCTGGGCCTCGGCATGACGCCCGACTGGACGCGCGCCGACATGCCGATGATGCCGAAGGGCCGCTATCGCATCATGACGGCCTACATGCCGAAGGTCGGCACCTACGGCCTCGACATGATGTATCGCACCTGCACGGTGCAGACCAATCTCGACTTCTCGTCCGAGGCCGACATGGTCAAGAAGCTGCGCGTCTCGCTCGCGCTGCAGCCGGTCGGCACCGCGCTGTTCGCCAACTCGCCGTTCACCGAAGGCAAGCCGAACGGCTTCCTCTCGTTCCGCTCGGAAATCTGGCGCGACACCGACAACCAGCGTGCCGGCACGCTGCCGTGGGCGTTCGAGCCCGGCATGGGCTTCGAGCGCTGGGTCGACTACGCGCTCGACGTGCCGATGTATTTCGTCAAGCGCGGCGACCGCTACATCGACGTCGCCGGCCAGTCGTTCCGCGATCTCATGGCGGGCAAGCTGCCCGGGCTGCCGGGCGAGCGCGCAAGCGTGTCCGATTGGGCGAACCACGTGTCGACGATCTTTCCCGAGGTGCGGCTCAAGCGCTACCTCGAGATGCGGGGGTCCGACAGCGGACCGTGGCGGCGCCTGCCGGCGCTGTCGGCGTTCTGGGTGGGGCTGCTCTACGACCAGGCGAGCCTCGATGCCGCCTGGGACATCGTCAAGGATTGGACCGCGGCGGAGCGGCAGAAGCTGCGCGACGACGTGCCGAGGCTCGGATTTGCCGCCGCGATCCGCGGCCGCACACTGCTCGATCTCGCCAAGGAATGCCTCACCCTCGCGCATGCGGGGCTCAAGCGGCGCAACCGCATCGACGGCTACGGCCGCGACGAGACGCTCTATCTCGAGCCGCTCGGCGACATCGCGACGTCCGGGCGCACGCCCGCCGAGGAGCTGCTGGAAAAATTCCATGGCCCGTGGAAGGGCTCGGTCGCGCCGGTCTATACCGAATACGCGTATTGATTCTCGTCATTGCGGAGCGCGCGCAGCTCCGTCGGGTGGGCAACCGCGCCCCGATGCCGGCGTGGAAATCGCCTCTCCGGCGGGTGCCGACGCGGATAGGAACGCGTACGCGATTTTGCCCAGCCTAGGCGGAATCTCGCAATGTTACTCCGCCGCCTCGCGCGCCTCGGAAAGATTGTCGAGCGACGAGATGATGTGGCCGGCGAGCGCATCGGCGAGCTTCGGTCGTTCATGTGGGTTGCGGATCAGTCCGACCTCGCACGGCGAGAGCTCGCAGAAGCCCTCCGCGGGCGTGAGCACGCGCATGCCGGGACGCAACGCCGATTCGGGAAACACCGAGACCGCAAGCCCGGACAATACGGCGGCGCCGACCGCGCCGGAGTTCGGGCTGGTGAACAGCAGGCGGTAGGGCCGGCCGGTCGCCTCCAGGCATTCGATCGCGGCGCGCCGCCAGATGCAGCTCGGTCGGCCGAGCGCGAGCGGCAGCCGCGGCTCGAGGTGAATCGAGTGCCGGTTCGACGAAACCCACAGCAGACGCTCGCGGCGAAACACCTCGACCGGGCGCCGGCAGTCGAAATTGGTCACGATCGCGAGGTCGAGCTCGTTCTCGTCGATCATCGTCATCAGCTCGCCCGACGGCTGGCACGAGACGGTGAGCTCGACGCCCGGATAGGCGCGCGAGAAGCGCGCCATGATCTCGGGCAGATAGCGGTCCGCATAGTCGTCCGGCACGCCCATGCGAACGCGGCCGCTGAGCTCGGTCTTGGAGAAGGCGGCGAGCGCCTCGACGTTGAGCTTGACGATGCGCCGCGCGTAGTCGAGCAGCCGCTCGCCGTCCTCGGTGAGCTTGGAGGCACGTCCGTCGCGGGCGAAGATCGGGCGGTCGAGCCGCTCCTCGAGGCGCTTCATCTGCATCGAGACCGCCGACTGGGTCTTGTGCACGAATTCGGCCGCCCTGGTGAAGCTGCCGGTCTCCGCGATGGCAATGAAGGTACGTAGCTGGTCGATATCGATGAGCGCCGTCATGGCAGGCTCCTGGCAGGCTCTCTGTAGGCTCTCTGTAGGCTGTGGGGTCGAGCGTGAGAGAATAGTTATATCACACACTCTGATTGGTCAGATTAAAAACATTCGTTTTCCTTATCAATCGATATCTGAAATAAACAGGCTGTCCGATCCATCCGACGGGGTGTTCGGGCTGCGGGCATGACGCTCGCGGCCGCGATTTCGCGCCTCTGCGGCATGGTTGACGCAAGGAAACACGGCCATGACCACGACGACATCGACCCTTCCGCTCGCCTTCGCCCAGGCTTTCGCCGGCTTCGCCGCGACGGCTGCGCGCTTCGGCAAGCGCGTCGTAGCGGCATGGCGCCACCGCGGTGACTTCGTTCTCCTTTCGTCCCTCGACGACCGCATGCTGCGGGACATCGGTCTCACCCGCGGCGACCTCAACGATGCCCTCGCCGAGCCCCTCTGGCGCGATCCGACCGCGGTGTTGGTTCGCCGTCAGCGCGAGCGGCGTTCCGTTCGCCTTGCCGGCGCCGTGATCGATCTGCTGCCGAGCCGCGCCACGCCCTCGATCGTCCCGGCAGCCGACGCGTCGGCGCTCGCCTGGAACGATCGGCCGCGACGGCTCGCCATCTGATCCGCATTCGGCCGATCCACTCCCGATCGGCCGCTCGACTCGACCGCGGCCCCCTCCCGTGCTCGAGTCCCGCGCCCGCCGGCCCCTCCGGCGGGCGCTTTTTTTTGACCTGCGCGGCTATTCCGGATCGGCGACGTCGCTCGCCTCGGGATTGAGCGCGACGGTCTCGCGCCGCGGCGGCGACAGCGGCTCCGGCCGCACGTAGCGGGAGCCGAACAGCTCCAGCCCGGCCGAGACGCCTTGTGCCTGCTGGATCGCGAGGCGGTCGAGATCGCGCGCGCGCACGAAATCCTCGACTGCCTGCGCGCGCTCCGGATCGAGGCCGAGACCCTCGAGTGCGCGGCGGCCGAACGCGAGCGCCGACTCGAACGTCTCGCGCAGCTCGAAATCGACCCCGCGCGCGATCAGCCGCAGCGAATGGCGGCGGTCGTAGGCGCGCACCAGCAGGACGGTGCCGGGAAACTCCGCGCGCACCAGATCGACGATGCGCAGGGCCGTATCGGGATCGTCGACGCAGACCGCGACCACGCGCGCCGCCTGCGCGCCGGCCGCACGCAGCACGTCGAGGCGCGCGCCGTCGCCGTAGTAGAGCTTGAAGCCGAACCGGGTCGCGGCCTCGATCATCTCGGGATCGTTGTCGATCGCCGTGACGTCAACGCCTTCCGCCACCAGGCACTGCGCGACCAGCTGGCCGAAGCGGCCGAACCCGATCAGCAGGATCGAGCCGCGCGCGCCGTCGAAATCGTCGGCCGGGCGCTCGACGCCGCGGTCGAGCCGCGCGATGATCGCCTCGGTGATCGCCGCCGTCGGCGAGGCGATCAGCATGGTGACGGCCGCGATCGCGGCGAACAGGCTGCCCTGCGGTGCGCTCAGCGCGCCCAGCGCGACGCCGAGTGGGATGAGCACGAAGGCGAACTCGCCCGCCGCCGTGAGGACGCCGCCGGCGCGCAGGGCGTCGCGCTTGGTGGCGCAGATCGGAATGAAGAGCAGCCAGACCACGCAGATCTTGAGCAGCGTGATCGCGAGCGCGGCGCCGACGACGAGCGCGAGATTGCCGCGCACCACCGCGACGTCGATCGACATGCCGACGCCCATGAAGAACAGCGCGAGCAGAAGGCCGCGGAACGGCTCGATGTCCGCCTCGAGCTCGTGCCGATAGTTCGATTCCGCGAGCAGCACGCCGGCGAGGAACGCACCGAGCGCCATCGACATGCCGACCGCCTGCATCAGCGCCGCGGCGCCGAGCACGACCAGCAGCGAGGCCGCCGTCATCACCTCGTGCGCGCCGGTGCCGGCGAGCAGCCGCAGGAACGGATTGAGGAGCCAGCGTCCGGCCACGACCACGAGCGCGATCGCGCCGGCGATCTTGGCGACCGACAACAGCGCGTCGACGAAGGTGCCATGGTTCTCGCCGCCGCCCGGCGCGAGCAGCGGCAGCAGCGCGAGCAGGGGGACGACGGACATGTCCTGAAACAGCAGGATCGCGAACGCGCGCTGGCCATAGCTGCGCTGGAGGTCGCCGCGCTCCTCGAGGATCTTCAGCGCGATCGCGGTCGCCGACATGGCGAGCGCGAGCCCGACGACGGCGGCGCCGCGCCACGTCACCAGCCCGAAGGCGAGCGCGAGGCCGCCCAGCACCACGGCGGTGAGGCCGAGCTGGGCGGCGCCGAGGCCGAAGATCGCCCGCCGCAGCGCCAGCAGGCGGCCGATCTCGAGCTCGAGGCCGATCAGGAACAGGAGCAGCACCACGCCGAGCTGCGCGACCGTGAGGATCGTCTGCGAATCGCGAAAGAGCCCGATCGCGTCGGGGCCGATGACGACGCCGGCCGCCAGATAGGCGACGATCGGCGAGAGCCGCAAGAAGCGCGCAATCGGCACGCTCACGACCGCGACCGCAAGCAGCGCGAGCGGCAGCAACAGAAGACCGAAGTCGTCGGGAAGGTGATTCATGTGCCCATCCGCGAGCGCGCGGACCGGCGCGCCGCCGTCGCAGTCACCATATGGGATGTCGGGCCCCCGCGAAACTGACGGAAGGTCAGACCCGTGCGCTGGACGGCGCGACGACAATCCGGGTCTGCGCCTCGCCCGCGACGCTTTGCCGGCGCAGCACGACGAGCGCCGCCACCATCAGGGGGACCCAGGCGAGCCGCGCGCCATAGCGGTCATGCGGGTTCGACAGCGTGCCGCACACGACGGCGTTGCCGAGGAGCGCCAGCGTGACGGTCGCGGCAAGGAGCCCGATGTCGAGATAGTCCCGCTGCCGCAGCCCGAGCGCGAGCAACAGCGGCAGCAGCGCCATGGTGGCGAGCGCGACCGGCACGTGCACCGCATTGATCGCCGCGAAGTGCAAGTCGCCGTGCTGCTGGCGCGCGGCGCGCATCGCCGGGGCGACGGATGGCATGTAGTGCTCGATGATGCCGTAGGTATGGGCGAGCGTGTTCACCACGCCTTCGCCAGTGCCGACACTGATGAGCTGGCGCCCGCTCGCGGCGAGCGCCGTCTCGAGCTGCTCGCCGGGGTAGTCGACGAGGCTGCCGAGCACGATGGTGCGCATCTCGTCGCCGAGGCCTTTGAAGCGCCCGAGCTTGTCGAAGATGCTGCCGTACGCCCACAGGAAATCGTCGGCGGTCGGCGGCAAGCGGTGGCGATAGGCGCACAGCTTGAAGCTCTCGTCGCCGCAGTGGGCATCGAGATAGCGCGCCACGATGCCGTCCTCGAGCATCCGCGCGAAGACGATACCGTAGCCGCCCGGCGTCCAGGCGAACTGCCCGGACAGCGCGAAGTTCGCCGCCAGCAGCATGACGGCTGCGAGCCCCACGGCGACGGCGCCGCGCAGCGCGCCGATGAGGGTGACGATGCGGCGGCGGGAGAGCGCGGCGGCGAACGCGACGAGCGCGAGCCCGAGCAGCACCGCGAAGGTCGCGCTGTGGGTCGCGCCGCAGAACGCAATGAAGAGAATGAGCGCGAGGCGCTCGATCCGGCTCAGCGTATCCGGGCGCATCACGACGAGATGCAGCGCCAGTACGGCGAGGCCGGCGAAGACGTCGGTCAAGAGGATGCCCGCGATCCACGACAGGGTGGTGGTCAGCGCGAGCGTGACGATGACGGCGAGCAGGGTCCAGGGGCGTCCGCCGAAGCCGTAGGAGCGCAGCACCAGGGCCAGCACCCAGACGACCGCGATGGCCTGCAGCACGACGATCGGCCAGAAATCGAGCGGCCAGCCGGCCACGGCGAAGAGGCCGTAGACGGTCGATCGGCTCGGTACCAGGTAGCCCTCGTACCAGCGGGCGAGATAGCCGCCGGTATCGTATTCGAGCAGCGGGAAGCCGTTCCACAAGGCGGGCGCGAGCAAGGCGACGATTGCGGCGAGCGCCGCAACGGCCCAATTGGCAATTCTCATTCCTTCATCCCGGCAGTCGCACGTCGTGCGGGTCGATACTGGACGGCCGGAATGTCGTTGTCATGCAGCAAGGCCGTCGGCGAGGTGAGGCCAATTGCCCCGCTTTTGTCGGGGGCGGCTTTCGTTGGGGGCAGCTTTTGTTGGGGGCAGCTTTTGTTGGGGGCATGCGGTCGGCGCGCCTCGCTTCCGCGGGCGCGGTTCTCTAACATGTGCTACGCATGCGAGCGGGGCGCGCGCAGAATGGCGACCGGCGGGCGATTTCGATGCGATTTATTGTGCTGGCCTGGTTCTCCCTGATTCTGGCGATCGCGTCGTCGCTGGCGCCGTCCTTCGGACAGGTCGGCTTCGATCGCCCCGGCGGCGATTATTACAACTACACGGTGCGCAGCGGCGATCCCAATTTCTGCGCGCTGCGCTGCGAGCGCGACGCGCACTGCCGCGCCTGGGCCTTCAGCTATCCGACCGGCGACAGTTCCGCGACCTGCTGGCTGAAATCGCAGGTGCCGGCGCGCATCGAGGAGCCCGGCAGCGTCTCGGGTGTGCGTGGCGCGGGCGTGATCGCGCCGCGGCACGGACCGGTGGAGTTCGCGATCGACCGGGTCGGGGGCGACTACAAGAGCTTCGAGCTCGCGCCCGATCCCTCCGGCCTGTCGTGCAAAGCCGTCTGCGAGGCCGACAATCACTGTCGTGCCTGGACCTACCTGCGGCCCGGCTACGCGGGCGCGGCGGCTCGCTGCTTTCTCAAGGACAAGGTCAAGCCGCCGCGCAAGAAGCCATGTTGCATCTCGGGCGTGGTGCGTTAGCGCATCTTCCGGCGAAATCGACGCCGGTTCGCCGAAAAGAACATGCGCCGGTAATTCGCTCAGAACCCGGTGAACAGCATGTCGAGCGCGCTTATGATCTTGTCGCGCTCGCCCGCGAGCGACGCCTGCGTCATGCCGAGCACGCTTTTGCGCACCGTGACGATCTCCTGGGTGATCAGCACGAACGCGTTGCCGTCGATCTCGACCCGCGGGTTGAGACGGTCTGCAAAGGTGCCGGACGCCGCCGGCTCGAGTGGCGCGACGACGAGCGTGTCGAGCGTCCGTGTCAGCAGATCGCTTTGCAGGGCGACCAAAAAGGGCTGCCGCTCGCGGCTGCGCGGAAACGGATTGGCGACGACGTCGAACTGCTGCACGGCGGCCTACAGCAGCGTCGCGTCATCGGCGAGAAGGCCGTGCGTCGCGACGCGACGGTTGTAGGCGTCGATCGCCCCCCGGTTCTGCTCCAGCCAATGCTTTTCCTGCTCGGCGCTGACGATCGTGCGCAGGCGCCGCTCCAGGGTCTCCGAGACGTTGATGCGTAGACGGCGCGCTTCGTCGAGCAGCTCGGCATCGACGAAGAGATTGACGGCGCGCTTCTTGACTTGGCGCTGGCTCATCATCTGCGCCTCCCAGTCTGAGTATGCGCAAGATTAATGCGCATGGACCGGGAAGGCAAGGGCCGATTGATAGCTAAACGAGGACGGGGTGCTCCCGTCCTCGTTTCGCAGACATCAAGCGGGTGCGTGGGTGCTCAGCCGCGGCCGACGACGGACAAGGTCACGGGCGCCAGGCCCGAGAAGCCGAGGGCGCGGGCGCCCGCCGGCGTGAGGTCGATGACCCGTCCGCGCACGAAGGGGCCACGGTCGTTGATGCGCACCACGACCGAGCGGCCAGTGCTGCGGTTGGTGACGCGCACCATCGTGCCGAACGGCAAGCTGCGGTGAGCCGCGGTCAGCCCGCCAGCCGAGGCGTATTCGCCGCTGGCCGTGTGTCCACCCCGATAGACCGAGGCGATGCCGGAGTACGGCCCCGCGCCGCCCGGCGCGCGGCTCTGCTCCGCCACGTCGCCATGGTGCGTGCCGAGCACGCCAGCGGCGTGACGATGGTGCGTGCCGCGATGCCACGCGACCTCACGCTCGCCGCGGCTTTCATGATGCCGGGCCCAACGCGCGAAAGCGTGATGATGGGCATAATGCAGATGTGCTCGCGATCGGAGCTCAGTAGAATGAGCAAAGCTCATGGTCCCGCCGAGAATTGCCGTAGCGAACGCACACGTCACAAGGGTTTTGGATTTCATCCGGTTCCCCCTTCCATGGTTAGAGAGGCTAAGGAGGCGCGGAATGCTAGGTGATTTTTGCGGTTTCCTGTTCAAAATTGGGTCATTTTGCGACGCAACATGGTGAATTGTTCGAATCGTTCGCGCAATCGCTAGAGTAATACCTTTTATTTCTGTCGCCCGGCGTCATGTGATTGGCAGAGCTGCAGAATCATCAGCCCTCGAAACTCGGATCGCTCGGACGACGGAGCCCGAAATGCAGGCGCGCGACGCCCCGGCGGCTCGCTCGACGGCGCTCTTTTACGGGGCGGTGACGGGCGTCTTCAGTCAGCCCCCTGTGCCGCCGACGGTGATGCGGTCGATCCGCAGCGTCGGCTGGCCGACACCGACCGGCACGCCCTGGCCGTTCTTGCCGCAGGTGCCGATCCCGGTATCCAGCGCGAGATCGTTGCCGACCATCGTGACCCGGTGCAGGTCGGTCGGCCCGTTGCCGATCAGCATCGCGCCCTTGACCGGTGCGCCGACCTTGCCGTCGTCGATGCGATAGGCCTCGGTGCACTGGAAGACGTATTTGCCGGATGTGATGTCGACCTGCCCGCCGCCGAAGCTCACCGCGTAGATGCCGTTCTTCACCGATGCGAGGATCTCGGCGGGATCGCGCCCGCCCGCCAGCATGTAGGTGTTGGTCATTCGCGGCATCGGCACGTGACCATAGCTTTCGCGCCGTCCGTTGCCGGTCGGCCGCATCCTCATCAGGCGCGCGTTCTGCCGGTCCTGCATGTATCCGACCAGGATGCCGTCCTCGATCAACACGGTGCGGTTGGTCGGCGTCCCCTCGTCGTCGATCGAGAGCGAGCCGCGCCGCGCAACGATCGTTCCGTCATCGACGACCGTCACGCCGCGGGCGGCGACCTGCTGGCCCAGCAGGCCCGCGAAGGCCGAGGTCTTCTTGCGGTTGAAATCGCCCTCGAGCCCATGGCCGACGGCTTCGTGCAGCATCACGCCCGGCCAGCCGGCCCCGAGCACCACGTCCATCTCGCCCGCCGGCGCCGGCACCGCCGCGAGATTGACCGTCGCCTGGCGCACCGCGTCGTCGACCGCGGCCTTCCACGCGCCGGAGGCGATGAAACGCTCGTAGCCCTCGCGCCCGCCATAGCCGTGGCTGCCGGATTCCTGGCGCTCGCCTTCGCCCGCGACCACCGAGACATTGACCCGCACCAGCGGCCGCACGTCGCGATAGGTCTCGCCGTCGGCACGCAGGATCTCCACCACCTGCCAGGTGGCGGCGACGCTCGCCGTCACCTGCCGCACGCGCGCATCCTTGGCCCGTGCATATGCGTTGATCTCCTCCAGCAGCTTCACCTTGACATCGAAGGACGGCGCGCCGAGCGGGTTCTCGTCGGTGTAGAGCCGCACATTGGTGCGGCCCGGGGCCTGCGCGGCGGTGCCCGAATAGCCGCCCTTCACGGCGCGCACCGAATCGGCGGCGCGCGCAATAGCCGCCTCCGAAACGTCGGAGGCATGCGCATAGCCGACCGCCTCGTCCTTCACGGCGCGTAAGCCGAAACCCTGGGACGTATCGTACGTCGCTTGCTTGAGCCGCCCGTTGTCGAACACCAGGACCTCGGTCTGGCGGTACTCGAGATAGAGCTCGCCGTCGTCCGCACCGTCGAGCCCGCGTGCGACGATCTTGTTGAGGCGCGTCCGGTCGAGTCCGGCACGGTCGACGAGGGAGGAGGTCGGCAGGGTCATGGGGAGTTCCGGGTAAGAAACACGTAGCCCATCAAATAGGTTATCGGCCGCCAATTCGCACCCCTTTTGAACCATTGCGTGCGGCGGATCGACTAACCCACGAGCCGCACCACGTGCGTGGCCGGCCGGTGATGCGCCACCGGCTCGTGCAGGGCGCACCGGGCGGTTTGACGCGGCGAAACATGAGGAGCGCGCCATGTCCGGGGATGAGCGACACGCCGGCGAGCAGGGTCGGACGGCCCGTCCATGGCGGCGGCGGCGATTCGGGCGGCCACGCGCGATCCTGCTCACATGGCTCTCGATCGCTGCCGCGCCGGCCCTATGGGCGGGCGTCGACAGCGCCGCCGCGATGAATTTCCGCGGTGGGCACCCGGCCGTCCACAACGTCAACCACCGCCAAGTCTTGCGCCCCACGAACCGCGCAAGCCGCGTGGGCACCGCCAACTACGGTTCCCATTGGGGCAATCGCCGCCTGGGCTCACGTCAGGGCTCCCGCATCGTGGTCGTCCTGCCACCCAAGCCGACCCCCCCGAGCAGGCCGCCTTACCATCATCCCATCAGATGGCCGCATCCGCCGATCGTCCTGGGCTCGCCTCAGGGGCCATCCGAACCGGTTGGGGTGATCAACGTCGTCCCACCCGGGCCGACCGGGGTGACCAATGTCGCGCCACCAGCGCCGCCCGGGCCATCCGCCCCAAGTGCCGCCGGCGGTGGTACGTCGCCGGCGGCAGCCGCCACCAACAACCGGTTCGTCCCCGACGAGGTGCTCGTCACGTTCGCGGGCAATATTCGGCCCCGGGCGATCGTCGGCTTTGCCCAGGATCAGCGGCTGGCACTGCTCAGCCGCCATCCGCTGCCGTTGAGCAATTCGGTCATGTACCGGTTCCGGATCACCGACCGCCGCGAGGTCCCGACGGTGGTGGGTGGTCTGCGGGGAGACCGTCGCATCGCTGCCGTGCAGCCGAACTACATCTATACGCTGCAGGACGACCGCACGTCCGGTGCGGTGATCGGCGATCCGATGCAGTACGTGGTGGACAAGCTGCATCTGCGCCAGGCGCACGACCTCGCGACTGGAAATCACGTGCTGGTCGCCGTCATCGACTCCGGCATCGATACGCAGCATCCGGAGCTCAATGGTGTCGTCGCGGGCGCGTTCGACGCCTTCACCGGCGATCTGCGGCCGCAAAAGCACGGAACCGCCATGGCGGGCGCCATCGTGGCGCACAGCAAGCTCATGGGCGTGGCGCCGGGCGCGCGCATCCTTGCGGTGCGCGCTTTCGACAGCGACGCGGCCGGCTCACACAGCACGACCGCCCATCTCATCGATGCGTTGCGATGGACGGCGAGTTCCGCCGCCCGCGTCGTCAACATGAGCTTCGCGGGCCCGGACGATCCGGGTATCCGCAGCGCGATCGCGGCCCTGCGGCAGACGGGCATGGTGCTGGTGGCGGCCGCCGGCAATGACGGCCCGCAGGCGCCGCCCGATTATCCGGCCGCCTATCCCGGTGTCATCGCCGTCACGGCGACCGATATCGACGACCACCTGCTCGGCGTGGCGAACCACGGCACCTATGTGGCGGTGGCCGCGCCCGGAGTGGACATCTTCGTCGCCGCCCCCAACGGCGGCTACACGTTCACCACCGGAACGTCGATTGCGACCGCCCATGTGAGCGGGCTGGTGGCGCTGCTGCTGCAGCGCAATCCGCGCCTTCGGCCCGAGGCGGTGCAGGCGATTCTGATGGGCAGCGCCAAGGCGCTCGGCCCCAAAGGGCCCGACATGGGACCCGACATGGGACGCAACATGGGACCCAACATGGGACGCAACGACGAATATGGCGCCGGCCTGGTCGACGCCTACGCGGCGCTGCTCGCCATCGCGCCGCCGACGGCGGTCAGCGAACGGTGAGAGAGTAGCGAGTAGCGAGTAGCGAGGAGCGCATAGTGAGTGGTGAACAGCGAGTGGGGTGCAACTATTTGCTACTCCCTATTCGCTACTCGCTCCATCACGGCAACGCGTCGTAGGCCTCGCCGAATCCCTTCAGGCTGAGCGGAAAGCCGATGCCTTCCTCGGGCGTCTGGAAGATGAAAAACGTCGCGGTGGTGCCGTTGCGCAGCTGATTGATCAGCTTGTCGTCCATCACCACCTCGGCGTAGCAGCCGCGCGGCATGATCAGGCATTTGACGAAGCCGGCGCGCCCCACGTCGACATTGTCGACCTTGAGGCCGAGACCGGCCGGCAGCAGGATGCCGAGCGGAGCCTGGACGCGCATGAGGCGGGTCTTCTGGTCGGCGGTCTTGAGCACCAACACCGTAATGCCGACGCCCGCGCGATCCTCGGCGACAACGCTCTGAAACAGCGCGCATTGCTCGTTCTGGGCGCCGGGCGGGGTTTCGCAGCGAATCTGCCAGTCGCCATGCTGGGAGCGGATCGCGCCTTGGGCGGTCGCACTGCCGGTCGATCCGAGCAGGCACGCAGCGATCGCGATCAAGGCCATAACGGCCAGTCGCGGTGCGCCCCCGCGAAGATGTGGCATGATCGGGCTTCCTCTTGAGTCCTCGTGGACTTCCTTTGGGGACCGGCGCCCCCGCCGGCGGTCGAATTGTCCGAATCGCACGCAGCAGCAAGGCCGCAGCCTGAGGTACAGAACCGGCCCATCGTGTCAAGAATGAGGGGCCCTCGCGTGGGGGCGCGTCGGAATCCGGCTCATCTGCCGGCGAATCGAGCATTCCGGTCCGCTGTGGGATGATGCCGCACGTCATGCAATGAGGCGCATTGCGAGGCGGGCTGAATTGTGGTTTTAGAAGCCCGGGTTTTCCCGGGCGCGCCCCCCGCGCGCTCGAAACTCGACCAATGCGGCCCTCGGTCGCGGCGGCCGGTCAAAATCGCACCCGCCTCGCGAGTACGGTGCGAAGCGCATGTTTCGGCGGAGCGTCAAGGGGTTCGCCGGAGCCGATGCGCGAACGATAACGCGCATCTCCGGCGGAGTGGGTATGGGTCCGCCGTCAAGGACATGCGCCAACATAGCGGACGGCGACAGCCGCCATTCGTCGAAGGAGCACGGACGACGATGCGAGTCATTTCCCGATTTTACGCTGCGGCGCTGCTCGCCGTGATGGCGATCGCGGGCGCGGGCGCCGCGTGGGCCGGGTCCGGCCAGCCGTCGCCGTGGCAATTCGGGTTTCAGCAGTCGGCGACCCCGGTGATGGACGACATAGAGTGGTTCCACAACGACTTTCTCCTGTGGATCATCAGCGCCATCACGCTGTTCGTCCTGGCCCTTCTGGTGATCGTGATCGTGCGGTTCAACGCGCGCGCCCATCCGACGCCGTCGCGCACGACGCACAACACGCTGATCGAGATCCTCTGGACCGTCATCCCGGTGGTCATCCTGCTGGGCATCGCCATCCCGTCGTTCAAGTTTCTGTTCGTTCAGCTCAACACGCCGCCCGCCGACCTCACCGTCAAGGTGACGGGCAAGCAGTGGTTCTGGAGCTACAGCTATCCGGACAGCAAGTTCGAGTTCGATTCGCTGATGCTCAAGGACGACGAGCGCCAGAAGGTGCTCGACAAGGATCCGAAGGCGGACGTGCCGCGGCTGCTCGCGGTCGACAACGAGATGGTGGTTCCGGTGAACAAGGTGGTGCGGGTGCAGGTCATCGGCGCCGACGTGATCCATTCCTTCTCGGTGCCGTCGTTCGGCATCAAGATCGACGCCATTCCGGGCCGCCTCAACGAGACCTGGTTCAAGGCGGAGCGCGAGGGCGTCTACTACGGCCAGTGCTCTCAGCTGTGCGGCCGGGATCACGCCTTCATGCCGATCGCGGTGCGGGTGGTGAGCGAGCAGGCATTCACCGCCTGGCTCGCCGATGCCAAGAAGAAGTATGCGAGCGCGGACGCGCCGGTGACGGTCGCGGCCGCGACCACCGCATGTTCCGGCGAAGTGGACGCCGGTTCGCCGACAAGAACATGCGCCAAATGAGAGCAGGCGAGGGAGCTCGCCGGCCCAACGTTTGAACGAGCGTCGAAGGACCAGGTCGAAGGACTAGGAAGCAGATGGCAACGCACGCGATAGCCGACACGCACGACCACGGCCACCCGACCGGATGGCGCCGCTTCGTCTACTCCACCAATCACAAGGACATCGGCACGATGTACCTCGTGTTCGCGATGGCGGCGGGCGTGATCGGCGCCGGCATGTCGATCGTGATCCGCGCCGAGTTGATGGAGCCGGGTCTGCAGATCTTCCATCAGACGCACGAGTACAACGTCTTCGCCACCGCGCACGGCCTCATCATGATCTTCTTCATGGTGATGCCGGCCATGATCGGCGGTTTCGGCAACTGGATCGTGCCGTTGATGATCGGGGCGCCCGACATGGCGTTCCCGCGCATGAACAACATCTCGTTCTGGCTGCTGCCGGCCTCGTTCGCGCTGCTGCTCACCTCGGCCTTCGTCGAGGGCGAGCCGGGCTCCGCCGGCGCCGGCACCGGGTGGACGCTTTACGCGCCGCTCTCGACCTCCGGCCACCCGGGCCCGGCGGTCGACTTTGCGATCCTGTCGATCCATCTCGCCGGCGCATCCTCGATCCTCGGCGCCATCAATTTCATCACCACGATCTTCAACATGCGCGCGCCCGGCATGACGCTGCACAAGATGCCGCTGTTCGTGTGGTCGATCCTGGTCACGGTGTTCCTGCTGCTGCTCGCGCTGCCGGTGCTCGCCGGCGCGATCACGATGCTGCTCACCGACCGCAACTTCGGCACCACCTTCTTCAGCCCGGAGGGCGGCGGCGATCCGTTGCTGTTCCAGCACCTGTTCTGGTTCTTCGGCCACCCGGAGGTCTACATCCTCATCCTCCCCGGCTTCGGCATGGTCAGCCAGATCATCGCGACCTTCTCCAAGAAGCCGGTGTTCGGCTATCTCGGCATGGCGTACGCCATGGTCGCGATCGGCGGCATCGGCTTCGTCGTCTGGGCGCACCACATGTACACGGTCGGCATGTCGGCGGGCACGCAGGCCTATTTCGTCGCCGCCACCATGGTGATCGCGGTGCCGACCGGCGTGAAGATCTTCTCCTGGATCGCGACGATGTGGGGCGGATCGATCGAGTTCAAGACGCCGATGCTGTGGGCGATCGGCTTCATCTTCCTGTTCACGATCGGCGGCGTCTCCGGCGTGGTGCTCGCGAACGCGGCGGTCGATCGCGCCCTGCACGACACCTACTACGTGATCGCGCACTTCCATTACGTGCTCTCGCTCGGCGCCGTGTTCACGATCTTCGCCGGCTGGTACTACTGGTTCCCGAAGTTCACCGGCTACATGTACGACGAGGCGATCGGCAAGCTGCATTTTTGGGTGACGTTCATCGGCGTCAACATGATCTTCTTCCCGCAGCACTTCCTCGGTCTCGCCGGCATGCCGCGCCGCGTCGTCGACTATCCCGATGCGTTCGCCGGCTGGAACTTCATCTCGTCGATCGGCTCCTACATCGCCGGCTTCGGCATCCTGATCTTCTTCTACGGCATGGCACGCGCGTTCATGCGCAAGGAGGTGGCGGGCAACAATCCGTGGGGGGCGGGCGCGACCACGCTCGAGTGGACGCTCTCCTCGCCGCCGCCGTTCCACCAGTTCGAGACCCTGCCGCTGATCAAGTGAGGCGGATGGGCGCAAGGAACGACTTGAGACAACGCAAGACAGCGCAAAAGACACAGCGCAAAAGATCTGGACACGATGTCGCTGCTCACCGAAGGCGCCGAGCTCGCCCGTCCCGCGGGGACGGGCGCGCGCGCCGAGCCTAGCATCGCCAGCGTGGGCGACTACATTGCGCTGCTCAAGCCGCGCGTGATGTCGCTCGTCGTGTTCACGGCGCTGGTCGGGATGGTCGTCGCGCCCGGCCATCTCAACCCGGTGGTCGGCTTCATCTCGCTCCTGTGCATCGCGATCGGCGCCGGCGCCGCCGGCGCCCTCAACATGTGGTACGACGCCGACGTCGACGCCGTGATGGCGCGCACCTCGGCCCGGCCGATCCCCGCCGGGCACATCACCCGCGGCGAGGCGCTCGGCTTCGGCATGACGCTCGCGGTCGGCTCGGTCGCGATGCTCGGGCTCGCGGCCAACTGGCTTGCCGCCGGGCTGCTCGCCTTCACGATCTTCTTCTACGTCGCGATCTACACGATGTGGCTCAAGCGTGCGACGCCGCAGAACATCGTGATCGGCGGTGCCGCCGGCGCGTTTCCGCCGATGGTCGGCTGGGCGGCGACGACCGGCGGGATCGGCGTCGAGTCGATTCTCCTCTTTCTCATCATCTTCTTCTGGACGCCGCCGCATTTCTGGGCGCTGTCGCTCTGGCGCTCCGACGACTATGCGCGCGCCGGCATTCCCATGCTGCCGGTCGTTTCGGGTCCGGCCGAGACCCGGCGGCAGATCCTGATCTATTCGCTGGTGCTCGCGCCGCTCGGCGTCCTGCCCTGGCTCATCGGCTACGCCGGCGTGCTCTACGGCGCGACGGCGCTGGTCGGCGGCGCCGGCATGATCGCGCTCGCCATCCGGGTCAAGCGCGAGAGCGGCCTGACCGGAGCGAAGCAGCTGTTCGGCTTCTCGATCCTCTACCTGTTCGTTCTGTTCGCGATGCTCTTCGCCGACGATCGGCTTGCGCACCTGCTCGGCTGGACCGTGTGAGCGGCGGATGACGGCCATGGCCCAGCACGGCGAGCATGACGACCAGGAAGGCGTCGTGCTGACGCAGGAGCAGAAGCGCCGCCGCCGTGCCCGCTCGATCGCGATTGCGCTCGCGCTCGCCGCCCTCGTCGTCCTGTTCTACGCGCTCACCATCGTCAAAGTGGGGCTGCATCCGATCAAGCCGCCATGAGAGCGATCCCATGAATGATGCTTCCCCCAATCCTGCGCGGCGGCGGCGCGACAAGGCCGTCGCGTTCGTGTGCGGCGTCTTCGTCGCCGCCATGGTCGGCGCGGCCTATGCGGCGGTGCCGCTCTACAACTGGTTCTGCCGCACCACCGGGTTTGGCGGCACCCCGCTGATCTCCAAGGTCGCCCCCGCCGGCATGATCGAGCGCAAGATCACCGTGCGGTTCGATTCCAATGTCGGCCCCGGCCTGCCCTGGAAGTTCGAGCCCGAGGTCAACTCGATCGATCTGCACATCGGCGAGGTCGCCACCGTCTACTTCAATGTGACGAACGAGGCCGCGCGCGTCACCGAGGCGCAGGCGGCCTACAACGTGTCGCCGCCGCAGGTCGGCGCCTACTTCACCAAGATCAACTGCTTCTGCTTCACCCAGCAGCGGCTCAAGCCGGGCGAGAAGCGGCAGATGGCGGTCGTGTTCTACGTCGACCCGTCGATCGTGAAGGATTCCGATCAGGACGATCTCAACACCATCACGCTCTCCTATACGTTCTATCCAATTCCCGTCACCGCGCCGGCTCGCCCGGCCGGCGACGCGGAGCTGGCGACGCCGGGACGGCGGCTTTAGAGATCAGGAAACACGCTGCGGCGCACGCGCCGCGACAGAATTCAAGACGGAGATGACGCAAATGGCCGACGCCCACGTCAAGCACCACGACTACCACCTGGTCGAGCCGAGTCCGTGGCCGGCCGTGGGGTCGATATCAGCCTTCGTCATGGCGGTCGGCGCCATCTGCTGGATGCACAACCTCTTCCCGGGCTCGATCTGGCTGATGCTCGCCGGCGTGCTGGGTGTCCTCTACACCATGTTCGGGTGGTGGAGCGACGTGGTGAAAGAGGCCGACAAGGAGGGGTATCACACCCGCGTGGTGCAGCTCTCGCATCGCTACGGCATGATCCTCTTCATCGCCTCCGAGGTGATGTTCTTCGTCGCCTGGTTCTGGGCCTATTTCAACACTGCGCTGTTCCCGGCCGACCTGCACCAGGTCGTGCGCGACCAGTTCGTCGGCGGCGTATGGCCGCCAAAGGGCATCGAGACCTTCGATCCCTGGCACCTGCCGCTCCTCAACACGCTGATCCTGCTGACCTCGGGCACGACCGTAACCTGGGCGCACCACGCGCTCCTGCACGATGATCGCGAGGGCCTCAAATGGGGCCTGATCTGCACCATCGCGCTCGGCCTCTCCTTCACCTGCGTGCAGGCCTGGGAGTACAGCCACGCGGCGTTCGCCTTCAAAGGCAACATCTACGGCGCCACCTTCTTCATGGCGACCGGCTTCCACGGCTTCCACGTCATCATCGGCTCGGTGTTCCTGATCGTCTGCCTGGTGCGGGCCTTCGACGGCCAGTTCACGCCCAAGCAGCACCTCGGCTTCGAGTTCGCCGCCTGGTACTGGCATTTCGTCGACGTCGTGTGGCTCTTTCTCTTCTCCTGCATCTACGTCTGGGGCGAGGGGCCGCACCTCGCCGGCGTCGCCGGCTGAGCGCGAGCAAAGATGCGAGGGGGCGGCCGAGCGCCGCCCCCTTTTGCATTTGCGGACGCCCATGACGGGAGCTATGACCGCCGGGGCGGGCAAGCACAGCGACGTGCGATGAGCCAAATCACGACCACACCTCCCAATCCGATCCTCGCCGGCCTCGCGGGCCGCTGTCCGCATTGCGGCAAAGGCAAGATGTTTGCGGGCTTTCTCGGCCTGAAGTCTGCGTGTGAGGCGTGCGGGCTCGATTATGCGTTCGCCGACGCAGGGGACGGCCCGATGGTGTTCGTCATTCTGTTCGCGGGGTTCGTCGTGGTCGGTGCGGCGCTCGTCACCGAGGTGGTGTATGCGCCGCCATTCTGGGTCCACGCGGTGCTGTGGCTGCCGCTGATTCTCATCACCACTGTCGTGCCGCTCCGGCTGATGAAGGGCGTGCTGATCGCGTTGCAGTATCACCACAAAGCCGCGGAAGGCCGGCTCGAGCGGCGAGGCGACGCGTGACAGCCGACAAGGCGGAGCGCCGCGGGCTCGTCGGGCCGAGCATCGCGGCAGCGTGCGTCTTCGCGCTGCTGATCGGGCTCGGCACCTGGCAGGTCAAGCGCCTCGCCTGGAAGGAGGCGCTGATCGCAACCGTCACGGCGCGCCTTGCCGCGCCGCCGGCGCAGCTGCCGCCGCCCGCCGACTGGGCGCGGCTCGATCCGGCGCGCGATGAGTATCGCCGCGTCACCGTCAGCGCCACGTTCGAGAATGACAAAGAAGCGCTGGTCTACACGACCGGGTCGACCCTGCGCGGCGGCGATACCGGGCCGGGCTACTGGGTGTTTACGCCGGCACGCTTCGCCGGCGGCACCGTCATGGTCAATCGCGGCTTCGTCCCGGAGGGCCGCCAGAATCCGGCGACCCGCCCGCAGGGCGAGATCGCCGGACCCGTGGATATCGTCGGGATCATGCGCTGGCCGGAGCGCCCCGGCCTGTTCACCCCCGCTGGCGAGCCAGCCACTAACCTGTGGTTCTCCCGCGATTCGACCGCGATCGCGGCGGCGAAGCGGATTGGCCCCGTCGCCCCCTTCTATATTGACCAGGAATCGCCGGCTGCCCCGGGGGGGCTTCCGCAAGCCGGTGCCATGAAACCATCATTTCCCAACAATCACTTGGGCTACGCCTTCACCTGGTATGGCCTTGCCGCCGTCCTGGCCGTCTCCTTCGGCATCTGGCTCGTCGGCCGCCTGCGGGCGCGTCAGGGGGCGCCCGTTTAGCACTTTAGCCAACCGGTCCTTGTGCGCCGTGACCCTTCCGACTAGTCTTCTGCCGGCGTCGGCGCGATCCCGGAGACCGGCGTTAACCTTCGTGATTCCAACAAGTTAAGGACTGTGCCAGGGTGCCGGGATGGCCCCGGCAACCCTGCCGCCCAGGACCCGATCGGTGCGTTATATCTCGACCCGGGGTGAAGCCCCCGCGCTCGGCTTCGTCGACGTGACGCTCGCGGGTCTCGCCCGCGACGGCGGCCTTTACGTACCTGAATCATGGCCTCGGCTCGATCGGGACACCATCGCGAGCTTCGCCGGACGGCCCTATGCGGAAGTCGCGGTCGAGGTGCTGCGTGCGTTCGCGGGCGGCGCCGTGGCTGACGCCGATCTCGCCCGTATGGCGCGCGAAGCCTATGCGACGTTCCGTCATCCCGCCGTGACGCCGCTCGCGCAGATCGGCCCCGGCACCTTCATTCTCGAGCTCTTTCACGGGCCGACCCTCGCCTTCAAGGATCTGGCGATGCAGTTCCTCGCCCGCATGATGGATCATGCGCTGGCGAGCCGCGGCGAGCGCACGACGATCGTGGTCGCGACCTCGGGCGACACCGGCGGCGCCGCCGTCGAGGCCTTTCGCGGGCGCGCCCAAGTCGATCTCGTCGTGCTCTTCCCCAATGGACGCATCTCCGACGTGCAGCGGCGGATGATGACCGGCGCGACCGATGCGAACGTCCACGCGCTCGCGATCGAGGGCACCTTCGACGACTGCCAGGCGATCGTGAAGGCGATGTTCAACCACCATGCATTCCGCGATCGCGTCGGCCTCTCGGGCGTGAACTCGATCAATTTCGCGCGCATCGCCGCCCAGGTCGTCTACTACTTCGTCGCCGCGGCGGCGCTCGGCGCGCCGCACCGCAAAGTCGCCTTCACGGTGCCGACCGGCAATTTCGGCGACGTCTTCGCGGGCTACGTCGCGGCGCAGATGGGGCTGCCGGTGGACCGGCTCACCGTCGCGACCAACGTCAACGACATCCTCGCCCGAACGATCGCAACCGGGACCTACGAGGTGCGCGGCGTGGTCGCGACCGCCTCGCCGTCGATGGACATCCAGGTCTCCTCGAATTTCGAGCGTCTGCTGTTCGAGGCCTGCGGGCGCGACGCGGCGCCGGTGCGCGCCGCGATGGGCTCGCTCGCCCAGTCGGGACGTTTCTCGATTCCGGCGCCGGCGCTCGCCGCGATCCGCGCGATGTTCACCGCCGACCGCGCAAGCGAGGCCGAGACCGCCGCCGCGATCCGCACGACCTTGCGCGAGACCGGCGTCACCATCGATCCGCACACCGGCGTCGCGATCGCGGTCGCCGAGAAGGAGAGCCGCGATCCGGCGGTGCCGATGGTCGTGCTGTCGACCGCGCACGCGGCCAAGTTTCCCGACGCCGTCGAGGCGGCGTGCGGGGTGCGCCCGGGCCTGCCTGACTGGCTCGCCGATCTGACGCTGCGACGCGAGCGCGTCACCGTCCTGCCCGCGGATCAGGCCGCGGTCGAACGTTTCGTCGTCGAAGCAAGCCGCGCAGCGCGCGAAGGGAGAGCCGCATGAGCGTCGAGGTCACCCGCCTGCCAACGGGTCTTACGGTCGTCACCGACGCCATGCCGCATCTCGAGACCGCCGCGCTCGGCGTCTGGGTCGCGTGCGGCAGCCGCAACGAGCAGCCGGAAGAGCAGGGCATCTCGCACTTCCTCGAGCACATGGCGTTCAAGGGCACGACGCGGCGCACCGCGCGGCAGATCGCCGAGGAGATCGAGGCGGTCGGCGGCGACCTCAATGCCGCGACCGGGGTCGAGATGACCGCCTACTACGCTCGCACCCTGCGCGCCGACGTGCCGCTCGCCCTCGACGTGCTCTCCGACATCCTCACGGCGCCGTCGTTCGATCCCGACGAGATGGCGCGCGAGAAGAACGTGATCATCCAGGAGATCGGCGCGGTCGAGGACACGCCCGACGATCTCGTGTTCGAGTACCTGCAGGCGACGGCCTTCGCGGACCAGCCGGTCGGCCGCTCGATCCTCGGCACCCGCGCGACCGTGCGCTCGTTCGACGGCAAGCGCCTCAAGGCCTATCTTTCTCATCACTATCGCGGACCGCGCACCGTGATCGCGGCCGCCGGCGCGGTCGACCACGCGACGGTCGTCGGCGAGGCCGAGCGCCGCTTCGCCGCCTTCGCAGGGCCGGTCGCGCCCGCGCCGGTACCGGCCCAGTTCCGCGGCGGCGTGCGGGTCGAGACGCGCGACCTCGAGCAGGTGCACATCGCGCTCGCGCTCGAGGGCGTGCCGCAGCGCGATCCCTCGCTGTTCAGCCTGCAGGTCTTCACCAACGCGCTCGGCGGGGGCATGTCGTCGCGGCTGTTCCAGGAGGTGCGCGAGCAGCGCGGGCTGTGCTACTCGATCTACGCGTTCCATTCCGCCTACGCGGACACCGGCATGTTCGGCCTCTACGCCGGCACCGACATCGCCGATGCGCCCGAGCTGATGCGCGTCGTCGTCGGCGAGCTCGCCGCGACCGCGGAGACGCTCGACGAGAACGAGGTGGCGCGCGCCAAGGCGCAGATGAAGGTGAGCCTGCTGATGGCGCTGGAGAGCGCGAGCGATCGCGCCTCGCAGCTCGCGCGCCAGATCCACATCTACGGCCGCCCCATGCCGCTCGAGGAGGTGGTCGCGCGCATCGACGCCGTGACGGTCGAGAGCGCGCGCGTCGCCGGGCGCGACCTGATCACGCGCGGCCGGCCCGCCGTGGCGGCGCTCGGTCCCGCCGGGCTGGAAAGCGCCGCCGCGATCGCCGAGCGCCTCGTCCACAAGGCCGCATAGCGCAGACGCCGAGGATCGCGCATGATCCCGAAAAGTGGGTACCGTTTTTCGGGCAAGATCATGCGCCAGGGATAGGGACTATGGCGTTCTTCCGCACGGTCGGCTTTGCCGAGTCCTCGCCCAGCCTCGACGGCGAGGGCGTAACGCTGCGGCTGCCGCAGATGGCGGACTTCGAGGAATGGGCGGAGCTGCGTGCGTCGAGCCGCGAGTTCCTCACGCCTTGGGAGCCGACATGGCCGGCGGACGATCTCACCCGCGGCGCCTTCCGCCGACGGCTCAAGCGTTATGCCGAGGATTGGCGGAGCGACCAGTCCTATGCCTTTTTCGCCTTCCGCAAGCCCGACGGCGTGCTCGTCGGCGGGCTCACGCTGGCGAGCATCCGGCGCGGCGTCGCCCAGGCGGGCAGCATCGGCTACTGGATGGGCCTGCCGTTCGTGCGCCGCGGCCACATGACGGCGGCCGTCAAGGCGGTGCTGCCGTTCGCGTTCGGGACCCTGCGGCTGCACCGAGTCGAGGCGGCTTGCATCCCGACCAACACCCCGTCGATGCGCCTGCTCGAACGCTGCGGCTTCGCGCGCGAAGGCTATGCGCGCCAGTATCTCTGCATCAACGGCATCTGGCAGGACCATCTGCTGTACGCACGGCTCAAGGACGAGGGCACGTGACGAGGGCTGCGCCAAAAGTGCGGCGTTTGCGCCGAGCCGCGGCCTTGGGGTCGCCACGGTTCGGCTGATATAACAAATCAGGGCTTATCTTCGAGCATGATCTTTTCCGAAAACCGGGATCCACTTTTCGGGATCATGCTCCCATGGACGGGATGATGCAGCGGCGCAGCAGGGCGCGAGCGTGGGCGTGCGGGATGGGCGCGATGGCGGCGCTGGCCCTGCTGTCGGCTTGCTCGGGCTATGACGGCATGTTCGGCTCGCGTCCATCGACCACGGCGGCGGCGGCGCCGCCCGCGTCGTCCTCGTCATCGTTCACCGACCGTTTCACCAATTTCGTGACCGGCAACACCTCGACGGTGGCGCAGAGCGACACGCCGCCGGGGCAGCCCGATCTCGATTGTCCGGACGTCCAGATCCGCCAGGGCGCATCGACCTATTCGCAGTCGGCGCAGGACAACGGATCGGCCGCACTGTCGACGCGCTTCCAGGCGAGCTTCGTGCGGTTCGCGCGCGAATGCGCGCTGCACGGCGCCAACGTCACTTTGAAGGTGGGCGTCGAGGGCCGCGTCATCCTCGGGCCCGCCGGCACGCCGGGCGAGGTTACGCTGCCGGTGCGGCTCGCGGTGGTCAAGGAAGGAATCAATCCGCAGACCATCTGGACCAAGTTCTACGAGGTGCCGGTGACGCTGGCGCCGGGCCAGGAGAACGTCACGTTCACCCATGTCGAGGAGGACATGACCTTCCCGATGCCGCCCGGCAACCAGTTCGATCAATACGTGATCTATGCCGGCTTCGATCCGCAGAGCATGGCGGCGGAGCCGAAGAAGAGGCCGGCCAAGCCGGTGCGCAAGCCGAAGCCGCGACCACAGCCCCAGCCGCAGTAGCTTCGCGCAAGACCCTTCACCAGCCGCGCAGCGCGACCACCGTGCTCTTGAGCACGCGCATGTCGGCGATGACGGCGTGCGCGCCGGCGGCGGTGAGCTGCGCCGGCAGCTGCGACTGCGCGTGGCTGCCGCCGGCGAAGCCGATCGGGGTCATGCCGGCGGCGACGGCGGCGGCGACGCCGACCGGCGAATCCTCCACCACGATGCAGTCGGCGGGCGCGACCTCCATCTTCGCGGCGGCGTGCAGGAAGAGGTCGGGCGCGGGCTTGCCGCGCGGCACGTCATTGGCGGAGAAGAGATTGGGCTCGAAGAAGCGCACGAGGCCGGTGGTCTCGAGGCTCACGCGGATGCGATCGAGCGTCGCCGAGGAGGCGACGCATTTCGGCCCGCGCAGCCAGGTGAGCGCATAGGCGGCGTGCGGGGTCGGCCGCAGCTCGTCGCGGAAGCGGGCGAGCGTCGCCGCCGCCAGCGTGGCGGGAAAGCCCGCCGGCAGCTTGCGCGTGGTCGCCGCCTCGACGTCCGCGAACATGTCGGTCGCGCGGCGTCCGGTGAAGAAGCGCGCGACGACCTGCGGCGTCATCGCAAAGCCTGCGCGGGTGAATTCCTCCGCCGCCACCGCGGCCGAGATCGTCTCGCCGTCGACGAGCACGCCATTGCAATCGAAGATGATCACCAAGTCCCCCGGGCAACCAGCAGATACGCCGCCGTTGGTTGATCCACTCAACGCGCGACACGACCCGCAACGACGCTACTGGGAGCACCCGACTTGGAAGGACGCTGCGAACTCGAACGACGTCACGCAAATCGAATGGCTTGGGGTCAATGAGCCAACGCGATGGCGCAATTGAGTCGGACCGCAATCAGTCGGACCTGAAATCCGGCCTCGGTCACCTCGGCCGAGCGCATCGCATACGTGATTCGCGGAATCATGGGTACCATCACGCAGCGATAGCAAGGCCGGCGGCCTGCGCGGGGCGCGGTCGGTACCGTTTTGCACAGCTATTCGGGTGCCGAATCGGCAGATTCCAGCGGCGGAACGCCGCGCACGGCTCGGTTCAGCTCGCTCGGTTCAGCTCGCTCGGTTCAGCTCGCTCAGTTCAGCCTGGCTTTGAGCTCGCGGATGCCCTGGGCGATCAGGTCGTCGCCGACCTTGCCCTTGGTCGTATCGCTGAGGATCTTTTCCGCCGCCGCCACCGCCGCGTCGGCAGCCGCCGCGCGCACATCGGCGAGCGCCTGGGCTTCGGCCTGGGCGATCTTCGCCTCCGCGATCTGAGTGCGGCGAGCGACGAACTCCTCGACCTTGGTCTTGGCTTCGGCGGCGAGCCGCTCCGCCTCTGCCTTGGCGGCGACCACGATGGCCTCGGCCTCGCGGTCGGCCTCGCCGCGCCGCCTCTGATAGTCGGCGAGCAGCGCCTGCGCCTCGTCGCGCACGCGCCGCGCCTCGTCGAGCTCGGCCTTGATGCGGGCGGCGCGGTCGTCGAGCGCGCCGGTGATGATCCGGTGCGCCCCGGCCTTCACGAGCACGCCGAGAAAGATCACGAATGCGACGGCGACCCAGAACTCGGCCTCGAGGAAGATGTGCATGGCCCCACTCCCTCGTCAGCGCTTGAGCACGGCATCGACTGCCGCGCCGACCGTCGGCTCGGGAGCGGTGACGCCGGTCAGCCGCGTGACGATCGCGGCCGCCGCGTCCGTCGCAATACCGCGTACGTTGGACATGGCGGAGCTCTTGGTCGTGGCGATCGCTCGTTCGGCCTCGGCCAATTTCCCGGCGAGCCGGTCTTCCAGCGCCTTGCGGTTGCGATCGGCTTCGGCCTGCAGGCGGTCGCGGGTCTCGTTCGCGATTGTCTGGGCGCGCGCCCGCGCGTCGGCGAGGGCCTTCTCGTAGGCCGCCATCGCGGCCTCGGCCTCGCCCTTGAGGCGGCCTGCCTCGCCGAGGTCACCCGAGACCCGCTTGCTGCGGCTGTCGATGATTCCGCCAACCCGCGGTCGCACCAGCCACGCCGTCATCGCATAGATGGCGACGAAGCAGATCACGAGCCAGAACAGCTGCGAGGGAAAGGTCTCGCGGTTGAACGGCGGAAACACCGCCTTGTGCGGAGCGCCCGGCACTTCGGTATGGGCGGTGGTGTTCTGGGTAGCCATCGGTCACTCCGGACGCGGCAAGGATCGCTCTGCCGGCTCGACCTCTTAGAGAACGAACAGCAAGAGGAAGGCCACGAGCAGCGAGAAGATGCCGAAGGCTTCCGCGAGCGCGAAGCCGAGGATGAGGTTGTTGAACTGGCCGGCCGCGGCCGACGGATTGCGCAGCGCGCCGGTCAGGTACTGACCGAAGACGCTGGCGACGCCGATGGCGGTCGTTCCCATCCCGATGCACGCCAGTCCGGCGCCGAGGAATTTCGCTGCTTGCGGATCCATGTGAAGCTCCTTTCGAGAGAGATTGGATCAGGTGAAGGGATCGGACGACTGCGCTTCAGTGTCCGGGATGGAGCGAGTCGTTGAGGTAGATGCAGGTAAGGATCGCGAAAACGTAGGCCTGCAGGAGCGCGACCAAGAGCTCGAGGGCGAACAGCGCCACCGCGAAGGCGAGCGGCAGGAGTGCGCCGAACCAACCGATGACGCCGAAGCCGGCGATCATCATGGCGGAGAAGCTGCCGACCAGGCTGAGTGTGACGTGGCCGGCGAGGATATTGGCGAACAGACGCAAGCTGTGCGAGACCGGGCGGGCGAGGAACGACATGATCTCGATGGGGACGATCAGCAGCTGCATGACGACGGGAACGCCGCTCGGCGCGAACAGCTTGAAAAAGCGGAAGCCGTGCTGCCACAAGCCGTGGATGATGACCGTGAAGAAGACGAGGAGGGCGAGAGAGGCGGTGACGACGATCTGACTCGTAATCGAGAACGAAAGCGGAATCAGCCCGACCAGGTTCGCGATCAGCACGAAGATGAACACGGAGAACACCAGCGGGAGGAACTTCATCCCATGCTCGCCGGCGGTGCTGCGGATCATGGTGGCGACGAATTCGTAAAGCAGCTCGGCAACGGACTGCATGCGGGTCGGGACCAGCCGCCGTCCCGCCGTCGCCCCGAGCATCAAGGCCGCGGTCAGCACGACCGCGAGCACCATGAACATCGCCGCATCGGTGAAGGCGATTTGATGCCCGGCGATGTTGACGACGGGAAAATACTCGTGGATCTCGAATTGCTCGATCGGGTTGGCGGCAGCAGCCATGACCGCAGAAATCCCTTTCAACGTCCTCGATCCGCGACCGGCGCTAGCGCGGGCGATCCTCGGATTTGGCCAACACGCCGGCCTCGCGCATCAGGTTGATGATGCCTGCGACGAAGCCGAGCAGCACGAACACAATGAACCCCCACGGCCGGATGCCGAGCCAGTAGTCGAGTGCGTATCCGATTGCACCCCCGACCACCACGCCCCCCACCAACTCGGAGGACAGGCGCAAGGCGCGCGCCACCCCCGAACGATCGGGACCAGGGCTGGCATCGGGGGTCGGTTCGGATGGCTGGCTCGCCCTAACCTGGTCGAGCCGCTCGCCAAGACGCCGCAACCGCGCGGAGAGATCAACCTCGTCGGAGGACCGGCGGTCCGGATCGTTTTTTCCGCCCGTGTCGTCGCTCATTTCCGACACCCGCGGGCAAATCCGAGCTCGAACTTCCGCCCCCTCAAGGCGCGCGGACCATACTGAGTGGGTCGGGGCGAGTCAAGAATCGCCATTATTGACTTAAGTTCATGACATCCTGCGGGAAACTGTCATTTCCGCGCGATCGTTCGGCGCCGACATATCGTTCTGTGCGAGGATGCAAGGCCCTGCGAGCACGGCTGCCGCAGGGTCATTTTCCGCTTGCGCCCGTTAGTGTTAGGTTGCGCGCGATTGGCAGATATCTGCGCAGCAAGCCGGTTGGGATGGCCGCCATCCGCTCGTCGATCAGCCAAACCCCGCTCACCGCAACCGCGACCCTGACGGTCGAAACGGCGGGCGAGGGCTTCGTCGACATCACCCGCGAGGTCGCGCGGTTCGTGACCGACATCGGCGCACGCGAGGGGGCGCTCTTCCTCTTCATCCGCCACACCTCGGCGTCGCTCACCATACAGGAGAACGCCGATCCGGACGTGCAGACCGATCTCGTCACCGCGCTGCGGCGGATCGCGCCTAGCAACGTGCCTTGGGTGCACGATACCGAAGGCCCCGACGACATGCCGGCGCACGTGAAGGCGATGGTCACGGGAACATCGCTGCATGTGCCGGTGATCGGCGGCGCGCTCGCGCTCGGCACTTGGCAGGGTGTGTACGTGGCCGAGCACCGCTCACGCCCGCATCGGCGCGAGGTGGTCATGCAGTTCGTCGGCGCGCGGGGATGAACCCTTCGGCGCCCGTTCGGCTCAGCGCGCGGGCCGCCCCGTCCGCAACAGCAGGATAAGCGAGGCGAAGAAGATGATCGCCGTGCCCTGCACCACCAGGAAGATGCCGAGGGGCATGCCGAGCAGCGGTACGACCACCTTATTGAGCGCGCGCGACCACATGCTGATGATGATGAAGTAGGCGATCCAGGCACCGAGCATCGTGAGCATGCCGCGCTTGAGGCGTCGGATGCCGAAATGCCGCTCCAGCTGGAGCATCGGCGTGGCCAGGATGGCCGTATAGGCCGCGGAGGCGGCCACTGAGCGTGATGCGTTCTGCATCGTCCGGGTCCTTTCGTATGCCGTCATTCGGGCCGCGCTCGCGCGCGATCCAACCTGCAAGACGCCACCCGGCGGCAGCCTCCGCCCAATTCCTATGCATAGGCCGTGCCGCGCGGCTCCGACCCGGGGCATGTCGAAGCCTTGATCATCCAGATTGCGCCACAAAGGTTAACCGCGCGTTACCTGCCCAAAGGTCAGCGGGATCGGCTGCCGGCGCCGCAGGCGCCGCGGCCCGGAAAATCGGCATTGTGGCTGAGGAAGCTGCGGATTAGGGTTCCGGGCGTCGTGACGCGGGACCACATTCGGTGGGCAGGGACCGGACCTTTCGTTGAGCGAGAGCGCACAATACCGTTTGGTGATCGCCGACGACCATCCGCTGTTTCGCGGCGCCTTGCGCGAGGCGGTGGCCGGCTTGTTCGCGCGCGCCGATATCGCCGAGGCCGGCACCTTCGACGAGGTGTCGGCCATGCTCGACCGCACGAGCGAGGTCGACCTCATCCTGCTCGATCTCGCCATGCCGGGCGTGCGCGGCTTTTCCGGGCTGATGTATCTGCGCGCCCAGTATCCGAGCGTGCCGGTGGTGATCGTCTCGGCCAACGACGAGCCGGCGGTGATTCGCCGCTGCATGGATTTTGGCGCCTCGGGCTTCATCCCGAAGACGCTCGGCGTCGAGGCGATGCGCGACGCCATCGCGGTGGTGCTACGCGGCGGCGTGTGGACGCCCCCCGACATCGATCTCAATGCCGCGGCCGACGCCGAGACCGCAGCACTACTCGCGCGGCTCGCGACACTGACGCCGCAGCAGGTGCGCGTGCTGATGATGCTGTCGGAGGGACTGCTCAACAAGCAGATCGCCTACGAGCTCGGCGTCTCGGAAGCGACCGTCAAGGCCCACGTCTCGGCGATCCTGCAGAAGCTCGGCGTCGAGAGCCGCACCCAAGCCGTGATCGCCGCCGCCAAGATCGAGGTCGGCCAGTGGCCGCAGGCCGCGCCGCTGCATTGAGCGAAGAGCGAAATTGCGAATAGGGAACGGCGAATAGGGACTACTCGCTATTCGCTGCTCGCCATTCGCACTCATTCGGCCGCCGCGACCTGCTGGATCCGCCATTGCGCCAGCAGCGCGCGCAGCGCGGCCGGCTTGATCGGCTTGTTGAGCACCTGGATATCCTGCGCGTGCGCCTGCGCGCGCACGGCGGCCGAGCGGTCGGCGGTGACCAGGATTGCGGGCAGCGACGGGCCGTGGCTGCGGCGCAGCTCGCCGATCGCCGTGATGCCGTCGCCCTGATCGAGGTGGTAGTCGACCAGCAGGCCGGCGAGCGCCATCGGCTCATCCTGCAACGCCGCGGTCGCGGCGGCGAGATCGGTCGCCGCGATGACGCGGCAGCCCCAGCCGCCGAGCAGCGTCGTCATGCCGTCGAGGATTTTCGCATCGTTGTCGATGCACAGCACCGCCATGCCGGTGAGCCCGCGTGCGTCCACCGGGCGCGGCTCGCCGCGGCCGCGCGCCGCCGCGGCCGGCGCGAGCGCAACCGCGACCGCGAAATGCGATCCGCGGTCGACGATCGAGTCGAGCGTCACCCGGTGGTCGAGCACGCGGCTGATGCGCTCGACGATCGAGAGCCCGAGGCCGAGGCCGCGCGCCACCCGCGCGCCCTGCTCCAGCCGCTGGAATTCGCTGAACACCGCGCGCTGCTGCGCGCGCGGAATGCCGATGCCGGTATCGTAGACGTCGATTCGCAGGTGCTCGCCGCGGCGCCGGCAGCCGACCAGCACGCGCCCGGCGGGGGTGTACTTGATCGCGTTGGAGACGAGGTTCTGCAGCAGCCGGCGCAGCAGCCGGCGATCCGAGCGGACCGTGAGCGAGCAGGGGACGAAGACGAGCGACAGTCCCTTTTCGCGCGCCAGCGGCGCGAACTCGACCTCGAGCTGGCGCAGCAACTCGTCGATGCGGAAGGTCGCGATGTCCGGCTTGAGCGCGCCGGTATCGAGCCGCGAGATGTCGAGCAGCGCGCCGATGATCTCCTCGACCGCCTCGAGCGAGGCATCGATGTGGCAGGCGAGCCGCGCCGCCTCGCCGCCGGTCTGCCGCTCGACCAGGCTCGTGACGTAGAGCCGGGCCGCGTTGAGCGGCTGCAGGATGTCGTGGCTCGCCGCCGCGAGAAAGCGCGTCTTCGAGATATTGGCCTCGTCGGCAGTGGCCTTCGCGCGCACGAGCTCGTCGTTGAGGAGCTCGAGCTCGTAGGTGCGCTCGTGCACCCGCCGTTCCAGCGCCTCGGCCGCCTCGACGCTCGGGGTGATGTCCGTGAAGGTGGTGACGATGCCGCTGCCCGGCATGCGGTTGGCGCGCACCTCGATGACGAGGCCGCGATCGGGAAAGCGTTCGAGGAACGGCTCGCCCGCGACGTAGCCGGCGATGCGTTCCTCGATCAGTTGCTCGATCTCGCCCGGCCCGAAGGCGCCCTTCTCGGCGTTGTAGCGCAGGATCTCCTCGAGCCCGATGCCGACGCGCACGAGCTCGTTGGGCAGCCCGAGCACGTCGCCGAGCTGCCGGTTCCAGCACAGGAGGTGCATCGACTTGTCGAACACCGCGATGCCCTGGCGCACGTGGTCGAGCGCGGTCTGCAGGATCTCGCGGTTGTAGTGCAGGGCGGCGCTGGCGTCGTCGAGCAGCTTGAGCGCGTCCTGCGTCGACACGGTGCTGCGGCGGAGCAGCAGAGAGAGCACGAGGCGCGAGGAGGCGGCGCCGATCGCCGAGGCGATCAGGTGCTCGGCGTGGCGCAAGAGCTGGAAGTCGGCCGGCGCCTCGGGGGCGAGGCTGATGTGGCGGCTCGCCGCGAAACCGTCGAACGAGGCGCGAGTGCGCTCCTCGCCGAGATAACGCGCGACGGTCGCGGTCAGCTCGCCGACCGTGACGGAGGAGCGCCGCAGCAGGAAGCTCGGCGCCATCGGCGCGAGATCCGGCGGCACGAACAGATCCGCCTGCAGCCGCTCGATCGAGGCGGGGGCGCGGGCGAGCGAGCAGACCACATAGGCGATGATGTTGAGCGTCAGGCTCCAGGCGACACCGTGCACCAGCGGCGGCAGGCTGAGCCCGAACAGCGCCTGCGGCCGCAGCAGGGCGAGGCCGAACGGGCCGTGCGCGACGATGCCGGACCCGGCGACGCCCGCATCGGCGAAGCTCGGCAGCAGCAGCGTGTAGGCCCAGACCAGAATGCCGATCGACATGCCGACGATCGCGCCGCGCGCGGTCGCGCGCCGCCAGACCAGGCCGCCGAAGAAGGCGGGCGCGAGCTGCGCCACCGCCGCGAAGGAGAGGAGCCCGATCGAGGCGAGCTGGGCATCGCCCGCGAAGCGATAGTAGAGATAGGCGAGCAGCAGGATCGCGATGATGGCGAGCCGGCGCGAGGCGAGCAGCAGCGTGCCGACGTCGCCGCCGCCCGTGACATAGGCCTCGCGCCGCTTGAGCACCATCGGCACGACGATGTCGTTCGATACCATGATGGCGAGCGCGACCGACTCCACGATCACCATGGCGGTCGCGGCGGACAGCCCGCCGACGAACGCCGCGATGGCGAACACCTTCGCGCCGGCGGCGAGCGGCAGGGCGAGCACGTACATGTCGCCGTCGACATGGCCGGCCGGAAAGGTCAGCAGGCCGGCGATCGCGATCGGGACGACGAACAGGTTGATCAGCACGAGATAGAGTGGAAACAGCCAGGCGGCGCGGCGGATCTCGTCCTCGTTGTTGTTCTCGACCACCGCGACGTGGAACTGGCGCGGCAGCAGCAGCATGGCGAAGAATGCCAGCAGGGTCATGACCGCGAAGGTGCCGAAGCTCGGCCCGCCGAACAGCACCGCGGCCGCCTGCGGCTGCTTCATCGCGGCGTCGAAGAGGGCCGCGGGGCCGTGAAACATCGCGAAGGTGACGAAGGCGCCGACCGCCAGGAAGGCGAGGAGCTTCACCAGGGATTCGGTCGCGATCGCCAGCATCAGGCCGTGCTGATGCTCGGTCGCGTCGATGTGGCGGGTGCCGAACAGCATGGCGAACGAGGCCATGGCGAGCGCGACGAGCAGCGCGAGATCGCCGAACACCGGCTGCTGGCGCGCCTCGGCGCTGGTCGCGAGGGGAGTGAGGACGGTCGAGAGCGAGCTCGACACCGCCTTGAGCTGCAGCGCGATGTAGGGGATCGTGCCCACGATCGCGATCAGCGCGACGATCACGGCGACGCCTTGGTGCTTGCCGTAGCGCGCCGCGATGAAATCGGCGATCGAGGTGATGTTCTGCGCCTTGGCGAGGCGCACGATCCGCACGATCAGCGGATAGGCGAGCGCGATCATCAGGATCGGCCCGACATAAATGGCGAGAAAGTCGTAACCGGTGCGCGACGCGAGGCCGACCGAGCCGAAGAAGGTCCACGAGGTGCAGTAGATCGCCAGCGACAGCGGGTAGATCATCAGGCGCGAGCGGCCCTCGCGCCCGAGCAGGCGCAACCTGTCGCCATAGCTCGCCACCACGAACAGAAGCCCGATATAGGCGAGCGCGATGGCGACGACGATCCAGCCTTGCAGCATGCCGGTTCCTGCGTCACCCATACGGGCGATAACCTGGGTCATGATGCGTATCGCCCGCTACAAATCATCACTTCCGTGCGCAATTGTCCATCGGTGCCGTTGTCGCCACGACTGCCGTTGCCGCCGACCGGCGAAAGTGTCGCCTCGTTGCATCACCGTGTGATCGAATCGCAACGCGACTGTTGACGCGCATGCGGATTGCGGTAGACGTAAAGGACCGAGGGGACATGACCGTCGCCATGACGGATACGCACGAGACGCGCGCCGAGCTGACGCGGCGCGAGCTGCAAGTTGCTGAGCTCATCGCCGACGGTGCCTCCAACAAGGAGGCGGGCCGCCGGCTGGGCATCAGCCCGCGCACCGTCGAATTGCACCGCGCCCACATCATGGAGAAGCTCGGCGCCCGCAACGCCGCCGATCTGGTGCGCATCGTCCTCTCCCGCTCGCCGCGGCGCTGATGACGCGGGCCTCATGACGAACCTGCGCCGCGCGCGAGCGCGCACCTGCAATGCGGCAGTGCAATAGCCTCTTCGTTGACCTGATGCATCGCCCGCTGCTTTGATCGCCGCTCGTTCATCTCGCGGCAGCCGACGCAAGTCGGGCCTGCCCGACTTGCCCACCAATAGTGCTGATCGCGGGCAAGCCCGAGGTCAGGCTGCCGCCTTCCGTCCTCTTCACATCCAACGTTCAATGCCCGCGCCTGCCACGCAAACGCTGCGCCGCACGATCGAGACGCTGCTGATCGCCGGGGGCGGCGGCATTCTTTTCAATCTGGCGAAATTTCCCGCCGGCTGGATCGCCGGATCGATGATTTGCTGCGCCGCCGCAGCGCTCGCCGGGCGGCCGCTCGGCCTGCCCAACAATCTCGCGCGCGCCTTCTACATCGTGCTCGGCATGTCGATCGGCGCGGTGGCGACGCCGCAGACCGTCATTGGCATGGCGGCATGGCCGCTGAGCATTGCGGCCGTCACGGTCGCGATGGGCGCGGTGACGGTCGGCACCGTGCTTTATCTCACCCGCGTGCACGATTGGGAGACGCTGCCTGCGGTGTTCGCCGGCACGCCCGGCGGGCTCTCGCAGGTGATGGTGCTGGCGGCCGAGTACGGCATCGAGCTGCGCGGCATCGCCATCGTCCAGTCGATGCGCGTCGTGATCCTCGCGGTGTGCGTGCCGGCCGGGCTCGGCCTTGCCGGGCTCGCCGGCCCGACGCGCCTGCCGATCGGCACGGTCGCGATCATGGATGCGCCGTGGGAGCTCGCGATCCTGATCGCGCTGTCGGTCGCGGTCGCGCTCGCGGCACTGCGCGCCGGCTTCCCGGGCGGGCTGATCTTCGGGCCGATGGTCGTCTCCGGCATCCTGCACGGCGGGGGCTACATCCACGTCACCTTCCCGCCGTGGTTCGCCAGCATCGCGATGGTCGCGCTCGGAGCGGTCGCCGGCTCGCGCTTCACCGGCACGCCGTTCAGCTCGTTGCTGAGCTATCTCGGCGCCGCGATCGGGTCATTCTTCGTCGCCCTCGTCATCGCGGCCGCCTTCGCGCTCACGGTGACGCAACTGCTGTCGCTGCACGTCGGCGATGTGGTCGTCGCCTACGCGCCCGGCTCGATCGACGCGATGATGATCCTCGCGCTCGCGCTGCACCTCGACCCGGTGTTCGTCGGCGCGCATCATCTCGCGCGGGTGTTCACCGTGACGCTGGCGCTGCCGATCGTCACGCGCGCGCTCGCGCCGGTACGCGCGAAGAAGACACCCAGCGGCCGCCCGCTGCCCGCGAAGGAAGAGACCTTCGCCGAGTAAGATGCGCCGGCTACGCCCGGGTCGGATCGATGACGAATTGGTGAGGCCGCCGTCGCGGCAGCCATCGCGGCAACGGCCGCGTGGACCCTGATGGCTCCAGCGGTCGGCGAAAAAAAATCGATGAAAAATACAGGCGATTTACAGGGCGCCGAGCTTTGCAAAATACAGGAAAAGTCACTGAGATCCTGGAGGAAAAGGCGCGAGCGCCGAACAGGCGAAAACGGGGGGCGAAAAACAGGAAGAACAGGCAAGCCGGCGGCAAAACGTGCGCGGATGATATCACGCTCTCGGCGGAGGACTTGCGCTCCCAAAGCAAAGCGCGCCCGGAGCGGCGGGCTGCGGACGCGCGAATGTCACTCTGCACTTACTGCCATGCGCCGCGCGTGCCGGGAACGCAAGCGGAATATGGTCTATCCCCGCTATTTCGGGGCGTGCAGCACGCCGGCTGCGCGCGTCAGGCGCCGGGGATCGGCAGGACCGGCATGATCTCCACGGAATCGCCCGGAAAGATCGTGAAGTGCGGGTGCTTCTCGAACAGCTTTGCGGCGGCCTCGTGCGAATCCGCGCGCACGAGCGTGTAGGCGCTCAGCTGGTTGCTGATGTCGCTGATGCCGTGCTCGCCGACCTTCTTGGTCTTGCCGAGCGGCCCGCCCATGCCGACGATCGCGGCGTGATGCTTTTCGACCCAGGCCTTCCATGCCGCCATCCCCTCCTGCATCTTCGCGCCGCGCGCCTGCTCCGAGAGGGCGTTCCACGCCTTCATGCGTGGACTTTCCTTGTTGCCGATGAAGACGGCGAGAAAGGTATCGTTCGTGCTCACTGAGGATTCTCCTGATGGAAACGCGGCGATCTTGACAAATAAGTTGATATCAACATAATTGGCGCATGTCAAATCGCGCGCGGAAGGGCGGTGCAAGGCCGGGCGTGGTCTCCTATGCGACCACGCATCACGTGCGCGACAACTGCCTGTGCCTGCACGTCCAGCGCGCCGCGCGGGCGCTGGCGCGGCGCTTCGACGATGCGCTCCGCCCGCTCGCGCTCACGCAGGGACAGTTCTCGCTGCTGATGTCGCTCAATCGTCCCGAGCCGCCGCTGATCGGCGACGTCGCCTCCCTGCTGGCGATGGATCGCACGACGCTCACGGCCAATCTCAAGCCGCTGGAGCGGCGCGGCCTCGTCGAGGTGCGGCGGGACGAGGCGGATCGACGCGGCCGGCGGCTGACGCTCACGGCCGAGGGCCGTGCGCTGCTGCTCGCCGCGGTGCCGGTGTGGACGCGCACGCACGCCGAAAGCGAAGCTCTTCTGACCCGGTCGAGCGCCGATACGCTGCGCGGCGCCCTGCAGGAGCTTTGCTGACGAGCTCATTGCGACGGAGAGCGGCGCGCCCGGCCAGCCGGTGCGCCATTCGCGAATGACGACGACACAGGAGCAAACGAATGATCACCATCTCCGCCTTTCGCTGGGTTCCCCCGTTCGCCCAGGGGCAAGTGCGCGATCTCCGCGTGCGCTGGGCGCTCGAGGAGGCGGGCCTCCCGTATCGGACCCGCCTCTTGGAGGCGGGCGACCAGGACAAGCCGGACTACCGCGCCCTGCAGCCGTTCGGGCAGGTGCCGATCTACGAGGAGGACGGTAGCGTCCTCTTCGAAAGCGGGGCGATCGTTCTTCACATCGGCGAACGCTGCGAAGCGCTATTGCCCAAGGATGCGGGCGCGCGGGCGCGGGCGACCCAGTGGCTGATCGCCGCGCTCAATTCCATCGAACCGTTCATCATGAACGTAGCGCTGATCGACCTGTTCTATGCCGATCAGGAGTGGGCGAAGCTGCGGCGCCCGTCGGCCGTGGAGTTCGCGCGCCGCCGCATCGATGCGCTGGCGAACGCGCTCGCCGACAAGCCCTATCTGGACGGCGCGACCTTCACGGCCGGCGACCTGATGATGACGACGGTGTTGCGCATCATGCCCGCGCTCGTCGAAGACCGACGTCTGGCGGCGTACGTGGCACGATGCACCGGCCGTCCGGCCTTCCAGCGCGCCTTCGATGCGCAGATGGGAGACTTCCGCAAAGCCGCGTGAGGCGGCGCCGACGCGCCGCACGCCTCTGGCGCACGGAGCGCGCCGGGCGATATCGGGCGGCGTGGCGCGCCGCGTTTGGCACGGCGTGGCAGAAATGGCACAGCGGCGGCTATTCGACCGCCGTCCGCGTCCCGTCGGATTGGACGGACGCGGCCGATGGGCGATGATGAGCTCGGAATCTCGCGAGGTCTTGCCGGGTCGGAGCTTACATGCGGCGCCTGGGCGGGCTGATTGCTGATCGTGCGTCGGGCTCGCTGCCGTCCCGGGCGACAGCGGTCGCGGCCGTTGTGCTGGCGCTGGCCGCGGCGTCGCCGGCGAGCGCGCAATATGTCTGCACCAGCACCGCGACCGACCTCACCTGCACCAATTCGGGTACCGCGGGGCCGCAGGCAACCACGGGCGCGCCCGGGCAGAACGCAACCACGAGCAACACCGGATCGAGCGGCGACATCAACACCGATGCGACCGGCGCCAATGCGACGACGATCAACGCCGGCACGGTCGCGGGCAGCACCTCGACGGTGACGGACACCGGCAACGCGACGACGACCAACACCGGCGCGATCACCGGCGCGATGACGACCACCGCGACAACCGGCAACGTCACGGCGACCAATTCCGGCTCGGTCGGCATCAGCGTCTTCACCACCACGCACGCCGGCAACGCGATCATGGTCAATTCCGGCTCGATCGGCGGCCAGCTGATCACGGCGACGAGCACCGGCAATGCCACGACGATCAACTCCGGAGCGGCCGGCCGGATCACGACGAATGCCGGCGCCGGCATCGCCGCGACGCTCAACACCGGGACGGTCGCTTTGACGCTCACCACGAGCTCGGGCCCCGGCCTTGCCACGAGCACCAATTCCGGAACGGTCGGCGGCTTCCTCACGACGATGTCGCTCAACGGCAACGCGCTCGCCTTCAATTCCGGGACGGTCGGCGCGCTCATCACGTTTGCCAATGGCGGCAGCGCCGCGGCGACCAACACCGGGACCGCGCGCAACGGCTTCTTCACGCAGGCGAGCGTCGGCAGCGCGGTCGCGATCAACTCCGGCACCAGTCTCGGCGGCTTGACCGTCGTGACGAGCAACGCGGCCAGCGCGCTCGCGATCAACACCGGGACGGTGATCGGGCCCGTCACGCTCACCACGTTCGGCAGCGGCAACGCGACGCTCACCAACTCCGGCGTCATCAGCAACTTCGGCGGCACCGCAATTCAATTCAACGGCGGCCTCGACACCCTCAACCTGCTGCCCGGCTCGACCATCATCGGCGGCATCGACCTCGTCGGCGCCAACGACACGGTCAACGTCTTCGCCGGCAACCAGAACCTCACCTTCAACACGCTCGCCGGAGCCACCGTGAACGGCAACGTTCCGTTCGTGGTCGCGGGCAACCAGCTGGTCTCGATCGACCCGACCCCGTTCGGGCTTGCGGACAAGACCCTGATGGACTTCACCCGTGCCGTCTCCGGCCTGCTCGACGGGATCGGCGCCGGCGCGGCCGCGAGCGGGCCGCTCTCGTCGGCCTTCGCACCGAGCGTGCCAGGCAGCGTCGCGGCGCGGCTCGATGCGGCGTTCGCAGCGATCCCGGCGCTCGCCGATGCCGACGACCAGGCGCCGGTGTTCAAGGCGCCGGGCATCGTGACGGCGGACGGCCGCGCCATCTGGGCGCGCGGCTTCGGCGGCCGGCGCACGCAGGATGCGGACGGCGCCATGCTGGCCGCTCACACGACGTTCCTCGGCGGCGCGGTCGGCTTCGACGTGCTCGCGCGGCCGGATCTGCGGCTCGGCCTGTTCGCCGGCGGCGGCGAGAGCCGCCTGGCGCTCGCCGGCAACAGCGGATCCACCAACACGGACACGGCATTCGGCGGCATGTACGGGCGCTGGAGCTTCGTGTCGTTCGGGCGGCCCTCGTTCCTCGACGTCGCGTTGCACGGCGGCGGCTCGACCAACGCGGCGTCGCGCACCATCAACGACAACACGCTCGCGAGCGGCATCGAGATCGCGACCGCGCGCTATGCGAGCTCGTATGTCAGCCCCGAGGTTGCGTACGGCCTCGTCATCCCGCTGTGGGCGCAGTACACGCTGACGCCGTCGCTGCGCCTGCGCTACGTGGCCGGCTTCTTCGGCGGCTATTCGGAGACCGGCACGACGGCGCCGCTCGCGGTCGCGAGCCGAACCACGCAGGACATGGAGGAGCGCGCCGAATTGAAGCTCAGGCGCGCGGTGCCGGTCGGCCCCGACCTGCTCCTCACCAGCGTGCATCTCGGTGCGATCGGGGTCGAGCGCATCGGCGACCGCACGATCGATACGGTGCTGCTCGGTCTCGACCTGCCGTTCGTCACGCCGGGCAGGAACGACGTCGCCGGCATCGTCGGAGGCGGCGGTTTCGAGTGGCGCACGCGCGAGGGCATCGCGCTGTTCGGCGCCGCCGAGGCGATCGGTTTCTCGGATCAGAGCACGGTGTGGAGCGCGCGCGGCGGCGTGCGCGTCGCGTTCTGAGCGACCACTGTCTCTACTCCGCCGCCAGGGCCCTTCGGTTGAACGGCAGCTGCAGCTTCTCCCACACGTCGGCCATGGCCTCGGCGAGCGCGTCGATCATCGCGTCCTCGTGGAACGGGGAGGGCGTGATGCGCAGCCGCTCCGAGCCGCGCGGCACCGTCGGATAGTTGATCGGCTGGATGTAGATGCCGTGCTCCTCGAGCAGCATGTCGCTTGCCGCCTTGCACTTCTCCGGATCGCCGACCAGCACCGGCACGATGTGGGTATCGCTCGGCATCACGGGCAGGCGCGCCGCGCCGAGCACCGCCTTGGTGCGTGCCGCGCGTTCCTGGTGGCGCTCGCGCTCGAAGCTCGAGGTCTTGAGATGGCGGATCGCGGCGGTCGCCCCCGCACACACCGGCGGCGGCAGCGCCGTGGTGAAGATGAAGCCCGGCGCGTACGAGCGCACCGCGTCGATCAGGTCGGCGGATCCCGCGATGTAGCCGCCGAGGCAGCCGAACGCCTTGGCGAGCGTTCCCTCGCACACGTCGATGCGATGCATCACGCCTTCGCGCTCCGCGATGCCGCCGCCGCGCGGGCCGTACATGCCGACCGCGTGCACCTCGTCGATATAGGTCATGGCGGCATAGCGCTCGGCGAGGTCGCAGATGGTTTTGACCGGCGCGACGTCGCCGTCCATCGAGTAGAGGCCCTCGAACACGATCAGCTTGGGCCGGTCGCCGGCGGCGCGCAGCAGCTCCTCGAGGTGCGCCATGTCGTTGTGACGGAAAATCTTCTTCTCGGCGCCCGACTGGCGCACGCCCTCGATCATCGAGTTGTGGTTGAGGGCATCCGACAGGATCAGGCAGTTCGGCAGCAGCTTGGCGATGGTCGCGATGCCGGTCTCGTTCGAGACGTAGCCCGAGGTGAAGATGAGGGCGGCTTCCTTGCCGTGCAGGTCGGCGAGCTCGCGCTCGAGCTCGACGAGCGGATGGTTGTTGCCCGCGATGTTGCGCGTGCCGCCGGCCCCGGTGCCCATGCGGGTCGCGGTCTCGACCATGGCGCCGATCACTTTCGGGTGCTGGCCCATGCCGAGGTAGTCGTTGGAGCACCATATGATGACGTCGCGCTTGCCGTGCGGCGCATGCCAGATGGCGCGCGGAAACCGGCCGGCGATGCGCTCGAGGTCAGCGAAGACCCGGTAGCGGCGCTCGTCTCGCAGGCGGGCAAGCGCGCCACTGAAATAGGCACTGTAGTCCATAGACGAGGGTCTCCGCGTGTCGTGTACGCGTATGGCCTTACCGGCGGGCCCCATCATCCGCCGCTCGGGCGATAGCTACGGATTTGTTTTAGAAAAGTTCCAGCCGGCTTGTCGAGGCTTATCGCATGCCCGCGGGCCCCGCAATTTGCCGCTGGTCAACGCCGCGACGGTGCCCTGCTGGAACTCCGCAGCGGGGCGGTGGCGCGCGCGAGCCACGTACGCGTCGTCGCATCGGCCCTGCGATCGAGCAGCGGCGAAATCTCCCGCCGCACCCTGGCATGATAGGCGTTGAGCCACGCGAGCTCGTCGGCGTTGAGCGCCGCGGTGGCGATCAGGCGGCGGTCGATCGGCGCGAGGGTCAGCGCCTCGAAGGCGAGCAGCGGCTTCTCGGCGCCCTCGACCTTGGGCCCCTCGACCGTGAGCACCAGGTTCTCGATGCGGATGCCGAAGGCGCCGGTCTTGTAGTAGCCCGGCTCGTTGGACAGGATCATGCCGGCCTTGAGCGCGACGCCCGGGATCTTGGAGATGCGCGGCGGTCCCTCGTGCACCGACAGGTAGCTGCCGACGCCGTGGCCGGTGCCGTGATCGAAGTCGAGCCCGGCGGCCCACAGGTTCTGGCGCGCGAAGCTGTCGAGCTGGGCGCCGTTGGTGCCGTCGGGAAAGACCGCGCGGGAGATCGCGATGTGGCCCTTGAGCACGCGGGTGAAGCGATCGCGCATCTCGGCCGTCGGCTTGCCGACCGCGACCGTGCGCGTGATGTCGGTCGTGCCGTCCTCGTATTGCGCGCCCGAGTCGACGAGATAGAGCCCGTCCGGCGCGATCCGACGGTTGGTCTTGCGCGTCACCCGGTAGTGCACGATCGCGCCGTTCGGGCCGAAGCCCGAGATGGTCGGGAACGAGACGTCCTTGAGCAGCCCGGTGTCGCGGCGAAAATCCTCCAGCGCCTCGACCGCGTCGATCTCGGTGAGCTTGCCCTTGGGCGCCTCGCGGTCGAGCCAGGCGAGGAAGCGCGCCACCGCGGCACCGTCGCGCACATGCGCGGCGCGCGCGCCGGCGATCTCGGTCGCGTTCTTGACCGATTTCATCAGCGCGATCGGGTCGCTGCCGCGGCGGATCTTTCCGCCGCTGCCGCCGATCAGGCGGCTCACCGCATCTGGCGCGACCTGGCCGTCGAGCCGCACGACCGCATGCGCGGCGCCGAGCGACTTGAGGTCGGCGGCGAAATCCTCCGGCTCGCGCAGCTCGGCGAGGTCGGCGAGCGCGGCGCGCACCGCGTTCGTGAGCTTGCGGCCATCCACATAGAGCGACGGCCGGCCCTCGCGCGGCACGAGCGCGGTCGCGAGCGCGAGCGGCGTGTGCCCGACGTCGCTCCCGCGGATATTGAACGTCCAGCACGCCGCATGCGGATCGGATATGACGACCGTCGACGCCTTGAGCTTGCCGAGCTCGGCGCGGATGCGCTCGAGCTTGTGCGCGGCCGGCTCGCCCGCATATTTCTCGTCGTGCAGCACGACCGCGCCGCGCGGCGGCGGCGGTCGGTCGGTCCACACGGCATCGAGCGGATTGTGCTCCACCGCCACGAGGTGCGCGCCCGCCGCCGCGCAGGCCTTGGCGAGCCGCTCGGCACCCTCGATCGTGTGCAGCCACGGGTCGAAGCCGAGCTTCTGGCCCTCGTGCAGCGTCTTCTCGATCCATTGGTCGGGCGGGGTGTCGGCGATATTGACGATCTCGAACACCGCGGTGTCGACCTGCTCGGGCGCCTGCAGCGTATAGCGGCCGTCGACGAAGAGGGCAGCGTGATCGGCGAGGACGATCGCGGTGCCGGCCGATCCGGTGAAGCCGCAAATCCAGGCGAGGCGCTCGTCCGACGGCGGCACATATTCGTTCTGGTAACGGTCGGCGCGCGGCACGATGAAGCCGTCGAGACCGTGCCTCGCCATCTCGCCGCGCAACGCCGTGACGCGCGGCCCGCTCGCGGCGCCGTCGGACGGATCGTCGAAGGTCTGAAATCGTGCCGGCATGGTGCGACTCTATATGAAGCCGAGCCTGCCACGGCAACACGACACTCGCGCCCTCACGCCCGGGCTTGGCCCGGGCATTCACGTCTTTCCTCGCCGCTGCCCCCTGAAGACGTGGATGGCCGGGACGAGCCCGGCCACGACGACGTCGATCGATACCGGGGCTCGCCGCTGTTCAGTACTCGTCGCACTTCGACTCTTCGATCTTGCAGAACTCGGCGCGACTGGCGCCCGCCGTGATCTGGCAGTTGGTCAGCGCGCGTTCCTCGGCGAGGGCCTTGGTCGGCGCGATCGCCCAGCCGGCGCCCGGCGTGCCGGCTTTCGGATCGAACGAGACGGCGTAGCATTCACCCTTGAAGGTCCCGACCGATTGGCACAAGGCGGCCGCCTTGGGCGCCGGCTTGTAGTCGTGGCAGCGCTTCAGCGCCGCCTCGAGCGCATCGTCGGCGGTCTTGTAGTTGACCGACGTGCCGACCGCGATGCCGTCGCGGATGACGTCGGACGTGGAGCCGACCGCGAGCGCGCCGTCGGCGCACGCCGGGGAGGCGGCGAGCACCGTCGCCGCCAGCAGAGCAGAAACGCAGCCTAGCCTCATCATCACCCTCTCCGTTTGCGTGGAGTTGCGAGGTTAACGAGTTTGCCGGCGGCCGACAATCGGCGGCCGCAGGGTGACGGCGGCATAAATCATCGGCGCAGCACCAGCGTGACCCATTCGTCGAGCGGGATTCGAGCCACCAGCGCCAGCCCCTGCGCGCGGTAGGCCGCGATCGCGGCCGGCGCCTGCGCGGCGAGCAGGCCGGAGAGGATGACGCGCGCCCCGGGTGCGAGCACCTGCGCGATCGGCGCCGCGAGGCGCTTGAGCGGGGCCAGCAGGATGTTGGCGAGCACGAGATCGTACGGCCCGCGCGCGCGCAGCGCCCGCGCCGCAAGGCCTTTCGCATGGACGACCTCGACCAGCGGCCCGACGCCGTTCGCGCGCGCATTCGCGCGCGCCACCGCGACGGCGCTGCGGTCGATGTCGCTCGCCACCACGCCGACGTGCAGCGCCTTGGCGGCCGCGATCGCCAGCACCCCGGTCCCAGTCCCGATATCGAGGATGCGCCACTCTTCCCTTTCGCGCCGTAGGGTGGGCAAAGGCGCACAGCGCCGTGCCCACGTGAACTCGGGAGTGGGCGCGCTTCGCTTTGCCCACCCTACGGCGCGGCGGGGATCCGGTCGCACGCGCCTGCCCTTGATCCACCCGTCCAGCGCCAACAGGCACCCCCGCGTCGTCCCATGATGCCCGGTGCCGAAGGCGAGCGCCGCCTCGATCTCGATGCCGACGCGATGCGCCGGCACGCGCGCGCGGTCATGCGCGCCGTGCACCAGGAAACGTCCGGCCGCGACCGGCTTGAGGCCGGCGAGGCTCGCCGCCACCCAGTCGCGCGCCGCCACCGTTTCGATGACCAGCGCCTGCGCGGCCGCATCGCCCGCCACGGCGCGAACGAGATCGCGCAGCCCGGCTGCGTCCGGCGTCTCGGCAAAATGCGCCTCGACGCTCCAGCTGCCATCCGGCCGCTCGAACGCCGCGACCGCGGCGTCTTCGCAGGCCTCGGCCAGCGCGTCCGCCAGCCGTTGCGCCGTCGGAGCATCGCAATCCACACGCGCCAGGCTGGTGACGGACGGTTCGCAGGGTGAATGCATTTTGTCCCAAGCTCTCCACAAGCCATCAACGGCATCGCCGCCGAGCGGGCCGCCGTCAACATCATTTTCGGCTTGCGCGCCAACGGTTTGATCGCCGCAGCGCGTGCTGCGCGTTATCCGCGCCGGCTTCTCAGATTTCACGCGATGGCAATCGTTGCGCCGCGTGCGCAAGCTTCATCCCCAAGCTTGCGCACAGACCGATCCACAGAGGAGATGATGTGTGAGGTGAGCGCTACGCCTGCGCTCCTTTTCCCCTTTAGGGCCCTTTAGGGGGAAAAGCTCAGGCGGAAGCGCAGGCACCATGCCAAGCGGGACCACGAGCGCTGTGCCCAACTGGGTCGGTTGATCTTCCACCTTTACTTCAGTTGATCCTCGACCTTGGCGAGGCCGGCGCGCACGCACGGCTCATCCACGCCCGGCGAGCCCGAGAGCCCGACGCCGGCGATGACTTCGTCCCCGACCTTGACCGGCACGCCGCCCGGGATCGAGATCACGCCCGGCAGCGTCGTCTGCGGCCGCCGTGCCGGATTGGTTTCCAGCGCCTTGGCGAAAGCTTCCGTCGTCATCTTGAAGGTGAGCGCCGTGTAGGCCTTGCGGCGGGCATTCTCCATGGTGTGCGGCCCGGCACCGTCGGCGCGCAGCGCGACCATGTTGATGCCGTCGCGGTCGACCACCACCACGGAGACCGCATAGCCTTTCGCCTTGCAATCATCGAGCGCACCGGTCGCGATGGTCAGCGCCATGGCGTAGGAGAGATCCTTGTGCGTGATGAGCTGCGCCTGCGCCGGCGCCGCCAGCATCAGCGCGAGCGGCACGGCGGCAAACGGGATTGCGGATTTCGCTGCAGAGTTCAGTACGGACATGGACCAACCTCCCTGATGGCGCTCCGCCTCGAGGCGGCGGGCCAGGATATATCGCATCCGGACGACGGGATGTCGGCTCACATGTGCGTGCGGCGGCCGCAGCGGCGCGCTCAGGCGACGTGTTCAGCCCCTTCGCTTGAAGAATTGCACCGCCCGCTCGTGCTTCTCGGCCGCCGCGCGCGACCGGAAGGTGCCGAGGTTGCGGCGCCGCCCGGTCCGCGGGTCGGTCTTGCGGGAATAGAGGCGGTACTCGCCCGATTTGAGCTTGCGGATCATGACGATCTCCCGCGTCGGTGATGTCACCATACCGACGCGGGGCGGGCAAAAGGTTTCGTCGCAGCCCTGATCGCTACGCCGCGGCGCGGCCGAGCGCGTCGACGAGCTGCGCATCCTCGATCACCGGCACGATCTTGAGCTCGATGAGGTCGCTCCACATCAGGGCGAAGTGGGTGAGCGCGCTCGCGTCGTCCGCCTCGAGCAGCGCGAAGCCGCCGGAGAAGTCCGCCGCCGTCCAGCGGTCGATGAGCTTGACGCCGGCCGGCGGCTGCCCGCCGGTCTTCTTGAAGCGGGCGATCGCCTCGTCGCGCGTCCTGGTCTGGGGGTTGATGGCGAATGTCGTCATGAATTTCATAAATGTGGCTCCCGATCCGGCAGCGGCCGGACATCGGCCGACGCGTCTCCTGATACGCAGCCGCCCGCGGCTGGTTTCAGCCGCAGGCGGATCGGGCATCGTGTGGCGATCGGGCGTCTCAGTACGAACGCGGGAACGGCGGGTAGCCCGGCGGCGGCTGCGGCGGTCCGCCGTAATTGGACGAAGGCGCGAACCGGTCGTCGCCGCTGTAGGGCGCGCGATAATAGGGCCGCTGTGCCGGATATTGCTGATACTGCTGCTGATACTGCGGCTGATACTGCTGCTGATACTGCGGCTGGTATTGCGGCTGATACTGCGGCGTGTCCGCCACCTGATCGGTCTGATAGCCCGGACCGCGCCGGCGCGCGACCGCGGCATCCGGAATGTGGCCGGTGATCACCACCGTCGTGTTGAGCACGCCGTCCTGCTTGACCAGCGCGTACAGCGCCGCCGCGTTCTGCGGGTCGAGCCGCACGCAGCCGTGCGACACCGGCAGGCCGAGATGGCTGGTGTTGAGATAGCCGTGGATCGCGTGACCCCGCTTGGTGAAGAAGATCGAGTGCGGCATCGGCGCGTCGTCGAATTCCTTGGAGAAGTGGCTCGCCTCCATGCGGAAGGCGTGCCAGGTGCCGCTCGGCGTGTCGTAGCCGGCCGCGCCGGTCGACACCCGCCAATTCCAGCGCGGCACGCCGTCGACCTGCACGTTCATCCGCTGCGTGCTCTTGTCGACCGTGATGAGGATGTTGGCGCGCGCCGGACCGATCGCCGCGCCCGCTGCGAGCAGTGCCGCCAAAGCCAACCCGATGTTACGCATGATTTCCACTCTCCGGGCGGACACTGCCGCCGCCATCATTCGGATCATCGCCGATCCATCTAATAATCACATGAACCGCCTGGTTCCAGTTGCCGTTGGCAACGGTGCCCGTGCGCCCGGTGCATGTCGTGCAGTGCGACCTCGGGGGCGCATGTCGGAGTGCAGAAACACCTTACTCTGTCATTTGTCTGTTGCTTTTGTGTCTTTCTGCCTGGCCGCAAAGACGTACATGGCCGGGACGAGCCCGGCCAGTGACGTTCTCGATGTCTGGAAGCGGCTTCAGTCGCCGAACACGGCGCCGGCGCGCGGGAACGGCGGATAGCCCTGCGGGGCAACCGGCGGTGCCAGCGAGAGCGGCGCGAACGCCTGGCGATAGGTCGGCTGGGCGGCCGGCCGCGGGTAGAGCCTGGCCGGCGCGGACAGGTCGTCCTTGGCGCCGTTGCGCGCCGTGGCGGCCGTCGCGGCATGCGTCGGTTGCGCCGACGGGGCCGCGGCGGTCGTCGCCGTCGGCGTTGCCGGCCGATGCGGCCGGTTGAGCGCCTCGCGGGCGTCGCCGGTGACCACGACCGTGGTGTTATGCAGGCCTTCCTCTTTGACCAGCGCGAACAGCTTGGTCGCATTGGCGGGCTCGAGGCGCACGCAGCCATGCGAGGCGGGCGTGCCGAGCTGGCGGATCGCGAGGGTGCCGTGCAGCGCGATGCCGGTATCGGTGAAGAAGACCGAGTGCGGCATCGGCGCGTCGTCGTACTTCTTCGAATGATGGTCGGCGTCGAGCCAGAGCGCGTGGAAGGTGCCGTTCGGCGTGTCGTGGCCGATGCGCCCGGTCGAGACCTTCCACTGCCAGCGCGTCGCGCCGTCGACCGCGACGGTCACCTGCTGGGTGGATTTGTCGACCGTGATGAGGACGGCGGCGCTGGCCGGAGCGGCCCCGAGGGCGGCCAACGCCAGCCCGCTCGCCAGAAACATCGCTGAATAACGCATTGAAAGGACCCTCGTGCGCCAGGGCGTCCCGTCGACGCCCATCCACTCGCTCTGTCGGTTTTGCGCTGCAAAAGGTTCAATTCGGACATATCGAGCGGTGCCGGCGGGCGCGAATCCGTGTCACGATCGCGTCAATGGCCGTCCGGGCTTTGCTGGCTTTGCCGGAGGTGGAGATCCAGGCTCGCTCCGCGCCACGACCTTAACTCCGCCCGCCGAATGCATATTTCTAGGCCATGTCGGACCCGCTGGTCGTCTCGATTCCCCATCGCCTCGGCCGTGACGAGGCCGTCCGCCGGATCAAATCCGGCCTCGCCGAGGCGCGCGGGCATTTTGCCCATCTGCTCACCATTTCGGACCAGGGGTGGGACGACAACCGCCTGCGTTTCGGCGCGAGCGCGCTCGGCCAGGTCGCGAGCGGCACCATCGAGGTGCTCGACGATCGCGTGGTGCTCACCGTGCAACTGCCCTGGCTGCTCGCCCGCTTCGCCCAGGCGGCGAGCAAGCTGATCAGCCGCGAAGGCACGCTGATGCTGGAGAAGAAGTAGGGCAGCACTGCCCCCGGCATCCGTCTATTTCGTCTCGACCGGCGGCGGATGACCGAATGCGCTGCGGCCATGCGGCCCGCGCAGCAACTCCCAGGCAAGACCGATAGAGGCGACCACCCACGCCGCGAGCGCCACGGCGAAAACGCCCTTCGGCAACGGGGCGAGGAACGGGAGCGCGAGCGCCTCCGCCATGTGCTTGGTCGCCACCGTATACATGCCGAGCGGGAAAACCGCGGCCCAATAGAGCGGGTCGTAGCGCAACGGAAAATGCTCGATCACATGCCGCCAGACGCTGAGGAAGAGCAGCATCGGGATCCACCATGTCCCGGTGGCCCAGTAGAAGACGGTGAAGCCTTTCAGGAACGGCAGCAAGGAGGCGAGGAATGGCGCGTGCGGCGCGTTCTCCACGAAGGCTGCACCGGCGAGCGTCGAGATCGCCATCGCGCCCATGTTGATCCAGTAGGAGGGCGTGAGATCACGTGGCGAGAAGATGAAAAACCGGTAGCGGTAGAAGATGAGCGAGATGATCCAGATGTAGAGCATCCCGCCCCACAGCCACATGGACAGCGCGAAGAAGTTGACCTCCAGCCTGGCCGGCTGCGGCCATTCCCTGGCGATGAATGCCGCCAGAACCGCGATCGACTGCGTCGCCACCACCGCCATGAGCCAACCGCTGGTGATGCCTTGCTCGACCGGCGGCTTGTCGCGCTTGACCGTGAGGATGGTGAAGATCGTATAGGTCAGCGCGAACCACAGCACGGTGCCGAGGGTCAGAAACGCGATCGCCGTCGCGGGGCTACGGGCGATCTGCAGGAACTGCGTGCCGACGATGCAGGAGCCGGCGACCGCGGCGAAGAAGCGGGGCGCCAGGCGGTGGTCGGTCATGTCGGCGAAGAGCAGTTGCGGGTAGCGGACGGCGCGCAACGCGGTCAAGCACGCCACCACGACGTAGGCGACGAGGTTGAACGCAAACAGCGCGAACGCGACGATACGAAGATCGAAATCCCACGCCGCGATCGAAACGATTCCGGTCGCCATCACCAGGGCGAAATAGCCGGGCGACAGATGCTTGATGGCGTTTGCTACCGCCGCGGCGGTCGCGCCAAGTGCGTGCTCGCCGATGGCCGGTGGCGGGCCTGTTCGCCCTGGGATGTCTCGGTGGTCCATGCTAGGCGATCCCGCCGCCCACGGAACTTCAACGCGCGAGGTGCGCATTTCGTTCGGGCGGCGTCTCAGGCCCGTCGTACGAAGCCAACGAGCCCGGCTCGCCGAGAAGAACGCGATGCTCGATCGTTGGATGCCGAGTGCAAGCGCGACAACGTGATCCAGACGTTGGTGAACGAATGCGCAAAGGATGCGGCCGTTCGTCGAACAGCAGGCCGTCGCGAGTGCCAGGCTGCCGCGCTCATCTATGCCGACGCCTTGTATTTTATCGAGTCGGAACACGGGCAATAGGCCCACGACGATGGGCGACGCTTCTCACGCCCTTTCGCACGAAGCTGTCGACCAGCCGCTCTCGCCGGCCTAGTCGAACGCAATCGTGAACTCGTTGCCCTCGACCGCGTTGCGGGTGCCGAATGCCCGAACTCAGAGTGAGTCAATGCGTCAAGAAATCGTTGATCTCCGCCAGGAAGCGGAGCCACGACGGATCGTCCTGCAAGATCACGTGATTGCGGCCTTCGAGCGCGACGAAATTCGCGCCGGGAATTGCTGCCGCTAGCCGTCGACCTTCGTCGAACGGTTGTACCGCGTCGTCGCGGCAATGAAGCACCAGCGTCGGAACGTGCACGTGCGGTAGGAGATCGCTGACATCGATGTCATCCCAGGCCCGCCGCATGCGGACGGCGTTCTCAGGCGAGGTTGTCTTGAGCTGAAGGTCGTTCCACCACTGCATTTGCTGGGCGGTGCCTCCAGGAATGAAGAGCGAGGTGAAGACCTGGCGGAAGGCCGGGTTGTCGCGCCCCCAACCGTCGCGCATCAGGGTCAGCAACGCGTCCGCCTGCTCGATGTCCCGTGCCGATCCGCGCCGGCGCTTGCCGCGGACGAAGCCACCGTAGAGGACGAGACGGCTGACACGCTCGGGGTGGCGCACAGCGTAGGCGACGGCCAGGGCGCAGCCTTGCGATATCCCGAACAATGCAAACGTCTGGTGCCTGGCCGCCTCCACGACCGTCTCGAGATCCGACACGAAGGCGTCCAATGAGAAGTTATCGACGTCCCAGTCCGACAAGCCGTTGCCGCGCGCATCATAGCGGACAAGTCGGTATTGCCTTGCGAGTGCGTGCAGGAATGGGCGCCAGACCGGGCTCTCCCAGTCATACTCGATGTGATTGAGATAGTTTGCAGCTTTCACCAATGGCGGACCAGTACCGACTTCGGCGTAGGCGATGCGGGTGCCGTCGGGGGTCGTACAAAAGTGGACGTTCTGACGCGGCAGCGTCGGGCCGCTCGGGGATGCGCCGTCGGCGGTTGCGGCGCTCGCGGGGCTCACACTCTCGCGGACATCGGCGACGAAACGAAAGCCCTTGCGCGCAATCGTGCGGATCAGCTTCTGCCCCTCGCCGCTGTCGCCGATCGCTTTGCGCGCCGCATTGATACGGCTGGTCAGGGTCGATTCCGACACGATGCGGCCGGCCCACACCGAGGCGATGAGGTCGTCCTTGCTGACGACGCGGTCCCGATTGCGCAGCAGGTGGACCAGGAGGTCGAACACCTGCGGCTCGACGGAGATGAATCCCGAGCCGCCGCGCAGCTCGCGCCGGTCCGTGTCAAGCACATGATCGGTAAAGAGAAACTGCACGGTCGCGGCTCCAGGCGGAATGCGGCCTCGTCCGATAATCAAACTAATCACAAGCGCAAATCAAGCACACCTCAAAGCCTTTGGGCCGCGCTTCGGCCATGCTCCGCCCGGCATCGAAAGGATTCGATATGTCGTCGGTAATCGGTGTCATCTCTCCGGGTCTCGGCCGTATCGTTGACAGGCCTTGGTCTCCGGCGCTCGCCCTGACCTTGGCCGCTCTGCTCTGGTCCGGCAATTTCGTCGCCGGCCGCGCGCTGCGCGCTCAGGTCGATCCGCTCACCCTCAACTTCGCCCGCTGGCTGATCGCGCTTGTCATCCTCGCGCCGTTCGTTTGGCGCGACGTGAGAGCCAACTTCTCCGCCATGGCGCGAGAATGGCGCCTTCTGCTTGCCTTGGCAGCGACCGGAATAGCGGCATTTCATACGCTCACCTATCTCGCCCTCGAGACCACCACGGCGACGAACGCGCTGTTGATCCTCTCGACCGCTCCGATGGCAATCCTGCTTGGCGCGACGACGATCGGAGCCGAGCGACCGCATGCGCGCCAGGTGATCGGCATCGGCATTTCGGTCGCCGGGGCGGCGATCTTGATCGCGCGTGGCGACCTCCGCGCAGCCGGCGGCACCGCTTTCAATCCCGGCGATCTATGGATGTGCGCGAGCGTCGTACTGTGGGCGGCCTACTCGTTGTTGCTCCGCCGCCGCCCCCCAGATTTGCCGCACGGCGTCGCGTTTGCAGGCAGCATCGCCATCGCCGTTTGTCTCATGGCGCCGCTCGTCGCGTGGCGCGCAGGCACGCCCTTGTCCGCTTTCGCGTCGCTGCCGATCCTGGTTGCGACGTCATATATGGCGCTATTCGCTTCGGTCATCGCCTTCCTGTTCTGGTCCGTCGGTGTCGCGCGCCTGGGACCGACCCGCGCGGGGCAGTTCATCAACCTCATGCCGCTCTTTGGCGCGGCGCTCGCCCTTCCGGTGCTCGGTGAGGTTCCGCACCCGCCGCAAGTCGCTGGTGCCGTTCTCGTGTTGGGCGGAATCGCCCTCGTTCAAGCTCGATCGCGGGCGTGAGGAGCGAGCTGAAGAGCTCACCCCGTCAACCCTGTCCAGCAAGGAGGCAGAAATGAAATCGACATTCTCCATTCTGGTCCTCATCGGTGCGCTCGTCGTCATCTCGATCGGCACGGCCGAAGCATTGCAGCCGCGCAGAGGCGGCCAGGGCGTTTCCGATCCAGGCGGCGTTCACAAGTGCCACAAGGTCGGAATGACCAGATGCGGCTGGGGATGGCATCCCGGCTGTCAGCCACAGCCGATCTATAGCTGCAACTGATTGCAGCCTTGGTGCGCGCCGGCTCGCCGACGGGCGGCGCGGCGCGGAGAGGAATCGCGCGCGGCCGTCGCGGCCGGGCGGCTTGCCGCCGGCAAGTTGATTTACCGGTCAACGTCGCAGCAAGGAGACGCCGATGAAGCCGCGGCTTTCGTTGTCGTCGTTGCGGGCGCGCTCGTCGTCATGTCGATCGGGACAGCCGAGGTATTGCAGCCGAGCAGGGCCGGCTCGCTTCTGCAACGGGTCCGTAAGCCGCGCTGTCGACGACCTCGGCAACCCCAACGGGAGGACAACGATGAAACTATGGACGATGCTCGTCGTCACTCTCGGAGCTGCCGGCAAATTCCAATCACCGATAGCCAAGGCGCAAAACTCCGCAAGGCCATGGCGGCGGCTGACCCGGAAGGCAGGAGTCTCACGCCCTGCGCACGAAGCTGTCCACCACCCGCTTCTCGCCGGCCTTGTCGAACGCGATGGTGAGCTTATTGCCCTCGACCCCGACCACGTCGCCGTTGCCGAATTTCTGGTGAAACACGCGATCGCCGACCGAAAAGGGCGAGACCGCCCCGGTCGATTTCGCCACCAGCTCGCCCTCGATGGTGAGCGGCGCGCGCATCGGCCGCTGCGGGACGCGCGGCGGGGACTTCACGCCGTGAGGCGCCGACGCGGCGTCCTGGTCGAAGTCGTCCTCGGCCGAGTCGTCGAACTCCCCGCGCCGGCCGCGCGCCTGGGCGCGCTGCCAGCCCGGCGTCGAATAGGTCGAGCCGAAGCTCTGCATCTCGTCGAAGCGCGAGGCGGCGTAGCCCGTGAAGCCGCCGCCGAATCCGGCTTTCGATTGCTGCACCTCGACATGCGCCTCGGGCAGCTCGTCGATGAAGCGCGACGGCAGCGTCGCCGACCACGAGCCGTGGATGCGGCGGTTCGACACGAAATAGATCTTGGCGCGCTTTCGCGCGCGCGTGATGCCCACATGGGCGAGGCGGCGCTCCTCCTCGAGGCCGGCGCGGCCCTGCTCGTCGAGCGAGCGCTGGTGCGGCAGCAGGCCTTCCTCCCAGCCGGGCAGGAACACCGTGTCGAACTCGAGGCCCTTGGCGGAGTGCAATGTCATGATCGACACCGCCTCGCGGCTCTCGCCCTTGCTGTCGGCGTCCATCACCAGCGCGATGTGCTCGAGGAACCCTTGCAGGTTCTCGAACTCCTCCATCGAGCGGATCAGCTCCTTGAGGTTTTCCAGCCGCCCGGCGGCGTCGGCGCTGCGGTCCTTCTGCCACATCTCGGTGTAGCCGGACTCGTCGAGCACGATCTCGGCGAGCTCGTTGTGCGGTAGCTGGTCCTTCTGGGCGCGCCAGCGGTCGAACGCGGCGACGAGGTCGCGCAGCGCCTGGCGCGGCTTGGCTTTGAGCTCGTCGGTCGCGACGATCGCGCGCGTCGCCTCCATAAGGTTCGTGCCGTGCGCGCGGGCGTGATCGTGCAGCAGCTTGACGGTGGCGTCGCCGAGGCCGCGCTTGGGCGTGTTGACGATGCGCTCGAAGGCGAGGTCGTCGGCCGGCTGGTTGACGAGGCGCAGATACGCGATGGCGTCGCGGATCTCCATGCGCTCGTAGAAGCGAGGGCCGCCGATCACCGTGTAGTCGAGGCCGATGGTGATGAAGCGGTCCTCGAACTCGCGCATCTGGAACGAGGCGCGCACAAGTATGGCGATCTCGTTGAGCGAATGGCCGGCGCGATGCAGCGCCTCGATCTCCTCGCCGACCGCGCGCGCCTCTTCCTCCGAGTCCCACGCCGCGATCACGGCGACCTTCTCGCCGGGCGCGTCCTCGGTGCGCAGCGTCTTGCCGAGCCGCCCCTCGTTGTGGGCGATCAGATGCGAGGCCGCCGCCAGGATATTGGCGGTCGAGCGGTAGTTGCGCTCCAGCCGGATGATCTTGGCGCCGGGGAAGTCGTGCTCGAAGCGCAGGATGTTGTCGACCTCGGCGCCGCGCCAGCCGTAGATCGACTGGTCGTCGTCACCCACGCAGCAGATGTTCTTGGGCGGTGGCGGCGGCAACTGAGCCGCATCCTTCGAGACGCGGGAGCTTCGCTCCCGCTCCTCAGGATGAGGGGAGAGGTTTTCGTTCGCGCCTTGCTCATTCAGCAGCCCCTCACCCTGAGGAGCGTCGCTTGGCGACGCGTCTCGAAGGGCGAGGCCGGTGCCCTCGCGGCTGGGTTGCGCCAACAGGCGCAGCCACAGATACTGTGCGACGTTCGTGTCCTGGTACTCGTCCACCAAAATGAACCGGAACCGTCGCTGGTACTCGCGCAGCACCTCCGGGTGCTCGCGGAAAATGCGGATGGTCTCCAGCAGCAAATCGCCGAAATCCGCCGCGTTGAGGATCTTCAGCCGCGCCTGGAACTCGGCGTAGAGCTTCATGCCGCGCCCGCCCGCGAAGCTCGCGGCCTCGCCCGGCGGCACCTGCGCCGGCGTGAGCCCGCGGTTCTTCCAGCCGTCGAGCATGCTGGCGAAGACGCGCGCGGGCCAGCGCTTCTCGTCGATGCCTTCGGCGACGATGAGCTGCTTGAGCAGGCGGACCTGGTCGTCGGTGTCCAGGATGGTGAAATCGGACTTGAGGCCGGCGAGCTCGGCGTGGCGGCGCAGCAGCTTCGCGCCGATCGAGTGGAAGGTGCCGAGCCACGGCATGCCTTCGACGATCTGGCCGACCATGTGGCCGACGCGTTCCTTCATCTCGCGCGCCGCCTTGTTGGTGAAGGTGACGGCGAGGATCTCGGACGGCCGCGCGCGGCCGAGGCTGAGAATATGCGCGATGCGGGTGGTGAGCACCCGCGTCTTGCCGGTGCCGGCGCCGGCGAGCACCAGCACGGGCCCGTCGAGGGTCTCGACCGCCTCGCGCTGCTCCGGGTTGAGGCCGGCGAGATACGGCGGCGCCGCCGCGGCGCGCGCCCGCGCCGCGATCCCGCCGGCCGCAGGCGCAAGCGGCGGCGCAGCCCGCTCGGATTTCAATGGATCGGCCAAGTTCCGGATTCCGTGATTCTCTGACGCCTAAAATGGCATCCGGCCTGTCATTTTACGAGGGCCGCTTGGCACGGCCTGTGCGCTCCCTCTCCCGGTAAGAAGAGGCCGTAACGGGAGAGCGAGCGCAAGCCGCCTGCTCACCTTAGACGCGATAGCGCCGAGACCGGCCACATCAGCTCTTCGCCGGCATTGCGATCCGGCGGCCGGCGGCTTCCGGGCGCGGCAGTCGCGCATGCGAGGCCTTCATTTGCGCGAGCCGGCGCGTCACCTCGGCGGGGAATGCGGCGGTCTTCTTCGACCCCATGTCCACGTGCAGCGACATGTTTTCCGAGGTCGCCGCGACCCAGCCGTCCTCGGCATGGAAGAGCTGCTCGAAGGTGTGCAGGCGCTTGCGGTCGAAGTCGAGGAGCTGGAACGTCACCCGCACCTGGTCGCCGGCATGCAGCTCGCGCAGGTAGCGCAGGTGCACTTCGGCGGTGAAGAACGAGTGCTGGCGCTGGCTGACGTAGTCGGCGCCGATGCCGATCAGCTCGTAGGCCTCGTCGACCGCGCGGTCGAACAGCACATTGTAATAGGCCATGTTGAGGTGGCCGTTGTAGTCGATCCAGCTCTCCTCGACCCGCATCACCGAGGAGACGAACGGAGCAAAAAACAGCGGCTCGAGGTCGGCGCGATCAAGCATGGCAGCATAGTGCCAGCATTCGCCGCGCCTGTCCCTAAATTATTTGCAATATTTGCTGATTCACGGCCCGATTTCGCATGCTTTCGGCGATCGGGCACGGTCTGCTAAACGTCTCGGTAGCGAAGAACAAGAACAGGTCTGCATCATGGCTTCAGAGAAAGGCGTTCGGGCGTCCCGGCCCGACCCCGCGGCGGTCGCGGCCGCGTTGCGCGAGCTCGCGGCTCACTTCGGCAATCGCCTCGTGACCTCGACCGCGGTGCGCGAGCAGCACGCCAACACGACGACCTGGGTGACCAACGAGCCGCCCGACGCGGTGGTCTTTCCGCAATCGACGCCGGACGTGCAGGCGGTCGTGCGCATCTGCGCCGCCCACGGCCTGCCGGTGATCGCCTTCGGGACCGGCACGTCCCTCGAAGGCCAGATCAACGCGCCGCGCGGCGGCGTGTGCATCGACTTTCGCGACATGAACCGGATCCTCGCCGTGCATGCCGAGGACCTCGACTGCGTGATCGAGCCGGGCATCACGCGCAAGGCCTTGAACGAGCAGCTGCGCGACCAGGGCGTGTTCTTTCCCATCGACCCCGGCGCCGACGCCTCGCTCGGCGGCATGACGGCGACGCGCGCCTCCGGCACCAATGCGGTGCGCTACGGCACGATGAAGGACAACGTGCTGGCGCTCAAGGCCGTGCTGGCGACCGGCGAGGTGATCAAGACCGCGCAGCGGGCGAAGAAATCCTCCGCCGGTTACGATCTCACCCGCCTGTTCGTCGGCTCCGAGGGCACGCTCGGGGTCATCACCGAAATCACCCTCAAGCTCGCCGGCATCCCGGAATCGATCGCCAGCGGCGTGTGCCCGTTCCCATCGGTCGAGGCCGCCTGCAACGCCACCATCGCGACCATCCAGAGCGGCATTCCGGTCGCCCGCATCGAGCTGCTCGACGAATTGCAGGTCAAGGCCTGCAACGCCTATTCGAAGCTCAGCCTGCCGGAGCGGCCGGTGCTGTTTCTCGAATTCCACGGCACCGAGGCGTCGGTCGCCGAGCAGTCGGAGCAGTTCGGCGAGATCGCCCGCGATCTCGGCGGCGGGCCGTTCGACTGGGCGACCAAGCCGGAGGAGCGCACCCGCCTTTGGCAGGCGCGCCACGATGGCTACTGGGCGGCGCGCGGGTTGCGGCCCGGTGCGACCGCGGTCGCCACGGATGTGTGCGTGCCGATCTCGCGGCTCGCCGAATGCGTGACGGCGACGCAGGCCGACATCGCTGCGAGCCGGCTGGTGGCGCCGATCATCGGCCACGTCGGCGACGGCAACTTCCACCTCTCGCTGATGGTCGACCTCAACGATCCCGACGAGGTCAAGCGCGCCGAAGGTTTGTGCGCGCGCCTGGTCGAGCGGTCGCTCGCCATGGAGGGAACCTGCACGGGGGAGCACGGGGTCGGCCAGGGCAAGATGAAATACCTCCTCGCCGAGCATGGCGAGCCCGCGCTCGCCGCCATGCGGGCGCTCAAGCAGGCGTTCGATCCCCGCGGCATCATGAACCCCGGCAAGATCGTCACGCTGGCGTGATGGCTTGAGTCTTCTCTTTTGAGCGATCGCCTGGCTGATAGGGATGGTGCCGACACATATTCGCCGCTAAACCATATGACCAAGCCCGTCGGACGCTGATCGGCGTGCCGAGCGCCGCCGAGCGGCGGTTGTGCCGGACGATGACCCGTTGCGGAACTGGCGTCGGGCGAGGCATCTTAGGGAACAAGCGGGGCGCGGAGCACAAGGGTGCAGTCGACGCTCATTGGATCGGCGGTCGTCCTGATCGTGGCGCTGGTGGCGGCGCTGGTCGGACCGCTGTTCATCGATTGGGGCCGCTGGCGGCCGAATTTCGAGGCAGAAGCGACGCGACTGGTCGGCATGCCGGTGCGGGTGTCGGGCCGCATCGAGGCGCGCCTGCTGCCGACGCCGTCGCTCCAGCTCACCGGTATCGAGGTCGGCGAGGCCGGCCATGAGCCGCGCCTGCGCGCGCGGTCGCTCGGCGTCCAGTTCGCCCTCGGCTCGCTCCTGCGCGGCGAGTGGCGCGCCTCCCAGCTGCAGATCGAGGCGCCGCAGGTGAACCTCGGCGTCGACGCCGGCGGCCATGTCGAGGTGCCGCGGGTCGCGATCGGCTTCGACCCGGACCAGCTGTCGTTCGATCGCATCGAGATCCAGGACGGCCGCGCGGTGCTGCTCGATGCGGCAAGCGGCACGCGCGCCGAGCTCGACCAGGTCTGGTTCAAGGGCGACATGCGCTCGCTGCTCGGCCCCTTCCGCGGCGAGGGCGCGTTCGTCTCCGCCGGCCGCCTCTACGGTTACCGCGTGTCCGGCAGCCGACGCGGCGATGATGGCGGCATGCGGATGCGGCTGAGCCTGAGCGTCAATCCCACGGCGCATCCGCTCTCGGTCGAGACCGACGGCGTCTTGCGCCTCGAGAGCAGTCGGCCGCGCTACGACGGCACGCTCACCCTCGCGGGTCCGGCCAGCGCCGCCGCGGCGGCCGGCGCGACGCCTGCGACCGATCCGTGGCGGGCGACGAGCCACGTGAAGGTGACGCCGGCGGGCGCCCTGTTCGAGGATGTCGACCTGCAATACGGCCCCGACGACCATGCGCTCAAGCTCGCCGGCACCGCCGATTTCGCCTTCGGCGCCAAGCCGAGCGTCGCGGCGGTCCTCTCGGCGCGCCAGCTCGACCTCGATCGCGCCGCGCTGCTTCCCGACGCGGCGCCGCGCACGCCGGTCGCGCTGCTGCGGCGCATGGCGGATACGCTGGCGCAGTTCGCGCACCCGCCGTTGCCGGTCAAGATCGGCGTCGGCATCGATACCGCGACGCTCGGCGGCGGGTCGCTGATCGGCCTGCGCGGCGACATGCATGCCGAGGCGGACGGCTGGAGCATCGACAACATCGAATTCCGCGCGCCGGGCGCGACCCAGGTGCGCGCCAGCGGGTTGCTGTCCCGCCGGCAATCAGCCGTCGAGTTCTCCGGGCCCGCGAGCCTCGACTCGGCCGATCCCAAGGCGCTCATCGCCTGGCTCGAAGGCCGAACCGACATGCCGCGCGCGACCATCGGCGCGCTCAGCCTGCGCGGCGACGTGACGCTCGGCGCGACGCAGCTCGCGGTCGAGCGGTTCAAGGCGAAGCTCGACGGCAAGGCGGTGGAGGGGCGCCTCGCCTACGAATTCGCCACCGACCGCAGCCCGGCACGGCTCGACGCCGCGCTCAATGCGGCGCAGATCGATCTCGACGGCACGCTTGCGTTTGCCGGCAATGCGCTCGCCGGAACGGCGATCGCGTGGCCGCGCGAAATTGCGCTCAAGCTCGACTTCGGCCGCGCGACCTATTTGGGCGTCGAGGCGAAAGGGGCGCATGCCGACCTCAGGCTCGGCCCGCAGGGGCTCGACATCGAGCACCTCGCGATCGCCGATTTCGGCGGCGCGGTCGTCGATGCGCAGGGACATATCGACGCGGTGTCGCCGTCGTGGCGCGGGTCGATGACCCTCGGATTGCAGGCGCAGCAACTCGCCGGGATGGCGGCGATCGCCGCCAAGCTCGCGCCGGGCTCGACCGACCTGCTGCAGGCCTTGGCGCGGCGCGCCGCGCCCGCACGGCTCACCGCCAAGCTCGACGTGGCGCCGGCGCCGGATAGCGGCGATGCGAAGACGAAGGCCAGGCTCACGGTCGACGGCGCGGTCGCGGGCGTGCGGGTGAATCTCACGGCGCAGGGGGGCGGCGACGCGGCCTCGCCGGCGGCGGCCGATCTCCATCTCGACGGGCGCCTTGACGCGGATGATGGCGCGAACCTCGCGGCGCTCGTCGGCCTCGATCGTCTCGCCGTCGTCGATCATCGCGCCGCCAGCCTCGTCCTGTCCGTGGATGGGCCCGCCAATGGCGAGCTCCGCGTCGATGGCTCTTTCACGGGCGAGGGGCTGGATGCGGGCGCGCGCGGGCTCCTGCGGGTTGCGGACGCGCAGGCGCACGGGGCGCTCGCGGTGCGCTTTGCGGCGGCTCATGCGCGCTGGCCCCTTCGCAATCCGGCCGCTGCCGCGCTGCCGGTGGCCCTCACCACCAAGCTGTCGGTCGACGGCGACCGGCTCACCTTCGATGCGCTCGACGGCCATGTCGCGGATGCGGCGCTCAAGGGGCAGATCGGCCTCGTGCTCGGCCAGCCGCTGCGGATCGACGGCCATCTCGATGCCGATACGATCGATGCCGCGGCCGTGCTCGCCGCGGCGCTCGGCGCGCCCACCCACGCGGCGGCCGCGTGGTCGGACGAGCCGTTCGGGCCGGGACCGTTCGCGAGTCTCGAGGGACAGATCGCCTTCACGGCCGCGCGCGCGAGCTTCATCGCCGGCATTGTGGGCGCCAAGCTGCAGGGCACCGTACGGTTCGCGCCGTCGGCCATCCTGCTGGAAAAGATCGAGGGCCGGGTCGGCGGCGGCAAGCTTGCGGCGCAAGCGGATTTGCACGCCACGTCCGCGGGGCTCGCGGCCAAGATGCAGGTGTCGCTCGACGACGCGGATCTGGCCGCGTTGTTGCCGCGCGACGCGGGCGCCGCCGGACGCCTGTCGTTGCAATTGGACGCGTCCGGCGCCGGCTTGAGCCCGGCGGCGCTCGTCGGGGCCCTGCAAGGGCAGGGGAGCGTCGCCGGCGAGAACCTGCAGATCGGCGCGCTCGATCCCGCCGCGTTCGACGCCGCCGTGACGGCCGCCGACCACGGCGTCCTGCTCGATCCGGTCCGCATCGGCGATGTCGTGCGCACCGCGCTCGCGGACGGCAGGCTCGAAATTCCCGATGTCGGCGGCGCGGTCGCGATCAGTCATGGGCGGCTGACCATCGCGCCGTTGCTCGCGCCGGCACAAGGCGCCGACGTGACCATCCGGGGCAGCTACGATCTCGGCGCCGACAAGCTCGACCTCGGCTTCGACCTCGCCGGCGCGCCGCGGGCGGATGCCGCGAATGGCGCGCGTCCGCGGCTCGCGGTGTCGTTCACCGGGCCGCTCGCGGCGCCGCGTCGCAGCCTCGACGTGGCGGCGCTGGTCGATTGGCTCACCGCGCGCCGCGACGCCCGGCAGAAGAAGCAGCTCGAAGCCGCCGAGCGCGAGGCCAAGCGCATCCAGGCCGCCGAGGCGGAAGCCTTGCGGCGGGCGCAGGAGGAGGCACGCCAAGCGGCCGAGCGGGCGGCGCAGCGCGCGGCCGAGCAGGCCGCGCTCCCCACCACGTCATCGGTTGCGCCGAATGGCGACAGGGCGCCGGCCGACAAGGCTCCGGATCTGCCGCCCGCGATCGAGATCAAGCCGGCGCCGGTCGTCCCGGCGCCCGCCCTCGCGCCACGGCCACGACGGCCGCCGGTGAGACGGACGGCGACGCCGCGCCCCGTCGCGCCCCCGCTCGTGATCACGCCGACGGACCCCCACTAGCCTTGGCGCATGTTCATAGCCGTTCGAACAACCGCAACGGCGTCGCTTCGCTCGCCTGCGTCGGCGACTCACGCCCAGCGCGGATCGAAGTCCGCGGCGGGCTGTCGCCGGAACATGCGTCGGCAGGTGGCAAAATCAGCGCAATGAGGGGGCGCCATTCCGCGCATGCGGAATGGCAATTCGAGGCGCGTCGTCGCTCCGACCTCAGTCGGCCCGCATTGCGGGTTGGGCGCTGCGCACGCTGCCCATGATCTCGCGCGGCGCACCGTGCGTCTCGGACTGGTGGCCGGGGATCTGGGCTCGGTAGTAGTCGAGCACGAACAGACGGATCGCCGACGACAGGTTGCCGTGGCGGCGATCCGAGTCGATCGTGGAGACGAGATCGGACAAGGTCATGTCGCGTCCCCCCGCGATTTCCTTGAGGCCTTTCCAGAAGGCGTCTTCGAGACTCACGCTGGTCTTGTGCCCGGCGATGACGATTGAGCGCTTAACGACCGGCGATTTCATCGACCTTCTCCATTTCCGATCTGGTGGCCGTCGACCTCGCGCCGGGCCTTTTCGGTCCGGGCCTTGGCGAGAAGGCGTTCTGCCTTGGGCAACCCGAATTGCGCCCGACGTTCCGCCGCCCGCTGCTCATCCTGCAGTCGTGCGGCCCGCTTTCGCGCTGCCCTCAGGTTGATGACTTTCGCCATGTGAACGGTTGACGGTAACCCGGTGCATATCTGTGTGGGTCGGGAGTGACCCACTCATCAGTGTCAATTACGCCGATACCGTGACGCTGGATCATCCGAAAGCCTGCCCGCGTGCACGTTGTGACTGCCCTGCTGAGCCCCGGCGGCTGGTTCCCACCGCTCAAATTGTTTTGTCGGCCAATTCCCCAAACACACAAAGGTTCCCCGCGGTAGTAAGATAAAACTTCCGGGCCGACGTTGATGGCCAATTGCCCATTGTTATCGTTTCGCTTTCTGCTTGTGTCGCATTGCGGCCACTATCCCCGGGCTGTCGCGAGTGCCTGCCTCACGATGAAGTTCCACGACTGGATCGCAGATGACATATGCGTCATTGGCAGGTCAGCCCTGTGGAAATCAACATAACATATTTGTGATTTAAGCGCGCGATCCACGAGCGGACCTGTCACGTATCGCCCACTCCGGCGCTTATTTCTTCCGGAATCGGTCGAGTCGGACGACCTCGCCACCCGTCGAGGGGGTTTCGGTCGGCTGGGCGGTCGCCGACGTGGCCGACTTGGCGGCCGGCGGTGTGGGCGACTTGGCGGCCGGTTTGGCGTCGGTCGCCGGATTTGCAGGTGTCGGCAAGGACTGCTTGGGCGCGGGCGCGCGCTCACGGCGCGCGGGCGGCCGCGCGGACTTCTTCTCGGCCGGCTGCTCGGCCACGGACTCCTCGTCCGCCTGATCCTCCTCGACATTGGCGGCGAACTGCAGGCCGAACTGGACCGAGGGATCGGCGAAGCCGGTGATCGCGCGGAACGGAATGGTCAGTCGCTCGGCCACGCCGCTGAACGACAGGCCAACCTCGAACCGGTCCTCGCCGACGACCAAGTCCCAGAACTGGTGCTGCAGCACGATCGTCATTTCCTTCGGGTACTGCGCCTTGATGCGCGGCGACAGGTTGACGCCCTCCGCCCGCGTGTCGAAGGAAATGAAAAAATGGTGCTCGCCCGGCAGGCCCTTGGCGGCCGCGTCGGCGAGGACCGTGCGAACGACCGAACGCATCGCGTCCTGGGTGAGGATGTCGTAGCGGATGTAATCGACCGTCATGGCTCGCAGTCTAGATCGCTTTCCGATTCGGCCGAAAGTCTGTTTTGCGTCTGTTTTGCGTCCTGCCAGCCGGGTCACGCCGCGCGGCGGCCAGACAAGAAAGTGGGGGCTTCTGTTGCCAGGTGCCCCCGAACCCCGCCTGACGCTGCTAAGACGCCAGGACTTTAGATCGGTTTTTCAAGCCGCATTACGCGGCCAGAGCAACCGGAGCATAGTTGTCGTTGGCAACTATGAAAGTGGCCCGATAACGGCGGAACCATGCCGAGCAAAAGCACGCCCTTTACGCCCTCGTCGATCCTGTTTCGCCCCCGTATCAGGTGTCAGAGATCAGATATCAGGCATCAGCCAAACCACGGTTCCCCGCCGATCTTTCTGATCCCTGATCCCTGGTCACTGATCCCTGATGGTGGAGGCGCCGGGTACTGCCCCCGGGTCCGAAAGGTTTATTACGACGGCCATTTATCGCCATATCCGGCTTGCGCCAGCACGCTGAATATAGGCGCTAAATGTTGACAAAGGAAGAGCAACCCGCGCCGCCCGCGGCGGCACCGCCGGCGGCTTTTCCCACGCCCCTTCAACTGCTTATCACCTTCGCGACGATCTCGGCCTGCAGCTTCGGCGGCGTGCTCGCGTGGGCGCGGCGCATCATCGTGCAGGAGCGCGGCTGGCTCAGCCCGGAGGAGTTCAACGAGCAGTTCGCGCTCTGCCAGGTGCTGCCCGGCGGCAACATCTTGAACTTCGCCGTCATGTACGGCTGCCGCTGCGCCGGCGTGATCGGCTCGTTTGCGGCGGTGCTCGGTCTCCTCGGGCCGCCGGTCGCGCTGATGCTCGTCGCCGGCATGCTCTATCGCCGCTACGGCGATCTGCCCGCCCTGCACAGCGTATTCGCAAGCCTTGCGGCGGCCGCGGCCGGGCTGCTGATCGCCACCGCGGTCCAGATGGTCGCCGCCAGCATCAAGGGCCGGCTGCGGCTGCACCACGCGGTCGCGGGGCTGACATTCGTTACGGTCGGCGTGCTGCGCTGGCCGCTCATCTGGGTGCTGGCCGTGATCGTGCCGCTCGGCATCGCGCTCGCGTGGTGGGAGCGGAAATGAAGGACGATTCGGGCATCTTCGCCGGGCTGATTGCGATCTTCGCGCTGTGCTCGGTGACCGCGGTCGGCAGCGCCACCTCGACGGTGCCGGAAATGCATCGGCAGGTGGTCGACCTGCGCGGCTGGATCGACGACCACACTTTCAGCGAGCTGTTCGCGATCGCGCAGGCCTCGCCGGGGCCGAACGTGGTGTTCGTCGCGCTGCTCGGCCATTACATAGCGGGCATCCCCGGCGCGCTGGTCGCGCTCACCGCGATGTGCCTGCCCTCGTGCACCATCGCCTATTGCACGGCGCGGCTGATCGACCGGTTCCGCCACGCGCGCTGGCGCATCATCGCGCAGGCCGGGCTAGTGCCGATCACGATCGGGCTCGTCGCCTCGAGCGCGCTGGTGCTCGCCCGGGCGGCCGACCGCGGCGTCGCCACCGCGCTGGTCACCGCCGGGAGCTTCGCGCTGTGCTATTGGACCCGCGTCAGCCCGCTGATCGCGCTCGCGCTGGCCGCGGTGCTGGGCCTCACTGGAGTCGTGTAGCCGGCGCGGTTGACGTAATCTCGTGACAGCGACTCAACGAACGGCGCCACGCCACCTCGGAGCCACATGCGCCAGTACCTCGACCTGATCGACCGCGTCCTCAACCACGGCTTGGAGAAGCGCGACCGCACCGGTACCGGCACGCTGTCGGTGTTCGGCCACCAGATGCGCTTCGATCTGGCGCAGGGTTTTCCCCTGCTCACGACCAAGAAGCTGCACCTCAAGTCGATCATCCACGAGTTGCTCTGGTTCCTCGCCGGCGACACCAACGTCAAATATCTGCAGGAGCACGGCGTCACCATCTGGGACGAGTGGGCGGACGAGCGCGGCGATCTCGGGCCGGTCTACGGCCAGCAGTGGCGCTCGTGGCCCGCATCTGACGGCGGCGAGATCGACCAGATCGCCAATGTGGTCGACATGATCCGCCGCAATCCCGATTCACGCCGCCTCATCGTCTCCGCCTGGAACCCGGCCGACGTCGACAAGATGGCGCTGCCGCCGTGCCATTGCCTTTTCCAGTTCTACGTCGTGAACGGCCGGCTCTCCTGCCAGCTCTATCAGCGCTCCGCCGACGTCTTTCTCGGCGTGCCGTTCAACATCGCGTCATACGCGCTGCTCACCCTGATGGTGGCGCAGGTGACAGGTCTCGCGCCCGGCGACTTCGTCCACACGCTCGGCGACACGCATCTCTACTTGAACCATCTCGACCAGGCGCGCCTGCAGCTCACGCGCCCGCCGCGCCCGCTGCCGACCATGCGGCTTTCCCCCGCCGCCAAGGATCTGTTCGCCTTCCGCTACGAGGATTTCACCCTCGAAAACTACGATCCTCATCCGAGCATCAAGGCCAAGGTCGCGGTGTGACCGAGGTCTCCGGACAAGCCCGATGACCATCGCGATCCGTCCCGCGCGTCCCGGCGAGGCGGGCCTCGTCTTCGCCTTCGTGCGCGAGCTCGCCGAGTACGAGCGTCTGCTCGGCGAGGTCGACGCCGGCGAGGCGGATATCGACGCCGCCCTGTTCGGCCGCGAGCCGCGCGTCTTTTGCGACATCGCCGAATGGAACGGGCAGCCGGCCGGCTTCGCGCTGTGGTTCGCCAACTTCTCCACCTTCCGCGGGCGCCACGGCATCTATCTCGAGGACATCTTCGTGCGTCCGGCCTATCGCCGCCGCGGCATCGGCCGCGCGCTCTTCCACCACCTGGCGCGGCGCTGCGTCGAGCGCGGCTGGACGCGCTTCGAATGGTCGGTGCTCGATTGGAACGCGCCGTCGATCGCGTTCTACAAGTCGCTCGGTGCGCAGCTGCTCGACGACTGGACCGTCTGTCGCATCAGCGGCGACGCCCTGAACCGCCTCGCGGCCGCGGGAGCGTCTTGCGCGGGAGCGCCATGATGGAGATCGTCCTGGTCGCGGCGGTCGCCGAGAACGGGGTCATCGGGCGCGCCGGCGACCTCCCGTGGCGGATCAAATCGGACATGCAGCGCTTTCGCGCGATGACCTGGGGCCGGCCCGTGATCGTCGGGCGCAAGACTTATCTGTCGTTCGCCCGGCAGCCGCTGCCGGGACGCACCAACATCATCGTCAGCCGCTCGCCGCACTTTGCGGCGCCGGGCGCGATCGTCGCACCGACGCTCGCGGCCGCACTCGAGGTCGCGCGCGGCGACGCGCTGCGGCGCGCGAGCGAGGCCGCCATGGTGGTCGGCGGCGCCGAAATCTACGCACAGGCCATGCCTCTGGCGGACCGGCTGGAAATCACCCATATCCACGCCCGGCCGGAAGGCGACACGACGTTTCCGGCAATCGATCCGGCGATCTGGCGTGAAGCGGCCCGAAGCGAGCATGCGCCGCAGGCGGGCGATGATGCCGGCTACGATGCGGTAACTTACGTCCGCGGCGCTTAGGCGAGCCTAACGACGCCGTGCGAACAGCTATGCCGCGTTGAAAGGGCAGAGGGCCTACCCTATAACCCGCCCCGACTGATGCAACGGGGTCTCGGCCGCACCGGCGGCGTCCCAGGAGGACGTGTTCATGCCCTGGAATAATCAAGGCGGCGGCGGACCGTGGGGCTCCGGTCCCAAGGGCCCGTGGGGCTCGGGTCCCCAGTCGTCCGGCCCGACGCCGCCCGATCTCGAGGAATTCCTCCGCCGCGGCCAGGACAAGCTGCGCTCGGTCATGCCGGGCGGCGGTCTCGGCGGGCGCGGCTTCCTGCTGATCGTCATCATCGCGGTCGCATTCTGGTTGGCCTCCGGCATTTACTTCGTCCAGCCGGACGAGACCGGCGTCGTGCTGCGCTTCGGCGCCTACGTGCGCGACGCAAGCTGGGGCATGAACTATCATTGGCCCTATCCGATCGAGACGGTGCTCACCCCGAAGGTTTACCGGGTGAACCGTATCGATGTCGGCATGCGGGTGGTCGAGGACACGCGGCGCGGCGGGACCGAGCCGCGCGACCTGCCGGAGGAGAGCTTGATGCTCACCGGCGACGAGAACATCGTCGAGGTCGAGTTCTCGGTGTTCTGGCGGATCAAGCCCGACAAGGGCGCGAGCCAATACCTGTTCAACATCCAGAATCCGGAAGGCTCCGTGAAGGCGGTCGCCGAGGCTGCCATGCGCGAGGTGATCGGCCGCACCAATTTGTCGCCGATCCTCACCACCGCGCGGCCGCAGATCGAATCCGCGGTGCACGACCTGATGCAGAAGGTTCTCGATCGCTACGAATCGGGCGTGCTCGTCACCGAGGTGCAGATGCAGCGTGTCTATCCGCCGGCCCAGGCGGCGGATGCCTTCCGTGCCGTGCAGGCGGCGCGCATCGGCGCCGAGAGCGCGCAGAACGAGGCGCTCGCCTACGCCAACAAGAAGATCCCCGACGCGCGCGGCCAGGCCGCGGTGATCACGCAGGCGGCGGACGCCTACAAGGAGCAGACCGTCGCCGAGGCGAAGGGGCAGGCGGCGCGCTTCCTCAAGGTCTACGACGAGTACGTCAAGGCGCCGGACGTCACGCGCCGCCGCATCTACCTCGAGACCATGGAAAAGATCTTCGCCCGCACCGGCAAGGTCATCCTCGACGCCAATGGACCCGGCGGCCCCGGCGTCCTGCCTTATCTGCCGCTCACGGGGCCGGGCGCGCCGCCCGCACGGCCGGCGCCTGCGACGACGACGGGAGGCTCGCAATGAGACTGGGATTTGCCGGCGGCGTGGTGATCGTCCTTGCGGTGATCGCTTTGATCATCGGCTACAGCTCGCTGTTCACCGTCTATCAGACGCGCCAGGCGCTGGTCGTGCGCCTGGGCAATCCGTTGCGGGTCGAGGCCAATCCCGGGCTGCACCTGAAGTGGCCGCTGATCGACAGCATCATCTACGTCGACAAGCGCATCCTCGATCTCGAGAACTCGGCGCAGGAAATCCTCGCGTCCGATTCGAAGCCGCTGATCGTCGACGCCTTCGCGCGCTATCGCGTGATCGAACCGCTCAAGTTCTATCAGACGGTGGGCACGACCGATAACGCCAACGGACGCCTGTCGCCGTTGCTGAGCTCGGCGGTGCGGCGCGTGCTCGGCGATGCGACGCTGATCCAGGTGGTGCGCGACCAGCGCGAGGACCTCATGGCGAAGGTGCGCGAGCAGATGGGCACGGAGGCAAAGCAATTCGGCATCGAGGTCGTCGACGTGCGGATCCGCCGCGCCGACCTGCCGCCGCAGAACAGCGAAGCGGTGTACAAGCGCATGCAGACCGACCGCGAGCGCGAGGCGCAGGAATTCAAGTCGACCGGCATGCAGAAGGCGCAGGAGATTCGCGCCAAGGCCGACCGCGACGCGACCGTGATCGTCGCCGAGGCGAACTCCAAGGGCGAGCAGACGCGCGGCGAGGGCGATGCCGAGCGCAACCGCATCTTCGCCGAGGCCTACAGCAAGGATCCGGATTTCTTCGCCTTCTATCGCTCGATGCAGGCCTATGAGACCGGCCTGCCGGAAAGCGACACCCGGCTGGTGCTGCGGCCGGATTCCGAGTTCTTCCGCTACTTCACGGATCCGAAGGGCAAGGTCACCAGCGGGCAAGGCACAGCCCCGGCCGCGAACCCGCCGGCGCCGGCCGCCCCGAGCGCCCAGCGCTGACCGCAACCGGCAAGCGGGGCTTGGGCGGCAGCTCAGTTTAAGACATGCGCGACTTTCTGGTCGCCCTCGGGCTCGTCTTCGTGATCGAGGGGATCGTGTTCGCGGCCTTTCCGGAGGCCGCCAAGCGCGCGGTGGCCAACGTCCTGCAGACGCCCGACGCCGTGCTCCGCCTCATCGGCCTCGGCAGCGCGCTCGTCGGCGTGGTGCTGGTGTGGCTGATCAGGGGCTAGAGCATTTCCGGCGGAGTGACCGCCGGTCCGCAGAATTATGTGACCAGGGTCTATCCACACTTTCACGTGGCTTTGTTCGAGACCGGTCTGCGGCAGGCGACCGGGCGCTGCCCAAATGACCGGAAAGCTGCTATCTCTGCGCCGGGCGGGCGGAACGACGGACCTGCAGCGGCTTGCCGCAGGCCGCTATTCCGCCTCAATCCGTTTCTAACCGCGCTCGGTTGGACTTCGTTGGTCGCATTTCTCACGGCGAACCGGTGTTTTGCTCGCCTGAAAGTGCCGCCCCGCCGCATCATCGGCCGGACAAGAGCTACGACCGGGCCCTGCGAGGAGAGATCAAGACCATGGACGGCGTCATGAGGCACCTGACGACCCAATTGGGGAATTCCGTGCGGCGCGCCGCGTTCGCGGCGCTCGCCGCAACGGTCGTGCTGCTGCCGATCACCGCGGCTCCCGCCTTGGCGCGCGGGCCGGAATCCATCTCGGACGTCGCCGAGAAGGTGATCGACGCGGTGGTGAACATCTCGACCTCGCAGAACGTCGAGGCGCGTGGCGCCATGCCGCGGCTGCCCCCGGGGTCGCCGTTCGAGGAGTTCTTCGACGAGTTCTTCAAGAACCGCCGGCGCCCGGGCGACAACAATCCCGGCGGCAACCAGGGCAACCCGGGCGGCGATCATGAGGCGCGGCGCGTCAACTCGCTCGGCTCCGGTTTCATCATCGATCCGAGCGGCCTCGTGGTGACCAACAATCACGTGATCGCCGACGCCGACGAGATCACGGTCATTCTCAACGACGGGACCCGCATGAAGGCGACGCTCGTCGGGCACGACCAGAAGACGGACCTCGCGCTCCTGCGCGTCAAGCCCGACCCGAACAAGCCGCTCAAGTTCGTCAAGTTCGGCGACAGCAGCAAGCTGCGACTCGGCGAGTGGGTGGTGGCGATCGGCAATCCGTTCAGCCTCGGCGGCACCGTGACGGCCGGCATCGTGTCGGCGCGCAACCGCGACATCAATTCGGGCCCGTACGACAACTACATCCAGACCGACGCCGCCATCAATCGCGGCAACTCGGGCGGCCCGCTGTTCAACCTCGACGGCGACGTGGTCGGCATCAACACGGCGATCATTTCGCCGACCGGCGGCTCGATCGGCATCGGCTTCTCGGTGCCGTCGAACACCGCGATCCCGGTGATCGAGCAGCTGCGCCAGTTCGGCGAAACCCGGCGCGGTTGGCTCGGCGTCAAGATCCAGCAGGTGACCGACGAGATCGCCGACTCGCTCAACATCAAGCCGGCGCGCGGTGCCCTCGTCGCCGGCGTGGACGACCGCGGTCCGGCGAAGCCGGCCGGCATCGAGGCCGGCGACGTGATCGTCAAGTTCGACGGCAAGGACATCAAGGAGATGCACGACCTGCCGCGCGTCGTCGCCGACACTCCGGTCGGCAAGACGGTCGACGTCGTGGTGGTGCGCAAGGGCGAGGAGGTGACCAAGAGGGTCACGCTCGGCCGCCTCGAGGACACCGACAAGCTCGCCGCCGCGACGCCCAACAAGGACGCGCCGGCGCCGCAGGAAAAGACCGTCGTGCAGAAGGCGCTCGGCCTCGACCTCGCCGACATGAACGACAGCCTGCGCAAGCGCTACAAGATCAAGGACAGCGTGAACGGCGTGGTCATCACCGCGGTCGACGCGAACTCGCCCGCGGCGGAGAAGCGCCTGTCGCCGGGCGACGTGGTGGTCGAGGTGGCGCAGGAGCAGGTCAAGACCGCCGCGGACCTGCAGAAGCGCGTCGATCAGCTCAAGAAGGACGGCCGCAAGGCCGCCCTGCTGCTCGTCTCCACCACGGACGGCGAGCTGCGCTTCGTCGCGATCAGTTTGGACTGATCGGAACAACCGCGTCATGGCCGGGCCTGTCCCGGCCATTCACGCCTTTCTCTAATCGCAAAGCGAGCAAACAAAGCCGCGAAGCGGCGTGCCGCCGCAATCCTGTCGGCTGCTGGCGGTGGGCGCGCTACGCTTCGCCCATCCTACGCATCATCGCTCGCGACGCCGGCGCAGCCGAGTCGTCACGACGACTCTAAGTGTTGCGATTCATCATTAAATCAGTGGAGAACGCGGGGAGATCTCGCGCTTTTTCCGCCTATGTCATAAAGCGCACCGACAAGCGCAGGTATTTTGCGCGACAAGTGGTGGCGGCGTCGGAAATACGTGTGGGTGGGTGGAATGTTGGAATCGGAAGTCGTGGCGTTGGTCGATGAGCTGGAGTCGCTCGGCGTCAAGTTCACCGTCCTCCCGAGGATGGACGGATCGTTGCGCCTCAACTGCTGGCGCTTGCAGAACGCCTGGAACAATCGCGAGCGCATCAATCGCCTGCTGGCGGAGCGGATCGAAAGCTCCCCGGAGAACGCCGCGCAGATCGCCGAGTTCATCAAGCAGCGGACGTCATCGACGGCCGGCGCCGGATAGAATCAGCGCGGATAGCTGCCGTTGTTGACGTCGAGCGTCGTCCCGTTGATGTATTCGGGACACGCGCTGCCGAGCCAGAAGATCGCCTCGGCGACTTCCTGCGGCTTGCAGACGCGGCCGGCATAGACCGAGCGCATGACGTCGTCGCGGCGGGACTGCGGCAGCTGGTCGTACATGTGCGTCTCGGTCGGGCCCGGCGCGACCGCGTTCACCAGAATGCCGTGCGGCCCGAGCGCGCGCGCCCAGGATTTCGTGAGATTCAACAGGCCGGCTTTCGTGATCCCGTACCAGAGGTCGGGATGACCCGTGAAGGCGGAGACCGAGCTCACGCTGACGATGCGGCCGCTGCGCCGCGCCTTCATGCCCGGCGCCACCGCCGCGATGAGCGCGGCCGGCGCTTCGAGGTTCACGGCGAGAATTTCGGTGCGGTGCGCATCCGGAATGGCGTCGATCGGATCGCAATGCAGCACGCCGGCGTTGTTCACCAGAGTATCGATGTCGCCGAGCGACGCGATCAGCGACGGGATCTGCGCGGTGCGTGTGAGATCGAAGGCGACGCGCTCGCCGACGGTGTCCGGTCCGAATTCCTTGTCGAGCGACAGCACGCGCCAGCCTGCCGCCGCGAACGCGCGCGCCGTGGCCGATCCGATGCCGCGGCCGGCCCCGGTGATGAGCACATTTTTCATCTCACGGTATTCATCGGTCGTCACGCTCCGGGCTTCAGTCCAGCACGTGGCTGACCATGCCGTCGGCGAGCTTCGGCTCGAACCATGTCGATTTCGGCGGCATGATGCCGCCGGCGTCGGCGACCGCCATCAGGTCGGACATCTGCGTCGGGTAGAGCGCGAAGGCGACCGCCATCTCGCCCGAGTCGACGCGGCGCGCGAGCTCGCCGAGCCCACGGCCCCCGCCGACGAAGTCGATGCGCTTGTCGGTGCGCGGATCCGTGATGCCGAACAGCGGCTCGATCACGTTCTTCGCAAGCAGCGTGATCGGCAATCGCCCGATCGGATCCTTCACCGGCACTGCCGCGGGCGGCAGCGCGACCCGGTACCAGCGGCCCGCGAGATACATGCCGAACTCGGCTGCGTGCGACGGCTTCACGGGCGCATCCGCGCTCTCCACCGTCATCTGCTTGCGCAGCTCGGCGATGAGCTGCGCCGGCGTGCGGCCGTTGAGGTCGCGGATCACGCGATTGTAGTCCAGGATGGTCATCTCGTGGTGCGGGAAGAACACCGCGAGGAAATAGCGATGCGAGCCGGCGCGCGATCCGCGCCCGTCGGCGACGCGCGCGGCGGCGGCCGAGCGATGATGCCCGTCCGCGATATAGACCGCGGGCAACCTGTCGAACGCACGCGAGAGCGCGCCGATCGCCTCGTCGTCGCTGATCACCCAGAGCTGATGACGCACGCCGTCGTCGGCGGTCTCGTCCACGACCGGCTTGCGCGCCGCCGTGCGGCCCAGAATGGCGTCGATCTCGGGCGCCGCCGGATAGGCGATCATCACCGGCCCGGTCTGGGCCTCGACCGCCTCGATCTGGCGCACGCGGTCATCTTCCTTTTCCGGGGTGGTCAGCTCGTGCTTGCGGATGCGGTTGTCGACATAATCGGCGAGCGACGCGATCGCGGCGAGCCCGGTCTGCTGATGGCCCTTCCAGGTCAGCCGATAGACGTAGTAGCTCGGCTTGTCGTCGCGCATCAGGATGCCGGACGTGATCATGCGGTCGAGATTTTCCGCCGCCTTGGCGTAGACGGCGCGGTCGTGCGGATCGATGCCGGGGCCGAGGTCGATCTCCGGTTTCGAGATGTGCAAGAAGCTCCACGGCTTGTCCTTGGCGCGCTCGCGCGCCTCGGCGCTGGAGAGCACATCGTAAGGCGGCGCGAGGACTTCCGCCGCCCGTCCCTCGGCTGGACGCAAGGCGCGGAACGGCTGGATGAGCGGCAAGGGTGGTCTCCACGTGGACGAGTGATGGGGGATGGTTTACCGCATGTGCGGCCGGAGTGGCTACGGCCTCGCCGGGCAATGCGCGCTCTCGCTATAAAGATGTCATGAGCAGCATGTTTCCCGCCGGCGGTATGTGAAGCCAGGCAAAGCCAAGAACAGCCAAGAACAGCCAAGCCATGGATCGCCGATCACAGCGCCCGGTGCTTATCGCCGGTCCGACGGCGAGCGGCAAGTCGGCGCTCGCGCTTGCGCTCGCCGAGCGGATCGGCGGCATCGTCATCAACGCGGACTCGATGCAGGTCTATGGCGATCTGCGGATGATCACGGCGCGGCCGACGCCCGCCGAGGAAGCGCGCGTGCCGCATCGCCTTTATGGCCATGTGGATGCGGCGGTGAATTATTCGGTGGGACGATACGTCGCCGATGCGGGCGTCGTGCTCGACGAGGCGCGGCGCGCCGGCAAGTCGGCGATCTTCGTCGGCGGCACCGGGCTCTATTTCAAGGCTCTGACTGCCGGCCTCGCCGCCGTGCCGCCGATCCCGCCCGACATTCGCGAGGGCGTGCGGGCGCGGCTCGCGCAAGGCGGCGCCGCCGCGCTGCATGCCGAATTGCAGCGCCACGATCCGCGCGCCGCCGCCCGCCTCGATGTCAATGACCGCACCCGCATCGCCCGCGCGCTCGAGGTCGTCGCGGCGACCGGCCGCTCGCTCCTCGACTGGCAGACCGAGGGCATGCCGGCGCTCATCGATGCGGACGCGCCGCGTGTCTTCATCGCACCCGAGCGGGCCGCGCTCTATGCCCGCATCGACGCCCGCTTCGACGCGATGCTCGCCGCCGGCGCGCTCGACGAGGTGAAGAAGCTCGCGGCGCGCCGTCTCGATCCGCTGCTGCCGGCGATGAAGGCGCACGGCGTGCCCTGGCTGATCCGCCATCTCGCCGGCGAGATCAGCCTCGACGAGGCGGCGCGCCGCGCCAAGCTCGATACGCGCCACTACGCCAAGCGCCAGTTCACCTGGTTTCGCCACCAGCTCGGCGATTGGCCGCGGCTGTCCCCGGAGGCGGCGCTCGATGCGGTCATGGCAGAGGTTGGCGCCGCGTAGGTGGCAAAATCGCCTGGTGCACGTCTTCGCGTGGGCAACCGCGCGCAAGGCGATTTTGCCCACGCGGGAATCCGGGCGCGGTGCCTTCTCCGTATTAACCTGTCGTTAAGCAGCCCTTGCGGACGACGCGAAAACGGCCCAGATTGCCGCCGTGCGGCCGTTTTTCGCTTGACGCCGCGGCGCAGCAACGGTAGGAATGCGCAACTTTCGGGTAGAAGAGCAAAGTCAATGCGCAATTTTATTATCGTACTTAGGGAGCGCATCGCCGGGGGCGGCTAGGTCCGTCCGCGAAGTGTGGCGATGCGCGTAACGGGCCCCATCGAGGGCCTTTTTGATTCCCGCAAACACACAAAACCAGATCAGACGACCAGTTCAGACCGCAGGAGCAAGACCATGACAGAGATGACCGGCGCCGAGATGGTGATCCAGGCGCTCGCCGATCAGGGGGTCGAGCACATCTTCGGCTATCCGGGCGGCGCGGTGCTGCCGATCTACGACTCGCTGTTCGGGCAGGACAAGGTCCGCCACATTCTCGTCCGTCACGAGCAGGGCGCCGTGCATGCGGCCGAGGGCTATGCGCGCTCGACCGGCAAGGTCGGCTGCGTGCTGGTGACCTCGGGTCCCGGCGCGACCAACGCGGTCACCGGGCTCACCGACGCCCTGATGGACTCGATCCCGCTCGTCTGCATCACCGGCCAGGTGCCGACGCATCTGATCGGCAACGACGCCTTCCAGGAGTGCGACACGGTCGGCATCACGCGGCCGTGCACCAAGCACAACTACCTGGTCAAGAACATCGCCGATCTGCCGCGGGTGCTGCACGAGGCCTTCTATGTGGCGAAGAGCGGCCGGCCCGGCCCGGTCGTGGTCGATATCCCGAAGGACATCCAGTTCGCCAAGGGCGACTACTTCAAGCCCAAGGATTTTCCCCATCAGGGCTATCAGCCGCGAATCAAGGGCGACCTCGCCAAGATAAAGGCCGCGGTCGAGATGATGCGCACCGCCAAGCGGCCGGTGTTCTACACCGGCGGGGGCGTCATCAATTCGGGCCCGGAGGCGAGCCATCTGTTGCGCGAGCTCGTCAACCTCACGGGCTTCCCGATCACCTCGACCCTGCTCGGCCTCGGCGCCTTCCCGGCCGCCGATCCGAAGTGGCTGGGCATGCTCGGCATGCACGGCACCTACGAGGCCAACATGGCGATGCACGACTGCGATCTGATGATCTGCATCGGCGCGCGTTTCGACGACCGCATCACCGGCCGGGTCGACGCCTTCTCGCCCGGCTCGAAGAAGATCCATGTCGACATCGATCCGTCCTCGATCAACAAGAACGTGAAGGTCGACCTGCCGATCATCGGCGACTGCGCCCACGTGCTCGAGGACATGGTGCGGCTGTGGCGCACCGGCTCGGTCACGGCCGACAGGCCGGCGCTGGCGAGCTGGTGGAAGGAGATCGGCCGCTGGCGCGCGCGCAAGAGCCTCGCCTACCGGCCCTCGAACGCGGTGATCAAGCCGCAACACGCGATCCAACGGCTCTACGAGCTCACCAAGGGCCGCGATGTCTACATCACCACCGAGGTCGGCCAGCACCAGATGTGGGCGGCGCAGTTCTATCACTTCGAGGAGCCCAACCGCTGGATGACCTCGGGCGGGCTCGGCACCATGGGCTACGGCCTGCCGGCCTCGGTCGGCGTGCAGCTCGCGCATCCGAAGTCGCTGGTGATCGACATCGCGGGCGAGGCCTCGGTGCTGATGACCATGCAGGAGATCTCGACCGCCGTGCAGTATCGGCTGCCGATCAAGATCTTCATCCTCAACAACCAGTACATGGGCATGGTACGCCAGTGGCAGGAGCTCTTGCACGGCGGGCGCTATTCGGAGAGCTACACGGCGGCGCTGCCGGACTTCGTCAAGCTCGCCGAGGCCTATCACGCGGTCGGCATCCGCTGCGAGAAGCCGGGCGACCTCGATCACGCGATCCGCGAGATGATCGACGTCGACAAGCCGGTGATCTTCGACTGCGTGGTCGACCCGAAGGAGAACTGCTTCCCGATGATCCCGTCGGGGCGCGCCCACAACGAGATGATCCTCGGCGATGCGGCCGTGAAGCTCGAAGACGCGGTCACCGAGGAAGGCAAGGTGATGGTGTAGCCATCCACACCCGTCACTGCCGGGCATAGCCGTTCGAAGAACGGCGTCGCTTCGCTCGCCTATGTCCCGGCCATCCACGTCTTGCTTCTACACGGCAAAGACGTGGATGCCCGCCTTCGCGGGCATGACGGTTGCTGCAGGGTCTGCTTTTCAGGAGACGTATTCGTGAGTAGCACCAGTCATTACCCGGCCGCGACCGTGCATGAGCGCGTCGAAAGCCACACCCTGTCGGTGATCGTCGACAACGAGCCCGGCGTGCTCGCCCGCGTGATCGGTCTCTTCTCGGGCCGCGGGTACAATATCGAGAGCCTCACCGTGTCGGAGACCGAGCACCAGAAGCATCTCTCGCGCATCACCATCGTGACGCGCGGCACGCCGATGGTGATCGAGCAGATCAAGAACCAGCTCGACCGCCTGGTGCCGGTGCATCGGGTGGTCGACATGACGGTCGCGGGCCCCTCGATCGAGCGCGAGCTCGCCATGGTCAAGGTGCACGGCAAGGGCGACAACCGGGTCGAGGCGCTGCGCCTCGCCGACGCCTTCCGCGCCCGCGTGATCGACGCGACCGTCGAAAGCTTCGTGTTCGAGATCACCGGCGGCTCGGAGAAGATCGACCAGTTCGTCGCGCTGATGCTGCCGCTCGGCCTGGTCGAGGTCTCGCGCACCGGCGTGGTGGCGATCAGCCGCGGTCCGCAGGGGATGGAGCCGCGTTAGATCCGATCCTGATGCTATGCGCACGCCAGCCAATCCACCTCATGGTGAGGCGCGTCCGCCGGTTGCGGACGCGTGTCTCCATGGGGCGCGCGTGCAAATGGCGCCAGGCGGGGAGAGGCATGAGAGCGCGGCGAGCGGGTCTTGCCGCACCCGTTCGTTGAACTTACAAGCACCGTCACGAACCGGGGGCCGCCGGACGGCCAAGAAGGGCTTAAAGTAGGGGTTAGAACCATGCGTGTTTATTACGATCGCGACGCCGACCTCAATCTGGTCAAGGGCAAGAAAGTCGCCATCATCGGTTACGGCAGCCAGGGCCATGCCCACGCGCTCAACCTGCGCGACTCCGGCGTCAAGGAGGTCGCGGTCGCGTTGCGCAAGGGCTCGCAGGGCGTCAAGAAGGCCGAGGGCGAGAAGTTCAAGGTGTTCGAGGTCGCCGAGGCCGCCAAGTGGGCCGACGTGATGATGATGCTCACGCCCGACGAGCTGCAGGGCGACATCTACCGCGACCACCTGCACGCCCACATGAAGCAGGGCGCGGCGCTGATGTTCGCGCACGGTCTCAACGTGCATTTCAACCTGATCGAGCCGCGCGCCGATCTCGACGTGCTGATGATCGCGCCGAAGGGTCCCGGCCACACGGTGCGTTCCGAGTATCAGCGCGGCGCCGGCGTGCCGTGCCTGCTCGCCATCCACCGCGACGCCTCCGGCAATGCGCACGACCTCGGCCTCTCCTACGGCTCGGCGATCGGCGGCGGCCGCGCCGGCATCATCGAGACGACCTTCAAGGAGGAATGCGAGACGGATCTGTTCGGCGAGCAGAGCGTGCTGTGCGGCGGCGTGGTCGAGCTGATGAAGGCGGGCTTCGACACCCTGTGCGAGGCCGGCTACGCGCCCGAGATGGCCTATTTCGAGTGCATCCACGAGATGAAGCTGATCGTCGACCTCATCTACGAGGGCGGCATCGCCAACATGAACTACTCGGTGTCGAACACGGCCGAGTACGGAGAATATGTCTCCGGCCCGCGCGTGATCACCCAGGAGACCCGCGCCGAGATGAAGCGCATCCTCGCCGACATCCAGTCGGGCCGCTTCACCCGCGACTGGATGCTGGAGAACAAGGTCAACCAGACCTCGTTCAAGGCCACCCGCGCCAAGCTCGCACTCCATCCGGCCGAGCAGGTCGGCGCCAAGCTGCGCGAGATGATGCCGTGGATCAAGCAGCGCGCGTTGGTGGATAAAAGCCGCAACTGATGCGGCTGATCGCCGTGTTGAACCCAATCTCCACGTCATGGCCGGGCCTGTCCCGGCCATCCACGTCTTGCTGACCGACCGCAAGAAAGACGTGGATGCCCGCCTTCGCGGCGCCTTCGCGGGCATGACGGCACGGTGTAGGGTCCCGCGGTGCCTCTGGACCGACCCGACGCATCCGAGCTGCTCGCCCGCGCGCGCGACATCGCCGTCATCGCGCGCGAACGCGCGCGTGAGACCGAATCGGCGCGCCGCGTCTCCGCCGACATGATCGCGCGCATGCGCGAGGCCGATCTCTTTCGCGTCCTGCAGCCGAAGGCCTATGGCGGCTTCGAGTACGGCTTCGAGGTGTTCGGCGAGATCGAGGCCGCGCTCGCGAGCGGCTGCGGCTCGACCGGCTGGGTCTACGGCCTGCTCGCCTCGCACCAATGGCTGATCGCCTGCTTCGCCGAGGAGGCGCAGGACGAGGTCTGGCGTGACGGCGACGCGCTCGCGGCCGGCACCTATGCGCCGGTGGCGCAAGCCGAGACGGTCGACGGCGGTTATCTCGTGTCGGGCGCCGGCAGCTTCTGCAGCGGCTGCGACAATGCGCAGTGGCAGTTCCTCGGCGGCATGATCCCGCAACCCGGCGGGCCGCCGCAGCCCGGCTTCTTCCTGCTGCGCACGTCGGACATCGCGATCGACGACGACTGGCACACGATGGGCCTTGCCGGCACCGGCAGCAAGAGCATCGTCGCCCGGCGCGCTTTCGTGCCGACGCATCGCGCCGTGACGTTCGCGGCGCTCGCCGCCGCGACCGCACCCGGCATGCGCGCGCATCCCAATCCGCTCTACAAGCAGTCGTTCCTCGCCGTGCTGCCGGTCACCATCGTGGCGCCGGTGATCGGCATGGCGCAGGGCGCGCTCGCAGCGTTTCTCGACGACGCCAAGGTGCGCGTCACCCGCGGCGCGGTCGCGGGCGGCCGGCGGCAGATGGCCGACCTCGCAACCGTGCAGTTGCGCGTCGCCGAAGCCTCCGCCTGCATCGATGCCGCGCGGCTGATGATCTTTCGCGATCTCGCCGAGGCGGCCGCGCTCGCCGTGCGCGGCGAAGCCGTCGGCGTCGACGTGCGCCTGCGCAATCGCCGCGACCAGGCGTTCTGCGTGCGGCTCGCGATCCAGGCGATCGATGCCCTGTTTGTCGCCGCCGGCGGGCAGGGGCTCTTGCTCGATCACCCGCTGCAGCGCTTCTGGCGCGACGCGCACGCCGCCGCCTCGCACATCAGCCTCAACTGGGATGCGACCGGAACCATGTTCGGCCAGCATCTGCTCGGGCTCGAGCCCAAGGGACAATATTGATCAGGCGACATCGACGCGGGCGAGCGGCGAGATCAGCTCTCTCTGCGCCGTCCGCTTCGCTGGTTCTTGGGGCCCGCGCGGCCTTGATCGGCGGCCGAGCGGCTCTTCACGTGATCGATGAAGGCGCGCAGCTTCGGCAAGATCTGCCGGTGGCTCGGATAGAACAGAAAGAGGCCCGGCGACGTCGGCGCGAACCGTTCCAACACGCGCACGAGGCGCCCCGCCGCGATGGCGGTGGCGGCGATCGCCTCCGGCACTTGCGCAAGGCCCAGGCTTTCGATGGCCGCGTCGCGCAGGGTGGGAACGTCGCTGGCGATGAAGGGGCCGGCGACGGCGGCCTCGACGCTCTTGTTGCCGTCTACGAAGGACCAGGGCTCGATCGATCCGTCGCCACGGCGCCGGCGCAGGCAGGCATGCTGGCGCAGGTCGTCGATACGCTCCGGCGGCTTGCGGTTGCGGAAATAGTCGGGGCTGCCGACGACCACGATGCGGACCGGCGGCGTCAGGCGCACCGCGATCATGTCGGGGGCGACGAACTGGCCGAGCCGGATCCCGGCATCGAACCCTTGCGCCGCGATATCCACGAGCTCGCCGGTGGCGACGATCTCGACCTCGACCTCGGGGTAAGCCTGGCAGAACGATGCGATCAGCCGCTGCACCAGATGCGGCACCACGGCGCGCGGGGCGGTGAGGCGCAACAGTCCGGCCGGCCTCTGGCCGAGGTCGCGCGCGGCCGCGCTCGCGGCGACGAGCTCCTCGAAGGCGGGCTTTGCCCGCGACAGAAAGCGTTCGCCCGCCTCGGTGAGGCCGACGCTGCGCGTGGTGCGGATGAACAGCGCCGCGCCGACGCGCGCCTCTAGCGCACGGATCGCCTGGCTCATCGCCGACGGCGTCACCGCGAGCTCGACCGCGGCGCGGCGAAAGCTGCGGTGCTGCGCCACGCTCAGGAACGCCTCGACGCCGTCGAGCGCGCCCTGCCGTACTGTGAAGTTGCGCTTCATAGCTCATCAACATTATAGCGAATAGTGGCGCAGGGGAAGCGATCCCACCTCGTGGGGCGTCCGCACTGACGCGGATGCGACCATGAGGAGAGACAGGTGACGAATTTCAACATGACGACCCCAATGACGAGGCGCGCGCGCGCCGCGCGCGCTCTCACGGCAACGCTCGCGATCGTCGGCGTAAGCGCCGTGCTGGCGAGCGTGCAGACCGCCCGGGCGTGGGATCGACAGGCCGGCTCGGCCGTCATGGACGACGAGATCAACCGGCAGGCGGCCGCGCCAGGCTATCCCGCCGCCGCGCCGGCCGGCCCTTACGCCAGCGCGCGCCGGCATGTTCGCGTCGAGACCCCGAAGGCCACGCGCAAGGACTTCCAGGACATCAAATGAACGATGTCGCGCCTCCCAGGCAGGGCCGTGCCGCACACCTCGCGTGTGCGGCCGGCCTCGAAACATTGCGATCGTCGCGCCGGCCATCTTGACGGTTGGTACGCGATAGTACCAAAAGGTACCTTGTAGTACCAGATCAGCTGGTCCACGCCGACGATGGGACACGACCGGGAGCCCGGGATGAGGATGACCGCTTTCAGAATCGCGGGAGCCGGCTTGGTGGTGGCCGCGGCGGCCGGCGCCTACGTCCATCTCGGCCTGCAGGGGAGCCTGGGCGCAAGTCGCGCGACGGCCGTCGCGCCGCCGCCGGTGCCGGTCACGGCCGGCACCGTCGAGACCAAGGATTTTCCGATCTATCGGGTCGGGCTCGGCACGGTGCAGGCCTACAACACCGTGACCGTCAAGGTGCGCGTCGACGGCGAGGTGCAGCGGATCGCCTTCCGCGAGGGCGAGGACGTGCAGGTCGGCGATCTGCTCGCGCAGATCGACCCGCGGCCCTATCGGGCACTGCTCGAGCAGGCGCAGGCCGACAGGGCGCGCGACGAAGCATTGCTCGCGAATGCCAGGCTCGATCTCGAGCGTTTCAGCACGCTCGCCGGCAAGGACTTCGCCACCCGGCAGAGCGTCGATACGCAGCGGGCGCTGGTGGCGCAATACAGCGCCGCGATCCGTCATGACCAGGCGGCGATCGACAACGCCACGGTCCAACTGGGCTACACCACCATCGCCTCGCCGCTCAACGGCCGGACCGGCATTCGCCTGATCGACCAGGGCAACATCGTGCATGCCGGCGATGCCGGCGGGCTCGTCGTCATCACCCAGATCAAGCCCATCACGGTGATATTCACGCTGCCGCAGCAGTACCTGCCCGGGATCGGCGAGGCGATGCGACGCCATCCGCTCGTCGTCCTGGCCTATGACCAGGACAACCGGGTGAAGCTCGGCGAGGGCCGCCTCGAGCTGATCGACAACCAGATCGACCAGGGCACCGGCTCGCTCCGCCTGAAGGCGGTATTCGCCAATGATGATGAGCGGCTGTGGCCGGGCGCGTTCGTCAACGCGTGGCTGCGCCTCGACGTCCGCCGCGGGCCCGTGGTGCCCGACTCGGTCGTGCAGGCGGGACCCGACGGCCCGTATGCGTTCGTCATTCGCCAGGATCAATCCGTCGAGGTGCGTCCACTGCGGGTCGCCGCCGTCGGGGAGGGGCAGGCGCTGATCGCCGGCGGGCTCACGGCGGGCGAGCGCGTGGTGGTCGATGGCCAGTACCGGCTGCGGCCGGGTGCACGTGTGGTGAGCGCCGGCGTGAACGCGCCGCGCGCCGCCGAGCGCAAGACCGCCGCAATCAATCGCGAGCCCGCGCCATGAACAGCGCCAACAAGAGCACCGTGAACAGCACCAAGAATAGCGGCCTGAACAGCGCCAAGGCAGCGCCATGAACATCTCGGCTCCCTTCATCGTCCGTCCGATCGCGACGGCGCTGCTGATGGCCGGCCTCGCGATCGTCGGCTGCGTCGCCTACGTGCTGCTGCCGGTCGCGCCGCTGCCGCAGGTCGATCTGCCCACCATCCAGGTGACGGCGCAGTTTCCCGGCACCAGCCCGGCCACGATGGCCTCATCGATCGCAAGCCCGCTCGAGCGTCAGTTCGCCCAGATCCCCGGCGTCGCCCAGCTCACGTCGGTGAGCGGCATCGGCAACACCTCGATCTCGATCCAGTTCGATCTCGCCCGCAACATCGACGCGGCCGCGCAGGACGTGCAGGCGGCGATCAATGCGGCCGCCGGCCAGCTGCCGAAGAACCTGCCGAGCCCGCCCACCTACCGCAAGACCAACCCGTCGGACGCGCCCGTGATGCTGCTCGCGCTGAGCTCGGATACTTTGCCGCTGACGGCCGTGAACAACTATGCGGACAACGTCGTGGCGCAGCAGCTCTCGCAGGTGAACGGCGTCGCCCTGGTGCTCGTTGCCGGCGCGCAGAAGCCCTCCGTTCGCGTCGAGGCCAACCCGGTGGCGCTCGCCGGCCGCGGGCTGAGCCTCGAGGACGTCCGCGCCGCGGTCGCGAGCGCGACGCTCGACGCGCCGAAGGGCACCCTCGACGGGCCGCGGCGCGGATACACGATCGAGAGCAACGACCAGCTCTTCACCGCCGCAACCTATCGGCCCGTGATCGTCGCCTGGCGCAACGGCGCGCCGGTGCGGCTTTCCGACGTCGCCAACGTGATCGACGGCCCGGAAGCGAGCCGCGGCAAGGGGACCTATAACGGCCGCGATGCCATCATCCTGGTGATCCAGCGCCAGCCCGGCGTCAACGTCATCGAGACGGTCGAGCACATCAAGGCGGCGCTGCCCCGCCTTGCGGCGGCGATCCCGCCCGGCATCGACATGCAGATCGTCACCGACCGCACCCAGACCATCCGGGCGTCGGTGCACGACGTGCAGCTCACCCTCATCCTCACCATCGCCCTCGTCGTGATGGTGATCTTCCTCTTCCTGCGCAGCCTATGGGCGACGATCATCCCGGGCGTGACCGTTCCGCTGTCGCTGGTCGGCACGTTCGCGCTGATGTACCTGCTCGGCTACAGCCTCGACAACCTTTCACTGATGGGACTCACGATCGCGACCGGCTTCGTGGTCGACGACGCCATCGTCATGGTCGAGAACGTGTCGCGCTACATCGAGCGCGGCGATCGCCCCCTGCAGGCGGCGCTTGCGGGGGCGCGGGAGATCGGCTTCACCATCGTCTCGATGAGCGTCTCGCTCATCGCCGTGTTCATCCCGCTGCTGTTGATGGGCGGACTGATCGGCCGCATCCTGCGCGAGTTCGCCGTCACGGTGAGCATCGCCATCCTGGTGTCGATGGTCGTCTCGCTCACCCTGACGCCGATGATGTGCGCGACCCTGCTGCGCGACGTCCGCGATGACCGGCACGGCCGGCTTTATCTCGCCAGCGAGCGCCTGTTCGCCGGCATGCTGGCGATCTACGAGGCCGGCTTGCGCTGGGTGCTGCGGCACCGGGCCATCACGTTGGCGGTCACCGCGGCGACCGTGGTCCTGACCGGATTTCTCTACGTCGTCATCCCCAAAGGCTTCTTTCCGCAGCAGGACACCGGCTTCATCGTCGCCGTGTCGGAAGCCGCGCAGGACATCTCCTATGCGGCGATGGCCGAGCGGCAGGCGCGGCTCGTCGATATCGTGCGCGCCGATCCGGGCGTCGACGGCGTCATCTCGGCCGTCGGGGCGGGCGGCATCAACCAGACCGTCAACAACGGGCGGATGTTCATCAACCTCAAGCCGCGCGACGAGCGCGACGCGAGCGCGAGCCAGATCATCGATCGCCTGCGGCCGAAGCTCGCGCGGGTCGCAGGCATCGCGTTGTTCATGCAGGCGTCGCAGGACATCAATGTCGGCGCCCGGTTCAGCCGCACGCAGTATCAGTTCACCCTGCAGGACGGCGATCTCGACGAGCTCGACCACTGGGCGCCGGTGCTGCTCACGGCGCTGCGCGGCATCCCGCTCTTGCGCGACGTCGCGACCGACCAGCAGATCGCCGGCCCCACCGTGCGGCTCGAGATCAATCGCGACGCCGCCGCGCGCCTCGGCGTGACGACGCAGGCGATCGACGACACCCTTTACGACGCCTTCGGGCAGCGCAAGATCGCCCAGTATTTCACCCAGCAGAACAACTATTGGGTCGTGCTCGAGGTCGATCCTCGCTTCCAGCTCGATCCCAATGCGCTCGATCTGATCTATGTTCATTCGACCGCCGGGCGGCAGGTGCCGCTGAGCGCGCTGGTGGACCGCCGGAGCACGGTGCGTCCGCTCACCGTGAGCCACCAGGGTCAGTTTCCGGCGATCACGATCTCCTTCAACCTCGCGCCGGGCGCCGCGCTCGGCCAGGCGGTCGAGGCGATCACCAAGGCCAAGCAGGCGCTCAACGTCCCCGACACCCTGATCACCACGTTCCAGGGCAATGCGCAGGCGTTTCAGGACTCGCTGCGCACGCAGCCCTTGCTCATCCTGGCCGCCATCATGGCCATCTACATCATCTTGGGCATGCTCTACGAGAGCCTCGTCCACCCCGTCACGATCCTGTCCACCATCCCGTCGGCCGGCGTCGGCGCATTGCTCATCCTCATGGCGTTCCATTTCGAGCTCAGCGTCGTCGCTCTGATCGGCATCATCCTGCTGATCGGGATCGTCAAGAAGAACGCGATCATGATGATCGACTTCGCGCTCGCACGAGAGCGGCAGGTCGGCATGCGCCCGCAAGAGGCGATCTACGAGGCGGCGGTGCTCCGCTTCCGCCCCATCATGATGACGACCTTCGCGGCGCTGCTGGGCGCGATACCGCTCGCGCTCGGTCAAGGGACCGGCGCCGAGATCCGCCAGCCGCTCGGGTTCGCGATCGTCGGCGGGCTGCTGCTGTCGCAGTTTCTGACGCTCTACACCACGCCCGTGGTCTATCTCGCGATCGACCGCCTGCGCCGCCGGCCGACCGCGGCGGCGCCGGCGCTGCGAGCCGAATTGGCGGCTGCGGTCGGCTAGTGGCCGAGGTGGGCCAGCCCGTAAACTTTTCGTGAGATCGCATCGCGTGCGGCGCCTTGCCGGTCCGCATCCCATGCGTTTGACCTGAGCTCAGCGCGAGCGCGATTGATTTTCCAGGCAAATCGCCTGCCCACACGCCGCCTCGTGGGCAGAGGTAAGGCGAGAAGCGGCACGCGATGAATCTTGCCAGCGATCTGCGGCGGATTAGCATCGCAACCACTGGTGGGACCGCGCTTTTCTTGTGTCCCGCCGCACCTGTTCGCAATCGATGAAGAACTCCGGCTGAGGGCATCGCATATGGCGGTGTCCATCGCTCGGCGACCGAAGCTTCCGGCGACGTCACGGAGCTGACGGCGGCACTCCGTGATTCCAACACTCCGCCAAGGAGGAACGCATGGTCAGCGTACGTGTGAATGGACAGGCGCGCAGCTTCGACGGTGACACGTCGATGCCGCTCCTGTGGTACCTGCGCGACGAGCTCGGCTTGACCGGAACGAAGTTCGGCTGCGGCGTCGCGCTGTGCGGCGCCTGCACGGTTCATGTCGACGGCGAGGCGGTCCGCGCCTGCAGCATCGCGATGTCGGACGTCGCCGACAAATCGGTCGTCACCATCGAGGGGCTCGACCCCAAGGGCGAGCATCCCGTGCAGATGGCCTGGCGCAACGTCAGCGTCCCGCAATGCGGCTACTGCCAGGCCGGCCAGATCATGCAGGCGGCGGCGCTGCTGGCGAAGACGCCGGCCCCGACCGACCAGCAGATCGACGACGCCATGCTCGGCAACATCTGTCGATGCGGCTGTTATCAGCGCATCCATGTCGCGGTCCGCAACGCGTCGAAGGGAGCCTGACATGACCTATCAGCGCAATCAGCACGACGTGGCGATCGCCAACGTCAGCCGCCGCAACCTGCTCAAGGGCGTGGCCGGCACCGCCGCCTTCGTGCTCGCGGCCCAGCTTCCCGCCATTCGTCCCGCCATGGCGTATGCGACCGGTGCGGCCAGCATGCCGCACGGCGTCGTGACCAACCCGCACGTCTTCGTCGCCATCGCCCAGGACGGCACCGTGACGATCGTGGCGCACCGCGCCGAGATGGGAAACGGCGCCGCGCGCACCTCGCTGCCGATGATCGTCGCCGACGAGCTCGACGCCGACTGGAAGCGCGTGCGCGTGGTCCAGTCGCCGGGCGACGAGGAGACCTACGGCAACCAGGACACCGACGGCTCGCGCAGCGTGCGTCATTTCATCCAGCCGATGCGCCAGGTCGGCGCCGGCGCCCGCAAGATGCTGGAGATCGCCGCCGCCAAGAAGTGGGGCGTCGATCCCAAGGACGTGGTCGCGCGCTTCCATGAGGTCGTGCACACCGCCTCCGGCCGCAAGCTCGGCTACGGCGAGCTCGCCGAAGCGGCCGCCGCGCTGCCGGCGCCCGCCCTCGACACGCTGGCGCTCAAGAAGCCCGCCGACTTCCGCTACATGGGCAAGGGCGACGTGACGATCGTCGACCTGTTCGACATCACGACCGGCAAGGCGACCTACGGCCAGGACGTCAAGCTGCCCGGCATGCTGTTCGCCGTCATCGCGCGCTCGCCGGTGGTCGAGGGCAAGGTCGCGTCCTTCGACGCCACGGCCACCATGAAGGTGCCGGGCGTCGTCAAGATCGTGAAGATCGACGGCACGCCGGCGCCGGCGGCGTTCGCGCCGCTCGCCGGCGTCGCCGTCATCGCCAAGAACACCTGGGCGGCGATCAAGGGCCGCGACGCGCTCAAGATCACCTGGGACGATGGCCCCAACGCCAACTTCGATTCCGTCGCCTACAAGGCGCACCTCGAGGAGGCCGTGCGCAAGCCCGGCAAGCTCGAGCGCAACGAGGGCGACGCCGAGGCGGCGCTCAAATCGGCGGCGAAAGTCGTGACGGCTGAATACTATTCGCCGCACCTCGCGCACGCGACCATGGAGCCGCCGTCCGCCACCGCGCGCATGACCGACGGAAAATGGGAGATCTGGACCTCGGTGCAGAGCCCGGGCGGCGCGCGCGACGACATCGCCAAGCGTCTCGGCGTCGACCCGAAGAGCGTGACGCTGCACAACGAGTTGCTCGGCGGCGGTTTCGGCCGCAAGTCGAAATGGGACTTCGCCATCGAGGCGGTGCTGCTGTCGAAGGCGATGGATGGCGCCCCCGTCAAGGTCGTGTGGACCCGCGAGGACGACATCCGGCACGACTTCTACCACACCGTGACGGCGGAGCGTCTCGAGGCGGGCATCGACAAGGACAACAAGGTCGTCGCCTGGCGTCACCGCAGCGCGGCGCCGAGCTTCATGTCGAACTTCAAGCCCGATCCGAAATTCCCCGGCGAGATCGAGCTCGGCATGGGCTTCGTCGACACGCCGTTCAACGTGCCGAACATCCGCCTGGAAAGCGGCGAGGCGCAGTCGCACGTGCGGGTCGGCTGGTTCCGCTCGGTCAACAACGTGGCGCATGCCTGGGCGATCCAGTCCTTCGTCGCCGAGGTCGCGCATGCGCTCGGCCGCGATCCCAAGGACATGCTGCTCGAGCTGATCGGCCCGCCCCGCGTCGTATCGGCGGCCGAGAAGGCGACCACGTCGTGGTGGGACTACGGCGAGCCGCACGACGTCTATCCGATCGACACCGGCCGCCTGCGCAAGGTGGCGGAGCTGGTCGCCGAGAAGGCCGGCTGGGGCCGGCAGCTGCCGAAGGGCCACGGCCTCGGCATCGCGGCGCACCGCAGCTTCGTCACCTACGTGGCGACGGTGGTCGAGGTCGCGGTCGACGACAAGGGCAACATCAAGGTGCCGCGCGTCGACACCGCGATCGACTGCGGCTTCTTCGTCAACCAGGAGCGCATCCGCTCGCAGATCGAAGGCGCCGCCGTGATGGGGCTCGCGCTCGCCAAGTACGGCGAGATCACGCTCAAGAACGGCCGCGTGCAGCAGAGCAACTTCAACGACTTCCAGGTCGTGCGCCACGACGAGGCGCCGCTCGTCACCAACACCCACATCGTCGAGAACGGCATCGAGGTGCCGTCGAGCGGCGTGGGTGAGCCGGGCATGCCGCCGTTCGCGCCGGCACTGTGCAACGCCATCTTCGCCGCCACCGGCAAGCGCATCCGAAGGCTGCCGATCGGCGATCAGCTGGCGTAGGCGGCAAACAGACGAAGCCGGGACTCGGCCGCCGTCGAGCCCCGGCTTTTCCATGTCCATCGATCCATCATGGCCGGGCTCGTCCCGGCCATCCACGTTTTGGCCAGGAAGAGAGACGTTGACGCCCGGCATCCGCCGGACGTGACGTGGTGATTTGGGCAGCCCTCAGAAGGTGTGATCCTCGCCCGGCTTCATCACGATCAGCTTGTTGGCCATCCCCCGCTTCGCCAGGGCGGCGCGAAACTGATCCGGCGTTCCGGCGAGCGCCGGGTAGGTGCCGAAGTGCATCGGGATGACGTGGGTCGGATCGACGTACTGGACGGCCAGCGAGGCGCGCGCCGGATCCATGGTGAAATACCCGCCGATGCAGGCGAGCATCACGTCGACGTGGTGAAACATCGGGATCAGCTTCATGTCCCCGTACACGTCGGTATCGCCGGTGTGATGGATCGTCGGCCCGTTGTTGATGATGATGACGTAGCCGACCGGGTTGCCGCTCGTGAGCGCGGCCGGCTGCCCCGGCCCGGGCTTCGGCAGCTTCGGCACCGTCAGCTCCGAGCCATGGATCGCGTTGACGATCAGCACCTTGGCGTCGGCCTTGGGCAGATCGATGGTGCCGCCGACATTGCCGCCCGTCATCGCCTGGTCTTGCGGCAGGCCGCGCACCGACACGAGGTTCATCGCCAGCCCGTATGGCGCGAGCACCTTGGCGCCGGTCTTCCTGGCGATCTCGATCAAGTCGGCGACATGATCGCGGATCGGAGCATCAGCCGTTTCATCCGGAGAAACTGCCGAGTGTCCACTCTGGGAGGCGCCGTCAGGCCTTTCGGCCGAAACATGTGTAAGTCGTCCAAACGCCGTGACGGATTAGGTGCTAGGACGGGCGGGCGTCCGCATGGGACCAGATGGAGTGCGCGCAATGATCGGCTTTACGTCCTCGTCATGCGGATTTCCGATCGTTTTGGCAGTAGCTCTGTTTCTCGCCGCCTCCCCATCCGCTGGCGCAGCGTCGGGCAACTGCTTTAGTCGGGTCACCCGCGTCCTGACCGAGCGGCTCGGTATCGCGGCGCACAAGGTGACGCCATCCGCGAAGCTGGCCGACGATCTGGGAGCCGATAAGCTCGATAAGGTCGAGATCGTGATGGCGAGCGAGGAAGAATTCGGCATCAGCATCCCCGCCGCCGATGCGCGCCGTCTTGTGACGGTCGGCGATTTGATCGCCTATTTCAGCGAACGCGGGCGCTGCACCCTTTGACACCATGCCCGACCGACCAATCTCGGTCTCGCTCGCTTTGGGACTCGTCACCTTGGCGGCGTCGGCGGCCGCGGTGGCACAGCAGTGGAACGTCTACGAGGAGGAGCGTGTCGCGCTCGACGCAACGCCGCCGACGCCCCCTCCCTGCTTGCGGGCTCCTGCGGATCGAAGAGCTTCGACATCAGCATGCCGCTGGACTCCGGCGAGCGGCGTTCCCGGATTGCGCGGCACTCAACCGGCTACGCATCAAAACGACAGGTTCACGCACGGCAGCTTGGCCTTGATCGGATAGAGCTTGCGACTTGCGGTCGGATCCTCGTTGATCCGGCCGTCGAGCGCCATCACGTAGCTGTCGTCCTTCTGCTGCTCGAGCTTGAACTTGCCCGCATACAGCTCGCTCCTGCCGTTCTTCAGCGTGATGGTGCCTTCGCCGAATTTGTCCGACTTGTCGATCATCGAGCCCTGAAACAGCTTTCCCTGGTAGATCGACGAAAGAACGTATTTGCGCCCGTCGCTGCCGCCCGGATCGCGCGAATCGTAGAAGTCGATCGAGACGGCGATCTTCGTGGTGGCGTCGCCGTCGCGAAACTCGGCGATCGCCGAGCAGACCTGGCGGGTGGAATCGCGCGCGAGGGCCGCGGCCGGGACGCACAGCGTGAAGGCGACGGCGGCAAGGGTGGGACGAAGCAGCGTATGGCGGATCATGACGGGCCCCTGTCAGTTGCAGCTGAGAGCTTCCAGGCGGACATAGCCGCGCTCGACGTCGCTCTGTGCCGGAAGTGTCGCGGCGAGCAGGACGCCATGCCGGCAATCGCGATCGGGCAAGCAAACGCGGTTTTCATTGCACGCTCCCCTTGCAGAACATCGACGTGGCGTCTGCCCGGCAGCATCCCGACGGGTGCGACCATAGCCGCGCTCGGTCGCGGGTGGTCGGACAACATTGCGTATAAATATGCGCAAAGTTGTCCAGCCATCACAGCAGGCTTCCGAGTAAGTTGCCGGACCGGCCCACCGCGGCCGGCGAGCGAGGCCACAAGAGACGCATGCGGTTCCCATCGATGCTGCTTGTCGTGCTCGCAACGGCGCTCGCGCTGGCGGGCCCGGCGCGAAGCGACACCGTCCGGCTCGAGCCGAGCGTGCACAGGCTCGGCGAGTGGGTCGACGGCATGGTGTCCGACGGCAAGTCGATCTGGGTCGCCGAATTCGGGCAGCGGACGCTGGCGCAGCTCAACGCGACGTATGGCGTCGCCCGGCGCCTCAATCTTCCCGGCATCCCGGACAAGATCGATATCGGCCGCGACGGCGCGCTTTATCTGCTGCTCGAGGTCGAGGATCGCATCCAGGTCTGGCAGCGCGCGCCCGCAAGCTCGGGCGGCAGGCCAATCGTGACGCTCGAGCCGAAGACCTGCGCACCGGCACTTGCGGCCGGCGGCGGCCCGTTCGTGTGGGTGCTCACCGGATGCGGCAGCGACAGCGACGCCGCGCTGTTCAAGGTCGACACCCGAACGCGCGGCGATACCGGCACGATGCCGCGCGTGCCGCTTGGCGCCGGCGGCGGGGGCGTGCTGATGGTGCGGCAAGGCCATGTGTGGGCCGCGATGGACAGGCTCAGCGTGATCGACGAGACGACGCTCGCGGTCCGAACGTCCGACATCCACGGCAAGCTCGGCCCGCGACCCTTGTTCACGGCGCTCGCCGCCGATGCCGACACGGTCTATGCCGGGGTCGCGAGCGAAACGGCCCGGCTGGTCGTGGCGATCGATCCCGCGACGCTGCAAGAGACGGCGCGCGCCCCGGTCGACCAGATGATCAACGCGATCGTCGCCGATGCGCAGCACGTGGTCGCGCTCGGCAGCGAGGGACGCATCTTCGTGCTCGCGCCGCGGACGCTGGCGCTCGAGCGCGTCATCGATCTCACGGTTCCCAAGGTCGAGCCGCGCGCCGCGATGATCCGCAACGGCGACCTGCTGCTCACCGATTTTCGGCTGGAGAACGCGAACGAGCGCGGCGCCCTCCTGGTGCTGCACGGCTGGCAGCCGCCGCCGCGACGGTGAGCGGGCTCGTCCCACCACGCCTGTCAATCCGGCTCCCCGGAGCGGGGCCGCCCTGCGGCCGCGCGGCTCGAACCCTGGGCAGCGCAATGCAAGCGCGCCGCTTGCGCACGCGGCCCATCCCTCGAGACGCCTTGCGCGAAGACGCGCGAGGCTCCTCAGCATGAGAAGTCTCATGTTGCGAGCGCGCCGGCGCGCCTGTTCGCCTCACGCCGGCTTAATGCCCGCGAACCGGATCACCTTGCCCCACTTCGCCGTCTCGTCGACGACGAGCTTGCCGAAATCGGCGGGGGAGCCCGGCAACAGGGAGGCGCCGAGGTCGGCGAGCTGCGCCTTGACGGCGGGCTCGCCGAGGATCGCGTTGACGGCGCGATTGAGCGTGTCGACGATCTCGCCCGGCGTGCCCTTCGGCGCCGCGAGGCCGTACCACGCGCTCGCCTCGTAGCCCGGCACGAAATCCGCGACGACCGGCAGCTCCGGCACCACGGCGGCGCGCTCCGCCGACGTCACCGCCAGCGGCCGCAGCTTGCCCGACTTGATGAATTGCAGCGAGGTCGGCAGGTTGTCGAACATGAGCTGCACGCGCCCGCTCATCAGGTCGATCAGCGCGGGCCCGCCGCCGCGATACGGCACGTGCACGATGTCGACGCCGGTCATCATCTTGAACAGCTCGCCGGCGACGTGCAGCGTCGAGCCGACGCCGGACGAGGCGAAGTTGAGCTTGCCGGGGTTGGCCTTGGCGTAGGCGATGAGTTCCGGGATCGTATGGATCGGAAGCGACAGGTTGACGTCGACCACGTCGGGAAAGCGGATCAGACCGGCGATCGGCGTCGTGTCGCGGATGAAGTCGAAATTGAGCTTGGCGAACAGCGCCGGATTGGTCGCGTTCGCGGGCGCCGCGAGCAGCAACGTGTAGCCGTCGGCCGGCGCACGAATGACGTCCTGTGTCGCGATGTTGGTGCCGGCGCCGGGCCGGCTCTCGACGACGAACTGCTGGCCGAGCCGGTCCGACAGCCATTGGCCGAACAGCCGTGCCGTCATGTCGGCCGACCCGCCGGGCGGATAGCCGATGATGAGATGAACCGGCCGCGACGGATAAGTGTCGGCGCGGGCCCATCGCGGCAAAACCGGCAGGGCCGCGGCCGCCGCCATCAGGGGTAAGAAGCTTCTGCGTCGAATAGTCATGGCGTCACCGGCGCTGAGGCGTCGGCCATGCTACAAGACGCCTTGCGCGGGTGTAAATGCGTACCCGCGCAAGCGCGGTAGGTCCGCTTTGTCATCGGCCGATATGCCGCAGGAATTCGCCGACAGGATCCCCGCCCGGCGCGGGAAGTGGGATGGTATCATCAGCCGCGCCAGTTCCGCCGCGCCTGCGCGCGCGGCCGTCGCCGTGCCGGCGACGTCATGCTTTCGATCGAGGGGAAAGACGATGAAGCTTCCACGCCGTGATTTTCTCGGGCTCGTCGCCGGCGCCGCGGCGCTGCCGCTCGCGCCGCATGCCGCCTGGGCGCTCGATTATCCGACCCGGCCGGTGCGCGTCATCGTCGGCTTCCCGGCCGGCATCGGGCCCGACATCACCGGGCGGCTGATGAGCCAATGGCTATCGGACCATCTCGGCCAGCAATTCGTCGTCGACAACCGGCCGGGCGCCTCGAGCAATATCGGGACCGAGCTCGCCGCCAAGGCGGCGCCGGACGGGTACACCCTGCTGGTCACCGTCTCGAGCAACGCGATCAACGCGACCTTCTACAAGAATCTCGCCTTCGACTTCGTCAAGAACCTCACCCCGGTCGGCTTCATCGGCGCGACGCCGTTCGTCATGGTGGTGCCGCCGTCGTTCCCGGCCAAGACCGTCCCGGAGTTCATCGCCTACGCCAAGGCCAACCCCGGCAAGATCAACATGGCGTCGCAGGGCGTCGGCACCTCGCCGCACGTCGCCGGCGTGATGCTGATGATGCTCACCGACATCGACCTCGTGCACGTGCCCTATCGCACCAATCTCACGCCCGATCTTCTCGCCGGGCAGGTGCAGCTCTATTTCAGCCCGCTGCCGCAGGTCATCCAGTTCGTGCGCGATGGCCGGCTACGGGCGCTCGCGGTCACCTCGGAGAAGCGCACCGACGCGCTGCCGGACGTGCCGGCGCTCGCCGAGTTCGTGCCCGGCTACGAGGCGAGCGGGTGGTACGGGATCAGCGCGCCGACCGGCACGCCGCCCGAGATCATCGACAAGCTCAACAAGGAGATGAACGCCGGCCTCGCCGATCCCGCCATCAAGGGCAAGCTCATCGCCATCGGCGTCGTGCCGAACCCGATGACGCCGGAGCAATTCCGCAAGTTCACCGCCGACGAGATCGAGAAGTGGGCAAAGGTGGTCAAGTTCGCGAACATCAAGGCCGATTGATCGCGGCAGAGCGCGATTGCACATCATCGAGCACGCCGTCTATATCTTCTGAAAATGAATCTGCTCGACTACGCCCGTCCATTTGGCGATGTCGGACTCGATGCGCTTCTTGAACTCGTCCGGGCTGCACGGCGCCGGCTCGTTGCCGAAGGCGTGCAGCTGCTCGACCGCGGCCGGCTCCAGGAGAATGCGCGTGACCTCGCGGTTGAGCCGGTCGACGATCGGTGCAGGAAGGCCCGCGGGCCCGATCAGGCCCTGCCAGCCGGTGACGTCGAAGCCGGGGACGCCGGCTTCCGCCAAGGTCGGCGTGTCGGGCAGAGCGAAATAGCGCTTGGCGCTCGAGACCGCGAGCGCGCGTAGCCGGCCGTCGCGGATGAATTGCATCATGGTGGCGGGCGGGTCCATCATGAAATCGAGCCGGCCGGCGATGAGCTCGGTCACGGCCGGCGCGCTGCCGCGGAACGGAACGTGCTGCACCTTGATCTTGGTCGTGAGGGCGAACAGCTCGATCGCGAGGTGCGGGCCGGAGCCGGTACCGGGCGTGCCGTAGACGAGCGGTGTCGCGCGCCTGCGGGCGGCCTCGATCAGCTCGGCGACGCTCTTGATGCCGGTCGCGCTCGGCACCGACATCACGTACGAGTAAGTCGACGCCAGCGTGATCATGCTGAAGTCGGCGACCGGGCGGAACGGCAGCTTGGCGAACGTCACCGCGGCCGTGGGATGGCCGGACGGGATGTTCAGCAGCGTGTAGCCGTCCGGCGCCGCGCGCGCGACTTGCGCCGCCGCGATGGTGCCGGACGCGCCGGTGCGCGACTCGACGATGACCGACTGGCCGAGCGCCCTGCTCAGCCCGTCGGCGATGATGCGGGCGACGACGTCCGAGGGGCCGCCCGGCGGAAACCCATGCATGATCGTGATGGTGCGTATCGGCCAATCGGCGGCCGCCGCACCACGCGTCGCCGCAAGGCCGATAAGACCGCCCGTCAGGGCACGGCGCGTCAATCCGGGCATGGTGTTTCTCTTGCTCCTGCCTGACCCGCATTTAGACTAACAGCAGGAAGTCGATTGCGCGACCATCTCTGCCGATCGCCCACGCGGAAGGAATGCGCCCATGATCTCGTTGACCGCGACTGCGATCCTGCCGGAGGACGCCGGGGCCGCCACGCTCATCGGGCGTGTCTGGCTGCCGGCGGTGGACGGCCCGTCGGTCGTCGCGGTCCGCGACGGCAAGGTCCATGACGTCACCCGGCGGTTTCCGACCATCAGCGCACTCGCCGAGGAAGCGGATCCAGCCGCGGCTTTGCGCGCAACCGAAGGCGACGATCTCGGCGACCTCGACGCGATCGCGGCGAACACGCCGCCCGATCGGCGCGACGCCACGCAGCCCTGGCTGCTCGCGCCGATCGACCTGCAGGTGATCAAGGCCGCCGGCGTCACCTTCGCGATCTCGATGCTGGAGCGGGTGATCGAGGAGCGGGCGCGCGGCAATTCGGCGGCGGCGCTGGCGATCCGCGCCGAGATCCAGAAGCTGGTCGGCGACGATCTCAAGCGCCTGCGGCCGGGATCACCGGAGGCGATGCGGCTCAAGGAGGTGCTGATCGCGCAGGGCGCCTGGAGCCAGTATCTCGAGGTCGGCATCGGCGTCGACGCCGAGGTCTTCACCAAGGCGCCGGTGCTCTCCGCGGTCGGCACCGGGATGGACGCCGGGCTGCATCCGAAGTCGACCTGGAACAATCCCGAGCCCGAGGTGGTGCTGCTGGTCTCCAGCGCCGGCCGCATCGTCGGCGCGACCCTCGGCAACGACGTGAACCTGCGCGACTTCGAGGGGCGCTCGGCCCTGCTGCTGTCGAAGGCGAAGGACAACAACGCCTCCTGCGCCGTCGGCCCGTTCGTGCGCCTGTTCGACCGAGGCTTCACGCTCGACGACGTCCGCGCCATGGACGTGACGCTGCGCGTCGAAGGCGAGGACGGCTTCCAGCTCGACGGCGTCTCGTCCATTCGCCTGATCAGCCGCGATCCCGAGGATCTGGTCCAGCAGACGATCGGTGCCGTGCACCAATATCCCGATGGCTTCGTCCTGTTTCTCGGAACGATGTTTGCGCCGACCAAGGATCGCGACGGGGCGGGGCAGGGGTTCACCCACAAGCCGGGCGACCTCGTGACGGTCGCGAGCCCCAAGCTCGGCCGGTTGATCAACCGCATGCGCACGAGCGACGCGTGCGAGCCATGGACCTTCGGCATCGGCGCGTTGATGAAAAACCTGGCCCGGCGGGCGCATTGAGCCGCGCTGCACATGTGGGGTGCGACGCATGATTCCGATGGAGCTGCAGCATGCATCGGCGGATTTCGAGCGATTCCTCGCCGACGCGAAGGAGCTTTCCGGGCTTGCGACCCGCAACCAGGTCTACACCATGGTGCAGGGCGTGCTGCAGGTGTTTCGTCGCCGGCTCGATCTCGAGGATGCGATCCGCTTCGCCAACGTCCTGCCGCCCCTCCTGCGCGCGATCTTCGTGGCCGATTGGGATACGCAAGCCCCGCGGGTCGCGTTCGGCGATCGCGCTGCGATGACGCGTGAGGCGCAGGCGCTGCGCGAGCACCACAATTTCGCGCCGGCGAGCTGCATCAGTGACGTGGCCACGGCGCTGCGCAAGCACGTCGACGTGGCCGCGTTTCGAGGTGTTCTGGCGGCGCTGCCGCCCGGGGCGGAGGAGTTCTGGCGCGTCCGTGAAAAGTGATCGGCAGCGAGCCGCACATGAGATGGCATCCTGCCGGCGCGCCCTACCTGACCGCCCAGCAAGCGGGCGGCAGCGCGTCCCTCGCATCCCGACGCCAGCGCATGTAAGGTGGGCTCGCTGCTTTGCGCCCCTTCTCCGTCTTCAGGGCAAGAGGATCGGGATGAAGGGGCGCCTTCACAACTTCGACGTAGCGACTCGCGGAAAACACCGGGGGATGAACCCATGTTCAAACGCGCATCCATCAATCGCACCTTCGTCTGGCTGTTGTTCGCGCTGATGCTGGCCGGCGCCGCGCCGGCTCATGCCCAGTCGAGCGGCCTCATCGTCGAGAAGAAGGTGTTCGAGCTGCCGAGCTACAGGACGGTCGCGGGCGCCACCATCAAGAACGTGCGGATCGGCTGGGAGGCGGCGGGCACGCTCAACGCCGACAAATCGAACGCCATCCTGATCACGCATTTCTTCTCCGGGACGAGTCACGCGTTCGGCCGCTACGCGGCGAGCGAGAAGGTCCCTGGCTATTGGGACAGCCTGATCGGGCCCGGCAAGCTCATCGACACCGACAAATATTATGTGATCTCGTCCGACACGCTGGTGAACCTCAACGTCAAGGCGCCCAATGTCGTCACCACCGGTCCGGCGAGCATCGATCCCGACACCGGCAAGCCGTACGGCATGCGCTTTCCGGTGGTCAGCATCCGCGACTTCGTGCGCGTGCAGAAGGCGCTGATCGACAGCCTCGGGATCAAGAAGCTCCACGCCGTCATGGGCGCCTCGATGGGCGGCCTGCAGGCCTATGAATGGGCGGCGAGCTTCCCCGACAGCGTCGAGCGCATCATCCCGGTCATCTCCTCGACCGGCGGCGATGCGTTCCTGATCGGCTGGCTCGATGCCTGGGCGGCGCCGATCCGCCTCGACCCGAAATGGAACGGCGGCGACTACTACGACAAGGAGCCGCCCCTCGACGGGCTCAAGCTGTCGCTCGAGCTGATCACGCTGCAGGCGCAGCAGTGGGAGTGGGCGGCGAAGACTTTCGGCACCGCGCCGGCGGAGGCGAGCAAGGATCCGGCGCAGGCCATGGGCAATCGCTTCAAGATCGAAGCCGCGCTCGACACGGTGGCCGCCGCCCGCGCCGCCACGTCGGACGCCAACAGCCTGCTTTATCTCGTGAAGGCGAACCAGCTCGCCGACGCCGACCCGCACAAGATCAAGGTCCCGACCCTGATCATCTACACGCCGACCGATCTCGTGTTCTATCCGCCGTCGATCGAGGCGACCGCGAAGGCGATCGCCGCGTCGGGGACGCCGGTGGAAACCGCCCAGATCAGCGGCCCGAACGGGCACCTCAACGGCGTGCTCGCCGTGGGGCAGGCGGCCGACAAGATCAAAACTTTCCTGGCGCGTTGACCTTGCACATCCTCCCGCGCGCCGGTCATTGCGAGGCGTGCACAGCACGCCGAAGCAATCTCGCTCCGCATCGCCTGTGAGGTCTCCGCATCGCCTGTGAGGTTGAGGACGACGTTTGCCCGCCTCCGCCTGAACGGTCCCTGAAGGGGCGACGGAGGGCAAGCAGGCTGCTTATCTTACCTGCATATGCGGCCGAGATTCGCTGCACTCGCAATCTCGACAAAGCGCGGCAAACACTGAATAGAGGGATAGATTCGTTTTCGCTTGCGAATTGGACCCGCACGCGCGATGTTGACGCGAGACAAGGACGCGGGTTGTAGGATTTATCCTGCATCGGCTGCCGCGGCCGAGTTGCTCGACGGAAGCCGAGAATTAGTCGACGGAATCCGATCATGCGAACGAACCCAAAGCGTGCGAACGAACCCAAAGCGCGCGAACGAACCCAAACCGTGCGAACGAACCCAAACCGTGCGAACGAACCCAAAGCGTGCGAACGAACCCAAAGCGTGCGAACGAACCCAAAGCGCGCGAACGAAGCCAAAGCGCGCGAACGAACCCAACGTAAAGGTAGGATGGGTATTGAGCACGATCCGTTGTCAATTTTGGCAGAATGACCCAACTGGGATAACAGGAGTAATTTCAATGGATCCGGTTCGGCATCCGCGCTGCGGGTCGCCGAGCAACACAAAGCTAGAAAGATGTGTCATTTGAGTGGGCCCTCTGCCGCATGGGCAAATGAGGGCGTCTTCACTTCTTCTCGCTCTTCCTAGCGAGCTGCTCCGCCATCCAGCGCGCCACCGCGTTGGGTGAGCGATCGCCCGCGCCGCTGGTCGCGCGCTGATTGGCTGCGCGCATCAGGTCGACGTCGATCGCGCCGACCAGCGGCCGCACGGCGTCGATGAGGGCGCGGTCGTTCGCGTCGCGCGGCGAGATCAGGATCACGGCGTCATAGGGCGGGATCACGTGCTTGTTGTCGTCGAGCACGACGAGATCGTATTGGGCGACGCGGCCCTCGCTGGTGTAGGCCGAGATCACGTCGACCTCGCCGGCGCCCGCGGCCGGGTACATGAACTCGGGCTGCATCGTGCGCTGCGTGCGGAACGAAAGGCCATAGGCCTGGCGGAGCGCGGTCCACTCGGGCCGGCTGAAGAACTCGTAGTCGCCCGCGATCGTGAGCCGCGGCGCAACCCTGGCGAGGTCCGCGATCGAATGGACCCCGAGCGCTTCGGCGCGCTTCTTCGGCATTGCCAGCGCGTAGGCGTTCTCGAAGCCGAGCTCGCCGAGCAGCGTGATGCCGCGCTCGTCCTTCAACCACTTCGCGACCTCTGCCGTCACCTCGGCGCGCGGCTTGGCGTCGGTGCGATGCAGTCCGTTCGCCCAGATCGTACCGGTGTAGTCGACATAGACGTCGATCTCGTTGGCGGCGAGCGCATCGAGGATCACGCTCGAGCCGAGCCCCTCGCGCCGCGCCGCCGAGAGGCCGGCGCCGCGCAGCCGTTGCTCGATCAACGACGCCAGGATGTATTGCTCGGTGAAGGTCTTGGCGCCGACGAGGTAGCGGGCCCGCGGCTGCGACCATCCGGGCGCCAGCGCGCCTATGATGATGAGCGCCATGCCGAGGAGGCCGACGACGACGCGGCCGCGCCGGCGTGCGCCGAGGCCGCCCTCGATGAGCGCGAGGAGTTGATCGACCGCGAGCGCCAGCAGCGCGGCGGCGACGCAGCCGAACAGCACGAGCACCCAGTTCTGCGTCTGCAGGCCGGCGAAGATGTAGTTGCCGAGACTTGTCTGGCCGATCGGCGTCGACAGCGTCGCGGTGCCGATCACCCAGACCGCGGCGGTGCGGATGCCGGCCATCACGACCGGCAGGGCGAGCGGCAGCTCGACCATCCACAGGGCCTGTCGCCGTGTCATGCCGACGCCGAGCGCCGCCTCGCGGATGGCGGGATCGATGCCGGTGAGGCCGGTGACGGCATTGCGCAGCACCGGCAAGAGAGAATAGAGCGCGAGCGCCAGCACGGCGGGCAGGAAGCCGAGTGCCGAGAAGCTCACGCCGAACGCGCGCAGCGACAGCGCCGCAAGCCCGAGCAGCAGCGGATAGAAAAGCGCCAGCAGCGCGAGGCCCGGGATCGTCTGCACGATGCTCGACAGCGCGAGCACGACGGCGCGGAACGCCGGCCGGCGGATCGAGACGAGCGCGAGCGGAATGCTGAGCGCGATGCCGAGCGCGAGCGCCGTCATGCTCACCAGCACGTGGCCGCCGAGATAGTCGGGCAGGCGGGCGAGCGCCTCGCCGAGCCGCGCGTCGAGGTCGCCGATCATGCGGCCGGCCCCGCGATGAGCGCGTGCAGCCGCTCGGCCTGGCGGCGCGGCGTCTGCATCAGCTCGCGCACATAAGGGTCGGCGTCACCGGCGAGCAGCGCGCGCGGCGTGCCGTCGGCGATCGCATGGCCGTCGCGCATCACCACGATGCGGTCGGCCAGCAGCACGGCCTCGAGCGCGTCGTGGGTGATCATCACGGTGGTGAGCCCGAGCTCGTCGTGCAGGGCGCGCACGTCGCGGCCGAGCGCGTCGCGGGTGATCGGATCGAGCGCGCCGAACGGCTCGTCCATCAGCACGATGCGCGGCCGCGCCGCGAGCGCGCGGGCGACGCCGACGCGCTGGCGCTCGCCGCCCGAGAGCTGGTGCGGAAGGCGATCGCGATATTTCGCGCGGTCGAGGCGGACGAGGTCGATGAGCTCGTCGACCCGCGCGGCGCGGCTCGCGGCGTCCCAGCCGAGCAGTCGCGGCGTGATCGCGATGTTCTCGGCGACCGTCATGTGGGGAAAGAGGCCGATGTTCTGAAACACGTAGCCGATGCGCCGGCGCAGCGCGATCGGATCGAGCGTGCGCACGTCCTCGCCCTCGAGCCGCACGATCCCGTCGCTCGGGTCGATCAGCCGGTTGATCAGCCGCAGCAGCGTGGTCTTGCCGGCGCCCGAGCCGCCGACGATCGCGAGGAATTCGCGCTCCGCCACCGCGAGCGTGACGCTCTCGAGCGTGCGCGTGCCGTCATAGACTTTGCTGACGCGTTCGAAGCTGATGACGGCAGGGGTGGACATCTTCGACATATTTTACCGGCACGGGGACCCCATAGTCGCACGATTGTACCGGTCCGGTCGCCGTGATTTTGCATGTCGAAATGCCCGAGAGCGACGCGCCTAAGGACGCTTGATCTCGAATTCGCCGTCGATACACTCGCGCGGCCTCACAAGCCTGGGAGAACGTCCATGATCGCCAAATATGTATCGCGGCTCGCGCTGGCGAGCGGCATCGCCCTCTGCGCATTCGGCTCCGCCAATGCGGCCGACTTCCTGCTCACCTCGCCCGCCTTCCAGGACGGCGGCAAGCTCCAGGTCAAGAACGCGGGCAACCGCGCCGGCAGCCCGAACTGCGTCGGGCAGAACGTGTCGCCGCCGCTGCAATGGTCGGGCGCGCCCGCGAACACCAAGAGCTTCGTGCTGCTGATGTTCGATCCGGAAGGCCGCGGCGGCCTCGGCGTCTCGCACTGGGTCGCCTACGGCATCGCGCCGACCGTGACCGGCTTCGCCGAAGGCGAGGTGAGCAAGGAGAGCGACAAATACATCGGCGGCAAGAGCCTGATGGGCGTCGGCCACTATTCGGGGCCGTGCACCCCGACCGGCACCGGCTATCACCACTACACCTTCACGCTGATCGCGACCGACCTCGACCCGAAGGCGCTCAAGCCCGGCCTCACCCGCGAGGAAGTGTTCGACGCGATCAAGGGCCATACGATCTCGGCGACCGGCCTCGTCGGCCTGTTCACGCATCCCTGATGAACCAAGTACGACGTCATGCCCGGCGAACGCCGGGCATTCACGTCTTGCTTCCTTGTTCGTGGCAAAGACGTGGATGGCCGGGCCACGCCCGGCCATGACGAGGTTCTAGTGGTGCCGCCAGCCGCGGTGCTGGCCCTTCTGCCGGCGCCACTCGCTCGGATAGATGAACGAGCCGCTCCAGATGCCGCGCTTGGCGGCCTTCGCCTCTGCTTCCTCGGCCGCGTAGGTGCGGGCGAAATCATAGACGACGGCCCAGCCGTCGCGCACCAGCCGGGCGTTCACGTCGGTGCCATCCGCAAGCAGGCAGGTCGCGACAACGCGTCCATAGCGGTCGATCACGCGCGGACGGCAGGTCAGCGTCTGATCGCGCGTGTACGCCTTGAGCTGGCGGGTGGCGGCGCGGCCGCAGGCCCAGCTCTTCCCGTCCTGGTCCGTGCAGGTCTGGTCCCACTCCGGCGCGTCGATGCCTTCGAGACGGATCGAGACGCCGCCAATGCGGATCGAATCCCCATCGACGATCCAGGCGCGGCCGACCAGCGGGGCGCGCGACAGGGCGGGCTGCGCCCGCTCGACGCGGTGGAAATGACGCCCGCCCGCCGCGTAGAAAACGGTCAGGCAGACGAGCGCGATCAGCACCACGAATAGCGGGTTGCGGCGTGGCCAGAGGCCGCTGCGCCATCGGTCGTACGGATATCCGGCCATCCGGCAATCCAAAGGGGATAAGGACGGGGTTGACTCGAGCCATTAGAATTCGCCCCGGCTGCACGGTCCAGTCGCAAAATGCAGCCGAGCCGTCGCGCGTTTGATGATGTTGATGATCCCGATCACGAGATTTGGTTGGCGCGCACGAACGCCGAGGTCCATCTTGGCGAGATGAATCTTTTGTCGATCAATTCACATGTCGCCTACGGGCATGTGGGAAATTCGGCCGCCGTGTTCGCGCTGCAGCGGCTCGGCGTCGAGGTGTGGCCGATCCACACGGTCGAGCTGTCCAACCACCCCGGCTATGGCGATTTTCGCGGCCGACCGACCGATGCGGCGGCGATCCGCGACCTCGTCGGCGGGATCGCGGCGCGCGGCGCCCTGGCGCGCTGCGATGGCGTCGCCTCCGGCTATCTCGGCACGGCCGACATCGGCGCGGAGATTCTCGCGGCGGTGACGCGCGTCAAGGCGGCGAACCCGGCGGCGCGCTATTGCTGCGATCCGGTGATCGGCGATACCGACCGCGGCATCTATGTGCGGACCGACGTCGCCGAGTTCATTCGCACCCGCCTCACGCCGGCGGCCGACGTCGTCACGCCCAATCCGTTCGAGCTCACCTGTCTGAGTGGCGGCCGCGCCTGCGCGTCACTCGGCGACGCCATTGCGGCGATCGATGCGGTGCATCGTCTCGGCCCGCGCGTGGTGCTGGCGACATCGATCGCGACCGAGGAGACGCCGCCCGACGCCATCGACCTCATCGTCTCCGATGTGTCCGGCCGCTTCCGCCTGCGCACGCCGAAGCTCACGCTCGCCGCCAACGGTGCGGGCGACGCCATCGCGGCGCTGTTCTTCGCCCACCTGCTGCGCGGCGGTGCGGCCGCCGAGGCGCTCGCCCGCGCCGCTTCCTCGCTGTTCGGCGTCCTGCGCCGTACCGCGCAGGCGGGCGCGCGCGAGCTGCTGTTGATCGAGGCGCAGGACGAGATCGTCGCGCCGAGCGTTCTCTTCAAACCTGAGCCGCTTTAGAGTTCGTGCATGGTCTTTTCCGAAAACCGGTTCTCCCTTTTCGGGATCATGCTGTAGGAGACCCGCATGCGCCGCCGATATGTCACCCTCGATGTGTTCACCGAACGCCGCTTCGCCGGCAACCCGCTCGCGGTCGTGCTCGAGCCGCAGGGCCTCGAGACGCCGCAGATGCAGACGATCGCGCGCGAGTTCAACTATCCCGAGACCGTGTTCGTGCTGTCGCCGGACGATCCGGCGCATCGCGCGCGGCTGCGCATCTTCACGCCCGCCGCCGAGTTGCCGTTCGCGGGTCACCCGACGGTCGGCACCGCCATGCTGCTCGGCCGCATCGACGGCGGCGGGGCGCGCCGCTTCGTGGTCGAGGAGGGCGTCGGCCCGGTCTCATGCGAGACCGCCATGGTCGATGGCGACAGCGGCCGCGCCGCCTTCGCGTTGCCCGTGCTGCCGGTCGAGCATGGCGCGGGTCCGGATGCCGCGACGGCGGCCGCCGCGTTGTCGCTCGCGCCCGGCGACATCGGCTTCGACGGCTTTCGGCCGGCGCGCTGGTCCGCCGGTATGGCGCAGAACTTCATTCCGATCAGGTCGCTCGCCGCGATCGCCCGCGCGCAGCCCGATCCGGTCCGCTTCGCGCAGGCCTTTGCGGTCGAGGGTCGCGACGTCGCTTATCTTTATTGCCGCGAGGCGACCGAGGCCGGCCATCACTTCCACGCCCGCATGTTCGCGCCCGGCCTCGGCGTGCGCGAGGACCCGGCGACCGGCTCGGCGGCAGCCGGCTTTGCCGGCGTGCTGGCGGCGAGCGGGCGTTACGCCGATGGGGAGCACAAGGTGCGCATCGAGCAGGGCTACGAGATGGGCCGGCCGAGCGTCATCGATCTTGCGCTCACCATCCACGGCGGCAAGCTCGCGGCCGCGAGCGTCGGCGGCGGCGCCGTCGTCGTCACCGAGGGCGCGATCGAGGCTTGACCGCGGCGCGCCGCTTCGCCACCACTGCGATGATGAGCCTTCCCGTCATCGCCATCGATCGGCTCGACATCGCATTCGAGCCCCGCGACTGGCCGTTCGCGCGCGAACGGCGCGCCGACATCGATGCCCATTTCGCCGAGCGGCGGGCAAGCAAGCCGCACATGTGGAACGGCCGCATCGTGCTCACGCGCGCCGACTATCGCATCGAGGGCGGCGCGCTGACCGGCACCTGCTTCGAGGCCGATTTCGCCAGCCTTCTCGCCTGGCGCGACTGGGGCTTCCCCGAGGCCGGCGCGGTCAACTGCTTCGCGATGGGTGCGTTGCGCAGCGCCGATGGCGCCTTCCTGCTCGGCGTCATGGGCGCGCACACCGCCAACGCGGACCGCGTCTATTTTCCCGCCGGCACGCCCGAGCCGGGCGACATCGTCGATGGGCAGCTCGACCTCGCCGGCAGTGTCGCGCGCGAGGTCGCCGAGGAGACCGGCCTCGTGCCGACCGACTACGCCGCCGCAGAGTGGCATGCGGTGCCCGTCGGGGCGCGCCTCGCCCTGATACAGCTGCTGGCGGTGGATGCTCCCGCACGCGAGCTGCGGGACAGAATGCGCGAGCATCTCGCGGGCGATGCCCATCCGGAGCTTGCCGACATATTCATCGTGCGCGGCCCGGAGGATTTCGACCCGCGCATGCCCTCCTGGGTCACCGCCTATCTGGAACACCGGTTTCGCGTCGCGTAGAGGCGGCGCATCAGGAGGCGTTCACGCCCATGAAGCTCGACAAAGCCGTCAAGAGAATTTGCATCGCCAAGCCGAAGAAATTTCGCATCGCGGACCACGCCCCGGCGGAGACGTACGGCGCCACGAAGGACGCGGCCGAGACGCTGCTCGCCGACGATGTCGGCCGCCTTGCCGATCTGCAGCAACGCCTGTGGGCGCAGGATCGCTGGGCCGTGCTGGTGATCCTGCAGGGCATGGACGCCGCCGGCAAGGACGGCGTCGTCAAGCACGTGATGGCGGGCATCAATCCGCAAGGGTGCGACGTTCATTCGTTCAAGGCGCCGACCCCGGAGGAGCTCAACCACGATTTTCTCTGGCGCACCGCCTGCAAGCTGCCGGAGCGCGGCCGCATCGGCATTTTCAACCGCTCCTATTACGAGGAGGTGCTGGTCGCCCGGGTACATCCCGACGTGCTGGCGCAGCAGCGCTTGCCGAAAAAGCTGGTGACGTCCGACATCTGGCGTCAGCGCTTCAAGGACATCGTTCACTTCGAGCGCATGCTCGCCCACAACGGCGTGCTGGTGCTCAAGTTCTTTCTTCACATCTCGCCGCAAGAGCAGCGCGAGCGTCTGCTCGCGCGGCTCGAGGAGCCGGCCAAGCGTTGGAAGTTCTCGATGAACGACGTCGTCGAGCGCAAGCGCTGGCCACAATATATGGCGGCCTACGAGGAGATGATCCGCGCCACCAGCCACGCGGACGCCCCCTGGCACGTGGTGCCGGCCGACCACAAGCCGTTCGCGCACCTGATGGTCGCCCGCGTCATGATCGATGCGTTGAGCGGGCTCGATCTCGCCTTTCCCGAGGTCAAAGGCAAGGCGCTGGCCGAGCTCAAGAAGGTGGAGCGGGCATTGCGCTCGGAGCGGGGACTGAAATAGAGACGGAGCCTCTCCCCGAGGGTGCGAGCCGCGTCAGCGAGCGGCCTCCCCATCACCAGCTGTAGCGCAGCGTGCCGGTCCCGCCATAGCTTTGCGAGCCGGCGGCGAACTCCCCGTCGAACTTGGCGATTGCGGTCCAGCCCGAGCCGATGTGCAACTCGGCCGCGGCCGTCGTGAGGGCGGAGTTTTTCGGCGGCGATGCCCCGTTCACCGTGAAGCGCGACCCGGGCAGCGCCTGGAAGACGGCCCCGAGCGCCGGGTTGCTGACCCAGTCATGCGCCCAGGCGACGCGGCCGCGCAGCACCAGCGGCATGCCGCCGATGACTTGCAGATCATCGAAGCGCGCGCCCAGCTCGCTGCGTGTATCCCTTGCGTTCATCGACGCGTAGGTCAGGCCGAAGCCGCCGCCGGTGAGGTCGGTCTCGCTGTAGCCCGGCGTGCGGAAGTCTTGCGCTTGCAGCGCCGCGTAAGGCCTGACGCCGATGATGGCGCCGGTGATCGGCACGCCGTAGCGGTAGCCGATCTCGCCGCGTGCCGCGTAGCTCTGCCCGGTGAACGTCGCGCGGAGCTGATCGCCGACGACCGTGCGGTTGGTGGTGAACCAGTGGTTGGCGAAGGCAAGCGCCCCGGACAGATAGGCTGGCCCGAGATGCGACTTGGCATAGACGCCCGCCTGGAAGGCGTCGCTGCGGCCGCCACCGAGCCCTTGCGCCAGATTCCAGTTGGTGCCGCCGCCGGCGAGGCCGAACCCGTAAGCCGTATCGGGCGTCCCGTGATACTCCGAGCCGGCGGCAAAACCATAATCGCTCGCGGTGACATTGTTCGACCCGAGCGCGGCATTGCCGTCGAGAAAGCTCGTGCCGCCGAAAGCCGAGGCCCAGCTGGTCCAGCGCTGATCGAAGCTCGCCGGCGCCTGCGGCTGCGGCGCTTTGAGCGCCTTGGCATAAGCGAGCGCGACATCCGGCGCGAGCGTCGCGTCCTGCGTCGGCGCGAATCCATTCGCTGCGTTGCCGCTCGCGGAGCCGCCGGCTGCCGCCGCTGGGTCCAGCATCAACTGGAGAAAGTCCGACATCAGATGAAATGCACCCTTGTCAGCATCCGTTGCCGGCTCGCCGGAGAGCTGCGAGAGCGCGTTGAGCAAGCCCGGCGTCGACAGATTCGACAGATTGGAAAATCCCGCCGGCAGCGTGTTGCCGGCGATGAGGCTCGCGTTGATTCCATTCAGCGCGTTTTGCTGGTTTGCGGTCGCGCCCGCCGGCACGGCGAACAATGAGCTTCCGGCGACGTCGAGATCGACGTCGCCCGGATCGGTGGTGTAATCGAGCGCGATCGTGCCGGCGAAAGCGCCGTTCACGGTCAAGCCCGCGAACGTGCCGCTCACTCCGGTCGTCGTGGTCAGAATCTGATAGACGGTCCCGCTCGCGTAATGGCCGGGTTGGAACGTCAGGTTGACGGTGCCGTTGCCGCCGAGATCGGCCGAGCCGACCACCGCGGTCCTGGAATTGCTGCCGTTCGACGCGATCGTGATGGCGTAGACGCCGCCGGGATTGAAGACGAGATTGCCGGTGATACCGAGCGTTCCGAACGGCGCCGCGCTCGTTCCCGGCGCCAGCGTGCCGCCGGCCGCGATGGTCACGGCGAAGGGATCGATCGTGCCGGTGCCCGACAGGACGCCGCCTGAGCTCACGGCGACGCTCGATGTGCCGGTGATGGCGCCGAGCACCTCGAGGGTGCCGCCATCGACGTTGGTTGGGCCGGAGTAATTGTTGCTGCCCTGGACGATCGTGCTGCCGGCCGTCGCGGTGAGGCTCGCGGTCCCGCCGATGCCGTTGATGACGCCGCCGGTCGAATTGATCGGGGCATCCAGGGAGCCGTTCTGCAGCGTCCCGCCGGCGAGATTCACACTGGCTTGCGTCTGCGTCGTGCCGCCGAGGTCGAGCGTGCCGCCGGTATTGACTGTCGTGGTTCCGCTCGCTGCGCCGAGCGTGCCGGCGCCGGCGAGCTGCAGCGTGCCGCCGTTGACGACCGTGCCCCCGGAATAGGAATTGGTGCCGGTGAGCACCGTGGTGCCCGGCCCCAGCTGCTCGACCGTCCCGCTGCCGGTGATCACGCCGCCGAACGTGTAAGTGCCCGACTGCGCAAAACCGAACGCGCCGTTGTCCGTCAACACGGGGCCGAGCGCGGTGGAGTTGTTGCCGATCAAAAGCGTGGCGCCGGCGGCGATGGTCCAGTTCTCGCTGGTCGATCCGGTCACGGTCCAGGTGCCGCCGACCACGTTGAAGGCGTCGAACCCTGTGTATTGCGTGCCGATGGCCGACAGGTCGAACGTGCCGGCGCTGCTGCCGCCGAGTTGGAAGATATCGGTGCCGCTGCCCGAGACCGTGCCGCTGATGCTGTAACCGGCGCCGAGCGTGAAGCTGTTGCTGCCGGTGTGGCTGGCGGAGAGCGCGACCGCCTCGCCCGATGTGGCGTTGATCGTGCCGGAATCGAAGACCGCGACCGGCCCCGAATTGGCGACGATGATGCCTATGCCGCCGGCGATCGTACCCGAATTGCTGATGACGCCGTTGAAGGTCTCGACATTGATGATGTAAACGGCAAGACTGTTGCCCGAGATCGTCCCGGAATTGCTGACGCCGCCGGTGAAGGTCGATATGCCGGAGAGCGTGAGGGCGATGCTGCCCGAGAGCGTGCCGGCGTTGCTGATGCCGCCCGAGAACATCGAGCTCGCGAAGACGTAGACGCCGTTGCCGCCCGCCGAGATCACGCCGGAATTGCCGATCCCGCCGGAAAAACTGCTGACGGCCATGACCCCGATCCCGTAAGCACCGCTCGACACCGAGCCGCTGTTGGTGATGCCGCCGGCGACGCTGCTCCCGAACTGAGTGATATGGGAAGCGATGATGCCGGCATTGCCCGCCGTGATCGTGCCGCCGTTGCTGATGCCGCCCGCGAACGTCAACGTGTCGAGCGCGAGAATGCCCCGCATGGCCTCCGAGATCGTGCCGCTGTTGGTGATCCCGCCCGCGAGGGTCGTGACGGCGGTGGCGGAAATGCCGAGGTTGCCCCCCGCGATCGTGCCGGCATTCGTCATGCCGCCGAGGAACGTCGCCACGGAGTTGAGGGCGATGCCGGTTCCGGCGCTGATGGTGCCGCCGTTGACGATGCCGCCGCCGGCGCTGGTCGTCCCGACCACCGATGCGTTGCTCACCGCAATGCCGCCGTGAGATGGCGCTTCGAGGAGGCCCGAGTTGTTGATGCCCCCGAGGAAGCTGGTCACGAGATCGACGACGATGGCGCCGTTGGCGCCCGAGACCGTCCCGCTGTTGGTGATCCCGCCCAGGAAGGTCGCAATGGTGAGCGTCCCGCCCGATTTCGTGCTGCCGCCGACGAAGATGCCGTGACCGCCGGCGAGGATGGTCGCGGAATTGCTGATGCCGCCCGCGAAGGTCGAGATCGTCACGACCGCGCTCGCGCCAGTGGCCGCGCCGCCGACCCATATGCCGTTCGCGGCGGCTCTGACCAATCCCGAATTGGTTATGCCGCCGGAGAAATCCGAGATCGATACCGAGCCGCCGACGATGCCGAAAGCGGTCTCGGTCGCCGAGTTCGCGCCGACCCAGATGCCGCCCCCGGTGATCGTCCCGGCATTGCTGATGCCGCCGGAGAAACTGAGGATGCTGGCCGACGAGCCGGTGCCGATTGCACCGCCGCCAACCGTGACGCCGCCGGAGATGGTGCCGGAATTGGTGATGCCGCCCGAAAAGCTCGAGATCGTAACCGACGCGTGGGCGCCGCTCGCCGTTCCGCCGACGCTGATCCTGCCGGAAATGGTGCCGGAGGTCGCATTGTCGATGCCGCCCGCGAAAGTGCCGATCGTGTACGAGGAGTTTGCGATTGCGAACGGATCGACCGCGATCGCGGGAAGGTGAAACGCCGAAATCGTCCCTGAATTGGTGATGCCGCCGGTGAACGTCGCAATGGTCACGGTCGAGCCGCTGCTGGCACCCACCGAGCTGCCGATCTCGATGCCGGCCGCGGAACCCGAAATCGTGCCGGAATTGCTGATGCCGCCCGAGAAGGTCATCCGCACGGAGGCGCCCGCCGTCGTCGCGTAGGCGTGGACATTGATTCCGTCGCGGCCGCCCGTGATGGTCCCGGCATTGGTGATGCCGCCCGCGAAGGTCGCGAGATTGATGATGTCGATCGCGGTGTTGGGGGTCGCGATCTTGCTGGCAGCATCGAGCGAAATGCCGCCGTCGATCACACCGGAGCTGAAATTGATGTTGCCGGTGCTTTGAATCTGACCCGAGATGGTGCCGCTGACGAAGTCGATGCCGTTCGGGCCGATCGTGCCCTGGTTGCTGATCGACCCGGCAAAGCTCGTGTGATTGACGCAGATATTCGTGACGGTGCCGGCAGCATTGTCCAACCCCGCAGTGATCGTATGCGTGCAGGAGGCCGCCCATGCCGGCGTGCCGCCGGCAATCACCATGGCGCCGAGCGAGCTCGAGGCGAGCAGCAAGCGCAGATGCGCGCGACGCGCGCGCACCGCCTGCCGCATTGCCGCACACACCGAATTTCCCCCGTCCACCCGCATTGCGCCGACCGAACGCAACTCCTTCCCACGAGGCCCAGTCCTAGCAGCCGCGATGATGGTCCACTGTGCCGAGCGTCTCAGGGACCAAAAAATCTCGATCTCTGCGGAATACTAAGGACGGGGCAAAGCGGATCGCCCGATGCCCGCGACGGCGGGCGGCAAATGCTTGAGAAACATGGCGGATTCTGAGGACTGTGAGTGGGGCGCTCCTTCCGATGCTCGGATCCGCGGGCCGGCGGCGGCAAAATCCTTGCCTCCCCTCGCGCCAGCGACTAAAAGCGTCGGCACGGCCCTTGGGTTAACGCGACTTTCACGGTTGTTCGCGACCCTGCCAGCCGTCGAGGGATTTGAGGCAATGTCGATTCGCCGCGATAGCTGCGCGATCGCCCGGGGCACCGCCCCCGGTGCCGCCCTCATTCTTGGGACGCTCCTTCTGCTTACCTGCCCCTGAGGGCCGGACGGGCATATCTGCCTGGGCACTCAGGGGTGAGCCGACCGAACCCCAAGAGCGCCCGAGGACATGAGTCCCGGCGCATGTCCCCGGATAGAAGGAACTCATCCATGACCACGCCAACCCAGTCCGACAAGGACCGCGTCGTCATCTTCGACACCACCTTGCGCGACGGCGAGCAGTGCCCCGGCGCCACCATGACCCACGAGGAGAAGCTCGAGGTCGCCGAACTGCTCGACCAGATGGGCGTCGACATCATCGAGGCCGGCTTCCCGATCGCGTCCGACGGCGACTTCGCGGCCGTCAACGAGATCGCCAGGCGCACCAAGAACGCCGTGGTGTGCGGCCTCTCGCGCGCCGCCTTCAAGGACATCGACCGCTGCGCCGAGGCGATCAGGCCGGCCAGGCGCAGCCGCATCCACACCTTCCTCTCCACCTCGCCGGTCCACATGAAGTGGAAGCTGCAGATGGAGCCCGAGAAGGTCTACGAGCTCGTCATCGCCCAGGTCACCCGCGCGCGCAACTATACCGACGACGTCGAGTGGTCGAGCGAGGACGGCACCCGCACCGAGATCGATTTCCTCTGCCGCTGCGTCGAGGCGGCGATCAACGCCGGTGCGACCACGATCAACATCCCCGACACTGTCGGCTACACGGTGCCGGAGGAGTATTTCGATCTCTTCCGCACCGTGCGCGAGCGGGTGCCCAATTCGGACAAGGCGCGCTTCTCGGTGCATTGCCACAACGACCTCGGCATGGCGGTCGCCAACTCGCTCGCCGGCGTGCGCGCCGGCGCGCGGCAGATCGAGTGCACCATCAACGGCATCGGCGAGCGTGCCGGCAACGCCTCGCTCGAGGAGGTCGTGATGGCGATGAAGGTGAGGAACGACGTGCTGCCGTTCTGGACCGGAATCGACGCGACCATGCTCACCCGCGCCTCCAAGCTCGTTGCCGCCGCGACCTCGTTTCCGGTGCAGTTCAACAAGGCGATCGTCGGGCGCAATGCCTTCGCGCACGAGTCCGGCATCCACCAGGACGGCATGCTCAAGCACACCCAGACCTACGAGATCATGACGCCCGAGAGCGTGGGCGTGAAGCAGACCTCGCTGGTCATGGGCAAGCATTCGGGCCGCCATGCCTTCGTGCACAAGCTCAAGGAGCTGGGCTACGAGCTCGCCGGCAACCAGCTGGAGGACGCTTTCGTTCGCTTCAAGGCGCTCGCCGACCGCAAGAAGCACGTCTACGATGAGGATCTCGAGGCTCTGGTCGACGAGGAGATCGCGACCGCGGCCGACCGCATCAAGCTGGTCTCGCTCTCCGTGATCGCCGGCACGCGCGGGCCGCAGCGCGCCACGATGAAGCTCGACGTCGAGGGCAAGGCGATGATCGAGGAATGCGACGGCAACGGCCCGGTCGATGCGACCTTCAACTGCATCAAGGCGATGGTGCCGCACGAGGCGACGCTCGAGCTCTACCAAGTGCACGCAGTGACCGAAGGCACCGATGCGCAGGCGGAAGTCTCCGTGCGGCTGTCGGAGAACGGCCGCTCGGTCACCTCCAAGGGCGCCGATCCGGACACGCTCGTCGCCTCGGCCAAGGCTTATCTCGGCGCGCTCAACAAGCTGATCGCGCGTCGTCAGCGCGGCCAGCTCGAATCGGTCGGCGCGCCGATCCGGCGCATACACTCGACTGACGTCGGGTGAGTTCCGCGGGCTTTGCCCGATCATTGCCGCATTTTCTTCGACGATGCGAAAAGGGCCGCGCAGAATGTGCGGCCCTTTTTTGTGTCGCGGGCGCGGCGCGGAACCTAACGATGTTTCGCTGGTTACGGACCTGGAACGTGAATAAAGGACCATTCGCACATTGGCAGCAGCGTCGACAGCGGACGTTGGGGCCCGCCGTTAACGTTGAATAGTTTCCATGCCCCAACAATACCCCGAGAATGCCGCGATTGAGCGGGGCCTCGCGCTTGCGATGGCAACGCCCCGTCGTTACACCGCCGAGAATTCACCCAACGAATGATGGAGACAGGGGGATGTTGAAGGCAGCGCTCGTGGGCGCATTTGCGCTCGCGACAGTCGGCTCATTGTCCATTTCGTCGCAAGGCATCGGCATCGCGGCGGCCGCCGCTCAGGAAGTCGTCGTCACCGAAGCGCAGATCGGGCGCCTGCACGCGGCGCTGCATCTGACGCCCGCGCAGGAGCGTCATTGGTACCCCGTCGCGGCGACGCTGCGCCGGCTCGGGCACGCGCAGGCTCGCTATCAGGTCGCTTCGGCGGATGAAGGCTTCGTCGCCCGTGCGCGCGCCCGCGTCGCCGGCTACACCGTGACGGCGATGACGATGCAGCGCCTGCGCACCGTCGCCCAGCCGCTGATCGCAGCGCTCAGCGAAGAGCAGAAGAACGCGGGCCGCGGCGTGCTCGCCTCGATGGGCGTGTCGTTCTGAAAATAGCGAATAGCGAGTAGCGAGTGGGCACTATTCGCTATTCGCCACTCGCTATTCGCATCTTTCATTTCCGCTCCGCCCGATAAAGCACCGCCCAGTCGTTCGGCGCCACGCCCTTGCAGGTCGGCATCTGCCTCGATTGGATCAGGCGGAAGCCGTGGCCGTCCCAGGCCCAATCGCTCGCCTGCCCGCAGTCGGCGATGCCGCGGCCCTTGTTGAACAGCGTCATCGTCTGGGTCGACTCGTCGAAGCCCGGATTCATGTTCATCTCGACCCCGCCGTCGGCGGTCGCCGCGACCTCATGCGGCAGCTTGAACTCGACCGCGCGCACCGGCTTGCCGCGCTGTTCGATGATCAGCGCGTAGAGGTAGTTGTAGGCGCCGCTCTGGTCCTTGCACTGGAACCAGTACATCACCTGATCGGTGGCGAGCCGCGTCGCATCTTCCGACTCGCTGATGGTCTTGTCCTCGCAGATCGAGCGCGCCTTGGCGATCACGGCCGCCGGCGCTTTCTCGTCCTTCGCTCCCTTGGGCGGGACCTTCACGGCCGTCACGACCGGCGACGCGGGCGCCGGCGGGACCGCGGACGCCGGCTTGTTGCCGCGCTTGACCAGCGCCGTCACGGTGTCGAGGCGCTTCTGCTGGTCGTCGATCCACAGCATGGCGGCGACCACGCCGTTGAGCGAGATTTCCGTCACCGCCGGGTCGCTCGCGGTCGCGCCCGGCGCATCGACGCGGGTGACGATCAACTTCTTCGCCTTGCGCAGGCTCGCGACCAGGATCTCGATCGCCTTGGGGTCGGCGATCACCAGGCGCTTCAAGTCATCGTCCTGGTTCGCCTCGCCTGCCGTCGCCTCTGCCGGCAGGCCGCCGAGCGCCGGATCGTCGAACGTGACCTTGAACTTGGATCCCTCCTGCACGTTGACCGCTATGGTGATGCGCAACGGCGCATCGCCGCCGCCGTCGCGAGTGAGCCGCACATAGGCATATCCACCCGGATCGGTATCGAAGCCGTAGGCCGTGCAGCTGCGCAGGTTGTCGCAGGCCGCGAGCCAATCGCGGAATTCCTTCATCTGTTGTGCGCAGGCGCCGCCGCTCGTCAGGGCGGCGCCGGCGATCAGGGCAGCGGGAAGCAGACGGCGCGCGAGAAAAGTGCGGCGGGCAAACGGCATGGCGAAGTCCCCCTCGACGCAGGAATGCTGCGAAGCTTAGTCGCAGCAAGGCGCTCCAAGGTTCAACCCCTTTTGGGGGTCTTCAAAAAAATACTCCTCATCCGGAGGAGTATTTCTTCGCGCAGCGAAGAAATACGCGTCTCCAATGATGGGCCGCGCATGCCGGCGGCACCGCTTGCGTCCGTGGCCCATGGTTCGAGACACGCGGCCGCAAGGGCGGCCGCGCTCCTAATACGAAACCTAGGTGGTTCGGGCAGCGATTGGTTTGATATCTACGGCATATCCGAGGTTCTCGAGGCGCCGGACGAGGCGCTGGGTATGGGTGATCTTAGAGCGGCGCTGGAAGTGGTCGGCACCGAGATCGTGATACGGGGTGCCGTTCTTGAGGATGTGGTAGACGGCCGTGAGGATCGAGGCGGCGACTGCGC
>Ga0209062_1000434_pt1 | contig 129334 bp, 123 predicted proteins | sample Coa_R2_2_FD_187158 | JGI IMG/M metagenome (GOLD analysis project Ga0209062, IMG submission 187158) | Surface soil microbial communities from Centralia Pennsylvania, which are recovering from an underground coalmine fire - Coalmine... | ecosystem: Environmental > Terrestrial > Soil >... | reverse complement strand
GAAGGCCGGTTGTCACCGCCTGTACCTGTGGTCTACGCGCCTCGCGCAATGTTTCTTGCGCGCAGGCCCCGGGTGCATGCGGCCACCCGGCCTTCCCCGCGCCCTCTTCGTTTTGCGGGCGTGAAGCAAGATGCAAAGCTCGGGCGCAAGGCGCCGCGAGGATGACGAAGCGTGTCCTCATTGTCGTCCCGGCGGAAAGCCACGACGCATAACCACAGGCCAACGTTGTTGCGATGATCGTCCGCCACCGAGCGCCACGGAAAGACCCCGCGGTATGGGTTCCGGCTTGCGCCGGAAGGACGGAGGACGACGCGACTGAGCCGGGGTCACCACAGACAGCCAATAGTCCACCCTCACGCCAGCGCGCAGCGCTCGGCGATGATGTTGCCGATGGCGCGGGCGAACGGCGGCTCGCGGCCCGCGGCGAAGCCGAGCGCGAGCTCGATCCGATCGAGCTCCGGCAGCCGGTTCGTATGCCGTTCGGCACGGCTGAGCTGCTTGCGCGCGCCGAGCCGCAGCGGCAGGGCGGCATAGCCGAGGCCGGCATTGACGGCGCCGGCCAGCGCCGCGAGGCTCTGCGCCTCGCAGGCGATGGTCCAGTCGAGCTTCGCTCCGCGCAGGCTGCGCAACGCCTCGTCGCGATAAGCGCAGCCTTCGGCGAAGGCGACCAGCGGGATCGGGTCGCCGTGCCGCGCGGCCGCGGCATTGCCGAACCAGGCCATCGGTTCGCAGCCGATCGCAGCATCCGCGGTGTGCGACGGCGCGCGCTTGAAGAAGGCGAGATCGAGCCGGCCATGATCGACATCCTCGGCGAGCCGCGCCGAGACGTCGGTGCGCAACGCGAGCTGTGCCTGCGGATAGAGTGCGCGGATCTCGCCCAGCGTTGCGAAAAAATTGCGCTCCAGGAAATCTGCGGGCACGCCGAGCCGGATCCGTTCGCCCGCGGCCGGGTGGCGCATCGACGCGACAGCCTGTTCATTGAGCTCGACGATCTGCCGCGCATGCGCAACCAGCGCCGCGCCGCGCTCGGTCGGGCCGATCACCCGCCCCCGCGCGCGCTCGAGCACGGGATGTCCGACCAGGCCCTCGAGGCGGGCGATCTGCAGGCTGATCGCCGATTGCGACCGGCCGAGCCGCTCGGCCGCGCGGGAGAAGCTCCTGAGATCGACGATGGCGATCAGCGACCTGAGCGTGTCGATATCGAGGGTGGTCGGCATCGGCGAAAATCCCCTGACGGAAGCGGTCGGAATGAGATTTATCAATGAGGTGATTGCAGAAATCAATTTCCCCCCGCGCAGGGCTGCAAGCTATTTCTGCGTCCAGAACAAGCAGCAGCCTTCGGGGAGCATCGAATGAAGCGTCGTCATCTCTTGCAGGGCATGTTGCAGGGCCTGGGCCTGGCCGCCACCACGGCGATGATCGCCGCGCCGGTTGCGGCCGAGCCTGCGAAGGCAAGTTCGCTGGGGCCGCCGTCGCCCTGGCCCGGACCGCAGCTCGCCACCGCCGACGCGCTCGGTCTTTGCCGCGTCGGAGACGGCCCGGCGATCTGCGTGGTGCTGCATGAATGGCTCGGCGATCACGTCAACTGGGAGCCGACGCTGCCCTATTTCGACCTCGCGCGGCACACGCTGTATTTCGTCGATCTGCGCGGCTATGGCTGGTCGCGGAGCCTGACCGGCAGTTGCACGCTGGAGGAAGCATCAAGCGACGTGCTGCGCACGGTCGATCGGCTCGGCCTCTCGCGCTTCCATCTGGTCGGGCATTCGATGTCCGGCCTGATCGCCCAGAAAATCGCGCTCGCCGCGGCGTCGCGAATCCAGAGCGTAACCCTGTTCTCGCCGGTGCCGCCGACCGGCTTTCATGCCGACGAGGCCGCGATGAAGGCGCTCAACGCCGTGATCGACGACAACGACGCGGCTGCGCGCGCGATCAATGCGCGCACATCCAATCGCTATGGCGCCGGCTGGATGCAGCGCAAGCTCAAGATCGCCCGCGATGCCGCCACGATCGAGGCCATGCGCGGCTATCTCAGGATGTTCACCACGCAGGCCATCACCGATGACACGCACGGCCTTGCCGCTCCCATGCATGTCGTGAACGGGGCGCAGGACATCCCGTTCTACCGCGGCGACGCCTCGCACAATGCCTTTGCGGCGGCCTATCCCGCTGCGAGCTACGAGATGATCGACGATGCCGGACATTATTCGATGCTGGAGACGCCGGTGCGCGTTGCCAGCATCATCGAGAAGGAGGTCGCGGCGGCCGGCTGAGGCTCGCGGTCCGTCGAACATCGATGCGCGAAAGGAGCTGAAGCACGATAGCCATTCATACTGATCGCCTCGCAAAACCTGTGGAAAGCCGGCTCGATTGCTGCCGCAATGCGAGCACGGTGATTTGCTTCACTTTGCCGCTTGATGAATCAATCGAACCTGGTCCATAAGCACGTCCCCGCGACGGCAGTTCGGTTGCCTCGATCGGTTCCAGAGGGATTTTGCGTGGCAAACATCAATCAGAAAATTGCGCAGGAGCTTGGCGTTCGTGACCAGCAGGTCGAAGCTGCTGTCACGCTGCTCGACGGCGGCGCGACGGTGCCGTTCATCGCGCGCTATCGCAAGGAGCTGACCGGCGCGCTCGACGATGCGCAATTGCGCACACTGGAAGAGCGGCTGACCTATCTGCGCGAGCTCGAGGAGCGCCGCAAGGCGATCCTCGACTCGATCCGCGAGCAGGGCAAGCTCGATGCCGCCCTGGAGGCCACGATCCTCGCCGCCGACAGCAAGGCGCGGCTGGAGGATATCTATCTGCCCTACAAGCCGAAGCGCCGCACCAAGGCGGAGATCGCCAAGGAGGCCGGGCTCGAGCCGCTTTCGGAGCTGCTGCTGAAAGAGCCGCAGAACGATCCGAAGAAAGTGGCAAAGGATTACGTCGATGCCGAGAAGGGCGTGGCCGACGTCGCCGCCGCACTCGACGGCGCACGCGCGATCCTGGTCGAGCGCTTCGATGAGGACGCCGACCTGATCGGCGAATTGCGCGAGGAAATGTGGACCAGGGGGCGCATGGTCTCCTCGGTGCGCAAGGGCAAGAAGACCGAAGGCGAGAAGTTCAAGGACTATTTCGACTGGAGCGAGCCGCTGCAAAAGATGCCCTCGCACCGCATCCTCGCGATGTTCCGCGGCGAGAAGGAAGAGGTGCTCGATCTGCAGATCGATCCGGAGCCGCAGGCCGCCACCGAGGTCAAGCCGTCGGCGTCGGCCCCGCCCGGCACCTACGAATTGAAGATCATGAAGCGCTTTGCGATCTCCGATCAGGGCCGGCCGGGCGACAAATGGCTGATGGAGACGGTGCGCTGGGCCTGGCGCACCAAGATCCAGCTGCATCTCAACATCGACCTGCGGATGCGGCTGTGGACGGCGGCCGAGACCGAGGGCGTGCGGGTGTTCGCCTCCAACCTGCGCGACCTGTTGCTGGCGGCGCCGGCCGGTGCGCGCGTGACCATGGGGCTCGATCCCGGCTATCGCACCGGCGTCAAGGTTGCGGTCGTCGACTCCACCGGCAAGGTGCTGGCGACCACCGCGGTCTATCCGCACGAGCCGCAGCGGCAGTGGAACGAGGCGCTCGCGACGCTGGGCAAGCTTGCGGTCGCCCATCGCGTCGACCTGATCGCGATCGGCAACGGCACGGCCTCGCGCGAGACCGACAAGCTCGCGACCGAGCTGGTGAAGCTGCTGCCGGACCTCAAGATGACCAAGATCGTGGTGTCGGAGGCCGGCGCGTCGGTCTATTCGGCCTCGGCTTATGCATCCGCGGAGCTTCCCGAGCTCGACGTCACCATGCGCGGCGCAGTGTCGATCGCGCGGCGGCTACAGGATCCGTTGGCCGAGCTGGTCAAGATCGATCCGAAGGCGATCGGCGTCGGCCAGTACCAGCACGATCTCGGCGAGGCGAAGCTCGCGAAGTCGCTGGACGCGGTGGTGGAAGACTGCGTGAACGCGGTCGGCGTCGATCTCAACACCGCGTCCGTGCCGCTGTTGTCCCGGGTCTCCGGCATCGGCCCGTCGCTGGCGCAGAGCATTGTGCAGCACCGCGACGAGAAGGGGCCGTTCACCTCGCGCAAGGCGCTGAAGGAGGTGCCGCGGCTGGGGCCGAAGGCGTTCGAGCAGTGCGCCGGCTTCCTGCGCATCAATGGCGGCGAAGACCCGCTCGATGCCTCGGGCGTGCATCCGGAAGCCTATCCGGTGGTGCGGCGGATTCTCGCCGCGACCAAAAGCGACATCAAGGCGCTGGTCGGCAACAGCGAGATCGTGCGCCAGCTCAAGCCGCAATCCTTTGTCGACGACACGTTCGGCCTGCCGACCGTCACCGACATCCTGCGCGAGCTGGAGAAGCCCGGGCGCGATCCGCGACCGGCGTTCAAGGCGGCGGTGTTCAAGGAAGGCGTCGAGGAGATCAAGGACCTCAAGCGCGGCATGATCCTGGAGGGTACGGTGACCAACGTCGCGGCGTTCGGCGCCTTCGTCGACATCGGCGTGCACCAGGACGGCCTCGTGCACGTCTCGGCGATGTCGAGGACTTTCGTCAAGGACCCGCGCGAGGTGGTGAAGCCGGGTGACATCGTCAAGGTGAAGGTGCTGGACGTCGAGGTCGCGCGCAAGCGCATTTCGCTGACGTTGCGGCTCGACGACGAGGTCGGGCCCAAGGCGGATGCCAAGGGGGCCGGCGGCGGGGCGCGCGCGCCGGCGAAGACATCGCCCGGCCGCAACAGCGAGCCGCAGGCCGGCGGCGGTGCGCTGGCCGAAGCGCTGCGCCGCGCGGCCGAGAAGAGCGGCCGCGGCAAGGGCGCATAAGGCGGACGGCGGCATCCTTCTTGCTTCGGTCGCGGAGCAAGGAGAGGCGCAATGTCCGAACAGGCCGACATCATCGTGAGAAACGCCCGCCTGCTCGGGCGCGATGGTGTCGCCGACATCGCGATCGCGGACGGCGTCATTCTTGACGTCGGCGCGCGGATCGATGTCGCTGCCTGCGAGGTGGTCGACGCCGGCGGCAAGCTCGTCACCGCGAGCTATGTCAATCCGCACCTGCATCTGTGCAAGGTGTGGACGCTGCCGATGATGTCGGATGCCGCGATCGAGGCCTACCACGCCGCCGGCATGGGCGAGGCGGCGAAGGCGATCGATCTCGCGGCGGTCGTGAAGGCCAAGTACGATTCCGCCTGGATCATCCCGAATGCCCGGCGCGCGGTGGCGCTCGCGGCGCTGCACGGCAATCTCCACATCCGTGCCTTCGCCGATGTCGACAGCAAGGCCCGGCTGGAAGGGATCAAGGCGCTGCTTGCGGTGCGCGACGAGTTTCACGGCATCGTCGACATCCAGGTGGTGGCATTCGCGCAGGACGGCCTGGTCCGGGAGCCGGGCGCTGCGGCCCTGATGCGCGAGGCGATGGCGCTGGGCGCCGACGTGGTCGGCGGCATTCCCTGGATCGAGGCGACCGAGCAGGATGCGCAAGAGCATATCGAGCTTTGCTTCGACCTCGCCGCCGATTTCGACGCCGACATTTCCATGCTGCTCGACGACGTCGGGGATGGTGCGATGCGCACGCTGGAGATGATGGCGCGCACGGCGCTGGCGCGCAGCTACGGGGGGCGTGCGCTCGCCCATCATTGCCGGGCGATGGCGCTCTATCCGGACGACTATTTCGGCGAGTTGACCGCCTTGCTGCGGCGGGCGCACGTCTCGGTCGTCAGCGATCCCCACACCGGCCCGTTGCATGCGCGGGTGAAGGACCTGCTCGCGGCCGGGGTGAATGTCTGCTTCGGGCAGGACGATATTTCAGATGCGTATTATCCGTTCGGCCGCAACAACATGCTGGAGGTGGCGTTCCTCGCCTCGCATCTGCTCTGGATGACGCGGCGGGGCGAGCTCGGCACGCTCTACGAGATGATCACGACGGGTGCGGCGCGCGCGATGAACCTCGAGGGTTACGGCCTCGCAGCGGGCTGCCGGGCCAATCTGGTGGTCCTCAACCAGGCCGACCTCACCGATGCGTTGCGCTTTCACGAGCCGCCGCGGATCGTCGTCAGCCATGGGCGCGTGGTCGATCTCGGGCGCATGCGGGACCTGGCGCAGGTCGCGGGTGGATGAAAGTCGCGGGTGGATAAAAAATGCGCCGACAGATCGGGTTTCTGCCGACAATTTGAGCATCCGGGCCACGGGGCGCCGCGCTAGCTAAAGCGGGCGGCGGATCGCAGCCGCGGCGGAGGAACGTGGAGATGCTTCAAGCGGCGCGGGTGTCGGCAGCGAGCCTGCCGGTGATCGATATCGGCGGCCTGGCCTCGCCGGATCTTGCCGATCGCAAGGCAGTCGCAGCGAAATTGCGCGCGGCCTGCCTGCATAACGGCTTCTTCTACATCTCCAATCACGGCGTCGACGAGGCACTGGTCGCCGACGTCTTTGCCGAGGCGGCGTCCTTCTTCGCGCGTCCCGCAGACTTCAAATCGGAGCTCGACAAGTCCCGGTCCAGGGCCAACCGCGGCTATGAGCCGCTGCAGGGCCAGACACTGGAGCCCGGTGCGCCGCCGGATCTGAAGGAGGGCTACTATATCGGCCCCGAGCATGCGCCTGACGACGCGCGCGTGCTCGCGGGCCTGTTCAATCACGGCCCGAACCAGTGGCCGGCGTCGCAGCCGCGTTTCAGGACCGTCATGCAGGCCTATCTCGACGTCATGATGGCGCTTGCGGCGCGCATGATGGGCGGCATCGCGCTGTCGCTTGACTTGCCCGAGGACTATTTCGCCGGCTACTGCCGGGATGCCATGGGAACCGTGCGGCTGCTGCATTACCCGCCACAGCCCCCGCATGGCGATCCCGCGCAGATGGGCGCCGGCGCGCATACCGATTTCGGCGGCCTCACGCTGTTGCGCCAGGGCGAGATCGGCGGCCTGCAGGTCTGGGACCAGGCGAGCTGCGGCTGGATACATGCCGATCCGCTGCCCGGCACCTATGTGGTCAACCTCGGCGACATGATCGCGCGCTGGACCAACGAGCGCTACCGCTCGACGCTGCATCGTGTCGTCAACACGTCCGGCAAGGAGCGCTATTCGGTGCCGTTTTTTTACACCGGCAACTATGCCCACAAGGTCGAGTGCATTCCGACCTGCCTCGCTCCCGGCGAGGCAGCGAAATATCCGCCTGTCACGGTCGAGGAGCACATGCGGGCGATGTACAAGCGGACGTACAAATAAGCGCGGCGCACGGCTCCTCGTTTAGCATTCATCCGCGCGCGGCGGCCATCTCCTGGGCGCCGCCGAGCAGCTTCACGTTCAGCCGGCCGCCGGTGAACAGCATGTCGTCAAGCGCCTCGTCGATGTCGCCAGACGTGACCGAATGGCCGTCGTCACGGGCAATGCTCGACTGCGCGATGCGGCGCATTAGCTCCTTGATGAAGGCGGCGCTGACGCCTTCGGTCCGCCGCACGGCCTCGGTGACGACAGCTTCGTCCAGCGGCAGGCCCCTGCCATAGAGCCGCACCAGCTTGCTGCGGCCGGTCGCATCGGGCAGCGGCACCTCGATGGCCTGGTCGATGCGGCCGGGGCGGCCAGCCAGAGCACCTTCCAGTTCCTCGGGGCGGTTGGTGGTGAGCACGAATAGAATATCGGCATCCTCCTTCAGACCGTCCATCTCGTTGAGCAGCTTGTTGAGCAGCGATTCCTCGCAGGAGCTTGCCATCTGGTCACGGGCGCGGGCGATGAGGTCGACATCTTCGATCACCACCATGGACGGCTGCAGCAGCCGCGCGAGACTGATGTAGGCCTCCAGCAGTCCCATCTGCTCAGCGGTGATGATCAGCGTGGTGTGGTCCGGCAGATTGGTGGCGAGATAGCGGATGGTGTGGGTCTTGCCGGTTCCAGGCGGCCCATAAAGAAGAATGCCTTTCCGCGTCGATTGCCCAAACGACCGCAGGGCATCGCGCCTGGCGATAAAGCCCAGCACATTGCGGTCGAGCAGTTTCAAGGTGGCTTCGGGCAGAATCACCTCCTCGCGCGCAACCGGCGGCAATCTGTGAACCATGATGCCTCGCGCGCGCCCCCGATAGTTTACTCCGCCGTCAAACGACAGGATCTTGCCGCGATAGGAACGGGCTGCGTGAACGGCTGCTTCCAGCTCGGAAAAACAGCGCTGAACGAAAGCCTGGCCTCGCGCCCCCGCAGGAACGAGGATCTCGACGCGCACCGAGGTTCCGCGGTCATGGTCGCGATCAAGGCTCAGCAAAACGGCATAGCGGAGCTCGTCGGTACGGCACAGCCACAGTCCATTCTCGATGCACTGCACTGGCGTTCCATCGCCGACGTCCACCTCCTGGTACTGCGGCGGGGCGATGATCAGAGGAAATCGGCCGCCTTTCATGCAGCGCGCGATCGTCAGCGTCTCGTGGCGATACTCCTCATGGAGGCCGAAAAATCCGCTCGGAGACGCGAACAGCTTGTCGATCGCGACCTGAACATCCGCGCGCATATGGCCTGGAAACATCCGCGTTGTCGTGGTCAGCTCGTGGCGCGGGACGCCAGCCAGATGCCGATCAAGTGCATCGTTGGCGTATTTCAGTCCGCGCGGCGATTGCTCCGCCGCGCCCAGGACGGACGTTATGCAGTCATCGCAGAGAAACACCGTCTTTGCCGCAAGCGAGGCCTCCGTGCTTGGGGCAAGCGCGCCGCACAGGTCACAGGTGCCATTCGCGCGCGCCGCAGTGGCCGTTGTGATCAGCACCTCGTGCCCGCTCAGTCGCATTCGCTCTTGGGCCGCTGCCAAAAGAGCGTGGGCGACCGCCGGAGGATACGGGCCGAAAACGACCTTGCCCTGGATTTCGCTCAAGACTGTAAGCGCGATGGCGTCCTTTTCAGGATGACCGAACACCGTCCGCAGCAGCTCCAAGACGAAGTCGCTCGGTGTGTTGTCATCGTCGTGAAGCACGAGCTGAATGGGCTCGGCGGTGCAAGCTTGATCCATAACTCCCCCTGACACAACCCAGGAATGAAAAGAACAAAGATAGAACATCACGAACGACGATGCGCGTCAAGCCGTGTCAATCGTGAAATTTTCGCGACATGCGTCTCCGTCGTATGCGCTCGTCGCGACAGCGGCTTTGGGCGCGATCCGTGCCAGTTCAACCCGCGCGTGCTCCGCGTCCCGCTCGCCATAGCCCTGCTTCACTGGCGCATGAAATCGTGCGCCGACGTGCTAGACATTGCCACCGGTCTGATCAGGAGACATTCGCCCCATGAACGACAGCCGCGACATCTGGCAATTTGTCGACGCCAAGCAGGAGCCATTGATTGCACTCTCCGACCGGGTCTGGGCGACGCCGGAGCTGTGCTATTCCGAGACGCGGTCTGCCGCCGAACATGCCGCCGAGCTGGAGCGGCAAGGGTTCCGCATCACGCGCAACGTCGCGGGTATTCCGACCGCGATGATCGGCGAGGCTGGCGAGGATGGGCCTGTCATCGCGATCCTCGGCGAATATGATGCGCTGCCGGGCTTGTCGCAGGAAGCGGGCGTCGCCGAGCCGCGCCCCCTCGAGAATGGCGGTAACGGCCACGGTTGCGGCCACAATCTGCTCGGAGCCGGCGCGATGCTCGCAGCCGTTGCCGTGAAGGATTGGCTCGCGAAGAATGGCATCAAGGGGCGGGTGCGCTATTATGGCTGTCCGGCGGAGGAGGGTGGCGCCGCAAAGACCTTCATGGTGCGCTCCGGCGCGTTCGACGATGTCGATGCCGCGATCTCCTGGCATCCGGCGAGCTTTTGCGAGGTGATGCCGGCGGTGTCGCTCGCCAACACCCGCATCGACTTCACCTTCCATGGCCGCGCCTCGCATGCGGCGGCCTCGCCCCATCTCGGCCGCAGCGCGCTCGATGCGGTGGAGCTGATGAATGTCGGCGTCAATTACATGCGCGAGCACATGCCGAGCGATGCGCGCATCCACTATGCGTTGCTGGAGACCGGCGGCATTGCGCCCAATGTCGTGCAGGCAAAGGCGAAAGTGCGCTATTCGGTGCGGGCCCGCGATCTCGCCGGCATGCAGGAGCTGGTGGAGCGGGTGAAGAAGGTGGCGCAGGGCGCCGCGCTGATGACGGAGACCCGGGTCGAGCCTCAGATCATCAGCGCGGTGTCGAACCTGCTCGCCAACGAGCCGCTGGAGCGGGCCATGCACGATGCGCTGCAGCAGCTCGGGCCGCCGCCCTTCGATGTGGCCGACCGCCAGTTCGCCAAGCAGATCCAGGACACGCTGACGGACAACGACATCGACAGCGTCTATCGCTCGGTCGGCCAGCCGCGCAGCGATGCGCCGCTGTGCGACAGGATCATCCCGCTGGACGCGCCGCGCAACCTGATGCGCGGCTCGACCGATGTCGGCGACGTCAGCTGGGCGGTGCCGACGGTGCAGGCCCATGGCGCGATGATGGCAATCGGGACGCCCCTGCATACATGGCAAGTGGTGGCACAAGGCAAGATGCCGGCCGCGCACAAGGGCATGGTACACGTCGCCAAGGTGATGGCGGCAACCGCCTGCAAGCTCATGACCGACGCGGCGTTGCGCGAGGCCGCCAAAGCCGATCACGCGGCCCGCACCGCGCGCCATCCGTATCACTGTCCGATCCCGGCCGACGTATCTCCGCCGCTGGACATGGCGCGGGTGTGAAGGTCCTGTGCTCGACCCGTACTCCTGAGGAGGCGCGTACGCGGGTCTCGAAGCATGAACGGTCCCGCTGTTGCAGTCGGGCCGTCGCCTTCGAGGCCGCCGCTTCGCGACGGCGCCTCAGGGTGATGGTGGCGAAAGGGCGCGCTTGGACAGAAACCGCGCAATCGCCGCTCCGAGACGGTCGCTCTCCAGCGGCAGCTGCAGCGATGCCTTCGCCGCAGCCACCACATCGTCCGGCGCCTTGCCTTCGCGCATGTCGCAGCAGAGATGCGCGAAGCCGACCGAAAATTCCGGATGCGGCTGCACCGAGAGCGCGGCGCCGTTGCCATAGAGCAGCCCGGCATGCGGCGTGAAATCGGAGGACATGAAGGTGCTGGCACCGCGCGGCGGCTCGAGGACCTGGTCCTGGTGCGAGCAGGCGAGCGCAATGTGCTCGCCGTCGATCACGCCGTTGCCGGGCGCGATGTCGTAGACATGCCGGCCGATGCCCCAGCCCTTGTCTGATTTCCGAACGATACCGCCGAGCGCCTGCGCCATCAATTGGTGGCCGAAGCAGATGCCGGCCATCGGAGTTCTGCCTGCATAAGCGGCGCGCACAAAATCCTCCAGCGGCGCAATCCACTCGAACTTGTCATATACGCCGGCCGGCGAGCCCGTGATCAGGATCGCCTCCAGCCCCGCGGGATCGGGAAGCGGCTCGTCCGCGACGACGCTGACGACGTCGAAGGTGATGGTGCTATCTGCGGCGCCGATCATGCGCTGGAACATCTGCGGAAACGATCCGTGCCGGTCGCGCTGTTGCGGGGAGATGATCCCGGTCTCGATGATCGTGACGCGCGGCATGACGGGTCCTGGAGATGGAACGGTAATGGAAGCTTGTCGGAGACTGAGGCCAAACTGCGGGTCGCTGCAAGGCGATTGGAGGCGCATCCCTCATGCCCGGCGGACATTGCTAGCGGCACGCCGGGTTCGCGGCGTTTGGGATTTCGAGAAAGGTGATGGTGCGAGGCGCGAAGGCGATCACTCCCGCTGCCGTCGCAATGCCCGCGATCGCGGGCAGCGTGTCGCTCTCGCGCAGGGAAAGCCCGGCACCGTTGAGCTGCACCGTGCCGCTCTGCAGGCGCGGGGCCGCGAGCGTGTAGCGCATCGCGGCGAGCGGCAGCGTGAAGGCCTGCCGCCGGCCGGAGGGGTTGATTGCCAGGATGGTCACGCCGCCCGACCGTCGGGAAGCGCAATGGGCGTAGACGCGCAGTCCGGCCTGCGCGGCCATTCCGGCATCGAGGACGACTGCGCCCATCAGGCGATGCCACAGCAGCGCCGCCCAGTAGTTCGGCCGTGGCGCGAAGGTTTGCTCGTCGAGCAAGCCATAGTCGCTGCCGGACAGCGTGTTGTGCATGACGACCGCCACGCCCGCTCTCGCCAGCCGTCCGAGCTGGTCGAGATAGCGGAAGCTGTCGAGAAAGGTCGCGTCCCAGGGATTGCCGCCGCAGGCGGCATCCGCAGTTTCGGTCAGCCAGATCGGCCTGCCGGGCGCATATCGATCGCGCAGCGCCTTGTAGACGGCGAGCGCCGGCTCGCCGCGCAGGAACCAGGCCTCCCGAAGTGCCTGCATGGGCCGGCCGCGTCCGCCGCAGCGGGCCGAGAGCGTGCCGTAGTGGTGATAGGAGATCACGTCGAGGTCGCTGCCGGAGGCCGCGAGCAGATCGCGCGGCCCGAGCCCGGCCGCCGAAGTTGCGTTGTCGCCAATGCTTCCCGGCCCGGCAATGAGGGTTGCCGGCGAAGCCGTTCTCATGAAAGCGCGAAACGTCCGGAAGTCGCGCCCGTAGGCCGCCGCGTCATATCCCGACGGTGCAGCGTTCTGCGGCGCAAGGTCCGGCTCGTTCATGAACTCCGCGGCCGCGATGTGCCCGCCGAGCGCGTGCGTAAAGCCAAGGAGGCGTTCCGCCTGCTCCGGCCTCCACGCACCACCGGTATCGCGGCTGCCGGGGCTGACAGCGAAAGACGTGACGATCTGGGACTCGACGCTGGCCGCCGCAAAGTCGAGCACGCCGCGCCACTGCGCGTGCGTCAGCACGCTGGTGTAGCCGGGAGGCGGCGGGCGGCCGCTCTCATCCCGATCGGCAAAATAGGTCGCATTGGCCCAGCTGCCGCTGACTCGTATGTAGGCAGGTCCCAGCGCCGCGGTCAGCTTGCGCAGCCGCGCATTGGTCAGATCGATCGGAGATCGCTCGGCATAGAGCTCACGGTCCGGCCGGACGCCATAGGGCTTCCAGAAGCGGCCGCCGGTGACCGTCACCATTTCGATGTTGTAGGATTGAAAGCGCGCGTCGACCTCGCCAAGGCGCGGCATGCTGCGGGGCATGATCGCTTGCTGGCCGGACGCGCCGGAACAGGCCAGCAGGATCGCCAACGTCACAATCGTCGCGCGCGGCGATGCCATCGAGACCGACCCGGGATGTCGCTTGGAAGCCCCTTATCGGCGCTTGTCCGGTCACGATCAAGGCGCCGCAGCGTGCGCGGCTCACCGCTCCGACTTCGGCAGCGACCAGGGCGCAAATATCCTCTGCACCAAGGCGACCAGCCGGAACAGGATCAGGCTGATCGCGACCAGCACGACCAGCCCGGCGAAGGCCTGCGGGATCTTGAAGAACGACGTCGAGAACGCGATGAAGAAGCCGAGCCCCTTCTCCGCCGCGACGAATTCGGCGACCACGGCGCCGACGACGGCGAGCGTGGTGGAAATCTTCAGCGCCGAGAACAGGTAGGGGAGCGCGAAGGGCAGCCGCACATGCAGGATCTCGCGGGTCCGGCCGGCGCGCAGCGAGCGCGACAGCTCGACCAGCTCGTCGGGCGTGGCGAGCAGGCCCGTCACTGTCGAGACCACGATCGGAAAGAATGCGATCAGGAAGGTGATGACGACGCGCGGCAGGTCGGAGGCGCCGAGCGTCACCACGATGATCGGCGCGACCGCCACGATCGGCGTCGATTGCACCACCACCAGCATGGGATAGAGCGTGCGCGACAACAGGCGCGAGGAGGCGAGCCCGACGGCGAGCGGTATCGAAACGAAAATCGCCAGTGCATAGCCCATCAGCGCGACGCGCAGCGTTGCCCAGATGTGGCCGAGCCAGACCGGGAGCGGCGTCGCAAGCATGGCCTGCAGGATCGCGCTCGGTGCCGGCAGCAGGAAGGAGGGGATCGCAAACAGCCGCGCCGCGCCTTCCCAGACCAGGATCAGCGCGATGAACGCAAGCGGCGGCGCGAACCGGTCGAGCAGAATGACGAGCCGGCCCCTGAAGAGCTTCACGAGCGCAACCGCTGCATCGGCATGATCGGCCTCATGCCGCGACGGGGCGGCTGAACAGCCGGCCTCGGATGTGGTTGGCGAGCTCATGGAAAGCGGGCTCCTCCAGCGTCTTCATGGAGCGCGGCCGGGGCAACGGCACATGCAGGATCTCGCGGACGCGGCCGGGGCGCGGCGTCATGACGATGACGCGGTCGGCGAGCAGCAGCGCTTCGGGAATCGAATGGGTGATGAACAGCACGGTCTTGGGACGCTCGGTCCAGATCCGCAGCAGCTCGAAGCTCATCTCGTCACGGGTCAGCGCGTCCAGCGCGGAGAACGGCTCGTCCATCAGCAGAATGTCGGGATCGAGCAGCAGCGCTCGCGCGATCGCCACGCGCTGCTGCATGCCGCCCGACAATTCCTCCGGCCGTCTTGCCGCGAAGTCGGACAGGCCGACCAGCGCCAACAGCTCGCGGGCGCGGCTGCGCTCGACATCGCCGACAAAGCCGTATTTGTGGCGCATCGGGAAGGTGACGTTGCCGAGCACGTCGAACCAGGGCAGCAATGTCGGCTTCTGGAACACGATGCCGATCTCGTCGCGCGGCTCGGTGACCTCGTGTCCGAAGATCTCGACCTTGCCCGATGTGACGCGGATCAGCCCGGCGATCAGCCGCAGCAGCGTGGACTTGCCGCAGCCGGAGGGACCGAGCACGGCGACGAATTCATGCCGGCCGATCTCGAAGGAGAGATCGTCGAGCGCGATGATCGGCCGGCCGTCGCCGCCGGCAAAGCTCTGGCCGACGTCGGTGAATTTGATCACGGGTTGAGTGGGGGGCATTGGGCTTACTTAAACAGCGAGTGCACGAGTGCATTGATGGCGCTACCGCGCCCTCGGTCTCGCCTCGCCCCGCTTGCGGGGAGAGGCCGGATTGCATCGCCAGATGCAATCCGGGTGAGGGGCTCTCTCGGCGCACCGAACTCGTGGAGAGGGCCCCTCACCCTGACCCTCTCCCCGCGAAGGGCGGGGAGAGGGGACGGCTTCGGTCATCGCAGTGAACGATATCGCTACTTCAGCAAATCCCGATTGACCGCCGTCTCCGGATTGAGCTTGTCCAGCGGCAGGTTCTGCGCTTCCGCGACCCACTTCCAGGTCGTCGCCAACAGCTTCGGCTCGAACGCGCCGGCGCCGTCCTTCTTGGAGAGATCATTGACCATCAGCGGGATCGAAGCCATCCACTGCTCGGCGGCGGTGTCGGCATCGACCTCCGGCACCATGGCCTTCAGCGCCGTCGCAGCGGACATCGGATCGGCAATCGCCATCTCGGTCGCCTGCTGGTAGGCCTTCAGGAATTTGCGCACGGTCTCCGGCCGCTCGGCGATCATCTTGTCGGAGACAAAGACGGAGAGGCCGTAGCCGTCAAAGCCGTAAGCCGACCACGGCAGCTCCTTGAACGATTTGCCGGCCTCCTTCAGCGGGCCCGCAAAGGCCGGCGCCACCGTCACCCAGTTGATGGTGGCGTCGACCTTGCCGGAGGCGAGCATCGGCGCCAGTGCGCCGGGATCGACCTTCAACAGCTTGATCTTGTCCGGATCGACGCCGTTTGCCTTCAACACCAGAGGCCAGGACACGTTGGACGAGGAGAAGGTCGCGGTTGCGACCGTCTTGCCTTCGAGATCCTTCAGGCTCGCAATGCCTGAGTCCGTGGTGGTGAAGATGGCATCGGGCTGCAATGTGTAGATCGACATCACCGCCTTGACCGGCACATTGTCGGTGGCCTTTGCCTGCAACAGCGCGGCAAGTCCGCCGGTGCCCATGTCGGCCGCGCCGGTCGCGAGCTTGGTCACGACGTCGCTGGAGCCGCGGCCGGACTGGATGGTGACCTTGATGCCCTCGGCTTCGAACAGGCCTTTCTCGACGCCGAGATAGACTGCGGCCTTGTCGCCGGCGGGCAGCCAGTCGAGCATGAAGGTCACCGCCTCGGCGGCGTGCGCCGCATGCGCAAGCGTCAGTGCCAGCAAAGCGGCGGCGGAAAATGGCAGCAAGCGTTTCATGAGATGGCTCCCGAAGGTAAGGGCTTCAAGGTTTTCGAAAAATCATTTGCGGCTGCGGACGCGCTGGCGCGATCCGGTCGCACCGTCGACATGTTCGAGCTCGCGCTGGTCCGGCTTGCGCGTTGCAAAGGCCGGGCCATCCTCGCTTCCGACGAGGAACGGCGTCAGCACATCGGCAAGCAGCCGCGGCGCCGCGAGATGCGGCGCATGCCCGGTCGGCAGCGTCACGACATCGGCGCCGGGAACCAGCGCCTGCATCCGGCGCTGCAGCGGCGGGATCACGGCACGGTCGGCTTCGGCTTCGACATAGAGCCGCGGGATGCGGCCGAAGCGCTTCGACGTCAGCCTGGCGCGGACGGCGCGGCCGCGGTCCGGTTGCGGCGTCAGCTTCTGTGCCGCGAGCGCAGCTTCCGCCGTCGGGCAGTCGTGAAAGAAATACGCGAGCGCGACCTGGATCGGCACGCGGCTGGTCAGCCGGTCGTGCGACCAGATCAGATGCGGTCCGACGCCGGCGGCGTCCGGGTGATCGCGCTTGGCGTCCGCGACCAGGTCGGCGAAGGCCATGCCGCTCGGCAGCATCATGCCGGCGACATAGGCGATGCGGCTGATCTGCTCCGGAAAGCGTTCGGCCACCGCGGAGGCGACGACGCCGCCGCCCGAATGCGCAACCAGACTGGCGCGGCGGCCGAGCCGTTTCAGCACACCGCCGATATGGGCGACATACAGCTCGAGCGAGACGTCGGCGGGCTTGATGCCGTCCTTGCCGTTGCCGGGAAGATCGACGGCGACCGGCACGATGCCGGCGGTCCGCGCGAGCAAGGGAATGAGGCGGTCCCACACCCAGGCCCCCTGCCAGGCACCGTGGATCAGGATGGCGGGATCTCCTGTGACGCGGCTCATGCTGCGTTTACACGGGACTTGAAAAGCGCAGACGGCATTGTCGCGCGGCCTCCTCTAGGGTCGGTGCGGACGCTAGCGATGGGACGGCGAGCGAGAAAGCAGAGAATTTCGCACAAGGCGATGCCGAATCGGCAGCGCCAGGCGTAAATCCGATATTTTTCAGTATCTTATGCTGGAACCAGGGCCTCGGCGGCTTCACGTTCGCGCAGCTCCTCGGCCAGGATATGGAGTGCGAGATCGAGTGTCGCCGGCAGCGCGCGGCCGGCGCGGACATAGACGCCGAGATCGCTCCAGATCGGTCCCCCCGCATCCAGCGGGATATGCACCAGCCGCTTTTCGGCGATGTGCTTGTCGAGCCCGACCCTGGTCTGGAACGCGATGCCGATGCCGCGCTCGGCGAGCTCGCGCATCAATTCGATCGAGGACGAGCGGATGATCGGCCGCACATTGCGCGCGAGCCGCGCCAATGCCGGCGCCAGCAACTGCCCGATCGAGAGCTCGCCCATCGGCATGATGACGGGATAGTCGAAGCACATCGACAGCGAGACTTTTGTCCGCGAGGCCAGCGGATGGTCGGGCGCCATGATGGCGCCAAGCCGAAATCGTCCGACCGCGACCTGGCGCAGCTCGGCCTGCCGCGGCAGCGCGAAGGCGATGCCGAGATCGACGTCGCCGTCGAGCACCGCTTTCGGGATCGCCAGCGATCCCATCGGCTCGGCCGCGACGGTGACGCGCGGCGTGCGCTCGCGCAGGCGCCGGATCACGTCGGCGAGCAGCGCGCCACAGACGCCTTCGACCGCGGCAATCGCGACATGACCGATGCGTGCGCCCTTCAAACCCTCGATGTCGGAGCGGGCGCGATCGAGGTCCTGCAGCACCACCAGCACATGGCGCGCGATCGCTTCGCCGGCCGAGGTCAGCTTGATGCCGTCGGGAAAACGGTCGAACAGCGGCGCGCCGATTTCGGCTTCGAGCTTCAGGATCTGCCGGTTGACCGCCGATGAGGCGACATTGAGCCGCCGCGCGGCCTCGCGGATCGAGCCGGCGCGGCGAACGGCATCGAAATAGAGCAGGGCGGCGGCATGGATACGCAAGTCTCAGTCACCTCGGCGCGTCGTCACGCCAGCACGGTGCCACAGGACGCAATGCAGATCGAGCCCGCTCATCCGTTGGCGCCGAGCTCGGCGCGGTCGAGCTCCTCCTCCAGCTGATGGAACGCGTCATCGCCGATCGTCTCGGATCGCCGCAGGTCCAGGATCGCGTTGCGCGCAGCCGCGATCGCGCGGCGCCGGAGGTGATCGGCGGGCAGCTCGCTCGTGGTAATGGCGCCATCGGGGTTGCCTTCGGCCTGCAGCAGGACGCCGCGATATTCCAGCCGCAGCAGCTCGGCCTCCTCGGAAGGATCGCCGTCGATCTCCTCGAGGGCGGCGCGATAGGCGGCGCCGCGGGCGCGGGCGACTTCGCCGGCCACGACGTCGTCGTCCTTGAGCTTGAGCAGCAGGATCAGCGGCCGCAGCGTGATGCCCTGGATCACCAGCGATCCCAGCACCACGGCAAAGGCGGTGAGCAGGATCAGGTCGCGATAGGGAAAGCTTTCCGGCAGCGCGAAGGCGGCCGCGAGCGTAACGATGCCGCGCATGCCGCACCAGGAGACGATGATGCCGCTCTTTGCCGACGGCAGCTTGATGGTCGCGCTCGCGCGCACCGGTCGCAGGGCGACAAGCGTTCGCAGGCTGATCTGATAGATCGCGATCCAGCCGATGCGGGCGAGAATGACGGCGGCCAGGATGAGGCCCGCGATCTCGCTATATTGCCAGCGGACGGCGTCGTCGAGCCGGTCCCAGATCGGGCCGAGCTGCAGGCCGATCAGGATGAAGGCCAGCACGTTGAGGATGAACACCGCCGTCTCCCACACCGCATAGGTCGGCACGCGCAAGCGGGCCGAGGTCCGCGCCGGCGCCCATTGGGCCAACGCGATGGCGTAGACGACGATGGTCAGAATGCCGGAAAAGCCGAGCCGCTCGGCCACGATCCAGACCGTGAAAGTGCCGACGAATTGCAGGATGATCGCGCTCGGCGCGTCCTCGAAGCGCGGGGCGACGAGGATCCATATCCGGACCATGACAAAGCCCGCGACGACGCTGCCGACCAGCACGAGCGCAATCGAGGAGGAGAATTCGCTCCAGCTCAGATGCCGCGCCGCCTCGGCGCCGACGGCGATCCGGTAGATCAGCAGCGCGCTCGCATCATTGAGCAGGCTCTCGCCTTCGAGCACCTTCATGATCCGGTGGGGCAGGTTGACCTGGCGCAGCACGGCGGTCGCCGCCGCCGCATCGGGGGGTGCGACGATGGCGCCGAGCGCAACCGCTGCCGGCCACGGCATGTCGGGCACGAGATGATGCGCCAGCACCGCGACAGCGACCGTGGTGACGCCGACCGCGGCAATCACCAGCGTTGCCGCCGGCAGCCAGTTGGCCCGCAGGTCGCGCAGCGAGGTGTCGTAGGCGGCATCGAGCAGAACCGGGGCGACGAACAGCGCCAGCGCCAGCTTGGGATCCAGTGTCCAGAACGGCGAGGCCGGCACGAAGGCGAGCAGGGCGCCGCCGACGGCGAGGAACGTCGGATAGGGCACGCCGAGGCGCCGGGCCAGCGCCGACAGGACGACCGCGGCGAGCAACAGGCCGATGATCCATTCGAAAGTGGTCAAGCTGAAAATCCGTAGGTCGAGCGGCGAGAAAAGGCGTGTTGCATCGAACCCGCCATCAAAATCAACCTGTATAATGCCGCAGATTTGCCGCGCGAGCGGCGCCTTGGCAAAGCGGCGTCCTGCGGTTCCCGACAGAGGCGAATTCGGAAAGCGGTTTGGAATGCGATCGGCGTTGAAAGCCCGGCTGTCGAAAGCCTCGTGGTTGTCGTGCGTGGCGGCTTTGGCCTGCGCCTGCCTTGTGTCCGCGCACGCGACCGGCACGGGGGCAGAAAGCGAGCCCGCGGTCGATCCCGCGCCGTGCCTTGCCGCGATTGCCGCAAGCGCCGACGACAGGATCCTGACCGATTGCGGCACCTTGATCGACAGCGACAAGACGGCGCGCGCCGCCCGCATCAAGGCGCTCACCGCGCGCGGCGGCGCATTTGTCCGGCAGGACCAGCCCGACCGCGCGATTGCCGATTACGACGCCCTGCTGCGGCTCGATCCAGCGCTTGCCGACATCTTCAACGCCCGCGGCGAGCTCTACTGGAAGAAGGGCGACCGGCCGCGCGCGCTCGCTGATTTCTCGGCGGCGCTCAAGCTCGATCCGAATCACGCGGCTTCCAGGGATAATTACCGGCGGCTGGCACTGGAGCTGGAGCGGCAGGGAGCGATGATGGCGGTGAAGGGCCAGCCGAGCTTCAACTGTGCCACGGCCCGTCGCGCGATCGAGAAGGCGATCTGCGCCGATCCGGCTCTCGCCGACCTCGATCGCGAGATCAATGCCGCGAACGCCAGATTGCTGCGGCAGGCAATGGTCGACAACCGCGGCGCGGTGCGCGATCTCGAGCGCCAGCAGGCGGAATATCTCGCCCGGCGCAACGCCTCCTTCGGCAAGGCCGGCTATGACCTTGCGAAGGCCATGCGCGAGCGGCTGGATCAGCTTCAGAGGATCCCCCCGCAATAGTCGAACGGCGCAAGTCTTTCGGCCCGAATCCGTCTTTCGGCTTGAATCGCGGGCGCATCCCTCGGAAAATACGTCCAAAAATCGCGACCTTTTGATCAGGATCATGGCCGGAAACCACCGCGGCCGTTCAGGTCAGGGCAAGACGCAGCGGGAGAGAGACGCCATGAACATTCAGGGAAAGAGCCGTTATCATGAGATCCATGCCCGCTCGCTCGCCGACCCCGAAGGTTTCTGGGCGGAGGCGGCAGCCGAGATCGACTGGATCGAGCCCGCCAGGAAAATCTTCGATCCCTCGCAAGGCGCCTATGGCCGCTGGTTTGCCGGCGGCGTGGTCAACACCTGCTACAACGCGCTCGATCGGCATGTCGAACGCGGCCGCGCCGACCAGCTGGCGCTGATCCATGATTCGCCGCTCACCAACACGACCACCAAATTCACCTATGCCGAGCTGCTCAAGGAAGTCGCCACGCTCGCGGCTGTCATGACCGATTTCGGCGTCGGCAAGGGTGACCGCGTCATCCTCTACATGCCGATGGTGCCGGAAGCGGTGGTGGCGATGCTCGCCTGCGCGCGCATCGGCGCGGTGCACAGCGTCGTGTTCGGCGGCTTTGCCGCCAAGGAGCTCGCGACCCGCATCGACGATGCGCGGCCGAAGCTGATCTTCTCGGCGAGCTGCGGCATCGAGCCCGGCCGCATCGTGCACTACAAGCCGCTATTGGACGAGGCGATCAGGCTCGCTTCCGCAAAGCCGGATGCCTGCATCATCCTGCAGCGGCCGCAGCTCGAATGCGATCTCGCCCCCCGCCGCGATTACGACTGGGCGAGCCTGCGCAAGAAGGCGCTGCTTGCCGGCAAGTCCGCGCCCTGCGTGCCCGTGCTCGCGACCGACCCGCTCTACATCCTCTACACCTCGGGGACGACCGGAATCCCCAAGGGCGTGGTGCGCGACAATGGCGGGCATCTGGTTGCGGTGAAATGGTCGATGTTCAACCTCTACGGCGTCAATCCCGGCGAGGTGTGGTGGTGCGGCTCCGACATCGGCTGGGTGGTCGGCCACAGCTACATCGTCTACGGGCCGCTGTTCCATGGTGCGACCTCGGTGATGTATGAGGGCAAGCCGGTCGGCACGCCCGATGCAGGCGCATTCTGGCGCGTCATCTCCGAGCACAAGGCGGTCGCCTTCTTCACCGCGCCGACCGCGTTCCGCGCCATCAGGAAGGACGACCCCGAGGGCAGGTTCATCCGGCAGTACGACCTGTCGCGCTTCCGCACGTTGTTTTTGGCCGGCGAGCGCGCCGACCCGCCGACGGTGGAGTGGGCGGAGGCGCAGTTGAAGGTGCCGGTCGTCGACCATTGGTGGCAGACCGAGACCGGCTGGTGCATTGCCGGCAATCCGGTCGGCCTGGGGATGCTTCCGGTCAAGCATGGCTCGCCGACCGTGCCGATGCCGGGCTACCAGGTCGACGTGGTGGATGAATCAGCAAAGGCGGTCGCCGCCAACACCATGGGCTCGATCGTGATCAAGCTGCCGATGCCGCCCGGCTGCCTGCCGACGCTGTGGCAGCAGGAGGAGCGCTTCAAGGAAGCCTATCTCTCCGAATTTCCCGGCTACTACAAAACCTCCGACGCCGGCTACAAGGACGAGGACGGCTATGTCTTCGTCATGGGCCGCACCGACGACATCATCAATGTCGCAGGACATCGCCTCTCCACCGGCGGCATGGAGGAGATTCTGGCTTCGCACCCCGATGTCGCCGAATGCGCCGTGCTCGGCGTCAGGGATGCCATCAAGGGCGAGGTGCCCTGCGGCTTCCTGGTCCTGAAGGCGGGCGTGACGCGCGCGCCGATCGAGATCGAGAAGGAGATCGTCGCGCTGGTGCGCGACAGGCTCGGACCGGTCGCCGCCTTCAAGCTCGCCATCACCGTGGGGCGCCTGCCGAAGACGCGCTCGGGCAAGATCCTGCGCGGCACCATGAAGAAGATCGCCGACGGCGAGCCCTGGACCATGCCGGCGACCATCGAGGATCCCAAGGTGCTCGATGAAATCGGCGATGCGCTGAAGGGACGGGTGTGAACCCTTGCGCGTCGTTCCGGGGCGCTCGCAAAACGCGAGCGAACCCGGAAATCCAGAGGTCGTGGCGCGATTCCGGGTTCGCCTCGTCGAGGCGCCCCGGAATGACGGCGTTTGGGGGACTTACAAATTCCTCAATCCGCGCTACTGAGTGCAGGCCGATCATGCCTGGAACCCTGATGCGCTCGATATCCGCCCGACACCTTATCACCCTCACCCTGGCCGCGCTCTTGCTCTCCGCCTGCGCCACGCGCAACGAGGCGCCGATGTCCGCGGGGCTCAGCGAGGATGACGACGCCTATTGCCAGGCGCATGGCGGCCCGGCCGGTTCGCCGCAATATGTCGCCTGCCGGAAGGACCGCGACGTCCAGCGCAGCGATGCGCTCACCCGCGCCGACAAAAAGCAGCGCGATCTCGGCGAATACATGCTGAACCATCCGAATTGAGTCCGGACCGGCGGGAGCGCAAGCGAACCCGTCATACGTCCACAACCTGCGTGCGACGCGCGCACGCGTTCCCTGCCACTCGCTCGCATCAAATGTGGCGATGCTGCAACATCGTGGCGCATTCAGGCCACATTTGATCGAGGTCAAATCCAAGAGCGCCCCCGACCTGCTCTGACAAACGCGTCGCGCAAATTGTGCGCCCGCACGGTTGATGGGGATTGAAATGAAGAGACTACTGCTAGGCGCAGCATCGCTGCTGGTGCTCGCCACGGCGACGCAGGCCGCCGACCTTCCGGTCTACAAGAAAGCGCCGCCGCCTCCGGTGGAAGCGTGGAATCCTTGGATGATCCGCCTGCGTGCGCTTGGTGTGCTTCCGGATGCCGGCGGCAGCAGCGTCAATGTGTTTGGCGTGCCGGCGCTGTCGTCACCCAACTCCGGGCTCAAGATCAGCGATTCGGTCGTGCCGGAGCTCGACATCAGCTACTTCTTCACCAAGAACATTGCGGCCGAGCTGATCCTCGGCGTGACGCGGCATACGATCGACGGCACCGGATCGCTGAACGGCCTGCCCATCGGCAAGGCCTGGCTGCTGCCGCCGACCTTGACGTTCCAGTATCACTTCACCGATTTCGGCGCGTTCAAGCCCTATGTCGGCGCAGGCGTGAACTACACGGTGTTCTACAGCCAGTCGGCGGCGAATTCGGCCGTCAACGGGCTTGCAGTCACGCAGCTGCATGTCAGTAACAGCTGGGGCGCTGCCGTGCAGGTCGGCTTCGACTACATGTTCAACCAGCATTGGGGCTGGAACGTCGACGTCAAGAAGCTGTGGCTGGAGCCGAACTATTCGGCGACGGTCAACGGGGTCATCCCGGTTACCGGCCGCGCCAACATCGATCCGTGGCTGGTCGGCACCGGCGTGACCTACAAGTTCTAACCGGCGTTAGGGCATCCGCTGCGATGCCCTGCGCGTGAGCGACTCCGCTCAGGCGAGAGCCGCGCTCCCAGGGGGACGGGAGCGCGGCTTTTGTTATCTGGTGAAATGCCATCACCGGCGCAGGCTTGCTGATCCGGCATTCTCGATGGCTGCTGAGCCGAGAGGCCTCGGGTTTGCCGCTGGGCCAAGGCGGCCTCGGGCGGTGCTCTCTCCGTTCCCTCCCCCCTTGCGGGTGTTCAGACCGGGGGAGGGTCAGGGAGGGGGGTAAGTAAGCCCCGGGTTCGGTGCGCGTGGCACCCCCTTCCCCCAACCCTTCCCCGCAAGGGGGAAGGGAGCCGGCCGGTCGTGCCCGCCTCACTGCCCTATCCGGCATTCTCGGTAGGTGCTTCTCGATAGCCCCTGAGCCGAGGGGCCTCGGGTCGCGCTCTCTCCGTTCCCTCCCCCCTTGCGGGGGAGGGTCAGGGAGGGGGGTAAGCCCCGGGTTCGGTGCGCATGGCACTCTCTTCCTCCAACCCTTCCCCGCATGCGGGAAGGGAGCCGTGCAGTTGTGCCCGCCTCACTGCCATGCCGTCAAAAGCGGGGCATAACAGCCCAAGGGTTTCGCAGCGGAGCCGCTCGCCTTACTCCTCGTCGTCCTGCTTCTTGCCGCCGATGGTCTTCAGCTTGGCGAACACGGCGTCGACATTGAGGTCGTCATTCGACTTCTCGGCCGCTTCCAACTCCTCCTCCTTGCGCGTGGTCTCGGAGGCCGGCAGCAGCGTGGCGCCGCCATAGGCCGCATCGACCGGCTTCTCCTTGGCGGCGCGCTGCACCTCGAAATCGAGCTCGAGCTGCGAGCAGAGGCCGAGGGTGACCGGGTCCATCGGGGTCAGGGTCGAGGCGTTCCAGTGGGTGCGGTCGCGCACGCTCTGGATGGTGGTCTTGGTGGTGCCGACCAGGCGCATGATCTGGGCGTCCTTCAGCTCCGGATGGTTGCGGACCAGCCAGAGGATGGCGCTCGGCCGTTCATGGCGGCGCGACACCGGGGTGTAGCGCGGGCCCTTGCGCTTGGCCTGGGCCGGCAGCACCACCTTGCTCTCCTGCAGCCGCAGGCGGTAATCGGGGCTCTTCTCGCCCTTTTCGATCTCCTCGCGGGTCAGCTGGCCGTTGGAGATCGGGTCCATGCCCTTGATGCCCTGGGCGGCGTCGCCGTCGGCAATGGCGCGCACCTCGAGCGGGTGCATCTTGGTGAAATCCGCGACCTGGTCGAAGGTCAGCGCAGTATTGTCGAGCAGCCAGACGGCGGTCGCCTTGGGCATCAGCGGTGCGTTGCTCATGGCAAATCTCCTTTGTGCTTCGCCCGCCTGTCTGGAGGCGAAGCCGGTGGTCATTAACGATTGAGGGAATTCGGCCCTATATAGGCCCTCCGGGGTCTCTGGCGCAATGGTTCTGGGGCGCGGCCGAGACCGTAAATCCGGACCCTGGATGCAGCGCGATCTTTTGTTAAGTAACCCAGGTCGCTTTGTGTTATGCAGGTCACTTAACGGGCCGGATCGGGCCGTAAAGTGCCTTGACAGCGCTTGAAAGCAGTCCCAAGTCCAGTCCAACACGTCCAGTGCCAAAGTCGTAACCTGAATAGACCGTAACCTGACCATCACTTGGCCCGCCGGTGAGGGGTGATTCGGTCCTGAGATCGCTCCCATGCCCGCCAAATCTGACCTGAAAGTCGTGCTTTGTTCACCCCGCGGTTTTTGCGCCGGGGTGGTTCGCGCCATCGACACGGTGGAACGTGCGCTCACCATTTATGGCGCCCCGGTCTATGTTCGCCACGAGATCGTCCACAACAAATATGTCGTCGACGGCCTGAAGAAAAAGGGCGCCATTTTCGTCGAGGAACTCGCCGAGATCCCCGACAATACCAGCGCACCGGTGGTATTTTCGGCCCATGGCGTGCCGAAATCGGTTCCGGCCGAGGCCCAGGAGCGCAAGTTCTTCTCGCTCGACGCGACCTGCCCGCTGGTGACCAAGGTGCACCGCGAGGCGGCGATCCATTTCAAGCGCGGCCGGGAGATCCTCCTGATTGGCCATTCCCACCATCCCGAGGTGGTCGGCACGCTCGGCCAGCTGCCGCAGGGCGCGGTGACCCTGATCGAGACCGCCGAGGATGCCCATACCTTCACCCCGAAGGACCCCAACAATCTCGCCTTTGTCACCCAGACCACGCTGTCGATTGACGACACCGCCGACATCGTCGCCATCCTGAAGGGGCGTTTCCCCAACATCTCCGGGCCGCACAAGGAAGACATCTGCTACGCCACCACCAACCGCCAGCTCGCCGTGAAGAAGGTGGCGCCGGTGGTCGATGCGCTGATCGTGGTCGGCGCGCCTAACTCCTCGAACTCGCAGCGCCTGCGCGAGGTCGCCGAGCGCGAGGGCTGCCCGATCGCGGTGCTGGCCCAGCGCGCCAGCGACATCGACTGGAAGCGCTTCGAGGGCATCAAGAGCCTCGGCATCACGGCGGGCGCCTCGGCTCCGGAAGTGATCGTCGAGGAGATCATGGACGCCTTCGCCCAGCGTTACGAGCTGCATGTGGAGACGGTGTCGGCTGCGGAAGAGAACGAGTTCTTCCCGCTGCCGCGCTCGGTGCGCCCCGACGCGGCTTAAAGCTCATGGCGGTCTATACCGACGTCGCCGCCGACGAGCTTGCCGCGTATCTGAGCCAATACGATCTCGGCGACCTCTTGTCCTACAAGGGCATCGCCGAGGGGGTCGAGAACTCCAACTTCCTGCTGCACACCTCGAAGGGCAGCTTCATCCTGACGCTCTACGAGAAGCGCGTCGCGCGCGGCGACCTGCCGTTCTTTCTCGGCCTGATGACGCATCTGGCCCAACACGGCATCAACTGCCCGCAGCCGGTCGAGAACAGGCGCGGTGAGGCGCTGGGCGAGCTCGCGGGGCGTCCCGCCGCCATCATCACTTTTCTGGAAGGCATCTGGCCGCGCAAGCCGAACGTCACGCACTGTGCCGGCGTCGGCGCGGCGCTGGCAAGGATGCATCTTGCGGGTCGCGATTTCGCGATGTCGCGGGCCAACGCGCTGTCGGTTTCCGGCTGGCGTCCGCTGTTCGAGGCGGCGAAAGCGCGCGCCGACGACGTGCAGCCGGGCCTGCGCGACTTCCTCGCCGCCGAGCTCGATTATCTCTCGGGCGGCGTGTGGCCGACTGATCTGCCGCAGGGCGTCATCCATGCCGACCTGTTTCCCGACAATGTCTTCTTCCTGGGCGATCAGCTCTCCGGCATCATCGACTTCACCTTCGCCTGCAACGACATCCTGGCCTATGACGTCGCGATCTGCGTGAATGCCTGGTGCTTCGAGGCCGATCATTCCTTCAACGTCACCAAGGCGCGCGCCTTCCTCTCGGCCTATGGCAAGGAGCGCAGGCTGTCCGAGCAGGAGCAGGACGCGCTGCCGCTGCTCGCGCGGGGCGCCGCGATCCGCTTTCTGCTGACGCGGCTGGTCGATTGGCTGAACGTGCCGCCGGGCGCGCTGGTGCGCCCGAAGGATCCGCTGGAATATGTCCGCAAGCTGCGCTTCCACCAGAGCGTCGACAGCGTGCGCGACTATGGCCTCGCCGCAGGACTGGTTGAGTGAAGGACCGGTCGCGTGAGTGAATTGCCGAAAGTCAGCGTGTATACCGACGGCGCCTGCTCGGGAAATCCCGGCCCGGGCGGCTGGGGCGCGATCCTGCGCTTCGGCGATGTCGAGAAGGAATTGAAGGGCGGCGAGCCCCACACCACCAACAACCGCATGGAGCTGATGGCGGCGATCTCAGCGCTGGAAGCGCTGAAGAAGCCCTGCACGGTCGAGCTCTACACCGACAGCCAATATGTCCGCCAGGGCATCACGGCGTGGATCCATGGCTGGAAGAAGAACGGCTGGCGCACCGCCGACAAGAAGCCGGTCAAGAACGCCGAGCTGTGGCAGCGGCTCGATGCGGCACTCAAGCCGCATCAGGTGCACTGGCATTGGGTCAAGGGCCACGCCGGCCATACCGAAAACGAACGCGCCGACCAGCTCGCCCGCGATGGCGTCGCGATGGCGAGATTGCAGCAGCGGGTGCGGGAGTAGTTACTAACTCCGTCGTTCCGGGGCTCGCGAAGCGAGAACCCTGAACCTCGCGCCACAACCTCGAGATTCCGGGTTCGATGCTGCGCATCGCCCCGGAATGACGACAAGGGGCTTACAGCTGCGCCAGCAGCGTGTCGCCGCCCGACACTTCGACCTTGCCCGGGGCCGCCTCGAGGTTGAGCTTCTTCACCACGCCATCCTCGACCAGCATGGAATAGCGCTTGGAGCGGATGCCGAGACCGTTGCCGGAGGCGTCGAGCTCCATGCCGATGGCCTTGGTGAAATCGGCATTGCCGTCGGCGAGGAAGACCGCCTCGTCACGCTGGTCGGTGTCGCGCTTCCAGGCGTTCATCACGAAGGCGTCGTTGACCGAGACGATGGCGATGGTGTCGACGCCCTTGTCCTTGATGGCGTAGGCGTTGAGGAAGATGCTCGGCAGGTGCATCTTGTGGCAGGTGCCGGTATAGGCGCCGGGCACCGCGAACAGCGCGACCTTCTTGCCCTTGAAGATGTCGTCGGTGGTTTTGACCTGCGGACCCTCCGCCGTCATGACGCGGAATTTGGCCTCGGGCAGCTTGTCGCCAACTTGGATGGTCATCGTCGGTTCTCCTTCAACGGGGAGGGGACGTTCTAGTGCATTTTTGTGACTGGGGAAACATCGCTTCGGATTTTGCCCGCTGTCATTCCGGGGCACGCGACGCGTGAACCCGGACTCTCGCGCCGCAACCTCTGGATTCCGGGCTCGCCTCTTCGGGGCGCCCCGGAATGACGGAATTGGCTGTCGCGCACTACGCCGCCGCGGCCGTCTTCTCGTCGCGCAACTGCCGGCGCAGGATCTTGCCGACATTGGTCTTGGGCAGTGAGGTCCTGAACTCGATGTGCCGGGGCACCTTGTAGTTCGTCAACTGGGTATGGCAGAACTTGACGATGTCCTCGGCGGTGACGTTCGGGTCCTTCTTCACGATGAAGGCCTTCACCGCCTCGCCGGACTTCTCGTCGGGCACGCCGATCACCGCGCATTCGAGCACGCCCGGGTGGCTTGCGATCACTTCCTCGATCTCGTTGGGATAGACATTGAAGCCCGAGACCAGGATCATGTCCTTCTTGCGGTCGACGATCTTGATGAAGCCGTCCGGCGCCATCACGCCGATGTCGCCGGTGCGGAAAAAGCCGTCCGCGGTCATCACCTTCGCGGTCTCGTCGGGCCTGTTCCAGTAGCCTGTCATCACCTGCGGGCCCTTGGCGCAGATCTCGCCGGCCTCGCCGATCGGCACCTCCTTGCCGTCATCGTCGCGGATCGAGATCAGGGTCGAGGGCACGGGAATGCCGATCGAGCCGTTGAACTCGGTCGCGGTCGCGGGGTTGCAGGTCAGCGTCGGCGAGGTCTCCGACAGGCCGTAGCCTTCGGCAATCGAGCAGCCGGTGATCTTCTTCCACTGCTCGGCCACGGGTCGCTGCACCGCCATGCCGCCGCCGTTGGAGATCTTCAGCTTGGAGAAGTCGAGCTTGGCGAAATCAGGGTGATGCATCAACCCGTTGTAGAGCGTGTTCACGGCCGGGAAGCTGTTGACCTGGTACTTCATCAATTCCTTGATGAAGCCCGGAATGTCGCGCGGGTTGGGGATCAAGAGATTGGCGCCGCCGGCGCGCACCGCCAGCAGATAGCAGGCGGTCAGTGCGAAGATGTGATAGAGCGGCAGCGCGCAGACCACCAGCAACTGGTCGACATGCGGCGGCGCCGCCAGCGCCGGCTGCAGCCACGCATCGTTCTGCAGCACGTTGGCGACAATGTTGCGGTGGAGCAGGGTCGCGCCCTTGGAGACGCCGGTGGTGCCGCCGGTATATTGCAGGAAGGCGACGTCGTCGGGCCCGAGCTTCGGCTTTGCGAAGGTGAGGCCCTTGCCGGCCGCGAGGGCGTCATTGAACGAGACCGCAGACGGCAGCGAGTAGGCGGGCACCATCTTCTTCACCCGCCGCACCACCAGATTGACGATCACGCCCTTGAAGCCGAGCAGGTCGCCCATGCTGGCGACGATGACATGCTTGACCTGGCTGTGCGCCAGCACCTGCTCCACGGTGTGGGCAAAGTTCTCCAGCACGATGATCGCCTCGGCCCCGGAATCCTTGAGCTGATGCTCGAGCTCGCGCGGCGTGTAGAGCGGGTTGACGTTGACGACGGCGTAGCCCGCGCGCAGCACCGCGGCGGTCGCGACCGGATATTGCAGCACGTTCGGCATCATCAGCGCGACGCGCGCGCCCTTCGCCAGTCCCTTGCTCTGCAGGTAGGCGGCAAGCGCCGTCGACATCTCGTCGAGGTCGCGGTAGCTGATCGACTTGTCCATGCAGATGAAGGCTTTGCGGTCGGCGAACTTCGCAAAGCTCTCCTCCAGCAGGTCGACCAGCGAGCCATACTGGCTGGTGTCGATGTCGGCTGGCACGCCGGCTGGATATTGCTTGAGCCAGATCCGCTCCATGGCTACTCCCCTCTACCAAAGCATGTGTCCGCCCCCGATGGACGGCTTGTTTTGCCGCAGTATTGGGCTATGGGCGCGGACATGGCAAGCCGCCCAACATGCTGCAGCTGCTTTGGATTGACGGCCGGCGCGCTGGACTGGCCTGCGGCGATCAGTCTGGCCTGCGGCGCTTTGGGCTAGCCTGCGGGCTTGGCGTCGGGCGATGCCGGCTTGCCGTCGCCGCTTGCCGCCGGCTTGGGCTTCTTGGCCGCGACCGGCTTGGGCTTGGCGGGCTTTGCGGACGTGCCGTCGGTTGCCGTCGTCGCCGGCTTGTCGGCTGGTTTTGCGGCTGCGACCGGCTTGGCATTGGCCTGCTTCGCGCCCGCCGGCTTGGCGGCGGTTCGCGAGTCCGATTTGGGCTCGGTTTTGGCGTCGCCCTTGGGATCGGCCGCCGTATCAGGCTTCTTCGCCGCGATGTGCGATTTCCGGCCCTTGGCCTTCGGCGTGTCCTGGTTCGCCGTATCGGCGGCGACGGCGGCGATCAGCCCCGCGCCGGTCCGGGTCGGCCCGGTATAGACCACGATCGGCTCGACCGTGTCGGCCGGGCCCGCAATCAGCGCGGCCGCGTTGGTGACCTGCGGCTGCAGGCCGGCGGTGTAGAACATCGGGCTGGTCTCGCCGGTGCTGGCCGATCCGGCCGTTCCGCTGCTCGCGACCTCGTCCTCGTCGCTGGCGGGCTTGTGGCGATGGCCGCCGCACATCTCGTCGCGCAGGTTCGGCGGCGAGGCGTCGACCGGCACCAGATTCTCCACCGTGCCGAGCGAGGGCTTGAGCCAGCCGAGCGAGTTCTGGGCAAAGCCGCGCTCCAGCATCTGCGCGGCGCGCACCGCCCGCATCTGGCCCGAGGAGGCGCCCAGCACGACGGCGATCAGCCGGCGGCCGTTGCGGGTGGCCGAGGCCACGAGGTTGTAGCCGGAGGCGCAGATGAAGCCGGTCTTGAAGCCGTCGGCGCCGGGATAGCGCCCGATCAGCTTGTTGAAATTCTGCGTGACGCGCTTGCCGAACCGGATCGCGGGAATGTGGACGAAATACTCATATTCCGGCAGGTCGTGCAGGAAGGCCCGCGCCAGGATGCCGAGGTCGCGCGCCGAGGTGACGTGGCCGTCGGCGGGCAGGCCGTTCGGATTGACGTAGTGCGTCTGCGTCATGCCGAGCTTCTGCGCGGTGTCGTTCATCATGTCCGCAAAGCCGTCGATCGAGCCGCCGACGCCCTCGGCGAGCACGACGGCCATGTCGTTGGCCGACTTCACCATCATCATCTTCAGCGCGTTGTCGACGGTGAGCTGCGTGCCGGGCTTGAAGCCCATCTTCGAAGGCGATTGCGAGGCGGCGGTCGGCGACACCGTGAGCAGCGTGTCGAGCGTGAGCTTGCCGTCCTTGACCGCCTTCAGCGTCACATAGGCGGTCATGATCTTGGTGACCGACGCGGGGTACCAGGGCATGGTGGCGTTGTCGGCCTCCAGCACCTTGCCGGTATCGGCCTCGATCAGAAGATGCGCCTCGGCGTGCGCAAGACGCGGCGCGGCGAAGACCAGCGCAGCGACGATGAGCAATCCGTTCAGCGCGGTCTTGCGAAGCCAGACGCGGAGAGGCGAGGCGAGATGCGAGGTGCGAGACAGAGGCACTATCAGATTCCGGTCCTTTGCGATCCCCTCTTCAAGGCCTGCCCCTCTCGAAGAGACGAAGACAAGGGCTTTGATTGCGAGGTTCGGGTTTGACGCATGTTCCGGCGCGCACCGCGCACGGCGATGCAAACCTATACCGGCTCGGCGGTCCAGAACAGGGGCATCCACCGACTAATTCGGCGGATAAGACGGCCGAATTTCGACGTCGAATCAAGCCTCGACGGCGGAGCTGTCGGGTTTCTCGGCGCCGGCCGGCACGCCGTGCGGCCCGCCCTGTTGCGCGCGCTGGTTCTGGTTTTCCCGCACCATGAACTGGGCGCGGGCCAGTTCCGCAAAACGGCCGCCTTTCGCGACCAGTTCATCGAAAGTTCCGCTTTCGATCACCCGCCCGCTCTCGAACAGCAGGATGCGCGTTGCGTTGCGGATGGTGGACAGGCGGTGCGCGATGACGAAGGTCGTGCGTCCCTTCATCACTTCGTCGAGAGCGGCGTTGACCTTGGCTTCGGTCACCGCGTCGAGCGCGCTGGTCGCCTCGTCCAGAATCAGGATCGGCGGGTCCTTGAGCAGCGCCCGCGCAATCGACAGCCGCTGCCGCTCGCCGCCCGACAGCATCCGGCCGCGTTCGCCGACATTGGTATCGAGGCCGTGGTTTGCGCGATCGATGAACTCGAGCGCCTGCGCCCGGGCAGCCGCCTTCCGCATCTCCTCCTCGGTCGCATCTGGCTTGCCGACGCGCAAATTCTCGGCGATCGAGCGGTTGAATAGCAGCGCCTCCTGGAACACCACGCCGATGTTGCGGCGGAGCGAGGTCAGCTTGATCCCGCGCACATCCATGCCGTCGATCTTGATGAAGCCCGATTGCGGATCGAAGGCGCGGTGCAGCAGCGCGATCGCGGTGGACTTGCCGGCGCCGGTCGGCCCGACCAGCGCGATGGTCTGGCCCGGCAGCGCGGTGAAGGAGAGGTCCTCGACCGCCGGCCGCTTGCCGTCATAGGAGAAGGTGACGTCGTTGAACTCGACCAGCCCCGCAAACCGGCCGGCTTCGATCGCATCCGCGCGGTCGTGCACCGCGGGCACGGCGTCCAGCACCTGGAAGAACTCCTTCAGCCGCGGCGCCTCCATGAAGATGTTGTTGATGAAGGCGACCACCTGCTCCAGCTTCTGGATCAGGATGGTGGCGAAAGAGACGAACATCACGATCTCGCCGACCGTGGTGAGGCCCCGGCCGTGCAGCGCGATGCCGAGGGTGAAGATCGCCAGCACCGTGATGGTGGTGGAGGCCTTGGTGATCACGGTGACCAGCGCCCACCAGGACAAGACCGGCATCTGCGCCGAGAGCAGGTTCTGGGAGACGAAGCGCAGGCCCTGCACCTCGGATTCGATCCGCACGAAGCTCTGCACCAGCGCGACGTTGCCGATGGCATCCGACGCGCGCGCCGAAAGGTCGCTGTAGTAGTCCTCGACCCGGCTCTGCATGCCATAGGTCTTGCGCACCACGAAGGTGGTGATCAGCGTGAACACGACGCAGAGCACGAACAAGAGGATCGCGAGCCGCCAGTTCACCACCAGCGACAGCGGCAGCAGCACGATCACCGAGAGGATGGCGGCGAAATGCTCGCGGAAGAAGCCGAGCCAGAGCCGCCACAATGCGTCGGTGCCACCCAGCATCACCTTCATCAGCCGGCCCGAATGGGTGGTGGAATGGAAGGTCAGCGGCAGCTGCAGGATGTGCTCGAAATAGCTCGAGAGCACGGCCTGGCGCTGCCGGTGCGCCAGCCGGTCCGCGTTCAGCGCGACCGCGGCGCCGGCCACGATCGTGAACAGGCCGAACCCGACCCAGGCGCCGAGCAGCGGCCAGGCCGCGGAGCTCGGCTGGTCGGAGGAGAGGACGTCGACGATGCGGCCGAACAGCACCGGCTCGGCAAATTGCGCGGCCGCCAGGATCAGGTTGGCGAAGGCGAGGACGAGGCCGAGCCGCGCCTCCTTGCCGAGCAGTTCGAGCACACGAATGTAGAGGCGGAACATGCAGGCGAGGTCCCCGGCCAGGTCGCAGCGTGCGCCCGCCGGCCGGCGGGCTTCGAGAGCTGCATACTAATCCGGGATTGCGCGCAAGCTCAATTGATCGGCCGCAGCCCCGCCGGCGGCAGGAAGCCGTCATCGAAGATGTCGGTCACGGCGGGCTTGCCCCGAAACCTGAAATCCTCGCCGAGCTGGTCGATGGCGCGGGCAAAGCGCGCCGGATCGATGCCGCCGAGACCGTTGCGCCTGACCTCGCCGGTGAGGATGTTGTCGGCGATCACGGTGCGCAGCCGGTCCAGCTCGAGCTCGCGCTCCCCGCCATCCATGCGGTTGACGACCTCGTCGACCGCAAGCTCGGGCTGCTTAATGGCGAGATTGGTGCCGGCAATGACCGCGCGTATGAAGCCCCTGACGGCGTCAGGCTTTGCGGCTGCAAAGGCCGGGTTGACGATGACGGCAAAGCCGTAGGCCTCGCAGCCGTAATCGGCATAGCGCAGCACCACGAGGTCGCTTGCGGGCACGCCGCGGTCGCGCAGATTGACCGCCGAAAGGTAGGAGAAGCCGTCCACCGCATCGACCTGTCCTGCGGACAGGATCGGCTCACGCACGGCGGCGCTCATCCTGAAGACCTTCACGCCGGATGGCTTGATGCCGTTCGCCTTCGCCAGCGCCGGCCAGAAGCGGAACGACAGGTCGCTGTCGGCGACCCCGAGCGTCTTGCCTTCGAGATCCGACAGCGCGTGGATGCCGCGGCTCCTGCGCGCGACGATGGCATAGGGCGCCTGGTTGAACAGCATGAAGACCGCCTTGACCGGCGGCGCATCGGCTCTGTCGCGGAAGCGGATCAGCTCGTTGATGTCGACGAGTGCGAATTCGCTGTCGCCGGAGGCCACGCGCGCGATGGCCTCGGGCGAGCCGTCGGCAAACCGGAAGCCGACGGCGAGATGCTCGGCACCGAAGAGGCCGCGGCTGGCCGCGAGCACGAACGGCGCCATGCTGGCATCGAGCGGACGATCGAAGGCAAGCTCTGTCGTCGTCGGCGGCTTGTCGTCGGCCCGGCCACTCCCACCCGGCACAAGCAGGGCGAGGCCTGCGAGCGCGGCGAGGAAACAGCGGAATGCGTTGGTCCGTCCTGTACGCATCATGTCACGCCGGGGACATCGACGGCTCTGCCGGAGGCTGGTCCGAATGTGCGGAGCAACGTCCCTGCCGGGCATTCTGGCGCATCCAGGCTGAACGGTCCATGAGCAGTTCGGTCGCGGGATTGGCAGGAATCGGGATGCCCAGGAGCGGGCCGCCATTGCGATGCCGTATGAATACGGTGCCCGTAGTCGTACGGTTCTGGGACAGGGGCGAATCTGCCAAAAACACAACCGGACATCCGCGGTTGAGCGGCTCCTCCCTTAACCTTGATCCGTCGGTCCCATTGGCCGGCGGATTTTTTTGTTTTGAGCCTTGGCGTTAACACGCTGGCGATGGCTTTCGACTATTCTGGGTTGTCATGAGTGATTCGATCGAACGGCTCTATCAGGCGGTGCTTGCCGCCCGGCATCTGGACCCCGCGACGTCGCGCACCGCGCGGCTGTTTCAGCGCGGCCCGGCCAAGATGGCCAAGAAGGTCGCCGAGGAGGCCATCGAGGTCGCGATCGATTCCGTGAGCGGCGATGCGGATGCGATGATCCGCGAGAGCGCCGACCTGCTGTATAACCTCGCCGTGCTGTGGGCCGCCTTGGGCATCCGCCCGGCCGACGTCTGGCGCGAGATGGACCGGCGCGAGGACCTGCTCGGCATTGCCGAGAAGCTGCCGAAGTCGCCGTTGAAAATGCCCAAGGCTGCGGCTGGCCGCGTTGCCACCCGGCGGCCGATTGTCGCGCTGGAAGGCCGCAATCTGCGCAAGCGGCATTAGCCCGCGATGGCAGTCGCCATCGCGCCCTAATGCTTTTGATTGAGCATGGTCTTTTCGGAAAACCGGCCTCCACTTTTCCGGATCATGCTTAGTTCCCTCCCAAAAATTGGGCCCGTCTTGAGATGGACAAATGCCGCGCATGATGGTTCATCGCCGCCATGCTGAAACGGATCTATGACTGGTGTATCGATGCCGCCCACAAGCCTTATGCGCTGTGGATCATGGCGGGCGTGGCGTTTGCGGAAAGCTCCTTCTTCCCGGTGCCGCCGGATGTGATGCTGATCCCGATGTCGCTGGCGCGGCCCAAGGCCGCCTGGCTCTACGCCTCGGTCTGCACCGTGGCGTCCGTGCTCGGCGGCATCCTGGGCTACGCCATCGGCGCACTGCTCTACGACTCGCTCGGCCAATGGCTGATCCAGGTCTACCATCTGTCCGACAAGGTCGAGGCCTTCCGCGCCGGCTATTCGGCCTGGGGCGCGCTGATCATCATCGGCAAGGGATTGACGCCGATCCCCTACAAGCTCGTCACCATCACCTCGGGCTTCGCCGGCTTCAATGTCTGGCTGTTCATCGTGTGCTCGATCATCGCGCGCGGCCTGCGCTTCTTTGTCGCGGCGGTCCTGCTCAATCGCTACGGGGAATGGATCAGGGTCAGGATCGAGAAGAATCTCACGATGTGGGTGCTGCTCGGCGCCGCCCTCTTGGTGTCCGGATTCCTGATCGTCTACTGGCTGCTTTGACAGTCCGGACTGCGTGCGAAGCTTTCGATCCGTCATCCTGAGGCGCGAGCGCAGCGAGCCTCGAAGGATGAGCGGCCCCCGCGGCGAGCGCGGGGCCGTCGCCCTTCGAAGCTCGCGTTCCGCGAGCGCCTCACGCTTGGTGAAGACAGAAAGCTGTCCGACACGGAGTTGGCCGTTCGCCAGGATTTGGAATGGTACCGGATTTTCCTGGTTCGGTGCGTCCCCGACCTTGAGGGCCGCCTCAAGGACGCGCCGAGTTGGTCCGCATCGACTGAGGGCTAGGCCTCGTTTCCGGCTGCATCCGCAGTTGCCTTCATGGCATGATGTCTGGCATCTTTACAGTGGAAAGCAAACCATCCCGCCTTGCGGAATTAAGACAGAAGGAAACGTTCGCGCATGTCCATGCCAGCCTTGTTCAAGGGCCGCCTCTCGATCCCGGTGATCGGTGCGCCGCTGTTCATCATCTCCGTGCCCGATCTCGTGATTGCGCAATGCAAGGCCGGCGTGGTCGGCTCGTTTCCCGCCCTCAATGCGCGGCCGCCGGAATTGCTCGACGAATGGCTCCATCGCATCAAGGAGGAGCTCGCCGCCTACGACAAGGCGCATCCGGAACGGCCGTCGGCGCCGTTCGCGGTGAACCAGATCGTGCACAAGTCGAATAACCGGCTCGATCATGATCTCGCGCTTTGCGAGAAGCACAAGGTGCCGATGATCATCTCCTCGCTCGGCGCGCGGGAGGAGCTCAATCAGGCCGTCCACAATTGGGGCGGCATCGTCTTCCACGACGTGATCAACCAGAAATTCGCCCACAAGGCGATCGAGAAGGGCGCCGACGGGCTGATCCTGGTCGCGGCGGGCGCCGGCGGCCACGCCGGCACCATCTCGCCCTTCGCCTTCGTCGCGGAGACGCGGCAGTGGTTCGACGGCCCGGTCGCGCTGTCGGGCGCCATGGGCAACGGCCGCGCCATCCGCGCCGCGCGCATCCTGGGCGCCGATTTCGCCTATATCGGCTCGGCCTTCATTGCGACCAAGGAGGCCAATGCGGTGGAGCGCTACAAGGAGATGATCACGACCTCGAGCGCCGAGGACATCGTCTACTCCAATCTCTTCACCGGCGTGCACGGCAACTATCTGAAGCCCTCGATCGTCTCTGCCGGCATGGATCCGGACAACCTGCCGACGTCGGATCCCTCCAAGATGAGCTTCGGCACCGACGCCTCCGGCGAGCGCGCCAAGCCGAAAGCCTGGAAGGAAATCTGGGGCTCGGGGCAGGGCGTCGGCTCGATCGGCAAGGTCGTGCCCGCGGCGGAATTGATCGCGCGCTTCAAAAAGGAATACGACGAGGCGACGGACCAGCCGCTGTAGGCGAGGCGGCGCATCGCCTCTCTGCCGAAGGATGCCCCTCCCCGGATGGGGAGGGCCGCGCGCATCCAGGATGCGGCGCTGCATGACTGCACAAGCAGCCGTGACATGCCCCCGAAGAATTGAAGTGCCGGATCGTGCACAACCCGCGTTGCTCCCCATCTAGGCGACAGGGAGAACGACCATGATGATGATCAGACTGGCAATTGCCGCGCTTGTTCCCGTCGTGCTTGCGGGGGCGCCCTCTGCTGCGGATGCGCGGAAGCACAAGCATGCCACGCACCATATGTCGACGATGCGGTCCGCTACTCATGCCGCACCCTCCGGCTATGCCAGATCATCCGGCTATGTCGGGTCGACCGGCTATGCCGGATCGTCCGGAGTGTCGACAGCCCCGCCGAGAACGACCTATGGCACCTCGGGAAATCCGATTGGAACCGTGACCGCGCCGTCGGTCGGCTCCTATTATTGGCCCTCTGTCGGCGTGACAAACGCAGTTCCCACCTGGAGCAACACCGGCCCCAAGTAGGAGCGATCGGGTGACCGCCTCGTCGGGCATGCGGTGTTTCGAGCCTCGGGGCTATTGCAGCCCGCGCACCGGCGAGACCATTTGCGTGGCTTCACCCCACCCCGTCTCACATTGCGCTGCGCTCAATGTGAGACGACCAGCCCCCTCCAGGGGGGTGAAGAGAGGTCCTTGCCGACCGGCCAGGGCAGTTGCGGAAGAGGTTGTTGCTTCACCCGCCCCCTGGAGGGGGCGGGTCGCTCGCATCGAAGATGCGGGCGGGGTGGGGTGACAGTCTATCTGCGCCGTCGGTGCTTCAAGGGCACGGCTTCCGCGTCACGCGAGCCATAGATCTCGACGTAGATTCGTTCGAGGACGCCGTTCAGATTGGTTGATATCTCGGAATTCCAGAAGCGAACAACGCGATATCCCTCCTGCTCGAGCCAGCGCTGGCGTTTCGCATCACGCTCCGCTTCCTGATCGTCATTGTGATGCCCGCCATCGAGCTCAATGATCAGGCGCTTCGCGGGGCAAAGAAGTCCACGACGTATGGACCGATCGGCGCTTGCCGGCGGAAGTGCGAGCCTTCCAGCGGAATCTCCTTGAGCGTTCGCCAGAGGATGCGCTCGTACGGTGTGGCATTCGCTCGCAGCCTTTTCGCGGCGGCGCGTCGGATCGATGTCGAGACCATTTGTGCGGCTTCACCCCACCCCGGCTCGCATTCGCTTCGCTCATGCGAGCCGAACCCGCCCTCTCCAGAGGCGGGTGAAGTCAAGCGCAATCTAAACGCGAGCGCAAGTGGATCAGAGAGGTGAACGGGTGGCGGCAGTCCTTCTCACCCTACTCCAATTCGATCGCCTGATACTTGCCGTTGTCGTCGATCGCGGTGCCCCAGATCTTGTGCGAGGCCTGATGCTCGCCCTTGCCGTAACCCAGCGCGGTGCCGAGGCCGAGGTCGATGTTGCGCATGTTCTCCAGCGTGTCGATCAGCCGTTCGGTCTCGACCTGGGGACCTGCGCGCTTGAGGCCCTGGATCAGCACATTGGCGGCGATGTAGCCTTCCAGCGAGACATAGTCCGGCGCCTCGCCCGGAAAAAACTTGGCGAGCGCATTCTTGTATTCCATCACCGAGCTGGAATAGCCGCCGACGGCCGGCACCACCTGGGTGACGATCACGCCGCTCGCAAAACGCGGGCCGAGCAGCATCAACTCATCCGCAAGCTCGGTCGAGCCGACGAAGGAGACGTTGGTGTACATCATGCCGGGAAACAGGTCGTGGGTCTTCTCGATGAATTTGGCCGCGGCGCGGTAGGTCGCGACCATGACCACGGCCTTGATCGCGGGCTTCTGCAGCTTGAGCATATTGACGGCCTCGTCCACGTCCACCGTGTTGCGCTTGTAGCCGAGGCGCACGATCGTGCTGTCGTTCAAGCCCAGCGTGCGGAACGCCTTGGCGACGCCGGCAAAGCCCGCATCGCCATAGGCGTCCTGCTGGGCGAACACCGCGATCTGCCGCGGCGGGATACGGCGGAGCTTGAGCAGATAGCGCACCACCGCATCGGTCTCCTCGGCGTAGGAGGCGCGGTAGTTGAACACGTAGCGATCCGGCGGATCGTTGCGCAGCAGATTGGCGCCGGTGAAGGCGCCGAAGAACAGCGTGCGATGCTCGAGCGCGAAGGGCAGCGCCACGGCCGCGGTCGGCGTGCCGACATTGCCGATGAAGCCGAACACCTGCTCCTTGTCGTAGAGCTGCTTCATGGCGTCGAGCGTCCGCGCCGGCTCGTAGCCGTCGTCGGCGGCGATCAGCTTCAGCATGCGCCCGTCGATGCCGCCGGCCTCGTTGGCACGGTTGAAGGCGGTCTCGATGCCGAGCTTCATCTGCCGGCCAAGCTCCCGGGCCGCGCCGGAGAACGGCGCGACGATGCCGAACCTGATCTCGTTGGCGGTTACGCCGCGGACGTTCATGGCGGGCGTCTGCGGGATCGAGACCATCGGCGCGGTGGCGGCGGCAGCCGGCGACGGCGCGATGACGCCGGACAGCGACGGGCCGGTGGTGCTGGGCGCCGGCGGCGGCCCGGAGATGGACTGCTCCAGATCGGCGAGCTGGCGCTCGGCCAGTTTGCAATCGACCCGGCCGTTGCTGATCGCGCTGCGGCCGTCCGTGACGTAGCGGTCGAAGGTGCGCGCCAGGTCGTCGCGCTCGGCATCGCTGGCTGCGGTTTGCCGGATCACGGCGCGAAACTTGTCGGCGATGCCCTGGATGCGCCCCTGCGCGATGTCGGGGCAGGCGAGCGCCGCTCCGATGATCGGTCCGACGCGGCCGGCGAGGTCGCGCACCACATCGCTTGGAGCCGCCTGCGAGCTGCTGGTGAAGAGGATGCCGGCGAGCGCCACGGCGAGGCACACAGGGCGCCGCCAATGCCGCGCCGAGGTCGTGCTGGACGCGTGATGAGCCATGGTTTGTCCCCCTTGGGATTTCAACTAGCGAGCTTTATCTCCGGCATCGGCCTTCTGGCGCCATAACATGAATTGCTTGAGCAGCCGGTCGGACTGTTCGTGGTTGGCCGACTGATCGCCGTCGCCGGCCGCCATCAGGGCGCGGAATTGCTCCAGCGTCGGCTTCGTCGCGTCGTCCGGTGCTGGAGACGGTGCCGCCGCAGCGGCAAGCGAAGCACCGGCTTCCTCGCGCGGGGCGAGCGTGACGAACAGCGCCGCGGCGATGGCTGCGACCGCGACGGCCGCGCCGACGCCGAGCCATGCGCGCCGCCACAGGCGGCCCTCGAGGCCGGGCGGCTCCGGAATGACCTCCGGGTCCATCTGCCGGCGCAGCGATTCAAAGACCGCGTTTTCGAGCTCGGAGCTCAGGGATGTGGGCGGCGGCGGCGCGCGGCGAACCGGATCGGGTTTCGAAGGCCGGTCGAACGGCGTCTCGCCGATCGCCGAGCTGACGCTCGAGAGGCGCAGTTCGGGACGCGCGGCGCTCCGGCGTGGCGCATAGTGAAGCGGGTCCTGTGGATTGGTCGGGGTCTCCTCGCTCAGCACACTCATACGCAACTCCTCTACTTACGCAACTGACACACGCTGGCACGTCCTGGGCCGTCGAGGCCAGATACAGAAAAGCAGAGCGCGCCTGTGAATCCCTTCGGGCCGCAGCCGTGCTCGAATGAATCGAGCAAATTCATGACACGCCTGCGATGCCGCTGGCCAGACAATCGCAAAAATATCGTTAATCGTAAAAGCATTGCGGAGACTACAGCGCAGCCATCTTTCCAGTGCCCGTCCCCCGGCAACCTCTGGCAAAGCAGAAGCTCACGCGCGGACGTCACGGTCTGCTCGTTTCAACGAGAAGTGATGGAACACGGGCGCGTCTTTATTAAGCTCAAAACCGGGCAGAACCGCGTTGAGTCTTTGTTAACCCGGCACGCTATTGGGCATTTCTGCGGCCACTTCTGGACATTGTTGACAGCTGTTCCGGAATTAACCGGCCGTTAACCATGGTGGTCGTTGAGTTAACCAAGCCTTAAACAAACGCCGAGTTGAACCCCATGGACGCCATAGCGGAGCCAGTCACCCAGCCGGTTCGCCTGCGCGGCCGCTCCTATCTCGCCTTCGTGCTGACGCCGGTGGTGCCGATCATCGAGTGGCTCGGCGATCTCGACGATACGCTCAGGCGCTCGCCCGGCTTCTTCGTCGGCAAGCCCGTGGTGCTCGATCTCTCCGCCGTCGAGCTCAGCCGCTCCGCGATCACCCACCTGATCGTCAGCCTCGAGAAGAAGAACATCCGCGTGCTCGGCATCGAGGGCGTCGATGCATCGCTGCTGACCTCGACCATGCCGCCGGCCCTGAGCGGCGGTCGCGCCTGTGCGATCGCCGTGGCCGAGCCCGAACGGCCCGAGGTGAAGCCGCCGGTCGCCTCGCTCATGCTCGACAGCCCGGTGCGCTCGGGCCAGTCGGTGGTGTTTCCCGACGGCGACGTCACCGTGCTCGGCTCGGTCGGCTCCGGCGCCGAGATCGTCGCCGGCGGCTCCATCCATATCTACGGGACGCTGCGCGGCCGCGCCATGGCCGGCGTCAACGGCAATCCGTCGGCGCGCATCTTCTGCCAGAGGATCGAGGCCGAGCTGCTCGCGATCGACGGCTACTACCAGACCGCGGAAGAATTGGATGCGGCCTTGCGCAATCGGCCCGCGCAGGCCTGGCTTGACGGCGGGATCATGCGGATCACGCCGCTTACTTGAAGAGAACAGTGAGTTCAAAGGAGGTTCATGATGGCCAAAGTGCTCGTGGTGACGTCGGGCAAAGGCGGTGTCGGCAAGACCACATCCACCGCTGCGATCGGCGCGGCGTTGGCGCAGAACGGACAGAAGGTCGTGGTGGTGGATTTCGACGTCGGCCTGCGCAACCTCGATCTCGTGATGGGAGCCGAGCGGCGCGTGGTGTTCGATCTCATCAACGTGGTGCAGGGCGTCGCAAAGCTCAGCCAGGCGCTGATCCGCGACAAGCGGCTGGAAAACCTCTGGCTGCTGCCGGCCTCGCAAACCCGCGACAAGGATGCGCTGACCGAAGAGGGCATCGGGCGCGTCATCGCCGAGCTCAGGCAGAGCTTCGACTGGGTGATCTGCGACAGCCCCGCCGGCATCGAGCGCGGCGCGATGCTTGCCATGCGCTTTGCCGACGAGGCCGTCATCGTCACCAACCCCGAGGTCTCCTCGGTCCGGGATTCCGACCGCATCATCGGCATGCTCGATTCCAAGACGGTGAAGGCCGAGACCGGCGAGCGCGTCGAAAAGCACATCCTGATCGCGCGCTACGACGCGGGACGCGCCGCGCGCGGCGAGATGCTCAACATCGAGGACGTGCTGGAGATCCTGGCGACGCCGTTGCTCGGCATCATCCCCGAGAGCCAGGATATCCTGCGCGGCTCCAATATCGGCTGCCCCGTCACCCTCAACAGCCCGACCAGCGCTGCGGCGCGCGCCTATACCGACGCGACAAGGCGGCTGCTCGGCGAAACGGTGCCGATGCTGGTGCCCACGGAGCGCAAGGGGCTGATCAACATGCTACTCGGACGGAGGGCTGCATGAGCCTGCTGCGTCTGTTCTCGTCCAACCGCAATCCGTCTGCGGCTGTCGCGCGCGAGCGGCTGCAGATCTTGCTGGCGCATGAGCGTAGCGAGCTCGGCCAGTCCGATTTGGTGGTGCGGCTGCGCGAAGAAATTCTCGCGGTGATCTCGCGGCATGTTACCCTCGATCCCGACAAGGTCGTGGTCAAGATGGACAGGGGAAAGCATGTCTCGACGCTGGAGGTGGACATCGAACTGCCGAACGAGCCCATGGCTCGCGCAAGCTGATCTTGGGCTCGCGCAAGCTGATCTTGGGCTCGCGCGAGCTGATTTCGGGCTCGCGCAAGCCGGTCCCGGCTCCGCGCAAGGTGAACCTGCATTGCTCGCGGCGGCCTGATCGATGGAAGCCATTTTTCGCGTCGAGGACGACCGCGTCCTCGTCGGCCCGAACGCCGCCGGCCCGTGGGATCCGCGCATGCAGCACGGCGCCGCGCCGGCGTCGCTTGCGGTGTGGGCGGCCGAGCGCATCGCCACGCCGTCGGAGATGCGGATTGCGCGCGTCACCATCGATCTGATGCGCCCGGTGCCGCTGGCGCCGCTCACCGTCGAGACCGAGGTGCTGCGCCAGGGACGGAAAATCCAGCTCTGCGCGGTCAGGCTGAAGGCCGACGGCGTGCTGGTGGTGGCCGCGACCGTGCTGAAGGTGAGAGCAACGGCGCTGCCGCTGCCCGCTGATCTGCCGGAGGAAAAGGTCACGCTGCCGGGGCCCGAGGAGGCGCCGGAAGACCCGGCAAGGTTCTCCAACAGCCCCTTCGTCACCGGCATGTCGCTGCGCTCGGCGCGCGGCAGGTTCGGCGTGCCGGGACCCGGCGCGATCTGGTATCGCGTCGACCGGCCGCTGGTGGAGGGATCCCCCGTCTCGCAGGCGATGCGGGCGGTTGCCGCCGCCGATTTCGCCAACGGCACCTCCGCCGCCCTCGATTTCCGGCACTGGACCTTCCTCAATGCCGACCTCACCGTGAACATGGCCCGCGAGCCCGTTGGCGAATGGATCTTGCTGGACGGCGAATCCTGGATCGGCCCCGACGGCGCCGGGCTTGCGATGATGCGCTTGGCGGATGCGCGCGGCTATTTCGGCCGCGCCGTGCAGAGCCTGGTGATCGAGAAGCGGTGAGTGCTTGCTCCCCTTACCTCGCCCCGCGCGCGGGGAGAGGTCGGATCGCATCGAAAGATGCGATCCGGGTGAGGGGGACTCTCCGCATGCTCCTCCGCTTTCGTATGCGCGGAGAGAGCCCCTCTCCCCGTGAAGGACGGGGAGAGGGAAGCCAGCCTCTGCCTCGCGCCCGCGCGGCCCAAAATCGTGAACGCGCCCGGCCCTTAACCTTAACGCGGCATTAACCAGCGCAGCCCGACAATCCCCGCGTCACCCGAGAGGCCCGTGGTTCGGGCGCGGGGGAGGGAAAAGGGGCTGCTCGAATGGCACTCGAGAGGATTTTCGACAAGACGCCGGCGACACTCGATGAGCTCCGGAGGCGGGTGTACTTCGCCCTGCAGCGGCATCCGCTGTGCCGCACGGTCCAGTTCGACGTGGTGTCGACGCCGCGCACGGCGCGCGGCGCCAATTGGACGGTGAGCCTGCGCTCGGTCGAGCCGCGCGCCCTGTTCGAGGCCTCCGATATCGTCGCCGACATCCAGGAAGCCTATGAGCTTGCGCTAGCTGCCTGAATTTCAAGGTTTTTCTGTGCGTTAACCGTATCTCGCGGGTTCCGGCCACGGCCGCAAGCATGGCCCGTTTAGGCCTTAATTAACGCTCAGTGTTTCGCAAATTGTCTGAATTCGAGCCGACCGGGACGGAGAGTTGCTTGACCAAGTCGATCACATTCCTGGCGCTGGCCTGCCTGCTTGTCGCGGGGTCTGCCGTTGCCAGCATTCTCACCCGTGAAAGCATTCCGGCCGCCGGCGTCGCGGCCTCGCTGTCCGACCTCAAAGGGACCGTGGTGTCCAACCGCGAGGCCAAGCAGGACAAGCTGATCGTCGCCGTGTCGGTGGAAACGTCCACCGCCGAGGCATCGCCGGCTACTGCGCTGAGCGAGCCGCTGCGGCAAGCCTATGCCTCCTCCAGCGACGCCGATGTCGATGCCGCCAGGGAAGCCGTGAAGGCGATGGCCCCTGTGCAGGCCGCCGCCGTTCCGGCGCCGCCGAAGCCGAAGGTCGCGAGCCATCCGCAGCCGCAGAAGACCTACGCCTTCCTGTCGGACGTGCAGATCGCCGGCATCAAGGACCGGCTGCATCTGACCTCGGACCAGGAATATTACTGGCCCGGCATCGAGCAGGCGCTGCGCGGCATCGCCCGCAAGATCCAGGCGGCGCGGCTGTCGAACCCGAATGCCAATGCCGGCACGATCGATCCGGATTCCGAGGAAGTGCAGCGATTGAAGTCGGCCGCGATGCCGCTTCTGTTCCAGCTGCGCGAGGACCAGAAGGAAGAAGTGCGCAAGCTCGCCCGCGTCATCGGGCTGGAGAAGGTCGCCTCGGCGATCTGAGGCTTTTCAAACATCCCAACCGCACGCCAACCCGCGGCTCGCTTGCTGACCCGCGGGTCGGCGGCTTTGCGGCCATCCTCAGCCGCAGGTCTCAGCCGCAGCTCTCAGCCACCATGGGCTTCGACGACCTCGCGACAAGGCGTGGGAAGCTTCGCCTTGTTCTGGGCGAGGCAGGCGCGCATCTCGGGCGGCTGGCCGATGAACCGCGCGCAGAGGGTTTGGGCATCGGCACGGCAGGCCATCTTCTCCTGCATCGAGGGAGCAGAATCCGCCATCGCCTGCGAAGCGCCCGCGACCAGAAGCGCGAGCGCAAGCAGCGTGGAGGAGCGATTGATCGGCTTGGTCTGGATCGACTTGGTCATGACATCACCTTTTTGCGTCAGGGGTTGGTGTTGAAAGTGACCAGAACCTCGTCGAAGTGCGGCGCGCTGGCCATGCCATGATCATGGGAGGCGGTGTCCCGGGCGGCAGGTTCGCCGGCCTCGATTTCGGCAATTATCCCTAGACATCAATGAGATGGGCGCCGGCCGAAATCCCGCCTCCGGCTGCAAAAATCCGCCAGGACCACCGCCATCCGCCATCCCCCATCTTCATGGGATGTTGGGGACGAGCGCTTGGGCGCATGTATCGCCGCGTCGGTTGCGACGGCCACAGGGCCGCTTCGTGAGAAGCCGGCAAACAGATCAAAGGAGAGATACCATGTCCAAGTCCACATCCCTCAAGTCGAAATCGCTTGCTTCGAAAACCCTGAGTGCCGCTGTCGCTGCTGTCTTCATGTCGATTGCGGCGGCCTCGCTCGCCGCCACGCCCGCGAATGCGGCGGCCGTGTACTGCAAGACGGCGGGCGTGCCGCAGGGCTGCATCGTCGCTCCGACGCCGGCGCCTGTGGTCGTCGCCCCGGTCGCCGCTGCCGGCGTGGCGCGGGTCGGTTACTATGGCCGCTATTATGGTGGGCCGGTCGCCGTCGGCCATGTCGGCTACACCCGCGTCACCCCCTATGGTGTGCGCCATGTCGGCTACACCCGCGTGTGGCGTTAACGGATATCGCCGTCCGGGAAGCGGTGAGGCAAGGTCAGCCTCACCCGCGTCCCGGTCGCGCTGGAGACCACCTCGCAAGTCGCCCCGCAGCGCGCGGCGCGGGTCTGCATGTTGCGCAGGCCGCGCCCCGCTGCCCGGTCGTTTCCGCTACCCTCGGCCGCAGGCGCAAACCCCTTGCCGTCGTCGCGCACGGTGATCGAGCCGTAAGGGCCGGTGGCATCGTTGAGCGTCGCGATCCGCACCGTGATGGTCCTGGCGCCCGCATGCTTGACCGCATTGGTCACGGCTTCATCGAGCAGCCGCACGATCTGGATCACATGCGAGGGCCGCAGCTCCGGATGCACCGGCAGGCCCGGCGGCGTGATCTGCCAGTTCAGCGCGATGCCGTGCGGGCGCAGCTGCGCGGCGACGCGGTCGCGCCAGGAGCCGAGCGCGAGCATCAGATCGCCGCCGATATCGTCCATGGAATCGATCACCAGGCGCAGATCCTTCAACGCCGCGCGCGCGGCGTCGCCGATGCCGCCGGTGTCCTCGCCGCGTTCGGAGAGCGCGACGATGCTGACGAGCTGGCCGCCGAGCCCGTCATGCAGGTCGCGCATCAGCCGCGTCCGCTCGCGCGCGAGCTCGGCGGCGCGCGCCTGCTCCTGCTCGCGGGCGAAGGCGGCGCGCAATTTCTCCTCGGCCTCGCGCAGCTGGATGACGAGATGCGCGGCAAAGCCGTCGACGCGGTTGAGCGCGCCGGCAAAGCGCCAGGTGAGCCCGGCGCCGATCGCGATCAACAGCACCGAGTAGGACAGGCGGCTGAAGAAGATGCGCCGGTCGGGCAGGATCTGCGCGACCTCCAGCAGGTCATGCGCGAGGCAGGTGATGACGATGGTGACGGCACAGCCGAGCAGCAGGCTCGGGACATCCTGCCTGCGCAGCTCCGACCAGGCGACCACGGCGGCGAGCAGCAGGAGATTGATGCCGATCGCGGGGATGCCGAGCACCATGAACACCGTGCGGAGCAGTTGCGGCGTTCCGAGCAGTCCGGCCAGCATCACGAGCACGCCCGGCACGAAGACCAGCGCGGCATGGCGCGGCCATCTGCGGGTGAAGAACAGGATCGCAAAGGCCAGCACGAAGCCGCTCTCGAGCGGGGCCGAGGCGATCAGCGTGGCGTTGAGCTCGGGGTGCCTGGGCTGGTCCACGACCGTGACCAGGAATGTCTGCATCGCTCCCAGCGCCATCGCGCCGGCGAGCATGCCGTAGGCGATCTCATGGCGCCGCACGGCCCAAAGCACGACCAGGATCACCGCCAGGATGCCCTGCCATGCCGAGAATACGGTCGGCAGCGTGACGAACCAGAGCGTCCGCTGTTCGAAATAGGGGCGGAGCACGTCATCGGGGCCGACAAACGGCCGATCCAGAAAACCCGAGATCGGACCCCAGACATAGAGCCTGATCGCGAGCTCGTTGGCGCCGTCGTGCAACAGCGAGGCCGGGATGACCGCGATCTCGGGCGTGTCGCGGTCCGGCCGGTTTGCCGAGGGGTCGCGGCGGCTGTCGAGGATCGAGGTGCCGTTGACGATCACCTCGACGCCGTTGGTGAAGCGCGGCAGATAGACCGACCACGCGCCGCCCGCATCGCTGTGCGTCCAGCCGAAGCTGCCGGTGAACATGGCGGGATCATCCATCCCCGACCGCGACGGCACGAAAGCGGGCAGCATCACCTCGCGCGTGGCGCCGCGGTCGTGAAGCGTGAATACGGTCAGGAGATAGCGCGCGGGCGGCTCGGGCAAGGGATGGCGCAGCGCGAGAATGCAGAGCGCCGCGATGATGATCTGAAGCAGGACATATTGGGCAATGCGGGAGACGACTATCCGCGGGCGCGAGACCGGTGCTGCGCTCAGCGGTTTCGCCTCGTCCGTCACAGCTTGATCAGGCCCTGCTGCAGCGCCTCGAACACGGCCTCGCCACGCGTGTGCACCTCGAGCTTGCGATAGATGCTCTTGATGTGGCCGGGCACGGTCTGCCGGGACATGCCGAGATGGCTTGCGATCTCGGCATAGCTGAAGCCCTTGGCGATGCCCCAGAGGATGTCGATCTCGCGCGGCGTCAGCTTGGCGGTGTTGAGCTGCGGCCCCGGCGGCGGCTCGGCCGCGCTTTGCGTGCGGCGCACGATGAAGCGGGCGATGGAGGCGGAGATCGGCGAATGCCCGGCGACGAGCTCGCGCACGGTCGCGGCGATATCGGTCGGGAAGGCGTCCTTGAGGATATAGCCGGTGGCCCCGACGGTGATGGCACTGATCACGCTCTCCTCGTCGCCGAGGATCGAGATCACCATGATCTCGGTGTCGGGCAGGCGCGCGCGGGTCTCACGGATCAGCTCGATGCCGTGGCCGTCGGGCAATTGCAGGTCGGTGAGCAGCACGCGGGGTCGGCGCGACTCGAGGCTCGCGCGCGCCTCGGCCAGCGTCATGGCGGCGACGACATCGAAGCCCGCCTTCTCCAGCGCGTCCTTCAGCCGCCAGTTGGTCGGCGGATCGTCCTCGACCAGAAGGATCGAGATGTCCTTGGCTTGTATGTCTTCGGCCGGTGACGTCATCGCAAGAGCCCCGCCCACGTTGAGCCGCGAAGTTCCGCTTCAGCTTAGCCCGCGCGGCGTAGTTTGCTACCCCATATTCATGGGGATTTTCCCGTGAGGCGCGCCGCTGCGCCGGCAGGCCGAATGATCGAAGCAGGCAAGGTTGGGCGTCGCGCGTGCACGGCGCGCGACGTCACCTGGAAGCGGCAGTGAACACCGGCAATGCGGCCTGGCGCGACGGCTCGCGGGTCGCAGCAAGGTTGAGCAGTTCCGGTTGCGTTGTCCCGGAACATCGCCAACGTTCGCACGTTTGCCCGCAAGAAAGAGGAGGCGGGTGATGCGCGCTTCGACGGCTTTTTTTGTCGGCATTGGAACCGTTGGTCTTGCGATCACGGGAGGCCTGGGCGGCGGGCTGCTCATCGGCAACATGATGAGCCCCTCCCCGCCGAAGCACGTCGCCGCAGCTGCAAAAACCGAAGCCGCGAAGCCCGCTCTTCCAGCTGCGCAGGCCGGGCAACCAAGCCCGGCGCAGCCGATGTCACCGGCGAGCGCGCTGCCCTATACGGCAGCGACACTTGCCTTCACCGACCCGTCGATCAATGGACAAGTGACGCAGGCCGATCACGCGGTCGACGGCGGTTCCGCGGCGCCGCCTCCTGCCGTCGCGGCAGCGGCGCCGAGCCAGCAATCCGCAAAGCCGGTGGATCACCCGGCGCCACGCCAGACGGTACAGGAGACGCAACAAACTCCGTCTGCGAAGCCGCCATCAGCGCCGGAGGACGCCTACGCCAAGGCGCGCGACGCCGACCTGAAGCATGCGGCAGAGAGGCGGCGCGCCGAACCGGCCCAGCGCTGGGTTGGGCGCCACGGCTATGATCGGGGCCAGGATCAAGCCGAAGATCAAAATCAGAAGCCGAACAGGAACGCCGACCAGCAGGCGCGCGACGATCGCAACATCGACCGCAGCAGTGGCTCAGCGAATCGCGGGTACGGCTATTCCGACCGCGCCTATCGTGATGACGGTCGTGGCCGATATCGCGACGCCGAGCGCGACGACGATGATCGCCGGCCGCGTTATTTCGTCGATGAAGGGCCGCGCGTCGGCTTCCCGCGCTTCGAACTGTTCGGGCCCGACGACTGAGCGCGGCGCCATGCCGGCCTGCTCGACCATTGGCGCCGTTGCGATCGACCACGACAGCGCCGCCCGCAATTGACGCCCCCTATAATTGCCGGCCTCCCGCGGATGGAGGCCGCGCGGCGAAACCCATCGCCTTGGGGCGATGATTGCGATGGGTTCGCCGGTGGCCAGCTCACATCGCACCGCCGGTGCGGAGTTCGCTGCTGACTAGCAGGGCGGATACGGCGCGTACCCGCAAGTCCTGTGGTAGCCATATGCACCATAGGCCGCGGCCCCCGCGGCTGCCGCGCCGTAATAGGCGCGCCGGTGCACTCTGCGGTTCACGCCTGCTACGCTCCCCGGCGTAAGCGGGCGTCCGACTCTCGCCTCAGCACGATCCAGCGATATGGATGGCACGTTCGCCGGCGCGTAATGCGGCGACAGTGGAGCTACGACGAAGAGCAGAACGGTCGCGATCAGTCCAAGACGCTTGCCATTCCCAGTCATGGTGTTCACTCCCTCTCGATTAGCCTACCCACGTTGAACGCTGCGCCTGTGCCAAGCGAGGAGCATTGCGCCAGATCAAGCGGTTCGCGAAGGAGAACAGGAGCAGGGCGCGTAATCCGCCGGCCGGATCATCTTGCAAATCCAGCAATCGGCTCAAGCGGTTGAAGCATCTCCGCCACGCCTGGTGAAAGCGCCAGCCGCCAGAGGCAGCGGCTTTATGTGAAGCGATGCCGTCTCGAACCGACAGGAACTCTCCGGCACCTGGCCGTCGTCTTGGCTCCCGTCGTTAACCGCTCGTTAACCATATCGGGTTCAGGCTTGCAGCTGGAAATGCGGCAGAACCGGACGCCGGGCCGGCAGTCGCAAGAAGGGGCCGGCGGCGTAGCGCCCGCCGGCCTTTTCCCGGGCACGGTTGGTCGAATTGAACGCAACTGTCCCCGTTATTCTTGGCGGTTGAAATTGGCGGTTGAAAATCGCTGGACCGACAATCGCGACGGAGTGCTATCGTTTTCAAGCCAGCAATCCTGGAGGAGGGTCCCATGTTGGACACGATCCTTGATATGGTGATGGTGTTTGATGCCGTGTGCTTCACGCTCTTGATAGCCGACGAAATTCGATGGTCGCTATCGCGTCTCCGGCGGTGAGCCGCTGAACGATGTCAGTGCGGGCCGGTTTGCTGGCGAATTCCAAAGCAAGCCGAGGTGTGGCCACAGCGTGCCGCTGCCCGGAAGTTCCATGCGTCGCTGCATACCCAAACGGGCCGCGAGGCGGAACGCTGCGCCGGAAGCGGTTGTTTATTCCCTGCCAAGGAGGGACGACCATGCAACATCATCGGGCGCTCGTGCTGGACGCAGCAACCCTGCGCGAAGAGCTTGCCGCAATCGAAAACCAGATTCAGCTCAATCCAAGGGACATCGATCTCATCAACAGGCACCTGACCTATGCCCGCAAGATTCGCGAGATTGAATATCGCGAGAACGGTTATGTCACGGCGCGTGGCTGATCTTGTGGCTGATCTTGATGTCGGAAGCGGGGCTTGGTCGCGCCGTGCCAGCGCGCACGATTCGCCCGTCGGGCAGATCATTGTCCCGCCTTCTGAAGCCTGGCACCAGCAAAGAAGGATCGGAGCGCGTGCACGTCGAGGCGAATTTCGTCAGGCGGATCAATCCGGTTGATGCATTCAAGATGCGCGGCGCAAAATATTGATGTTTCGTATTTTCGGAAATTGTGATTTCCTCCCGTCATTCCGCGCCGACTCGAGGGGCGTATCGCGATCGTCACGAACGTGGTGCGGAACGCGGTGGACGCGAAGACGCTGACTGACGAGCGGCGCTGATGCGGACGGCGAAATCGTGTGGTCCTGGCGCCCCAAGCATCTGGCGCCAAGTTGCCGACGGTGCGAAGCCGCATCGCGGCGATGACGGTGGCAAACAGGATGGTTCACCGGGGAGAGCGCGTATAAGCCGTAAACCATCGCGCAGGGAAGGCCGGAGTGTCTCCGCCTGTACCTGTGGTCACGCGCCCTTTGCGCACATTTTCTGGCGCGAGGGCCCCGGGTGCAGCGGCCACCCGGCCTTCCCTGCTCCCTCGCGTCCGGCGAGGGCGGTGACGAGGCAAAGCTCGGGCGCGAATGCGCCGCGAGGAGGAAAGCTCATGTCCAGCGCTGACGGGGCGCAGTGTCCGGAAAATGCATCGAAAGATGTCCACGATGGCAGGGAGAGGCTGGTCGTTAAACGCCTTTTCCGGAATCCGAACAATTTGACTCATCTCCGAACCAGCTCGTGCTCATAATCTTCACCCGGCGCTGGTAGCTGAGATTGCCGCGCTCTCGGCGTCTCGCCTCGAGAGCGCAACCGCTGAAGAGACCAAGAACAATGACAATGCTCCATTCGCTGATCCACGACGTCCAGGATGCCCCCGGCTCCGGATCGACCAGGCGGCAGCTTCGGGCGCTCAAGCGGATCACCGATCTGTTTCTCGCGGGTTCCGCGAGCTATTCGAAACGGCAGGTCGAGCTGTTCGACGAGGTGTTCAAGGTCCTGGTCGAGGCGATCGAACTGCAGACCCGCATCAAGCTCGCTCACCGCCTGGCCACCGACCCCGCTGCGCCGGCCGTGCTGGTCCGCGCCGTTGCCGCGAACGATGACATTGCCGTCGCGGGGCCCGTGCTCAGGGAATCCCCTGTTCTCACCGAGCCGGACCTGGTCGCAAGCGCGAGCAAGCAGAGCCAGAACCACTTGCTGGCGATCGCCCAGCGTGAGGCGGTCAGCGAGGTGATCACCGATATCCTGATCGAACGCGGCGAGCAGCAGGTCGTGCATGCGGTCGCCAAGAACGCAGGCGCGCAGATTTCCGATGACGGCTTCTCGGAGCTCGTGATGCGCGCCGGCGCCGACGTCGAGCTTGCGCTGCATGTCGGCACGCGCCGCGACATTCCGCGCCACCATTTCCTGAAACTGCTGGACACCGCCTCGGCATCGGTGTGCGGCCGGCTGGTCGCGGCCAATCCGACGCTCGCCGAGGTGGTGCAGGAGACGGTGACCGAGGTGATCGACGACATCAACGGCGAGGTGCGCCGGCACTCTCCCGCACACACCAAGGCCAGGTTCCGGATCAGGCGGCTGTCCGAATGGAAGGAGCTGCGGGAGGTCGACGTCCACGCCGGCGCCCGCGCGCAGGATTTCGAGAAGACGGTGACGGCGCTTGCGGCACTCGCCGGCTGCGGCATCGAGGTCGCCGAGCGCGCGGTGCTCAACGAAAATCCAGGCGCGGTGCAGATCATCGCCAAGGCCGCCGGCTGCTCCTGGGCGACGGCGAAGGCGCTGCTCTTGATGACGGTCGCCGAGCGCAAGATGTCGAAAATGGATCTCGAGCGCGCGCGTGAGAATTTCGAGCAGCTGGAACGGCGCACCGCCCAGCGCGTGCTGGAGTTCTACGAGGCGCGCCGGCAGACCTTCACCAATGCCGGCGCCACCATCACGTCGGGCGAAGCCGCCAGGCTGGAAGCGATGATGGGATAGAAGCGACGCCTGCGCTGGTTATTACCTGGTATCATGCGACCGGAATTCACGGCATTGCGACTGTAGACGCCGAGGGTCGCCTTCCGAGTTGCTTCGGTCTCCCCGAGCGCCTTGTACTGGCTTTCGCGTTTCAAGCCGGCCTTCTTCGCAATACCACCCATACCGCGTGCACATGCAACGAGACCAAGCGCGTTGCACGAAATCCGCGTCACCGCATTCGGGCGCCGCCGCAATATCTGCAAATGCCTTCCTCGGTGTCGAGATAGTTGGCGGCATCGAAGCTCGTTGTCACGGGCATCACCATGTCTCCGCCGGCTTCTGAGCCCGTTAATATCCTTCGGTTGCGCGCTTGTCGCCACTACACAACAGGATCACAATCTGTGCTCCGCGATGCACATAGTAAATCCCGTAAGCCGGCCCATAGTCGATACGCATCTCGAAGATGCTGTGACCGACGCTTGTTGTCGCCAGGATTTCCCGTCTCCAGGCGGCGAGTTCGCCGGCGTCGGCTGTCGAGCGGCTTCGGGTTGTAGCGACAAGCACCGGGACAAGCGATATCCCGTCCGCGTCGACCCTCGCGACCGGCACCAATTCGCCCCTGCGCCAGTCGACCACTGCACCCGCTGAAAAAGATCGCGGAAGCCAAGGCCGCTGTAGTCTGCAAACGAATCCTGTAGATCAGGACAATCACCCGCGCCCCCAACCCGCCGCAGCATATCACCCGATTTGATGTCGCTCAATTTTGCGGCCACCGATGCAGCAAGCCTCAAAGTGCGGTGATGGTCGCATATGATGAGTGACACGGAGGACGTCGACGAAAATGCTGAGTTTTTTGCGCGGTCGCGATGGTGAAGATGCGAGGCAATCGAGCTCGCGCTACTCTTACAACAAAAGCGTTGCTGCTCATGGGCGAGGATGTTAGCCTGACGTTGCATCGCGACGAGTGAGCCATTGAAGAAATGAGCCAGTCGATGTCCCTCCGACCAGCCTCGATGACGTGGTCGTCATGCGCTCGCTTCGTCTTCTTCCTTGGCGTCTGGCTGATGATTGCGGGCTGGAAGGAAGAGGATCTTCCGGTCGGCGTGGTGGCCGCCGCGCTCGCGCTGTGGATCAGCCTGGTGCTGTTGCCGCCGATCGCGCTCCATCTGCATCTTGCTCCACTCGCCCGACTCAATCTTCGCTTCCTGAGCCGCTCGTTCGTTGCGGGCATCGATGTCGCCCGGCGTGCGCTCCTGCCGCGCCTTGATTTGCGTCCCGGATTCATTGCCGTCCCCTTTGCCTTGCCGCCCGGCGTCGCCCGCAACGCGTTCCTCGTCTACCAGAGCCTTCAGCCCGGAACCGCGCCCACAAGCGCGGAAGGCGAAGTGCTTCAGGTGCACTGCCTCGACATCACTCAGCCGGTAGCGGCCGCCATTGCAGCGGATGACGCCTTGTTCAAGAGGGCGATCGGCCATGAGTGAATTGCTTCTCGCAGCTGCGGGCCTGATCGTGTTCACGGTCGCCATCGGACTTGCGCGCATTCTGCGCGGGTCGGACGACGTGGAAAGGTTGATGGCGGTCCAGCTCCTCGGCACCGGCGGCATCGCCGCGCTGCTGCTGATTGCCGATGCGACCCATGTCCCCGGCGTCGAGGATGTCGCACTCGGTCTCGCCTTGCTCGCCGCGTTCGCCACCATTGCTTTTGTCAATCTCATCGACGCGGAACAAGGGGACAGCGGGGCGTGATCGCGTTGCTCGATCTTTTTTGTATTGCGGCCATCAGCGCCGGGACGTTTTTCTTTTTCGCAGGCACGGTTGGCCTGCTGCGCTTTCCGGACTCGCTGACCCGTCTGCATGCGTTGACCAAGGCCGACAATCTCGGCCTCGGTCTGATCGCCCTCGGCCTGATCCCGCGCGCCGACAGCGCGCTTTCAGCGCTCAAGCTGGTCGTCATCTGGGTCCTTGTTCTGCTCTCCGGCGCTTCGAGCGCACAATTGATCGGCCGCGCGCTGCGGCGAGGTCGCAAATGAGTCTTCTCAGCTGTCTTGACGTCGGTCTCGCTCTTCTGATCGTCGGTGTCGCTGTCTCGGTCATCGCCGCGCGAGACCTGTTCGCCTCGGTCGTCGGCTACGTGGCCTACGGGCTGTTGCTTGCCCTGGTCTGGATCCGCCTGTATGCGCCAGACGTCGCCTTGACCGAGGCGGCGGTCGGCGGCGGAGTGACTGGGGTCCTGCTGATTACCGCGGGAAAAAGGCTTGCAGCAATCGGGAGTGCCGCTCCGGAGCCGCAGCCCGGGCTCGCCTTCAGGCTCCTCATCGGCGTGCTTGCCGCACTCGTCGCCGGCGCCTTGGGCGCCGTCATCATGATGCTCCCCGATCCGCCCCCCTCGCTTGCGCCGCAAGCTGCCGCCGCTGCCGACGGTGCCGGCGCCGGGCTCGGTAACCCCATCACAGCGGTACTGATTTCCTATCGGTCCTTCGACACGATGCTCGAGAAGATCGTGCTGATCCTCGCCGTGATCGGGGTGTGGTCGGTGGGCGCCGACAAGGCGTGGGGCGACACGCCGGCCCCGTTCCGCCGCCCCAAACCCTATGCGTCCATGGTCTTTCTCGCCCAGATGCTGGCGCCCATCGGCGCGGTCATTGGCATTCATATTTTCTGGGTCGGCGCCAACGCGCCAGGCGGTGCCTTTCAGGGCGGAGCGTTGCTTGCAGCCATGTGGATGGTCACCATGATGGCGCGGCTGGCGGAGCCACCCCGCATTGACGCGCAATGGCTTCGTCTGGCCTTGATCGCCGGACCGGCCGTGTTCCTCATTGCCGGCCTCGCCGGCGAGCTTGTGGCGGGAAGCTTCTTTGCCTATCCGCCCGGCCTCGCTAAGCCGATCATTCTGCTCATCGAGGCGTTCATGCTGGTGTCGATCACGGCGGCCTTGCCGATGCTCGTTGCCGGTCCGCCGAGCGAGAGATCTGAACCATGAACCCCTCGGTTCTCGCGGGATTGGTCGGCGCGGCTCTGGTCGGTCTTGGGCTCTATGGCCTCATTATCCACCCGCATCCCCTGCGCAAGCTGCTCGCCTTCAACCTGATTGGTAGCGGTGTGTTCCTGGTTTTCGGAATCGTCGCGCGGCGCGGCGCGGCGGCCGGCTTTGCCTTCGACCCGGTGCCGCAAGCCATGGTCATTACCGGAATTGTCGTTGCCTTCGCCGCCAGCGCCGTCGCAGTCGCACTCATCCTGCGGCTTGCTGCGGAGACCAGCCGTGTCACGTTGGACCCCGAGGCTTGGACCGGGCCCGGTGGCGGGGACGCCAAGTGATGGCGGAAGCGGGGGCGGTCACGCCGGGCGGCTACCTGCTCGTTCTCGCGATTCTGCTACCGCTTGCCGGAATCCTCCTCTCATTCATGATCGGAGGCCGTCATGCCGAACGCGTCGCCCTAGGCTCGACGCCATTCGGGTTTGCGCTGGCTTGCGCAATCGCATTCCATGTCGCGCGGGCGGGCAAACCGATCGTCTATACAATCGGCGGACTGCCGCCACCACTTGGCATCGACCTGCGGGCCGACGGCGTTTCGGCGGTGATGCTGATCGCAGCGGCCGTGATCGTGACGGCCGCCGCATTCTATGCCCGCGCGAAATTCATCACGCCCGACGGCGTCCGCGAAAGCAGAAGTGCGCTGACCTTCTGGATCATGCTTCAGGCGATCTGGGCCGCGCTGACCATCATTTTCGTCGGCGGCGATCTGTTCAACCTTTACGTCGCCCTGGAGCTGCTCACCTTCGCTGCGGTGCCTCTCGTTTGTATCGACGGCCGCCCGGAGACGCTCGCCGCCGCCTTGCGCTATTTGCTCTTCGCGCTGTTCGGATCGATTTCCTATCTGCTGGGCGTTGCCCTGTTCTACGGCGCCCACGGGACCCTCGACATTTCGCTTCTTGCGCAAAGAGTTCAGGCGACGCCCGTGGTTTGGACGGCGGCCGCCCTGATGACCGCTGGCCTGCTTGCCAAGACAGCTCTTTTTCCGCTGCACCTCTGGCTGCCGCCCGCTCACGCCAACGCGCCGGCGGCCGCGAGCGCCGTGCTTTCTGGCCTGGTTGTCAAAGGCTCGTTCTTTCTTGTGCTGCGGCTGTGGTTTTGCGTTCTTCCCACCCTTTCGATGGACAAGGTGGCGGCAGTTCTCGGCGGTCTCGGCTCGGCGGCTATCATCATGGGCAGCATCATGGCGCTGCGTCAGGCGCGGCTGAAACTGTTGATCGCCTATTCGACCGTCGCCCAGATCGGCTACCTTTTCCTCGTGTTTCCGCTCGCAGCAGGCGCACACAGCTGGAGCGCGATCGGCTGGAGCGCTGGCCTGATGCAGGTGCTCGCCCATGCCTTCGCCAAGGCAGCGATGTTCTTCTCGGCGGGCGTGATGGCCGAAGCGCTGGGCCATGACCAGATCGCTAGACTTGGCGGCGCGGCGCGTGTGCTGCCTGTGACCTTCCTGACCATCGCCCTCGGGGGATTGTCGCTGATGGGCTTGCCGCCAAGCGGCGGCTTCAGCGCCAAATGGCTGATGCTCCAGGCGTCCATCGCATCGGGCCAATGGTTCTGGACGCTTCCTGTCCTCGCCGGCGGCCTGCTTGCGGCCGGCTACGTCTATCGCGTTCTTGCGCCGGCTCTGTCCGATGGACAAGCTTCGCTCGAATCGCCGCCGAAGCGCAGTCAGGAGGCGATCGCGCTTGTTTTGACAATGATTGCCCTTGCGCTCGGCTTCGCGCCACAGGCTTTCTTTGACTTTCTCGAAATCGGCCGTCCGATGGCGGCTGCCCTGCCATGACCGATTTTTCCTGCACCCTGCTTGTTGCGAGTCTGGCCCTGCCGCTGGCATTCTTGTGCGCCTGCTTTGCCAGGCGCTGGCGGCGGCATGCCCTGGCCTTGCAATGGCTTGCCCCGATACCCGGTCTTGCGACGGGGATCATCGGCTTGAACCGCGCGCCGATCAGCTGCGACCTGCCAGTCCTGGGCTTCAGCCTTCGCCTCGATCCGTCCGGCGCACTGCTGCTCGCTGTCGCGGCGCTGCTTTGGATCACCGTCGGCGCCGCCCTTTGGCGCGATCGCCAGCCCGACCACCGTTTTGGCGTTTGCTGGCTTCTGACCATGACCGGCAGCATCGGTGTCTTCATCGCCGGTGATCTCGTCTCCTTTTATCTCGTTTATGCGCTGGTCAGCATTCCGGCCTATGGCCTGTTCGCGTTTTCTGACGATGCCGAGCACAAACGCGCAGGCGCGGTGTATATGGCGTTCACGATTCTCGGAGAGGCGCTCCTGCTGCTGGCCTTCGCAATGCTCGTGGCAGGTGAGCCGCATCGAAGCGGGCGGATTGTGGATGTGATGAATGCACTGCCAGCTTCATCCTGGCGAGATCCGGCCCTGGGGCTGATCATTGCCGGCTTCGGCATGAAGATCGGCATGATCCCATTCAATGGCTGGATGCCGCTTACCTATAATGCCGCGCCGATTCCCGCCGCCGCGGTGTTGAGCGGCGCGGGCGTCAAGGCCGGCGTGATCGGGCTGATCCGCTTCCTGCCGCTGGGTGTCCCGCTGGAAACCTGGGGCGGCGCTTTGGCGGCCATTGGCTTCTTTTCGGCCTTTTACGGCGTCGCCTTCGGCCTGGCCCAGCGCAACCCCAAGTTCATTCTGGCCTATTCCAGCATTAGCCAGATGGGAGTCATCACCGCCGCGCTCGGCATGGCACTTGTCAATGGACATGCCGAAGCTTCACTCAACGTCGCCTTTTATGGTGCCAACCACCTGCTGGTGAAAGCCACGCTGTTCCTCGCGATTGGCGCGCTGGCCGTGCGCGGCGCAAGACCTTCGCATGCGTCGCTTATTGTGACCGCTGTACTCGCCTTCAGCCTTGCGGGCCTGCCGTTTACCGGCGGCGCGTTGGCCAAGCTTGCGTTGAAGGCGGAATTCACCGGCGGAGCAGCTGCGGTTCTCGCTACGGTTTCTTCAATCGGTACCGCGCTGTTGATGACCCATTTCCTGATCTGCCTCGCTGTGCCGCTGCCCGGCGCCGCCCAGGAGTGCTCCCGCGGCCTTGTCCGTTTCTGGATCGCTGTTGCGCTCGGCGCGATCCTGCTGCCGTGGGCGTTTTATCCGGCCGTCGACGATGTTTCAAATGCGCTGAGCCTCGGCAAGCTGCTTGACGGGCTGTGGCCTGTGGCGGTCGGTGCGGGCCTCGCCTTCATGCTGCGACGGCTCGACTTGTCCTTGCCCGAGGTGCCGGCGGGCGACAGCATCGTCCTGCAGGAGGGCGCTTTCCATCGCCTCGTCAAGCTTGGTCCAGCCTTTGAAACGCTCGACACGCGTCTGCGACAATGGCCGGCGGCGGGCGTGTCGCTGCTTTTGATTATCCTGGCCTTGCTTGCGGCGGGCATCTCAGGAGGCTAGCTGTCGCTTGGGCTCCTTGACGCGGAAGAAAATCACATAGAGCGCCGGCAGGACAATGAGCGTGAGCAAGGTCGCCACGAACAGTCCGCCCATGATCGCGAAGGCCATCGGGCCCCAGAACACGGTCGGCGCTATCGGAATGAAGCCCAGAACGGTCGAAATGGCAGTCAACATGATTGGCCTGAAACGCGAGACCGCGCCCTCGACAATCGCATCCCACACGTCGCGTCCCTGCGCGCGCTCTGCCTCGATCTGCTCGATGAGGATGACCGCATTGCGCGCGATCATGCCCATCAACGCCAGAATTCCCAGAATGGCCACGAAACCGAGAGGCCGGCCGGAAATCAGCAAGGCCGCGACAACACCGATCAATCCCATCGGCACGAGGCTGAGCACCATCGCGAGCCGGCTGAAACTGTGCAGCTGCGCCATCAGGAACAGCAGCATAAGGAAGAGCATTGCCGGGACCATGGCATAGACCGAGGCCTGTGAATTGGCGCTTTCCTCGACCGTGCCGCCCACGGCGATGTGATATCCGGCCGGCAGGCTTGCCCGCAGCTTTTCCACCTCCGGCGCCAGCGAGGCCACCGCGGCTTCCGGGGTCGAGTCGGGGATGATATCGGCCTGCACGGTCAGGGTCGGCACCCGGTCGCGCCGCCAGATCAGCGGAAATTCCTGGTCGAACTCGAAGCGCGCAATCTGGCTCAGGGGGACCGTGCGACCGCTCGGCAACGGCACTTGCAAGGATTGCATGGTGTCAAGCGAGACGCGCTGCTCGTCCTGAGCCCTGGCGATAATGTCGACAAGATAGATATCGTCGCGCAGTTGGGTGATCGATGAGCCGGTCACGACCGAATTCAGGCTGGCCGAAAGCGAGTTCGAACTCAGCCCGAGCAGGCGAGCCTGATCCTGATCGATCACAACGCGCACCTTCCGCGCCGGCTCGATCCAGTCGTAATTGACCCGCCGCAGATTGCCGTTGGAGCCGAGGATCCCGCCGAGCTGCAAGGCGATCGTGCGGACCTCTGTCAGACCAGGGCCGCTGACGCGATATTGGACCGGCCACCCAACGGGCGGTCCGAGCTCGAGCGGCGAAACGCGGGACACGACGCTCGGGAATCCCTCGGCCAGCTTTTTCTCCAGCGTGACCTGCAGCCGCTTGCGCGCAGCAACATCCTTGGCGATGATCACGGCCTGCGCAAAAAAGTCGTTGTTGAGCTGCACGTTCAGCGGAAGATAGAAGCGGATCGCGCCGCGCCCGACATAGGTGCTCCAGCTCGCGACATCCGGATTGTCCTTGAGCAAATTGTCCAGCTTGGTCGCCGCCGTGTCGCTGGCGAAGATCGACGCGTTTTGCGGCAGGGTCAGATCAACCACCAGTTCCGGACGGTCCGAGGCCGGGAAGAATTGCCGGGGCACCAGCGACATGGCCAACAGCGACGTCACGAAACATCCGAGCGTGATTGCAACGGTGATCCAGCTGCGGCGCATCGCCGTCAGCAGAAGCGCGCGGAATGTGCCCATGATCCGGCTCGGCTTCGGGTCTTTTTCCTGCCTGGGAGCCTTGAGCAGCCAGACCCCGAGCAGCGGCGCGAACAGCACCGCAACGAACCAGGATACGATCAGTGCAATCGATACGACGGCAAAGATCGAAAACGTGTACTCACCGGCCGAGGACTTTGCGAAGCCGATTGGCACGAAGCCCGCCGCGGTGACGAACGAGCCGGTCAGCATGGGAAATGCGAGCGAATCATAGGCAAACGTCGCCGCCTTCTCCTTGCTGTCCCCTGCCGCCATGCGGGACGTCATGACATCGACGGTCGTCATCGCGTCGTCGACGAGCAGACCGAGGGCGATGATCAGCGCACCGAGTGAGATACGCTGCAGGTCGATTCCGATAAATTCCATGATCGGAAAGATGATTGCCACCGTCAGCGGGATGGACAACGCGACCACCGCGCCAGGCCGGAATCCAAGGCTGACGATGCTGCAGGCCATGATGATGGCAATGGCCTGCCAGAGCGATTCCATGAATTCGCCGATGGCGTTTTTCACCACCACCGGCTGGTCGGACACCAAACTCACGTCGATGCCGATCGGCAGATCGGCGATGCCGGCATCGACCACCCGCTTTGCATTTTCGCCCAACGCCAGGATGTCGCCGCCGTCACGCATGGCGATGGCAAGGCCGATCGCCGGCTTGCCATTGACCCGGAACAGCGGCTGCGGCGGATCGGACAGCGACCGACGAACCTCGGCGATGTCTCGCAGGCGGATCAGGCGTCCATTCGATGGGAAATTGACATCGAGCAGATCATTCTCGGACTTGAAGGCGCCGGTCACGCGGATCAACAATGTCTCGTCGCCGGTCTGGATCGAACCCGCCGGGATCACGGCGTTCTGCGCCTGCAATGCCGCGATCAGCGCAGCGCGGTCGATGCCGAGGCCCGCAAGCAGGCTGGTCGAGAATTCGACATAGATCTGTTCGTCCTGCGCGCCAAGCAGTTCGATCTTGGAAACGTCCTTAACCTGCAAAAGCTTCGAGCGCATATCCTCGACATAATCGCGCAGCTCGCGATGGCTGAAGCCTTCAGCAGTGAACCCGTAAATCAGGCCGAACGTGTCGCCGAAATCGTCGTTGAAACCGGGACCGACCACACCCTGGGGCAATGTCCGGCGTATGTCGCCGATGTTCTTGCGGACTTGATACCAGATGTCCGGCACTTGCTTGGCGGATGTCGAGCCCTTGAGGTTCACGAAGATCGTCGTGAGGCCCGGACTGGTATAAGAGCGCAGGTAATCCAGGCCCTTCGTTTCCTGAAGCTTGCGCTCGAGACGCTCGGTGAGCTGTGTCAGGGTGTCGTCGAGCGTTGCCCCCGGCCAGGCCGCCTGCACGATCATGGTGCGGAAGGTAAAGGCGGGGTCCTCGTTTCGTCCGAGGCGGTAGTAGGACGACAAGCCGGCGACGACAATCGAGATCATCGCAAAAACGATAAAGGATCGATGTCTCAGCGCCCAGTCCGAAAGATTGGGGCCGATCATGACCGCACTCCCAGCGGCCTGACCTTCTGGCCAGGGTGCAGCGCCTGCACACCCGCCGAGACAACGATCTCGCCGCCGTCGAGACCTCCAGAAAGCACCACGGTCCCGGGATCGAAACGCAAGACCTCGACTGGCTTGAGAGCAACGGTCGAGCTGTCCGGATCGACCACCCAAACCGCCGGTTTCTTGTCTGTGGACGTCAAGGCGCTCGCTGGAAGCGAAATCCCGTGGCCGTGATCGACTTCCACCCGGCCCGATACGGTCGCGCCAAGCCGCATGGCCGGCGGTGGATCATTGACCGTCACGCGGACCCTGAACGTGCGTGTGACAGGATCGGCCTGCGGATCCACCTGCCGCACCCGGCCCTTTGCGGTGACGGCGGGGTCGTCCGTCAGCGCGATGATCACATCAGCGTCCCCGGGGGCCGTGCGCAACACTTGAGCCGGAACATCGAAGACGGCGTCCCAGCCGGCTTCGCGCGCGACCATGAACACCGTCTGCCCCGCCTGCACCACCTCGCCGGATTCCGCCGCGCGGCGCGTGATCGTGCCGCTCAAACCAGCCTTGAGTTGGGTATAGCTGACACGGTCCTCGGCGATTTCGACCTGGGCCTTGGCGTCATCCACCGTCGCCTGAGCCGTGCGAAGGGCCTGCTGGGCCTGGTCGAAATTCGCACGGGTCGTCCAGCCTTGTTGCAGCAGGGTTTCCTGGCGGTCGAAATGATTGGAATCCTGCTCCAGCCGAGCCTTGGCGGCGGCAAGCGCGGCACGCGCGGAGCGAAGCGAGTTCAGCTCGTTCTGCGGATCGAGCTTGGCCACCACCTGGTCCGGCCTGACGCTGTCACCCGCATCTACCGAACGCTCGATGATCCGGCCGCCGATACGGAAGGCGAGAGCGACTTCCTTTTCCGCCTGGATCTGCCCGGTGAGGACGATCGACTGGTTGAGGCCCCCCTTTTCGACGACAACCGTGCGCACGGGACGGGGCGGCGGCGCTTCCTTTGCAACCTCCTGCCTGCAACCACAGAGCATCAGGACGATCGCCGGGGCTGCAACCAGCAGCAGGCGGGACGCGCGTCGCGGAAACGAGGAGGAACTGGATGAAGACAACATTCGAACCTCGGCTTGGCTGCGGGGATGCCAGCGGGAGCTTCAGGACTTACGGTCCCATGGTCAGCACTCCGCCAGAAGAATGTCGAGATCCGCGGTCGAGCGTTTTCCCAAATCCGCGCCATGGGACGTGAGGAACTGCTCCGCCGTGGTCCGGCCCTCGGCCTTGAGCAATTGCAGGAAGGGCAATTCGGCGTTGAGCTTGGAGGAGGCGCCGAACTCGGCCAGCCTGTCCGTGAGGATGCGGTGCGTGCGCATTCCTGCCCAGCGCCGCCCTTCGCCCGTGCCGGGATCGGCAGCCTGACGCAGCAGCGCGATCATGCGCAGCTCCTTCATCAGGGGTGCATTGAAGGAAATCTCATTGAGCCGGTCCAGGATGTCACTTGCCGAACGGGGCGTCTCGCGGCGCTCGCGCGGATTGATCTGGACAAGTATCACGTCACTGGCGTCGCTCTCGCGGACCAGGGGCGAAATGGTCGGATTGCCGGCGTAACCACCGTCCCAGTAGGGCTCGCCATCGATCTCGATGGCCTGAAACATGGTCGGCAGGCAAGCCGAGGCGAGCAACACCTCCGGCGTGATCTCCTTGTTGCGGAACACTCTGCCGCGCCCGGTATGGACATTGGTCGCAGTAATGAACAGCCTGATCGGCGCCTCGCCAAGATGGGTGAAATCGATGCTGTCCTCGAGGATCGAACGGATTGGATTGTGGCCGAAGGGATTGAGATTGTAGGGCGAGACCAGCCGGCTCATCAGGTCCATGATCATGTAGCCGGGGGAAGTATCGAGCGACCAGCGATTCATCAGGCGATCGAACACCGACCGTTGGATGGGACTGAACCGCGCGGAAGCGGCAACTCGCCCCCAATAGGCGTCCAGTGCGTTGCGTGCGCCTTGCGCACCGCCCTGAATATAACCGCTGACCAGAACAGCCGCGTTCATGGCGCCCGCGGACGTGCCGGAAATGGCGTCGATCTTGAGCCAGGGCTCTTCGAGCAGACGGTCTAGCACGCCCCACGTGAACGCGCCGTGAGAGCCGCCGCCCTGCAAGGCGAGATCGATCAGAACCGTCTCGCGCGCGGCTTCGAGTTGATCTGTCATGCCAGCCCGTCTTCCCGAAAACGACCACCTGTCCCGGCAGTATTTCCTGTTATCGCGACAAAAAAAGATGCGCGCTGCTCGCGTCTTGCATGGGCCTCATCGCCCCTCCAGGAACTGTTCGCGAGCGCGGACGCCACCGTCAGTAGGAAACGCGTGCATTTGCATTCATTGTTGCGCCAATGAGCAGCACTAATGCTGTGCCAATGCGTGCAGGACCCTGGCCCAGGAGCGGACGCCGCGACGGAAACTCTCCAGTTCATATTTCTCGTTGGGGCTGTGGATCCGATCATCTTCCAGCGCAAAACCCGCCAGGACCACGTCCATGCCGAGCTTTTGTTTCAGCTCGGCCGTCACCGGGATTGATCCGCCACCACCTATGAATACGGCTGGACGTCCCCACTCGGCCGTCAGCGCATCGCGTGTCCTGGCGAATGCATCGGCTTCGATCGGGAAACGGATCGCGCGCCCGGCGCCGTGCTCGGCGAATTCCACCTTGCAATCGGCCGGCAGGCGTTTCCGCACGAAGTCGCGAAATGCGGTGCGGATAGCATGCGGGTCCTGATCGAAGACAAGACGGAAGGACACCTTGGCCGACGCCATTGAGGGGATGACGGTCTTGAAGCCGGCCCCCTGATAGCCTCCACCCATGCCGTTGATCTCGCAGGTCGGACGAGACCAGATCATTTCCAGCACCGAGCGCCCTTTTTCGCCGGCGGGCACCGAGAGACCGACCGCGCCGAGAAAGGCCGCCGGATCAAAGTTCAATGTGTCCCATTGGGCACGCAACGCCTCCGGCAGCTCCGGAACGCCGTCATAGAAGCCGGGTATGGTCACGCGGCCGTTCGCGTCGTGCAGATCGGAAAGGATGCGCGCAAGTACGCGATTGGGATTGGCCGCGGCGGATCCGTAGAAGCCGGAGTGGAGATCGCGGTCCGCCCCTCGAATCGTCAGCTCTTCGCCGCATAGACCACGCAACATGGTCTGAATGGCGGGCGTTCGCGCGTCCCACATATTGGTGTCGCAGATCAGGCCGACATCGGCACGCAGTTCGTCGGCATGCGTTTCCAGGAAAGGCGGCAGACTGGCGCCGCCCGATTCTTCCTCACCTTCGAGCAGAATGGAGGTTGGGACGGGAAGTTTGCCGGTTACCGCCTTCCATGCCCGACAGGCCTCGATGAAGGTCATGACCTGCCCCTTGTCATCGGAGGCGCCTCGCGCGCGAATTGCGCGCGACCCGTCAGGACGTGTTTCGATGAAAGGTTCAAACGGATCATGATCCCATAGCTCGACGGGATCGACCGGCTGCACATCGTAATGTCCGTAGAACAGCACCGAACGGCCGGACGCACGACGGTCGTGACCGACGACGATGGGAAGCCCCGGCGTCTTGCGCGCGCTGGCCTCGAAGCCGATGCTGCGGAGATCCTGGACGTGCCAATCGGCGCAGGCGCGACATTCCTCGGCATAGGCCGGGTCTGTCGAAATCGAGCGGATACGCAAGAGCGCGAAGAGGCGCTCATAGGCAGCGTCCAGATTTGATTCAATGTTGGCGAGGACGGCGTCGAGATCAGACATAAAGGCCTCCGGAGGAATGATTGCTCGGCCCAAGTCGCTTTTAGTTTCTGTTTCTCAATTGCTACGGCTGCTCTGCCGCAGATATGCGAGCATATCGTCCCTTGAAATTCAAGCAGGTAAGTCGCGCGACCGTTGCGATAAGAAACGAGCAGCTTTCATTCGAGCGTGAAAACGGCTGGCTGTTCGTGAGCAGCCACTAACGGGACGATTCGGACATTTGCCTTTTGAGCTGGAACTCGTGGGTCAGTCTTGATCGCCATGCTGAAGGCGATGCGTCAGTGATTCTGTCATTTGGCCGCTGTAGACGATCAACAAAATACAATAGAGACTGGATAATATACGTTCTATCTAAAATTGATGTCGTTGACGTGATGATCTCGAATGCAGTCCGCGGAGCAGATGAGGTAGGTGCCGGGCCTTGCTGCGCTCGGGCATCTATGGAGATAGACCGCATTGGCCGCATGTCTCGTCGCATAGCCTCCTGATTTGTGGCTTCGGCTTGCAAAGAAATCGGCTACGGTGCTAGCCTTGAAATATAGATTGCTTGATAATTTTCGCGCGGAAGTCGAAAGAGCTGGTTTCAGTATTCGCACACCGCAAGTCCGAGGGGCGCGTCGGACAGGCATTCAAACACTTCCTCGCGCCGAAAGCCGTGATGTGAATCGTGAGTGCACGCGTGGGCATCGAAGACCCCATCCGCTATCAGTACGTATCGACCGGACGTTTACCGGCAGCAGAACATGTCGCAAGGCTCGTGGAAGAGGCTTATCAGCGCTGCAAGTCGAACAAGGACGGAAATAACTCGCAAGTTTATCCTGCATTGGCTGCGGTACCGAGTGATTTGTTTGGTGTTTGCGTCGCCGGAACCAACGGGGAAATCCACGCGGCAGGCGACGCCGAATACGAATTTTCTATTATGAGTGTGTCGAAGCCGTTCGTCTTCGCCGCGGTTTGCCAAGCGGTGGGTCCGGAGCAGGCTCGGCAAAAACTTGGTGCGAATGCCACCGGCCTTCCGTTTAATTCGTTGGCGGCGGTCGAACGCAGCGGCGACGGCCGTACGAATCCGATGGTAAATGCCGGCGCGATCGCAACGACCAGCCTCGCCCCGGGCGCGACCGCCGATGAGAAGTGGGATTTCATCTACGCGGCGCTGTCTCGATTTGCCGGCAGGCCTCTCACACTCAACGAGGAGGTCTATAAGTCTGCGACGCAGACCAACTTCCGCAATCAGAGCATCGCGCGCCTCTTGCAAAGCTTCGATCGCATCTACTGCGATCCTGCCGAGGCAACCGACCTCTACACCCGCCAATGTGCGCTGAATGTCAGCGCCAAGGACCTGGCGGTGATGGGAGCGACGCTGGCCGATGGCGGAGTGAATCCGCTCACCAGGCAGCGGCTCGTCGATCCGGCCGTCTGTCACTATGTGCTGGCCGTGATGACAACCGCCGGACTTTACGAGACATCCGGCGATTGGCTTTACGATGTCGGGCTGCCGGGCAAAAGCGGGATTGGCGGTGGGATCGTGACGGTGTCCCCGGGCAAGGGCGGCCTCGGAACGTTTGCACCCCCGCTCGACGCGGCGGGCAATAGCGTCAAGGGACAGCTGGTTGCGAAGTATCTGTCGCAGCAGCTGGGTATGGATCTGTTCGTCTCGAAGCCTGAAGTCTGACCGCGACCGCTACAAGATCGGACCCGTCATCATGGCCGGTATTGCGATGATGGCGATCAATCCGGCGCAACGGCTTCCGAATTTCCTTCCAGGCGAGGTGCCGGATCCTTCGCTAACAAAGGCGCGGTCCGAAGTACGCCAAGCACATATCGGGTGAAAACTGAAATGACCGCGAGCCTCGGGATTGTCCTCGCCCTGCTTGTTGCCGCTATCGTGATGTTCGCGATCAACAAGCCTCGTCTGGATGCCGTCGCGCTGATCATGCTCGTCGCGTTACCCTTCACGGGCGTGCTGACCATGGGCGAGGCGCTGTCCGGATTCAGCGACCCGAACATCGTCCTGATCGCGGCCCTTTTCGTCATAGGCAATGGCCTGGTGCGCACGGGTGTGGCCCAGCGGCTCGGAGACTGGCTGATTGCCAGGGCCGGGAACAGCGAGATTCGTCTCATCGTGCTGCTCATGCTGGTGGTTTGCGGGCTCGGGGCGACCATGAGCTCCACGGCGGTGACGGCCATCTTCATTCCCGTCGCGCTGCGCATCGCCAAGGCGACCGGCATCAGCCCTGGCAGGCTGATGATGCCGCTCAGCGTCGCGGCACTCATCAGCGGCATGATGACGCTGGTGGCGACCGCCCCGAACCTGGTTGTGAATGGCGAACTGGAGCGCCACGGCGTGCACGGTTTTCACTTTTTCGCCTTCACGCCGTTTGGCGTGCCGGTGCTCCTGCTCGGGATCGTCTATATGTGCTTCGCCCGGCGTTGGCTGCCGGCGTCCGGCGACCTGAAAATGTCCGATCGCGCCAGTTTCTCGGACTGGATTGACGCATACGGGCTCGCGGACCGGGAGAGCCGTCTGCGGATCATGGACGGGTCGCCGCTTGCGGGAAAGAACCTGGAGAACCTGAATCTGCGGAGCACCTCGGGCGCCAACATCGTCGCGATCGAACGCAGTGGAAAGTTCTCCAGCGAAGTTCTCAGGCCGACCGCCAAGACGAAACTGCAATCCGGTGACATCTTGCTGATCGATCGCTCGATGTCGAGCACAGGTATCGATGCGCTTCGAAAGCAGTATGCGCTGGACGAATTGCCGCTCACCGGCGCCTATTTTTCCGACCGATCGCAGGAAATCGGTATGGTCGAGGTCCTCGTGCCGCCGACCTCCGAACTCGTTGGCAAGACGCTCGTCGCGACCGAATTCCGTACCCGGTTTGGGCTCACAGTAATCGGTTTGCGGCGGGGTGGCGGCCCCCACGCCGGCGACCTGCTGGCGGAAGAGCTCCGCATGGGCGACATCCTGCTGCTGATCGGGCCATGGACGGAGATCGAGAGGCTCCGCGGCGACACCTCGAACATGGTCATCATCAACCTGCCGGCCGAAATTGACGAAAGGCTTCCAGCCCCGGGCCGGGCATTGCAGGCGCTCTTGTGCCTCGCGGTTGTCATTGCGCTCATGGTCGGCGGCATCGTCCCGAACGTGCAGGCCGCTCTGATCGGATGCCTTCTGATGGGTGTCCTTGGCTGCATCGATTTCACGAGCGCCTACCGTTCGATCGACTGGAAAACCATCGTATTGATCGTTGGCATGTTGCCGTTTTCCATCGCGCTGGAGCGGACAGGCGGGGTTGATCTCGCCGCCGACGCCCTGAAGGAACTCACCGCAGGCGCCGGCATTCGCTTCGTCCTCACGACACTTTTTGTCATTACCGCAATGCTTGGAATGTTCATTTCCAACACCGCGACCGCGATTTTGATGGCGCCTGTCGCACTTGCCGTGGCGCATGATCTGAATGCCTCGCCCTACCCGTTCGCGATGATCGTGGCGCTGGCGGCCTCGACGGCTTTCATGACGCCGGTGTCCTCGCCGGTAAATACGTTGGTCGTTGCGCCGGGCCGTTACACATTCGGGGATTTCGTGCGTATTGGCGTGCCGTTCGCCATCATCGTTCTGATCGTGTGCGTCATCCTGGTGCCTTGGCTGCTGCCGGCATGATCCGGTGGTCGTCGGCCGCGCCTGGCAAGGGACAACAAATATGACCGAAGGGAGTAAAGCCATGGAAGCAGCGATGTCCAAGACGATGACGCAAAAGATCCTCGACACCGTTGAGCGCGTTGGAAACAGCGTCCCGCATCCGATTGTGATATTCCTGTCCCTCATTGTTCTCGTTTTGGTGATCTCTCATCTTCTTTACATGCTCGGAGCGACGGTCACCTACCAGGTCATCAATCCGGATACGCACAAGATCGAGACCGCAACCACCGCAGCGAACAGCCTGCTGACGGCGGAGGGTGTTCGTCACATCTACACCCGGCTCGTGCCGAATTTCCTGGGTTTCTCCGCGGTCGGCCTGTTGGTCGTCGCCATGGTTGGCGTCGGCGTTGCCGAGGAGGCCGGCCTGGTGAATGCGCTGATCAGAAAGCTCGTAGCTGTCTCTCCGAGCGGGGCACTGGTCTACATCATCGCCTTCGTCGGCATTCTGTCGAGCATCGCCGCCGATGCCGGCTATGTGGTGTTGATCCCCTTGGCGGGCGCCGCTTTCCTGAGTGTCGGCCGGCATCCAATCGCCGGCCTGGCCGTGGGATTTGCGGCGGTCGCCGGCGCATTCAACGTGAACATGATCATCAAGCCGCTCGATGCCGTCCTCACCGAAATCACCAACGATGCCATCCATATGGTCAATCCCACCATCTCGCTGGATTTGACGGCCAATCTCCTGTTTTCGATCGTGGCCGTTCTGGTCCTGACGGTCATCATTGCGCTGGTCAGCGAGCGGATCATCGAACCTCGGCTGGGGACGTACAACGCCGGGGCAGCCGCCGTCGCTCAACCCGGCCAGGATAGCAAGCAGCTTTCAGCCGATGAGTCGCGGGGATTGCGATACGCCGCGTTTGCGTTGCTCGCGGTCGTGATCGTGTTCGTCCTGTTGACGGTTCCATCGGGAGCGCCGCTGCGAAATCCGACGACGGGTGTGCTCATCGGAAATTCCCCATTCATGAACGGCCTCATCGGAGTCATCATGGTGCTGTTCCTCGCAACCGGTATCGCGTATGGCATCGGCGCAAAGACGATGAATGGCTCTGCGGATGTCATCGCGGCCATGACGAAGGCGGTCGGCTCGTTGGGCGGCACCATCCTTCTGTTCGTGGTCATCAGCCAGTTCGTGGACTACTTCAATTACAGCAACATTCCGACCCTCATGGCCCTGACCATGGCCGACGCGCTGAAAAGCGCGCATATCGCCCCGCTGTGGCTGCTGCTGGGTTTCATCATTGTGGTGACGATCCTGAATTTCATCTTCACGCCCGCGATCGCCAAATGGGCGATCTTCGCGCCGGTCTTCGTGCCATTGTTCGTGCAGCTTGCCGTCGATCCCGCAGCCGTCCTTGCCGCCTATCGTGTCGGCGACTCCCCGACCAACTCCATTACCCCGCTGAATGCCTATTTTGCGATGGTGGTCGGCTTTGCCCAGAACTACGACAAGAACGCGGGAGTCGGTACGGTCGTCGCGCTGATGCTGCCCTATGCGCTCTGCATGGCCGTCATTTGGACGTTGCTGTTTGTTGTCTGGTACCTTCTGGGCCTTCCCTGGGGGATATAGGGCCGGAAGGGCCGGGCGAGCCATATGGCGGGCAGGAAAGTTCTCGGTTGGTTGAAATGGACCGCGGTTGTCCTGACCGCCGCGGCGCTGACGTTTTTTGTGATACGCATCTACGATGTTCAGCGCGGTCCCGCGCTCGAGGTTTGGCACACCTACGTACCACGTGAGCTGGATGTCGCCGAAATCGATCGGGCCGATTGGAAGGGTTACATCGCGGCGGAAGCCCGGATATTCGATGATGTGCGCCGGGAGGTTTCCCAGAAGCTGACACCTGGCGAGCGTGCTCCCATCAACCGGTATTTCGAGGGGAGCCCGGTCTACCCGCCGCATTTCTCCCAGGACTTCAATCGCTCTTTTGTGCTCGAACCCGATGGCGCGCCGCGCGGGGTCGTCGTGCTGCTGCACGGGCTGACGGATTCCCCCTACAGCCAGCGCCACATTGCACGGGTCTACCGCGACCGCGGCTTCGTCGCGCTTGTGATCAGAATGCCCGGTCATGGCACGGTGCCGGCGGGACTGACCGCGGCGACGTGGGAGGATTGGCTGGCGGCGACACGACTGGCCGTGCGCGAAGCCCGGCAGCGCGTACCGGCGCCGGCGCCCCTTTATCTCGTGGGTTTCTCCAACGGCGGCGCATTGGCGCTCAAATATTCGCTCGATGCACTTGCGAACCCGGAGCTGGCGCAGGCGGACCAGATCGTCCTGTTATCGCCGATGATCGGCATCACGCGCTTCGCGCGTTTTGCCGGGCTTGCCGGGCTTCCGGCTATTTTTCCGGCATTTGCCAAGGCCGCGTGGCTTGGCATCCTGCCGGAATTCAATCCCTTCAAGTACAACTCGTTTCCCGTCAATGGTGCACGGGAATCGTTCCGCCTGACGCAGATCCTGCAGCAGCAGATCCTGGACATTCGCCGCAGCGGGCGTCTCGGCGCGTTGCCTCCGGTCCTGACATTCCAATCGGTGATGGACTTCACGGTCAGCACGCCCGCCATTATTTCGGGGCTCTACGCGCAGTTGCCTCCAAACGGAAGCGAACTGGTGCTGTTCGACCTCAACCGAACGGTCAAGTTCGGCCCGCTTCTGCGCCCCTCGGCCGACACCGCGCTCAATCGGCTCCTTCCGCCGGGGCTGCGTTCATATCGCATTACGGTCGTCACGAACACCGCGGAAACCAGCAGCGAAGTCGAAGAACGGTCGATCGACGCCGGAGGCCTGAACGAGCGTCGACGCCCGTTGGGTCTGAGCTATCCGCCCGGCGTGTATTCACTGTCGCATGTTGCGCTGCCGTTTCCGATGGATGATGCGTTGTACGGCATGATCCCCAACGAGACGGAAAGCTTTGGACCCAACCTCGGCGCTCTGGCGCCGCGGGGCGAACGAAACGTTCTGATCACGAGCCTCGATGCCTTGCTCCGCGTCGCTTCAAACCCGTTCTTTCCGTATCTCGTGCAGCGGATCCAGGACGGCATCGATCATCCGGCATCACCACCTGCGAAGGCTGGAACGATGCCAGCCGGGCTCGAAAGCAAATCCGGCGTGGAGCCGTCACTGAAGGACGCTGCGCCAGTATTGTCGGGGTCAAAAAGTACAATGGACGATCCATCCGATCTGCCCCCATAGGCGATGCTGGCCTCACACCTGGCGCAGGCGTCGTCACGCTGGACGTCCACGAATTCCATGGCGCTGCTGTTGCGGCAAAAATACTACACGTCAGTTGGAAGTGAGAATCGGCAGATGGGCGGCCTTGCGCTCGTTCTAGTGGAATTGTCTTATTCGGCAAGATTCAAGTGCGCGGCCTGCTAGCTAGCCGGAGCAAGTGCATGTTTCGAATTCATTGCGGCATCGGACTGATTGCAGTGCTGGCGAGTTCAGCCCATGCTCAAGCGCCGGTGGCGCAGGAGCAGAAGCCTTCCATCGAAGAATTGATGCAACGGATCGATGCGCTTCAGCGCCGCACAGCGCAAGGCGACAAACTGATTAGCGCGCTGCAACATCGTGTCGAAGAACTCGAGTCTCGTGACAAGCATCCGAGATCCCAGGCGACGACCACACGTCGTGAGCCGCCGGCCGCAGAGCAAAAGCCGCCGCAGATTGCGGTTGCGTCGCCACAGCCGCCGTTGACAGCGAACGCCGCAGTTCCGCCAGGTCCGCTCGCGGCGGCGACCGCGGCTGTCCTGCGAGCGCCCGAAGCGATGGGGAGCCAGTTTGACGGCGAAGGCCAGGATGCCTTGCGTTCCGATCTGCCAGGTCTCTCATTGCGTATCCCCGGCGGTCAATCCGAAGTCCGGTTCTACGGCTTCGCCAACCTCAACCCCTATCGTGACCTCGGTGCCCGTAACCAGACCGATGCGCCGACGGTGCAGGCAATACCTCTCACTGGCAGTCCGGCCGACCTGCAAGGAGGCGATCTCGGAATGTCCGCGCGGTTCAGCCGGTTCGGCATCGATACGCGGACACCGACCACCTGGGGCACGCTGGAAACCCGGCTGGAAGGCGACTTCGGAGGTGGCGCGGCGACCTCGACCAATGCGGTGTTTCGGCTTCGCCAAGCCTGGGCCGAACTCGGTACGGAGCAGTTCCGCATGCTGATCGGACAGGCGAACAGCCTGTGGAACGAGGGCGTCTATGAAACCGTGAACTTCTCGACCAACCTCAACCAGTCCTTTGTCCGCCAGCCGCAGATTCGCGTGATCGCGACTCTGGCACCGGGGTTGACCGGCCAGGTTTCGCTTGAAACGCCCGATACCCAGTACACATCCGTGGCTGGCGTATTCACCCAGAACAGCACCCCGACCGGCTTTACAGGCCTTAGCCCCGCTTTCACGCTATGGCCGGACCTGCTCGGCCGGTTGGAATATCGCTACGATGGTCTGGTGCTCGACATGCGCGGCCTGTTGCGCGAGCTCACGGTCCGAACCGAGGGCACGTCGGCTGCGCCGCCCTGGCTCACGCGCGATGCGGTTGGCTGGGGCGTGGCAGGGACGGGTCGTTTTCCAATGCGTTGGCTGTCGAGTTGGCTCGGACCGGATGAACTGGCAGCGATGGCCTATTACGGTGAGGGTATCGGGCGCTATTTCGGTGCCAACACCTTCGGCCAGGACGCGCTGTCGAACATCGGCTTGCCGGGAATGGCCACGGATTTCGGTCTTAACCCGCTGCCGACCTATGGTGTGAGTGCGGCCTACCGCCGCTTCTGGACGCCACAGTTGCGCAGCAACTTTGTCTATTCCTACGCATGGCAGGACTATCCATCCTATGCGCAGATGTTCATACCTGGTTCGGCCTCGGCCACCTCGCTAAACAGCAACATGGAGCAGGGGATCGTGAACCTGATCTGGAGTCCGTTCGCCGAGCTGCGCGGCAACGCCGTCGCGAACGGATGGCTCGATGTCGGCCTCGAATATGTGTACTCGCATCGGAACGTCTATGGCGGCACGGTCGCGACGATCCCGGCAGGTTTCGGATTCGCCAACGCCAACCGCATCCTCGGCTCGGTGACGGCGCGGTTCTGAAAAAACGCCGACCGCCGCACCTTCGACGGCTGTCAAGACCGAAATCGCGGTATTGCGAACGTTCAGGAGCCTTCCACGATGCATCAAGCCCGAAGCAGATTTGTCTGGCCTTCATCAAACGTGCATCAATCCGGGTTTGGCTACGTACTGCGTGGGGTCTTTTGACCGGGAAGGTCAGCCATGAGCGGCATCGTCATTGTATTTCTTCTGATCTTTGCTGCGCTCGTCCTTTTCATGTGGGGACGCGTGCCTCCGGTGATTGTGGCCATGGGGGTTTCGCTTGCGCTCTATTTCTCCGGCATCCTCCCGGTCGGACAGGCATTGGGCGGGTTTGGCGACCTCACCGTCGTGCTGATCGGGTCACTGTTCGTGGTGGCGAGCGGACTGGAAGTGTCGGGGATCACGACCTGGGCCGGCCAGTGGCTGATCAAGCAGGCCGGCGAAAGCCGCACGCGGCTCATGATCCTGCTGATGTTGATGGCGGCGGCTTTCACCTGCACGATAAGCGTTAATGGCACGGTCGCGGCCCTGCTCCCTCTATGCGTGGTGCTCGCAGTCCGCCTTCATATTCCCACGTCGCAGTTGCTGCTCCCCATGGTTTTTGCGACGCACGGCTCGACCATGTTGACGCTGATCGGTGCTCCCTTGAACGTGATCGCATCAAGCGCGGCCGTGGAAGCGGGTCTGCGGCCGATCGGATTTTTTGAGTTTGCCGTCGCGGGAATACCGATGTTGTTGGGCAGCATGGCCATCATCCTGCTGACCGCGAAATGGTTGCTGCCGCATACCAACGGAGCTTCGTTGCCGCCCGACTTCAGTCAGCATGCGCGTACGCTGGTCGAGCAATACAAGATCGAGGATGGGTTGCATCGACTGCGCGTCCGATCGACCTCCGCGCTTGTTGGCTCCCGGCGCGAGCAAGTGGACATTGCGCGATATGCCGGTCTCTCGCTCGTGGCCGTTCAGGAGGCCGGAAGCGGAAAGTTGCTGGCACGCGACACCCTCGCGGAGGGTGATCTCTTGATCGTTCGCGGCGATGCGCAGGCCGCCGGCCAGCTGGCATCGGAGCAGCATCTTGCGTTCTGTTCGGAAGAGAATCCGGCTTCCATCGCCGACGCGCTATTCAATCGCACGTCGGGCCTCGCGGAGATTGTCATCCCGCCTCGCTCCAAGCTGGTGGGGCAAACGGTGTTTGCCGGCATGACCGCGCGCGAGGGAGACCTGCTGGTGCTGGCGGTGCAGCGCGGCGGCGAGGACATTGGCGCGGGTGCGCACCGCCTCGCCGTCGGCGACCATTTGCTGCTGCAGGGCAGCTGGGGCGCGCTCGACAGGCACCTCGCCGATCCCCAGATGCTGGTCGTGGACTCGCCGGAGGTGGTCCGCCGTCAGGCCGTGCCACTGGGCCTCGGCGCGGTGGAGGCGCTCGCCATTCTCGCGCTGCTTGTGATCCTGCTCGCGACCGGCCTGTTGCCAAGTGCGGTGGCCGGACTGGTTTGCGCGATCCTGATGGTGCTTGCGGGGGTCGTCACCATCCCGCAGGCCTACAAGAGTATCGACTGGAACACCTGCTTCCTGATTGGCGGCATGATTCCGTTGAGTGCGGCCATGACCAAGACCGGCGCCGCGGATCTGATCGCCGATACGCTGATACATTTTCTGGGCAATGCCGGCCCGCGGGCGTTCATGGCCGGACTGTTCGTTGTCGCAGCGCTGACCGGTTGCGTGATCAGCAACACCGCAACGGCCCTGCTGTTCTTTCCGATCAGCATCGCTATGGCACACGAACTGGGCGTGTCGCCCATGCCGTTTATCGTTGCCATCGCGATTGCGTCCCACGCTGCGCTGCTGACGCCGATCGCCACCCCGGTCAATCTCATGGTGATGGCACCGGGCGGATATAAATTTTCCGACTATCCGAAATTCGGAATTCTGCTCACCATCTGGTGGCTGATCGTTGCGCTGTTCATTGTTCCGCTTTACTGGCGCTTCTGATGGTGCGGCTCTGGATTGTCGTTGCAGCGCTTGTCGGCCCAAGACGTCTCCGAGACAGCCGTTTCACCACAGCCGTTGCGAATCTCGTCGGAAAATTCCGGCGCGGTCTCTCCGGGGCGGCCGGACGCGGCGCCCGTCAGGAGTTCCTCGAGGGAAAACCTGCGATGTCGTCTGCATGGTTTCGGCCGGCGGGTCATTGCGGTCAAAGACGTGTCCTTCAAATACCGGCACGCCCTCCTGTCGAGCGCCGTTGGTTTATTGGTATATTGGGCAGTCGCCATTGCGGGATCATGGATGCGCAATTAACCAACGGCAATCTGTATGGGACTGAACGTCGCAGCTTGCGTGTGGCCGGAGAAGCGTGCGCGGCCATCGGAGAGATTGGCGAGGAATGATGGAGACCTTTCTGCTGGTGCTGGCAGCGCTGTTCTCGGTGATCAATCCGCCGGGGACCGCGCTCGTGTTTCTTAGCATGACGAAATACGCCTCGATCGCCACGCGCAGATCGCTGGCGCGACGGGTTGCGCTGAACTCGTTTTTTGTCATGTCAGGGTCGCTGCTGATCGGAGCACTCGTGCTCAGGCTCTATGGCATTTCGGTGCCGGTGCTTCGAGTGGCCGGCGGCCTCATCGTGGCTTCGTCCGGCTGGAAATTATTGAATGACGGGACACGGACGGAGACCGAGGCAGCGGCCAAGGACCAGCGGGTGGACTATAGCGGACAAGCCTTTTATCCCCTGACACTACCCCTCACGACCGGCCCCGGAACGATCGCAGTCATGATCAGTCTCGGGCTGTCCCGATCTGCATATTCCGACGTCAGGGAAGATGTCGGATTTCTTCTTGCCAGCCTGCTTGCAACAGTCGTGATGGCGGCGGGTATCTATGTCAGTTTCGCCTATTCGGATCGGGTTGAGCGCGTCCTGGGCGGCAGCGGCACCGACATCGCTGCCCGGCTCTCCGCGTTCATCCTTTTTTGTCTCGGCATTCAGATCATCTGGACCGGGGCAAGCGATCTGCTGGCAAGCGTGCTGCACGGAATTCCCGCCAAATGAACCGCTCCGACCGGGAGAGCGGCTTTCTCCTGGAAGATTTGAGCCTGCCGGCAAGCTCGCGAAGAGCAAGTGATACCCGGGATTGCACGATCAATACGCTGCTCCTGTTCTGTGCGACGATTCTGACTTTTGGCGGTCTCCATCTTGCCCAGCCGATCATTTCGCCGGTCGCATTCGCGCTGTTCCTCATCGCCATCGGTCCGCAAGGCGGGCGGCGATCCTCGGCGAATAGGTTCGGGAGCGCGATCTGGCGGCGGCCGGGAAGGAGGAGGACGGGCCGGTTCAACGCGCGCGGCCGGGGCGCGAAGGTCGTGGCCTCATTTGCTCGGCAGGGTGTGGACGGTGAGTGGCAGAGAGATTCCGCAGGTCGATTCCGCGCGCGGCGGGTTGTCGTCAAGGCCAGGTGGTCCGGCTCAATCCGCAGCAGCGGGGCCCGGCGAGCTCCGAAGATGCGCGGACGATGAGCAGGGCCGTGGACGCCCATCTGCGTTACCTGGAACGGGACGGGGTGACGCGCGACGGCGAGCGGGGCAAGGCCTATTCCGCGCTTGAGAGCGAGGCCGACGGCAAAGCCTTCGTCGAGCGCGGCCGGGAAGATCGCCATCAGTTTCGCTTCATCGTGGCGCCGGAAGATTCCGCCGAAATGGCTAACCTTCGTGGCTTCACCCGTGACCTTATGCGGCAGATCTCGAGACCCGCCTCGACCGGATCGCAGTCGACCATCACAACACCGGCCATCCCCACACCCATATCATCGTCCGCGGCATCCTCGATGACGGCCGCATCCTCAACATCGCCGGCGACTACATCGCTCATGGCGTCCGTCACCGGGCGAGCGAACTGGTGACCCGGGAATTGGGTCACCAGAGTGAGATCGAGCTTCAGACCAAGCTGCAGAACGAGATCGAGGCCGAGCGGGTCACCCGGCTCGACGAGATGCTGTTGAGCGAGCAGCAGGAGGAGGCACGATCGACCTGCGACCAGGGGAGGGCGCGACTCTCCTCGTGCGGGAGAACCGCAACCTCATGATCGGCCGGGTGCGGCACCTGGAGCGCTATGGACTGGCCACTGAGCTTGAGCCTGGACGATGGTCCCTCTCCGACCGCGCGGAGAAAAGTGAACGTTGGCGAATGACGGCGGATGCCCGAATGGTGCCCCTGGCCGGAATCGAACCAGCACTCCTTGCGGAACTCGATTTTGAGTCGAGCGCGTCTACCAGTTCCGCCACAGGGGCCTTCGGCGGCGATGGCAGGCAAAAGGCCTGGTTCCCCCGCGAAGCGGGCGGACTATAGCCAGCGGCCCGGCGGGGTCAACCCGCACGGATGTGATTACACACCGCCTCGACAGCGGTCGGCGCGGGGGGTACTGACCGGCTCGGTCATTCCTCAGGGGGAGGCAACGGTGACATCCACGGCCATGCCGTCGCGGGCGCGTTTTGAGGCAAACACCACGCTTACCGCGGTACTGCTGGTCCTCGTCGTCGCGAGCGCGACCATTGCCGGGGCCTGGTTCTTCCAGCTGGTAATGGGCCTGCAGCCCTGCCCGATGTGCCTGGAGCAGCGCTATGCCTATTACGCCCTCATACCGTTGTCGGCGCTGCTGGCGCTGGGCGCGGCGAAGGGGGCGCCACGGCCGCTTCTGGTCGCGGGGCTGCTGGTGATTGCGCTCGTTGCGGCCGGCAATTCCGCTTTCGGCGTCTATCACGCGGGCGTTGAATGGAAATTCTGGCAGGGGCCGACCGATTGCACCGGGCCGCTGGTCGATTTCGGCAAGGCCGGCAGTCTTCTCGATCAGCTGGACAAGGTGAAGGTGGTCCGCTGCGACGAGGTGCAGTGGACATTTCTCGGCCTCTCGCTGGCGGGCTACAACGCGCTGATCTCGGCCCTGATGGCCGCAATCGCGGGCTGGGGCGTTGCGAAGGCGGCGAAGGGTTAGTCGTCCACGTCGTCCTGCGGCCGTCCGAACAGATGGACGATTCCGGGAGTGGCGATGGTGACGAACACGAAGCGCGCGAGGTGATGCGCGCCGACGAAGATCGGGTCGATGTGCAGGGTGAGCGCCAGCGCCAGCATGGCGTCCATCGCACCGGGCGCGAAGGCGACGATCAGGTCGCCGGGCCGCACATGGGTGGTCAGCACGATCAGGCCGACGAAAACGCCCGAGATCAGGATCGCGATCGCGAACGAGCCGAGTGCCGCGTTGATATGGCCGAGCAGCGTCTTGATCTTCATCCGTGCGAAGCGGCTGCCGATCACGGCGCCAATCCCGACCAGGGCCGCCCCACGCATCCAGGCCGGCAAGCCGCCCTGCACGAGATCCGTGCCGTGCAGGACGCCGGAGGCGATCATGGCGCCGAACATCCAGCTCGCCGGAAATTTCAGGAGACGGAAGATCAGCGCGAGCGCCAGCGACGACGCGCCGAGCGCCAGCAAGCCGAGCGGGGAGGCGGGCGCCGAGAGCAGCGCCAACGATGACGCCGGCGCCGTGCCGGTCAGCGCCAGCAGCATCGGGAGCGCGGCCGTGAGGATGATGACGCGCATGGTCTGCACCACCGCGATCGCCGGCAGGTCGGCGCCGCGCTCGACCGCCAGGATGGTGATCTGTGACAGCGCGCCGGGGCTGCCGGCCAGAAAGGCCGAGGTGCGGTCCCAGCCGTGGATGCGCTGCAGATAGAGGCTGGAGCCGAAGGTCGAGCAGAAGGTCGCGAGCGCGAGCAGCGCAATGGTCATGGGATAGGCGCCGACATGCTGGATCAGCTGCCGCGAGACCACCGAGCCCAGGGAGATGCCGAGCAGAACCAGCAGCGTCTGGGTGACATGCGACGGCAGGCTCAAGGGACGTCCCGCCAGCGCGGCCACCGCGACCGCGATCATCGCGCCCGAAATCAGCCCTCCCGGCAGGTTGGCCCAGAGAAACAGCAGGCCGCCGGCAGCCCCGATGACAAGCGTCTCGATCGCGCTCAGAAATTTGGCGCGCTCAGGCAGGACGAGATTGAGGGATGCAGCGAATTGCCTCACGCCGCCTTATGGCAAATCCGCATGAGCAGGACAATTGCGCTAACGCAGGTGCAGCAATGCGGGGGACTCGAGAGACGTCAACAGTCGACCCTCCCCCTTGCCGGGGGAGGGAAAGGCGGCTTGGACCGGATGGAGTTACTTCGTCGCGCCGGCCGTGCTGGCTCCGCCAGCCGCCTTCGCGTCCTTCTTGCACTGCTTCATGAAGGTCTTGCGGTCCTTGCCATGCAGGCCCTTGTCGTCGGCGTCCTTCGAACACTGCAGGGAGGCTGCCGAGCGCGGCTTCGACGCCTTCTTGGCGGTGGTGTCGGCGGGAGCGGCGGCGGCGGGAGCCGCGGCGGGCGCGGTGGTGTTCTGGGCCAGCGCGGGGCCGGCGAGCAGCGACGAGACGGCGACGGCGGCAAACAGCGAAGAGAGCTTCATGGGGAGCACCTGTAGTAAGGGGAAAGAGCCGCAAGCTCGCGCCTCCATGATGAACCGTTCATGAATAAGCGAGGGACCGCTGCTACTATATTTTGCAAGCTTCGATTGTTCGCTCCTTTGTCATGGGCGTCCGCTAACGCTAGGATGCCGACCCATTTTGCGAGTTGCCAGGGAGACGAAGGATGACGTTTCAAGCGAGAGTATTGTGCGCAATTGCGGGTGCGAGTTTGGCCGCATGGGCGGCGACAGCGCCGGCGCAGGCGCTGACCATGCAGGAATGCAGTGCGAAATATAAGGCCGCCAAGGACGCCGGCACATTGAACGGCGAGAAGTGGAACGACTTCCGCAAGGCCCAGTGCGGCGCGGATGCGACCACCGCTGCTGCTCCGGCTGCGGCGCCAGCGGCGGCGCCCGCGCCTGCTCCGGCCGCAGCCCCGGCTGCAAAGGAAGCCAAGACAGAACCTTCGGCGGCGCCTGCGCTGCCGTCGGGGCCCGCGATCTTCCCGAACGCGATCGATCCCAAATACGCCAAGGAGAGCGCGGGCAAGGGACGCATGCACACTTGTGTCGATCAGTACAATGCCAACAAGGCGACCAACGGCAATGGTGGCATGAAGTGGATCCAGAAGGGCGGCGGCTACTACTCCGAGTGCAACAAGCACCTGAAGGGGCCGGCCTGATCCGTCCCTGTGCTGCGGCCGGGTGTTACGACATCCGGCCGCGTGCCTAGAGCATTTCCGGTTCTAATTGAATCAGAACCGGGCTCCAGGTTTTTGTTTTGACGCGTTTTCTTCACGCGAACCGGTATCCACTTCGCTCGAAAACGCTCTAGTCTGCAGTGATCAGCGTCTCGGCGGACTTCGCGATCAGCTGCGCGCGTCTGCGCTGGCCGCGGTCCAGAAACAACAGGCTCTGCCCGAACACGAAGCAGTAGAACAAAAAGGCCTGCGCCTCGGCGGCCTCGTTCGAAAGCCCGCTTGCGCGATAGAGCAGCGCCACGTTCTTCAGCCGTGCCGCATCGACATTTGCGACCGCCTCTGCCGCAGCCTCATCCGTGCGGGCCCATTGCCGGATCGCAAGCTCAATCGCCATGCCTTCCGTGTTCATCCGCTCCGAATAGAGCCGGATCAGCGACGCCAGCCTTTCGCGCGGGGAGGTGCCGGACAGGCTCGCCTGCTGCTCGATCGCCGCGATCCGTCCCTCGCGCCAGACCGCAAGCATCGCGCCAAGCAGCGCCGCGCGATCCCTGAAGCGCCGGTAGAAGCCGCCCTTTGTGACCCCGAGACCCTTGGCCAGGACCTCGACCCGCACGCCGGCGATGCCGGAGCGCGCGAGCTCGGCAAACCCGGCCTCGATCCAGACATCGCCCTTGCCGCCCGTCATGGCCGTCGCCTCGCTGCATTCTGATACGGTGCCGTATTGCTAGCGCGCCGCCGGTCTGATACGCTACCGTATCAAGACGATCAGCCGGGAAACGCGGGCAGCAAACCCGCAGCAGAAAAAGCGGGAGAGGAGCGCATGACGGCGGAGGCGACCTATCGCGGCACGGTCTATCCGTGGCAGTGCGACCATGTCGGCCACATGAACATCATGTGGTATGTCGGCAAGTTCGACGAGGCCAACTGGAATCTGTTTGCGCGCCTTGGGCTCACGCCGAGCTATCTGCGGCAGTCCAATTGCGGCATGGCCGCGGTGCAGCAGAACATCAGCTATAAGCGCGAGCTGCTCGCCGGCGACATTGTCGAGATCCACAGTCGGCTGCTCGAGCTGCGCGAAAAATCGATCCGCTTTGTGCATGAGATGCGCAACGCCGAGACCGGCGAGATCGCAGCCGTCTGCGAGATCACCGGCGTGCATATCGATCGCCAGGCGCGCAAGGCCACGGTGTTCGCGGCTGCGATCCGCGACGCGGCGGCGTGCCATCTCGCCGCCGAAGCCGAGACCGCGTGAGGCGCGCCGTGGCACGGTTCGAGCCGAAAGACGCCGACTTTCGCCGCCGCACCGCCGCGCTGTTCGATGCGCAGCCGGCCATGCGGACGCTCGGCATTTCGCTTGTCCGGCTCGAGCCGGGCGAGGTCGAGCTTGCCATGTCCAGTGCTGCGGCTTTCACCCAGCAGCACGGCTTTGTCCATGCCGGCATCATCACGGCCGGCCTCGACAATGCCTGTGGGGTGGCGGCGTTCTCGCTGATGCCTGTGGGCTGCGACATCCTCACCGTGGAGTTCAAGACCAATCTCATCGCGCCCGCGAAAGGCGAGCGCTTCCTGTTTCGCGCGCAGGTGATCAAGCCCGGCCGCACGCTGACGGTGTGCGAAGCCCGCGCGGTGGCCGCGCATGACGAGACCCTGATCGCGACCATGACCGGAACGCTGATGGCGATCATGCCCAGGGTCTGAACGCCATTTGAAACCCCGCGACGGGCCCGCGTCCGCAAATCCGCCCGGCGATCATGCGCCGCCGGCGGCTGGCGATCGTCCCGGCCATGGGCTAGGGTCGCCTGGCGCACATGAGTCTCCTCCCTTGATCCTCTCCACCGTTCAAAGCTCGCTTGCACTCCTGTCCGGAGCGCTGGTTGGATTTTCACTAGGTCTGGTCGGCGGCGGCGGGTCCGTCCTCGCGGTGCCGCTGATGGTCTATGTGGTCGGCGTCCGCGAGCCGCATCTGGCCATCGGCTCCAGTGCGATTGCGGTGGCGGCGAATGCCGCGATCAATCTCTTCAATCACGCCCGCGGCGGCACCGTGGTCTGGTCCTGCGCGCTCCCGTTCGCGGTCGCCGGCATGGTGGGCGCGCTGCTCGGCTCGACCTTCGGCAAGATGCTCGATGGACAGAAACTGCTGGCGCTGTTCGCGCTGGTGATGCTGGTGATCGCAATGCTGATGCTGAAGACGCGGTCGCGGATCGGCGTCAGCGACGTCAAGATGAATTTGTCCAACCTGCCGGCGATCCTTGGGCTTGGCGTCGCCACCGGCACGCTGTCCGGCTTCTTCGGCATCGGCGGCGGCTTTCTGATCGTGCCGGCGCTGATGCTCGCGACCGGCATGCCGATCATCAACGCGGTCTCTTCGTCGCTGGTGGCGGTGACCGCCTTCGGACTCACCACTGCGGGGAGCTATGCCTGGTCGGGGCTGGTGGCCTGGAGCCTCGCCGGCCTGTTCGTGCTCGGCGGGATCGCCGGCGGCCTTCTGGGGACGCGGGCTGCGCGGCACCTGGCGACGCGTCGCGGCGCGCTCAATACCGTTTTTGCCGCTGTCATTATCGCCGTGGCGCTCTATATGTTGGCCCGTAACTTGTGGCCGGCCTGATGCGTAGACGCGGATAGGTTCGGGCCAATTGGGGCGATATATGGACAAGCGGAACGATCGATCTGGATTCGCGCGGAGCCGGCGCAGCGTGCTGGGCCTGTTGGGCGCGGCGACGCTGGGCGGACTGGCCGCTCCGGCCTATGCGCAGGGAGGCGGCGAGCCGAGCGAAGCCGCGGTGCTTCGTGATCCGGACGTGCCGGTCGGCGGCAATGCCGACGGCGATATCGCCATCGTCGAATGGTTCGATTATCAGTGTCCCTATTGCCGCAAGCTCGAGCCGGACCTGCGCCAGGTGATCAAGGACGACGGCAAGGTCCGCCTGTTGTGGAAGGATTGGCCGATCCTGGGCCCGGTCTCCATTGTCGCCTCGCGCATGGCGCTCGCGGCCAAGTATCAGGGCAAATATGCCGAGGCGCATGATGCCATGATCGGGCTCACCACCAAGCTGACCGAAGCGAAGATCGACGAGACGCTGGCAGCGGCCGGCATCGACGTCGATCGCGCCAAGCGCGATCTCGCGACCAACGAGAAGGCGATCACGGCCATCCTCGCCCGCAACAACGAGCAGGCCGAAGGACTGGGATTCCGGGGCACGCCGGCGTTCATTGTCGGAAAATTCCGCGTCCCCGGCAGCCTGACCAAGGACGAATTTGCGCAAGTCATTGCGGATGCGCGCAAGGCCAAAGCGGCGAAATAAAGCAGCAGCAATCCACGGCCGTGGTCAAGGGACCCGCGTTCGACCCGGACTCCTTATCGCGAGGAGATCCGGATCCAGTCCTCATGCGCGCGCGTCTTCAGGGCGTGCCAGTCGGTGGCGACCACGTCCCAGTTCACGATGGTCCGGTTGCCCTGTGCCACATCGCCATTGGCCACGCTGGAGGTCTGGTAGGAATCATAGGCATAGACGCAGAGCCCGAGCAGCAATGCACCAAGAATCATTCCGAAAAACGTCCGCATGGCCAATCCCTCCGATGACGGCAAATAACGTCGCCATGGTCGGATGGTTCCGCTGAACATGCTCTGAACGGAGCTATATGTTCCCGTTCAGCCAGCGCAATATGTCGCCATTGATCTCGCGCGGATAGGTGTGGCTGAGGTCGTCGATCTCGCGATAGGCGACATTGGCGCCGGCTGCGGTGAGCGCGTCGCGTGTGTGGCGAGCGACTTCCACCGGGAACATCCAGTCGAGCCTGCCATGTGCGATATGGATCGGCAGCCCGCGCATGCGCTCCGCGTCGGCCATCGCCGCCATCATGGGATGGAAGGTGGCCGAGACCGGCGCAAGGTGGGTGAAGGGTGAGGCGCGCTCCAGTCCCGTGACATAGCAGAAGGTGCCGCCATCGCTCATGCCGGTGAGCAGGAGCTTTGTGGAATCGACGTTCCAGCGGCTCTGCACCGTCGCCAGAATGCGCGACAAATTGGGCGTGTCGGCATCGTCGCCCATCAGCGCCCAGGTGCGGCCGGTTGCGGTCGGCGCAACCAGGATCGCGCCGAAGCTTCGCGCATCCCGCAGCCAGCTCCAGAGAAAACCCCGGCCGTTGCCGGCGCCGCCATGCAGCGCCATCACCAAAGGCCAGGCCCGATCCCGCGCGTAATATTCCGGCACATACACCGAATAGCCGCCACGGCTGCCGTGCTCATTGTGGTCGTGAAAGACGCCGGTGTCTGCAGCCGCAGGCTCCGAGAGGCGCGTGGTAAGCGCGGCATCCTCGCGCAAGGCGGGGTTGAGGAAGAATGTGCTCACCGGCGGAAATTTCGCGGCCAGCGGATAGAGTGCCTCCTCAGCGCGCGGCAGATAGCGGATCGCGCGAAACACGGATGCGATATCGCCGCCATCGTGCTGCGCCGCGCGCAGGCCTGCGAAAGCCGAAAGCGCCGCATCGCTTGCGGTCTCGAGCGCGGTGCGCACGTCGGAAAATTGCGGCGGCCATTCGGTCAGCCGCGAACGAGCGGTGGAGAGCCCGTCTTCCGGCCTGCCTGCGGCCTCCATCACACGGTCGAAATCGGCCGGATGCAGATGGCGGGCGACGAAGCCGAGCGCCTGCAGCGAATCCAGCAAAGGCGGCAGCACGGCCACGATGTCGTCGATCACGGCCTCGCTCATCGTCTCGTCCCGTCCGGATTCAATGCAGCCGCGGCGCCTTGAGCAACCTGGTGCGGTCGATCGAGGCGAGCACCACGTCGAAGGTGACGCCTTCATGGTGGACGGTGAGCGGCACGTCGACACCGGCATTTCCGAGCGACCAGAGCTTGCGATAGAACCCGGCCTGGCTGGTTACGCGCTCGCCGTCGACGGCCAGGATGACGTCACCGGCCTTCAGCTCGGCGCGCGCGGCGGGGCCGTTGTTGGAGATGCCGATGACCACGACCTTGTTGTCGATCTCCGTCGAGTAGAGGCCGAGCCACGGCCGTGCCGGCCGGTTGACGCGGCCGAATCTGCGCAAATCGTCGAGCACCGGCTTGAGCAGGTCGATCGGCACGATCATGTTGACGTGCTCGGCCTTGCCGTCGCGCTCGCGTTCGAGCTGCAGCGAGCCGATGCCGATCAATTCGCCTGCCGTCGAGATCAGGCCGGTGCCGCCCCAGTTCGGATGCGCCGGATAGGTGAAGATGGCGTCGTCGAGCAAGTATTCCCAATAGCCGGCGAACTCCTGCTTGGCGATGATCTGGCTTGCCAGCGAGCGCGTGCGGCCGCCGGCGCCGCCCACCACGACCTGGTCGCCGACCTTGGTCACGGCCGAGGTGCCGATCGGCAATGGATCGAGATCGAGCGATCCCAGCGCCTGCACGAGGCCGAAACCGGTAACGGCGTCGAAGCCGAGCGCATGTCCTTCGACCACGCGGCCGTCGCCGCGATGCAGCCAGACGGCCTCGGCCTCGGTGATGAGATAGCCGATGGTCAGCACCAGGCCGTCGTCGATCACGACGCCGTTGCCGGCGCGCTCGGTGCCCAGCGTCTCGGCGCTCGACGCGTCATGCGGAATGATGGAGTGCAGGCCGACGATCGAGGACAGCACGTGATCGAGGTCGAAAGCATAGTCGCTGGCATGCGGCTGATACGCGGACGGCACTCTCCATTCGGTCAAAGAGGGCATCGCGGCTCTCCTGTTCAATCGGCGTCGATTTCGCGCTGATGGACGGCCGGACTTCGGCAGGTGCGGCCTTGGCCGTGGCCGAAGCGGCACGTCAACTTACCACCATTGCCGGCAAGGGATCAATTTTCTTCGACGCCTCCTCCTGCGCCGTGGTCTTATTGGGACACCATGCGGCCATGTCGGGCAACGATGAAAAATCGTTCCACACTTTGTGGATTGGGGCCGTCGGTTCGGCTAGCTTCGACCGCAGCCCCTGGCGATGATCGGCCAGACGAACCATGCGCCGGCGGCATAGAGGCTCCTCACCGTGCTGTGTCCGGTCGTTGCCGCGACGGTAAAGCGGCCGGCGTCGAGCAGGTCGCCATCGGACGAGACGACCGCCGGTATCATCTTCGCGGGCGGCCCGAAGCCTATCACCGCATCGGGCTGCACCAGCGTTGCCATGACGGCCATGCCGAGAAACCAGATGGCCAAGACCGCAAGCAGCCCGCCGAGCGGCAGCCTGCCGATCGACATGGGCTTCCCGGACATCACGCTGGCGGAGATGGCCGCCTCAGTAGTCATAGGCATGCTCGAACCTGTATCCCGCCGCTTCGATCCGGCCCACGTCATTTACCAGGGCGCGCACCGGCGTGTCGACGCCGACACGGCGCTGGCCGGGCGAAGACTGAATGCCGAGGTTGAATATGGGGGCCGCACCTGAGGCTGCCAACCCGGCTTGCTTGCCCGCGGGGCTGTCCGCCTCGGGAAGGATCACCGTGATCAGGATGCGGTGATTGCCCGCGATCTCGAGCAGTGCGGCGCCGGAATGGTGCGTCAATTCCCGCACAAAGGCGTCGAAGGCGGCATAACGCGCGGTCTCCACCAGCACGCCGCGCTCGCCATCGGCAGCCGTCACCTCGCGAATCACCTTGACGCCGCCGATCGCCCGCAACTCGCTCGCCGGCAGGCCGCCGACGACGCTCTGGATGGTGAGGTCCGCCGGATCATAACCGGCGATGAAGCGCATGGCGGCGGCATAGCCCGCGCGTCCGGCATATTGCAGGCTGAGCGCGCCGCGCCGTTCGGCCGAGCGGATCGAGGGAATGAAGGGCGTCTCGCGCCAGAACTGTCTGAGCCTGGCGCCGAACGGGAATTGATACCATGGCGTCTGGTAGAGGAACGCGCCGTAGTCCTTCAGCAGCGCGAGATTGAATTCATCCTCCGCGGTCTTGCGACCGCCGGTCGTCCATTCGCTCAAGGCCCCGATGCTGCGCTCATAGGCGCCCTGCAGCGCCATTTCGAAGGTGAAGCTGAAGCCGATGATGTAGTTGGTCGCTTTCTGGTCGGCACTTGCAGGCCCCGACGTCGAGGCCTGCCGCGTCGCGCCGCACAGGCTGCTCCAGAAGCCGCGAATGCTCGCGAGGTAATCGAAATCCGATTCCGAGGCCTTGGCCGTCACGCCGGCGAGATCATTGTAGGCGTGGACGATGTACCATTCGGGAAAGGTGAGAAAGCTGTCGCCTTGCTGGCGCACGTAGCCGCTGTCGGTGATTGCAAAATCGGACGCGATTGTCGGCGTCTGCCCGTCGGCGACACAGAATTTTTCCACGCTCGCGACCGTCGCGGCAACGCCGATTGTGCCGAGCACGGCGAAAGCGCCCACGGCATAAAGCGTCTTGCGCCAGAAGCTCATGCGGCCACGCGATCCGTCCGCCAGGGCGAGAAGCCGACGGCGATGCCGAAGGCGCCGAGGCCGAGATGCGGCACGCTGGACAGAAATTTGATCATCGGCGAGACGTCGCGAACGCCGTCGATGAAGATCGAGAGGTCGAGATAGCCGGCGCCGGTGAACACGCCCATCACGCCATCGAGAAAATACAGCGTGCCGAACACGCGCAGGAAAAAGATCGCGCTGCGGCGGCTCAAAGCGCTCAAGAGCGCCCACAGTCCCGACGCGACATGAAGCGCGTCCTTGTAGATGTCGAGATGGAACAGGCCGAACACCCGGCCCTCCTGGTCGATGAAAGCGGGGATGTAGTCGGTCGCGGCGGCGAACAGCAGCGCCGCCGCGAGCAGGAGGGCTCCGATGCGATAGCGGTCCATCCTCAGATCCTCATGCGAAATAGGCGTCCCACATGGCATTGCGGAACAGCAGATTGGGGTCGTAGTGCCGCTTGGCGGCGGCAAAGGCCGCAGCCTGCGGGTAGGCCTTTTCCACCTGGTCGCGGCGGGCGTGCAGACGATAGGGCAGATAGAAGGCGCCGCCGATGGCCGTGACCCGGTCGATCAGCGCTTCGGTCAATTGCATCATGTCGATCTCGCCCTCCGGCGAGGTTTCCTGGGAGAACGACATCACCGCGGCGATGCGGCGAACCGGTGCGATCGTCAGCACGGGCGTATGGTCCTCGGCGACATAGCGCAGCGTCACGTTCAAGAACTCCGCGCGCGCTTTCGGAATGAGATCGCGGCAGGCCGCGACGAATTCCCCGAAGCGCTCGGGTGCCACGAAATATTCATGCAGGATGTCGGTGCGGCGAAAATCCTTTTGCGCGAGATTCGCCACCGGCTCGGCCATCAGCGCGTTGCGCGTCGCGTTGCCGCCGGTGATCGCGGGTCCGATGCGCGCCTCCATGAACCAGCGCAGTCCCTTTGCGACCTCCCAGCCCGTCTGTGCCCGGTAGATGTCGTTCTGCAGCGCAGTCAATTTTCCCGCGCTCGCGACCGCAGGCAAACTCGCGGGCTGGCTCGCCGCCGGTCGATAGGTCACCATCAGCGCATCATCGAAGAAGGTCTTGCGCGACACCGACATGCGGCCATAGGCCATCGCGAGCGAGGCGTCGGTATCGATCGCATGGGTGAAGGCTTGCGCAAATTTCTCCGGCGTCATCCGCTCGAAGCGCGGCTCGAGCAGCAGGTTCGGCGTCATCTCGACGTCGAGATCGACGATGATGCCGAACAGTCCGTAGCCGCCCATGGCGAGGGCGAACAATTCGGCATTCTCGGTACGCGAGCACTGCACAAGCGTGCCGTCCGCCAGCACCATGCGGATCGCCTTCACCGTCGAGCCGAACGGGCCGTGCGGCACCGGCCAGCCATGGGCGTTGACGCAGAACGTGCTGCCCACGCCGAAATCGCTGTTGGACTGCATCACCGCCGGCGAAAAGCCGCGCGGATCGAGGATGCGGATCACGTCCCACCAGCGGTTCGCCGCCGAAGTACGGTAGGTCCTGGCCGCGGTGTCCATCTCGAGCGGACCGCCGTCGAGCGAGATCGCCGTGCCGTCGCGCGGCAGGCTCTGGCCGCCCATCGAATGCCGCGCGACCGAGGCCGCCACGGGACGGTGCTCGGTGGCGGCCTGCTTCAGCTCGGCACGGATGCGCGCGATCAGATCGTCGGTAGCAGCCTTGGCGATCGTGACATGCTTGGCGACCGGAGTTGGGCTCAGGCGGCTGGCGTCGTTCAGGATGATGCGCTGGGCGGCCCGCGCCCGTGAAGCGGTCCAGGCCGGCAACGTGGCGCCCCCGGCCGCCAGCCGCAGGAAATCTCTTCGCGTGGTCATCGGAATGGCATTCCTCCTGAGATTGTATCGCATTTTAGGGCCCGCGGGCGGGCTGCGGAAGCAAACGGCGGCGCTTTCCCACAAACGAGGTTTAGGGAACCATAAAACCGCAATGGAATTGCGGGAACGGAGCGTCTGGACATGTCCACGGCGATTGGTCGGTGTGATGCCGGATGACGTTCATGGAACGGGAGGCTTGCGGTTGTCGCCGCGCCGCCGCGCTGCCATAGTGGCGGCAATGGCGCGCCCGCCGCGCATAGCCATCGACGCAAAAACGTCGAAAGGAAACTTCCAAGGAAACTTCCAAGGAAACCTACATGTCAGCTGCCGTCTCCAGCCCGTCCGCCCGGCCCTATCGCGGGGTCTTTCCGGTTGCCCCGACGATTTTCAACGACCGCGGGGACCTTGACCTGGAGGGACAGCGCCGCTGCATCGACTTCATGATCGATGCCGGCTCGCATGGCATCTGCATTCTTGCCAATTTCTCCGAGCAGTTCGTGCTGACGGATGCCGAGCGCGAGAGCGTGATGCATGCGGTGCTCGAGCACGTGGCGGGGCGCGTTCCCGTCATCGTCACCACCACGCATTTCTCCTCGGCCGTCTGCGCGGCCCGCAGCCGCCAGGCGCAGGAGGCGGGCGCTGCCATGGTGATGGTGATGCCGCCCTATCACGGCGCGACCTTCCGCGTGGACGACAAGGCGATCTACGAATTCTTCCAGGTGCTGTCGGAGGCGATCCGGATCCCGATCATGATCCAGGACGCTCCCGTTGCCGGCACGCCGCTATCGGTCGCGCTGCTGGCGCGGCTGGCCAAGGAGTTCGCCAACATCCGCTATTTCAAGGTCGAGGTACCGATGGCCGCCGCCAAGCTGCGCAGCCTGATCGAGGCGGGCGGCGCCGCCATCGAAGGGCCCTGGGACGGCGAGGAGGCGATCACGCTGATGGCGGACCTCGATGCGGGCGCGACCGGGGCCATGACCGGCGGCGGCTATCCCGACGGCATCCGCCAGATCATCGATCCCTATTTCGCCGGCCGTCGCGATGAGGCGAAGGCGGCTTACGCGCGCTGGCTGCCGCTGATCAATTACGAGAACCGCCAATGCGGCCTGCGCGCCGCCAAGACGCTGATGCAGGCCGGCGGCGTGATCCGCTCCGATGCCGTGCGCCACCCGCTGCAGCCGCTGCCTGCTCCGACCCGCGCGGGGCTGCTCGAGCTTGCGAAGGATCTCGACGCGCTGGCGCTGCGGTGGGGGAAGTGAACGAGAGGCGCGGCTAGAAGGTCTGCTGTCCGTTTCTGTCGAGCGGGAAGTCCCCTTTAGGCGGCGACGACGTCTGCGGCTGGTGTGCCGCGTTGCAAATCTTGACCTGCAGGGCCTGCGTGGTTCTGCTGCTGCTCTTCAACTGCTCCAGCACCGAGGCCGGTACGGCGCATGCCGTCGCCTGCGCCTCGACGAAGTCCATCATCTTGATTTCAGCCTCAACGAAACTGCGGATCAATCCGCAGGTTTCATCCGCCGGCGCATGCCGGACTGAGGCGTCCTTGACCAGTTTGCCGCGTCTTTGCGCCTCATCGCGCAGAGGAGCAAATTCGTTCTTGCATTCATCCGCGCTGGGCGTGCTGTTGCCCTGGCCTGCTGGGCCAGTCGGCTGCGCCGCGGGCGCATTCTGGGCCAGCGCGCCGCGATGCGTCGTTGCAATCAACATGGCAACCAGCAGCGGGATCATCAGGTCGCGGAAGGTCAATGCCGGCTCTCCCTGGCGCTTCAATCGCAATGCGGGTTGCGATCGTTCTGGCGAGCATCTCTGCACAGGGTTTGCGGGGCAAAAAAGGCGTTGGGCGAGCAAATGCCGGGCATTGCGCGCTCGCGCTGCGGACGAAAGATGGGCAGGCTAAATACCGCGCAGTTCTGAAGGAGCGTCGCGGTTGAACTACCTATAGAGATCGAAATCGCCCACTGGGCCCGCTGACTGCCGTTTGTTCAGACTGACGTCGCCCAAGTAGAAATCGCCGGACCGGTCGGCGTCCCCTTCCGCTGCAACCGCTGCGCCACATTGCAGACCTTGGTCTGTAGCGCCTCAGTGCTTGTGGCCGCTTTTCAATTGGCCCCAAACGTGGCCGGTATCGCGCATGTGGCCGCATGTGAGTCGACAAAGCTGATCAACTTGGTCTCGACACCACGGGAAACTGCGCTGCCTACGGATCCAGCTCCGTATCCCAGTAGAGATAGTCGAGCCAGCTGTCGTGCAGGTAGTTCGGCGGGAACAGGCGGCCGTTGCGGTGCAGCTGGTGCACGGTCGGGGCGTAGGGCGACTGCCTCGGAAACATCTTGGCCTGCTGCGGCGACATGTTGCCTTTCCGCAGGTTACAGGGCGAGCAGGCGGCCACCACATTTTCCCAGGTCGTCTGGCCGCCCTTGGAGCGGGGGATGATGTGGTCGAAGGTCAGGTCGTCAGGCGAGCCGCAATATTGGCAGTTGAAGCGGTCGCGGAGGAAGACGTTGAACCGGGTGAAGGCGGGGTGGGTGGTCGGCTTGACGAAGGACTTCAGCGACACCACGCTCGGCAACTGCATTTCGAAGGTCGGACTTCGCACCGCCTTCTCATAATGCGCAACGATGTTGACGCGATCAAGGAACACCGCCTTGATCGCGTCCTGCCACGACCAAAGCGAGAGCGGATAATAACTCAGCGGCCGGAAGTCCGCGTTCAACACCAGCACCGGCCAACCGCCTTGCGAGACATGTGCGTTCAAATAACGCTCCTGACCCCCGAAAGATCGGCTGCGAAGCAGCATGCAGTGACATACTACAGGCAGCGTGACGGGATTGTGAAGAGCTTAGAACAGCTTATCCCTCAAGCACCAGCCGCATGGAGCGCGCGGCAGGGGGAGCAGAAAACGGCGAATCAGGCGAGGGGGGCGCCATGCTCCGGGCCTTTGCAGCGGCGATTGCGGCCGGTCTCGCGCGTCCCGGCAATAAGACATTAACCGCGGAAAACGATCCGACGCATGCACGCACCATCGTGCCCTTCCCGGCGGGCCGGCAACAACACGATAGTCCCCCATTTAGCGGGCGAATACGGCCGATTCTCGGCCGGGCCGCGCAAACCACGGCGGAGTGAGTGTGGAGACCCTTGCTCCGTCATTCCGGGGCGCGCGAAGCGCGAACCCGGAATCTCGACATTTTCAGGCACGCAATTGCGCAGCATAGTTCGGCGCTGCGCCCCGCCCGGGGATGACGGAGCCGGTCGAACGGCAGGCTACGCGGAGACCTTCTCCAGCTTCTGCAGACACCGCGCTCGCCTGACCTCCGCCGGCATCGCCGCGTCCGGAAAGCTCGTCTTCCAATCGGTGACGCCGACTTCGCCGATATAGATGTCGCCCTTCGAGTCCAGCGCCAGCCCATGCGGCGCGAGGAATTTTCCGGCCTCGATGCCGGGACCCGTCTCGCCGCCGAGCCGGGCGATCCGCGCACCCTTAGCGTCGACGAGCGTCAGGCGGGGGCCGAGGTTGGGCACCTTGCGATTGACCGGCATGCCCGGGCCGAGCTCGCCGATCAGGAACGTCGGCTGCCTGCCGCGGCAACAGCACAGCGCGCAGGGGCGATGCAGATTGTTCCACTGCGTCTCGTATCTGCCGTTGCCGTCGAACACCTGGACGCGGTGGTTCTCGCGATCGGCGACATAGACATAGCCGTCGGCGTCCGTGGCGATATTGTGCACGATGTTGAACTGGCCGGGATCGCTGCCCGGCTCGCCCCAGCTCTTGATCAATTTGCCGTCCGGAGTGAATTTGTGCACGCGGGCATTGCCGTAGCCATCGGAAACATAGATCTCGCCTTGCGGCGACAGCGCGGTGTGGGTGCAGCGGTGGAACGGCTCGCCGCTCATGAACGGCGCGGGCTTCTCGGGAATGCCGATGGTGAGCAGCACCTTGCCATCGGGCGTGCATTTGCGCACGGTGTGGTCGCCGTCGTCGGTGCAGTAGAGATTGTCGTCGGCATCGAGATGCAGGCCGTGCGCGCGGGAGAACAGGCCCTCGCCCCAGCTCTTCAGGAAATTGCCCTCGCGATCGAACACGATCATCGGATGGGCGCCGCGGTTGAAGACATAGACGCGATCCCTGCTGTCGACCGCAACGGAGGCGACATCGGTCAGCTCCCAGCCGTCGGGCAGCCGGGCCCAGCCTTCGACCACGCGATAGCGGTGCTCGCCCGAGCCGAGAATCGTTGGCATGTTGTCTCTCTCCCTTCATCGTCATTCCGGGGCTCGCGAAGCGAGAACCCGGAATCTCGCGCCGCAACCTCAAGATTCCGGGTTCGATGCTGCGCATCGCCCCGGAATGACGGTTGTAGCTACAGCAGCCCTTCCTCGATCGCCGTGATCTGCAGGGCCAGATATCTCGAATTGATCCGGCATTGCGCGAGGCTGCCGGCGATGAAATAGAGCCCGGCCTGGCCGGTGCGCACATACATGTTGCGCAGCTCCTGGCCGTCGCCGAAGCCCCAGATCGGACCGACGCGGGCCGCGACAGCGTCGCCGAACAGCTTGCGCACCAGGAACTCCTGGCCCTTGTAGCCGGTCGAGAGCACGATCAGATCGGCAGGGACGGTCGCGCCAGTCTTCAGCCGCGCGCCCTCGGCGACAAAGCCGTCGATATCCGCAAACTGCAACAGCTTGATCGCGCCCGAGGCGACGAGGTCGGAGCAGCCGACATTGAAGTAATAGCCGCCGCCGCGGGTGAGATATTTGAACTGCCAGCCGGTGCCGTCCTCGCCGAAATCGAGCTTGAAGCCGACAGCGGACAATTTCTCCAGCAAGTCGGCATCGAGCCGTTTCGATTGCTCGGTCAGCATCTGGTGGCTGCGTCGCGCCAGCTGCAGCGGCATCGAGGTCGCGATCAGGTCATTGTCCTCGAGCGTCCCCTCATTATAGGCGGCATAAGCGAGCTGCGCGGACGGCTCGATATTGGTGACGAGCGTCGGGCTGCGTTGCACCAGCGTGACCTCGGCGCCCGAGGAATGAAGATCCTGCGCGATGTCGTGGCCGCTGTTGCCGGTGCCGATCACGATCGCGCGCTTGCCCTTCCAAGTCTCGCCATCCTCATAGCCGCTGGAATGCACGACGCTGCCGGCGAAATTCGCCAGGCTCGGAAAATCGGGCATATTGGGAATGCCGGAGACGCCGGTCGCCATCACGATGTGGCGCGGCTGCATGGTGCGTATCGTGCCGTCGGCGCGGCGCAGCGCAACCGACCAGCGGCCATGCGCCGCGTCGTAATGACCGCCCTCGAACTCGATGCCAGTCCAGTAGTTCAGCTCCATCGCATCGACATAAGCCTCGAACCAGTTGGCCAGCTTGTCCTTGGGGATATAGGTCGGCCAGTTCGGTGGGAACGGCATATAGGGCATGTGATTGACCTGCACCTGGTTGTGCAGGGTCAGCGCATGATAGCGCTTGCGCCAGTTGTCGCCGATTCGAGGCCAGCGATCGACGATCAGCGTGTCGACCTTGAGCTGCGTCAGCCGCGCGGCGATCGCCAGACCCGCCTGGCCGCCGCCGACCACGAGCACGGCCGGATCGCGGTCGGCATAGGCGGATGCGGCCTGCCGCAGGTCGAGCCAGTTCGGCCCGCGGAAATCGCGCGAATAGGCCTGTCCGCGCGGCCGCGTCCGCTCGAGCTGCTCCTCGAAGCCTTTCAACTCCTCCAGCGCCGTGAGCAGCGTCCAGGCCTTCGGGCGATTGCCGTCGTGCGCGTCCGGGATCAGCCGCAGGAGGCCGTGGCCGCGGCCGATGCTGGTTTCGAACTTGAAGATCGTCTCGACGGCGTTGGTGCCGGCGCGTGTGACCCAGCGAGGTGGCGCGCGATCGGGATCGATGTGAAGCTTCTGCAAGGCCGCACCTGGCGCGAGGCGCCTCAGCTCGGCGAGAATGGCGGGCGCGCCGTTGATGGTCTGCAGGGTCCAGCTCAGCGCCAGCACGTCGCGCCAATAACTGTCGGCGTGGAACAGCTGCTCCAGCGCGCTGCCGTCGGTGCAGAGCGCGGTTTCGAAGGCGCGCAGCCAGTCGCGTGCAGCAAGCGCGATGTCGTCGGTCTTGTCCAGCATGTCCTGCGTTTCCTCACGGCCGTCTTCCCGCGGCCTCTTCGTCGGCGACGCTATACGCTTTGCGCGCCCGCAGAAAGCGCTTCATCCAAGAAGCGGGAGCATATGGCCCTGATCCGGCGGAATACGTCGCGAAAGCGTATCGAGATGGCTCACGATCCCGGCCGCTTGCGCGCCGCGATCCTTGCTTTGGCCGGGGCGCGCCTGGCAACGCGGACATTGTTTGCAACTGCGTTCGGCTTCGCCTCTCCCGCGATGACGCCTTCGCGCTTCTTCATCACGCGATAATAGCTCCACCACAGATGCGCGGCGGCGCCGCGCAGGGGGCGCCAGGGCTCGGCGAGCGGGGCCATCTGCTTTTCCGTCGGACGCGTTTTGAGACCAAGGCCGATCCGCATGCCCTCCTGCACGGCGATGTCGCCGGCCGGCCACGCATCGGCATGGCCGAGGCAGAACAGCAGATAGACGTCGGCAGTCCACGGCCCGATCCCGGGCAGCGCAATCAGCGTGTGATGGGCGGTGTCCGCATCTTCCTCGGCGAGCACGTCGAGGTTCAGCCGTTCCTCGGCGAGTTCGCGCGCAATGTGCTTGAGCGTCTTGATCTTGGCGGCGGAGAGGCCGAGCCGCCCGAGCCGGTCGGCCCGCGCACGGCGCAAAGCCTCATGATGGAAGGGATCGAATGCCGCCGACAGCCGTCCCCAGATCGCCGCCGCGCTCGCGGTCGACAGCTGCTGCCCACAGACGATATGCGCAAGGCCGGCAAAGCCCGGCTCGCGCCGCCGCAGGGCCGGCATGCCCGTGATATCGAGGATCGGCTTCAGGCGCGGGTCCTGCCTGACCAGCGTCGCGATCGCGTCCTCGAGGTCGGCCTGGGTGTGGAGATGGATGGCCATTGTTTATTTGCCGGGCGAAGGCTCTATCCTTTCGTCATGGCCGGGCTTGACCCGGCTATCCACGTCTTCCTTGCTTGCCGATCAGTCGGAAGGCCTGATTATAGCAAACGAAGAACACACTGGCGTTGGTTCAATGACGGCATCTTGCAGGGGCATGCGTGGCCGCGCGTGGACACGGCCATGACGGAGATCGCGTAAGCAATGCCACCCGTTTTCCGATTTGCCCCGAGTCCAAACGGCTATCTTCATCTCGGCCATGCCTATTCGGCGCTGCTGAACGCCGACCTGGCGCGGCAAAGTGGAGGCCGGCTGCTGCTGCGGATCGAGGACATCGATCCCGCGCGCTGTCGCCCTGAATTCGAGGCGGCGATTCATGAGGATCTCGGCTGGCTTGGCATTACCTGGCAGCAGCCGGTGCGGCGGCAGTCCGAGCACTTGGCCGATTATCGCGCGGCGCTGGACCGGCTGACCGCGCTCGGCCTCGTCTATCCGAGCTTCGAGAGCCGGGCCGAGATCGCACGTCTGGTGGCGCAGCGGGACGAGGCGGGCGCCTGGCCGCGCGACCCCGACGGCGCGGCGCTCTATCCAGGCACCGCAAGGCAGCTTTCGATCAGCGAACGCAACGCGCTGCTCGCGCAGGGCGCGCCTCATGCGCTGCGGCTCGACATGGCGGCGGCGACCGCGCGGGCCGGCCAATTGGGCTGGACCGAGGAGGGCGAGGGGCCGCACGGAGAGCGCGGCCGGATCACCGCGGATCCGCAAGCCTGGGGCGACGTCATCCTGGCTCGCAAGGAAACCCCGACCAGCTACCATCTGTCGGTCGTGATCGACGACGCGCTGCAGGGTGTGACCGAGGTTGTCCGAGGGTGCGACCTGTTCCACGCAACCAGCGTCCATGTCCTGCTCCAGCATCTGCTCGGCCTGCCGCACCCGGTGTACCGCCACCATCGGCTCATTGTGGATGGTTCTGGGCACAAGCTGTCCAAATCAACCCAGGCGACGGGCTTGCGCGAGCTGCGCGCGGCGGGCGTCACGCCCGATGCGATTCGCCGCCGGGTTGGATTGTCTTAAAATTCCCCTGTCCTGAAACGTGACAGGGGGCACCGCAAAGCCAGCCGTGACTCCCGATGCCCTGCCGTGCCATTGTTGCGAGGGCAGGGTGAACGGGAATCATGGCGGCAAGGTCGCGTGTGACGCGTAGGAAAAAACGATCGGCAACGCCGCGCTCTCCCGCGCGCATGCACCAGCAGCGCGCCAGGTCCGATCAGAAGGTCAAATCCGGCCCCCAGTCGAAGACCGCGCCCAGACCCAAGGCGAAGACCGGGTCCAGGGTCGGCTCCAAGGCCAGCTTCAAGGCCAGCTTCAAGGCCGCCCCGGCCGCCTCCTCCAGCATGGTCGAGGCGGCGCTCGCGGCGTTTGCCCATGAGGTGCGCACGCCGCTGACCGGCATCCTCGCCATCTCGGACCTGCTCGCGACCTCCGATCTCGGCGAGCGCGAGCGGCGCTGGGTCGACACCATCAAGGCCGGTGCCGAGCATCTCTCGGCCCTGGCAACCGTGTTCGTCGATGCCGCCAAGCCCGCACGGGCCAAAGCCGTCATCCGTGAAGACCTGTTCGACCTCCGGGCGCTGGCGCGGGCCGCCGGCGATTCGCTCGCCGGCCGTGCCGCCGCCAAGGGTCTTTCCTGCGAGGTGCGCATTGCCGACAACGTCCCCGCGCTGGTCTCGGGGGATCGCATCAGGCTGCGCGCTGCGCTGGAAAATTTGATCGACAATGCGGTGAAGTTCACCGAGCAGGGCAGCGTCGCGCTCGAGGTCAGCGCGGCGCGGCGGACCAAAGACAAAGGCAAGGACAAGAGCACGAGGACAAACGTCACCTTCGCCATTTCCGACAGCGGCATCGGGCTGACCCTGCCGGAGATCAAGCGACTGTTCCGTCCGTTCTCGCAGGCCAACGTCTCGATCGCCTCGCGCTTCGGCGGCGCGGGCCTGGGGCTATCCTCGGTCAGGCAGCTGGCGCGCGCCATGGGCGGCGACGTCATGGCCGCGCAGCGTGCGGGCGGCGGCGCCACCTTCGCGCTGACCGTGGCCCTTGCGCCCGCAGGGCCGCGCAGCGGGACGGGCGCCGGCGCAGCCGGCGAGCTCTTGCCGCTGGCCTCGCCGGCGCTGCACATCCTCAGCGTCGAGGACAATCCGTTCGGGCGCGTGGTGCTCAACACCATCCTGACCGAGCTCGGGCATCAGGCCGAGTTCGTCGGCCGCGGCGAGGATGCGGCGGGGCGGATCGCGCAGGGCGCGTTCGATTGCGTGCTGATGGACATGGTGCTGCCGGGAATCGACGGCGTCGAGGCCATCAGGCGGATCCGCAAGCTTGCTCCCCGGCACGGACTCGTCCCCATCATCGGCGTGTCCGGCCGCGGCGAGGACGAGGCGGCCTCGCGCGCGGCGGGCGCCGACGCCTTCCTGCTCAAGCCTGTTTCTCCGCGCGCCCTAGCGACTGCGCTGCTTGAAGCGACACGCCGTGAGGCAGCTGCGACTTGATGATCGCCGCGTTCAACTCGCCGCCATAGACGAAGATCGCCGCGATGAAATACAGAAACACCAGTGCGATGATCACCGAAGCGAGCCCCGCATACATGGTGACGTAGTTGTTGGCAAAGCGCGCCAGATACTGGCCGAAGCCGATGCCCGACACCAGCGAGGCAACGAGCGTGAACACGATGCCGGGCATGATCTGCACCAGCCGCCGGCGTCCCGCGGGCAGCCAAGTATGCAGGATGATCAGCGCGATCACCAGCGCGCTGATGGTGATGCCGTAGCGCAGCAGGTTGAGCAGCTGCTCGTTGCTTTCGACGATCAAGGGAATGAAGCGCCGCGTCGCCTCGATGATGAGCGGCCCGAGCACGATCAAGAACCCCATCGCCAGCGCCGTGAAAGCCGCCACCAGCGTGTAGCCGATCGATTCCAGCCGCAGCCAGTACCAGCGCCGCGGCTCGACCACGGCATAGGCGCGGTTGAGCCCGACCCGCAGCGCCTCGACGCCGTTGGAGGCGAAATAGACCGACAGCACCGCGCTCAGCGTCAGGACGTCGCCGCGGGTGGTGGTGAGCACATCGTGGATCTGGGCAGACAGCGCGTCCGCGACCTGATGCGGCCAGGTCTGCAGCACGAGGCCGACGGCCTGGTCGGCCAGCTCCTTGGAGCCGAACAGGAAGGCGGCGAGCGAGGTCAGCACGATCAGGAAGGGGAACATCGCCATCAAGGTCGACAGCGCGATGTGACTTGCGATCGCCCAGCCGTCATCGGCCAGGAAGGTGTAGAAGGCATCCCAGACGACGTGGACGACGTAGCGAAGCTGCCTCACATTGCACCTTGACCGGACGCGCGGGTGACGAGGCTACCATCTGATATTAATGGATAAAAGCCGGATGCCGACGCCATGGGCCTTGCCTCCACAGGAGTGATGGCGGAGAGCCTAGTGCGGTGTTATGTAGCGAAGATGGCTACGTTTCTCAGCAAGTTCATTCTTCCCATCGCAGTCGCGGCGGTTGCCTTCGTCCTGCTGCTTGGTCTCGTCAACATGATGCGGGGCGGCTCGCCCAACACCTCGCAGCGGCTGATGCGGCTGCGCGTGTTGTTGCAGTTCGTCGCCATCATCGTCACCATGGTCGCGCTCTGGGCCATGGGACGCTGAAGAACCGAACGCTGAGAACTGGGGCGCTGAAAGGGAGCATCGCGCATGGTCGTGCTCAATCGCATCTATACGCGGACCGGTGACGACGGCAGCACTGCGCTCGGCTCGGGCGAGCGCCGTCCGAAATACGATCTGCGAGTCGCGGCCTACGGAACCGTGGACGAGACCAACGCGGCGATCGGCGTGGCGCGGCTGCATCTGAAGGATATGCCGCAGCTCGATGCCATGCTGGGCCTGATCCAGAACGATCTGTTCGATCTCGGGGCCGACCTCTCGGTGCCGCAGCGGGAGGGCAAAGCGGAGCGGTTGCGGGTGGTCGCAAGCCAGGTCGAGCGGCTGGAAAAGGATATCGACAGCCTCAACGCCAGTCTCGCGCCGTTGACCTCCTTCATCCTGCCGGGCGGAACCCCCGGCGCGGCGCATTTGCATCTGGCGCGGACAATATGCCGCCGGGCGGAACGGATCGTGGTGGAACTCGCCGCCCAGCCCGCCGAGCCGGTCAGCGCGGCTGCCATTCAATATATCAACCGACTCTCTGATTTCCTGTTTGTCGCAAGCCGTGCGGCCAATCATAATGGAGCAGGCGACGTGCTCTGGGTCCCGGGCCAGAACAGGTAAAACCGGAATAGCTGGCCGGCCGCCGTTGGAAGCGTCCCGGGCAGGATTGGCTTCGGAAGCGAATTTTTGGCCGCCACGCGCGTTGACCCCGCTTGGCGGGGGATTTAGGTTCCGCGCCCGAAAGAGCAAATTCCACAAATTGCAAGCGAAAGAGGATCGATGAAGGTTCTGGTGCCGGTAAAGCGGGTGGTCGACTACAACGTCAAGGTTCGCGTCAAGAGCGACGGAACCGGCGTCGAGCTCGCCAACGTCAAGATGTCGATGAATCCCTTCGATGAGATCGCGGTCGAGGAAGCGCTGCGTCTGAAGGAAGCCGGCAAGGCGACCGAGGTCGTGGTGGTCTCGATCGGACCTGCGCAGGCGTCCGAGACCATCCGCACCGGACTTGCGATGGGCGCCGACCGCGGCATCCTGGTCAAGGCCGAAGGCATCGTCGAGCCGCTGGCTGTGGCCAAGATCCTGAAGAAGATTGCCGACGAGGAGCAGCCGGGCCTGATCATCCTCGGCAAGCAGGCGATCGACGACGACTCGAATCAGACCGGCCAGATGCTGGCCGCGCTGCTCGGCTGGTCGCAGGCGACGTTCGCCTCCAAGCTCGAGGTCGAAGGAAGTGACTTCAAGGTCACGCGCGAGGTCGATGGCGGCCTGCAGACCGTGAAGCTGAAGGGGCCCGCGATCGTCACCACCGACCTGCGTCTCAACGAGCCGCGCTACGCCTCGCTGCCCAACATCATGAAGGCGAAGAAGAAGCCGATCGCCGACAAGAGCGCCGCCGACTACGGCGTCGATCTGAGCCCGCGCCTCGAGGTCCTCAAGACCACGGAACCGCCGGGACGCAAGTCCGGCGTCAAGGTCAAGGACGTTGCCGAGCTGGTGTCGAAGCTGAAGAATGAAGCCGGGGTTCTCTGAAATGACGACGTTGCTGATTGCCGAACATGACAATGCGTCGATCAAGGACGCGACCAACAAGGCGCTGACCGCCGCTGCCGCCCTCGGCGCCGACGTCGACGTGCTGGTGGCCGGCGAGAACGCCAAGGCTGCGGCGGAAGCTGCCGCCAAGCTCGCAGGCGTCAGAAAGGTGCTGCTCGCGGAAGGCGCGGCCTATGCTCACGATCTCGCCGAGCCCTTGGCTGCGCTGATCGTGTCGCTGGCCGCAAGCTATGACGCGATCGTCGCGCCCGCGACCTCGCGCTTCAAGAACGTGATGCCGCGCGTTGCGGCGCTGCTCGACGTCATGCAGATCTCCGAGATCATCAAGGTGGTGGCGCCCGATACGTTCGAGCGGCCGATCTATGCCGGCAACGCCATCCAGACGGTGAAGTCGAAGGACGCCAAGAAGGTGATCACGGTGCGCACCTCGACGTTTGCCGCTGCGCCTGCTGGCGGCAGTGCGTCGGTCGAGACCGTCGCGGCCGCGGCCGATCCCGGCCTGTCCTCGTTCGTCGGCGAGGAGGTGGCGAAGAGCGACCGGCCGGAGCTGACTTCGGCCAAGATCATCGTTTCCGGTGGCCGCGCCATGCAGAGCCGGGAAAACTTCGCCAAGTACATCGAGCCGCTGGCCGACAAGCTCGGTGCCGGCGTCGGCGCCTCGCGTGCGGCGGTCGATGCGGGCTATGCGCCGAACGACTGGCAGGTCGGCCAGACCGGCAAGGTGGTGGCGCCGGAGCTCTATGTCGCGGTCGGCATTTCCGGCGCGATCCAGCATTTGGCCGGCATGAAGGACTCCAAGGTCATCGTCGCGATCAACAAGGACGAGGACGCGCCGATCTTCCAGGTCGCCGATTACGGCCTAGTCGCGGACCTCTATCAGGCCGTGCCCGAGCTGACCGAGCAGCTGGGCAAGCTCGGAAAGTAACCCTACTGTCACCGGCCGGATGGGCAAAATCCGGCCGGTGTGCTTATTGGCGCATGATCCGGGGCCAACTGGCTTTTCGCGGACGAGGGCGATGCGCAATCAAAAGTCTGGAGCGGGAGGGAGATTTTACCTAATCTCACGCTCCAGAGCACGATCGGGACCGGAATGGCCGCGGCAGCAAAGCGTCTTGGCGGTTTTCCGAAAAGATCATGCTCGATCAAAAACTTGAAGCGCGATGACTGGTCGTCGCGCTTTTGCGGGCAGGCGCGGATATGCGCGCCGTTCCGGTGGATGAAAACATGGCTGTGATCAAGAAGGTCGGCGTAATCGGTGCGGGCCAGATGGGCAATGGCATCGCGCATGTCGCGTCGCTGGCGGGCTTCGACGTGGTGCTCAACGACGTCTCGGCCGACCGGCTGAAGTCGGGCATGGCGACCATCAACGGCAATCTGTCGCGGCAGGTCGCCAAGAACGTCATCACCGAGGACGCCAAGGCCAAGGCGCTCGGCCGCATCACGTTGACCGAGACCCTGGAGGGGCTCGCCGATTGCGACCTCGTGATCGAGACCGCGGTCGAGAAGGAAGAGGTCAAGCGCAAGCTGTTCCACGACCTCTGCGCGGTCTTGAAGCCCGAGGCCCTGATCGCCTCCAATACCTCCTCGATCTCGATCACCCGGCTCGCCTCGACCACCGACCGCCCCGAGCGCTTCATCGGCATTCATTTCATGAATCCGGTGCCGCTGATGGAGCTGGTGGAGCTGATCCGTGGCATCGCCACCGACGATTCCACCTTCGAGGCGGCCAAGGAGTTCGTCAACGCGCTCGGCAAGCAGGTCGCGGTCTCCGAGGATTTCCCGGCCTTCATCGTCAACCGCATCCTGCTGCCGATGATCAACGAGGCGATCTACACCCTTTATGAGGGCGTCGGGAACGTCGAGGCGATCGACGCGGCGATGAAGTTGGGCGCGCATCATCCGATGGGCCCGCTGGAACTGGCCGATTTCATCGGCCTCGACACCTGCCTGTCGATCATGCAGGTGCTGCACGAGGGGCTGGCCGACTCCAAGTACCGTCCCTGCCCGCTGCTGGTGAAATATGTCGAAGCCGGCTGGCTCGGCCGCAAAACCCAGCGCGGTTTCTACGACTACCGCGGCGCCAAGCCGGTGCCGACGCGGTAATTCCTCGTCATTGCCGGGCTTGACCCGGAAATCCATCATCTTTGAAAAAAGTCCGTAGGGTGGGCAAAGCGCAGCGTGCCCACCGCCCAGAGTTCCGTAGCGGAAAAATGGTGGGCACGCTGCGCTTTGCCCACCCTGCAAGACTGTTTCAAAGTGTTTCCCACTTCCACCCTCCGTTAACCGTTCCGGCTTAGGGTGCGGCCAGGGACACGAGGGTATCGCGTTATGGATATGAGTTTGGTGGCTGCGATCATGTCGCAGCAGCAGGGCGCCCTGCAGTCGCAGATCTCGACCAGCGTGCTGAAGCAGAACCTGGATCAGCAGAAGAGCGACGTTCTCACCCTCCTCAACGGCGCCTCGCAGTCGCTGGCCAACGTAGCCCCCGGCGTCGGCGGCAATCTGAATATCTCGGCCTAAAGCCGGACAGTGCCAGTGCCGTCACCCCTGACAGGTGTGAAACAATTTGATCCGTCAGCCTGAGGTGCCCGCGCAGCCGGCCTCGAAGGGCGACGGCCCGGCTGCAGCAGCGGGGCCGTGCATCCTTCGAGGCTCGCTGCCGCGAGCGCCTCAGGATGACGGGTCAGGGAGTGTCGGCCAGGATTAGAGTCCCGCCGCGGCCGGCGCCAGCGCGGCCGTGATCAGCTTGACCGCGTCGTCGCTGTTCCATTCGGCGGGGCCGGCGATGGTGCCGATTTCGCAGCCCTTGGGGTCGACCAGCACCGAGGTCGGCATGCCCAGGGCCCGTCCGATGGATTTAAGGTCCTGAAAGACCTTGGCTTTCTCATCCGTATAATAGCCGAGCCGGGTCAGGCCGGCGTCGTTGAGGAATTTCTTCGGCTTCTCGGGGTCACGGGTGTCGATATTGATCGCGACCACCTGGAAATTCGGTCCGGCCAGCTTGGCTTCCAGACCATCCAGCGCCGGCATCTCCTTCCGGCAGGGCACGCACCAGGTGGCCCACAGGTTCACCAGCACCGTCTTGCCGCGCCAGTCCGACAGCTTTTTCTCCTTGCCGTCGGCATCCTGGAAGGTGAGGTCCGGAAGCTTCAGCGGCGCGCTCGCCAGGGTCAGCGCAGCCACCTCGCCATGGACCAGGGGCGCGATCTTTTTCGCCAGATCGACGGCGCCGCGGCAGGTCGGGTCGCCACCGGCCTGACGAGGCAGGCTGCCAAAACCGTAAATTCCGGCAAATCCGGCCGCAGCCCCGATCAGCACGGCTGCCACGACCAGCGGAATCCGGCGGCGCGACGCGGCTGCGGCCGGGCTTGGGGAGTTCTCGGGCATATCGTTTGTCATTCTGGTCCAGATACGGCTATGCAGGGGCCGAAATTACGCGCACCCCTCGACAATTTCCGGGTGCGTCGATCGGTGACAAGGGTTCAAGCAGGCGGTCATGAGCAACAAGATGTGGGGCGGCAGGTTCTCCGAGCGCCCCGATGCGATCATGGAGGAAATCAACGTCTCCATCGACGTCGACCGGCACCTTTACGCCCAGGATATCGCCGCGTCCAAGGCGCATGCGGCCATGCTCGCCGCCCAGGGCATCATCACGGCCTCAGATGCTAAAAATATCGGCAAGGGTCTAGACACGATTTTGTCAGAGATCAGCAAGGGCGCCTTCGACTTCAAGCGCGCGCTCGAGGACATTCACATGAATGTCGAGGGCCGGCTCGCCGAGCTGATCGGGCCAGCCGCCGGCCGCCTGCACACCGCACGCTCGCGCAACGACCAGGTCGCGACCGATTTCCGCCTCTATGTCCGCGACACGATCGACGAGATCGATGCGGGCCTCGCACGGTTCCAGGAGGCGCTGGTCGCGCGCGCCACCGAGCATGCCGCGACCGTGATGCCCGGCTTCACCCATCTGCAGACCGCGCAGCCCGTCACCTTCGGCCATCATCTGCTCGCCTATGTCGAGATGGCCGCGCGCGACCGCGGCCGCTTTGCCGACGCCCGCAGGCGCCTCAATGAATCGCCGCTGGGCGCCGCCGCGCTCGCCGGAACCTCGTTTCCGATCGACCGCGTCGCGACCGCGACCGCGCTCGGCTTCGACCGGCCGATGGCCAATTCCCTCGATGCGGTCTCGGACCGCGACTTCGTGCTGGAGACGCTGTCGGCCGCCGCGATCACGGCGGTGCATCTGTCGCGCTTCGCGGAGGAAATCGTGGTCTGGACCTCGCCGCTGGTCGGCCTGGTGCGGCTCTCCGACAAGTTCACCACCGGCTCCTCGATCATGCCGCAGAAGCGCAATCCTGATGCGGCGGAGCTGGTGCGCGCCAAGACCGGACGCGTGATCGGCGCGCTGACAGCGCTGCTCATCGTCATGAAGGGCCTGCCGCTCGCCTATCAGAAGGACATGCAGGAGGACAAGGAAGGCGCGATGCAGGCTTTCGTCGCGCTCTCGCTCGCCATCCGCGCCATGACCGGCATGGTCGCCGACCTCGTCCCCGATGAGGCCCGCATGAAGGCCGCGGCCGGCGACGGCTACGCCACCGCGACCGATCTGGCGGACTGGCTGGTGCGGACGTTGAAGATGCCCTTCCGCGAGGCCCATCACGTGACGGGCCGTATTGTCGCGCTCGCGGCCAAGGACGGCGTGGCGCTGCACGAGCTGCCGCTTGCCGCCATGCAGGAGGTCGAGCCGAAGATCACGGCTGACGCGCTCCGCGCCCTGTCGGTCGAATCATCGGTGAAAAGCCGCACGAGCTTTGGCGGCACGGCGCCGAAGAATGTGCTGGCGCAAGCCAAAGCCTGGGCCAAGCGGCTGGAAAAGCAGCGGAAATAGCGGTGAACGGCCGATTTTCGCTGCAATTCCCGGCTAGATGGGCCCTCGCCAGAGCCGGGCAATCTTTGTATGGTGCGGCCCACGCATTGGGGATCTTGCCGTGACTTCTGATCTGCGCCCGAAATTTTCGGGATGGGCCGTCTTGTTCGTGAGCGTGGCTGCGCTGACCCTGTCGGGCTGCGGCCGCAAGGGGCCCCTGGACCTGCCGCCGAACGCGAGCTCGGCCTCCACGGCCAATCTGCAGCAGCCGACCGACACCGAGGCAGAGCAGGCGGCCAAGCCCAGCGTCTTCAACCCGAGCTACGGCACCAATGCCGCGCCGGTCGCCGGCAAGGGCCCGAAAAGACCGTTTGCGCTCGACCCGCTTCTGGGTAACTAAGTTTCACGAACAGCAGTGCGCTTCACCCTCCCCTGGAGGGGGAGGGGTCGGCTCACATGAGCGCAAGCGAATGCGAGCCGGGGCGGGGTGAAGCCACGAAGATGGTCTCAACGTTGATCGGATACACAATGGCGGCACTGGGGACGGGGATGGACTGTCACCCCGCCCCGCCCGCACCGGGCGGTGCCCGGCGCGGACGACCCTCCCCCTCCAGGGGAGGGGGTGATGCGTCGCGTGGTTCCATCTCACGATTTTCTGGCAAACCATGAACCATTTCGATTATCGCAACGGCGTGCTGCATGCCGAGGCGGTGAACCTCGCCGAGGTCGCGTCACAGGTCGGCACACCGTTCTATTGCTACTCCACCGCGACGCTGGAGCGGCATTTCCGCGTGTTCAGCGAGGCCTTCGCCGGCGAGAAGGTGCTCGTCTGCTATGCCATGAAGGCGAATTCCAACCAGTCGGTGCTGCGCACGCTGGCCCGACTCGGCGCCGGCGCCGACGTGGTCTCGGGCGGCGAGTTGCAGCGGGCGCTGGCGGCCGGCATTCCGCCGAGCAAGATCGTCTTCTCCGGCGTCGGCAAGACCGAAGCCGAGCTGCGCGCTGCCCTCGCCAACGACATTCTCTGCATCAACGTCGAATCCGAACCCGAGCTCGAGCTGTTGTCGCGCCTGGCCGTCGAGACCGGCCGCACCGCGCGCATCTCGGTGCGCGTCAACCCGGACGTCGATGCCGGCACGCACGCCAAGATCTCCACCGGCAAGTCCGAGAACAAGTTCGGCATTCCGCTCGCGCATGCGCGCGACGTCTATGCCCGCGCGGCAAGGTTGCCGGGAATCGCGGTGCGAGGTGCCGACGTGCATATCGGCAGCCAGATCACCGATCTCTCCAATCTCGAAACCGCGTTCCGCCTGCTGGTCGAGTTCGTGCACACGCTCCGCGCCGACGGCCACACCATCTCCCATATCGATTTTGGCGGCGGCCTGGGCATTCCCTACGACATGGACGCCGAGGTGCCGCCGGAGCCGCACGCCTATGCGGCGATGGTCAAGCGCGTCGCGCATAATCTCGGCTGCACGCTGATGTTCGAGCCGGGCCGGCTGATCGTCGGCAATGCCGGCATCCTGGTCGCGCGCGTGATCTACGTGAAACATGGCGAAGCCAAGAATTTCGTCATCATCGACGCCGCGATGAACGATCTGATCCGCCCGACGCTCTACGAGGCCTATCACGACATCCTGCCTGTGACCCAGCCCGCGCCGGGCGCGAGGAGCATCGTTGCCGACGTGGTCGGCCCGGTCTGCGAAAGCGGCGACTATCTCGCGCTCGATCGCAAACTGCCCGAGCCCAAGGCCGGCGATCTCGTCGCCATCATGACATCGGGGGCCTATGGCGCGGTGCAGTCCGGCACCTACAACACGAGGCCCCTGGTGCCCGAGGTGCTGGTGAAGGACGACCAGTATGCGGTGGTCCGGCCGCGCCTCGATGTCGAAGCGCTGATCGCGATGGACAAGCCCGCGCCGTGGCTGTGATATCCCGCCGTTGAGACATTCTCCATGTCGTCCCGGCGAAGGCCTGGCGAAGGCCGGGACGACCCCAATATGATTGCTTCGCCCGGAATCCCCCGGGAAACGGTCACTCCTGCGTGTTGTCGGGGGATTCGGCCTCGATACCCGTGGAGGAACGGGTGCCTCACTGCTGCCGTTGTGTTAGGCTGCCGTGGCCGGCGACCGGAGATTGCTTGATTGAGCGGTGCCACACCTGACCCCCTGGAGCCGTCGCGCGAGAGCGACGGCCTGGCGCGGTTGAAGCTGACAGAGGCCCTGCAACGGGCCAGATTTGCCATCGCCTGGGAGCGTGCCTGGCCGCCGCTGGCGCGCCTGCTCACGGTAATCGGGCTGTTCCTGGTGGTGTCCTGGGCCGGCATCTGGCTGTCGCTGCCTTACCTCGCCCGCGCCATCGGCTTTTCCATTTTCGTCGTGCTGGCGCTTGCCGCCGCCTCCTCCCTGCTGTGGTTCCGCTGGCCGAGCCGCGCCGAGGGGCTGTCCCGGCTCGATCGCGGCTCCGGCATCCGCCATCGCCCGGCCACCACGCTGTCCGACACGGTCTCCACCCGGGACCCGGTGGCGCTGGCGCTGTGGCAGGCGCAGCGGGAGCGCACGCTGGCCTCGCTCAAGCGCATCCGTGCCGGTCTGCCGTCGCCGCGGCTCTCGCTGCAGGACCCCTGGGCGCTGCGCGCGCTGGTCCTCGTGCTGCTCGCCGCCACCTATGTCGCCGCCGGCGACGAGCGCATGGTGCGCGTCGGCGCTGCGTTCGACTGGAACGGCGTGCTGGCGCCCGCCAATATCCGGGTCGATGCCTGGGTCAATCCGCCGCCCTATACCGGTAAGCCGCCGATCATCCTGTCAGCCGCCAACAAGGAAGCGCCGGCGCTGCCGTCATCCGGCCCGCTCGCGGTTCCCGCAGGCAGCACGCTGATCGTGCGCTCCAGCGGCGCCAGTCTCGACGTCACCGCCAGTGGCGGCATCACCGAGGCGGCGCCGAAGGAGCAGGCCCCGCAAGGCACCAGCGAGAGGCATTTCGCGATCGCCGGCGACGGCAGCGTACATGTGCGCGCCCCGTCCGGGCAGCCGCAATGGTCCTTCACGGCCATCCCCGACCATCCACCGACGATTTCGCTGGCCAAGGATCCCGAGCGCCAGGCGCGCGGCGCGCTGCAGCTGTCCTACAAGCTCGAGGATGATTACGGCGTCACCGAAGCCCAGGCGCATGTCGCCGCCCGCCCCGCCGAAGGCGCCGAGCAAGGCGCGCAGCCGCGGCCGCTGTTCCAGCCGCCGCAGTTTCCGCTGGTGCTGCCGAATGCGCGGACCCGCAACGGCGTCGGCCAGACGGTGAAGGACCTGAGCGAGGATCCCTATGCCGGCGCCGACGTCAGCTTGACGCTCACCGCCAAGGACGAGGCCGGCAATGAGGCGACCAGCGAACCTTTCAAGATGCGCCTGCCCGAGCGCCTGTTCACCAAGCCCCTGGCGCGCGCGCTGGTCGAGCAGCGCCGCATCCTTGCGCTCGATGCCAACAGGAATTCCGACGTCTATACCGCGCTCGATGCGCTGATGATCGCGCCGGACGTGTTCATGCAAGGCGAGACCGGGCACTATCTCGGCCTCTACAATGTCGCGCGCCAGCTCGAGGCCGCGCGCACCGACGATGCCCTGCGCGGGGTGGTGGCGAGCCTGTGGGGGCTTGCGGTCTCGATCGAGGACGGCGACATCACCGATGTCGACAAGGCGCTGCGCGCGGCGCAGGACGCGCTGAAGCAGGCGCTGGAGCGCGGCGCGAGCGACGAGGAGATCAAGAAGCTCAGCCAGGATCTGCGCCAGGCGCTGGACAATTTCATGCGCCAGCTTGCCGAGCAGTATCGCAACAGTCCGCAGGCGCTCAATCGTCCGCTCGATCCCAACACCAAGGTGATGCGCCCGCAGGATCTACAGAACATGATCGAGCGCATGGAGCGGCTGTCGCGCCAGGGCGACAAGGAAGGCGCCAAGCAATTGCTCGAGCAGCTGCAGGAGATGCTGGAGAACCTGCAGATGGCCCAGCCGGGTCAGTCCGGCGACAGCGACTCGGAGCAGGCGCTCAACGAGCTCAACGACATGATCCGCAAGCAGCAGCAGCTGCGCGACAAGACCTACAAGCAGGGCCAGGATTCCCGGCGCGACCGCATGCGCGGCAAGCAGCAGGGCGACCAGGGCATGAGCGACCTGCAGCAGGACCAGGACTCGCTTCGTGACCGGCTGAAGAAGCTGCAGGAGCAGCTCGCCAAGCGCGGCATGGGCCAGATGCAGCGCGGCGACAAGGGCAAGAACGGCCAGCAGCAGGGTCAACAGGGTCAGGGCCAGCAAGGCCAGGGTGACCAGGATGATCAGGCCGACCAGGGCGAGGGCGACGGCAATGGGCTGGGCGATGCCGACAGCGCCATGGGCGATGCCTCGGGTGCGCTCGGCGATGGCAATGCCGACGGCGCCGTCGACAGCCAGGGCCGTGCGCTGGATGCCCTGCGCAAGGGCCAGCAGCAGCTGTCCGAGGCAATGCAGAATGGCGAGGGCGAGGGGCAGGGCGACGGTCAGGGCGAGCGCGCCGGCCGCCAGCAGGGCAACGGCATGCAGACCGATCCGCTCGGCCGTCCCTTGCACGGCCGCGATTATGCCGACGAGCTCTCCAAGATGGTCCCCGGCGAAATCGACGTGCAGCGCGCCCGCCGCATCCTCGAAGAGCTGCGCCGGCGGTTCGGCGATAGCTCACGCTCCCAGACCGAGCTCGACTATATCGAGCGGCTGCTGAAGGATTATTGAGGGAGGCGCGTTCGCCGGGCTCGGGCGGTCGCGGTCGAACTCCGGGCGAAGCCAGCCTGTGGCGGTCTGTTCGGCGCTCGGCGATGCCGCAATCTTGCGCTTGCCGGCGGCACGCCGAGCCGCTAGCTCCTCGCGCCGGGCGGAGCCTCGCCGACGAGACGTGAGTAGTGACGACTGAATACCACCCGCTGTTGCGCAAGATCCACTGGGCCACCGCATTCCTCTTCATCACGGCGATGCTGATCGGCTTCTATTGCGGGTTGCAGCCGCCGGGGACGTCGCCGCGGCGCGAGCTGCTCGAGGTGCACAAATCGCTCGGGGTGACGCTGTTCCTGCTGGCGATCCTGCGCGTCATGGTGCGCGTGTCGACTGCGGCGCCGCCGGAGCCGGCCTCGTTCTCGCCATTGGTGCGGCTGGCGGCACGGCTCAATCATTGGGCGCTTTACGTCGTGCTGTTTGCCATGCCCGTCACCGGATACATGTTCTCCGCCGCCGGCGGCTATTCGCTGCGCTATTTCTGGACCTTCTCCTGGCCGCGTTTGTTCGCCGGCAATCGATCGATCGAGCACGCCGGCGAATTGTCGCACGGCCTGCTTGCCTACCTCGTCTATGCCGCGGTTGCGCTGCACATCGCGGCAACCGTCTGGCATGTCCTGGTGAAGAAGGATGCGACGCTGGCGCGGATGTGGCCGGCTGCGGGCCGAGACCGCGGATCGGGCGTCACCTAGTCTTCCTCGTCGCCGAGCAGTTTGCCGGTCTTGCGGTTCAGGAAGTGCAGCCGCGTGCACGCCGGGCAGGTCAGCCCCAGAAATTCATAGTCCGACGCCCTGTCATCATCGTCGAGCCAGTGCTGGACATTGAGGCCCGTTGACGGGCACTTGAAGATGAAATGCGGCATCGTAAAGCCATCACAGCCCCATCACGTCGAGCATTGATCCAGATCAAATTTGGCTGACGGCCCACTGCCGTCTCAGCGTCCCGGTGCGCAATTGCGCGACCAGGCCGGGACGACGGCGAAGTGCCCGGCCGCGATAGCGTTTTCGAGCGAAGTGGATACCGGTTCGCGTGAAGAAAACGCGTCAAAACAAAAAAGCTGGAGCCCGGTTCTGATTCGATCAGAACCGGAAATGCTCTCTAGCCCTTCCTCGCCATCAGCGCATCGGCCACCGCGGTGCGGATATCGGCAACCGAGAACGGCTTAGTGATCACGTCGTGGACGATGGCGTTGAGGTTGGAAGCGCGTTCGCGCTGGTCGGCGAAGCCGGTCATCAGCAGCACGGTCAGGTTGGGGAAATCGCGGGCCGCCGAGAGCGCCAGCGCGATGCCGTCCATGACCGGCATCTGGATGTCGGTGAGCAACAGGTCGAAGGCGCCGTCCTCGCGGGTCAGGATATCCAGCGCCTCGGCGCCGTCCTGGGCGGTGACGATCTCGTGGCCGTCCATCGCAATCGCGCGCGCCACCAGGAGGCGCATGGATTCCTCGTCATCGGCGATCAGGACACGCGACATCGGCAAACGGTCTCTTCAGAAGTGAAAATGCGGTTTCCCGCCTTTATACACTTCCGCCGGCGATGTCTCGCTTGTTGAAGAAGCGGATGTCGATGCTCTTGCCCTCGGCAGGCGGCGAGGCGAGGCGCGACTTGAAGGCGGCGCGCTCGCCGGGCTGCAGGACGTTCTGGTCCAGCACCGTATTCCAGGCATAGATCTCCGCGCCTTGCGCATCGCGCACCGCAAAGCGCAGCCGCGGCAGGTCGACCGGCTTCTTGTTCTGGCCGACGATCACCCCTGATATCACCAGGACCGGCTTGCCCTCCACGGTCTCGGTGGCGATCTTGACGTCCCTGAACTGCACCCCGCGCAGGTTCACATCCAGCCCGACCAGCCGGTAGAAGGCCGCCGTCTGCGGCATCAGCCGCACCATGTCGGCCCGCCAGACCAGGAGCGCTATCGCCAGCGCCCCCATGGCCGCACAGGCGGTGCCGGGTCCGGCGAACGCCGCACCCGTCATTCTACGGGTCATTTTCGGCCGCGCGAGCTGCGGCAAAAGCTTGCGAAGCCAGGATTTTCGCGCCAAATCCCCCTCGTCCTCGGCGCCCTCATAGCCGTCCTGACGGGCCATGGTTTGCCAATCGTCCCCATCTATGTGAGACGAAAAGCTGCGATCGGCTGGAAAATCGCCGGCAATCGAGGGGCTATCGACGTGCGGCGTGTCGTGGGGGTTGTCCTCGCCTGCCTCGTCCTGCGCCATGGCCTCCCATTCGGCTGCGGCATCGGTCTCGTCATGGCCGGCGGCCGAATAGATCGAGTTGGCCGGTTCGGGCGCGATGGCATCCTCGGGACGCGCCAGCCAGACCTCCTTGCAGCGCGAGCAGCGGACGGTGCGGCCATCTGCCCCTAATGTCGCCGGATCGATCGCGTAGGACGTTGTACAGTGGGGACAGACGATGTGCATGGAGCCCGATTCTCCGATGGCCTTGAGGCGGCGCCGAACGCGGCGGCGGTACGTGAGACGATGCTACAAGGCGACCGTTAACGAACCGGAAACCATAACCGAAGCAAAACCGCCATATTGCGCGCGTTTTGTTCGGGATTTGCGGGGTCCCGCCGGGGCCCCTGTCGAACGGAGCTAGACTTGGTTCGGTTCGAAAATGTCGGATTGCGTTACGGGCTCGGCCCGGAGATTCTGCGCGACCTCAGTTTTGCGATCCCGGCGCATTCCTTCCAGTTTCTCACCGGTCCCTCCGGCGCGGGCAAGACGTCGCTGTTGAGGCTCTTGTTCCTGTCGCATCGGCCGACGCGGGGGCTGGTCAACCTGTTCGGCCATGACGTCTCGCTGCTGACCAAGGACGGCGTCGCGAACTTGCGCACGCGGATCGGCATCGTGTTGCAGGATTTCCGCCTGCTCGACCATATGACCACCTATGAGAACGTGGCGTTGCCGTTCCGCGTCATGGGCCGCGACGAATCGAGCTACCGCAAGGAGGTGATCGACCTGTTGCGCTGGGTGGGCCTCGGCGAGCGCATGGATGCGCTGCCGCCGATTCTCTCCGGCGGCGAGAAGCAGCGCGCGGCGATCGCGCGCGCAGTGATCTCGCGTCCGCAATTGCTGCTCGCGGACGAGCCGACCGGCAATGTCGATCCGACGCTCGGGCGGCGGCTGTTGCGGCTGTTCATCGAATTGAACAAGTCGGGCACGGCGGTCGTCATCGCCACCCACGACATGACGCTGATGGATCAATACGACGCGCGGCGGCTGGTGCTGCATCAGGGACGCTTGCACATCTATGAGTAACGTGGACCAGCAGCATGGACCTCTGGTCGATCTCGGCAACGAGCGCCCGCAGCTGCCGGCGCGCGCCCGCAACCTGTCGCCGATCGTGCCGCGCGCCACCATCGCCGGCCGGGCGCTGGTCGCGGTCGTCTCCATCATGACCTTCCTCGCCTCGCTCACCACCGGCGCCGTGCTGCTGGTGAGCGCGTCCGCTGCGGAATGGCAGTCGGACGTCGCAAGCGAGATCACCGTCCAGGTGCGCCCGCAAGCGGGCCGCGACCTCGACCGCGATGCGGCGGCGGCGGTGGATGCCGTGCGCAGCCAGCCCGGCATTCTCGACGTCAGGCCCTTCACCAGGGACGAATCGGCGAAACTCCTGGAGCCCTGGCTCGGCAGCGGGCTGCTGCTCGACGACCTGCCGGTGCCGCGCGTCATCGTCGGGAGGGTGCAGCCGGGCTCCACGCTCGACATGGCGGTGCTGCGCAGGGCGGTGGCGCAGGCCGCGCCCACCGCAAGCGTCGACGACCATCGCGCCTGGATCGAGCGGATGCGCTCGATGACCGGCGCCACGGTGTTCGCAGGGCTCGGCATCCTTGGCCTCGTGATCATCGCCACCATCATCTCGGTGTCGTTTGCGACCCGCGGTGCGATGGCCGCCAACCGGCCGATCGTGGAGGTGCTGCACTTCGTCGGCGCCGCCGACCGCTATATCGCCGACCGCTTCTTCTGGCATTTCCTGCTCCTCGGGCTCGAAGGCGGTGTGATCGGCGGTGGCGCTGCGATGCTGCTGTTCGGCTTCTCGGAATCGATTGCCGCCTGGTTCTCCGGCACCCCGATCGGCGACCAGTTTGCCGCGCTGCTCGGGACATTCTCGCTGCGGCCGTCCGGCTATCTGGCGCTGGCCGTGCAGGCGGTCCTGATCGCGGCGATCACCGCCTGGGCCTCCCGCCGGACCCTGTTCAAGACGCTGGACGAGATCGAATGAGGCCGGTCGCAGCGGGATCGGGCCCGGCGCGATCAGGCGCCGTCGGCTCACGGGACTCCACTTCGCCGCAAAACTTTCCTAAAATTGCGCGGGGAGAGGGGCCTTAGCAACTGCATGACGTCGCCGACCGACGATCGATCGCCGACTATACGCGCACGGCCGCGACGCTTTCGCGCGGGGCTTGCGGTGCTCGGGCTTGCAGTCGCCGCGGTGGTCGGCGGCTTCGCCGTTTTCCTCTCCGAGCTGCGCGACGTCGAGGCGCCCCCCGAACGCAAGGCCGACGGCATCGTGGTGCTGACCGGCGGCGCCTCCCGCGTCTCCGACGCCATGGAGCTGTTGGCCGCGGGCTACGGCAAGCGTCTCCTGATCTCCGGCGTGCATCCGTCGAGCGCCGCGAGCGACATCTCGCGCACCCTTCCCGAGCGGCAGACCTATTTCAACTGCTGCGTCGATCTCGACCGCTCGGCAGTCAATACCCGCAGCAATGCGGCCGAGACGCGGCGCTGGGTGCACGAGCGCGGCTTCAGATCGCTGATCGTGGTGACCTCGAACTACCACATGCCGCGCGCCATCGTGGAACTGTCGCACGCCATGCCCGATATCGACCTCGTTCCCTATGCCGTGGTCGGCGATAAATGGCGCGAGGAGCCCTGGTATGAGGGTGGCCCCACCTTGCGGCTGGTGCTATCGGAATATGTGAAATATGTCGCCGCCAAGTTCAGGGTACAGCTCGCCGATCTCGGCATCGATCTCAACCTGGACTGGCTGGAGCCGCCTGCGGGCTCCGGCGCGCTGCGCCGGCCGACCACGGCGCAGGTGAATTGAAACGAGCGAATTGATCACACGGGAGCACGATGAGATGACGTTGAATCGGTTGGCTCCGCAAGCTCGGTTCACCTCTCCCGAAGGGAGAGGTCGGATTGCATCGACAGAGGCAATCCGGGTGAGGGGCTACGGAGGTGCGACCCGCGGCAACCAGTCGACGCCAATCTCATCACGCTCGCCTGATCGCGGGCGGACAAGAGTCTAGGGTTTTCGATGGTTGCGATTTTCATCCGCTCGTTGATCTTCAACATCCTGTTCTATCCCAACTTCCTGTTCTGGGCGATCGTCGCGCTGCCGACGCTGGTGCTGCCGCGCGCGGCGCTGCTGCGCGTGGCGAGCTGGTGGGCGAAGACCAACATCGTGCTGATGCGCCTCGTCTGCGGCATCAAGGTCGAGTTTCGCGGCGCGGAGAAGATTCCGAAGGGGCCGCTGCTGATCGCGTCAAAGCACCAGTCGATGTGGGAGACCATCTCGCTGCTGCACTTCTTCGATGCGCCGTTCTTCGTGCTCAAGCGCGAGCTGAAGCGGATCCCGATCTTCGGGCTGTTCCTGATCAAGGCCGACATGATCGCGATCGACCGCAAGGCAGGCGGGCGCGCATTGATGGCGATCATGAAGCGCGCCGTCGCGGAGGTTCGCCACGGCCGCCAGTTCGTGATCTTCCCGGAGGGCACGCGCACCGCGCCCGGCGCACCGCCAGACTACAAGCGCGGCGTGATCCAGATCTATGCCGATTGCGGCGTGCCGTGCCTGCCGGTTGCGCTCAATTCCGGCCTGTTCTGGCCGCGCCGTACCTTCATGCGCTATCCCGGCACGCTGGTGGTCGAGTTTCTCGATCCCATCCCGCCGGGCCTGCCGCGCGAGGAGTTCTTCACCCGCCTGCGCAGCGCCATCGAGGAGGCGAGCGATCGCCTGGTCGCGGCCGGCCGCGCCGAGCAGGCGCAGCTGTTCGGCCGCACGCCCGACACCGTCAAGGCGTGAGCCGGCACGATTTGTTCCAGATGATTGCCGCGGTGTGAACCTCTCCCGATGGGCGAGGTGAAGCGAGTTCGCGGCTCGAACCGCGATGCGTCGCGCACCTAGAGCGCTGCGCCGGAGGCTGCGTGCGGGGGATGCGCTTCGTGCAGCATCGCGGCGAGCCGGTGCAATTCCCTGTCGCGGAAGCCCTGCGCCTCGATGGCGCGCACCGTCGCCAGCACGTAATCGCGGTTGTTGCCGGAGCGGCCATGTCCCTGCTGCACGATGCGAAGCTGCTCGGCGAGCGGCAGCCGGCCGGCATATTGGATATGCCCGCGATCGACCACATAGGCCAGTGCGGCGACCCGCTGCCGCGCATCGTTGTCGAGCCAGACCGAGCGCGTCACCTCGCGATAGACATTGGTGGTCTGCTCGCGGCTGCGCAAATAGTCGATCGTGGCTTCGCGCAAATGGCCGGCGACGCGGAAGGCGATGCCGCGGCAGGCGCCGCCGCGGTCGAGCCCGAGCACGAGGCCCGGCTTCTCCGGCGTGCCGCGGTGGTCGAAGGAATAGACGCAGAGCGCGCGGTGTTCGCCGATCAGGCGAGCCGGGACCTGCTCGATATAATCGAAGCCCGGCCGCCACATCAGGGAGCCGTAGCCGAACACCCACAGGTCGTCCTTGCTGGCGGAGGGGTCGTTTGCAGACATTTCGCGGGAAGAGCTAGCAGAAATCGCCGGACGGTCAAAACGGGTTGCGTTTGGCATGCCAGGGGCCCGTCCGCTTTATTGACAAAATTGCTCCTCAAAGGGGTCGCCGCATGACCGACATCACGCTTCCGACGCGCCGGCGCCCGCTTTGGCCCGTATTCATCGCCCCTGGTCTGGTTCTGATCGCCGCCATCGCCTGGAGCGCCTTCTGGTTCTATGCCGCCTCGCAGGTCGACGTGATGGCCGATGCCTGGCGCGCGCGCGAGGCGAAGTCGGGCCGGATCTATGACTGCGCGCGGCGCTCGGTTGCGGGCTTCCCGTTCCGGCTCGAAATCCGCTGCGACGGTGCCAGCGTCCAGCTGGTCTCGCAGACCGCGGGCCAGCCGCCGGCCGCGCCGGTCACCGCCAGGCTCGGCGAGATCCTCGCGGTCGCCCAGATCTATGATCCCAAGCTTGTGATCGCGGAGTTCACTGCCCCGGCGAAGATTTTCGAGCAGGGCGCAACGCAGCCCTCATTCGTGGTCAACTGGAGCAAGGGCCGCAGCAGCGTCGTCGGCCTGCCCGCGATCCCGCAGCGCGGCGACATCGAGTTCGACGACGCGACCATCGAGCGCCTCGATGGCACCATGCAGGTGCCGCTTGCGACCGCCAAACATATCGAGCTGCACGGCCGCATCGCGCAGGGCTCGCCCCAGGATCATCCCGACATCGAAAGCGTGCTCGAAATCAATCAGGGCAGCATCCATGGCCTGCATCCGCTGATGGCGCAGCCCTTCGATGCCGACATCCGCGCGATGGTCACCGGCCTGAAGGATTTCGCGCCCAAGCCCTGGCCGCAGCGTTTTCGCGAGATCCAGGCCGCCGGCGGCCACATCCAGATCATGCAGTCGCGGGTGCAGCAGGGCGATCTGATCGCGGTGTCGGCCGGCACGCTGTCGCTGACTGCCGACGGCAAGCTCGACGGCGAATTGCAGATGACGGTGACGGGCCTCGAGCATGTGATCCCGGCGCTCGGCATCGAGAAGATGCTGGAGGACGGCGTGCCGCAGGCAACGCTCGACCGCGTGGCGCCGGGCGTGAAGACGCAGGACCTCAACAATCTATTCGGCGCGCTCGATCGTGCCATTCCGGGCCTCGGCAAGGTGGTCAAGCAGAATGCCGGTGCCGGCGTTGCCGCCGGCATCAATGCGCTCGGCAAGGACGCGGAGCTCGAAGGCAAGAAGGCGCGCGCCTTCCCCCTGCGCTTCGTCGATGGCGCGGTGTTCTTCGGCCCGCTGAAGGTCGGTGACGTGCCGCCCCTGTTTTGAAGGATGGTTGTCATCTCACGTTTTGTTGAGTGCCATGCTCGCCAAAGCGTGATGGCGAGCGCCTTTCGCGCGGGAATTTGACCGCCCATTTTCCTGTCTGGTTCTCGGACGGTTCGCAGCATCTGCCGATGGGCGAGCCGAGACAGGAGACATTCCATGACCAGCTTGAAGCTTATCGGCGCGGTCGCGCTGTTGTCGGCGGCCTTCGCCACGCAGGCGTTCGCACAGGCCGCCGTTCAGGAGCCCGGCGCGTTCGCCTTCTATCATCCCAATGCCGACGTCCTGAACGCCGGCCGCGGCGCGCCGCCGGCCAATGCGTTCGCCTATGTCCCCGAGCGCGATGTCGCCGGAGTGCGACTCTCGGTGCGGCCGCATCACGCCCACCATGCCGTTAGGGCGCACTGAGCAGGCGCGCTGACACGGCGCACTGACCAGGCGCGCTGATTGTTCAGGTCTCATCGGGCGAGTGGCAACCGCCCGTGGTTGTCCCCGTATGTTGCCCCAAACTGAAGGGCTCGGCCGATCCGGCTGAGCTCTTTTTTTGCTTGAGGTTCGTCCTGGACGAAGGGCCGTCGGCGCTGCAAGCGCGGTTCACCTCTCCACCCCCGCCGGGCCGCCATCGTGATCCGGGACAAGCAGGTTTGACATGTGTCAAGCTGAGCGAGGCGCGGGGTCGCTAATAGGGTTTATCCGAAACTCCGCGGCGAGGGGCGCGATATGATCACCGGTTGCCTGAAGTGGTTGATGATTGCCAGTTTTGCCGGCGCCTTCGCCGCTGCCGCGCAAGCTGAAGACGTCGATGTCGGCAAGGCGGAATTTCAGGCGTCGTGCGCCAGCTGCCATGGCGCGGACGGAAAGGGCAAGGGACCTGTCAGCGGGCAGCTCAAGGTGCCGCCTGCCGATTTGACGCTCCTGGCCAGGAACAACAACGGGGTCTTTCCCACCAACGCCGTTTACGAGACCATCTATGGATCGAAAACGATTGCCGCTCACGGCAATCGCGAAATGCCGATCTGGGGTGAGCGCTTTAACCCCACCATGAACTACCCTCACATCATCGATCCGGCTTATGACGCGCTCGACCCGTCGCGCGGATCGCGAGACGTCGTCGTGCGGACGCGCATCCTCGCCGTCGTCGATTACCTGAGCCGTATTCAGCAGAAGTAGCCGTCGGCAAGTATCCGAATGACCCGACCCGCGGCCGGGCTTGTCGGGGTCAGTCCGGCTTCTTCAGCTGCGGATGGGGACGGCCGAAATCGGGCGCGGCGGAATCCTGGCCGATCGAGACGATGCCGCGGCGGATGGCGCGGGTGCGGGTGAAGTGGTCGAACAGCGCCTCGCCGTCGCCACGCCGGATCGCGCGGGTGAGCTTCGAGAGATCCTCGTTGAAGGTGCCGAGCATCTCCAGCACGGCGTCCTTGTTGGCGAGGAAGACGTCGCGCCACATGGTCGGATCGGACGCCGCGATGCGGGTGAAGTCGCGGAAGCCGCCGGCGGAGAATTTGATCACCTCCGACGACGTCACCTGTGCGAGCTCATCCGCGGTGCCGACGATGGTGTAGGCGATCAGGTGCGGCAGATGGCTGGTGATGGCGAGCACGCGGTCATGATGCTCCGGCGTCATCACTTCGACCTTGGCGCCCATCGCCGCCCAGAACGCGCGCAGCCTGTCGGTCGCGCGCGCATCGGTGCCGTCGGGCGGCGTCAGGATGCACCAGCGGTCGATGAAGAGCTCGGGAAAGCCGGAGTCGGGACCGGAATGTTCGGTGCCGGCGACGGGGTGCGCCGGCACGAAATACACGGTCTTCGGCAGATGCGGCGCCATGTCCTTGACCACCGCGCCCTTGACCGAGCCGACGTCGGAGACGATCGCGCCCGGCTTCAGGTGAGCCGCGATCTCCGCGGCGACGGGACCGCAGGCGCCGACGGGGATGCAGAGGATGACGAGGTCGGCATCCGCCACCGCCTCGACATTGGTCTCGACCACGCGATCGACAATGCCGAGCTCCGCCACGCGCGCGCGGGTCTTCTCCGAGCGCGCGGTGGTGACGATCTCCCCTGCCAGCCCCTGAAGGCGCGCGGCACGCGCGATCGAGCCGCCGATCAGGCCGAAGCCGATCAGCGCAATCCGCTTGAAATGCGGGGCGGCGGTCACATCGTCGGTCACTTTGACGTTCCTCTGCCCCCCATGAAGTCGCGCAGGCCCTCGACCACGAGGCGGTTGGCTTCCTCGGTGCCGATGGTCATGCGCAGCGCGTTGGGCAGCTGGTAATTGTTCAGCCCACGCAGCACGAGGCCACGCCGCGTCAGGAACGCGTCGGCTTCCGCCGCCGTCCTGCCCTTCTCGGTCGGGAAATGGATCAGCACGAAATTGGTGACGCTCGGCGTCACCGTCAGGCCGAGCCTCTCGATCTCCTCGGTCAGCCAGTTGCGCCATGTCTCGGTATGGGCCTTCGACATCTGCTGATGCGCACCGTCCTCGATTGCCGCGACTGCGGCGAGCATCGCCGGCGTCGAGACGTTGAAGGGGCCGCGAATGCGGTTGACCGCATCGACGATGTGGGCGGGCCCGAACATCCAGCCGATGCGCAGCGCCGCCAGCCCGTGGATCTTGGAGAAGGTGTGGGTCATCACCGTGTTCTCGGTGGTGGCCACCAGCTCGATGCCGATCTCGTAATCGTTGCGCGCGACATAGTCGGAATAGGCCGCATCCAGCACCAGCAGCACGTGCGGCGGCAGGCCTGCGCGCAGCCGCTTCACCTCGTCGAACGGGATGTAGGTGCCGGTCGGATTGTTCGGGTTGGCGAGCCAGACGATCTTGGTGCGCGGCGTCACCGCCTTGAGGATCGCGTCCACGTCGGCGGTGAAATTCTTCTCCGCGGCGACCACGTTCCTGGCGCCATTGCCCATGGTCGCGATCGGGTAGACCAGGAAGCCGTGGGTGGTGGAGATCGCCTCGTCGCCATGGCTGAGATAGGTGTGCGCGAGCAGATTGAGGATCTCGTCCGAGCCGGCGCCGCAGATGATGCGGTTGGGGTCGAGCCCGTAGGCGCGGCCGATCGCCTCGCGCAGCACCTTCGATGTTCCTTCCGGATAATCCTCGAGATGATCGGCCGCGTGCCTGTAGGCCTCGATCGCCTTGGGCGAGGGTCCGAACGGCGTTTCGTTGGCGGACAGCTTGAACACCTTGCGGCCCGGCTCCGGCACCGGGCTCTTGCCGGGCGTGTAGGGCGCAATATCGAGAATGCCAGGATTCGGCACGGGGCGGGACATCATCAACTCCGGGATTTTACGGTTCGGCTAGCGGGCCGACCCGCTGAAAGGCACCGTATAGCGCGTTGCGTGGCTGCCGACGAGAGCGGTCGAGCGGACCGAGGCGCCGGCCTCGATCAGCGCCAGCTTTATTTTCTCGAGCCTGTTGGTGCCCGAGATCGACACCAGCAGCGCCGCGCCGTCGAAGGCGGTATCGGGGACTGCGACCACTTCCGCCAGCGGCGACAGCGCCCGCGCGATCTCGGCGTTCCAGCCGGAGACCCGCAGGCTCCAGGTCTCGACCTCCGTCACCATGGCGCTGTCGGCGACGCGCGAGACCAAGAACACCGGCAGCGCGGCCGGATGATCGGCGCGCTCGACAAAGGGCAGCCGCGCGATGATCTTCGGCGTGCCGGTTGCTTCCAGCGCCGTCCACCAGGGCGTACGGCTTGCGACCGCGGAGACCATCGCGAGATCGCCCTTGGATTTGGCGACCGCCTCGACCGCGGCGCTCGGATTGAAATGCGCGACATAGGGCACGGTGAAGCCGAAATGAAAGCGCGCGGAATCCCGCATCGCCGGCTCGCTCACCGAGACGTCCGCATGCACGGAGAACGGCGCCTGGACGTAAGTGAACGTCGAGATGATCACGCGCCAGATGCTCTCGATGGTGTCGAGCGGCAGGATGCCGCGATGCCGCTCGACCAGGCGGCGCATCATGTCGGCCTCGCGGGCCGGGCGGAACGCCGAGCCGACCTCCTGGGTCTGCTTGACCTGGATCAGCCGGTCGATGATGTCGCCACGCTGCATCAGGAGCTGATGCATGCCCTCGTCGATGCGGTCGATCTCCTGGCGCAATTCGGCAAGCGACGGCGGGGCGGGCGGACGTTGGGTCATGGGTCGGAAGCCTTCCGGGCCGCTTTCGGCGGCGGGCACGTTAACGACTGATTAGGAAAGACGGGCGCCGAAAGCAAAGAGAAACATCGTGTTCGCTGCGGCCCGCGCGCCGGTTCGGCCGCCTTAACCGCCCCGCCTGGCGTTTCCCTCGGCTTGACGGGATCGCCCTTAACGACTAATTTTGTACCGTTCCGTGGTCATTTGAGCCGGCCGGCTTGCAGCCACGTTAAATAACTCGCTAAACAGGCCGGGGAGATGATCCCGGCCGAACCTGTTGTTCAGGCCGGGTTTTTTATGGCCTGATTTCAGCGCTGGCGGGGCACGGCCAGGATCGTCAGCGCGCAAACGAGATCGGTGCAGGATGGTCAGCGTCAGATCAAGACCAGGTGCAGTGAAAGGCGTGATCAGCGCCGACGAGCGCTCGCGCGAGGCGGATCATCCGCATTCGCTGCTCGCGCAGTTCGGCGCCGATCAGCCGCTCAAGCTCGATTGCGGCGTCGACCTGTCGCCGTTCCAGATCGCCTATCAGACCTATGGCGAGCTCAATGCCGATCGCTCCAACGCGATCCTGGTCTGCCATGCGCTGACCGGCGATCAGCACGTCGCCAACGTGCATCCCGTCACCGGCAAGCCGGGCTGGTGGGAGACCATGGTCGGCCCCGGCCGCCCGCTCGACACCAATCACTATTTCATCATCTGTTCCAACGTGATCGGCGGCTGCATGGGCTCGACCGGGCCCGCCTCGATCAATCCCGCGACGGGCAAAGTCTGGGGGCTGGATTTTCCCGTCATCACCATTCCCGACATGGTGCGCGCGCAGGCCATGCTGCTCGACCGGCTCGGCATCGAGACGCTGTTCTGCGTGGTCGGGGGATCCATGGGCGGCATGCAGGTGCTGCAATGGACGGCGGCCTATCCGCACCGCGTGTTCTCCGCGCTCGCGATTGCCTGCTCGACGCGGCATTCGGCGCAGAACATCGCCTTCCATGAGCTCGGCCGCCAGGCCGTGATGGCCGATCCGGAATGGCAGGGCGGCCGCTACGCCGACAGCGCCACCCATCCGCATCGCGGGCTCGCGGTCGCGCGCATGGCCGCGCACATCACCTATCTGTCCGACGCCGCGCTGCATCGCAAGTTCGGCCGCCGCATGCAGGACCGCGAGCTGCCGACCTTCTCGTTCGACGCCGATTTCCAGGTCGAGAGCTATCTGCGCTACCAGGGCTCGTCCTTTGTCGAGCGCTTCGATGCCAACTCCTATCTCTATCTGACGCGCGCGATGGATTATTTCGACATTGCCGGCGACCATGACGGCGTGCTGGCGGAAGCGTTTCGCGGCATCAAGACGCGCTTCTGCGTGGTCTCGTTCACCAGCGACTGGCTGTTTCCGACCTCGGAATCGCGCGCGCTGGTGCATGCGCTCAACGCCTCCAGCGCGCGGGTGTCGTTTGCCGAGATCGAGACCGACCGCGGCCACGACGCCTTCCTGCTCGACGTTCCCGAGTTCTTCGACATCTCCCGCGCCTTCCTGCAATCGGCAGGCAAGGCGCGCGGCCTCAACAATGGAAGCTAGCGCCATGTCGTTGCAGCAAACCCTGCCGCTGAATGGCCTCGAGGCCGGGCGCAATACGCGCTATCGCGGCGACCATCTGTTGATCGCAGGCCTGATCGAGCCCGGCTCGCGGGTGCTCGACGTCGGCTGCGGCGACGGCGACCTGTTGCAGTTGCTGGAGAGCCGCGGCATCGACGGGCGCGGCATCGAGCTGTCGCGCGAGGGCGTCAACCGCTGCGTGGCCAAGGGCCTCGCCGTGGTGCAGGGCGACGCCGACACCGACCTGATCAATTATCCCGACGATGCCTTCGACTATGTGGTGCTGTCGCAGACGCTGCAGGCGACGCGGCAGCCGAAGACGGTGCTGGAAAACCTGCTGCGGATCGGCCGCCGCGCCATCGTCACCTTCCCGAATTTCGGCTTCTGGCGCATGCGGCTGCAGCTTCTGATCGGCGGCCACATGCCGCGCACCGAGAACCTTCCCGCCACCTGGTACGACACGCCCAACATCCATTTCTGCACCATCAAGGATTTCGTGCAGCTCTGCGACGAGATCGGCGTGAAGATGGAGCGCGCCTGGGCGCTCGACGTCTACGGCCGCCCGCTGCGGCTCAGGCTGCCATGGTGGTTCTGG